>SKEW01000019.1_pt1 | contig 213724 bp, 214 predicted proteins | sample 4841441 | NCBI WGS metagenome assembly SKEW01 (sample SAMN11008799, study PRJNA524170) | human gut metagenome | isolation source: fecal sample from pouch patient p41 | place: Israel: Tel-Aviv | reverse complement strand
TTCATCATGGACACTTAGGATTGACCAAGGCTGATATGCTTTATCCTCGACAAGAGAAAGCTAAGAAAAAGCATGCTAGTCCCAATTTTAAGCCAGCTGGAAAGTCTATTGAGGAACGACCAGAAAGTATTAATAAGCGTGAGAATATCGGTGATTTTGAAATTGATACGGTTATTCAAACACGGGCAAAAAACGAGTGTCTGTTGACTCTAACCGATAGAAAGAGTCGTTATCAAATCATTCGAGTCATTCCCGATAAGTCCGCGGTTTCAGTCAATCAAGCTCTGAAAGCAATCCTCAAGGATTATCAAATGAATTCTATCACAGCTGATAACGGGGCTGAGTTCAGTCGTTTAGCGGAAGTTTTTGACCCTACTCATATCTATTATGCCCACCCGTATTCTTCTTGGGAGCGTGGTACTAATGAGAATCATAATAGCCTCATCCGGCGTTGGTTACCTAAGGGAAGCAAAAATGCGACTCAACAACAAGTCGCATTTATTGAAAACTGGATTAACAACTATCCAAAGAAACTATTCAATTATAAATCTCCTAAAGAGTTTTTACAGGCTGGCTAATTTGAACTTGAAATTTGGCTTTTACTCTTTTCTACTATCGAATAACACGCTAATTGACTTTTTTATTTTTCTAGTAAAACGCCTTCAATCATACCATAGTATTCGATCATACTATAGTATTAGTTTTGAAAATATAAAACGCTTACTAGATAAAAAAATCATATTTCCGTGCATAAATCTTTGACTTTTACTGACTAAAGGTGTATTATATCCTCAGAAGGTGATTGATAGGAACAATCGATAAATCTCTTTAAATATGACCTCTCTACTCTGATATGTAAAGACTAAAGGGATTTGACCTTCAATCTTCCAAATCATAGCATAATATCATTTGGAATTATTTTAAGAATGAAAAGAGGTAATTATACATGGCAAACAATCAATTTTACGGGAGAGATCCTTTTGGAAATATGGATGATATCTTCAACCAATTAATGGGTAACATGGGAGGCTACAATTCAGAAAATAAACGCTACCTAATTAATGGTCGCGAAGTAACTCCTGAAGAATTTGCTCAATACCGACAAACTGGTAAACTCCCAGGAAATGCTGATTATCAAGAAGGCGCTTCTACTTCTGCACCTAAAGAAGATGGTATCTTGGCTAAACTTGGAATGAACTTGACTGAACGTGCTCGTAACAACGAACTTGATCCCGTTATTGGACGTAACAAGGAAATTCAAGAAACTGCCGAAATCTTATCACGTCGTACAAAGAACAACCCAGTTCTTGTCGGTGATGCTGGTGTTGGTAAAACAGCTGTCGTTGAAGGATTAGCACAAGCTATTGTTAACGGTGATGTACCCGCTGCAATCAAGAACAAAGAAATCATCTCAATTGATATTTCTGGGCTTGAAGCTGGTACACAATACCGTGGTGCTTTCGAAGAAAACATTCAAAATATGATTAAAGAAGTCAAAGACGCAGGTAATATCATCCTCTTCTTTGATGAAATTCATCAAATTCTTGGAGCTGGTTCAACTGGTGGTGACTCTGGTTCTAAAGGTCTAGCAGATATTCTTAAACCTGCTCTCTCTCGTGGTGAATTGACTGTTATTGGTGCAACTACTCAAGACGAATACCGCAATACAATTTTGAAAAATGCTGCGCTTGCTCGTCGTTTCAACGAAGTTAAAGTTAACGCTCCTTCTGCTCAAGACAGCTTTAATATCTTGATGGGTATTCGTGACTTGTACGAAAAACACCACAATGTTATCCTTCCAGATAACGTTTTGAAAGCTGCCGTAGACTTTTCAATCCAATACATTCCACAACGTAGTTTACCAGATAAAGCGATCGACTTAATCGATATGACTGCTGCTCACTTAGCTGCACAACATCCTGTAACTGATGTTAAATCACTTGAAAAAGAAATTGCAGAACAAAAAGAAAAACAAGAAGCTGCTGCCGCTAAAGAAGACTACGAAGCAGCCCTTAATGCTAAAGTGCGTATCGAAGAATTGCAAAAACAAATCGACAATCACACAGAAGATAAAAAAGTCACTGCAACTGTTAACGACGTGGCTGAATCCGTTGAACGTCTAACTGGTGTGCCTGTTTCAAATATGGGCGCAAGCGATATCGAACGTTTGAAAGAATTAGCTAGTCGTTTGAAAGGTAAAGTCATTGGTCAAGACGAAGCTGTAGATGCTGTTGCTCGTGCTATTCGCCGTAACCGTGCCGGTTTTGATGAAGGAAACCGACCAATTGGTAGCTTCCTCTTCGTAGGTCCTACCGGTGTTGGTAAAACAGAACTTGCTAAACAATTAGCTCTTGATATGTTTGGTTCAAAAGATGCAATCATCCGTCTAGACATGTCTGAGTACTCTGACCGCACAGCCGTTTCTAAGTTGATTGGTACAACTGCTGGTTATGTTGGTTATGATGACAACAATAACACACTTACTGAACGTATTCGTCGAAATCCTTACTCAATCGTTCTTCTTGATGAAATTGAAAAAGCTGACCCACAAGTTATCACACTTCTTCTTCAAGTTTTGGATGACGGTCGCTTGACTGACGGTCAAGGTAATACTATTAACTTCAAAAACACAGTTATCATCGCCACTTCCAACGCTGGTTTTGGTAATGAAGCCTTGACTGGTCAAGAAGATAAAGATATGAAGATTATGGATCGTATCGCTCCTTACTTCCGTCCTGAATTCCTTAACCGTTTCAACGGTATCATCGAATTCTCTCACTTGACTAAGGATGACTTAAACGAAATCGTTGACTTGATGCTAGCTGAAGTTAGCAAGACTATTACTAAGAAAGGGATTGATTTGGTTGTCAGCGATGACGCTAAACAACACCTTATCGAAGAAGGTTACGATGAAGCCATGGGTGTTCGACCACTCCGCCGTGTTATCGAACAAGAAATTCGTGATAAAATCACTGATTTCTACCTTGATCACACAGATGTTAAACACCTTAAAGCTGATATGGTTGACGGAGAACTTGTCATCAGCGAAAAATAAGCCTATTAAGTCACTCCAATTTCTAAGCACTCCTAATCTCTTAAGAGCTCAACCCGACTTGTCATGGGTTGGGCTTTTTCTACCATAACATAGGACAAGTATGATTTTTCTACCCCCTGGTACCTTATCTTATAAAATGTTACAATATGACTGTTGACTCTATTAGAAAGAAGGACATGGTGTGAATGATTTAGAATACATGCCTCAGAATAGTCGTTTTGAAGCTGTTTTACTCGGATTTTTAGGTGGAGCCCTAGACGTCTATTGCCAAATTCAATTTGACACACTTGTTGCCACCCAAACCGGAAATATTCTTTTTCTTATCGCTGATATTAGTCATAGTTCACTCCATCAGACACTTATCCGTTTGTACTCAGTTTTATTCTTTTCACTCGGATTTATGTTTGGATTGCGTGTACGTGCCAAAGCTAGAACAGCCTTTTGGCGTGCCTATGCTATTTTACCTTTATTAGCTGTAACGATTGCTTTACCACTATTGCCTGAGAATCGTTTACTTTGGGTAATTCTTTTAGCAGTGGGTACTGGTTTACTAACTTTGACATTCTCTGGTAGCCAGATTGAATCACATGCTTATTCCATTTTGATGACTTCAGGAAATTACCGTAAAATGATTACAACATGGCACAACTACTTAACTGTTGAAGAAAAAACAGCAAAAATGAAACGACAAGCTGTGAACTATTCTTTGGTCGTTGTTAGCTTTATCATCGGTGCTATCTTTGTCGCGATTGTCCACCATTTCATTCAAGTAAAAACCATCTGGGTAGTATCGCTTACCTTAGCTGCTATCGTTTATCATTACACAAGTGTGGTTATCCGCTACCGTCTTCAAGAAACAAATCTATAATCAAAAAAACGTTTGGAAAACTCCAAACGTTTTTATTTTAATTTATCAGTCAAAAGCTTAATATCTTCTGGTCTTGTTCGGCAACAGCCGCCAATAGTCTTTGCACCGAGTTTGTGCCAAACTTGACTATTTTCACACAAGGTATGTGAATTGTCTGGTAATGATTTCCAAGTCTGTGTTGCCCCGTCATAAATTTCTCCAGAATTTGGATAAGTTACCAAAGGTTTTTGAGAAATTGTACGACTAGCCTTCAACAAATCTGAAATAATCACCGGACGACTACAATTAATCCCAAAAGCAAGGATTTGTTTGCTGCTGTCGCAGAGTTTTGCAACCTCAGTCATTGGTGTCCCGTCAGAAATCTTCTGACTATCTTGTGTCGTAAAAGACATGTAGCCTTCCGTATCAGGAAATTCATCAGCCAGCAATTCAACCAAAGCTGTAGCTTCTGCCATATTTGGGATAGTTTCAATGGCTATAAAATCACTTCCTGCCGCCAGCAAAGTCTGAATGCGCGAACGATGAAAATCTTTAAAAGCTTCTTTTGACAACTGATAATCCACAATATACTCAGAACCATCTGCTAAGTAAGCTGCATAAGGTCCAACATCACCAGCAATCAATGGATTGACACGGTTTTTCTTCTCATCATCTGCCAAAGATTGCCAAAAATTTTGACGAGCATTTTTAGCCAATTCAACTGTCAAGGCAATAGTGTCAAGTGCCTCTTTCTCTGACAAACCATAATTTTCTAGTCCTTGAACCGTTGCTTGATAACTTGATGTTGTCACAATATCAACACCAGAGCGTAAATAATCTTCATGAAGTTCTTGAATAATTTGCAGATTTTCCAGCAAATATTTTGCTGATCACAATTTTCCTGACACATCATGACCACGATTTTCTAACTCAGTTCCAAGAGCCCCATCCAAGATAAGATAATCAGCTGATTCTAGTAATTCGTTAAGTTTACCCATAACATCTCTTCTACCATTTTTTATAACGTAAGTAATGATACAAATAACACAAAGCAATAAATGGAAGTCCCAAATACAGACCTGCTCTTTGCGATGCGTCCCAAGCAATTCCGACAATAGAAATTAACAATAGCACAATTGTAAAGTAAGGTAAGGCTGGCGTCATTGGCGTTTTGTACGACAACTCATCTAGAGAATGATTTTTCAAAAAACTCTTTCGAAAAATAATCTGTGCAAGAGGAATCGATAACCAGACAACAACTACGGTAAAACCAGCAATAGATACCAAAGCAAGATAAACCGTATCAACTGCGTAAATACTTGAAAATAGAGCCGGTACCACACCAATCATTGATTACAAGAGAGCTCGCATTAGCACGCCGTGTTCATTGATTTTAACAATTTTTTCGATAACATGCCTTCATTGGCTAGTGACCACAGCATACGACTTGAAGCATAGAGTCCTGAATTTCCAGCAGATAAAATGGCCGTTAGAATAACAAAATTTATTACATCAGCCACAAATGGAATCCTCATTTTGTCAAAAAAATCAACAAACGGTACCGTAGACACTCCTGCTTCTTTCATTGGCAAAAGTAATGCCAAGATGAGAATGGTCAAAACAAAGAAAATAACCAAACGTACGATAGTTGTCTTAATCGCCTTTGGCACTGCCTCTTTTGGATTATCGGTCTCACCCGTTGCTATCCCGATGAGTTCAGCTCCAGAAAAAGCATAATTAACCGCCAACATCACTGAAATCAGAGTAGCAAAACCTTTTGGAAAGGCACCATTAGCAGTTAGATTGGTAAATAAGTTTGCTTTATGTTGACCTTCAAAACTCACTAAACCAAGCATTGCATCCAGACCCAATACAATAAGGATGATAATAGCAATCACTTTAATTGAAGCAAAGAAAGACTCAGTTTCTGCAAAGCTACGAACACTCAGTGCATTGATAGCGAAAATGACTAAAGCAAAAAACGTCGCAAAAAGCCAAGTCGGAACATCTGGGAACCAACGTCCCATAAGCATTGCTGATCCTAAGAATTCCGTTTCAAGAGCCACCGTCCAACAAATCCAGTAAAGCCAAGCTACTGTAAAACCTGTTCCTGGACTAATAAATTTTGTCGCATAGGTATGAAATGAACCAGTGACTGGCATAGCAATAGCTAGTTCCCCCAAGGATAACATGACCAGATAAACGACAACTGCTCCAACTAGATAAGACAAAACAGCTCCTAAAGGACCTGATTGAGCAATCGTGTAGCCAGAACTCAAAAACAAAGCTGTTCCGATAACACCACCCAAAGACGACATAAACAAATACCTGCTCGTCATCTTACGCTGGAATTGACCTTCATTTTCAAAATTATAATTTTTCCATATAAGCCTCTCAATCCGTAATATATCTATCATATCACAAGAGTTTCAGAAATGATAATAGACTTTAACTATCAAGCACTTAGTTAAAAACTATAACAATGAAAAAAGCCTGAAATTTTCATCTCAAGCTTTCATTATTACAATTCTTCTAAAATGCTATCCCATGCTTCATCCAAACCAGTACGGTCGACTGATGAGAAGACAACAAACTTATCAGATTTATCAAAATTCAATTTTTTCTTGATAGCTGATTCATGCTTGTTCCATTTACCACGTGGAATTTTATCAGCTTTTGTTGCTACCACGATAACTGGAATTTCATAATACTTCAAGAATTCATACATCTGAATATCATCAGCACTTGGGTCATGACGAAAATCTACCAAACTGACCACCGCATGCAAATTGTCACGGCTAACAAGATATTCTTCAATCATTTTGCCCCATTTAGCACGTTCAGCTTTAGATACTTTGGCATAACCATAACCCGGAACATCGACAAAGCGTAACTTGTCATCGATGTTATAGAAATTCAATAATTGTGTTTTACCAGGCTTACTTGAAGTACGAGCTAAATTCTTACGTCCTAAAAGAGTGTTAATGAAACTAGATTTACCAACATTTGAACGACCAGCAAGAGCAACCTCAGGGAGCTCATCTTGTGGGTAATGTGATTTATTAGCTGCACTTAACAGAAGTGAGGCATTATGGGTATTTAAATACTCAGTCATTCTCTTCTCCTTAGGCAATCTCTAAAATTGGTTTATCTTTGCCTTCAACGGCATCTTTTGTAATACGGACTTTAGTGACCTCTACACGACTTGGAATTTCAAACATGATATCCATCATTGTTTCTTCAATGATTGAACGAAGTCCACGTGCACCTGTCTTACGTTCGATTGCTTTATTAGCAATAGCTTGAAGGGCATCTTCATCAAATTCCAACTCAACACCATCATATGATAGAAGCGTTTGGTATTGTTTAACCAAGGCATTACGAGGTTCTGTCAAGATTCGTACCAAATCATCTGTTGTCAATTGTTCAAGGGCAGCAACGACTGGCAAACGTCCGATAAATTCAGGAATTAAACCAAATTTCTGAATATCTTCCGAGATAATTTCTTGCATATAAGAAGCATCTTCATCGATCTTACGGTTATTTTGACCAAAACCAATAACTTTTTCACCGAGACGTTGTTTAACAATATCTTCAATACCGTCAAAAGCACCACCAACGATGAAAAGGATATTCTTAGTATTGATTTGAATCATTTCTTGGTTCGGGTGTTTACGACCACCTTGTGGTGGCACGCTAGCAACTGTTCCTTCAATAATTTTAAGAAGAGCTTGTTGAACACCTTCACCTGAAACATCACGAGTGATTGAGACATTTTCACCTTTTTTGGCAATTTTATCAATTTCATCCACGTAGATGATACCACGTTCTGCGCGTTCAATATTAAAATCAGCTGCTTGAATGAGTTTCAAAAGGATATTTTCAACGTCTTCACCAACGTATCCTGCTTCTGTCAATGATGTCGCATCAGCAATCGCAAATGGAACGTTTAAACTTTTCGCCAAGGTTTGAGCAAGGAAAGTTTTCCCTGAACCAGTTGGTCCAATCAATAAGATGTTAGATTTTTGCAATTCAACATCTTCTTCATCACGACTTTCGGCAAATGAAACACGTTTGTAGTGGTTGTATACAGCCACTGCGAGGGCACGTTTAGCGCGTTCTTGACCGACAACATATTCATCGAGGGTTGCTAATAATTCTTTTGGTTTTGGAACTTCAGCCAAATCTGCGAGAACTTCTTCTGCTAACTCCTCTTTAATAATTTCTTGGGATAAAGCCACACATTCATTACAGATAAATACGTTATTTCCGGCAATGATTTTTTTTACTTCGTCTTGGCTTTTTCCACAAAATGAGCAATAAACTTTTACATCATTTGTTCGATTTCCAACCATTTTTTGTTCTCTCTAACTTTATACTTTCTCTATTTCTTAAAACAAGGTACCATACACGGCATGAATGGTATTTACTACATTAGTAAAGGCATTCAAAAATAAAAGGACAGCTAACCCATAACGTTTTTTTCTAAGTGCTGGGAGAGCACACAAAAAACAGATAACTGCCAGTAGAGCCGTGAACACACCAAAAATACTTCTTTGCATTCCTTTCTCCCTGTGTTTTTTATTTTTCAAAAACTGTAATCGTAAAATCGTAGGCGTTTTTGTCGTCTTTTTCGTTAAATGACTCTGAAACCTTTTTAAAAGCTTTTAAATCAAGATCTGGGAAATAAGTATCACCTTCGAATTCACCATGAACCGTTGTCTTAACGATAGCATCACAGTATGGCAAAAAAGTTTCATAAATACTTGCCCCACCAACGATATAAAGGGTTTTGTCGTGAGTTCTAAACCAATCAAGGACTTGCTCTACATCATGAACAATAGTCACACCATCGGCTCTAAAGTTTTTATCACGTGTCAAAATCAAAGTTTCGCGACCTGGTAAAATGCGACGTTTCATACCGTCAAAGGTTACACGTCCCATCAACAGGGCTTGTCCCATCGTTGTTTCTTTAAAATGTTTCAATTCTTTTGGGAGACGCCAAGGTAATCTATCATTTACCCCGATTAAGCGATTTTCATCTTCAGCCCAGATTGCAACGATTTTCTTTGTCATATTGTCCTCTCATTGATTACTTTCATTTTATCAGATTTCCTATAAAAATGCTGAGATGCGATACGAAAGCCACTGAAAAAGATTAAATAGCCAAATCAAATTTCAATTGCGGTTTAACGGGTTCGTAATCAACTAATTCAAAATCTTCTGGTTTAATATCAAAGAAATCTGTTCCATCAGGTACATTCAAAACCAAACGTGGTTGACAGTCAGTTGGTTGACGGCGTAATAATTCTTCTGCTTGTTCAAATTGATTATCATAAATATGAAGGTTATTTACAAAATAGAAGAATTTACCAACTTTCCATCCGAAATGTTTGGCAATCATCATTTGAAGGGCCACGTATTGCATGGCATTGATGTGATGAGAGACCAACATATCATTTGAACGTTGTGTCAATGTCGCATCAAGGTAAATATCACCGTCAACACGACGGACATCATACATGGTTTGGAAAGCACATGGCAAAAGCCCGTCTGTATTTTCAAAAGCTTCGTAATCCCAAAGTGAGATAACATTGCGACGATTCCATGGATTTTCTTCGAGTTGTTTTAAGATTTTACGAATAATATCGTGTTTTTTAACAACCGCACCGTAGCGTTCACCGATTGTACCAGTGCCATCAACTTCCCAATCATTCCAGTATTTAACATTGTATTTATGATTTAAAACTGAAAGGTCATTAGTTTGATCTTGATAAATCCAGAAGATTTCGCGGATAGAACTTTTAATGGGAATAGGACGAAGGGTTGTAATTGGGAACTCACCTTTACTAAGGTCGTATTCCGCAAAAGCACCTGTTACATATTTAGAATTTGCTTGTCCACCACTTTGGTACACAGGACGTGCATTCTCTGAAAATACCCCTTCATTCATAATTTTTTTGATATTTTCTTTAAAAATAACATCTGCTTTTGTCATGCTATCCACCTCTAAATTTTTTTAACCATAAAAAATGGCTCATTACTCCTATTTTATCAAAAATGTTGAAAATTACCAGCATTTTAAACGAATTAATATGATTTCACAATCTACTTTGAAGGGTAAAATAAACAATTTTTTTATAGGGTATTTTGCCAACTTTATGTTAAAATTAATTTTGGACAATTAGTCACGCCGTAAATTTAATAAAAAAGAATTTCTTATTTAAAAGGATTTCCCCACCTTTTAAAAACTTGTTAGGCCAGTAAGAATGAAGATAAAATCCCTAACATTTATTAGAAATTCAATAAAAAGAAAGGTTTTTTCATGAAAATTGGTATTGATAAAATAGGATTTGCAACAGCACGGTACGTGCTAAATATGGACGACTTGGCCGAAAGCCACAATGTTGATCCAGATAAATACAGCAAAGGTCTCCTATTAAATAATCTAAGTATCACGCCAATCAATGACGATATTGTGACACTTGGTGCTTCTGCTGCGGAAAGCATCCTAAGCGAGGAAGATAAAAAGACTATTGATATGATTATTGTGGCAACAGAATCATCTGTTGACCAAAGTAAAGCTGCTTCTACTTATATTCACAGTCTCTTGGGCATCCAACCTTTTGCTCGTAGCATTGAAATGAAAGAAGCTTGTTATGGTGCAACAGCAGCGCTTGATTACGCTCGTTTGCATGTTCAAAAACACCCAGAATCAAAAGTTTTAGTTATCGCTTCAGACGTTGCTCGCTATGGTGTTAACACCCCTGGTGAACCTACTCAAGGTGCTGGTAGTGTTGCTATGTTGATTTCAAAAAAACCACGAATCTTGCTACTTAATGACAACTCAGTTGCCCAAACACGCGATATTATGGATTTTTGGCGTCCAAACTACTCTACTACCCCTTACGTTAACGGTATTTACTCTACAAAACAATACCTTGATATGTTGAAAACAACATGGGCAGAATTTCAAAAACGCTTCAACACTTCTCTTGCAGATTTCTCAGCCTTCTGCTTCCACCTTCCATTTCCTAAATTAGCCCTTAAAGGCTTTAACAAAGTCATGGATAAAAACCTACCAGAGGACTTTAAAGAAAAACTCAAGGAAAACTTTGAAAGCACTATTCTCTATAGTAAAGAAGTTGGAAATATCTACACTGGTTCACTATACTTAGGTCTTCTTTCACTTCTTGAGAATTCTAAAAATCTTGTAGCTGGTGATAAGATTGCTCTCTTCAGCTATGGTAGTGGTGCTGTCGCAGAAATCTTTTCAGCAACTTTGGTTGATGGTTTTAAAGACATGCTACAAACTAACCGTTTAGAAACTCTTAAAAACCGCATTCGTTTATCTGTTGAAGACTACGAAAAATTATTCTTTGAGGAAGTTGTTATTGATTCAGAAGGAAACGCCAATATCCCTGAATACAAAACAGGTGTATTTGCTCTCAAAGAAATTCATGAACATCAAAGAATCTATGGTAAAGTAAATGACAAATAAAGTGACTTGGGGAGGATTCTCCAAAAAAACGTTGGCTGAACGCCTTGAACATCTGGAAAAAAATGAACTCATTAGCGTAGAACGCTTAGAAAGCTTAAAAAAAGATGAACTTCTCTCGCTAGAAACTGCTAATCAAATGGCTGAAAATGTCTTAGGAACTTTTTCACTTCCATTTTCACTAGCGCCAGATTTTCAAATCGATGATAAAACATTTAATGTTCCTATGGTAACCGAAGAACCTTCTGTGGTTGCTGCTGCTAGCATTGCAGCTAAAATCATCAAACGTTCTGGAGGTTTCAAGACTCAAGTTCACTCTCGTAAAATGATTGGGCAAGTTGCTCTTTACGACGTTCCAAATAAAAGTGCTGCTAAAAAAGCCATTGTCGAACACACAGAACAATTAATTAGCCTAGCAAATGATGCACACCCTTCTATCGTTAAACGTGGTGGCGGGGCACGCGAATTGAGCATCGATGAAAAAGACGACTTTTTAATTGTCTACCTAACGGTTGATACTCAAGAAGCTATGGGCGCTAACATGGTTAATACCATGATGGAAGCTTTAGTTCCAATCTTAGAAGAATTATCAGGCGGTAAAAGCTTGATGGCTATTCTATCAAACTACGCAACAGAATCTCTTGTTACCGCAGATTGTCAAGTTGACCTTCGCTACCTCAGCCGTAACAAGGAGGAAGCTCAAGAGTTAGCTAGAAAATTCCACTTAGCTAGCAAATTAGCCCAAGAGGATGTTTACCGTGCAAGCACGCACAACAAAGGTATTTTCAACGGTATTGATGCAGTCGTTATGGCAACTGGAAATGACTGGCGTGCTATCGAAGCAGGTGCTAACACTTACGCTTGTAAAGATGGCCAATACCGCGGTCTAGCAACTTGGACATTTGACGAAGAAGCGCAAGTTCTCCGTGGCCAATTAACCCTTCCAATGCCAATCGCAACACGTGGTGGCTCAATTGGTCTTAATCCAACAGTAAAAATTGCGCACGACCTTCTTGGTCACCCCGATGCCAAACAGTTGGCACGAATCATCGTCTCAGTTGGTTTAGCACAGAACTTTGCTGCTGTTAAAGCTTTAACCTCAACTGGTATTCAAGCCGGTCACATGAAATTACAAGCTAAATCACTTGCACTTCTTGCTGGCGCCAAAGATAAAGAAGTCTCTGAAGTTGTAAAAGCTTTACTAGAAGCTCCGCATATGAATCTTGAGACTGCGCAACACATCTTACTAAACTTGCGAAATTAAACAAAAAATTTAATAAGTGAGTCGTGTCTAATGGGCATGGCTCATTTTCTATTTTCATGCTTGTGAAAAAATTGTCCAGTGGACAATTTTTTCCTTGACTTTAATTTTTGATAATTATATAATCTAGTTATAGATACTAGATAAAGAGGTAAATATAACTTTATGAAATCAAATTATCCAAAATGGTCTGAATTACCAGAGATTGATTTGTACTTAGATCAAGTACTTCTTTACGTTAATCAAGTTGGAAAAGCCAACCAACAGGATGAAAAAGGCTTGACAGCTTCTATGATAAATAATTATGTCAAACATGGTCACTTAGAAAAACCTGTTAAAAAGAAATACAATCGTAAGCAAGTGGCTAGATTGATTGTCATTACAGCATTGAAAAATGTTTTTTCTATCCAAGAAATCAGCCAAACTTTGGCACTCTTGACCGATGAAGACCAGTCACAAAAACGCTACGATGACTTTGTCGCTTGTATGAATGGTGAAAAAATGGATGATTTACCACCTGTGGTTGTCTCAGCTTGCCAAACGCTAAAATTATATTTTCAAACCCATGAATTGGTTCACGCATTAGAAGGAGAATCCCATGAAAACTAGCATGACTCTAAAACTTAGTAAACGCCTTTCTTTTGGTGAAGAGGTTGCAAATAGTATCACTCACGCTGTTGGTGCTGTTGCAATGCTGGTACTCCTGCCAATTACAGCTATTTACAGTTATCACCACTATGGCATGCAGGCTGCTGTTGGGATGTCAATTTTTGATATTAGTTTGTTTTTGATGTTCATGTCATCAACAATCTACCATTCAATGCAATATGACTCACCACAAAAATTTGTTCTACGTATTATCGACCATAGCATGATTTATATTGCTATTGCTGGTTCTTACACGCCAGTTGCTCTTTCACTTGTCGGTGGCTGGTTAGGTTACTTAATCATTGTCTTGCAGTGGGGAGCAACAATCTTTGGCATTCTTTACAAGATTTTTGCTAAAAAAATCAATGATAAATTCTCACTCTTTCTTTATTTGCTAATGGGTTGGTTGGTTGTCTTTATCATTCCAAGTATTATTAGTAAAACTGGTGTTGTCTTTTGGAGTTTGATGCTTGCTGGTGGTTTAGCTTACACAATTGGTGCGATTTTCTACGCTAGAAAACGTCCTTATGACCACATGATTTGGCACTTATTCATCCTGCTTGCATCTATCTTACAATACATCGCAATCGTGCATTTCATGTTGTAATATAAAAAAACACTGATTAACATCAGTGTTTTTTTGTTGCTTCTTGTAATTTTCCGTATAAAAGGTAATCGACTTCTTTTAAATCTTTGATGCTTTTGCAATTGAGGGCGCACATGATAAGACGCAAATCATCTTTCCACCCGTTAATGATATCGATAACTTTGTCAACAGGATATTTTTCAACCAACTCTAAGACAGTTCGTGAAAGGCCAACTGCTTTAGCACCAAGCACCAAACATTTGACCATATCAAGCGGATGACGAACACCACCTGAAGCTAAGATTTCAACTTTATCAACCATTGATTGGGCATTCAAAAGACTTTGCACGGTTGTTTGGCCCCAATCATTTAGATAGGAGCGATTATCACCACGTTGATTTTCAATGTAGGCAAAACTTGTTCCACCACGGCCTGAAATATCAAAGGTTTTAATACCTAAGTCGTAAGCCATCTCAATGGTTTTTAAATCCATACCAAATCCGACTTCTTTTAAGACAACAGGAACTGACATTTTTGTCACATAATCAGCTAAATGTTGTTTCCAAGAACGAAATTCACGTTCTCCTTCAGGCATCAAAAGTTCCTGCATCAAATTCACGTGAACTTGCAAGAAAATCGGCTGCATTTCTTCAACAGTCTGAAGTCCCAGTTCATAGGGTTTGTCAATACCAATATTAGTTGCAAGAAGCAAATCTGGGTAATCTACTTTACTTGGATAAGAATCATCACCTGGATTTTTCAGCGCAGCACTATAAGAACCTGTAACCATAACCAGTCCAGTCACTTGCGCAATTTGAGCAAGTTTACGATTGACGTCTTTTGCTTTTTCTGAACCACCTGTCATAGCATTGATGTAAAACGGAAAGTCGAAATCACGCCCCGCAAAATGCGTATGCAAATCAATCTCACTCAAATCATAATCAGGAAGCGAACGATGAATCAACTCCATATCATCAAATGAATTATACGGTGATTGGTATTTTAGTGCATACTTGATATGCTCATCCTTACGGTTCATCATGCTAATTCCTCCATGTCTAGTAGCTCAATGCCAACTTCTTGCCAACGCTTGATAAGTTCTTGACTATCTTCACGATTAAATGATATTGCAATACCACAATCACCACCGCCTGAACCTGATGATTTAGCAATCACATCTAGACCATCTTCGGCAGCTTTTAAGGCTAAAAGTTTATCGTTGTAAATAGCTGAGCTTAAGCCTAGCAATAAATCACTCATGTTTTGAAGTGCTTTTTTGACACTTTCTTTGTCACCAGATTGTAGCGCTTGTTTGCAAAGCTGGACCTCTTTTTCAGTTGCTGCTAAAAATTCTTGTGAAATAGCAGATTTAACCAGATTAATCATGTCTTTTGAAATAGAAGGCTGCATAGTCCAACCAACCAAAAACTCACATGGCAAAGCTGGTTTAATAACCTCAATTTGATAGCCCCAGTCTTTATCAAGTACAACTTGAATCGATTCCGTTCCAATCCATTTTGCTACTTGCTGGCGATCAAATGAAGTAAAGGCAACCAAATCATCATAAGCAATGCAAGCAATATCCCCCATAGAACCATTGTCACCTAATTTTAGCAAGGTATATGATGCCAACTTAAATATCAAATCAGCTGACAAGTTCAACTCATAAAAAGCTGATAGAGCTTTTAGGGTTAAAACAGTAACTGACCCGCTTGAACCAATACCAAATTTCTTACCATCACGCTCCATTTTTCCAGTGATTTCAAGAGAAAAGGGTGGTATTTCTTCAGCAGACTTGCCAAGATAATCAAATAAAGTTACGATTGTTTGCTGAATCAGTGCATACTTGCTATCTGGTGTCATGCCAACAGTATAATCAAACATGTCAGAAAAAAGGTTAATGTCTTTGGCGTCTTTAACCACAGCTGTCATGTGAATGGGAATATTCTTGATAACAGCTGTTTGACCTGGTGTTAGCACCGCGTATTCACCAGCGATGTACAACTTTCCACCAGTCTGAACCTTAATCATTTTCATCTTATAATTCCTTAGTTCGTGAAACAATGACACGATAGTTTTCTTCAAAACGTTTTGTCAAACGTTCCAAATCTTCTTCCAAACAAAGAACTTTGACGTTTGGTCCTGCATCCATCGTGAAATAACATTTCTCACCTTCTGAACGCAGTTGTTTAACGAAGTCCATTGCTTTGTAACTGTCATCCGTCAAATAATTGAATGGTGGGTTTGCGTGTGTGTTGGTATCGTGCATAGCTAGGGCATTACGCTCTGTCAATTCTCCAACACGTTCAAAATCATTATCTTTAAGATAGACAAGCATATCTTTGTAATCTTGTTCAGATTGTTTCACCCAATCTGCAAAAGTTGTTGACGTTTCAACACAACGTTTCATACCTTCACGACTAGAAATTGGTTTCTTACTATCGCTTAATACAAGCATAATCATAGCAAGCTTGAGGTCAGTTTGAACTGGGTAAACCTCACCAGAATCTTTGTCCCAAGCAGCAAGTGGTCCAAAGAATGAACGTGATGATGAACCTGAAGCAAATTTTGCTTTTTGAGCGAGTTCTGCTTGACTTAAACCAGTTTCAAAAAGTTCATTACACGCTTTAACAAGGGCAGACAGACCACTTGAACTTGATGAAAGGCCTGCAGCTGTTGGCATGTTGTTGCTTGTTTCAACTTTAACGTATTCTGAACGCTGCCCACGGTATTGATCGATGATGGTAGAAATTTTAGCATGTTCTTTGTCATCTTGCAAGACACCATTGATGTAAAATTCATCGTGGCTGGCTGAATCTGGTAAAAAGGAAACACTTGTTGTGGTAAACATATTTTCCAGTGTCAACGAAATACTGCTGGTTGCTGGAATCATCTTAGCTGCGTCAAATTTCCCCCAGTATTTGATAATAGCGATATTGGCATATGATTTTACCGTTACAATTTTTCGATCCACGTTTGAACCGCTCCTCCTTCTGTTAATGCTTTACTAATTTTTTCTGCTTGTGCTTTGGTCTGTGCAAGGGCGATAATACATCCTCCAAGACCTCCACCACTCATTTTGGCACCTAGAGCGCCGTTTTCTAAAGAAATCTGAACTAATTGATCAGCTTTGTCGATGCTAACGCCAATTGCTTGTAAGTGACTGTGTGCTTTTGTCATCAAGGGACCAATTTCAGAAATAGTTTTGGCTTGAATCGCTTTTTGAACCATCTCTGTCAAGTCGCCTAAAGCTGCAAGATGTGGCAAATTAGCTTCCTCAGCTTGTGCAACTTTTTCAACTGCTTCACGAGTATTTCCATAAATACCTGTATCTGCGATAACAAGATAAGCATCCAAGTCCAAGTTAAGTGTACTAAAACCAATATTTCGGATAAAAGTAATCGCCTTGTCGCTCAAACATGTCTTGGCATCAAGGCCACTCGGATTTGAATGAGCAATAATTTCTGCTTTATTCACCAAAATTTCAAGCGTCTCCATGTCGATGCTTTGCTCAAAATAATCAAAGACTGCTCGAATAGCTGCAATTGAAATAGCAGCTGATGAACCCATACCTCGTTTTTGTGGAATCTCTGAACGAATGTCATACGAGACAGCGACATCTGTATGGTTAAGGTATTCTAAAGCCGCATAAACGGCAGTTGATAGGGTATCATAATAGTCGAAGTAAATTTTTTCATCAGCTGGATAGATACGACATTCTACTTCAATTCCTTGAAGTGGAATTGCAATGGCAGGATAGCCATACACCACTGAATGTTCACCCATCCAAATAATCTTACTATGCGCCTTTCCGACGCCAATTTTCTTAGTCATTTTCTTCTCTTACAATTTTTATTTTACACTCCATTTTATCATTGTTCCGCAAAAAAAGCGACTCTTACTAAAAAATGTTATAGCATTCAAATAAATCATGAAAAAATCTGAGACAATCAATCTCAGATTTCTTAATTTTTATATTGTTCATTTTTTAATCAACTTCACCACTCTCTACGACCAAGTCATCTGCTTTTGCAGCATCACCGTAAACTGGAGCTAATGTCTTGTCATAGTCTTCGTGGAAGAAGTTTTCATCACCCAGAGATTTAATTTCATCATTAATCCAATCAAGAAGCTCAGTATTTCCTTTTTGAACTGCTGGAGCAATGGTATCTGTGTCACCCAAACTTGTAATACCAACTTCGTAACCTTTATTTTCCAAAGCCCATGCTAAAACTTCTGTATTGTCAGTTGATAGCGCGTCACCTCGACCATCTAATAGTGCTTGATATGCTTCGCTGTACTGGTCAAATTTTAAAAGATTTACTTTTGGATAATGTTTTTCAAAGTATGTTTCAGCTGTTGTTCCTTTGCCAACGATCAAAGTTTTTCCTTCTAAAGCATCAACGTCAGAAATTAATTGATTACTTGGCGATACGACACCTAACGCTACTTTCATGTATGGCAAAGCAAAATCAACTTGTTTTGCACGTTCATCAGTCACTGTAAAGTTGGCAAGAATAATATCTACTTTAGCTGATGTCAAATACTCAACACGACTTGCTGGGTCTACTGAAACATATTTAACTTTAACACCCAAATCTTTTGCTAAACGGTTTGCAAAATAAACATCATATCCTTGGTATTTTCCTTTGTCATCAACATAACCAAACGGTTTTTTATCTGAGAAAACTCCAATTTTAATGGTACCGCTCTTCTTGATTGCATCAAGAGAGCGAGCTTTGGCTGTTGCCGTAGCTGAAGATGAATTTTTAGTTGTTGAGGATTTTGAAGTTGAGCATCCTGCAGCAAAAACAATTAATAAAAGACTAACAATCGCTAAAAAACGTTTTACAATTTTCATATATAACTCCTTAAATTTTTATTACCTATTTAACCAACTGTAGAAAAATCAAAGACATTCAAGAAATCACGCGCACGTTGAGTTCTTGGTTGCCTGAAAAATAATCTCGCATCACTTTCTTCTACAATTTGTCCCTTTTCAAGAAAAATCACACGATCTGCTATCGCTTTTGCAAACTGTAGCTCATGCGTCACAATAATCATTGTCCTACCTTCATGTGCAAGTTCCCCAATCAACTCTAAAACTTCTCTAACCATTTCAGGGTCAAGTGACGCTGTAACTTCATCAAATAGAAGCACTTCAGGATGTAAAAGTAAACTTCTCACAATAGCAACCCTTTGCATCTGACCGCCAGATAACTCGTGAGGATAACTATTTTCTTTTCCTTCTAAACCAACTCGCTTAAGTAGTTTTAATGCCTCGCCCTTCACTTCCTCTACTGACCTTTTTTGAACCTTTACTGGTGCTAATAAAAGATTTTTTAGAACTGTTAAGTGTGGGAAAAGGTCGTAGGATTGAAATACCATGCCGATTTTTTGGCGAACAAGAGGAAGATTTTTAGACTCTTTTAAAATTTCCTTGCCTTCAAGTTCAACTCTTCCTGCTTGAATTGGTTCCAAGCCATTGATACAACGAAGTAATGTTGATTTTCCACAACCTGACGGACCTAGAATGACTAAAACTTCACCCTCTTCAACGGAAAACGAAACTTGATTGAGAATCTTTTGCTCGCCATAAGATTTTTCAATATCTTTAAGTTCTAAAATCGTTGCCAAATGATTCACCCCTTCCAACGTTTTTCTAAATAAACTGACAATCTCGAGATTGGAAAACAAACAGCAAAATACATCATAAAGATTAAGCCATAAATCCAAATTGCGGTGCTAGGTACCGTCAAACGATTAGCTTCAATAATCTCTTGACCAACTTTTACCACTTCGACAACACCAATCAAAATAATTAATGACGTTGTTTTAATCATTCGTGTCATTAGGTTAACCGCTTGGGGTAATAATTGTCGTAAAATTTGTGGCATAACAACGTAAATGAATAACTGTCGATTGTTTAATCCCAGAGCAAGACCGCTTTCAATTTGGTGTTTTGGTAGTGATGTCAACGCTCCGCGAACAAGATCTCCCATCTCAGCTGTCCCCCACATTGAAAAGACAATAAGTGCTGCTACTTCACCAGATAAATTGAGATTAAAAGTTCTAGCTAAACCAAAATAAACAAGAAAGAGCAAGACTAATTGTGGCATGATTCGAATAAATTCTAGATAGATTTGTGAAATAAAGCGAATCACTCTAAAGCGTGAAATCATTATAAAACCAAACAAGAATCCTAAAACCACTGAAATAAGAATGGACACTACGGAAATATTAATCGTAACTAACAGTCCTTTAAGAAGTCGCAAAAGATTATTTCCCTGAAACAGCACCTGGAGTCCTGAAACCTGCATGATGCAACCTCCTTTCTAGTACCCTTGCTAATAGTGAAATCGGTAAAAGAATAATCAAGTAAGCAACTACCAACATTAACAACGCCTCATCGGTCTCATAATACAATCCAATCAAATCCTTAGCTACGTACATCAAATCAGCAAGTGCAACGATTGAAAAGACAGACGTCTCTTTGACAAGAAAGATGATATTAGCAACCAACGACGGAAGTACAACTGCAATTGCTTGAGGAAGGATGACATAAAAAACATTCTGAAGATGTGATAATCCGATGCTCAAACCAACTTCATACTGTCTTTTGGACACTGCTTCCAACCCTGAACGAAATGACTCCGCCATGTAAGAACCACCTAAAAAGATTAGACCAACAATCGCACAAAGCTCCGATGGTAAAACCACTCCAACTTTAGGCAAGCCATAATAGAGAAAATAAAGCTGTATCAAAAGCGGCGTGTTACGAGACAATTCAATATAAATCTGGCAAATTTGACTTAAAATAGCTACATTGTAGTACTTAATCAAACTAATGAAAAAGCCTAAAATAATCGCTCCCAAGATGCCAAATAGAGCCAAACGAATCGTAAGCACCAAAGCTTGTTGATACAAGGGAATATTCTCATAAACAAAGCCCCAATCTAACATAATATCCCTCCAAACGTTATAAAGGTATTATAAAGAATTCTTCTATAGTCGTGTACTCTAAATATTTTATGCTGTGCCATAAGTATTTTTTATAGCACAACACTTAAAAAGAAGCTGAAATGTATCAGCCTCCTTTTGTTTAGGTAGTTAGTTCAGTTGATAAAACCAGTCATAAAATAGTTTTTTACTTCTTCTTTTTCAATAATCTCATAAGAGCCATCTATATCACTGGGTCAATATTTAATTCTGGAATAATTCGTGTCAAGAATTGTTTGGTACGTTCTTCTTTTGGTCGTGTGAAGAATTCTTTCGGGTCACCTTCTTCTATGATATGCCCACCTTCCATAAAAATAACGTGCGTTGCAACATCACGCGCAAAACTCATTTCGTGAGTAACTACCACCATTGTCACACCCTCTTTAGCAAGTTCTTTCATGACATCAAGAACATCACCGATTAATTCTGGATCGAGTGCAGACGTTGGTTCGTCAAAAAGAATAACCTCTGGTTTTACCGCAATAGCACGCGCAATTCCAATACGTTGTTGTTGACCACCTGATAATTGGCTTGGGTAAAAATCTCTTTTTTCTAACAAACCAACCTTTTTTAACGCACTCTCAGCAATCGGAATGGCTTCTGCTTTTGGAACTTTTCGCGCGATGACTAAGCCTTCTAAGATATTTTCAAGCGCTGTTTTGTTGGCAAATAAATTATAATTTTGAAAGACAAATGCTGTTTTTTTGCGGATTTCAAGCACCTCTTTACGGTTAATTTTTGCCAAATCATATGTCTTTCCGTCCAACTCTAACTGACCCGAATCTGGCGCCTCAAGATGGTTTAACGTTCTCAAAAAAGTTGTCTTTCCTGACCCAGATGGTCCCAAAATAGCAACAACATCCCCTTTATTGACCGTCAAACTAATTCCATCTAAAACTTTCTTTTCTCCAAAAGATTTCTCAATATTTTTAACTGTTAGCATAACTTCTCCCATCTTCTCTCAACCAATCTGAGCACGTCTTTCCAGCACTTTAAAAGCATATTGAATCAACCCACAAATCACAATATAAATCACAAAAATAACAAAGTAAGATTCAAAATAATGATAGCCGTATGCTGCCTCAACCTTAGCAATCGCCGTTATATCTTTTACTGTCATTACAAAAACAAGAGAGGTACCTTTAACTAGATTAATGACAAGATTGCAAAGATTAGGAAGAGCTTGCTTAATGGCTTGTGGAAAAATAATCCTCAAATAAGCTTGCTTTTTCGTAAGTCCTATAGCAAGTGCTGCTTCTAGTTGCCCTTTATTAACCGTCAAAAGACTCGACCGAATAATCTCTGAAAGACTGCCTGTTGTCATAAGCCCAAAAATAACAAACGCGTAATAAATAGGATTGATGTCAAAAACGTTAAAACCAGAGGCTTTCAATACTTGATTAATCAAACTTGGAAACAGACTGTAAAAAAATAAAATTAACAAAATCGGCGGTGTTGAGCGAATAAAAGCAAGATAAACCACTGAAAATCCCGTAACACCTTTTACTTTGTGAATACGCCCCAATGCTAGAAAAAGTGCCGGAAAAAAGCTGATAAGAATTGAAACAATCATAATTCCTAAAGTGACCGGAATTCCTGCAAGAGCCTTGATAAACGTTTCTGAAATATAAGAAAAATCCATAATCTCCTCCTTAGCCCTTTTCGGTATTCAATTCATTTTCAGTCACATGTGAAATAAAAGATAAGAAGAAGGCTAAAACCCAGTAAACAATAGCAACTGCCGTATAAGTTTCAAGAGAATAATTTCCCATATTTCTTGAAATGATGAGATTTCCTTCTCCCATTAAATCAACTAAACCAATCGTATAAGCAAGTGCAATATCTTTTAAAAGATTAATAATCGCTGTCACAATATTTGGAAGTGCAATTCGAAACGCCTGCGGTAAAAGAATTCTAATAAAGGTTTGATATTCTGTCAGACCAATGCTAAGTCCAGCCTCTAATTGCTCCTTAGGTAGAGCTTGATAAGATGACTTAAAAACTTCAGAAATGCTTGCACCAAACAGCAAAGTCATTGCCAAAATGACAAATACCGCACGAGACCAGCCATTCACATCGATGCCAAGCCACCATTCAATAAAACGAGGTAAACCATAAAACACAAGAAAAATGAGAACAATCGGTGGCGTACATCTCAAAATAAAAACATAACCTTTTGCGATTTTAGAAAAGCTAGCTTCTCTCGATATTTGTGCATAAGCTAGTAAGAAACCTAATAAGCTCCCTAATAAAACAGTCACAACTAAAATCCAAAGAGTGAGAGGCAAAGCTGACAAGATTTCAGGAATAACTCTTATCACACGAGACGGTTCATAAGAAACCATAGGCACCTCCTAATCTGTTACATAACTAAAGACATCTTCTCCAAAGTATTTTTCTGAAAGTTTTGCAATCGTACCGTCTTCCTGCAATTCTTTAACTGCTTTGTCATACTCTTTTGCAAATTCTTTGTTAGTTGAATTTTTGTGAATCAACGGATAAGTTTCAATTCCCTTATATGGGAACCATGTTAATTGATCAGCGTACTGATGATAAGCACCATCTTCTTTTTGAACCGCTTCTTCAAATGATAATTTAATTGAGAAATAAGCATCGTAACGACCTTCAAGAACCCAAGCATAGGCATCAGCAACAGAGAAACTTTCTGACTCAGTCAATTCAATCTGATTTTTAGCTTTCTTATTGTATTCTTGAATCACATTGTATTGAGCATTTTGAGGGGAAATTGGCACTAACTTACCACCGTTTTTTGCAAAAGAATCAATATCTTTGTATTTAGATTCGTCCTCTTTTCGAATAGCAAAGCCAATAACACTTGCACCGATAGCTTCATCAGGAATAATGAATTTTTGAGCACGTTCTTCAGTGTACCAAGCACCTTTGACACCAATATCATATTTGCCAGATTCAAGTCCAATCAACAAATCTTCATCACTTGTTCCAGTGTAATCGAATTTATAGTTTTTCAATTTTTCATCAATAGCTTTCAATACCGCAACTTCAAAACCATCGCTATCACCTTTTTCATTGATATAATCATATGGAACATAGTTTTGGTTGTGAGCGACTTGCAAAGTTGTCACTTTTTCAGAGCTTTCTGATGAACTATCTGCACTTGCTGAATTTTTCCCTGTCAATTGACGTCCAACAATAGTTGCTGCAACAAGTGCTACGATAACACATCCTGAAATAATCCATTTTTTCTTACTCATATAACTCTCCTTTTTCTTTTTACCTAAAACTTTCCTTGATTTCTGAAATCTCTAAAATCCGACTGCTTCTTTGAGGACAAGTTCATCTGCGACGGCTTCTTTGACCCAAGCAATACGCTCAGCTGCAATGTCATTTGGCACTGTGCAGTCAGCTCCAATAACTACACCTTTTCGACCTGTTTCATCGAGAATTTCTCTAACTTTATTTTGAATCGCTTCTTTGCTGCCTTGATAAAGCAAGTCATTTTCGGTATTTCTAAATCCGCCAAGAACGGTCTTCCCGCCAAATAACTCACGACCTTCTGATAAACTAACACCTTCCAATTCAACAGCCCAATTAATCACATCAGCAGGATAACCAGTATAGTAAGCAATGTCATTTGTCGCACCTTCGTAACCGCAAATGTGAAGAATATTTGTGCCACCTGAGCTAATAGCTCGATTCAAGATATGAAGTTCACCTGGCTTAATAACATGGTCATATTCCTTACGACTCAATCGTGAGTCTTGCAAATTTTGAACACTGAGATAAATACCATCAACACCTACTTCTTCAATCAAACGTTTCGTTAATAAGCCAATATCAAAGGCAATCACATCAAGAACTGTCTTAGTCAACTCAGCATCTTCTTTGATAAAATTTTCGATAATCGTATCACCATTACCACCTTTTCCTGCGAGATGCCATTTGAGATAAGTCGCGGAGGCAAAAATATTATAAAAAGAGGCAATATCTTCAGGAAAATCGTCACGGATTTTTTTAGCGAGCTCAATTTGCTTTTCAATCCATGGATGATTTTCACCGATTGATGTGATACCTTCGAGTTCTTTAATGGAAGTAATTCCTTCACGAATTTGTTCGTTTGGATAAGTGAAGAAACCATCACTCATGATTTTGACAAAATCAGGATTAACGTCAGCGATAAATTTTTTGTGACCAGCAATATTTTTATTAAAAATTTCTGGATTAAAACCATCACTTCGTTCCTCATCAGTTGTAAAGTGATACCAGAAGCCGACTGGAACCTTGTCAACTGATTCATTCTTAAATGCCTGTAAAACCCATTCTCTTTTTGTTGTCATAATGTCATCTCCTTTGCAATTGGTATGGCAATTATACTATCACGCTTTAGAAAACTTGAAAAATCTATTTTATTTATGCTTGGCCATAAAGATTAGTTATGACCTTAAAAATTATGATGACACAAAAAAAGAAGCTGAGCACTTTTATCCCAGCTTCCTTTACTCGTAAGGTAGATGTGTTAAATTTCTTAGACTATCTAAAAAAACAATATCTTCCTTTTCAATATGTGAAGAGATTTTATTAGTTTGATAGGCTTTGAAGGAAGAATATTTAAAAAATATTAGAAGAGATATGACAAGAACAATTGTAACAACGATTGAACTATTTCTTAAGCGCTTTTCTATAAAGAGCATTAACACATCACCTCCGAGAAGCTTTCTAGGCTCATTGTAGCAAGCTTTCATACATTTGAAAAATCTTTATTTTTTATGGCTAGCCATAATATTGGTTAATGATTAGATTGTTTTATCACTGGCTATAGGATTTTCTTATCAAGACTTTAAATATTTTTATCAGAATATTGCTGATTTTTTAATTTAATTCAATTATAATAATATCAATTATTTCAAGAAGGGATGATGTTTTATGAATTTCCAACAATGTCGTTATGTCGAAGTCGTCGCTCGTGTGGGGTCTTTTAGTCAGGCTGCCAAGGAATTATATATGACTCAGCCCAACTTGTCATGTTCTATCAAGGATTTGGAAAATGAGCTTGGTGTTCAATTGTTTACTCGCTCAAACACGGGAACGCGTTTAACAGAGGACGGGCATGATTTTTTGAAATACGCCAAACGTATCATTGGTGAGCTAGATTTGTTGCAACAACGCTATCATGACCAATTCAAAAAGAGCTTTACGGTTGCTTCTCATCACTATGACTTCTTATCAATTCCCCTTGCCAAAGTCGCTCAAGAATTCAAACATGACTACCAAGAATTTCAAACCATCGAAACAAGTACTAAAAAAATCTTAGACAGCGTAGCATCTTTTGAAGCTGATGTGGGAATTATTTATCTAGATGATGAAAATAAGCATATTTTAAAATCAGCTCTCGAGCACCATGAACTCGAGTTCACTTCACTTGGTGACTTTCCAACACGTATTTTTCTTAGACGCGACCACCCTTTGGCTCACAAATCTGTCATTTCAGAAACAGACTTAAAAGGCTATAATCAAATACGCTTTCGTCAAGAACAGTCTGGACTGAATTTTGATGAAGATGCTCTTGATATTCATAACCAACAACGCATTCTCTACAGCAATGACCGTGGAACTGTGATGAATTTGTTGTGTGCAACCGATGCTTACGCTTCTGGTCTTGGAATTGTCAATAGCTTTGTTCGAAATCAAATTGTTCTTATTCCTCTAAAAAACAGTCCAAAGCACACGCTTGGTTATGTGACCAATAAGAAGAAAAAATTGGCGCCAATCAGCCAATACTTTATCAATGAAATCAAACTTAGCTTAAATGAATTCGCTGACCATAGCAACATAGTTTGAGACAAATTTTTTTAATATGAAAGCCTTTTATGCTAGAATCAAGGAAAAAAGGAGAATTAACATGGAATATAAAACTTTAAATAATGGTGTCGAAATTCCAAAATTGGGATTTGGTGTTTGGCAAATTTTCGACCAAGCTGAGTGTCAAAAATCTGTTGAAGATGCTCTTGAAGTCGGCTACCGTCTTATCGATACTGCTGCTCTTTACAAAAACGAAGAAGCCGTTGGTCAAGCTATCAAAGCTTCTGGTCTCAAACGAGAAGAGATTTTCATCACTACAAAAGCTTGGATTAATCAGCTTGGCTATGACGAAACCAAAAAAGCTTTTGAAGAAAGTCTTAAAAAACTCGGTACTGATTACCTTGACCTCTATCTCATTCACCAACCATATGGTGATACACACGGTGCCTGGCGTGCCATGGCCGACCTTTATAAAGAAGGTCGCATTCGAGCAATTGGTGTTTCCAATTTCTCAACTGGACGCATCGCTGATTTTGCCTTAAATACTGAAATTGTTCCAACCCTCAACCAGATTGAACTTCATCCTTACAAACAACAAAACTTACTTCACAAGGCTAATGCAGAATTTGGTATAGCAACACAAGCTTGGAGTCCATTTAACCAAGGAAAGGATGATATCTTCAAGGACGTTGCCCTAAACAGCATTGCTGAAAAATATGGTAAAACCGTTGCTCAAGTCATTCTTCGCTGGCAACTTCAAAATGATATTTTGACTATTCCAAAATCTGTTCACCTCGATCGTATCAGACAAAACTTCAAAGTTTTTGATTTTGAGCTCAGCCAAAATGACCTTGATACCATCGCAAAACTCGACCGTTTCCCAAACAACTATGGACCAAGTGAAAGCATCGAACAAGTCAAACGCCTATCAGGTTATAAAGCATAAAATTAAGGCAGCAAGATTGCTGCCTTTTTTGTTTGTCTTATTTACAAACTCACCACAAATGTGATAGTATCGTCTTTATATGTCACAGAGATATTGCCCTTTAAAAGTTTGACCATAGTTTGTGCCATTGATAAACCAATGCCATAACCCGAAGTTTTGTTATTGTGCGACTCATCTTCTCGGTAAAATCGCTCAAAGAATTTCGTATAATCAAAATCTTTTCCTTTGGTGTAAGTATTAGAGATTTCAAGTTTGGCTTTTGACAATCTGTTCTTGCTTAGGGTCACCGAAACCTTGCCAGCTGGGTCACAATATTTATTGGCATTATCAACCAAAAGCGTAACAAGTTCAAACAACGATTTTTCTTCAGCCTTAACATGAATATTTGGCTGAATGTCCATGACAAATTCCTTGCCATCCTTAATAACTGGTCCTTTAAAGTCTTCGGCAGCATCTCTAGTAATGTCTGAAAAATTCACATTGGTAAGAACTAACTCAGGTTGTTCTTCCAAGCGTGCCATGGCTACCAAGCCATTAATCAAGCCTGTCATTCGTTCCACTTGATCATTAGTGCTTTTTGTCCACTCTGACTCACCATTCATCAACTCAACCAGTTCATTGTTAGCTGAAATGATAGCAAGAGGCGTCTTCAATTCATGCCCTGCATTGGTGATAAAACGACGTTGCCGCTCATAATTGCGAATAAATGGCTTAATCACCTTGCCAGACACAATCGAAATCACCAAGACAAAGAAAATAAAACTAATCCCTGACATCCAAATCGACAAATGCACCAGAGTCATATTATCTCTAAATTGATTAGTCGAATCTAGTACCACGATTAAATCGCTACGACGACTAGTCTGAGACATCATGTAAGAATAAGTGTGGTGGTGATAAGAAAAGTCCCCTCTCGTATCCTTAGAATGACTGATTCTTTCCAAAAATTCTTTGACTTCTTGGTCCGTCAAATCAGAAATATTACTAGAATTTAAGGAGATGATATTGCCATCATGGTCCATTTTGGCACTAAAATAACGGTATTGAAAAAGAGTGTCTACTGATACAGTGTCTCCTAGCTCACTTGTTGTCTTTGAAATACTAGGAAAACTTCCACCATTATCAGAAAGGAGAGTCAAAATTTTATTAATCTCATCAACAGTCTGAACATGGCGAGCCGAATTCAAAACACCAACAACCGAAAATAGCACAATTAAAATGGCGAGAGAGGCAATGGCAATAAAACGTAGACGAAGTTTACGAAACATAACGCCACCTACAATTCTTTCAATTCATAATCACCCATGTCTTCTCCTTCAATCACAAGATTTGCTCCAACAGATTGAAGTTTTTGGCGAAGATAGGAAACGTAAATAAAAACATAACCTTCATCAATATCGGGATCGTCTTTATCATTTGCCCAGACATGATTGAAAAGCTGCTTAGTTGAGAGTTTCTTGCCAGGGTTTAACATGAAAAACTCAAGCATCTTAGCTTCTTTTCCTGCTAAGCGAATGGTATTTTGACTAGCCAATTCCTGTTCACCAACATTTAGAGTGACGCTTCCCAGTTTTAAAATATTCGATGTAAAGTTAGTATCCACTCGACGTGACATCGAGCGAAGGCGCGCAAGCAATTCTTTTAGCGAAAATGGTTTAGTAAGATAATCATCCGCACCTGCATCAAGCCCTGTCACACGGTCATCAATTTCAGCCATAGCTGTTAGCATGACGATATGAGATTGATTACCAGTTTGACGGATTTCTTGCACAGCCTGAATCCCTGTTTTTCTTGGCATCATAATGTCCATGACCATAACATCATAGGCATTTTCCTTGGCTTTATCAACAGCTGCTTGCCCATCAAAAACCGAATCAACTTCATAGCCTTCATGCGTAAGAGCGGTTGTCAACACACGGTTCATCTGAACTTCGTCTTCTGCTATAAGTACTTTCATAATTAGTCGTCTCCTTCAACCTGAGAACTTTCCTGAATCAAATTGCGAATGGTTTGCATAGTCAAATCGCAGGAAGCCAATTCATCAGCACAGCGTTTTAACTCACGCACAATACGTTTTGGATCTTTGATGTCATGCTTGTATTTCATCTGATGTTCTAGGCTCGCCCAAGAATCCATAGCAATGGTACGAAGCTGAATTTCAATGAAGTATGAGCCTTGCTCATTCCCAAGACAGTCAGGATATGGTGTCTCTACTTCTACAATCATGTGATATGAGCGATAGCCATTTGGTTTAGCATTTTTGATGTAGTCTTTTTCACCAACAATCCTGCAATCTTCAAAAGAATGAATCATATCAACCAAGCGGTAAATGTCATCGACAAAACCACAAACAATACGTAAACCGATACTGTCACGAATTTGTCTTAGTGCTGACTCCGTTGAGATTTCAAAACCCTTTCGTTGGCACTTTTCCACCATACTTTCAGGTGTTTTAACACGTGAAATCAAATGCTCAAATAACTTATAACCTGTCTCTTTCTTGGTCAGGTCATTTTTTTCTTGAATACGCTGGCTAAAGTCTTCTAAAATCAAAGACAGGTAATCAGCGTATTTCCCATAGATAGATTCTGTCATAATTTTTCCTAACTAGATGTTACTGCCATTATAGCAAATTATCTTAAAATAAGGATAAATCAAACTTCCTATCAAAAAAGAGACCATTAGGTCTCTTTTTTAAGCTACTTCAAACTGTGAGTTGTAAAGGTCAGCATAGAAGCCACCTTCTGTCATCAACTCATCATGATTTCCTTGCTCGATGATGTTACCATCTTTCATCACAAGGATTAAGTCAGCATTTTTAATCGTTGATAAACGGTGAGCAATGACAAACGAGGTACGACCTTCCATCAATTTATCCATGGCTTTTTGAATCAATTCTTCCGTACGTGTATCGACTGATGATGTTGCTTCATCTAGAATAAGAAGCGGAGCATCTTTCAAGAGGGCACGCGCAATGGTCAAGAGTTGTTTTTGACCGATTGAAAGGGTAACAGAGTCATCAAGGTATGTGTCATAGCCATCAGGAAGCGTCATGATAAAGTGGTGAACACCAACTGCTTTAGCTGCTGCTACTACTTGTTCATTAGTGATATTTTCTTGGTTGTAAATCAAGTTTTCTTTGATTGTACCTTCAAACAACCAAGTATCTTGAAGTACCATTGCGAATTGGTCATGGACTTCTTCTCGTGACATCAAACGTGTGTCAACACCATCGATAGCAATTTGACCTTTATCAATTTCATAGAATTTCATAAGAAGGTTAACGATGGTTGTCTTACCAGCACCAGTTGGTCCAACGATAGCAACCTTTTGACCAGGTTTTGCCACGGCAGAGAAATCATGGATAATGGTTTTATCTCTAGAATAACCAAAGAAGACATTATCAAAAGTAACTTCACCTTTAACATCAGACAATTGACGTTCTTTGTGTGATTCATCTTCCATTTCCTCTTCTTCAAGAAATTCAAAAACACGACTCATAGCGGCTGTTGCTGATTGCATTTGTGTGAAAGCTTGAGCAATTTGAGAAAGAGGTTGTGAGAAAATACGCACGTAACTCATAAAAGCAACCACATCACCCATGGTAATATCGCCATTAATCACCTTAACCGCACCAACTACACAGACCATCACATAACCAAAGTTACCAATGAAAATCATGAGCGGCATCATAATACCTGATAAGAATTGCGATTGCCACATTGATTTATAGAGATTTGTGTTAAGAATTTTAAATGCTTGGCTAGTTTCTTCAGAAGCGTTATAGCTTGTCACTACATTATGGCCAGAATAGATTTCTTCGACATAACCATTAACTGCTGCCAAGTTATTTTGTTGGCGTTTAAACAAGGGTTGTGATGACCCCATAATCACAACAACTAGCAAGAATCCGATAAAGACCGAACCAATTGCTGTTAGTGCCATGCTGACATTTGAATGGAACATCATGAAAATCGAACCAATCAAAAGTACTACTGAAGTGACCAATGTTCCCAAACTTTGGTTAAGAGACTGACCAAGCAAATCCACGTCATTTGTCACACGAGAAAGAGTATCCCCTTGTGAATGACTATCAAAATAATTTAGCGGCACACGGTCAATTTTAACTTGGATAGCTGCACGCAAACGTTGAGAGAAACGTTGAACGATGGTAGCTACTGTAAAGTTTTGAATATAACCAATAACTGCAGAAATCACATATAAAATAGCAAGAGTTAAAGCAATTTGCCCAACCTTATCTAGGTCAACACCAGGGATAGTCCCCATTTTAGTTGGTGTCAAGCCTTTCATAATGGTATTTGTAATTTCTTTTAATTTATCAGGACCAATAACAGTAACAGTCGCTGAAATAATGGCTCCAATTACCGCAAGGATAAATGGAAATTGGAAACCTTTAATGTATGGCTCCATTCTGCCATAGAAGGATACTTTTTTCTTATTTTCCATTTTCTAATTCCTCCTTAGATAATTGTGAGTAAGCAATTTCACGATAAACTTCATTATTTGCAAGCAATTCTTCGTGAGTACCTTGACCAACTACTTTACCTTCATCCAAGACTAAGATCTGATCAGCATCCATGATTGTTGAAATACGTTGGGCAACAATCAACTTAGTCATGTCAGCTGTACGTTCTTTCAATTGAGAACGAAGGATTCGGTCAGTCTTATAATCAAGCGCTGAGAATGAATCATCAAAGATGATAATTTCAGGTTTACGAGCAAGGGCACGCGCAATCGCCAAGCGTTGTTTTTGACCACCTGAGAAGTTTTGACCACCTTGGGAGACTTTAGCTTTTAGTTGACCCTCTTTACTTTCAACGAAATCTTTACCTTGTGCCAAATCAAGTGCTTCCCACATCTTATCATCATCAAGCGGTGAACTATTGCTGTCACCCATGTCCATATTTGAAGCAATGTCTCCACTAAAGAGCACAGCTTTTTGCGGAATGTAACCAACAATCTTGTGAAGGGTGTCATGATCGTAATCACGAACGTCAACACCGTCAACTTTGATTGTTCCTTCACTTGCATCATAGAAACGAGGAATCAAATTAACTAGAGTAGATTTACCAGAACCTGTTGATCCGATAAAGGCAACCGTATCACCTGCTTTAGCCTTAAAGGAAACATGTTCCAAAACAGCTTCCGAATGCTCGCTGTAGCGGAAAGACACGTCATCAAATTCAACAGAACCTTTTTCGGCCGGCTGAGCTTTACTTTCTTCAGGATAAGTAACAGATGGCTTCGTATCCAAGACTTCATTAATACGACCTGCAGCGACAACCGCACGGGGAAGAATGAAGAAAACGATAATCATCATCATAAAACCAATAACAACTTGCATGGCATATGAGGAATAAACCACCATATCTGAGAAGATATTTACCTTATCTTGCATGGCACCAGCAATCTTAGTTGGGTCTTTTGGAATAGCAATATCTTCAATCAGGAAAGCACCAATCCAATAAATTGCCAAAGTCATCCCGCTTGAAATACTTGTCATGACTGGTGACATCAAAGCCATTGAACGGTTGATAAAGAGGTTAAAGTTTGTCACGTTATCATTGGCTTTAGCAAATTTACCATCTTGATAACTTTCGGCATTGTAAGCACGAACAACACGAATACCAGTCAAAGATTCACGTGTAATACTGTTCAATTTATCCGTTAATTTTTGAATCATGCGTTGTTTTGGCATTACCATCATGAGCAAGAAAATCAACATTAAAATCATGACAGCCACAGCTACAACCAGCACCATCAACCACTCATGGTTTTTATCAGCAATCTTCGTAATAGCCCAGATTGCCATAATTGGTCCTTTGGTAATAACTTGAAGTCCCATGGTAAAGACCAACTGAATTTGAGTAATGTCATTTGTTGTACGTGTTAAAAGACTTGGAATTGAAAATTTCTTAATTTCCGCATCTGAAAAGTCCAAAACACTATGGAAAATATCATCACGCAAACGCGTACTGAAACTTGCTGCGATGCGTGCGGCTAAGAATCCGACAACCACAGAGGCTGCAAAACTTCCTAAAGAAAGCAAGACCATACGCATACCTGGGGCATCTAGATTCCAAGCAAAAATATCTTTTGCTTTTGTTCCTTGAGTTGAGAGTAAGGATGTGATATCAGACATGTAATCTGGAATTTTTAAATCCAAGAAAACATTCAAACACACAAATAATACGGCAATAATCATCATGATGATTTCTTTTGCCGTTAAACGTTTAAAAATTTTTAACATGCGTTACTCCTTGTTTTCTAAGTTTTTCAAAATACGATCAAAAACACGGCCAGAAATTTCTAGCTCTTCACGGCTAATACCATCAAAAATTTGCTTATGAATAGCAGTATGAAAAGCATCGATGCCTTTGGATTTTGCTTTACCCAGCTCAGTCAAGACGACACGCTTATAACGCTTATCAACCTCCGACGGAACCACCTCAATAAAGCCATTCTTCTCCATTCGTTTAATCAAATTACTGGTCACAGATTTTGAAATCTTAAGCTTACGTTCAATGTCCTTGATGAAAACTTCTTTGTCTTCATTTTCACGTAAATAAAGAACTGCAAATCCCTGCGGACCAGCGAGATTTTCAACACCATACTGCTCACCGAGCTCATGTACCCGATTCTCCATCAAATTAATAAAGTATCTAAATTGTGAAAACGAATCTTTGTCTCGCATTTTTTCATCACTTTCTGAAAATTTTTCAAGATTTATTCTTGTAAAATACATTGTAGTTCTTATGAGAACTAATGTCAAGAAAAAAGTTCTTAGGGCAATTATTTTTTAACCAGTAAAAAAAGAAAAGCTGCACTAACGACTTTTCTAGATGATAATACCTTCTAAATGGTCTAGTTCATGCTGACAAATTTGTGCTGCTAAACCAGTCAACGTTAAGCTTTGTTTATTCCAATTCTTATCCATAAAAGTAACATCGATTTTTTGGTAACGTCGCGTAGGACGAGAGCCTAAAAGTGATAGACAAGACTCTTCAGTGTCAAAAGGAAGAGATTTATTCGTCATAACTGGATTAAACATCACCAAATCTGCCAAGCCCATATTGACAATAATCACGCGTTTTTTAACACCAATCATATTCGCTGCCATACCAATGCAGTTAGCTCGATTCGCATTTAAGGTATCCTGTAAATCTTGGGCTAGATACAAGTCATCCTTTGTAGCTTCTTGCGATTTTTGCGCCAAGAAAAAGGTATCTTTTACAATTTCTCTAATCATGATTTCTCCAAAAATAATTCCATAATGTCAAAATCGATAGACTCGCCATCAATTTCCATAAAGCCTTCAAGGGTTCCAATCCTACGAAAACCTAAACTTTCATAAAGGTGAATAGCACCCTTGTTATCAGTCCGAACTTCAAGTGAGAGAATTTTAAGACCAGATTGTCGACTAAGATTGATTAAGCGTGTTAAGAGTTTACGGCCAATGCCTCTATTCCAATAGTTTTTTTAACTGCAATTCCAATTTCTGCGCGGTGTGATAAACGTTTTTTTCGAAAACTTCTACAATTGCAAGTTCCAACAATTTGGCCATTTCCTTCAGTTAATAAAAAATAAGATGTCTTGGCATTTTGAAATTTTACTAAGATTTTCTCTTCCTCAGTAACAGAAGGTCCCATCCCTTCACTACCATAGGAAAGATTGTTTGTTTCCGAACCAACCTGATTACTAAATTCAAGCAGATTTTTAGCATCTTTAACAGTTACTTCTCTCACTTCAATCATAAGAAGAACCTCTCTTTCACTAAAAACATTATAGCAAATTTTTCAAGCAACCAAAAGAGCCCACCTAGGTGAGCTCGATTCAGTTATTTGATATTAGAGAATTAATTTAAGACAAAATGGCTTGTTGGATCCGTCTGTACGGTTCTAAGGTAATATGTTAAACAATACCTTGTGCTGACATTGCTTCAGCAACTTTAAGGAATCCAGCAATATTGGCACCAACAACAAGGTTACCTTCTGCATCAAATTCTTTGGCTGCAGCTGCAGTATTTTCGTAAATGCCTTTCATGATGTTGTAAAGTTTAGCATCTACTTCCTCGAAAGACCAAGGTGTACGTTGGCTATTTTGTGCCATTTCAAGCGCTGAAACAGCTACACCACCTGCGTTGGCTGCTTTGGCAGGACCAAATGAAACACCAGCTTTTTGGAAAACTTCGATAGCTTCCAATGTTGAAGGCATGTTTGCACCTTCAGTAACAGCAATGACACCATTGTCAACAAGCATTTTAGCTTGTTCAGCATTGATTTCATTTTGTGTAGCACATGGGAAGGCAAGGTCTGCTTTGATTGACCAGATAGTCCCTTCGTTAGCAGGTGTGAAAGTTGCACTTGGACGAGCTTCAGCATATTTCACGATACGTGCACGTTCTACTTCTTTCAATTGTTTGAGAAGTGGAACATCGATACCTTCCGGATCATAAACATAACCTGATGAATCTGAAACAGCAACGACTTTAGCACCAAGTGATTGAAGTTTTTCAGTTGCGTAAATAGCAACGTTACCTGAACCTGATACAAGAGCTACTTTACCAGCGAAGTCTTCACCGCGAGCTTTAAGCATTTGCTCAGCGAAGTAAACAGCACCGTAACCAGTTGCTTCTGTACGTGCAAGAGAACCTCCGTAAGTAAGTCCTTTACCAGTAAGAACTCCTGTGTATTCATTACGAAGTCGTTTGTATTGACCGTAAAGATAACCAATTTCACGTCCACCAACACCGATATCACCAGCTGGAACGTCAGTGTCAGCACCAATGTGTTTGCTCAACTCTGTCATAAAGCTTTGGCAGAAACGCATAATTTCCTTGTCTGATTTACCTTTAGGATCAAAGTTTGAACCACCTTTACCACCACCGATAGGTTGACCAGTCAATGAGTTTTTAAAGATTTGTTCGAAACCAAGGAATTTGATAATGGATTGGTTTACTGATGGGTGAAAACGAAGACCACCTTTATAAGGACCAATAGCAGATGAGAACTGAACACGGAAACCACGGTTCACTTGAACTTGACCCTTGTCGTCAACCCAAGGAACACGGAAAGAAACAATGCGTTCAGGTTCTACCAAACGTTCAAGAAGATTTTCTTCAACGTATTTAGGATATTTATCAAACACTGGAACCAGTGATTCAAACACTTCTTCTACAGCTTGTAGAAATTCGGGCTCATGAGCATTAAGAGCTTTCACTTTTTCAAAGACGCCAGCTACATACTCTTTACCTGTTGTCATATATATGTCCTCCATAAACGTGATTGTAATTTTGTATTACATTAAATACTATAAATTTTCTGAATATTTCTGTCAAGCATTTACAGTAACTTTTCTAAAAAAATTTTATTTTGATGTTATAAAACATTACATCTTATGTCACTTAGTTTTTTTCTAACTCTCTAATCTATAACTTCTAACAATCTTTTTTTCGTGATTTGTGGTATGATTAAGGTGACAATATAGGAGGTAACATTATGAAAGGTTTATCACTTTGGTCAGGGATTATCGCCCTAATTATCGGACTTTTTCTCTTTATTCATCCCTTCACGACTACAGCCATGATTGGTTGGATTATCGCCATTATTATTTTCTTGTCTGGATTCACAAGTCTCTTTATGTATTCAAGTAGCGTTAATCGTTCACTTTGGTACTTGCTACAAGGTATCTTGTCCATTGTTTTTGGGATTATCCTGCTATCTAGCTCAGTTATGTCTCTATCAAGTGCTGTTATGACCATTGTTGCTTATTGGATTTTAATTAGTGGTATTTTACGTTTGATTGGTGGTTTTCAAATGAAAAAAGCTGGATTCTTTGATGCTAATCGTTTCTTAGGTTCAGCTGTTCTTGCCATTCTTCTGGGAATATTCCTCCTATTTAATCCAACTTTGTCAGCTATCTTTGTTGGTCGTTTGGCAGGTCTTCTTCTAGTGGCTGTCGGTGTTTCTGGTATTAGTTTTTCATTTAAATTGTAATCAACAAAACCCTCGGAAAAATCCGAGGGTTATTTTTTAGCGATTATCAATGGTTCCTGGATACAAATCGTGGTTCATCAAGCGGTAATCTGCCATTTTTTCATACTTGGTACCAGGTTTTCCGTAGTTAAAATACGGATCGATTGACAAGCCACCACGTGGAGTGAATTTTCCCCAAACCTTAAGATAACGTGGTTGAAGTAAATCAATCAAGTCTTTACCAATGGTGTTGATACAATTTTCATGGAAATCACCATGATTACGGTAGCTAAATAGATAAAGTTTCAATGATTTTGATTCGACACAAAGTTTATCAGGAATATATGAGAGATAAATCGTTGCAAAAACCTGGCTGACCTGTAATTGGACATAGTGAGGTAAACTCAGGACAATTGAATTTAATAAAGTAACCATTATCGACATGACGATTGTCAAATGATTCAAGAATACTTGGATCATAGTCATATTTATACTTGGTATTTTGATTTCCCAGCAGGGTCAAATTTTTCTTTTCATCTGTTCTAGTCATTAAAATCTCCTTTTAAATTCCATTTTTCTTATCAAATATCAGTGTAATTGTGGCAAGACGTGCACGCTTTGCCACTTGAATCGGTTATAGTGCTCTCCCCAAATCGGCGTAAGCAATTAAGCTGCGCTTTATTCATTTAAATCTCCATTTTAAACGCCACGTTTATTGTCATAAAGTAATGTATGCAGTTGTGGCAAAACTCGCACACTTTTCCATTCTGTGTCAGCTGCCACTGTTTCCCAAAGCTGACGTAGACGATTAAGCTGTGCTTCTACAATATTTCCAGAAGCATGTGGTTCAGGATTTCCAGCCGATAAATACAAAACATCAGGCTGATAACGTTTTTGAATCATTTTAGCAAATGTTAAATCCTCATCATTAAAGACAGGAATTTTAAAAGTGACTTGGTCTTTATCCAACTGAGACACAATAAAATCAAGTATTTCAAAATTCACAGTCATCTAGCTTGATGGTGGTTTTGGACTAAGAGTGACTTGGTCGATGTCTTTTAGCCAAGTCTGCCAACGAGACCCTTGTGTTTCAATCCCCAGTGTCACACCACGCGCTTTTAACTTAACAACCAATTCCCCCATATTAGCTTTAGCTCCTAAAAGACAGGGATTACCACCTGACAAAGTTACATAGTCATAAGATCCCAACTTATCTAGCTCTGCAATAATTTTATTAGCAGTCATACGTTTTGGCTTTTCTGAACCATCCCAAGTAAAAACTGAGTTACACCAAGCACAGTGATAATCACAAACAGCCGTTCTGACAAACATGGTCTTTTGACCAATTGCTCGTCCTTCTCCTTGAAAAGTTGGTCCGAAAATTTCTAGCACAGGAATCATTAGTGGACGTTTAGTCATCTAAAAGACACTCCCTTCTGAACTCAGCATATGAACTTGGTGTTTCACACAAATGGACATATTCTACTCTAATTTCACGTTCCTTTGGCAAATGCTTCGCTACCTGCTCAAAAATCCAATAAACCATATTTTCAGCCGTTGTATTCATATAAGGGAAGCTTTCATTAAGGTAACGATGGTCCAAATGCGGCTCCAAATGTTCTTTATAAATCTGCTTAATATCTCCAAAATCAACTGATATGCCACGTTCATCAAACCAACCCGAAACAGCAATTTTCAAACGGTAAGTGTGTCCATGAATCGCCTTACACTTGCCATCATAATTGAACAAATGATGGGCCGAATCAAAAGTGAACTCCTTTGAAACCATAACGCGTCGAGGACAATAGGCCAGTGATTCACCAGTCGGTTCTTTAATTTCCTTTGGAGCCAAAAACATTAAGTCTTACCTCTTCTTGCCAAGTATTTTTCAAGACCTGCTTGACGAAGTTTGCATGATGGACATTCCCCACAACCGCTTCCTTTGATACCGTTATAGCATGTCAAAGTTTTTTCACGGACGTAGTCATATTTTCCAAGTTTATTTGCCAATTCCCAAGTTTCTGATTTATCAAGCCACATGAGAGGAGTTTGAATAACAAAGTTATAATCCATGGCAAGGTTCAAAGTCAAATTAAGTGATTTGACAAAGGTATCACGACAATCAGGGTATCCTGAAAAGTCTGTTTCACAAATCCCAGTGATAATGTCAGTAATCCCAAGTCGTTTGGCAAGCACTGCAGCAAATGATAAGAACAAATGATTTCGCCCGTCAACAAAGGTATTTGGCACATCATCGTCTGGATTTTCAATCTCAATATAACGTGTTAATGCATTTTCCGTTAATTGCCCAAGCAATGACATATCAAGCAAGTGATTTTTTAACACCTTACTCAGCAGCAATATGTTTGGCAACTTCGATTTCAAGACTGTGACATTGACCATAATTAAAAGTCACTGTTTCGACGTGTTCATAATGCTCTAAAGCCCAAAATAGGCAAGTTGTGGAATCTTGTCCGCCACTAAAGCCGACAAGTGCTGGTTGACGTTTCATTTCAATATCTCTTTTCTAAGATATCTGGGCAAAGAAGAAGCCCCTATGGGAATCCACAGGGGCGCTAATTTCAGTCATTAGGCTGTTTTTTTAGCGATGGCTTTTCTCAAACATCGTTATTATTACTTAATAATCATATCATCTTTATGAAAGATATTCAATGGCTAATTGTTTTTAGCAAATTGACTATTGTATAAATCGTAATAGAAACCTTTAGCGGCTAGAAGGCTTTCATGGTTTCCTTGCTCAACAATCTGACCATTGTTGAGCACCAAGATTTTATCAGCATCTTGAATGGTTGACAAGCGGTGTGCAATCACAAAGCTTGTACGACCTTCCATCAATTTCTCCATAGCCTTTTGAATCAAGAGTTCAAGCCGCGTATCAACGGATGAAGTTGCTTCATCCAAGATCAAGATTTTAGGATCAGCAAGCAAAGCACGCGCAATGGTCAAGAGTTGTTTTTGACCAAGTGAGACATTGCTTGATTCTTGATTCATTTCCATATTGTAACCACCTGGAAGGGTGCGGATAAAGTGATCAACGTTAGCGGCTTTTGCGGCTGCCACGATTTCTTCATCTGTCGCATCCAAATTACCAAAACGAAGGTTTTCTTTGATACTTGCTTCATAAAGCCAAGCATCTTGTAAGACCATTCCAAATTGTTTGCGATAATCTTGGCGTGACAAATTACGAATATCGTGACCATCGACCTTAATGCAACCATCCGTTACATCGTAAAATCGCATCAAAAGATTAATCAGCGTTGTCTTACCAGCACCAGTTGGTCCGACAATAGCAACCATTTCACCCGGTTTAACCTCTAAGTCAAAGTTATGAATCAATGGTTTATCAGCAACATATTGGAAAGATACATTTTCAAAGGTTACTTGACCAGACAAGTCATGTACTAGTTTTTCAGTCACTTGTGCTGCTTCCTCTGGCTCATCCAAGACTTCAAAAATACGGTCAAGTGATGATTTAGCACTTTGAAGAACACTAGCTAATTGGGTAATGGTTTGAACTGGTTGACTCACTTGCCAAACATATTGAACAAAAGCTTGCATATTACCAACAGTTAGCTGACCAGAAAGAACTTGAAGAGCACCTAAAACGGCAATAATCAGGTAAGCCATATCTGAAATAGCACTTAAAACTGGCATCATAATTCCAGAAATGAAGCTTGCTTTAAAGCCAACTTCTTGTAAATTCTGAGTAATCTCACGAAATTCTTGGCTAGAGATTTCTTCACGTCCATAAAGTTTAATGACATTAAAACCAGACAAATTTTCTTGAACAAAACCATTCATATCACCAAGTGCGTCTGCTTGTTCCTTAAAGTAAGGTTGCGATTTGCCCAAGATGAATTTAGCACTAAGGTAAGTAATCGGAATAATGGCAATGACGACCAAGGCAAGACGCCAATTCAAATAAAGCACCATGCAAATAACCAATGTAATGGTCGTAAATGCTTCGATGATACGAAGGAAACTTTGTTGAAGCGCATTTGACACTGTTTCAACATCTGATGTAAAACGTCCCAAGACGTTCCCAAATTGCTGACTGTCGAAGTAAGAAACTGGAATCTTATTAATTTTTTCACTTAAATCACGACGCAAATCATGAATAGTCTTTTGCACCGCTTTGGTAATGAAAAAGTTTGAACCATAGCTACTTAGCCCATAACCCATACCACGGACAAAGTAAAGCACCAAAATAATAGCAATATAAGAGATGTTAAGATGAGCACCAGCCACACCATGAGCCATATCCATAAGATTTGACGTCAATTCAGTGATTGCAAGACCAAGTACAAATGGCTCCAGTACACTCATAACACTGCTAAAGATTTTTAGAAAAACAGCCAAGAAAAGTGCACCTTTATATTGTCGGAGATAATCCCATAAACGTAGAAAAACATTTCGTTTCGACATTCTTATTCTCCTTTCATTTCTTCAGCTTTGTTCAATTGTGAGTTAGCAATTTCACGATAAATATCATTTGATTGCATCAATTCATCATGTGTGCCACGTCCAACAATTTCACCTTTATCAAGCACAATGATTTGATCGGCATCCATGATAGTTCCCACACGTTGCGCCACAATTAAAACAGTTGCTTCTTGTGTCACCTCTTTCAAACGAGCACGCAGCTGAGCGTCTGTCTTATAATCAAGCGCTGAAAAAGAATCATCGAAAATGTAGATATCTGGTTTTTTAACCACAGCACGCGCAATTGAAAGACGTTGTTTTTGACCACCTGACAAATTGCTTCCGCCTTCAGCTAGATGAGTTTGATAACGGTCATCACGACTTTCGATAAATTCTTTAGCTTGTGCGATATCAGCTGCCGCTTGCAATTCCTCACTTGTCGCATCAGACTTACCATACTTCAAGTTTTCTTCGATGGTTCCTGTAAATAGCAGAGCTTTTTGCGGAATAAAGCCAATCTTTTGACGAAGTGCTTTCAGTTGATAATCCCTAACATCAACGCCATCAACCAAAATCTTACCAAGCGTCACGTCATAAAAACGTGGAATCAAGTTAACCAGTGATGACTTACCAGAACCCGTAGACCCGATAAAGGCAATGGTTTCACCAGGTTTTGCCTTAAAGGAAATATCTTTTAAGACTGGGCTTTCCGTTTCACCTGGGTAAGCAAAGGTTACCTTGTCAAATTCCAAATAACCTTTTGTAGCTGTCTCAGTCACACCATCATCATTAGGGTCAATGGAAATTGGCATCGCCATAACTTCCGAAATACGTTCGCTTGAAACCACCATACGAGGATACATGGTAAAGAAATTGGCAAACAAAAGAAATGAGAATAAGGCGTGGAAACTATATTCAATAAAGGCTACCAAGTTACCGATTTGTAACTCACCATGTGCCAATGGGTTCAAAGCAAACCAAACAATAGCAACAATCATTGAAATAATGATTAGAACAAAGAGTGGTTCAGTCAAACCAGTTAAAATAAATAAGCGGCTTGATAAGTCTTTATATTCATCGTTTTTGCTACCAAAACGCTGTTCTTGAAAATCTTCTCTCGCAAAAGCACGAATGACACGTAAACCAGTTAAATTTTCACGAACATATTGGTTGATTTTATCAAGAGTTGATTGTTGTTTTTCTGATAAAGGACGCGTACGAGTTGCCACATAGTAAACAACCAGAACCAAAAATGGAATAGCAACTGCTACAATCCAAGCAAGCGATGGACTGGTTACTAAAATCATCACCACACTAGAAATCATCATTAAAGGTGTAATGACACCCATACGTAACGTCTGCTCAGCAAATTGCATCAAGATAAAAGCATCACTGGTCATCCGTGTTACCAAGGAAGACACACCGATTTGTTCATATTCTTGATGTGAATATTGCTGTAACTTATCATACATGTCATTGCGCATATCCTTAATCATGTTTGTGGTAATTTTTCCTGCTGCATAAGCAAGAATCACACGTCCAATCATCCCCAAGATGATGACAACCAGCATAACCAGTGCCCAGAAATAGACCTTATTCTTATTTCCAACTGTAACTCCTTGATCAATCATTCGAGCAAGAGCCGTTGGTAAGCCTAAGTTAACCACTACAAAGGTAAGCGCCCCAATAACATCGAGCACTAGCCATTTTGGGTATCTTTTCAAATAAGTCCAAATGAGTTTCATAGTCTTTCCTTTCTAATCTGTTCTCTATTTTTAAGTAACGAAATACCTTCTTTCTGCAAGAAAGAGTGACTGCTATCCAGCTAAGTCACTCAACTAGTTAAATTATATTAAACTTTAGTAACTTTAAATACTTTATTATTAGTTTGATTAATACTCTCTTCCTCCAATGGTGGAATATTGTTAACAGTATCAGCAATAATTTCTTGTTGGATTAATAAACACTTTTCTATAAACTTCAGCTGAGCAATAAAATAATTATTTTTTAATAATTTCTTCTTTTTTGGCAGTTCGGGAAGTTCTTGTCCGTCTTGAGGATTATTTTTAATCAATTCTTGAGTGTATAAATGGATTACACTAACAAAAGAATCCCACCAACCTGGTTTGCTACTTTTTATAAATATTGGAAATTTGATTTCTGTAATCTCCTGAACAGTAGCTAAAAACCCAGATAACGCTGCAACAGATTCTCTATTATAAATATTTTTCAAAATAGTTACGCTATATGGGTGAATGGTAGATTCTAGCTTGTTAATTAATGTTTTCTGCTTAATACTTAGTAGGTGTCCTTTATATGCTAAGACAGAAATTCCTGAGGCTAACAAAGCCCCGACTGCTGCATATAAAGCATCAGAAGAAAAATTGGGATTATTGCTAGACTTCTCTTCTTCAAATTCTTCTGAAATATCTTCAAGTTTTCCTGCATACCGACCGTCTGAGGTTCGTAAGTCAACCCCATCAATTTTAAGTTTTCCAGCTTTAACTTCCTCTTTTTTATCATCAGGAACCTTCACCGTTTTTATCATCAAGTCTTTGTCATTACTTATAAAACATTATCCCTCAAGTTCACTTAGGTATTCATATCTTTCGTATTTTTCAAGTAAGTTTTCATTAGCTTCATCCAATGAACGTTGAAGCTCTGCTAATTTGCCATAATCACTGGCATTTTCCTGCATTTGCGCTTCAATAGATTCGATGTCTTCTTCAAGATTGGCAATTTCATCTTCGATGACTTCCCATTCTTTTTTTTCAAAATAAGACATGCGTTTCTTTTTCGTTTTTTCTTTTTCGGTCTTTTGTTGAGTTTCTTTCTTAACGTGTTCTGCTGCATTTTCTTCAAATGCTTTTTCGTCAAGATAATCCGTGTAATTTCCGAAAAATTCTCTGATATGACCATTTTCAAAGGCCAAAATTTTATTAGCTACCTTATCAAGGAAATAGCGGTCGTGACTAACTGTGATAACTGGCCCTTGGAAAGTTTGTAAAAAGCTTTCAAGAACAGTCAAAGTCGCAATGTCAAGGTCGTTTGTCGGTTCGTCGAGCAAAAGAACATTTGGTTTTTCAATCAAAATTTTCAAGAGATAAAGACGTTTCTTCTCACCACCAGAAAGTTTTGAAATCAAAGTTCCATGTGTTGAACGTGGGAACAAGAATTGTTCTAACAAATCCGTCACACTTGTTGTTCCAACACTTGTCTTGACTTCATCTGCTACTTCTTGCAAATAATTGATGACACGTTTGTCTTCGTCCATATCTTTTGGCAATTGTGAGAAATAACTAATGCGGACAGTCTCACCAATTTCAAGTTTACCTGAACTTGGCTTCAAATCACCATTAATCAAATTAAGAAGGGTTGATTTCCCGACTCCGTTATCTCCAACAATCCCAATTCTATCTTTATTTTGCACCAATAAATTGAAATCTGTTAAGATTCGTTTATCAGGGAAAGCAAATGAGACATCTTCAAAATTGATAACTTTTTTCCCGATACGGCTTGTTTCAAAATTAATTTCAAGCTCAGTCGACTGAGTCGTACCAGACAAGTCAGCTTTCAAATCATTAAATCGATTAATACGTGCTTGTTGTTTTGTCGCACGAGCCTGTGGTTGCGTACGCATCCAAGCCAGCTCTTGCTTGTAAAGTTGTTTTTTCTTGTGAAGCGTTGCTGCATCACGTTCATCTTGTTCTGCACGCAAACGAACGTAATCCTGATAATTTCCTTGATATTCTGTCAATTGACTATTTGCCAATTCAAAAATACGTGTTGCCACATTATCCAAGAAATATCGGTCGTGAGTGATGAAAAGAACTGTCTTTTTAGAAGTTTTCAAGTAATTTGTTAACCAAGCAATGGTATCAATATCCAAGTGGTTTGTCGGTTCGTCAAGCAACAACAAATCAGCATCATTTAGCAACACTTGTGCTAATTGCACGCGACGACGAAGACCACCAGACAAATCACCAACTTTTTGTGACAAATCTTCAAGACCAAGTTTTGTCAAAACTGTCTTCACTTCACTCTCAATAGCCCAAGCGTCAAGCGAATCCATTTCTGCCATGACTTTTTCAAGTTTGTCTTGATTTGCTTCATCATAATTAGCCATCAAGGTTTCATACGTTTTAATCAAAGTCATTTCACGCAAATCTGATGACAAAACTGTATCCAAAATCGTTTTGTTATCATCAAACTCAGGTTCTTGCGTCAAATAGGCAACTTTATAACCATTCTTAGCTGAAAATGGCGACACATCACCATCAAAACCAAGTCGACCTGAAATAACGTCGAGGAGGGTCGTTTTACCGGTACCATTAACACCAATAATCCCGATACGATCAAAATCATGAATAATAAAGGAAATATCACGAAATACTGTCTTGTCACCAACGGATTTCGTTAAGTGTTCTACGATAAAATCGCTCATTTACTTTCCTTTCTAATAAATTCAAAAATAGCTTCTTTATCATTGGCAAGCTCACCAAGGACGATATGTTGTTCGATTGCTTTTAGAATTTGACCAAGCTCAGGACCTGGTTTGAATTGCATTTCTTTAATCAACATACCACCATTGACTACGATTTCATGTTTGTCATGAATGGCTAATTCTTTATCCAAGCGCTCAATTGTTGGAAAATCAACTGGTAGACCGAAACCTAGGCGAAGGTCTTCTGCTTGTTCGATAAGATTACGACCATAACAATACATTCCCATCTTATCAAGCTCATTTGTCAAACGGAAACGATAGATTGATACAATCTTTTCAACATCCTTTTGGAATTGACTTGATGTTTTCCAAGCTCGCAAAAAGTCACGAACATCTTTGACATCCAATGCTAATAGCAAAGCTGCCCAAGCTTGTTCTGATGTTTTAAAGTGATAATCGTCTGCCAAATTATCCAAGAATTGTTGCAAATGATCATGAGCATTCTCAAGATGAGGAAGGTATTTTTGAGCTTCACTTGCAATCATGGTTTTAATCCCTTTACGCCAGAAAGGTGCCATCAATAATTTGTCAAATTCAATAAAAGAGCGCTCTACTGAAATTTTTTCAAGTAAGGGCGCATGTGCTGCCATGGCAGCAAAAGTCTCAGGTTCAATATCAAAATCAAGACTAGCTGAAAAACGGAAACCACGCATGATGCGAAGGGCATCCTCATTAAAACGCTCAGCTGGATTTCCAACCGCACGTAACAATTTGGCTTTCAGGTCAGCTAAACCATTAAATTTATCAATAATCAAACCTGTTTCATCAAGTGCAAAAGCATTTACCGTAAAGTCACGACGTTTCAAATCCTCTTCAAGTGAGCGAACAAAGGATACGCTACTTGGTCTACGATAATCTACGTAAACATCTTCCGTACGGAAAGTAGTGATTTCATACTCGCCACCTTCTTCAAGAACAAGCACAGTCCCATGCTCAATCCCAATATCAACGGTACGGTGAAAAATGCTTTTTGTTTCTTCTGGGTAAGAACTTGTTGCAATATCAACATCGTGAATCGGACGATTTAATAAAACGTCTCGAACACTACCACCGACAAAATATGCCTCGTAGCCTGCTTCACGAATTTTCTTTAAAATTGGTAAAGCCTCCTGAAATTCAGAAGGCAGATTGTTTAATTTCATAGTAATTTTTCCAAACCATAAACAAGTTTATCTTGTTTCACAACTGCTTTAATCCCAATATTAACGCCACTCATAAATGAAATACGATCATATGAATCATGACGAAGTGTTAGGCCTTCACCTTGTGCTCCAAAAATAACTTCTTGGTGAGCAACTAAGCCTGGTAAGCGAACACTGTGGATACGCATGCCATCAAAATCAGCACCACGAGCACCCTTAAGTGTTTCAACTTCATCAGGAGCCCCTTGTTTTTTAGATTGACGTACTTCGCGAATCAATTCAGCTGTTTTCACAGCCGTTCCTGAAGGAGCATCCTTCTTCTTATCATGATGTAATTCAATAATTTCAAGGTCCGGAAAATATTTGGCTGCTTTAGCAGCAAATTCCATGAGTAAAATTGCACCTATAGCAAAGTTAGGGGCAATGAGTCCACCGATTTTCTTGTCTTCAGAAAGAGCAATCAATTCGGCGATTTCGTCTTCAGAAAATCCTGTTGTCCCAACAACTGGAGCAAAGCCTTTTTCTAAAGCAAAACGAGCGTTTTCATAAGCAACAGCTGGCATGGTAAAATCAACCCACACATCAGCATCAAAACCAACTAGTTGTGATTTATCAGTGAATACTGGGACGCCATCAACTTCTTTTTCTGTTGCAAATGGATCAAGCAAAGCTGCTAAGGCTAATTCGTCATCTCCCTTAACCATATTAACTGCTGCTGAACCCATTCTCCCTTTAAAACCTGCTACGATAACTTTAATACTCATGTTTTTTCTTTTCCTCTCTAGCACTTAGACAATTGGTGTGAAACCAAATGCAACGGCACCTTCCCCTAAATGAGTAGCAATTACGCCATCAAATGATACGATTTCTAGATTTTCTGTTTGACCTCTTTCAGCCAAAGCTTGATAGAAATGTTGTGCTTTTTCTTCTGCGCGAGAATGAATGATGAAGACTTCGTATTCGCCATTTTTAGTCACGTCAGACAAAACATCTACAAGACGTTTGATAGCCTTTTTCTCAGTTCGCACTTTTTCATATACTTCAATAACACCTTCGTCATTAAAGTAAAGAATTGGTTTAATGCTAAGCAAGTTACCAATCAAAGCTGAACCATTTGACAAACGTCCACCTTTTACCAAGTGATTTAAATCATCAACCATGATAAAGGCACTTGTTCCATCGATTTGCTTTTGCAATTTAGCCAAAATATCATCAAACGAAAGACCATCTTCAGCCCAATTAAGTGTATTTTTTACCATGCTACCTAGTGGGGCTGAAGTAATTTTACTATCTGGAAATGCAATCGTTAATTCAGGATAATCTTCAATTAAGAACTGGATATTCTGCCAAAATCCTGAAATGCCTGATGACAAGAACAATCCCACAACGTGTGTGTAGCCTTCTGATGAAAGTTGTGTCAAAATTTCATCCAATTTAACTAGACTTGGTTGGCTTGTCTTAGGTAAAGTTGGTGACATAGCCATTTTTTTGTAAAAATCATCAAGGCTTAAGTCTTTCCCTTCAACGTAAGAAACACCACCAATCATGATTGGGATATCTAAGACAAAAAGATTCTCTTTTGCCTTAAGGTCATCTGACAAAACTGCGGTTGTATCTGTTATAACTGCTAATTTCATTAACTTCTAAACTCCAATTTAACCCCTGGACGATCGAGGGCAATTTCGGTTACTTCGTATGTTAGGCGTTGCACAATATCAAGTAAAGGCGCTGCCAAATATTCAACTTCGTCCTTAGTGAATTCACTTGGTTCATTAACAATACGATTTTGAATGTGAACCATTTGTGAGACAACACCACTAATGACAAACTCTTGTTTTACAATCATAAATTGTAAAACAGAAACGATTGTTGTTTGATTATTGTCTGTGTCTTTTTTCACTAATTGAAATGTGACTTCAAAATTAGTCTTCGGTGTACCATTTTCTTTTTCCCATTCGAGATTTCTTGCATCATAATGGTATTGGTTGACAAATTCTTTTTCACGTACTAATTCCATACTTATCTCCTCTTTGTATATCGCTTTTCATTATAGCATATTTCAACTCTATTTTGCACGCTTTTCTTTGAACTTTAAAAGCAATACTGACAATTCTTTTTTTAACTCAAAAAAAGTGTGTTTACCAACTATCATAAATAGTCAAATTGTATTCTGAAATGAGCTGATTTAATTTGCTACCGTAAGACGTATCTGTGGCATAAGTCCCTGTTAGTGCTGCGGTCGCATCTTGATAAGAAGAAGTCTTTGATTTATGCACACCAGCATACAAATCTTTTTGAAGAAACTGAACATAATCCTGCAAGGATTCTTCCAAACTACCATAAGAACGAAATTGAGCATCAATGGTGTAAGAATTCCCATTACCATCATCCTCCCAAGTCTGCATAGTCACCGATTGCCCCTTATAATCCCCTTTGATGCCAAAGAAATTATAATTAGGTGCTTGACTCAGTTTTGACTGACCACTGTTTGACTCTAAAATAGCTTGCGCAATCATGACCGAAGCATAAAGGTCATTTTGCGCAGCGATTTGACGAACTGATTCACCAATCGTTTGAATGAAAGATATGGTCGTTGTGTCTTGAGATGATTGACTAGTGTCTGCGGAGGCTGGATTTGCTGCTTCCTGCGAATGATAGGCGAAGAAAATCAAAGTCGAACAAGCCAAAAAGGCTAGAAAAGTCATGCCATATAAGACAGAACGAGGGACATTTTTTCGCCGTCGTCTTCCACTAACCTTTCTTCTTTTCTTCCTTTTTCTTTCCTTTGCCAAATACATTCAGTCCTTTCAAAAAGTCACCTTTCAGTATAACAAATTTTTGATAAAAAAGAGACTCTTAACCATTAAAGTATAGAATTCATAAAAAGGTCTCAGATAAACTTATCCAAGACACCTTTTCTTATTTATCATGCAAGACTTGCTAAAATATTTTTGACAATATTATTAACCGTCACACCATTTTCTGCTAACAATTTTTTGGCATTGTAACGGTCATGGAAGGCTTTTTCAACACCGTAATTTTGAACCTTGAGGTCTGTATTTCCAAGATAGCTTGCAACCATCTGACCATAGCCACCTTCAAGGATGCCATCTTCCAAAGTCACCACAACTTGGTGTTCAGATTCCAAACTATCAAGCAATTCTGCGTCCAATCCTGTGATGAATTTTGGATTAACAAGAGTTGCTGTGATTCCGTGTTTGTCAGCCAATTCTTTAGCCACTTCTTTAGCTAAATCATAGAAATTGCCAAGACCAAAGAGGGAAACCTTACTACCTTTTTGAGTGACTCGGTTCTTGTTAAGAATTGAATAATCTGTCGTATCAGCTACTCCAGTCTCATGAAGTGGACCAACTGGAATACGAATAGCAACTGGGTGTTCATTTTGTTCAACAGCCCAATCAAGCATCGCTAGATACTCTTCTTTACTTGTTGGCGCCAAGTAAACCACGTTTGGAATGTGAGCCAAGAATGGAATATCGAAGAAACCAAGGTGACTCTCATCATTCATGGCACTAACTGATGCAGAATAAACAAGTGTTGTCACCGGAAGATTATTAAGCGCAATGTCATGTGACCATTGGTCGTAGGTACGTTGCATAAACGGTGCTGCTACGTACCAGATTGGTTTGGCACCATTTTTGGCAAGACCAGCTGCCATGGTTGCAGCTTCTTCTTCAGCGATTCCCACATCAACAAATTGTTTACCAGCTTTTTGGCGTTGCTTTTGATTCAACATAAACATCGGTGTTCCCGCATTAACAGCTACAACAGTCGGGTCTTTTTCAATCTTGTCTAAAACAAATTGTGTCGTGATACTGTTATAAGTTTTACCTGAAGAAGCGTTGCGAAGGTATTCTCCAGTTTCTGGATTGTAAGGTCCTCCAGCGTGGAATGCTTCACGATTTTCTTCCATAAATGACACACCATGTCCTTTTTGTGTTTGAATGTGTAACAAAATAGGATGATTCACATCTTTAACTTCTTCAAAAAGAGTAATTAATTGGTCAAGGTCATTTCCAGCGTCAAGGTAACGGTAGTCAAAACCAAGTGCCTCAAAGAAATTATTTGCAGCTTTGCCATTGTTTTCACGCAAATCACGAAGTGCTGTGTAAATACCACCTGTTGGATTTGCTGCGATTGATTGGTCATTATCGTTAACAATAATAATCGCATTGGTTCCTTCTGTTGCGATTTGGTTCAAGCCTTCATAAGCCATTCCACCTGACAGTGAACCATCACCGATAACAGCAACAACATTGTATGATTCATTTTTTAAATCACGCGCTTTCGCCACACCTGAAGCCAGTGCCAAAGAGGTTGACGTATGCCCAATAGTAAACAAATCATGTTTGCTTTCTTTAGGATTTGTATAACCAGACACGTCGTCATAGTGAGCTGGGGCAAGAAAGGCTTTGGCACGTCCAGTCAACATTTTATGAACGTATGATTGGTGAGAAACGTCAAAGATAAATTTATCAATCGGTGAATTAAAGACATAGTGCATAGCGACAGTCATTTCAACTACACCAAAATTTGGTCCATTGTGCCCGCCATGCTGGCTTGTTTTTTTCCAGCAAAGCTTGACGAGCTTCGTCCACCACACGTTGTAAGTCCTTACGAGACAATTGTTTTAAATCTTGTGGTGATTCAATTGTTTCAAGTACCATATATTTCTCCTTTTTATTTAACAATCATTTTAAAAATTTCTCAGTTTTTCCAAGTATCCCTATCATACACCTTGGAGTTAACTCCAAGTCAAGTAAAAAATGACTTTTAAAGATAAAAAAAGAGAGATAATCTCTATCTCTCTTAATTAAGGTATTATTTGGTGACTTTGTTCAACTTTTTGATGGATATATTCAACCAAGTCAACAGTTAAATCATATCGCATAAATGGTGTAATGAGGTAAATACCGTTAAAGAATTTTAAGGCATGGTCAATTAGTTGTTTACTCTCTTCTAAAGCCAATTGTTGGCATTTTTCCTTGTCATCTTTGACAGCTTCTAGTTTTGCTAAAAAGTCATCTGATAGCTGAATGCCAGGTACTTCATTGTGAAGAAAAATAGCATTGTTATAGCTAGTAATTGGCATAATACCAACAAAAAATGGCGTATCATAATCTCGTGTTAGCTCTGCTAAATTTTCAATAATCTCACTATTAAAAATAGGCTGTGTAATAAAACAATCCGCTCCTGCAGCAATCTTTCTTTCAATCAATCGACCGCAACGTGATAAATTTTTAACATTTGGATTGAAAGCCGCTGCTGCTGTAAAGGTTGTTTCTTTTTTAATGCTAGCGCCACTGTAACCTATTCCCTTATTAAGTTGCTTAATCAGCTCCAATAACTTGAAGCTAGTGGCATCATAGACGCTGGTTGCTCCCGGAAAATCCCCAATTTTAGATGGATCCCCTGTAATCGCCAAGACCTGATGAAAACCCAACACGTCCATTCCCAAAAGACGTGATTGAAGTCCAATCATATTGTGATCACGACAGGATAGATGTAGTAAAAACGGCGTTGAAATCTCATTTTTCAAAAGCGAGGCAATGCTAACATTACAGATACGTGTCTTAGCTAGTGAATTATCAGCTAAGGTAATTGCTGCAACCCCTGCTTCATCTAAGGCTTTTACCCCTTTAGTAAACTTTCTAATATCAAGCGTTTTTGGTGGGTCAAGCTCCGCTATAATGGTCACTTTTCGTTTCACCTTGTCGACGATCGTTTCTGACTGTTTAACAGCTTTGATCAGCTCTGCTTCTTCAACCATCGGCGTAACAAATTTGCGTGAGACTGGTTTCAAACCTTTCACCGCTCGCTTAACTGCTCTGATATGGTCAGGCGTTGTGCCACAACACCCACCAATCAGACGCGCTCCTTCAGCCACAAGCAGCTCTGCACTTTTCCCAAAATAATCAGCATTTTGACTAAAACCATATTGTCCACTACCATTGTCATCAACAAAGGATAACAGACTGGCATTCGGATAAACAGATAAGTATGATTGAGCAAATAGAGGCACTTGCTTGAGCGATTGAATCATGTGATAAGGTCCCAAATGACAATTGAGTCCTACTACATCTGCCCCGAGCATTACTAGTTTTCCAAAGATTTCAACCAATGGACGACCATTTTCGGTTATTCCCGCTTCATGAATGGAAATGTTAGTAATAATCGGCAAATCCGTTAGAGGTCTAACTACTTTCAAAACTTCAATGATTTCTTCTTCATCATAATAAGTTTCAAATAATAGTCCATCAATTTCTTCGGTTTCAAGTAAATATCTAACTTGCTCCAAGGTTTCCTTGATAATCTCATTAAGTGTTAATTCACATTGTTTAAGTCCGCGAAGAGCACCAACCGTTCCTAAAACAAAAGTATCTTCACCCGCTGCTTGTCTTGCAATTTTGACACCAGCTTGATTGATTTCTTTAATCTTTTCGCCATAGCCGTAGCCATCTAATCGATGACGTTTTGCAGTATAGGTATTTGTCTGAATAACATCAGCTCCCGCCTCAATATAAGTCTTGTGAATGGCTAATACTTTTTCAGGATGGGTTAAATTGTAGGCTTCATAACAATTATCAAGACCATTGGCATAAAGAAGAGTTCCCATAGCACCGTCAGCGACTAAAATATCTGTTTTTAAACGTTCTAATAATCGTGACATAGCTTAACCTTCCTTATTTTCCGTATTTTGCACGAACTTCCTTAGTAGCCTCCACTAGCACTTCTAGAGCTGCAATTGTTTCTGGTTCACGACGTGTTTTAAGACCACAGTCAGGGTTAACCCAGAATTGTTCCAATGATAATTGACGAAGTGGACGTTCGATATTCGCAATCACTTCTTCTTTGCTTGGCACGCGTGGTGAGTGAATATCGTAAACGCCAAGCCCAATACCAAGTGGGTAAACTGCCGTTTCAAATGATTCAATCACATCACCATGACTGCGACTTGTTTCGATAGAAATAACATCAGCGTCCAAGTCACGAATAGAATCGATGATCTCATTGAATTTAGAGTAACACATGTGAGTGTGAATTTGAGTATCATCTTTGACAGACGATGTTGCAATGCGGAAAGCATGCACAGCGTCATCGAGATAAGCTTTTTGTTTTGCTTTACGAAGTGGCAAACCTTCACGAAGTGCAGCTTCATCAACTTGGATAATGGCAATACCTGCATCCTCTAACAGTTTAATTTCATCCTTGATAGCAAGACCAATTTGGTTGAAAAGGTCTGCGCGTGAGATATCTGAACGTTCAAATGACCAGTTAGTGATGGTAATAGGTCCAGTTAACATTCCTTTCACAGGACGGTCAGTCAAACTTTGCGCATAAATCACTTCTTTGACTGACAATGGTCGAATGTGCTTCACATCTCCGTAAATAATTGGTGGTTTAACCGCACGAGAACCATATGATTGCACCCAACCAAGTTTTGTTGTGGTAAAACCAGCTAATTTTTGACCGAAGAATTCAACCATGTCCACACGTTCAAATTCACCGTGTACCAAAACATCGATATCTAAGTCTTCTTGAATCTTAATCCAACGAGCGATTTCTGATTTGATAAAATCTTCGTATTCAGCATCAGAGATATTGCCACGTTTCCAAGCAAGACGAGTACGACGAACTTCTGGTGATTGAGGGAATGACCCAATTGTCGTTGTCGGAAGTGTTGGCAAACCTAGCTTTTCTTGTTGCACCTTGCGACGGACTTTATAATCCACACGCTCAGTCGACACATTTTCTAAACTTTCAAGAGTCACATTTCGGAAATCAGCTGCTTGCAAAGCGCCAAGGTCAGCTACATGTTGCTTATAAGCTTCAGATTCTTGACCATCCAACTGTTGACTCAAGAGTTCAAGTTCTTGCAATTTTTCATCTGCAAAAGCAAGACCATTTTTAAGAATAGGATCAAGATCCGTTTCATTTTTAGTAGTTACAGGCACATGAAGAAGAGAACAAGATGGTTGAATCACAAGGTTTCCAACTTTAGCTTGAAGTTTTTTCAACATTTCTGATGCTTTTTCAAAATCAGTTGCCCAGATGTTACGTCCATCAACAACCCCTGCAAACACTTCTTTATTTTCAAAATAGCCAGCTTCAACAGCCTCAAGGTTTTCATCAAGGCCATGAACAAAATCAATACCAAATGCGGTAACCGGAAGTTCTGATAACTCTTTAGCATCAATCAAAGCTTCGAAATATGTTTGGAAAATGATCTTAGCATGTGGTACTTCTTCGGTAAAATAAGCATAAACGCATTTGGCTGCTTCAAGAAGATCTGCCCCCTCATCTGTTACAAAAATTGGTTCATCAACTTGAATGTAAGTCGCACCAGCCTCTACCAATTCTGTGAAGACTTGTTTGTAAAGTGGCAGAAGTTTTTTCACTGCTGAGGTAAAATCACTAACCTCAGATGACAAAGCAACATAAGTGATTGGACCTGTAATCACTGGTTTTGCTTTATCACCAATAACATCTTTAGCCTCAAGGTACAAATCAAGTAAGCGTGTATTTGTCAAATGTGGTTTAACCTTTGACCATTCTGGAACAATGTAGTGATAGTTGGTGTTGAACCATTTTTTCATGGATGAAGCGACATTATCCTTGTTACCACGCGCAATCGCAAAGAACAAATCCAGATTAATCTCTTCCTTAGCAAAACGATTTGGAATCACGCCAAATTGCACAGACAAATCCAAAATATGATCGTAAAGTGAAAAATCACCCACAGGAATAAAATCAAGACCTGCATCAGCTTGTTTTTTCAAAAATGACAAGCGCAATGCTTTCACTTCTGCTTGCAATTCCTCTTGTGAGATATTACCTACCCAATAAGACTCAATCAATTTTTTCCACTCACGATTCTCACCCAAACGCGGATATCCCAAATTTGAAACCTTAACCATAGTTTCCTCCTACAACTGTATTAGTTTAAAACTATACAATCTAAAAATTTTATAGTTAAGATTTTAAATGATAAACCCTTATTTTTCAATGGTTCTAGCCATTCTATCTTTTTATGCTTTTCTATAGTTTTTAACTATGTAATTAGAATCTGTTATAGTTTTAAACTATAACTAAACTTTTCACACAAAAAAAGAATTCCCGAAGGAATTCTTTTTCAATTGTTAGATTAATAAAATTTTGTATTGTAATGACTTTTAATTATTTTTCTTTTTTTAGGGCTCCAAAGAGAACACCTGCAACGATTGCTCCAATGATAACAAAGATAAGGTAAAGAATTGGAGCGCTTGTCAATGCGATAACAAAGATACCACCGTGTGGAGCCATCAATTTAATACCGAATGCTCCGACAAGACCACCAGCTACAGCAGAACCTACCACGAAGCTTGGAATAGCACGAGCAGGGTCAGCAGCACCAAATGGGATAGCACCTTCTGTGATGAATGAAAGACCCATGATAATGTTTGTCAAACCTGAGTTACGTTCTTCTTCAGTGAATTTGTTTTTGAAAAGAAGAGTTGCAACAAATACTGCAAGTGGCGGAACCATACCACCAGCCATAACTGATGCCATAGCAACTGAACCACCTGATGCTACAGATGCAGCAAGTGTACCTGTACCAAAGACGTAAGCAGCTTTGTTAAATGGTCCACCCATATCGATAGCCATCATTCCACCAAGGATAGCACCTAGAAGAACAGCTGACGCACCTTGAAGACCTCCAAGGAAGTTGTTCAAACCAGTGTTGATTGCTGCCATTGGGATATTAACAAATAGCATTGCAAAACCTGTCAAGAATACACCTAGTAATGGGTAAAGCAAGATAGATTTAATACCTTCAAGTGAACGTGGAAGGCCAGCACATGCTTTTTTAACAAGGTTTACAAGCCAACCAGCAAGGAAACCACCAACAAGAGCACCAAGGAATCCTGAAGGAGTTCCTTCAAGGTTACCCCATGCGGCACCACTTGAAGCAATCGCACCAGCTACGAAACCAGCTACAAGACCTGGTTTTTCAGCGATTGAGTAAGCAATGTAACCTGCCAAGATTGGAAGCATGAAGCCAAAGGCAGCATTACCAATTGTTTTGAAGTAAGCAGCTGCTTGGTGATATGTACCCAAGTTAGACAATTGATCTTTTGGCACACCTAAAATGTTATCAATCAAGAATGCAAGTGCAATCATGATACCACCACCGATAACGAATGGCAACATTTGAGAAACACCACTCATCAAGTGTTTGTAGAAGGCAGCACCAAGGCTAAGTTTTTCACTTGATTCTTTTTCTTCAGTAGAAGAACCCGCTGCAGCTTTGTAAGTGTCAGCTTTACCATCAAGGATAATGTTAATTAATTCTTCAGTTTTCTTGATACCGTCAGCAACTGGACGAGATACCAATTGTTTGCCGTCGAAACGAGCCATTTCAACAGCTTTATCAGCAGCAACGATAACACCTTTAGCGCGAGCAATTTCATCAGTTGTCAATCGGTTACCAACACCTGATGCACCATTTGTTTCAACACGAACTGTTACACCCATTTCTTCACCTTGTTTGATGAGGGCTTCTTCTGCCATGTAAGTGTGTGCAATACCAGTTGTACATGCTGTTACAGCAACGATAAGTGGTTTATCGTCTGAAACTGGAGCAGCTTTGACTTCTTCTTTTGCTTTGTTATCTTCTTCTGCAGCGTTAAATGTTGCAATAACTTCATCAGCAGTAGTTACTTTACGCAATTGATCTGCAAAACCGTCTTTCAAAAGGTATTTTGAAAGTTCAGCAAGGGCTGCCAAGTGAGTATCATTTGCTCCATCTGGTGCAGCGATCATGAAGAATAGGTATGTTGGTTGTCCATCCAAGGCTTCATAGTCAACACCAGCAGTAGATTTAGCAAAAAGGACTGTTGCTTCTTTTACAGCAGCGTTTTTGCTGTGTGGCATAGCGATACCGTCACCTAAACCAGTTGATGTTTGAGCTTCACGGTTCATGATACCTTGTTTAAAAGTATCAAAGTCAGTGACAACTCCGTGTTCAACAAGGCTTGTAATCATTTCATCGATAACAGCTTCTTTTGAAGTTGCTTTCAAATCAAGAATCATGACATCTTTTCTGAGCAAGTCTTGAATTTTCATAGTTTTTCTACCTCTACTTCTTGATATGTTTCTTTAATGAATTCAGCTGTTGCTAAATCATTTGAGAATGTCGTTGCTGTACCACATGCGACACCCCATTTAAGAGCTTCGATTGGGTCACCTGATTTAACGTATTCACCAGTAAATCCGGCAACCATAGAATCTCCAGCACCAACAGAATTTTTAACAGTGCCTTTGATTGGTTTTGCAAAGTAAGCTGCTTCTAGTGTTACTAGCAAAGCACCGTCACCAGCCATTGAAATAATAACGTTTTTAGCACCTTTTGCAAGAATTTCACGGGCGTATTTTTCGATGTCTTCAAGACCGTTCAATTCTACACCAAAGATATCTGCTAATTCGTGATTATTTGGTTTTACTAAAAGTGGTTGATAGTTTAATGAATCTAAAAGTGTTTGACCTTCAAAGTCACAAACTACTTCTGCACCAGCTTTTTTAGCAATTGGAATCAATGTGTTGTAAACTTGATTACCAAGGCTACTTGGAGCTGAACCTGCAAAAACTACAGTATCTTCACTTGAAAGACCAGCAAGAATTGCTTTTAATTCTTCAAGTTTTTCATCTGAAATTTTTGGACCAGCACCATTGATTTCTGTTTCTTCACCAGCTTTGATTTTAACGTTGATACGTGTATCTTCAGAAACTTGAACAAAGTTTGTTTTGATACCTTCTGCAATCAAACCATTTTCAACAAAACGTCCAGTAAATCCACCGATAAATCCAGTTGCTGTATTATCGACATCCAAACGTTGCAAGATACGACTAACATTGATACCTTTACCACCAGCGAATTTGTCATCGCTAGTCATGCGGTTAACGCTACCAAGTTCTAAATGATCCAAACGTACGATAAAATCGATTGATGGATTCAGCGTTACTGTGTAAATCATACTTCAATTACCCTCGTATTTTCTTTTATTTTTTTCATCAGTGCTCCGCTAGATTGATTGGTAATAATTGTAGCATTCTCAATCTTATCGACCTTGGCAAAGGATACCCGACCGATTTTTGATGAATCTGTAACGACGTATAACTTTCTAGCATTTTCAATCACAGTTTTCTTGATAACAGCTTCCTCCATATCTGGTGTCGTTAAAAATTCCTCATCGATACCATTAATACCTAAAAAAGCTTTATCAAAATTTAACTGCTTAATTTGCTCATAAGCCACAGCTCCAATGCTAGCATCTGTTGATTTCTTAACATGCCCACCAATAATAATGGTCTGAATGTTTTTATCAACCAACTTAGCCGCATGGTGAATTGAATTGGTTACAACAGTCAAATTATCTTGACTTAAATAGCCTAATAACAATTCATTAGTTGTTCCTGCATCTACAAATACAACATCATCATTTGAAATCAAGGATGCCGCTTTTTTAGCTACCAGCATTTTTTCTTGAATGTTTTTGATAGATTTTTGTTGATTGGTAAATTCCTCTTGGAGAGAGTGAGGAAGTTCTGCTCCGCCATGTACGCGGTGAAGTTTTCGCTCACTTTCAAGCTCGTCTAAATCCCTTCGAACAGTGGATTCAGAGGTATCTAGTAGGCTCACTAAATCATCTAGCCGAACAAACTTATCATGGGAAAGTTTTTCCATGATTAACTGCTTTCGCTTAGACTTTAGAATCCTCGCCACCTCCTTTGAAATCGTTTACAGTTAGAATTATACTATATTTACAATCAATGTCAAGCACCTTCTCTCAAATTCTATCATTTTTCTGTTAGACCGTCAATTTTCTGAAAATACCCTTGAGAATTTCAGAAAAAAGTCTTGTAAGAATCTTTCTTACAAGACTTTCTTTTTTTATTCATTGATTAATGATGTCGAGTGAACAACACGATTATCACGGTCAGGGAAGATATACTTAATAGCTTGGTTAATTGCTGTTGGTGCTTCACCAAAACCAGTCGCAATCAAATCAACCTTACCTTCATAATCAGCCGCATCACCAATTGCGTAAACACCTTCTTGACTAGTTTCAAATAATGGTGAAACCGCAATACTTGAACGTTTGTAATCCACATTCCAATTTTTAAGGTTTTTATTTGATGTTGAAAATCCAAAACTTACAATCAAAGCGTCAAGTGGCAATTCAACAGTTTCATCAGATTTCACTTTTTGAACTGTCAAACTTTTAACAAATTGACCATCACCAGAAAGTTCAAATGGCACATAAGGTGTCAAAATGTTTACGTTTGACTCTTTCAAAACTTCTACACTATGTTCATGAGCACGAAAAGCATCACGACGGTGCACAATAGTTACACTTTTAGCCAAGCCATCTAAGTGATTCGCCCAGTCAACAGCAGAATCACCACCACCACAAATAACCACATCTTTACCAGCAAATTGGTCAAGTTTGTGAACGTTGTAGAAAAGGTTGTTGTCATCGTAAGCTTCTTCACCTTCCAAACCAAGTGTACGAGGGGCAAAAGCACCATTACCACATGCAATCACGATAGCATGTGAAAAATGTTGACCTTTATTTGTTTCGATAGTAAAAATATCACCATCTTTTTCAAATGTTTTGACTTCTTCTTTAAGGCAAATAGCTGTGCTATCTTTAAAACGATCTAATTGCTTGATCAAATTTTCAGTCAAATCAGCTGCTGTAATTCCAGGAAAACCAGCAACGTCATAAATCATTTTTTCTGGATAAAGAACTGCAGGTTGTCCACCGAGTTCAGATAAACTTTCAATGATTTTCACCGAAACACCGCGCAAACCAGCGTAAAAGGCTGCAAACAAACCAACAGGTCCACCACCAATGATAGTAATATCATAGATTTCACGATTTTCTGACACTTATATTTCCAACTCCTTGTATATTTCTTCGATAATCGACGATTTATAGGCAATGTATTTATCAATATCTTTAGAAAATAGCTTCGCTGCTTTTTCTTTTACCTCGCCATAAGACAAAATAGCCTCAGGATGACTACGTAAATAATCATGAAAAGCAAGATGACGCTTCAGTTCAGGTGAATTTTCAGGACAAACATAAAGATGATGAACTTGAAGATGCTCTTTGCCTGAGTAAGCAAAAGCTTCTCTACCTTCGATCCCCAAATTTCCCTCATGAGCATAACCAATCGCTGCTAATTTTTGAATCACCTCAGACAAATCTGTGTCTATAGCAATCACCAAATCGATGTCAATAATTGGCTTTGCCGAAAGTCCTTGAACAGAAGTACTTCCCACATGTTCTATTTTAAGAATTAAGTCACCTAGAGCAGTTTTAAGCTCTTTGGCAATCTTCTCAAAATCATCTTTCCAACTTTCCTGATAAGACAGAAGAAGGACTTCCTTCGTTCGCATAAAACCTCCCCAAAAATAAAGAGACATACAGCCTGCATGTCCTCTATTATATCACATATTCTATTCTTGCGCGTCTCTCTCTTTGAGAATCTTGCGGAAAATAGCCTCTTCTTCTTTTGTAAGAGCATGATCTTCCAACAAATCCGGTCGACGCTCTAAAGTCTTACGAAGACTTTGTTCAATTCGCCATTTGCGAATATTTTCATGGTGACCACTCATCAAAACATCAGGAACTTTCATACCTCTGAAGTCATAGGGACGAGTGTATTGTGGGAACTCGAGCAAACCAGATGAGAACGAATCATCTTGGTGACTCGCTTCTTTTCCAAGAACATTTGGAATTAGGCGAACCGTTGCATCCACAATCGTCATCGCAGCCAATTCACCACCCGTTAAAACAAAATCCCCGAGTGAGATTTCATCCGTTACCAAAGTCTTGATACGTTCATCATAACCTTCATAGTGGCCACAGATAAAAATCAACTCATCTTCCTGTGCCAATTCTTCAGCATAACTTTGATCAAAAGTGCGACCCGCTGGATCCAAAAGAATAACACGAGGTTTCTTCGCATCGATTTTATCAATCGTGTCAAAAATAGGCTGTGCACGAAGCAACATTCCCTGTCCACCACCGTATGGTTCATCATCAACATGACGAGCTTTTTCGGCATTATCACGGAAATTATGATAGTTAATGTCAAGCAACCCTTTTTCCTTGGCTTTCCCGACAATAGAGTATTCTAAAGGCGCAAACATTTCAGGAAAGAGCGTTAAGATATCAATCTTCATCATCAAGTCCTTCCAAAATATCCACATCTACACGATTGGCAGCAACATCGACATTTAAAACAACTGGTGGAATGTATGGTAATAGCAAGTCGCGTTTACCTTTACGTTTAACCACCCAAACATCATTTGCGCCAGGTTGAAGAATTTCTTTGACTTGTCCGACTAAAATGTCATTTTCATAAACATCAAGCCCGATAATTTCATGATAGTAAAATTCACCGTCTTCAAGCTCTGACAAGTTTTTTTCAGCCACTTTCAAAGTGCAACCTTTGTATTTTTCAATATCATTGATATGATACATGCCTTTGAACTTAATAATATCAAAATTCTTTTGCTTACGGTGACTAGCAATCTCAACATCAATCAAGAAATTGTCTTTATCATCAAAAACAGCTAATTTTGAACCTTTTTTAAAACGTTCTTCAACAAAATCAGTTACTGACAACACACGCATCTCACCTTGAAGACCTTGTGTATTGACGATTTTTCCAACATTATAGTAATTCATTTCAACTCCACATAACTTAGTCTTTATCATTTTACCATAAAAATAGTAAAGAAAAAACCAGCTGCCACTCTGCAACTGGTCAAGATAGTCCGTACGGGATTCGAACCCGTGTTACCGCCGTGAAAAGGCGGTGTCTTAACCCCTTGACCAACGGACCATATCAACAAAACCTTTGAGGTTTACTGGGGTAGCTGGATTCGAACCAACGCATGAGGGAGTCAAAGTCCCTTGCCTTACCGCTTGGCTATACCCCATAAACAACATAATCTATTCTATCGCAATCAACTTTATTTGTCAACCCTTTTTTTGAAGTTTTTTCAAAAAGTTTTTTAAACTGCGATAATCTGACTTGCACAACAGCTCTCAAAAGTTATCTCTCAAATCAAGACAAGATGTATTCTATCATAATTGAGGCACTTTGGCAATACTTTTTTGAAACTTTTTTCAATTTTTTCAGGATACTTGACATTTGCAAAAAGAAAAAGAGTAGCATAACACTACTCTTCTCCTTTTTCGTCAATAACGAGTCTTACTTTTTTACCTTGAGTTGGTACTGAATAGACAATCGATCTTATCGCTGTAATGGTACGACCTTTTTTACCGATAACACGACCGATGTCCTGTGCATCCAAATCCAGATGATATTCTAAAAACTCAGGTGTATCTTCAATTTTAATGGTAAGATTATCTGGTTGTGAAATCAAAGGTTTCACAATAGCGATAATAAGATTTTCAATGGTATCCATAGGCTTTTGTTACTCTATTATTTTGAGAATTTTGAATCGTGGAATTTTTTCATAACGCCTTGTTTAGAAAGGATGTTACGAACTGTATCTGAAGGTTGAGCACCTTTAGACAACCATTCAAGAACACGTTCTTCTTTAAGTGATACTTGGTTTTCTTCGATAAGTGGGTTGTAAGTACCAACTGTTTCGATGAAACGACCGTCACGTGGAGCACGTGAATCAGCTACGTTGATACGGTAGAAAGGTTTTTTCTTAGAACCCATACGAGTTAAACGGATTTTTACTGCCATTAGTATAAAGTCTCTTTTCTATTTTTTTGTTTAGGTTAATAGCTCTGCTACTAACTCACTTAATTTATTATATCATAAAAAGATAAGGTGTCAAGAAAAAAACTTGACACCTTTTAAAATTTTTTTCAAATTGTTAAACAATATAAGCATTGTAGATTATTTAGTTTACAATTCATATTACTTATAACCAAGAACTTTTTCTGAAACTTCAGTAATTATTTCATCGGAAATATCGCTTACAGATAGTGAATATGCTTTATTAAGTCTCGGATTGAAAATTCCGAGATTCTGAATATTGTTAAACTCTATATAATTAGAATGCTTTCCCATTATATAATAAATCAATATTTGAAGTGTCTGATCTTTATTTGGCTCTTTCTTTGATACTTTAAAATCCCAAAGAGTATCAGCAGTTAAATAGTCACCATCACCTATAGTAACAACATCAGTATAAGCTCCCTCAAAAGTAAAACCATCTTTAATAATTGGTCCATAATTTTCAATAAATGCAAGTGATCTTAGGACCATTGTACGTATATTCTCAATAGTCTCATCAGTTAGAACAGGACTATTTTTTTTTGCATACTCCTATAAATGCTCTCATAGAATGATGACATTTGTACACGATAATATACATCAAATTCAACAAGTTTATGAGCACAACGTATTGATTCATCATCTAAACCTTTAACGTGCTTTAAAAACGCCTTTGCCAATTCATACTCAGATATATTTTTAGCCCCTTGTAAAGAAACTTTAAATGCATCCTCTAACGGTGCTCCATTCATAAATCGAGTAAGATAATCAACCAACAATCCAACAAGAATAGGATGTATGTTCTCTTCATCATTTAACGCTGTCTCATCATCAAATTGTTGGACATGAAATGCTGTCTTGGGTCGGATATATCCTCCCCAAGGTTGTTTCACTTGTTTTATACGTTGTGTTACTGAAACCATTTTTCTCCTCAATATAGTAATATAAAATTATTCAGATAGTAATATATTACCAACTAAATCTCAATCACTCCATAATGGAATTTTTGATTTTTTCTTATAAGATGTTCAAAGCCATATTTTTCAAAGACATCATCTCTAAAATGAGCTTTAATGATAATCTTCTTTCTAGCCACGCGCTTAGTTTCTTGCAAAAGCTCTTCTGAAAAAGCTGTGACATTAGCATACTGACGTAAGCCATCCAGATTCTTCGATTCCTCAATTCTCTCAGAAAACATCGGATCACAATAAACAATATCAAAAGAATCATTCGGTAGTTTTTTCAAGTACGCCAGACTCTCAGCACAAATAGTCTTGATTGAACGCATTGCTTGGTTTAGTGACTCAGAGTTACTTTGATAGTTTTTTAAACCTTCTGAAACAATAAAATGGATTAAAGAATTGCTTTCTATTGCAGTCACATCATGTCCAGCATAGGACATAACAATACTATCACTTGCTAATCCCATTGTCGTGTCAAGAACCTTCAAAGAGTCCGTACCAAGTAAATCAGCCAATGCATCGTGTGAACTTTTTATTCGTAGCATAGCCGTATCTGGATGAAAAGAAAGCTCACTACCATCTTGATTTAATAAGCGCAGCTTATTTTCATAAACCAAAAGGACACCCTCGCGACCCTGCAACAGCTTTTTTGCTGATTGTTTATTTCGCTCAATCACTGGAAGATTAAGCTTTTCACCGATTGTTTTTGCTTCAGCAAGCAATTTAGCATTTTCTCTCAAACTAGTTGTAATTACAATTGACATAACCACATTATACCAAAATCACAAAAAACTTTTGATGAATCGTCCACCATATATCCAAAAATAACTAAAAGCAACAATCGAAATCGGCTTGCAAATTAAGATAATGTATAAGAATCGTTTAAAGGACATTCTTGATAAGCCGGTTACCATAACCAAAATATCTGCTGGTGATATAGGAGAAGCCATATTCAAAGCAAATACAGTTTCATATGTTGATGATGCCAATTTTTGCTCATAATGCTTAAATGATTTCTCATCTACAAATAATAAAATAAACGGTTTACCATATCGCCTCGTAAGCAAAAATAGAATGATGCTACCAATCACAATTCCAACATAATTCAGAATAAATCCCAGAATTGGTCCAAATGCCATAAAACCAACAACCGTTGTCACACCACCTGGAATAATCGGGATAACAACTTGAATAATTTGTAATAGTAGAAATCCAATGCTACCTAGAATCAAATGGCCTTTAAGCGCTCTTGTTAAAGCATCAGGGTTATTTAAAATATCCATGTTCTTAAATAGATAGACTAAAAATAAAACAGTCAAAGTAATTGAAAAAATTCCCAAAAATTTAACCAACTTCTTCAAAGTATCATACATCATATCACCCTTTATCACGTCTATTACTTAAATTTATTATACAAGGGTTATTCTTTTTTAACAAGAAATTATGTAACTCCTTTCATTATTCATAACGAAGGGCTTCAATTGGATTTAGTTTACTTGCTTTGTTAGCCGGTAATAGCCCAAATACAATACCGATAAAGGCTGAAAAGATAAGGCTACCTAGTGCAATATTTAGAGAAATAGATGGTTTAACATTTGGAATAGCATTTCCAAGCAAGGCTGTCACTCCAGACGCTAAGGCAAGCCCAATCAATCCACCTAAAATTGTTAAGACCATTGATTCAATCAAAAATTGAGTCAAAATTTTCTGGCGCGTAGCACCGAGAGCTTTACGTAAACCAATCTCACGTGTTCTCTCAGTTACAGATACTAACATGATATTCATGACACCAATACCACCAACAAGCAATGAAATACCTGCAATAGCACCGATAACCGTTGTCATCATGCCATAAGCTGATTTCACCTGAGAAAGTACTTGCGTCATGTCATAAATTGTAAATCGACCAGTTCTAACACCAGAAATCTGTGTCATCAAACGAGCAGCTTCTTTTCCGACTTTAGACGATTCTTTAACATCGCTGACATGAACAAATGCTCCCTGAACCTCGTCAATATTGAACTCTGCAGCTAACTGAGTATTTGTCATAACAGCATTTCCGCCTGATTGCATGCCATACTGTGCCGAACCAGCATCTGGATCTTTATAAACGCCAACAACTAGATAGGTTTTTGAACCGATAGAAACTTTCTGATTAAGCGCAGCATCATTGCTGCCGAAAAGTTTAACAGCTAATTTTGTATCCAACATAACAATGCGAGAAAAACGGTCATAATCTCCCTTTTCAAAACTTCGTCCTGCTAGTACTTTGAATTTTTTAACCGCAAAATAAGTCTTGTTTACCCCTGTTATATTAACATTTTTAGATTTTTTCTGATTTCCCTCAACTGTTGATGTTGTCCCATTTGTTAAATAGTAATTCGTAACACCCGGAAGCTCGCTTGTGATTTTTTGCAACCACTCCTCCTTAATTTGTGGTCCTTTGTCAGACGCTGTAGGGTCTTCATCATCAAAAATATCAATATCATCTGACTTCTTAGTTGTGTAATAAATTTGAATATTTTGATTGTCAGAAGCAAACATATTAGTGACTTGATTTGTCATTCCTTCACCCAATGCCATAATGACAACCACTGAAGCCACACCGATAATGATTCCTAAAGTTGTTAAAAACGAACGCATCTTGTGCCCCATGATTGAACTTAGGGCGAATTTCCAATTTTCCATCATAATCCTCCCTTAATCAATTCGAACACTTTCTGTGGTATCTCTTGTAATCTCACCATCACGAATAATAATTTTTCGTGTTGCAAAATCAGCCACCTCAGGCTCGTGCGTTACCATAACAATCGTTTTTCCTTCACGATTTAACTCCGTCAATAAGTCCATGATTTGAATACTTGTCTTAGTATCAAGGGCACCTGTTGGCTCATCAGCAAGAATAATTGAAGGATTATTGACCAAAGCACGCGCAATAGCGACACGTTGCTTTTGTCCACCAGACAACTCAGACGGCAAATGCTTCATTCGTTCGCTCAACTCAACTTTTTCTAAAAATTGTTTTGCTAATTGACGACGCTTTGAAGCACCGACACCAGCGTAAATGAGTGGAAGTTCAACATTTTGTAAAGCTGATAGTTTAGAAAGAAGGAAGAATTGTTGGAAGACAAATCCAATTTCTTCGTTTCTAACTCTGGCTAGTTCTTTTTCTTTGAGTTCTTCGACCTGTTTGCCATTCAAGCTATAATCACCAGATGTTGGTCTATCCAAGAGACCGATAATGTTCATCAAGGTTGATTTACCTGAACCAGATGGTCCCATAATGGCAAGAAATTCACCTTCATAAACTGTCAAATCAATTCCTTTTAAAACATTGAGTTCTTGATCGCCATTCTGGTAAGATTTTATAATATTATTTAATTGAATTAGTGGTTTTTTCTCATCTGTCACTACTGTCACCTCTTATTCTTCTTTAGCAGTGGCATCTTCTTTAGTTACATGTTCAACTTTTTTACCATTTTTTAGAGCTTTATCAGGATTTGAAATAACAGATTGACCTACTTCTACTCCACTTAAAATTTCTTGTTGTGAAGCATCAGCATTTCCAAGAGCTACTTCTACTTTGCTTACTTTTTTAGAATCTTTGTCATAAATCCATACAAACTTTTTATCTCCCTCAGTAGAGACAGCGTCAACTGGGACAAGTTTATTTTTGTTTTCATTAACAACTTCTACTGAAACTGTAAATCCTTGTTGGAGGTTAGTAGTGTCACCTGTCAAATCAATTTTGTAATCATATGAAGCTGAACTATTTGATGAGTTGCTTGATTCAGAAGTTGCTGCATCAGCAGTTTGATTTGGGTAATTTGAAATGTATGAAATTGTACCAGTCCATTCTTGATCAGGATAAACTTTTGACTTAATCTTAACGTTTTGACCAGTCTTAATATTTGCCAAATCGTATTCTGTCAATGTTCCTTTTACCTGAAGTTGACCTTCTGTTGCCACGTGAACAAGCGTTTGACTATTTTTAGATGATGGGTCAATATCATTATTAACTTCAACAACTGTACCAGAAACATCACTTGTAATAATTGTTTCATTTAGTGCTTGTTGAGCTTTATTTACCTCAGCTTGAGCATCCGCATAGGAATCATTCAAATCTTGTAATTGCTGATTGTACTCAGCAGTTTGTTGAGCTGTTGGCTGAGAAGTAACTGTTGTTTCCTCACCAGTTTCTTCATCAGTACTAGTTGATGTTGTTGGCAGATTACCGTATTTTTTCAAATAGTCAATTTGGCGTCCAACTTTATTAAGTCCACGAACAGCTGTATCGTAAGCTGCTTGTGCCGCAGTTGAGTCATATTGAACAAGTTGTTGACCTGTTGTGATTTGGTCTCCGACAGCTACGGTTGGTCTAGCTGAAGTACCTTTGCTACTATCAAAATACACATATTGCTCCTGAGAAGCTTTCACTTTCCCAGTTAGTAAAGTAGATGATGAAATTGTACCTTCTGTTACATTGACAGTGTTGTAAGATACTTCACTTTTTACTGATGATTTGGACTGTTGCCACATCATCAAACCCCCACCAGCAACCACAAAAATTGCTACTGCTGCTCCAATTGTAATCTTAGTCTTTTTTGACATACTTGACTTGCTTCTTCTAGACATTTTCTTCCTCGTTTTCTTTGTTGTATAATTGTATCACTAGGATAGAACAATTATACATTTTTGGTATTTTACTGTCAAGAATAAACCGAAGTTCATCTTTATAACCATTATAGTTGAATTCGTTAGTAAAAATTCTTACAAGTTTGTAAGTGAAAACAAAAAAAGCTGAGACATTAGTCTCAGCCTTTGATTTATATTAGATGGCTTGTGTTGTAAATCCTCGGCTTTCAAGGACACGAATCATAGCATCTACTGTATCAAGCGCGGTAAAGAGAGGAACACCGTGTTCAATAGCAGAGCTACGAATAATCGCGCCATCTTCGTCAAGTGTACGTTTTGTACCGACAGTATTTACAATAGCTTGTACTTTACCTGTACGAACAAGTGCAGGAATGTCATTGTCATCATCCTGACCAATCTTATCAATGATTGTTGAATCAAGACCATGTTCAGCAAAGAACTTAGCTGTTCCGTGTGTTGCAAAAATACTGTAGCCAATATTAGCAAATCGTTTTGCCAAGCCAAGAGCTTCTTCTTTTGTATCATCAGATACTGTGAAGACAACATTACCAAATGATGGCAAGTGAAGATATGAAGCTTCAAAAGCTTTGTAAAGTGCTTTTTCAAGAGTCAAATCAGAACCCATAACTTCACCAGTTGATTTCATTTCAGGACCTAGAAGGCTGTCAACCTTAGCAAGTTTTGTGAATGAGAAGACTGGCGCTTTGACATGCACGTAATCAGATTCTGGGTAAAGTCCATCTTCGTAACCAAGATCAGCAAGGCTTTGTCCAAGAATCAGTTTAGTTGCGACTTGTGCCATTGGAATGTTAGTCACTTTTGATAAGAATGGAACCGTACGACTAGCACGAGGGTTAACTTCAATAACATAAACTGTTTCATCTTTGATGACAAATTGAATATTCATCATACCGTAGCAGTTCAAACCAATTGCCAAACGTTTTGTGTAGTCAGCAATTGTTTCTTGTACTTTCTTAGAAAGTGTCTGTGGTGGGTAAACTGCCATTGAGTCACCTGAGTGAACACCAGCACGTTCGATATGCTCCATAATACCTGGAATAAGCACATCTTTACCGTCTGAAATGGCATCCACTTCACACTCACGACCAACGATATATGAGTCGACAAGAACCGGATGGTCTGGACTTGCTTTAACAGCTGTGCGCATGTAAGAACGAAGGTCATCCTCGTTTTCTACAATTTCCATGGCACGTCCACCGAGAACGTAAGATGGACGAACCAAAACTGGGAAACCAATCTTGTGAGCAGCTTCAACTGCTTCTTCTTCGTTAGTGGCTGTTTGTCCAGGTGGTTGAGGAATATCCAATTCTTTCAAAGCTTGTTCAAAGAGGTCACGGTCTTCAGCACGGTCAAGATCAGCAACCTGAGTACCAAGAATTTTGACACCAGCTTTAGAAAGTGGCTCAGCCAAGTTGATAGCTGTTTGTCCACCGAATTGAACAATAACACCTTTTGGTTGTTCAAGTTCGATAACATTCATAACATCTTCAAATGTTAGTGGTTCAAAGTAAAGCTTATCAGAGATTGAGAAGTCGGTTGATACTGTTTCTGGATTTGAGTTCATGATAACAGCTTCATATCCTGCAGCTTGAATTGCTTTAACAGAGTGAACTGTTGCGTAGTCAAATTCGACACCTTGACCAATTCGGATTGGTCCAGAACCAAGTACGATAATTGATTCTTTATCTGATTTGATTGATTCATTTTCCCATTCATATGTTGAATAGAAGTATGGTGTTGCTGATTCGAACTCAGCAGCGCATGTATCAACCATTTTATAAACTGGAATAATTTTATTTTCTGTACGAATGGTATGAACTTCTTCTGCTGTCATGTTCCAGAGTTCTGCAATCGTAAGGTCTGCAAATCCATTACGTTTTGCTTCTTTAAGAACGTCAACATCTCCGACATGACTCGCCAATTCTTGTTCAAGTTCAAAGATGTGGAGCAATTTATCAAGGAAGAAGAGATCAATTTTTGTTAGTTTTGATAATTCTTCAATAGTGTAGCCACGGCGAATTGCTTCAGAAAGGTAGAAGAGACGATTGTCTTGAGCACGAACAATCTTATTAACTAATTCATCATCAGTAACATTTGTGAGCTCTGGCATTTCATTATGATGAACACCAATTTCAAGCGAGCGACAAGCTTTAAGAAGTGATTCCTCAATATTACGACCAATAGCCATAACTTCACCTGTTGCTTTCATTTGTGTTCCTAGACGACGTTCACCATTTTCAAACTTATCAAATGGGAAACGAGGAATCTTAGCAACCACATAGTCAAGAGCTGGTTCAAACATAGCGTATGTCGTACCTGTAACTGGGTTTACCATTTCATCAAGCGTTAAACCAACAGCAATCTTAGCAGCTAATTTTGCGATTGGGTAACCAGTAGCTTTTGAAGCAAGAGCTGATGAACGTGACACACGTGGATTTACTTCGATAACATAGTATTTAAAGCTATTTGGATCAAGGGCAAGTTGAACGTTACATCCACCTTCAATTTTAAGAGCGCGGATAATACTCAAACTTGCATCACGCAACATTTGATTTTCAATATCTGAAAGAGTTTGCGTTGGCGCAAAAACAATTGAGTCACCTGTGTGAATACCAACAGGGTCAAAGTTTTCCATGTTACAAACAACCAAAGCGTTGTCTGCAGCATCACGCATCACTTCGTATTCAATTTCTTTAAAACCTGCAATTGAACGTTCAATCAAACATTGTGTAACTGGTGACAATTTCAAACCGTTTTCAGCGATTTCACGGAGTTCATCTTCATTGTCACACATACCACCACCAGTACCACCAAGAGTAAAGGCTGGACGAACAATAACTGGATAACCAATTGAGTCAGCAAAAGCAACTGCTTCATCAACAGTATTTACAATTTCAGATTCAGGAATAGGTTGGTTCAAATCTTCCATCAATTGTTTAAATTGATCGCGGTCTTCAGCTTGGTCGATAGCTGATAATTTTGTACCTAGCAATTCAATTCCAAGTTCGTCAAGAATTCCTGCTTTTGACAATTCCATTGCCATGTTAAGGCCAGTTTGTCCACCTAATGTTGGAAGAAGTGCATCTGGACGTTCTTTACGAAGAATTCTAGTTACAAATTCTGTTGTCAAAGGCTCAATGTAAACTTTATCAGCGATTTCTTTATCTGTCATGATTGTTGCAGGATTTGAGTTAACAAGAACAACGCTGTATCCTTCTTCTTTCAAAGCAAGACAAGCTTGTGTTCCTGCGTAGTCAAATTCAGCAGCCTGACCGATAATAATCGGACCAGAACCAATCACCATAATTTTTTTAATATCTGTACGTTTTGGCATTATTTTCTCCTATTTGTCAACTCTCTGATTGACTTTAAATATGTTAATGACCTTGCTATCAGTCATTTTGCAATTTACCGACAAGATTTTGATATCGAATGGCTTTTTAACGATTTGCTTTTTCAGCTTGGAATGCATCAATCAATTCGATGAAATCATCAAAGAGATAACTTGCATCATGTGGCCCAGGCGCAGCGTCTGGGTGGAATTGAACTGAGAAAGCTGGAAAATCACGGTGACGAACACCTTCTACAGATTTATCATTGATTTCTTCGTGAGTTACCATAAGGCAATCTGGAAGAGTGTCGCGATCAACTGCATAACCGTGGTTTTGACTTGTAAAATCAATACGACCTGTTGCAATTTCGCGAACGGCATGATTAAATCCACGGTGACCGAATTTCATTTTATAGGTTTTAGCACCATTAGCAAGGCTAAATAATTGGTGTCCCATACAGATACCAAAAATCGGGATTTTTCCTTGTACGCCACGAATCATATCTAGAACTTCAGGAATATCTTCTGGGTTACCAGGACCATTTGATAGCATCATACCATCTGGATTAAGGTGAAGAATTTCTTCAGCTGAAATGTTATAAGGAACAACTGTTACATTACATTTACGTTTTGAAAATTCACGTAGGATAGAATGTTTCAATCCAAAATCAACCAAGACGATATTTTTACCAACACCTGGTGCTGGGTAAGCCGTTTTAGTTGACACTTGTTCTATGTTATTGGTTGGCAGCACTGTAGCTCGCAATTGATCTTGTAAATGCTCAATCGTATCACCAGCATTTGCAAGAGTCGCTTTCATTGTACCATGCTTACGAATGATTTTTGTAAGGGCCCGAGTATCAATTCCTGAGATTCCTGGAATATTTTTAGCCTTCAAGAACTCATCCAAAGTCATTTGATTACGCCAGTTATTGGCACGACGGGCGTTTTCAGATACGACAACACCTTTACAAGTTGGTGTAATTGATTCATAGTCATCACGGTTAATCCCATAGTTACCAACAAGTGGGTAAGTAAAAGTCAAAATTTGACCGTTGTAAGATTGGTCTGTAATTGATTCTTGGTAACCTGTCATACCAGTGTTAAAAACAATCTCACCAGTTACATCAAGGTCAGCTCCAAAAGCCTTCCCTTCAAAAATTGTTCCATCTTCTAAAATTAAAAGTCTTTTTGCCATTTTTATTCCTCTCGTTTGCTCTCACGGGAGCACTTTAACGTTTATTAGCAGACACTTCAAAATAATTGTTAAGCTTTACCGTTAAGTACAGCTTCTAGAATTGCCATGCGGACAAACACACCATTTTGCATTTGTCGAGCAATTCTTGATTTTGATGCTTCTACCAAGCGATCAGCAATTTCAACATCGCGATTAACTGGTGCTGGGTGCATGATGATGGCAGAAGGCTTCATTTTATCATATCGGTCATATGTAAGGCCGTATGTCTTGTGATAAGTTTCTTTTGAAAAACCACGTTCACTATCATGACGTTCGTGTTGGACTCGCAACATCATCATGACATCAACTTGATCAACAATCTCATCGATAGCCACGTATTTTCCATACACATCAAATTCACTTGAATACCATTGTTCTGGACCTGCAAAATACAACTCTGCTCCTAAACGTTTTAGGATTTGCATGTTAGATTTTGCAACACGTGAATGCGTAATGTCACCAACAATAGCCACTTTTATATTTTCAAAACTACCAAACTCTTCATAAATCGTCATCAAGTCCAGCAAACACTGACTTGGGTGTTGACCAGAACCATCTCCACCATTAACGATTGCTGTTTGAATTGTTCTGCTATCAATTAATTCTTTGTAGTAATCTTCCATTGAGTGGCGAATCACACAAATATCAATTCCAAGAGAACTCATTGTCAAAATCGTGTCATACAAAGTTTCCCCTTTGTTGACTGAACTTGTTTTAGCATCAAATTCAATAACATCTAAACCAAGTTTTCTTTCTGCGACTTCGAAAGATTTGTGTGTACGTGTTGATGGTTCAAAGAATAGATTAGCTGCAAAATATTGTCTATCCAAACTAAAGTCAGCTTCATTGTTCTTAAACGCAATTCCGCGTTTAATCAAGCCTAGCACTTCTTCATTTGATAAAGTTTCCATTGTTACCAAATGCTTTAGTGAAACAACGCCATCTGTAATTGCCATTTTTTTAGTCCTTTTCTGGAAGAATTTGATACAAGATAATACCTAGAAGTGTTGAGAAAGCAACACCTGTAATTTGCAAACCAGCAACTTGTAATGTCAAACCACCGATACCAGACACTAAGATAACACTTGCAACCAAAAGATTTTTCTTATTATCGAAATCAATTTTATTTTCAACTAAAATTTTAAGACCACTTGATGCGATAACGCCAAAGAGGGCAATTGAAATACCACCGATAACTGGTGTTGGAATTGATGAAAGAAGAGCTGAGATTTTTCCGATAAAGCTCATCACTATAGCAATTACTGCTGCTCCAGCAATAACATATACTGAGTAGATTTTGTTAAGGGCCATAACACCAATATTTTCACCATATGATGTTACCGGTGGGGCACCGAAGAAACCTGCAATGATTTGTGCTAAACCATCACCTGTAAGCGTACGGTCAAGACCCGGATCTTTAAAGAAATCACGTCCTGTTAAGCTGTTAAGAACCATTACGTGACCAAAGTGTTCAGTCATTGTTACAAAAGCGATTGGAGCCATTGTCAAAATAGCACTTGGGTAAAGTTTGAAATGATAATCAACAAAGAGAATATCAAAACTTGGAACTTGGAACCAAGCTGATTTTGCCACACCTGACAAATCAACAATACTTTGACCAGTCACCGCACCAACTACCAATGCAAAAATGTAACCAACAATCAATCCAAGCAAGATTGGAATAACACCGACAATCTTTTTACCGTACATGTTAAAGAGAATAACCGCAAGAAGAGTTACCATCCCAACTAAAAGGTAAGTAAAATTATATTGGCCGTCTTTCAGCATCACATCGTTAACAGCTGTTGTTGCAAGACTAAGACCGATAACGATGATGATTGGACCAACCACGATTGGTGGAAGGACTTTATCAATCCATGCGTTTCCAGCGAATTTTACAATTAAGGCAACGATTAAGTAAACCAAACCACCTGCGATAGCCCCCTGCGCTACCGCTGCAATCCCGTCAGTCTTCATTAACATTTGCATAGTTGCAATGTAAGCAAAACTTGAACCCATGTAAGCTGGGATTTTATATTTGGTTACTGTCAAATGTGCTAAAGTACCTAAACCACTTGAAAATAGAGCAATCGCTGGATCAATACCAACTAAGATTGGTACCAAAACTGTTGAGCCAAACATTGCAAACAAATGTTGAAATGATAATCCAAACAGCATTCCTGGTTTTGGCATATCATGCACATCATATCTTACGTTTTCCACTTTTTATCATCCTCCTCAATTCTAATACTGCTTAGCTTGGATCTACAATGCTAACGCGATCTTTGCCATCTACTTCGATCACTTCAACAATGATTTCCTCGATAGCACTTGTTGGAATGTTTTTACCAACATAATCAGCACGAATTGGGAGTTCACGGTGTCCACGGTCAACAAGAACAGCAAGGCTAACACGAGCTGGACGACCAAGACTTACTAAGTTATCAATAGCCGCACGAATTGTACGTCCTGTATAAAGCACATCGTCAACCAAGATAACATCTTTACCAGTAATATCAACTGGCATATCTGTTGTATCTTCTTCGACTTTCATATCATCACGGAAAGGTTTTGTATCAAGTTCACCAAGCGGAATATCAATACCTTCCAATTGTTTCAAGCGATCTTGAATACGACGAGCAATGAAGACACCACGTGTCTTAATCCCTGCAAGGACAATGTTGTCAAGATTTTTATTTCGCTCAATAATCTCATAAGTGATACGTGTAATTGCACGTTTCATTGTTACGTCATCAACAATTTCTTTTGTTTTCATAAACAAACCTCTCTTAATATACAAAAAATCTCCTCGTTACCAAGGAGATTCCACAAAATATAGGTACAACTATACCAGCTGCACGCTTCTTTTACCGTTCTCTCCTTGCCTGCCTCACGGGACAGTATTAAAGGATAATATTTACTCTTATATAATACCAAATTGTTCATCATTTGACAAGGGATTTACGATTTTCAGCAAAAAAATATCTCGTGATTTTTCACAAAAACGAATAAAAAAGCAGGACTTTCCAAAAGGTTCATCACTGCAATTTTTATCATATGTTTTAAGCTTTTCCGCTTCGCAATTTTTCAAGTGTTTCTTTAAAAATTGCTGGCACTTCAGCTGTGAAAGTCATTGTTTCACCTGTTTTTGGATGTGTAAAGCCAAGTGTTTGAGCATGCAAGAATTGACCATTACCTTTCAATGTCTTACGTGGTCCGTATAATGGGTCTCCTGCAACTGGGTGTCCAATATAAGCCATGTGCACACGGATTTGGTGAGTTCGACCTGTTTCAAGTGTCAATTCAACCAAAGTATAGTTTCCAAAACGTTCCAAAACTTTGAAATGCGTCACAGCTGGTTTTCCTTTAGCAGTGACAGCTTGTTTTTTACGATCCTTATCAGAACGTCCAATTGGTGCTTCAATGACACCGCGGTCATTCGGAATATTACCATGTACAATGGCCACATACTTACGAAGGGATTTTTTATCCTTCAACTCAGCAGCAAGTGCATTGTGGGCAGTATCATTTTTGGCAATCATCAAAAGCCCTGATGTGTCTTTATCGATTCGGTGAACAATCCCTGGTCGAATCACACCGTTGATAGAAGACAAATCTTTAATATGATACATCAAAGCATTAACCAAAGTACCTGATGTGTGACCGACAGATGGATGAACAACCATACCTTGCGGTTTGTAAACCACTGCAACGTCTTCATCTTCATAGACGATATCAAGTGGAATATTTTCTGCTGTGTATTCTAATACCTCTTCTTCAGGCACTTCATAAGTTACAACGTCACCAACTTTGACAGCATATTTTGCTTTAACAGCTTTGCCATTTACCAAAACAGTACCTTTTTTAATTTCATCATTAGCTTGGCTACGTGACAAATCTGTTAAGTCTGCTAACGCCTTATCTAAACGAGCGCCAGCTTCTTTAATGATTAATTCCATTTTCCTCCTCTTTCCATAGGGCGATAAATAAAATCACTACCCCAACTGTTAAATACGAATCCGCCACATTAAAAATAGCAAAATTCATAAAATCCAAATGAACCATATCAACAACGTAACCAAGTCGCAAACGGTCGATAAAATTACCGATACCTCCTGAAATAATCAACAATAGTCCAAACAAGAACCAAAAATTGCCATTGATATTTTTAATAAAATAATAGCAAGCTGCTCCGACAACAGCAAGTGTAATCACCGTAAAGAACCACTGCTGATTCTGCAAAATAGAGAAAGCTGCGCCATAATTACGTAAATAAGTTAAGCTAAAAATACCTGGCACACATTTGCGAATAGCATTTAAAGGAATATGATTGACAATCCATTGCTTGCTTAATTGATCCAACAAAATCAAAATCACAGCAGCTAATGGACCATAAAGTTTTCTATAGTTTTTCATTTGGTCACCTTTGGACTGAATTTTTCAAAATAATCTTTCATGACAGCGATGAATTTCAAAGCACAAGCCGATAAGTTTTTATCACGACGTTTGATATAAGCCATTTTATTATCTAACTTATCTTCAAGTGGAATAACAGTAATACCATTAAAACTACGGCTATCTAAGAAACCAGAGCCAGTCGCGTAAGCATCTGTACGCTCTAAAATGCCATTTAAGGTAGCGCGGTCGGTCACATAAAAAACATACGGGCTATCACTGGTATCAACAAAATTCTCAGAATAATAAAGGTACTCATCCTTTTCCTGAGTAAATCGAACTGTTGGCGAATCTTTCAAGTCATCCATCACAAGACTTTTCTTTTGTGCCAAAGGGTGAGTCTTAGCCAGATAAATATGAGTCTTAAAAGGGATTAACTCGACAAATTCCAAGCCTAATTTTTCCATACGTTGTAAAAGCCCTTTGCGATTTTGATTATTTAAATAAATAATCCCAATCTCACTATCACCTTGAGCCACCTCATCAAAAATTTGAATAGTTGTTGACTCAAAAATTCGAAAATCCTTATGCTCAGGATGCGCCTTAGAAAAGGTTGTTATCAAAGGCGGTAAAAAATCATAGTGTTGACTAGCAATAGAAAACTCATCTGAGTCTGCGGCCGATTGGGAAAATTGCTTTTCAAACGAGTCAAAACTCTTAACAACTTCCAATGCTTTTTCATAAAAGGTCATTCCATGACTCGTTAAAACAGCACCTGTCGTTGTACGTGTAAAAATTTGAAACCCTAATTCACCTTCAAGGTCCTTAATAGCTACTGACAAACTCGGCTGACTGACAAAAAGCTTAGAAGCCGCTTCACGAAAGGTCCCACTGTTTGCAATAGCTACAACATATCGTAGTTGTTGTATGTTCATTGTCAATCATTCTTTCTAAAAAATCAATTATCCTTATTATAGCAAAATATAACTAATGGCGCTATATAAAGCCAAAAGTGACCGACTAACCATTTTGTATTTCAAAAAGGAACAAAAAAAGCCTGCACGAAGCAGACTTTTCTGTTAAATTATTTTGCGATTGGATAAACTGATACTTGACGTTTATCGCGACCTTTACGTTCGAAACGAACAACACCTTCAACTTTAGCGAAAAGTGTATCGTCACCACCGCGACCTACGTTCACACCTGGATAGATATGAGTACCGCGTTGACGGTAAAGGATTGATCCACCTGAAACAGTTTGACCGTCAGCTGCTTTAGCACCAAGACGTTTTGCTTCAGAATCACGACCATTTGATGTAGAACCTCCACCTTTTTTGTGGGCGAAAAGTTGCAAGTTAGCAAGATTCATTTTTAACATATGTAGTGTCCTCTTTTCAAATTAGTTTGCAATGACCTTAACCGACACAAATTCTTTCGAATTCTCAGCCAAATTTGTCATTCCTAAAAGAAAGCTTTCAAATAAAAGTTGAACTTTCTCATCTGTCTTTTTAGTCATATGAGAGATATCAATCTTCATATAACCACCATCAATCTCATTGACAGCCAAATCAGCATTGCATTCTGCCAAAACTTCTAACGAATTAACCAAGTTAATCGATAAAGTTGAAACAGCTGCACATACGATATCAAAGCCATATTCACCACTGCCAGCATGACCAGTCAGTTCAACACTTTCTAAGTTGCCTTTGTGACGAATAAAAGTTGCTTGAATCATGAGAATGCTAAATTAAGCGTTGATAGCGTTAATAACAACTTTAGTGTAAGGTTGACGGTGACCTTGTTTACGGTGTGAACCTTTTTTAGGTTTGTATTTGAAAGTAACAACTTTCTTTTGTTTTCCTTGTTTTTCAACAGTACCAACAACAGAAGCTCCTTCAACAACTGGTGTACCAACAACAGTTGTTTCACCACCAACAAGAACAACTTCGTTAAATGTTACTTCTGAACCAGCTTCAACATCAAGTTTTTCAACATAGATAGCTTGACCTACTTCAACTTTAACTTGTTTTCCACCAGTTTTGATGATTGCATATGTGCTCATCGTGCACCTCCTATAAAATTTTGTTGCAGATTTTTCTGCTTGTGAAGACTCGCCTAAATCGTGAACCTCGAGAGTTTCTTACAAACGATTTTCGTGCGGTTGCACAGGATGTGCATTTAGTCAACGTTCATATTTTATCATGTTAGGCTAATTAAAGCAAGGAATATACTGGCTTTTTTTTAATGATAGTGCGTTTTCATTTTTTATTTTTTGTCAAAGGATACTTTCACTAATCCCAAAACAGCTTTTTTAGTCAATTTTTCGATAGCATCAATAGCAATCTGCTTTGTATTTGCCATCATTTGATAAGTCTCACTACCTTCGTGGTAATAATAGGCTGTAATGTGAAAACCATTTTTCTCATAAAAACGCACGCGCTTCAAGCGTTGATCAAAATTATCAGCTTTTTCATTCATGGGCTCAATTGCCAAAACAACTGGACGATTCCCAGCTAAATCTTTAACATCTTGCAAAATAGCTGAGCCATAACCACGAGAACGAATATTAGGGTTAACAGCTAAGAAAAATAAATAAACCACAGCTTCATTTTGTAAAATGTAAGCCAAACCGACAAAATCGTCGCCATCATAATAAGCATAAAAATCTGCCAAGTCACGATAACTCGTCAATAGCAACGGCAAATACGGTGCACGTTCAACAGCTGGAAAAGCTGATAGGTATAAGTTTTTGACATCACGGGAACTTTTTGAAAAAAGTTTAACCTCTTGACGTTTTAATTCCATTGTAAATTCACCAATTCATTCATTTCTTGATAGGCGGTATCGACTTTCTCTTGCATACTAGCATCGAGTTTGTCACGATATTTACCACCTTTGATAAAGTCTTCTAAAATAAGCGTACGATAGTCTGAAAGAACAAAGCCTTCTGACCCTGTCACGCCCTTGCTCCATACCCAAACCATTGTTGGGTGAGCTGCGACAGTTTTAATTTTTGTTTTATGATTTTTCTTTTCAAATGTTACATCCATCAAAAGTCCACGTTCTGTCCAAATATCGTCTACCGTTTCTAAACGTTGGTTAGAGATAAAATTTCCCATTGAATAGATAATAAATTTCTTTTCACCATCTTTTTCAACCGTTTCTGATGGCTCCACAACGTGTGGGTGTCCACCAAAGATAACATCTGCACCCCAATCAACCATCTTGTGATAAAGGGTTACTTGCTCTTGAGTTGGTTCTCGTTGGTACTCCACTCCCATTTGTGGCATGACAATTGTTACATCAGCTTTCTTTTCAGCTTCCTGAATTTCAGCCTTCATTTTGTCTTCATTTAAATCAGACATGTGTTTTTCGTAGTCTTCATCTGATAAATTAGCTTCTAGACCATTGTAAGCATAAGAGTAACCTAAAATAGCAATTTTAATACCATTAACATTTTTAATTAAAATATCTTCTTTGTCACGATCTTTTTTGTAAACGCCAATGCTAGGCATTCCTAATTTATCAAAGGTTTTAACGGTGTTAAGTGCTCCTGAAAGACCAGAATCAAGGATATGGTTGTGAGCTAAATCGACAACATCATAACCTGTGTCTTTCATGGCGTCAGCAATTTCACTTGGTGCGTTAAACAAAGGATAGCCAGCTAACGGATAATCTGGACTGATTGTTCCCTCGTAGTCACCAATTGCCAAATCTGCACTTGAAATCCAGTCTTTGGCATACTCAAAGAAAGGTTTAAAATCATAAGTTCCATCAGCCTGCTCAGCACTGCCATAAAGACCATTATGGATAAGAATATCTCCATTTGCCATGACACGCGCTGTTTTGACTTTACTTGACTGAGCTTTTGATTGCTGAGTCTTGTCACTTGGACTAGCCTTCCCAAATAGTAAGCCATAAAATGCTGCACCTAATAAGCTAAGCAAAATAAATGCCAAGCAAGCCAACGTTGTCTTTTTATAAATTAGCCTATCTAACATCCTTAATCACACCTCCATGCAACTATTATAACACTTTATGATTAGGCTTTCAGGATTTAACTGGCAAGAAAAAAACTGCCCTAAAGGCAGTTTCTATCTATTATAGTAAGTCATCGATTAAGTTATCGACTTCATCATGTTCTGCTTGTGGTGTGATTGTTGTCACTTTAATTCCTGCCACAGCACGTTCAACAAGTCCTTCAACATCCATGCGTTTTTCGTATTGTTCAACATTTTTGATTTTTGGATTTGTTTTTGGACGATCTGGCGCAAAGATAGTACAGCAATCTTCAAATGGTTGAATTGAAATATCGAAAGTATCAATTCTTTGAGCGATATCAATGATTTCCAATTTATCCATTGTGACAACTGGACGAATAATTGGTGTTGCTGTTACAGCATTAATGGCACGCATACTTTCAAGTGTTTGACTTGCCACTTGTCCAAGACTTTCACCGTTAATGATAACCAAGCCATTACGTTCTTCACGAATACGGTCAGTAATACGCATCATGAAACGACGTGTCAATGTCATCAAGTAAGCTTCTGGCGCTTTTTCCTTGATTTCTTCTTGGATTTCTGTAAATGGTACTTCGATGAAGTCAATGTTTCCACCAAATTTTGTCAATTTACGAGTTAAGTCTTGAGCTTTCTTAAGAGCACCTGGGCTAGTATATGGTGGGCTAGCAAAGTGAACAGCTTCAATATCAACCCCACGTTTAAGAGCAAGGTAACCTGCAACAGGTGAGTCAATACCACCTGATAGCATTAGCATTCCGCGACCAGCTGTTCCAACAGGAAGACCACCAGCACCTTTGATATTTTCATATGAAAGGTAAGCAGCTTCTTCACGGATTTCAACTTTAAGATTGACATCTGGCCCTTTCATTTGCGCTTGAATGTTAGGCAAAACTTCAAAGACAGCTGAACCAAGGTATTGATTCAATTCACGGCTATCCATTTCAAAATTGTGATCACTTCGTTTACTTGTGATTTTAAATGTCAAACCTTCATGGTAAACGTCAGTCATCACATCTTGAACAGCTTTTTTAATGGTCTCTAGATTTTTTTCAACCTTGTATGATGGTGATAATGCTTGAATCCCAAAAATTTGTTTTAATGACTCCGCAACGGGAACGTAATCTGTACCATTTAAGAAAATGTGTGCGCGGTCGCGGTCAACCACAACACGGACTTCTGGATAAATTGAAAGAACGTGTTTCATATTACGTTTCAATTTATTGATGAAACGCATGCGGTTCTTTCCTTTAGTTGATAATTCGCCGTAGCGAACCATAATTTCTGAGTATTGCATAGTTTTCTAAAGAGAAAATCTCTTTATCCTTTCTTATTAATTATCTTACTTTTTGTGTTTTTTCGTAGACTTGTTTGAAAATTGTTAGGAATTGTTCAACTTGTCCCATGTCATTGTCATCATCGAGACTAATGCGAACAGCTGACTGCGCTAGTTTTGTAGGAACTCCCATGGCAATCAATGTTCCGGCAGGTTTTCCTGCTTTTGATGAACAAGCTGATGTTGTTGAAATATAAATTTCATGTTCTTCAAAGGCATGAACTACCACTTCTCCACGAACCCCTTTGATACCAAACGTTAAGATATTGGGAGCAAAAGTATCATCTTTACCAGAGAAAATAAGGATATCTTTGTGCTTAGCTAATTCGTCATAAATGATTTCTTTCATTGTGGCGATTTTTGGAAGGGCGTAAGCTTCTTTGTCAGTAACCAAGCGAAGAGCTTTCGCTGTCGCAGCAATACCTGCAACATTTTCAGTAGTTGAACGAAGGTCACCTTCTTGCCCACCACCAGCTAGCAATGGATTTAATTTTTTACCTTCTTTTTTATAGATAAAACCGACACCACGCACACTGTGGAATTTGTGACCTGAAAAACTTGCAAAATCAACACGCTCTGTCAAATAATCAGCTGCTGGAATTTTACCAATAGCTTGAACAGCATCCACGTGGAATGAAATTCCTGGTTTATCAGCTAGTAATTTTGAGATAGCTTTAATTGGCTGAATAGAGCCGATTTCATTGTTAACAGCCATGATTGACACAAGTGTTGTGTCTGGGCGCAAAAGCTCTGCTAATTTATCAACATAAACAAAACCTTTTTCATCAACTGGCGCATAAGATACTTCAAAACCGTGTTCACCAAGCCATTTTGCAGATTCTTTTACGGCTGGGTGTTCGATATCTGATACGATGATGTGTTTTCCGTAGCGTTCTTTTTCAAATGCGACACCTTTAAGAACCCAGTTATCTCCTTCAGTACCACCAGAAGTGAAAATAATTTCATCACTCTTAACGCCAAGCAAGCCAGCGATTTGCTTGCGACTCGCCTCTAGGATACGACTAGCTTTTGTTCCTAGATTATGCAAACTTGATGGATTTCCATAAATTTTACTTGCCACTTCCTGATAAGTACGTAAAACTTCAGGATAGGGAATAGTTGTGGCAGAGTTATCAAAGTAAATCATTTTTTCTTCCTTCACAAAAAAATCAATACTACCATTATAACACAGTCTCTCATAAGTGTGAAAGCTTTAATCTCAAGTTTTTTAAGCCTATTTTTAAGAAAAAGCCCTAAAATATTTCTTAAAAGAGTCCCATCTCTTACTGGACATTTAAAATGAAAAAACTATAATAGAATCATACGCGAAAAAGGAGTTAAAAATGTCTCAACATTATTCTAGACGTCAAAAATCATCAAAAAAAGATAAAGAACAAGCCCCATCAAAGCACATTAAAAAAGGTTTTTCAGCCCTTCAAAAAACAATTGCTCTTATCGGTTCTATCCTCAGTATTATCGTAGCAAGTATCACTATCAATAACGCCTTAAAAGGCTCATCAAGTCAAAAGCCAACTGATAAATCGACAACAACTGTTGTGATTAAAGAAAGTAACAAAGGCAACAACAGTAAAACTGATACTTCTGCATCAACTACATATTCAAGTTCAGCTGCTAACAATAGTGTTTACAATGATGACGCTAATAGCAACAATGCAACTTATGACTCTAGCTCAGATTCTACAACTTATAGTTCAAGTGCTGATACAACACAAGACAACACTCAAACAAGTTCACAAGCAACATCTGATACTACTGCAGGAAGTACTACTGAAACATCTGATACTACTGCAGGAAGTGCTACTGAAACAAATCAATAAAATCAAAGAGGAATGGGACGATAAAATTCCTTATCATCCCACCTCTTTTTTACTAGGTAAAATAAACTCATGACTTATATTGAAACGCTAAATTGGATTCACTCTCACAAAGCTAATGGTCGCCGACCAAGTTTAGAGCGCATGCGCTATCTCCTTAACTTACTTGATAACCCACAAGATAAATTTCCAGCTGTTCATGTTGTGGGAACGAATGGCAAAGGTTCGACAACTAGTTTTCTCCAACATATCTTAACGGCATCAAGTTATAAAACAGGTACCTTCACATCTCCTTTTATTACGCGCTTTAATGAGCGTATCGCTATCGATGGCAAAGAAATTTCTGATAGCAATCTGGTTAAAACAGCACAGGCAATTAAACCTATCGTAGATAGTAATGTTTTTCAAGAAAAAGTTGGTAAGGTAACTGAGTTCGAACTCGTTACAGCCCTTATGTTCTGTTACTTTGCAACTATCAATCCTGTCGACGTTGCCGTTATTGAAGCTGGTATTGGAGGTACTTTTGACTCAACCAATGTCTTTACAGCAAAAGCAGTTATTTGCCCATCAATCAGTATCGACCATCAAGAAACGCTTGGCAAAACTCTCACTGAAATTGCTGGTCATAAAGCTGGTGTTTTAAATCCTCACATTCCTTTTATTTTTGGAAAAATGACACCAGAGGTCCAAAAAGTATTTCATCAAAAAGCTAAAGAGCTTGATTGTCCAACATATGAACTAGATAAAGAATTCTCAATCAGAGAAAATGGTAAAAATTTTGATTTTCATTATCAAGATATGACCATTTCAAACATCACTTTATCAATGTTAGGTCATCATCAACGAACTAATGCCTCATTAGCTGCTATGACTGCTATCATTCTTAAATCGCATTTCAAAAATATTACTAAAACAACTATCAAAAATAGCTTAGAAAACACTGTTTGGGCTGGACGGTGTGAGCTAATACGACCAAACCTTATGTTAGATGGTGCACATAACGAAGATTCGGTTGCAAAATTAGTCGATGTGCTAAAAAAAGACTTTTCAAATCGCAACATTCACATCCTCTTTGCAGGCTTAAGGCGTAAGCCTTTGACAAAAATGCTCGAAGAACTATCCGCATTTGACTTAGCAGTGACTAGTTTTAATTTCTATCAAGCACAAGCTTTGTCAGATTATCCTGAAAAATACAAAAAAGTTGCTGATTACAAAGACTGGCTTGCTGACGCCGAAAATAATCCTGAAGATTTCTTTGTTGTCACCGGTTCACTTTATTTCATCTCAGAAGTTCGTAACTTTTTACTCAATCAATAATCCCACCTGATTTTCAGATGGGATTTCTTTTTGTTTAGTTCAAACTTTCAGCAAATTTACGTTTAATGAAGTTAGCTGACTTTTCAAGTTTAGCTTCTTCATCAGCTGGCAAAGTTAATTTAACTTGCTCGATAATACCTTCTCGTCCAACGATAGCTGGGTAGCTGAGGTAAGTATCTAGTGGTTCGTAGTAATTAGAAACTGGTAATTCTTCATGGCTATCTGAAACAACTGCGATTGCCAAACGAATAGCTGCACTAGCAATCCCATAGCTTGTGTATTTTTTACCATAAAAGACCGCATGTCCACCAATCATGGCTTCATGTGCAATTTCCTCAAGCGTCGCTTGGTCTGTAAAGTTAGAAATTGGTTGTCCTTTGACACGAACTTGGCTCCAAGCCGTAAATTGTGAATTTCCATGTTCACCAAGATTATAACCATAGACACTACGCGCATCGACACCAAGGCGTTCAGCAACAGCACGTTTCATACGAGCAGTATCTAGCAAAGTACCTGTACCAATAACGCGTTCCTTTGGAAGACCTGAGTAATGTTGATAGAGACTAGTAATGACATCAACTGGATTTGAAATAGCTACAATAATCCCTTTAAACCCAACCTCTTTTAGCCTTTTAGCAACCAAAGGCACTTCTTGTGCTGTAAAAGGTAACTCCGCAAAACGGTCTGCATTTGGATTATCTTGAAGTTTGATATTTCCCAATGCAGAAATAACAACATCTGCATCAGCTAAAGCTTCATAATCATTAATCACAATATTGGCATGTTGATTTAGATTCGCTGCAGCATCACGGAAATCAACCGCATCTGCGGTGACTTTTTTCTCATTGGTATCAATTAAGACATAATCATCAAAAGCCCCTTGAGCAATCAGTCCATGAGCAACAGTTGAGCCAACATGACCCATTCCAATAATTCCAACCTTACGTGACATAAAACAACCTCCTTATAAAGTTATCAATCATTATAGACCTTTACCTCGAAAAATACGAAAAAAACCTAACAAGAAATGTTAGGTTACAGTTACTATTTCAAAAGATCTTGCAAAGGACCAAAAATAATTTTTTCAAGATCTGCTACATAAACTGACAATGATTGTTGAGCACCAAGATAAGCTTTAAGAACAGGATTTGCTTCGATTTTAGCACCCAATTCTTGCATTTTAGTTTGTTCATCACCTGTAGGCATTTGACCTGATTGCAATTTGGCATAAAGGCCTTGTTGGAATTCAGTGAATTCTTTAAACAAAGCTTTTGCTTCTTCGTCAGCATCAATCGCAGCACGACATTCTTGTGCTTTTTTGTATTCAGGAAGAACACGGATTTCGCGTTCTAGTTCGTTTGCTAAATCATAAATATTTGCCATAATATTTCTCCTTTAAATATGAACTTTATAATCAGTTTTTTCGCTAATAACTGTTCTAGCATGTTCCAAATCTTTAACATTTTTAAATGAAATTTGTAAAATACCATTAATATCTTCGCGGTTTTCTTCATTAACATGAATATTAACCAAAGATGTTCCGCGAAGCAATTCCAAGATTTTTAAGATGACATCTTCTTCATCGGGAACATCAATGAAAAGATCGAAGGCACTTTCCACGCCACCGCGTTTGTGAATTTGCATTTCTTTACGCGTTTCTTTAGCATGATTGAAGTAATTCCAAATTGCATCCCCATCACCTTGCAAAATAAGCTTCTTAACCTCATCAAGTCTATCCTTGAAATCATCGATGCGATCAGCAACAGCTTCTTTATTGGTCAAGAGAATACTGGTCCACATGCCTGGTTCACTCTCAGCAATACGTGTCATATCGCGAAAAGCACCTGCCGCAAAATGATTAGCCATTTCATGCTCTGTTGCGTAATCACCTGCTTGTTCCATCAAACTTGCTGCAAGGACATGTGGAAAATGTGAAATTTGACTCGTTACACGGTCATGCTCTGCAGCATCGATTTCAATATAACGTGCATGAAGTCCTGATAAAATTTTCTTGAGTTCATCAATCGTTCCTGCCGTTGTCAAAGAAGATGGTGTGAAAATATAATAAGCATTTTCAAATAAATTCACATCTGCAGCAATTGCTCCCGACTTGTGAGAACCTGCCATCGGATGTGAGCCGACAAAGCGAACAGACTTACCAGCTAAATATTTTTCTCCTGCTTCAACAATTTCACGTTTTGTTGATCCAGCATCTGTAATGATTATATTTTCTTTCAGATCCATTTCAGAAAGAGTCTTAATGAACTCAATAGTCTGTTTAATCGGAACCGCCAAAATAATCACATCTGACAGAGGCGCAAATTCTTTAAAATCTGCTGTCGCTTCATCAACAATCCCACGCTCAAGAGCAACGTTTCGTGATTTATCAGAACGATTGTAGCCTAAAATTTTGTAATCTGGGTGGTCACGCTTAATTCCTAAGGCAAGAGATCCCCCAATCAAACCTAAACCTGCAACATAAATCACTTTATTTTCCATAGTTTCTCCATTTCCGGATAACAATACCTTATAGAAAGAAGCTGAGCACTTTTGTCTCAGCTTCTGTCAACTGTTTATGCATTAAAAATGTTTGACATAATCACGATGACGAGCGACAGCTTCTTTTAATTCTTCAAGATTGTCAGAAGAGAATTTTTCAAGAATCTCATCAGCCACAACCGTTGCCACAACTGCTTCCATAACAACACCTGCTGCTGGAAGAGCTGTTGGATCTGAACGTTCGACAGTTGCTTTATAAGGCTCGTGAGTTTCAATATCAACTGACATCAAAGGTTTATAAAGCGTTGGGATAGGTTTCATGACACCACGCACAACAATAGGTTGTCCGTTTGTCATACCACCTTCAAAACCACCAAGATTATTAGTACGACGTGTATAACCTTCTTCTTCGTTCCAGAGGATTTCATCCATTACTTGACTACCTTTAAGATAACCATCTTTGAAACCAAGTCCAAATTCCACACCTTTAAAGGCATTAATTGAAACAACGGCACCAGCAATCTTAGCATCAAGTTTCTTATCCCATTGTACATATGAACCAAGTCCGACAGGAACACCACCAACAACTGTTTCGACAACACCACCGATGGTATCTCCGTCTTTTTTGATTTGGTCAATATAATCCTTGATTTCTTGCTCACGTTCTTGGTTAACAATTGACACTTCAGATTGTATAGCTAATTCTTTAATTTGTGAAACAGTAAGTCCTTCTGGAACATCAACTTCTTTACCGCCAAAAACCACAACGTGGTTAGCAATTTCAATGTCCAACTCAGCCAAAATACGTTTTGCCACAGCACCAACTACCACACGCATTGTTGTTTCACGCGCAGAAGAACGTTCGAGAGAATTACGCAAATCTTCAAAGCGATACTTCATTCCACCTACAAGGTCAGCATGCCCAGGACGAGGATGAGTGATTTTGCGTTTTGTTTTAAGAATGTCATCAATATCTTCAACAGCCATAATATCTAACCATTTTTCATGGTCTTTATTGATGACATGAAGTGTAATCGGTGCTCCTATTGTTTTTCCATGACGCACGCCAGATGTAATTTCAACCTTATCTGACTCAATTTTCATTCGTCCGCCACGGCCGTAACCACCTTGACGACGCTTCAAATCAACATTAATATCTTCGGCAGTTAAAGGAAGCCCAGCAGGAACTCCTTCAATAATAGCCGTTAAACGCGGTCCGTGAGATTCACCAGCTGTCAAATATCTCATATTATTTCTCCAAATACTCTTTCATCTCTTCAAGGGGGATCTGATTGATCGCTGCACTACCAAGCTCTGGCACAATGACGGTCTTAATCATTTTGCCACGGGCTTTTTTGTCATGTACTAAAGCTCCATAAAGTACCTCAACATCCCATGGTTGGTAGTCTGTTGGCAAACCAAATTTTTGGCACATTTCAAAAATCTCTTTAGTGATACCTTTAGGCATTAAGCCTTTTGCTTCGGCAACACGAGAAATTTGTACCATACCAATGGCAACAGCTTCACCATGCATCACTTTACCATAGCCTGCAGTTGCTTCAACAGCATGGCCAATGGTGTGACCAAAATTAAGGTAAAGACGAACACCATTATCAAGTTCATCTTCTACAACAACTTTACGTTTTACATTACATGAGCGATAAATAATGCTTTCTGCATGTTTTAAAATACTTTCAGGCGAACCATCCATAGCAGAAAGTTCGTTCCAAAGTTCAACGTCTTCAATCAAACCATACTTGATAACTTCCCCCATACCTTCAATGAGTTCTCGTTTTCCAAGCGTTTGAAGGGTTTCAGGATCGATTAAAACACCATCTGGTTGCGTAAATGTTCCAACCATATTTTTAGCAAATGGTGTATTAACACCTGTTTTACCACCAATTGATGAATCCACTTGAGCCGTTAGACTCGTCGGAATTTGCAAGAAATGAATTCCGCGCATATAAGTAGACGCTACGAAACCAGCTAAATCTCCAACAACACCTCCGCCAAGCGCAACGATTCCATCGCTACGTGTCATACCATTTCTAACCAAAAATTCATATACTTTATTGACTGTTTGAAGATTTTTTGAAGCTTCACCTTCTAGAAAATCAAAAACAATCACTTCAAAGCCAGCATTTTCGATACTGAGCTTTACTTTTTCGGCATATAAACTTCCAACTTGGTTATCTGTAATAAGGGCGATTTTTTGAGGTTGCCAAAGTGATTTCACCCAATCACCGGCTTTAACTAAGACACCTTTTTCAATCACAATATCATAAGGTGTTTGTGGGAGATTAACATTCAATTTCATTAGCGTCACCTATTTTTTATCCTATTTTGTATTGTACTTTTCTTCCAAAGCTGACCAAATCTCAGCCGTTGGCATAGTCTCACCAGTCCAGATTTCAAAAGCTTCTGCTGCTTGGTATAACAACATACCCAAGCCATTAAGCGCTTTGAGACCTTTGCTTCGAGCTAATTTCAAGAATGGTGTTTCAAATGGTTGATAAATCGTGTCAGCCACCAAAAGACCTTCAGGAAATTCGAAGTCTTCCGTGATAATCATTGATTTACCATCCATTCCAACACTTGTCGCATTGACAAAAAGTTGTGATTCTAACACTTTTTCTTGAATTGTCTTCAAATCTTCGACTGGATAAACAGTAATAGATACACCAGTTTTATCAGAAAGTTCTTGTGCTTTTTGGCCTGTCGCATCCAAGAACTGTGTCTGATTAAAAATGTTAATATGACCTGCTCCATTAAGAGCTGCTTGGGCAATAAGAGCTGTCGCAGCTCCACCACCACCAAGAATAGTCATTGTCTTGCCTTTAACATCAAAATCAGCAAAAGTTGAAAGGCTTCTAAAGAAACCAATACCATCAGTATTGTGACCAACTAATTTGCCGTCACGATTAATAACTGTATTAACCGCACCAATCAAGGCAGCAGAGTCTGTCAACTCATCCATATAAGGCATGACTTTTTGTTTGTATGGCATTGAAATATTCACACCAAACATGTCATAACGTTTAACATTTTCCAAAGTAACCGCTAGGTCTTCCTCAGGAATATCCCAGGCAACATAAACACCATTTACACCTGTTTTATCAAAAGCGTAATTGTGAATAAATGGTGAAATAGAGTGTTTAATCGGTGTTGCCACGACAGCGGCTAAGCGAGTGTATCCATCAATCTGCATCAAGTACCTCCCTAATACGTTTCATATCAGCAAGAGCAACCTGTCCAGGTGCACTTGCTTGGTCTAGGCTTGCAAATGACCATGATGAGCCGAATACATCAACAGCAAAACGTGAAACACGTCCTAGTTTGCCCATTGACATAGTCGCATACTCTTGTTCAGGATTTAGTGTTTTAAATCCACGAGTGTAGTTCATCAAGTCAATAACATCTTGTTCACTTTGGGGCATAACAGCAACCTTAACTACACGAGGAGCTAGGGCTGTTAATTCAGAAAATGATTCCATCAAGTTTTCAGGAGTCTCTTCAAAATTATGATAAGACAAAACTAGATTTGGAAACTCTAACATTTGTTGAAAGGCTTCTTTATGTGAAAAATATTCAAAATCGATATAATCTGGGTGGTAAATAGCATTAATATTTTTCAAAAGTTCAACGTATTCGTCATCAGATAAGTTAAGATTACCACCTTCTTTATCTGTGCGAATGGTAAAAATAATTTCTCTGCCGGAAAATTTTTCAAAGATAGCTGGCGCAACTGTCATGATATCTTCTTTGGCTAGGTAATCAGCTCGCCATTCAATGATATCCACATCTTCAAATCTCGAAATATCAATCGACTGCGCCTCTTCTAAATCTTTCGGCATAATAGGTACTACTATTTTCATTTCTCAACCTTTATTGTAAATACTTTCAAATAATTACTGCTCATGTCTGCTTTATTAACAGTGAAATCACTTGGCAATTGTTGCAAGCGAATATATTCATGCTTAACAGAAGCAAACCCTTTTTCCAATTGTTTCTTAAATTGTGCCACAGTCAAATTAGCTGCATTGGTAGAAGCAATGATTGTTCCGTCATCTGACAAGACTTCTAGTGCTTGGCTAATGAGACGGTGATAGTCTTTAGCAACTGAAAATATTTGTTTTTTATTACGAGCAAAACTTGGTGGATCGATAACAATCAAATCAAAAGTCAAGTTTTTACGTTTAGCGTATTTGAAATATTCAAAAACATCCATGACCACAAAATGATGATTTGTCATATCAAGGCCATTGGCATCAAAATGCGCTTGAGACAGTTCACGAGAACGTTTAGCTAAGTCTACAGAAGTTGTTTCAATCGCACCACCCATGGCTGCTGCAACTGAAAAAGCTGCTGTGTAAGAAAACATGTTTAGCACACGTTTTCCAAGACCTAGTTCATTAATTAAAGCATCACGGACTTCATGTTGATCTAAAAAGATGCCTGTCATCAGACCATCATTCATGAAAACACTGTATTTGACACCATTTTCCAAAATGGTAAAGGTTTCAGGTGCTTCTTGACCATAAATGTGAGCTGACTCATAATCAAGTCCTTTAAAGCGAATTTTTTCATATCCGCCTTTAACCGCAGGATAAACTTTTTGAAAGGCTTTAACGATGATATCACGATACTGATAAACAAAAGTGTTGTACCAAGAAAATACAACAAAATCAGCATAACGATCTATCGTCACACCACCGAAATTATCGCCATCTTGATTAAACAATCGATAGGCTGTTGTCAAATCAGAGTTTTCAAAGTGTTGACGCTTCTGCTTAGCCTTGCTAAACAAGCTTTCAAAATAAGACTCTGTCAAATCAATCTTACCATTTCCTAAGAACCAACCGATTCCTTTATTTTGACGAGACAGGTAAGCCGTTCCTAAAAACTGACGTGAGTGATTGTAAAGAGCAACCAGCTGATTATCTAAATCAAGTTGATGAAAATCTTTTCCATCCAAAAGTTGAATACCACGTTTAATATTCTTTTCAACGAAAGAATCCACGTATAGTTTGTTCATGAAGCTTATTATATCAAAAATTCAGAATTTTTCCCACTAAATTTTATATTTCACAGGCATAAGAATCAACTTTTGAGGGGGACTTTATGAAGGATTAGAGGAGTAAACTAGATAACAGAGTCATTTTTACGTCTAATACACTAAAAATAGTGGTCGCTTAACCGAAATTTTGCCTTAAAATCCGCTACAGTTCCTTATACTAAAAAATTTATCTTTGTGATATAATTGAAACTGAGATTTTATCTTTAGGAAAAAAAGAATAAAGGAAGTTCCTACAGTGAAAAAAATGAAACAAATTATCTCTCACGTGGTGAATACACGTTTGGGATTTATTTTGACACTTTTAGTCTTGTATTGGCTAAAAACTATGTGGGCTTATCACGTTGACTTTAGTCTCGGACTAGAGAATCCGTATCAACTTTTACTCTCACTTATCAATCCTATTCCGCTAGGATTGCTTCTACTCGGGTTAAGTCTTTATATTAAGAGAACGCGTGTTTTTTATATCGTTAGTTGGATTATCTACACAATATTAAATCTTCTACTTATTTCTAACGCGATTTATTTCCGTGAATTTTCGGATTTCATTACTGTAAGTGCTATGCTAGCAAGTAGTAAAGTTTCTGCTGGTCTTGGTGATTCAGCTGTTAACCTGATACGTGTTTGGGATATTATTTACATTATTGATTACGTCGTTCTTCTTGCTCTATTTGCTACTAAGAAAATCAAAGTTGATAATCGTCCATTTAACAAGCGTGCAAGCTTTGCTATTACGGCCTTATCAACTCTATTCTTTTCAATTAACCTTTTCATGGCTGAAATTGATCGACCTGAATTGTTAACTCGTGGTTTTTCAAATGTTTATGTGGTTAGAGCGCTTGGCTTGCCATCATTTACAGCCTATAGCGCTAACCAAACTTATCAAACAGAAAAAGTTCGTAGCGAAGCTACTGCTTCTGATTTAAAAGAAGCTAAAGAATATGTGTCAGAGCATTATGCAGCACCAAATTCAAAATATTTTGGTATTGCTAAAGGACGAAACGTCATTGTTATCCACTTAGAAAGTTTCCAACAATTTTTGATTGATTACCATTTGCAAGTTGACGGAAAATCATATGAAGTCACTCCGTTCTTGAACTCGCTATATCACTCAAATTCAACCCTTGCTTTCTCAAACTTCTTCCACCAAGTTAAAGCCGGTAAAACATCTGATGCTGAAACCTTGATGGAAACGTCATTATTCGGTCTCAGCAGTGGTTCATACCTTGTTAACTATGGTGGAACAAATACTGCTTACGCTGCCCCAGCAATCCTTGGACAAACTGATGATTACACAAGTGCTGTTTTCCACGGTAACGTTGGTACCTTCTGGAACCGTAATAATGCCTATAAACAATGGGGTTACAACTACTTCTTTGATTCATCATATTTCACAAAACAAAACAGTGAAAACTCATTCCAATATGGATTGAATGATAAATACATGTTTGCTGATTCAATTAAATACCTTGAGCACATGCAACAACCTTTCTATACTAAGTTTATTACCGTAAGTAACCACTACCCATACACAAGTTTAGCTGGTAATTCTGATGAAGAAGGTTTCCCATTAGCTAAAACCGATGATGAAACAATCAACGGTTACTTCGCAACTGCTAACTACTTAGATTCTGCCGTCAAAGCTTTCTTTGATTATTTGAAAGAATCTGGTTTATATGATAATTCGATTATCGTCCTCTACGGTGACCACTACGGTATCTCAAACTCAAGAAACACTGATTTGGCGCCACTTCTTGGAAAAGATTCCGAAACATGGACTGGTTATGATAACGCCATGTTACAACGTGTTCCTTACATGATTCATATTCCAGGATTTACTGAAGGACACATCAGCAACACTTTTGGTGGTGAAGTTGACAACTTACCAACGCTTCTACACTTGCTAGGTATCGATACAAGCAACTACGTTCAACTCGGACAAGACTTGCTTTCTAGCGATAATAAACAAATCGTAGCCTTTAGAACATCAGGCGATTATGTGACACCAACTTATACAAGTTATAGCGGTCATCTCTACTACACTGACTCGGGTCAAGAAATTACAAACCCTGACGAAAACACTCAAGCAGCAACTAAAGCTATTCGCGATGCTGTTGCTAAACAACTTTCTGTCAGCGACGAAGTTCAAACTGGTGACCTACTTCGATTTGATAAGAATGGTCTAAAAGAAGTCGATAGTTCTTCAATTTCTTATACACATTCTCTTAAAACACTTAAATCAATCGAGAAAAAACGTGGTGACGAGTCAACTAGTCTATATAGCGAAAATGGTGACGAATCAACAGTCGATCTCTTCAAAGCACCAAGCTACATGCAACTTCACGAAAGTTCAAATAGCTCAAGCTCTGAATAAGTACTCATAATTAAAAAGTCTTGCTAGGTTTAGCAAGACTTTTTTGATACCTTCATTTCTAAGTTTGGTAAAAATTCCTCGAAAGCACGGTGAATAAAGAACAGTACTTTCATTGTACAACTAACTCTTAGGGCAGCCATTTTGCTTCTCCTATCGGTCTAATCAAATTTTATACTAAATCTATAAATTATTGATATAGAACCATAAAGACAAAAAAAGACTAACCAAAGGTTAGCCTTTATTAATTCTTATTTACCAAGTTTAGCTTTAGCTGCATCTGCAAGAGCTGTGAAAGCTGCTGCATCATTAACTGCTAAATCAGCAAGCATTTTACGGTTAACTTCGATTTCAGCCAATTTCAAACCGTGCATCAATTGTGAGTATGACAAACCGTTCATACGAGCTGCCGCATTGATACGAGTGATCCAAAGTTTACGGAAATCACGTTTTTTCTGACGACGGTCACGGTATGCATAGTAGTAAGAGTTCATTACTTGTTCTTTTGCAGTACGGAACAAGATATGTTTTGCACCATAGTAACCTTTAGCAAGTTTCAATACACGTTTACGACGTTTGCGTGATACAACGCCACCTTTAACACGAGCCATTTATATTCTCCTCCAAATAATTCTTAATAATATCGAGTAATTACTTTAGTCTTATTTAAGACCTGAAAGCATTGCTTTAATACGTTTGAAATCTCCTGAGTGCACCATAGCTGCTTTACGAAGATGACGACGTTGTTTTTTAGTTTTACCGTGGAAACGGTGTGAAGTAAATGCGCGGAAGCGTTTCAATCCACCAGAACCTGTACGTTTGAAACGTTTAGCTGATGCGCGGTGAGTTTTTTGTTTTGGCATTTTAAAATTCTCCTCTTAAAATAGTTTAAAATTGACAATTATTTCTTGTCTGGAATTGGAGCAAGTTGCATGAACATTTGACGTCCATCCATTTTAGCTCTTTGCTCAATAATAGCAATATCTTGCGTTCTTTCTGCAAATTCCGCCAGTACCTTTGCTCCAATTTCTTTGTGAGTAATCATACGACCTCTAAAGCGAATTGAGACTTTCACTTTGTTTCCTTTTTCAAGGAATTTACGGCCGTTACGAAGTTTAGTCTCGAAGTCACCTTTATCGATAACTGGGCTAAGACGAACTTCTTTAACAGTCACAACGCTTTGTTTTTTACGTTGTTCCTTACGTTTCTTTTGATACTCAAATTTGAACTTTCCGTAGTCCATAATTTTAGCAACAGGTGGCGTAGCTTGTGGTTGAATTAGAACCAAGTCAACATTTGCATCATCAGCAATAGCTTGTGCTTCTGACAATGGTTTAATTCCTAGTTGTTCACCATCAAGACCAACGAGACGAACTTCGCGAACGCGGATTTCATCGTTAATGAATAGATCTTTCTTAGCTATGATCTTCACCTCTTTATTTTTTTAGAGAAAAACGAAACGGACTTGATAAATCAAGCCCGCACACACATAATATTCCATTCGGAATCTTTGACATGTTGGGCCAGACAACCGTAGTCGCAAGGCGAGAAGTTCTCACTTCTGCTTTTCTCATTGATTATATTCTATCATAGAGACTAGTCCATGTCAATGATTTTTTTCGCTTTTTCTTGAATAAATTTCACAACGCCGTCAATACCAACACCAGTTGTATCAAATGTGATGGCATCTTTTGCTGCTTTTAATGGTGAAACCTTACGGTGACTATCTTTATAATCACGTTCTGCGATTTCACGTTTAAGTGTTTTAAAATCAGTTTTGATTCCTTTTTCTTTGTTTTCTTTGAATCGACGTTCTGCACGTTCTTCAACAGAAGCAATCAAAAAGATTTTAAGTTCAGCATCGGGTAAAACAACTGTACCAATATCACGACCATCCATAATGATGGCACCATTTTTAGCAATACGACGTTGTTGTTCAACAAGTTCTTCGCGAACTTCTGGAATAGCTGCTACCCATGACACGTTATTTGTCACATCGTTTTGACGAATAGCAAGGGTAACATCTTTATCCCCAACAAAAACTGTCTGACTGCCATCTTCTGCTCGACCAAATGATACTGGGTTATTGGCCAATGCTTTTAAAATTTCTTCTACATCATCTTCTGTTAAATTATTTTGTAACGCTAAATAAGTTGCTGAACGGTACATTGCTCCAGTATCAAGATAAGTATAGCCAAGATTTTTAGCAATAATCTTGGCTACTGTACTCTTACCACTTGAAGCCGGACCATCAATCGCAATTCTAATTGATTTCATGATTCCTTTTTTCTTCCTAATTAATGTGGACTTCATCTCCAGGATTTGCATACCAGTATCCTGAAGTCATGTGATCAGGATTAAGTTCATAGAGTTTGTCAACTGAAATACCTGCACGCGCAGCAATTGATGCCGCACCCTCACCAGACATAACTGTAATGGTATCTCCATTACCTTCACTTGATGATTCAGTTGTGTCACTTGAACTAGCATCTGTAGACGAAGCTTCCGTTGATTCTTGTGAGCTTTCTGAACTTGTTGCTTCAGATGAAGAAACAACACTAGATGAAGAAACAACACTAGATGAAGCGCCATAAAAATTTGATGTTTCTGACGCTTTATCACCACCACGATTTGAAGTGTAAAAAACAATAAACAAAATCGCAACAACAATAACAAAGAAAACACTCAATAAAGCTGTCAACAAAGGTGTACTGATAACCGAACCTTTTGTTTTACGGCTAATTCTGATTTCGTTGTCATCGACTACTTTTTCTTCCCATGGTTGTTTTGCCATAATGTCCCCTTGTTAAATATATCAATTCATATTACAATGATAATATGAAAGTATCAATAATTCCTGAAAAATGTATTGCCTGTGGCCTCTGCCAAACATACTCTAATCGATTCGATTACCATGATGATGGCATTGTAAAATTTGCTGATTCTGATTTATTAGAACAAACAGTTCCTGATTCAGACAAAGACACCCTTCTTGCTGTCAAATCTTGTCCAACCAAAGCTCTTACAATTTAGTAGGAGCTTTTTTGTTAGACTTATAAGCTTCAAAATAATCAAGTTTGATAAAATTATCTGTCAATTCAACTGTACCTCGAAAATCAGGATGAACAGCTAGAGCATCTAAGAAATACTTCTTAGGCCATTTGCGCATGTAAAAAATCCTATCTGCTTGATTTTTAATTTTTAACACTAAACCAGATCTATTGACTTCAATTTTTTCAATCTGTGCAATCGCAACCCTTGATTTTTTAAATGGGTTAAGTGATACAATACGCAGTTTACCATCTTCTTCAATAACAAAATAACGATGGAATCCTAACCCAACTAAAAGAATAAAGGCAGCAAATAAAACAAAGAATTGACTCGGTATTTTTGTCCGCTCGAATAATAATGACAAACCGATAAACATTGGAACCATTGCAATTGACCAATAAATAATTGACCAAGATAATTCTGGTTGCCAATGGTATCGAATCTTTCCAAAGATTTTAATCATTGCGGTCCTCCATTTAGCTAATTCTAACGAATAAGGCTTAGATAAAGCTTAATTATTTTTGAACGATTCCAATAATGACATCCACTGCTTTTTCCATTGTTTGAAGACTGACAAATTCAAAGCGACCGTGCATGTTTTCCCCACCAGCGAACAAGTTTGGGGTTGGAATACCCATAAATGAAATTTTAGAACCATCTGTTCCACCGCGAATTGGTTCAATAACTGGTTTAATGTCTAAATCTTCCATGACTTCTTTGGCCAATTCAACTGGAGTCATATCTTTTTCAATGACTTTCTTCATGTTGTAATATTGGTCGTTCACTGTGATAAGAACACAGTCTTTACCAAGTTCAGTGTTCATCTTATCAGCGATTTCTTGAACTAATTTTTTACGATTTTCAAATGATTCGTCTTCAAAATCACGGATAATATATGAACTATGTGCGTTTTCAACAGCACCTTCCATACCATGCAAGTGGAAGAACCCTTCATATCCTTCTGTTTTTTCTGGACGATCGGCTTCTGGTAATTGATTGTGGAAATCAATAGCTAATTGCAAAGCATTAATCATTTGGTTTTTAGCAGTACCAGGGTGAACATTACGCCCCATGAAATCAATCTCTAAACTTGCCGCACTAAATGTTTCGTATTGAAGTTCACCAAGGGGACCACCATCAACAGTGTAAGCAAAATCAACATTGAAATCATCAACATCAAATTTATTAGCTCCAACACCAATTTCTTCGTCTGGTCCAAAACCGACACGGATTTCACCGTGTTTAATTTCAGGATGAGCAACCAAGTATTCAATCGCTGTCATGATTTCAGCAATTCCAGATTTATCATCTGAACCAAGAAGAGTTGTTCCATCAGTTGTTACCAAAGTTTGTCCAAGGTAATTGTTCAAATTTGGAAACTCTTCTGGTGAAAGCGCATAGCCAGATTGACCAAGTTCAATAGATCCACCAGCATAATTTTCGATAATTTGTGGGCTGATTCCTTCAGCATTAAAATCGGCTGTATCCATGTGAGCAATAAAACCGATTTTACGTGTTTTAGTTGAATCGTTAGCTGGTAATGTACCAACAAGGTAACCATTTGTTAGATAATGCACGTCTTGCAAACCAACAGACTCCATCTCAGGTTTCAAAACATTCAAAGCAAAATCGACTTGAGTTTGAGTCGATGGCGTTGTTGTACTATCTGGATTACTACGTGTATTAATCTTAACGTAGGTCAAAAAACGATTTAATAAGTTTTCGTAAGACATCTTTCACCTCTATTTTTCTCGTTAACTATTATATCACATAATCGGTTAAAAAAAACAACCCCAAGGGTTGTTTTTTAGGTTAGCTTCACTCAAAAATTAACAGATTTATTGCGAAACGTGGTAGTATGCCTTATTAGCTAAATCGCCTGAATTGATATCAGCTGACGAAATCACACGATCCTTTGAAACATCTGTTGGATCAGATTGACCATTCAAATAATCTGATGAAAAAGCTGTATTAGCTGGGACAATATACAACATAACATTTGATCTTGCACCAGTCTGAACATCTAGTAGTAGAATACCATTTTGATTGATATCTAAAATATTAGGGGTCATTCCTTCGGTAGCTAATCCAGTGTTATTAAAGGTTAAAACATTTCCAGATGCATTTTGCCAATTTCCTGCCATCGTAGCATAATCTGCTTTTAAAATAGCACCTGTATAAATGGGAGCAATCTCTTGTTCAACTTGTGTTGATGAAGCTTCAGTCGATGAAGGCTGACTTTCTAAAGAAACTGACGATGACGAAGCACTACTTTTACTTGAACTTGAAGATGTTACTTTAGTACTTGTTTTCGTTACTGTTGAAGATTGTTTGCTATGATTATTGGTATGACTTGTACAAGCTGTCACTATGCAAAGTGACAAGACTAAAGCCAGAACAAGTTTTAAACTCTTTTTCATCGCTGTTCCTCCTTTTACCAAGTAAATCGTCCTGTGTAATCAATACTTTCATCAAGTGCATGTAAGAGTTTTGGTGAAACACTTGTATACTGCCAAGCAGCTGTATTTGAATAATATGACAAGGATTTAGCTGATTCTTGATCTAAGTAAGTATATGCATACAAGTAATGCGCTACCCATAGATTTGATAAACCAAATTTAGCTGTATTTAATTTTCCACCTTTAGTGTCCAACCAACTTGCCATCGTGTAGTAAACATTGTTGCTGTAACCAAGATGATTCATTTCATCTTTCCACACTTGGGTATTAGCATTAAGGTCACCGTGAAGCATGCTACGCTCTTCCATGTCATTGACCATTGTCGTTGAGCCTGAAAGTCCCATCGATTGCGCTATACGAACAAAATATTGAGCCTCTGCTCTTGCTTCTGCTGCTGTTTCATAATGAGAATAATGATAAGCTGATACTCTCAAACCAGCTGCTTGCGCATTAGCAATTTGTGCACGAGCATATGGGTTCGTATATGAAGTTCCTTCGGTCAATTTAACAACAACACCCGTAATTCCTTGACTCTTCAAACGTTGATAGTCGCTAACGGAAATGACCCCATTATGGCTACTGATATCAATGAAGTAAGACGGCGCATGTTGTGCAGGCTCATCAGCATTCAAAGCATATTGACCTAAGTTAAATCCTGATGTTGTATTGTCTGTGAAATCAACATAAACGTGAACGGTATAGTTACCTTTGATATAGCCATGATTTTTCTCATTAACCATGACAGTCACTACACCATCATACACATCAGAAGTTGTATACCAATGAAGATTAGATTGATCACTTTCTGACCAGACAGAAACACTGACTGATTTAATCTTCTTAGTGTATTCAGATTCAGCAATTCGAACTTTCAAAGTCCCATTGTTTGCATCATGATTTTGAACTGAAACTGCTGGATCAACAACATACTTATCTGTTGATAAATCAACACCACTTGTTGATGATAAAGCTTCTAATGAGTAATTAACTTGGCTTTGACCGTAGATATGAATATTGTAATGCCCAGATTCAAAGTTATGCTCTTTAGGCGAGAAGGTTAAGATATAAATTCCGTCAAATTGTTTAGTAGCCTGATACCATTTAATATCATCTTGACCGTTCAAACTTGTCCAAACTGGAATTTTAATACCAGTTACATATACTGGAACATTTGAAACAGTCACCTTAACTTTAACATCACTTTCTTTTGTAATCGTCGCTTTAATCTCTGGTTTTGGCACATTAATGCTTGTTGCACTGATACATGTCATTTGACCATTGATAACAGCGTAGGTATGGATAAGATATGTTCCATAATCGCCAGTATATTTTGCTGTTAATTGACCATTCTCTGGAACTTGATACCAGATAAGATCATCTTGATCATTCTTAACTGACCATACCGCATGCATAACTTTTAAATTAGGGCTGACATCGCTCGGCATGCTAATGTTAATACCATTTTGACCTAGGCTCGCTTGAACCTTAACATCACCAAATTGGTAATCAGATTCAAAACGTGTTCCAAGTAAAGCTGTTTGACTATTTGTGACACGACTATTTCCATAAACGTGAACATTGTAGGTACCAGCTTCTAAGTTATGTGTTGCTTCACTAAAAATCACATAATATGATCCATCTGCAGCTTTAGTAGCCTTATACCACTGAATATCATCTTGACCATTCTTTTCTGTCCAAGTTGGTACTTGAATACTATCAATGTAAACCGGAACGTCAGTAATTGTGACTTTATAAGTTGTTGAACTTTCTTTAGTAATTTTAGCTTTAGCACTTGGTTTTGGAACGTCAATACTTGTCGCACTGATACATGTCATCTGACCTTTAATCACAGCGTAAGTATGGATAAGGTAAGTGCCATAATCACCAGTATACTTAGCTGTCAGCTGACCGTTAGCCGGAACTTTGTACCAAATCAAATCGTCTTGGTCATTTTTGGCTGACCAAACAGCGTGGTAAGCAGTCATATCTGAGCTAACATCACTTGGCATGCTAATTTGAATACCATTTGCTGTCAAAGTTGGTTGAACTTTAACATCACCAAATTGATAATCTCCTTGAAAACTTGTACCAGTAAGACCGGTTAGCGAATTCGTAACCGCACTTGTCCCATAAACATGAACATTATACTTGCCACTTTCTAGGTTGTGCTCAGCGATACTAAAGGTTCTTGTAAAAGTGCCGTCAGCATTTTGAGTAGTAGCATACCACTGAATATCATCTTGACCACCTTTTTCTGTCCATGTTGGTAGTTGAATACTAGTGATGTAAGCTGGGATATCACTGACAGTAACTTTGTAAGTTGTGCCACTAACCTTTGTAATTGTCACCTTGGCACTTGGTTTTGGTACATCAATGGCGCGACCGTTTAAACCAATCATTTGACCATTGAGGTTTTGGTAAGTATGGATATTGTATTTTCCATATGAACCAGTGTATTTGGCTACGACGTGTCCATTACTATCAGCCGTGTACCAAATAAGATCGTCTTGACCATTGACCTCAGACCAAACGGCAAACATAATTTTGGCACCTGCTAGAATGGCCTGGTTGTACTGAATATCAAAACCTTTGTTAGTTAAGGTCGCACTGGTTACTTCTTTTACAACAGCTTTAGAAGCAGCTAATTGATTAATTACCTTTTGACTAGCAGCTTGGACAGCTGATGTTGAGACCTTTGACTCAGCAAGGTTTGACAATGAAGTCTTATCAGAAACACGATCTGTTGTACCATCAGATGATTCTGACTCTTGTACCGCTGAATCATCAACATTATTCTCTTTAGAATTTCCTGCTGTTTCCTTACTATCTTCAGAAATTGAAGGATTAATTAGACTGGTTTGGTCATCGGCATTTTTTTCAGCTTCTTGACCATTAGCAATTGCTGAATCTTGCTTATCAGCATCGCTTAAATTCTGAGTTTCATTTTGAACTTCAGATGAAGGTAATGAGTTGTTTGTTTCATTATCATCAGAGATAACAATATCACTATTTAATTGAAGTGAACCAGATTGCTCTACCGATGATTGAACATTCTCAGTTACTGTCGTTGATTGGGTGGTTGTGTTTTCTTCAGCGAAAACTTGCCCCGAACTTAAAAAAGCTCCTATAATAATCGGAGATACTAGGCAGCTTCGAAGGATATTCTTTTTCAAATCAATCCTCCTCTTTCTATTCTTTACTCGTATCCATTTTATCATGATTTTGTAAGCCCCTCAAGCAAGCACATATGCTTTCACTAAACAAAAGAAGGCAGCGATTCCAAAATCACTGCCTAAAAAATTAATCCGGATAAATGTAAGAAACATCACCACCCCAGAATGAATCGAGCGGGTTAAACCAACCACGAAAATTAGCAATGTATTGTTTACCAGCATAGTTTGATTCTTTAACTTGGATACGCGTGGTGCTTGACACATCTGTTACATAAGCAACGTGTCCGTAGCCATTACCATCATGTGGCCAAACAACGATTGAACCTACTCTTGGCGTTGTTCCAACTCTGAAACCTTTAGCACGCGCATTAACTGCCCAGCCCCCAGCATTTCCAAGCCAGTTTGGAATCCATGGTGCTAAAGACTTGACTGCCCACGTACATTGCCCAACTGGATAAGTATTAGTTTCGTTGATATATGTTGTGATACGAGGAGATTGTGTAGCACTTGGTTTATAGTTTTGATCAGAAAGATTAAATGTTGCTGTTAAATTATCTGAATAAATAACAGTCGCAACTACAGAAAAAAGTATCCGCTTGATTATTAATCGATTTCAAGTCAATACTTTGACTGATTTTTCCATAACTACTTGTACCTGCTTCATACGTTTTTGTTTTTTGAGAATTCGATTTAGAGGTAACTTGAACCTTAAGTTTCGAAACCCTTTTAGACACAGCTTTTTCCATAACATTTACTTTAAACAAACCATTTTCTGTGTTTACATTGCTAATACCAACTTCTGGATTTTCTAAACCACTAATCTGATCTACGTGGAATCCTGGTGTTCCACTTAGTGCTTCAAAACTATTAGTAATAGAGTTGTCGCCATAAATATGTACACCATACGTTCCTGTGTCAAATCCATGGTTAGACAGCTGAATTATTGCCTTATATGAGTTATTGCCAACTTTGGTTGCTTTATACCATTTTAAATCATCTTGATTATTCACCGTTGACCAAACTGGAACTGTAATTGAAGTAATATATTCCGGAACATCATTAATCAAAACATTATAAGTTTTATCTGAAGTTTGAACAATTTGATACGATATTTCTTGTTTATCAATAATAATATCCTGACCATTAATAGCAGTCAATTTCCCATCTTGTGCTAAATAGGTATGAACAAAATATCTTCCATAACCTTTATGATTATTTAAATCGACTCTTGTTATTCCTTTCCCAGAATCATCATACCATCTTAAATCATTTTGGTCATTTTCTTCTGACCAGACAGCATATTTAATTGTCCCATTAGATGGTGCATTAATGTCTGTTGAAAGCTGAAGCGCTCCATTTTTAACACTTACTTGAGGTGCTTTAGGACTAATTTTAAGACTTTCTAAGGCAGTACCCGATACACGACCATCAGAATAAGTTGTGTAAACATGAGTAATATATGATCCAGCTCTATTTCCATAATCTGCTAGATTTACCTTAACTTTTGCTTGACCATTAATAACATCAGTTGTATTGTACCATTTAAGATCATCTTGACCGTTTTCTTCAGACCAAACGGCAACATCAATTCGAGTGATATCTTTACAATTTTTAGTCTTTTGCGACATAACTTCAAAAGATTTGCTGACCTCATCAAACGGTGTTTTAGTCACTATCGCATCTGATTGTTGATCCGCCATAGCAGAGTTAGTAAGAAATGCCATGCTAAGCACAGCTATTGACAATAAAGCTGATTTGATTTTATTCAAAAAGCTGTTCTCCTTTATAATATAATGTTGTACACTATATTAATTCGGAAAAACAGCTAAAAAACTTTATAAAATATTAAATTTTATCCTTTTTCTTTGACAATATAAACTGGTCGTTTTTTAGTTTCAAGGAATATCTTAGAAATATATTTTCCAATAATCCCTAAAGCAAGCAATTGGATACCACCAATAAACAAAATGATACAAACCAAACTTGCCCAACCTGAAACACTACCACCAATTGTAAGTTTACGAATAATGATAAATAGAATTCCAAGAATAGAAGCCAAAAATGAAACTGATCCAGCCCACAGTGAAAGATTCAATGGCGCTTCAGAAAAATTAATAAACCCTTCCATAGAGTATTTGAATAAGCTCCAAAAACTCCATGATGTTTCACCAGCCACGCGCTCGCGATTTTCATAAGCGATATATGTTACGTTAAATCCAACCCAAGAGAAAATTCCTTTTGAGAAACGATTAACTTCACCAAGTTCTAAAATACTGTCTACAACTTGACGAGTCATCAAACGGAAATCACGCGCACCATCAACCATCTCTGTATCAGAAACAGCATTGATGATTTTGTAAAACATCTTTGAAAAGAAAGAACGGATAACTGGTTCACCTTTTCGATCAGCTCGACGCGTTCCCACAACATCGTAACCTTCGTTGATTTTTTGATACATATCAATCAACAACTCAGGTGGATCTTGTAAATCGGCGTCCATAACAGTGATAAAATCACCATCTGCAGCCTCAAGCCCAGCTAACAAACCGGCCTCTTTACCAAAATTACGTGAAAATGACAAATAATGAACATTTTCAAAACGGCTAGCAACATCTCGAAGAACCTTTAAGGTTTCGTCTTTTGAACCATCATTGACAAAGATATAATCAAAAATCAATTGGTCCTTCATTTTACTTTCAATTTTTTGAGTTTCTTCTAAAAATGGATAGATTGTTTCTTGTTCATTATAACAAGGAACAACAATAGATAGTTTTTTCATTAGATAATAAGCCTTTCAAAAACTAGTGTTCACTTTAGTATACCACAAACTACTCATAAAAAAATGGTGAATTTACTCATTCACCATTTTAAAATACTTAATTGAAAATTTTCAAACGTTCCGCAACATAGCTGATTCCAACAGCTGCCAAGGGGATGATGAGATAGACATATGGATAAACATACTGACTCTTAGTTTCCCAAATTAAGTGAAATATGAAACCACCAGAAAGATATATTATTGGTATCAAAGTAAATAAACCATCTTTTGGTTTATCAAATAATTGAATAAAAATAGCGAGAAGAACAGCAACATATATGACAGCAAGTAATAAAGCAGAAAAATAATACACAACTTTATATAGTGTCTTACCTTCATAAATGCTCGACATCAATTGACCTCTAATCTTCTGTCCCTCAACTGGCATTTTTATAACAGGACCTGACCAAATAGATTCAAATAAACTATCTGTCCATGTTGATAAAAATTTATTTTTAAAGAAATTAAAAGTATATTGAGGATGCTCAACCATGTATTCTGTTCGAGTTGCGATTTGTTTCTTACTAACCTCTTCAATCTTTTCTGAATTACCACTATATTCGTTATACACATTTTCAACATATGCATCATACCAACCAGCAACACGATTATAAAGTGGTGTATCATTCAACCCCATTGCCACCCATGCTATCTTAGGTTCTCCATCCAAATTTGTTTTGTTGGCTAAACTTTTATAGTGGTAAGATACTAAATTATTACTTCCATAAATCGACAAAGCAAGCAAAGCTATAAAAGCCAAATTTTTCCATGATTTATGTTGTAATAAGTCAAGTACTAAGACTATAAAAATGGTCACTATTAAAATAATATAATTGTTTCTGATAAAGTCTGATAACGTTAAAAAGATTATACTCAACATCATCATTGACCAAGATTTTTTTTCAAAATAAATTTGCAAAAAGAAAAGTCCTACAATTGCAAAAAATAAACCGAAGGTCAGACCATAAACAAATAAAATATTAAAAAGATGTGATAAAAAAGCAAACGAGAGGATTATTACAAGTTTTGAAATACTTTCTTTTTTGAATACGCGTTTTGTTATTTTCCAGAGAAAGAAATTATCAATAATAGAAAGTATCAAGTTTATAATAAAGAATACCTTAATATTACTTTCACCAAAAACAGTCAAAATCAATCGTTCAAAACTAACTAAACCTAGTTGATGAGGATATTTGTGAAGGTACCCTGATATATCCGTTAAAGATTGAATATCTCCATTATTTAGTGCTTTTGCTGCTTCTAAAACAGCTAAAGCATCATGACGAATCACATCATTTTGATGAAAAATTAGATAAACTCCAACAAGAATATAAAATATCAGACCAAAAATGAATAATGTTGTTTCATTAATATACTTCAACAAACGTAACAACAAAAATATCAAGCATACAAAAATAACTAAACTAGCAAAAAAAGCCCAACCATTTAAGTGTATATTTGATAACTCTGAGCCATCCATTGGCATATTACTTCTCACCAATATACTTGATACTCCTAAAAGGGTAAACAATAATAAGCCCCAAATAAGAATGGCTTTTTGTCCTAAAAATGCTAAAAATTTCAACAAAATTCTCCTTAATAAAAGAGTAATATACTTCAAATTGTCATTCTATGTTTTATACTATCACTACCGCAGTCTTTTTTTATATCACCTGAGATTTCTATCAATAGTAATAAACTAACAATTGTAAATGAAAAAATGAGCGGTGTATATGTTCTAAGACCTGAAGCATAGATTGTCGGAGATAATGAAACTGTCATTCGTGAAGCATATCCGGCTGCTAAAATAATCAAAGCAGTTAATCCATTTTGCCACTTTCTAAACATTAGAAACACCACTGTTGCAATAGTACATAAAATCAAAGTGTATAAAATTAGCGGATAAAGGTTTTCTTTTAGACTAAAATAGTTTGGAATTTCACTTTTATTTTGATTATCAATTGTTCTTTGAACTGCAGTTAGTAAACTATTCATAGCTAATCTTTGCGTTATGACTGTGTAGATTACAGTTCCTGAGATAAAAGTCATAAAATATTGTTTTTTTATAATCGATACAACGATAATTAAAACTAAAAATAGATAAACAATATTTAATTCTGACGTAACAAATAACACACGATTTGTTTCTAAATACCCTTTAATAATTTTAACTGGGAAAGAAATGGTTTCAAAACCAGGATACCAAATCTTGGTTTCAGTAGCTAATCTATTTGTAGATCCTGAGCAAAGCAAACCAGAAACTAGCCCTAATAACGATACACAAGTTGCGATAAAATAATTTTTATTTATTCTTTTACGTTCTAAATATGAACTAATAAGAGCAAAAATAAATAGAATGAATGCATAAACCGTAAATTGTTCTTGCATACAAGTAAACACAAGAAACGGCAAAGATAATATTGTATACCAATGTTTCTCCTGAATCATACAATACCACGCAATAACAAAGGAAATCATTGGAAAAAGATAATTAGTAACTGTTGCAATCAAACCAGCACTTGTGAAAAACAAACTTGGAAAAGAAAGTAGGAAAATAACAGGCGATACAAATTGTAATTTTCTGTACTTCTCTTCTTTTAGAAAAATTCCATTAAAACAATAGAAAAAAATTGCTACAGAAATAAGCATAGTTACATCAAATAGCAAATAATGATTTGACATAAACATTGTAACTGATTCAATCAACAATCTACTTGACCATGTTTTATAGCGATAAATAGCAAATTCAAAAAAGCCAAATTTTTGAGCCATATGAGCAAAGCTAGTCTGATCTCCGGCGTCATTAATATAAATAATAGACTCTAACGTGAATAAGAAGCTTATAAAAGCATAGTAGAGTGGTAAAATAAATTTTTTCATTTTCATAATTAATTAATCACCTTAAAAAAAGATTTATATGACTTCAAGTATCCTTTGCCTGAAACCATATCATACTCAACAAGTTTTAAATCATTTGCTATTTTTTCTTGTTCAGTAGTTAATTTTTCCTTATCAACACTAGCATTCTCAAGAACTTCAGTTAACAAAGCATAATATGGAGAAACTTTTGAGTTTGTTACTGCTAATAACTCAGCCGGAAAATCACTTGAATTAACCAGAGGATATGATAATACATCCGTTGAATAATTACTCCAAATAAAATAATCTGTTTGATATTGTCCGGCAGGATTGTCGATAAATGATTCTTGTGGATAGAAGCCAGGTAAGTGGTCTCCATAAAAAACAACAGTTATTTTTTTATTAATCTGACTTAATTGATCCAGCCAATTCTGAGTTGCTTTATCTGTCTGATAAAGCAACTTAGCATAATTATTCATATAATAATTTTCACCAGACGAAAAACCTTCACCTGACCCACCAACTTCAGAATCCTCATCTAGATTCCATGGTGCATGATTTTGGTATGTTATCACTGAAAAGAATTGATTCTTACTCTCATCAATATTATCTAGGACAGTTTGATAAGTCGAAGCATCACTCGGATATACACCATAATGTTCCAAATGTTTGGCCCTTTCAGTTCCATTACTCTCAGCAATAAATGTATCAAAACCAAGTTTACGGTACACTTCTTTTCGTGAATATGTTGCGGCATCTCCTAAATGAATAGTATATTTATCTTTTGAAGAGTACGAATCGCTAATTGAAGGAAAATAGGTCATCTGTGGTACAACATCTGTATACAATGTAGAAACTGAACTTGAAAGATTATACATTGGTAAACCTGTTAATGTTTCAAATTCCAAATTAGCTGTTCCACCACCATAGCCATCTGATTTCATTAATCCACTAGTCGTAGACTCTTTAACTGAACGAATTACTGGAATTGGATCAGTTGTTAAATTCACATTTGAAATCCGACTTGGATCAGAAAAACTTTCACTTAAAACATAAATAACCGTTTGATCTGAAATATTATTTTTTCGAGAAGCATTGATAACTTGAGCCTTATGAGTATATTTTTTTACAATTTTTTCAATCTTTTCTTTACTATACTCCTCAGGTTTCTCCATTTTTTTAGAAGTCATTTGTTTTAACCAAACAAACGTCAAAGAACGCTCGCGAGCAACTGTTCCCTGTCCCATCCACTCAATATTTTCAAAATTATTTAATCTAGATAAAATAGGTATATTTTCAGCGATATCACCATTTTCTTGCTGTAAAAATACAACAAATGTATAACTAAAAATAGAAATAATTGTAACTCCTGTAGCTAAACGTGCCTTCCAGTTTTTTGTAATTTTTCCTCTTAATAATTGATTTCTAAATAAATAGAAAAAGATAACTATTACAGACAAAGCTACTAACGAATAAAGAACCAATCTAATCTCAATATAAGATATTACAAGTCTAATTTCTTTTACCCAACTTAAATCACTAAATAACAGAGGTTCATTACGCATACTAAATTTTACGCTATTAGCAACTGTTATTATGATTCCTAAAATTACAATGAATGTCGTCGTACGTAAAATTCGATTGACAATCATGTAAAGTAACAAATTAAATAAAGCAATAACAACTATTTGAAATAAGGTCGCTGATGGGAAAATAAAACGATCTAATATTTCTCCCTCACTCTTGATTCCATATTGAAACAAATAGTTAAATACTATCGCTAAAAGAAAACTCAATACAACAACAAGTGAATAACTTGGAGTATTTTCTTTTATAGCTCTGAAGGAATTTAAAACAAAATAAATTAATAAGCTAATTAAAACTAAACTTATCATCACACTCCAAGTTACACTTGAGAGGTATCCACTATAATTCCCTTTATCAATATATTTTGTTACCTTTTCCACCATCATATCAGTAAAAAGGCTGCCGTTAAGTATCAAAGAAGCTATTAAACCAATAGTAACCAATCGGTATGAATCAAATTCAGCTAAAAAACTATCTAAAAGTTCTCTAACTTGAAATTTAGAAGATAAATAAAAAATGGCAGCCGATAACAAAAGAATAAAAATAATAGTCGGTAAAAAAGAAAACTGTAAAAAGTCATTTTTTATTAGATTCCACCATTTAAAATCTCCATTATTTAAATTTCGAGTGATTACTAAGAAATAAGAAATAAAAAGATAAATTACATAACCACTTGCTATTTCAATAAAAAATTCTCTTTTAAAATAACTTGATAAATAAACAGCTATTCCTAAAACAGATAGAATATACGCAGTAATACAAAAAGTCTTAAGAATATGAAATTGATCTGATAAATTATCACCTTGTCCCTTCAACAAATAAAAGTTAATAAGGGAAAAGTTAAGATAAAAGAATAACGTAAACAGAAATAGATAATGTAAGATCTTCGTCCAATTAATTTCCTCAAAAATGACTTTAACCTTTTCTATCATGAGTCATTTTCTCCAAAATTCTTTTAACAATATATTTCATAGCTCTAGCTGGACCAACAAAGATATATTTAAAAGCACCTTTTATACCACCCATATATGTAAAATCAACATAAGTGTGAGGAGCACTATCACCACGTTCATTATATAATTTATTATCAACAAATGGTGTTATTGAAACTTGATTTTTAGAGATTCTAAAATCATAGTGTTCATTCCATGTAATATAAACAAGTAATCGTTCAATAGCATGTAAAATAGAATTTTGTGGTAATGGTTCAGCTGGAACATCTTCATCCGTTAATTCTAAATCAAATAACGGTTTTAAGGCATCATACTTAAACCAGACAAAGGTTCCATAACTCATAACAAATGTATGGAAATTATTGAAATCAATTGTTTTGGTCATTCCCATTTTTTCCCATAAATTATTCATTTCAGGAGCAATCAAATGTTCGTTCCATGCATCAACAATCTTATTAAATCTAAAGAAAGTCGGGATATCAGCAATAACAAGTCCCAATTTATCATTTTCAAAGTTAGCAAGAATATTATCAGCAGGTTTTATTAACATATCAATTAGCTCATTTCGCCAAGATTCACCTGCCCAAAAATCTGCCTCCTTAGATTTTTTAGTATGGAAATGTCCAATGTAATCATAATCAGATAAATATTCTTTCAACTTCAACATTGGTAGAATATCACGTCCAATATTTCCAGTTACAAAGATTCGAGCATTTTTGTCATTTTCATCTAAAATCGATTTAATTTCCTGTTGTTTAGTTTCACTATCAGTTGTAATATATAAATCATAACTAAAATGGAAATTTTCAAAAGCATTCAGAAAATCTTCTAATAAGTCAACATAGAAAACATGAAGATGTACTGCAATTTTTTTATCTGCTAAAGAAACCGCAGGGACTTCTTTAATGTATTTTCGAGCTAACAAATACTTAAAATCAGGGAAATTAATTTCAGACATATGTGAAATAATCAAATCTACTGGATAGTCCGATTGTTTAGTAATCTCATCTAAAAGATACGGAGTAATATGCTGATTATTATCAATTGCCTTAACTTTAATAAACGGCACTCTATGACTTAAAATTGCCGTTGGATGATAAAAGGAAAAATCAGCGTGTAACATGTGACTTGCATCTTCATTTACAGTATTAAAAATGACTTTATATTTAAATCCTGCATCCAAGAATTTTGTCGTTACTTGTGTTTCGTAGTTGTCAATAACATCTTGAACATTGGTATAGTTTTTTACATTTTCCCAAAAATTTTTAAACTCTGGAGAAACAATAACGGATTTTTTAAATGTAATAAAATAACTTTGAATATGTTCGCGAAAACCTTGAGTATAGCGAGATTTAGAAGTAGCACGGTTATTTGTTAGCCCCCAGAAATCAACACTATCATCACTCTCATACTCAAGATAGTAATCTTTAATATCCCACAACGGACCAAAACACGTATCATTCATAATTGTGACAGAATCATAAGTAGCCAGCTCTTCAAATCCAACTGCAGTCATACCATCACGCCAAGCAGCAAAATCAAAACCAATATTTTCTCTTTGGATAAACTGATCCATTAATCGAAGTTCGACTATTTTATGATAATCTTGCTCATTAATTGAACTATTTGAAATAAATACCACTTTTGAAAAAAGTGGGCGCATTTTTGTCAATTGGTAATACACATGTGAACTAATATGATTGTACTTATTAAAATGGACGTACAATAATAAACGTTTCATTATTTTCTCCTAAAAAAGTTGATGATTGCTGTTGGAATTTTCCAACGACGTGAATGCGTAACAGAGTTATAGGCGACAACCATTTTCTCTAATTCTCGCTTATAATAGTGTCTTTCATCATTTACTTGTTTAAATTTTACTCTATACGCTTCCAATTCTCTAACTTCTTTTTGTAAATGTGACAAATCTCGAGAGAGAACTTTAGCAATATAATCCTCACGATTAATATCATCTAAATTAAACATTTCATAAATTAGTTTAAAAGTTTTTTGACTGGATGTAGAAACATCATAAATCAATTGAGGATCATAATCTTTAAACATAACATAATTTCCAATGATATCACCATTTGAGTCACTTGATAAAATTTCTGTATCAGATTCCTGACTAATCAAAGCAACTCGCTTATAAAAACTAGGTAACTCAGATAAATCAACTCTAACTGTAGTTACTGCTTCTGGAAGATTGAACACTACGCATCCATTCTCTTCAAACTTATATTTAAGAACCTTATCTCCGCTAAAATTTTCACCTTCAGCAATATAATAGATTTTTACATATTGATTTTCAAAAGCTAAATTAATATTTTTATCAAAGTGAATACCAATTGCACGCTCTATTTCATCGCTGGCAATTGTCTGATACTTATTCAATATATAAATATATGCTTCATAGAATTTTAGAAGGTCACCTCTTGCTGAGCGTGAAATATCAAAGATTCGATAATTTAAAAACGTACTATGATTAGCAATAGGTTTTGCATTTCTTACTAAAACAAGATTTAAAAAGAAATCATAATCCTCAAGTTGTTTTATTCTATCATCATATTTTACGTCACCTAAAACAGACGTTCTAACTAATGAAGTCGACGAAATATAATTACCGACTAAGAATGTATTTAAGTCAAACTCTCTAGCTTGCATTACCACAGCACCGTTTTCAGGGTTTACTAAGTTACAATACGCAATATCAGCATCATTGTTTTCAAGACTGTACAATAATTCTGAAACATAATTTTTTTCAAGATAATCATCACTATCTACAAAAAGAAAAAAATCACCATTTATTAATTGTAAGCCCTTATTTCTGGTTCTTACCACTCCTAAATTGTCATGAACGAAATAATGAGTTTTGTTATAAGGAGAATCTTTAAGAGTTTCCTTAATAACCTGATCTGAATTATCTGTTGACCCATCATTTAATACAATTAATTCAATATTATTATGAGTTTGGTTAAATATACTTCTTAAACACTGTTCAATGTATTTTTCATGGTTATAACAAGTTACTAAAACTGATACTAAAGTCTCACTCATTTAAACTTCCAAGTTCCATTTCTTTGAATTATACCTGTTGCAGAATCTAAAGCAGAAATATCATCCGATGCGATATCATCTCTGTTGATTACAATAATAGGGTTTGTCGTAGCATCTGTAAATGCAAGCATGTTTCCGTCAACGTCTCTAACAGTCACTTCCAATTTTAATTTCAAATTGTTGACTGAAGATAATTTACATGAATAATAAGCTGTTTTATGTCCAATTCCCTTAGTCTTATTATCCAAAGTATTATCATTATAAATCCATACATTGCGATCAATATCAGTTAACGATAGTCCAATATATGTTTCAACGTCTTCCATCACATCATACTCAATTTTAAAATTAATATCATCATTTGGAGTAATCTGATTAGAAGATAATAATTCTAGCTTGAAATTTTCAACCTTTGGTTTTACTTTTTCAGCACTATCACCTTGGTTTTGTTCCTTCTGAGTCTCCTTCAAAGGAGCCGTATTATCGTAGCTATATTGATTGGCGACATCAAACGGATCACCATATGCTTTAACCAAACCGTTTTCAATAAGAACAGCGCGGTTACAATATTTCTTAACTGCCCCCATATCATGGGTTACAAGAATAGTCGTTTTTCCTGAAACTTTGCGTTCCATGAAGTAATCATTACATTTACGTTGGAAAGCTTCATCACCTACGGCAAGCACTTCATCAAGGATAAGCACGTCACCTTGAGCTTTAATCGCAACTGAGAATGCTAGACGAACTTGCATACCACTTGAATAGTTTTTAAGTTTTTGGTTCATAAAATCTTCAAGCTCAGCAAATTCGACAATGTCATCGTACATAGCATCGATTTCTTCGGTTGTAAAGCCAAGCATGGCACCGTTCATATAGACATTTTCACGTCCAGTCAATTCAGGATTAAATCCAACACCAAGTTCGATAAATGAAACCATTTTACCATTTACTGTAACTGAACCTTTTTCAGGGACATAAATTTGTGAAATGATTTTCAAAAGTGTTGATTTACCTGAACCATTACGGCCAACAATTCCAAAAAAATCTCCTTTATGAACATCAAATGAAATATCTTTTAAGACATGTTGCTCACGATAACCTTTAATCCCTTTAAAACGATTAACGAGCGCTGTACGTAAACTATGAGTTGCTTCAGTTGGTAGTTTAAAATATTTACTAACATGATCAACTTTTACTGCAATTTCTTTATCTGACATTATAAAATCTCCGCAAATTTCTTAGCATGTTTATGGAAAATTGAATATCCAACAATAAGAATTAAAACTGGAAGGATGTAAGGAATAACTCCCCAAATATGATTGTTATATAACTCCCAACCACGCATGCTGCCTGAATAAACAATGTAATGACGCATATCTTGAATGATTTGTGCAAGTGGGTTTAGCATCATTAATTTTGCTACAGTAAACTGATTTTTTTGAATAATAAAAGTCAATGAATAGATAACAGGTGTAGCATACATTCCAGCTTGCATTACAACTTCCCAAATCGGTCCCAAGTCACGATATTTGACAAATAAAGCTGCAAGAATAAAAGCAACTCCCGCAGATATCATGGCTAATTCAATAAACAATGGAATAATGACTAAACAGTTCCAACTTAAGTGAACACCATTAACTAGTGCAAAAACAAATACAACTAAAAGGTTAATACCATAGTTAATAGCTGCACCAACTACTGAAGAGATAACAATGATTTCCTTAGAGAAATTCAATTTACGTAATAAGTCACCACGAGTTACAATTGAAACCATCCCCATATTGGTAGCTTCTTGGAAAAATGACCATGTTACCATACCTAAAAGCACACCAATTGCATAATGAGGTGTTCCGTCATCTAATTTCAAAAAACGGATAAATACCAAATACATAATTGTGAAAAGCATCAATGGTTTAAGAATTGACCACAAGTACCCAATTAAACTTCCTTGATAACGAAGTTTAAAGTCCGTTTTTACCATTTCTTTTAATAAGATTTTATTTTCTTTACTAAAGAACTTCATTTATTTCTCCTATAACCAAATTTGGTAATAATTAATGTTCTAAACACAAGCGTATGGAAGGTACGATTTTTTCGTAGGCCATACTGATTCAAGGTTTTAATTCGTTGAATCAGTGGCTTGTCCATAATCGTTGTGAAATTTTCAACCAAGTCTCTTTTTTCAGGGGTCAATGCTAAATATAATAAAAAGCGTGCTTGAGTTTGACTAGCATTAATCAACCACCAATATTTTTCGACTAATTTATGAGGTTTAATCCAATTTTTCATGCGTTTAGTCCATGTACGCGCCCCTAATACATTAGCATCATGTTGACGATACAATTCAGTTGGGTAATCAACATAAGCAAGATTACCTAAAGCGCTAGCAAGCAAAGCAAGATACCAATCGTGCATCAATAAATCATCTGTTGATGTCCACAATTCAGCCAATACATGATTTATCATTGCTGTACCGCCAGTTACTGTGTTTTCTGTTAATTCTTGAACCAACTCAGTATTGGCATGATCAGACTGTGTTTTTATCATACTTTCGTGTAAAACATTTAAATCTCGGTCAACAATTTTCAAATCTGTATAAACCAATAAAGGTTTCTGACTATCATACTTTTGTGCTTCTGCTAAAGTAACTGCTAATTTATCTTCTAACCAAATATCATCTTGATCAGAAAAGAAATAGTAATCAGCTTTGCTATGTTTTAAAAGGGTATAAAAGTTTTTAATAACACCAAAATTTTCACGGTTGTCAGCATTAATAAAAACAATACGTGAATCAAGCTGCGTATATTGCTTAATAATTTCGGGTGTAGTGTCACTAGAGCCATCATCACGAATATACAAAGTCCAATCCTTGACTGTTTGTTTCTGAATACTTTCAATCTGTTCAGCCAAAAATTGTTCACCATTGTAGGTAGACATGAGAATATTAATCTTCATTTAAAAATAATCCCTCGTACTCTCCAATGATTTTTTCCCATGTATAATTTTGTTTAACAATGGCACGCGCACGATTGCCATATTCCGTAAAATCATAATAACCATCGGCGTCATTAATCAGACATGAGAGATTGCCTGATGTTTTATTCCAATAAAAAGCACTTGCTCCCGCAACTGACTTATTGAAAGACACATCAAGCACAAGATTTAACTTGGTATGTCCTAGAGCTTCTAACAAACCAGGATTTGTTCCACCAACTTCATGACCGTGGATATAAGCAAAAGCATTCTCACGAATGTAGTTCAGCAAATCACGATCATACACCGTACCAACAAACTTAACCCTGTGATCACGTTCAAAGTTTGTCAAATGTTTTAACTTGTCAAAATAAGCACTATTTTTGTGGTTAGAAATAATAATCAAATCACGTCTTGTATTTGATTTCATAAACTCACGAATTACTGTTTCATAATTGTTTTCTGGCACAAATCGGCCAACAATCAGATAATAGCCATTTTCCTTAGTTTTCCAATTATCAAAACATTTTCTAACCTTATAATCATCAGCTGTTAGGGTTGATTTTTTCAAATCCGTTCCATAAGCAATAAAACGTGTCTTAGCATCTGGATAAGATTCTTTTATATAATTTTCAATACCAATATTATCTGAAATAACCAAATCAACTGTTTTAGCCATCGATTTTTCAGCATATTTTAAATAAGCTTGAACCGGTTTTGACCATTTTGAGCGTTTCCACTCAAGACCATCTGGATTGACATAAACTTTCCCACCAAGAGCGTGTATTCTCAAAACAAAAGGTGCAATAAATGTCCCAATTGTGTTACCCAAAATATAAAAAACAGGGTGTTCAATACCATATCTTTTTACCATTTGAAGTCCATAAGTAATTGCCATCATATCATAAGCAATCACTCGTGCTGGACCAATTTTAGGTGCCTTGATGGTAAAACAATCTGCGCCCTCATATTTAAAATGCGTATGATGTTTATCATCACTTAAACAAGCGACGTGATAAACAATATCTGAGCTCTGCTTATTTTTTACCAACTCCTCAACAAAAGTCTCAAAGCCACCATATTTCGCAGGTAAACCTCGACTTCCGATGATGAATACATGTTGCATGGCACACTTCTCCATTCTAAAATACGATCAAAAAATATTATACCATATTTTAAATAAGCTGGCGATGGAAAAACGAAAGCTCCTAGAGAATACAGGTAATCTGGTGGAAATTCCACAAAAAAAGACCAGTATTTCTACTGGTGTTATATTTTTATCTAATTCCCAAAGCAATGCGGGCATAGCGACTCATTTTATCAACTGACCAAGCTGGGTACCATACTAATTTGACTTCAGTATTAATTACCTCAGGAATCCCACGCATTGCATCGTGAATTTGATCGGTAAGAAGGTCTGCTAGTGGACATCCCATTGTTGTTAAGGTCATATCAATTTCAGTGTGTCCATTTTGTTCAAATCGAATCTCATAGACAAGTCCTAGATTAACAATATCAATCCCTAATTCAGGGTCAATAACTGTTTCCAAAGCTTCAAGAATGCGATCTTTAATCTTTGCGACATCTTCTTCTGTATATTTTTGTTCAGACATAAGCGAACCTCTTGACTATTTTTTTAATCTTCGATAAAATCACGGAGCTGTTTGCTACGGCTCGGATGGCGAAGCTTGCGAAGTGCTTTAGCTTCAATCTGACGAATACGTTCACGCGTCACATTGAATACTTTACCAACATCTTCCAATGTACGCATTTTACCATCATCGAGACCAAAACGCAAGCGCAAGACGTTCTCTTCACGGTCAGTCAATGTGTCTAAGACTTCATCAAGTTGTTCACGAAGAACAACACGAGCTGTGTAGTCTACTGGATTTTCAATAACTTCATCTTCAATGAAATCTCCAAGATGACTATCATCTTCTTCACCGATAGGTGTTTCAAGAGAAACAGGTTCTTGAGCAATCTTCAAGATTTCACGAACTTTATCAGGCGTCATATCCATACGTTCTGCAATTTGTTCTGGTGTCGGATCTTGTCCAAGTTCTTGAAGAAGGTTACGTTGTTCACGAACAAGTTTATTGATTGTTTCAACCATGTGAACAGGGATACGGATTGTACGAGCTTGGTCAGCAATCGCACGTGTAATAGCTTGACGAATCCACCATGTTGCATAAGTTGAGAATTTAAAACCTTTAGAATAATCAAATTTATCAACAGCTTTCATCAATCCCATGTTACCTTCTTGGATAAGGTCAAGGAATTGCATACCACGTCCAACATAACGTTTAGCAATAGAAACCACCAGACGCAAGTTAGCTTCTGCCAAGCGTTGTTTTGCTTGAAGATCTCCTGCTGCAACTGCAACTGCCAATTCTTTTTCTTCTTCGCTTGACAGCAAAGGCACAACCCCAATTTCTTTAAGATACATACGAACTGGGTCATTAACTTTGGCAGAGTTGCTTCCAAGCAATTCTTCGTCAGTTAGTTCTTCTGGTTTTGGTTCTTCAACCACATATTTTGTTGATGGGTTACCTTCTTTATCAGTAATTGAAATACCACCGTCTGTCAAACGTTCCAAAAGATCATCGATTTGATCAGCATCGAGTGAAAATGGAATAACCAATTTTTCTGTCACTTCGTCATCGACAGCTGTTCCGTTCTTTTTATGATTACGAATAAATTCTGCAACTTGAACATTAAAAGTAGTAATTTCTTTTTCTTTTGCCATATTTTCCTCTATTCCATTTTTCTTTTTTGAGCAATGAGATTTTCCAAAGCCGCAAGTGCTGCATCAACATCTCCAAGATTGCTAGATTCACGAATTAACTTACTTTGCTTTTGCAAATCTCTTTCTTGGAGCAGGCGATTGCGTTTTTGAATAATTTCCTCAATTTCATTGGGGGCAACATCTTCTGGTAGATTTTCTTCTAACACTTGATAATACATCTGCCGTGTTCGGTCATCTAGCTGCGCTAAATCATAGGAAGTCACCTCACCTTGTTGCATCAATAAATCATAAAGTGTCTGCAATTCTTGGGTATCTAAGGTAAATTCTTCCCGATTTCTAAATTCATTAAGAAGATAATCATGCGTCAACAACCGTTGCATCAGTTGACTCTCTGCTTTCATAACCGCAGAGATATTCTTTGAGATCGGTAACTCAACAACCGTCACTCTTTGCTTAGCAGCTTGCGATTGAAGAGCTGAACGATTCTGAAGACGCTCACTATTTACCGATTGCTCAACTTGATAATAATCAAAGTCAGGCAACAAATCAGCCACCATATTAATATACGAATTTTGTGCTGTAATTGACGGCGATTGTGCAATAATCTTAGAAATTTTTTCCACATAAGCAATCTCAGCCTGGAGATTATCACTATTTTCCGGTTTTAAGTAATGAATAAAGAATTCAGTACTGCTAATGCGACTATTTTCAAGCAAGTTAGCTAAGGCTTGAGGTGAATTCTTTTGAATGAATTCATCTGGGTCCATCTGTTCAGGAACTCGCACAATTTCAACATTAAAATCTTTTAAAAGCTCTAAAGACTTAGCAATCGCATTCTGCCCAGCATTATCACCATCGTATGTTAAAATAACTTTTTTAGCATATCGTTTTAAATGTATAACGTGCTCAGGTGTTAACGCCGTCCCCATCGAAGCAACAGCATTTTCAATACCAGCGCGATAAGCCGCAATAACATCCATGAAACCTTCCATCAAGTAAACTTCATGTTTTTTAGACATAACTGGGCGAGCTTTATCAAGATGATACAATTCATAAGACTTATTAAATAAAGCTGTCGACCTTGTGTTCTTATACTTAGCTTGCTGACTATCAAGATCTTCTTTTGTCCAAATACGTCCAGAAAAAGCGACCACCTGACCATTATCATCCGTCAAAGGAAACATGATACGATTTTGAAACGCATCATAAACTCGATTGGTACGTTCAGACAAATTAAAAAGACCTGAAGCCATCAACGCATTCTCTTCATAACGTTTTGCAAGAGATTGATAAAGAAAATCAGGCTCATGTGGCGACAATCCAATATTGAAATAATCAATCAAGTCATCCGTCAAACCACGTTGCGCTAGATAAGCTTTCGCTTCTTGACCTTCTTTGGTTGTTTTTAAAACAGCATTGTAAAACTTAGCCGCGTCCTTATGAATATCAATAAGAACTTGGTTAGGATTTTGCGGTTTTGCTTGCGCTTGCTGCGTTTCAACCTGCAAAGGAATTCCAGCACGTTCAGCGACACGATGAACACTCTCTAAAAAGCTAATCTGATGATATTCCTCTAAAAACTTGTAAACATCCCCAGATTTTCCGCAACCAAAACAATGAAAAAACTGTTTATCTTCAATAACATTGAAAGACGGCGTTTTTTCCTTATGAAATGGACATAATCCTATATAGTTGCGTCCTGCACGTGTAAGATTGACCACTTCGCCAATAACATCAACAATATTAACGCTATTTTTTATCTCGGTAATTAACTCTTTGTCAATTGCCAAAAGATCACCTCCACGCACTAATCCCATTTTAGTTTTGTATTTCATTATACCATTTTGAATTCAATTTGTAAATTCTCAAAAACCAGACTTTAGCACATAATTTTGGTACAATAATACTAACAAAACATACAGGAGGTTTTTCGTATGATTAAAGAACTTAAAGAATTTTTGTTCAAAGCAAACGTTCTTGATCTTGCTGTCGCTGTTGTTATGGGGACTGCTTTTAACGCTATCGTAACATCATTTGTTAACGATGTCATTACACCGCTTTTCTTAACCCCATCTCTAAAAGCTGCTGGTGTTGCCAAAATCGCCGACCTTTCTTGGAATGGTGTTGCTTATGGTAGCTTTTTAAGTGCTGTTATTAACTTCCTTATTGTTGGTACAACAATATTCTTCATCGTCAAAGCTGCTAACGCCGCTGCTTCTCTAACTAAGAAAGAAGAAACTGAAAAAGCAACCGAAGATGCCGCTCCAACTCAAGAAGAACTTCTTGCAGAAATTCGCGATTTGTTGAAAGAAAAATAATCTTTATCAATCGTTAAAGTATAAAAAGAGACGCCTAGCTTAGCGCCTCTTTTCTTTGTATCTAATGTTTAATTAGAATTTTTTACGTTTGCGAGCTGCTTCTGATTTGCGTTTACGTTTTACAGAAGGTTTTTCGTAGAATTCACGTTTACGTGATTCTTGAAGAGTCCCAGCTTTAGTCACAGAACGTTTGAAACGACGAAGTGCATCGTCAAGTGATTCGTTTTTACGTACTACTGTTTTTGACATATGTTTCACCTCCTCAAGACATTGTAACATTTATACGTTCCTCACCATTATACATGAATTATATCAAAAAGTCAATCTAAAAACCACATTAAATGACATTTTTTACGAGTTCTCCTAGTTCACTAAAATAATATTTTTAAAATAGAAAAAAAGAGCTATAAATCAGCTCTCTTTTATTAGTCTTCAATTTCATTTGCTGTCAATTTTGCAGCATCTGAAATGTATTGTTTGTATTTATCGTCTTTAGCTAATTTTTTGATAACTTTATTAACTGTCTTAACCATTTTGCCACTACCTTTTGGCATTGCTACTGCCTTAGCGTCTCCATCACTAGTTTTTAGAGCAAAACCAGCAAGAGCAATATCTGAGTTTTGTGATAAGTAACCTTCAGCAACTGGTTTTTCAAGATCAACCGCTTGAACTTGACCAGATTTCAATTCATTGATAGCTTCACCCATTGCTGTTAGGGAAACGATTTTTGAATCTTTTAATTGATCTTTAGCCAAACCTTCTTCGATGGTTCCCTTTTGAACAGCTACTTTTTGATTGGCTAAACTGTCAATTGAAGCGAATTTATCAAGGTTACTTGATTTAACAAGAATAGCATTCTCAGTTTCATAGTATGGATCTGAGAAATCGTAAGCATTTTTACGTTCCTTAGTTGCTGACAAACCAGAAATCGCCATATCAGCTTTACCAGTTTGAAGACTTGAAAGGACGTTATCAAAACTCATTGAAGACAACTCAAGTTTAACACCAAGTTCTTCAGCGATAGCTTTCGCCAACTCAACGTCAGCACCGACAATAGTATCTTTGCCATTAACCAAGGCTTTAAACTCAAATGGTGCATAGTCTGGGCTGATTGCAACAACTAATTTACCTTTTTTAACCACTTTTTCTTGCAAATTTTCATTTGATGAAGATCCACAAGCTGCCAAGGCAAAAACAGAAACAAGCACAAGTGCCCCTAGAACAAGTTTTTTAATTTTCATATTTATTCTCTCTTCTCTTAATATTATCTCTATTTTATCCATTTTTTTGCGATTAGTCAATGATTTTTGAATAAAAATTCAGTTATTTATTCAAACACAAAGATAGTAGCTCTAATCCCTTTTCTAAAGTTTCTTTTTTACATGAATATCCTAATCTAACATAACCTTCTCGGTCAAAACGATTCCCAGGAACCAATAAAACACCATAGTCTTTGAGTAGAGTCAGGCAAAATTCTTCAATTGGACAATCGACTTCCAATTTAACAAAAGAAGTTGGCACTTCTGCTGGTCTTATATAGGAAGCTTTCTTCTCTTTTTTAACCCATTGGTCAAGAATTTCAAGGTTCTGTCTGATGATTTTGCGATTACGCTCTAAAATCACATCCTTATGTTTCAAAGCTAAGCTAGCAACCATATCGTCAAACACACCTGCACAAATCATGGTATAGTCACGATAATCGCGCAAAATGTCAGTCACTTCATCGCAAGCAGCTACCCATCCGACACGAATCCCTGGCAGCGAAAAGGTCTTAGAAAGACTATTTACCGAAATCCCCTTTTCATACAGATCAATAATCGACGAAACTTTCGTATTTGTAAAAGGATGATAAACCTCATCAGCCAAAATATAAGCTCCGCAAGATTTAGCAATAGAGACCAGTTCACGCAGATAGTCATCATCCATAACAGCACCCGTCGGGTTATTCGCATTATTAATACAAATCATTTTAGTATTTGGTCGAATCAGTTGACGAAGTTCAGCTAAGTCTGGTAACCACTTATTTTCTTCACGAACCTGCCATAAATCGACATCAGCTCCCAAAGATTTTGGAATATCGTATAGTTGCTGGTAGGTTGGATACAAAGAAATCACATGATCCCCAGGTTCAATCAAACCGTACAAGACCAACATATTCGCACCTGTGGCACCGTTGGTTTGGAGAATTTGATTTTCAGTTACAGATACGTATAATTGACTGACTGCTTTTTTAAATTCTGGTGACCCTTCAATCCAACCATAATTTAATTTTTTAGCAAGTAATTCCTGATAAAAAGCCGTTTCTGATTCTCCTGTTAATTCGAATAATTCTTGCAATGTTAGAGCTTCTATTGACACACCTGCAATGTCATACACTGCTTCTCTTTCATAGCTATTGAGCCATCCTTCGACTCCAAATCGTGGTAATTTCATCGCTTACCTCTTTTGACTTTCTAAGATTATTTTACCATTCGTAAGGAAAAACTGAGAGTATTAACCCTCAGTTTCTTTTCACTTCATTATTTTGATTCAGAACTACTTTGCGTGTAAGTCGAAGCTTTTTCAATCCAAGCATCAAACTCACCTGATTGTTTAGCTTTCTTGATAACTTTATTCACAGAAGCGATTAGTTTTTTATCCGTTCCCTTAGAAAAGGCTACCGCATAAGTATCTGTATCAGTTGATTTCAATGGCCTACCTGCAATGGCTAAATCAGGATTTTGAGAAATATAGCCCTCAGCAATCGCTTTTTCTAGCACAACCGCCTGAAGTTGATTATTTTTCAATTCATTAATCATTTCACCGTTTGAAGTTAGTGAAACTAGACTTGAACTTGGTAATTGGTCTTTAGCAATATTTTCTTGAATTGACCCTTTTTGAGCACCAACAGATTTTCCTGCTAAGCTTTCAAGACTTGTGTAGGTCGCTAAATCAGCTTTTTTAAGAATCACGACATTTTCTGCTTCATAATAAGCATCAGAGAACTCGTAAGCTTTTTTACGTTCATCTGTCACTGAAATTCCTGCAATAGCAATATCAGATTTACCAGAAGTCACAGAAGCAAGAACGTTATTGAAGGACATCACTGAAAAATCAGCTTTAACATCCAATTCTTTGGCAATTGCCTTAGCTAAATCAATATCTGCCCCAACTAAGGTATCTTTGCCATCAATTAAAGTTTTAAACTCAAATGGTGCAAATTCAGATTCCGTCGCAATGATGATTTTACCTTTATTTTGAATACTTTTCTGACTTGTTCCTGACGTTGAACAAGCTGTCATCATTCCTACTGCTAAAAGTAGAAACAAACCTCCTAAAAACTTCTTCATATCATTTTCTCCTTAGTTACTTGATTCACTAGTTGACAAAGCATAAGCTTCTTGAACAAATTGGTCAATTTTACCTGAGTCTTTCAAGTCTTTGATAACTTTATTGACTTCTTTAGTCAATTTATCATCACCTTTAGGAAGAGCTACTGCATAAGCATCTGCGTCATCATTTTTCAACTTGATATTAGCAATTGTCAAATCGTCGTTATTAGCAGCATAGCCTTCTGCAATTGGTTTTTCAAGGACAACAGCTTGGATTTGACCGTTTTTCAATTCATTAATCATTTCGCCATTTTGTGTCAAAGCAACAACTTTTGAACCTTTCAATTGTTCAGAGGCTACATTTTCTTGAATAGATCCTTTTTGTGTTCCGACAGACAAACCATCTAATGAACTTGTTTTTGTATATTTATCAATATCTGTTTTCTTAATCAAAACAACATTTTCTGATTCGTAATAGGCTTCTGAGAAATTATAAGCTTTTTTACGTTCAGGCGTTGCAGAAATACCTGAGATAGCCACATCAGCTTTACCTGATTGGAGACTTGCCAAAACATTGTTAAATGACATTGAAGAGAATTTCACTTTAACGCCAAGCTCTTCACCAATAGCTTTTGCAATCTCTACATCCGCACCAACAATAGTATCTTTGCCATCAACTAAAGTTTTAAATTCAAAAGGAGCGAATTCCGGATTCATAGCAACGACAAGAGTTCCTTTATCTTTAATATCTGAAACTGATGTATCTTTTTGATTTCCTGAGCCACAAGCTGTCAATAGAAAAGCTGAAGCAACAAGAGCTAACCCACCAAACATTTTACTTACTTTCATAGTCATTTTCTCTTTTCTTTTTTGATATGTATATATTTTATTTAATATTTATACATTTGTCAACCCTATTTTTATAAAAATTCAATATTTTTGTATTTTTTCTGTATATACATAAAAAGCGAGATTGTTTTATCAACCTCGCATTCTTATTTATACTCTATTTAAATCTTATTTGCTGTACCAGATTTCATCGTTGTATTGTTCGATTGTACGGTCTGATGAAAAGAAACCAGCTTTAGCGATATTCTTAATAACCTTAGTCATCCAAGATTTTTGATCTTCGTAATCAGCAAGCATTTGTTCTTTAACAGCAATGTATTCTTTAAGGTCAACCAATGTCATGAACCAGTCTTTGTTAATCAATTCATTATAGAGACGTTCAAGACGTTCAGCATTACCATGTTTAACCAATTCATCACTAACAATAAAGTCTACTGCTTCTTTGATGACTGGATCATTTTCATAGTAATCAGTTGCTACGTAACCTTGAGTTGCATAAAGATCAATGATTGTATCTGAATCTTTACCAAATGTATAAATATTATCCATACCAGCAAGTTCAGCAATTTCAACGTTGGCACCGTCCATTGTACCAAGTGTCAATGCACCATTAAGCATGAATTTCATATTACCAGTACCTGATGCTTCTTTAGAAGCAAGAGAGATTTGTTCTGAAATATCTGTTGCAGGAATCAAGTGTTCAGCTACAGTAACATTGTAATTTTCAACCAAGTGAACATTTAAGTATTTGTTAACTTCTGGGTCATTGTTAATCAATTCAGACAAGCAAAGAATCAAGTGAATAACATCTTGTGCAATGATGTATGCTGGTGCTGCTTTACCACCAAAGATAACAGTTATTTTACGCTCTGGAAGGTTACCACGTTTGATTTCAAGGTATTTATGAATGACATAAAGAGCATTCATTTGTTGACGTTTGTACTCATGGAAACGTTTGATTTGTGTATCAATAATTGAATTTTCATCAAGTTCAATACCTTTATTATCTTTAAGGTAACGTTTAAGAGCTAATTTGTTATTGTGTTTGATTTCAGCAAGTTTTGCATGAACAGCTTCATCGTCAGCATAAGCAAGTAATTTTTCAAGCTTAGTAGCATCAGTAAGGTATTCATCACCGATTAATTCTTTAAGGTAATCAGCTAAATCTTGGTTAGCAAATTCAAGCCAACGACGGAATGTGATACCATTTGTTTTGTTATTGAATTTTTCAGGATAAATGTCATAGAATGGTTTCAATTCACTATTTTTAAGGATTTCAGTGTGAAGAGCAGCTACACCATTTACTGAAGTTGAGAAGTGAATATCCATATGCGCCATGTGAACACGACCTGATTCATCAATGATTTGAACGACTGGATCTGAATATTGGCTAGCAACAAGTTTGTTTAATTTTTCAATGATTGTTACCAAGTGCGGCACAACTTCGTTAAGGTAATCAAGAGGCCACTTTTCAAGCGCTTCAGCCAAGATTGTGTGGTTAGTGTAACCAACCATGCTTTTCACGATTGAAACTGCTTCTTCAAATTCAATACCATGTTTTTCAGTCAAAAGACGAATCAACTCAGGAATAACCATTGATGGGTGAGTATCGTTAATTTGAACATAAGCGTAGTCAGCTAAATCGTGAAGATTTGAACCACGTTCAATAGCTTCATCAATCAACAATTGTGCAGCATTTGATACCATGAAGTATTGTTGATAGATACGAAGCAATTCACCATTACGGTCTGAATCATCTGGGTAAAGGAAGAGTGTCAAGTTTTTCTTGATTTCAGTCTTATCAAATGAAATACCATCGTGAATCAAACCGTAGTCAAGCCCGTCAATATCAAACAAGTTCAAGTAGTTTTTAGTATCGCGTTTGTAGCCAAGAACATCAATACGGTCAAGACGAGATTTAAGTGTAAAATCTTTAAATGGAACATCGTAGCTGATGTCAGTTGGTACAAGCCATGAATCTTTTTCAATCCAGTAGTTAGCTTCTGCTTCTTGTTGGTTATCAACGAAGACTTGTTTGAATAGACCACAGTGGTAATTAAGTCCAACACCTTCACCATTGATACCAAGAGTTGACATTGAATCTATGAAACACGATGCCAAACGACCAAGACCACCATTACCAAGTGATGGTTCAAGTTCGACATCTTCTACTTCTGCGATTGATTTACCTACTGCAGCTAGTTCAGCTTTAACATCTTTATAGATACCAAGGTTAATCAAGTTGTTTGACAAAAGTTTACCAATAAGAAATTCAGCAGAAATGTAGTAAACTTTGCGTTTAGCTGTATTTTTTGGTTTTTCGGCAGCTAATTCTTTAACGTAGTGCAAAAGTGCTACATAGATATCTTCATTGCTCAATTCGGCAAGTTTTTGGCCTTTCGAAGTTACGTAATCTGTAAATTTAGTTGTCATTATAATATCCCTTTTTCTTTTTTATTTAAATGTATTTTTGCGGCAATAAAGTGCTGTGATGTCTTTCAAGAAAGCTTTGCGTTCATCTGTCAAATCTTCTTTTAATATACGCCATTGCCAGTTGCCACCAACAGTATTTGGAATGTTCATGCGAGACTCAGCTGGTTTGTCAAGAATGTCTTGCATAGTCGCAATTGCAATATCACTAACCGTTGCAAACAAGGTACGAAGCATTGTTTGTGTGATTGGCTCGCCTTCATGACGATGTGTATAAGCATCAACAAATGCTTTTTGTTCATCTGTCAAGTTATCGTACCAACCATTAACCACTTCGTTATCATGTGTGCCGTTGTAAGCAACGCTATTTTTATTGCAGTTATGCGGAGCATCGATACTCTTACCTTCTGTATCGTAGAAACCAAATTCAAGAATCTTCATACCTGGGAAAGCAGTGTCAGTTAACAATTGCTCAGCTTTGGCATCAATATAACCGAGGTTTTCTGCAATAATAGGAAGTTCGCCAAGTTCGTCACGTACAACATCAAACAAAGCACGTCCTGGACCAGGTTGCCAACTACCATCATTCGCTGTCTTGTGATCCCCACGAATTTCCCAATAATCTGAGAAGCCTTTAAAGTGGTCGATACGAAGAAGGTCGTAGAGCTTAATTCCCTCTTTAATACGATAAACCCACCAAGCGTAATTTGTTTTTTTGTGGTTTTCCCAATCATAAATTGGATTTCCCCAAAGTTGACCATCATCACTAAATGAATCCGCAGGAACACCAGCAATACAAAGTGGGGTCTTTTCAGCATCAACTTTGAAAAGTTCAGGCATTGTCCAAACCTCTACGCTATCAGCAGAAACGTAGATTGGCATATCACCGATAATCTTAATACCTTTTTCATTAGCATAAGCTTTTAAATCAGCCCATTGTTGGTAGAAGAAATATTGAGTGACTTTATGATAAGTAATAACATCTTTTAATTTTTCACGATAAGTTTCAAGAGCAGCTTCTTCGCGACGAACAACCGCTTTATCATCCCATTCTTGCAAAGCTTTATTGCCAAAGAATTCTTTAATGGCCATGAATTCAGCGTAATCTTTCACCCATGTCGCTTCTTTTTCAAATTCAGCTAAAGCTTTTTGGTTATCAGCACTTTGCATAAATTCTGCAACTGCTTTCTCCAAAATTGGACGACGAGCTTCAAAAATGCGAGCATAATCAACATTTTCTAAATCATCACCGAAGTTAACAGTTTCATAGTCTTCTTTTGCTAAATAGCCTTGTTTACAAAGTAATTCTAAGTCAATTAAGTGTGTGTTCCCAGCTGTTGCTGAGAATGATTGATAAGGGGAATCACCATAACTTGTCGTTGTTAATGGTAGGATTTGCCAGTATGTTTGGTCAGTTTCAACCAAGAAATCAACAAAGTTATATGCTTCTTGACCAAATGTTCCCACCCCTTGTTTGCCGGGTAATGATGTGATATGCATCAGTACACCACTTGCACGTTTTTCCATATGTTTTCTCCTTTATCAACGATCTTTACATTGCAAATTATAACGCAAGCGTTTGCGTAAGTCAATCATTTTTGGCAAAAAAATATAAAAAAACACCTCAACTGCTAAACCAATAGCAATTAAGGTGTTAATTTTCATTCATAAAAACCACTAGAAAAGGAATTTATTTGTCTTCAACATGCAATTGACGGACACTTTCACGCTCTCTCAAGGTAAAAGGAACAATGATTTTTTCAGTAATCGCTGTCTCAGGAGATTTAATCAATTCGACCAATCGTCTGAAACTAGTTCGGCCCAAATTAGCAACATTAATATCAAATGTTGTCATATAAGGGTGAATCAAAGTGGAATAGGCTGAGTTATTGAAGGTGATAATTGAAATATCATCAGGAACCTTCAATTGATAATAAGATAAGAACTGTACTAATCGAACTGAAATTGTATCAGCAATTACAATCAGAGCCGTTGCTTTACTTGATTCAATTTTTTCAATTAATGCTTCCATAATCATTGGATCTCTACGATCAAACAAAAGTGCTTTATCGCTTGTCAAACCAAGCTTTTCCATACCTCGAAGATAACCAAAATAACGTTCTGATGACACTTCAGATTTTAAATCATCCGTAACAAATAGAATCTCACGATGTCCTTTTTGATAAAGATATTCAACTGCTTTTTTACCCATCAATTGGTTATCATTATCTATGTAAGTAATATCATTTTCGAAACCTTCGGGAGCACCGACAATCACAAAAGGTACATTATTATCCATCAGATACTTACGAACTGGATCTTCTGGATCAGAGTATAAGATAATAAATCCGTCTACTCGCTTTTGGCGATACATTAATTTTACTTGTTCTTCTAATTCATCAACTGTCATACCGGTTGCAATAGAAACCGTAAAATCATTTAATTTCGCTTCACTAGTTATAGTAGAAAGAATTTGCATAAAGAATGGTTCGTTCAAACGATCTGGTGTGATTAACGGTGGAAAAATAAAACCAACATTATACGTTAACCCACTGGCTAACATTTGGGCAGCTACATTAGGAACATAACCTAACTCTGCCATCGCTTTCCGAACTTTGTCTTTTGTTTTCTGAGAAATGGATTTACTATCCTTCAAAACACGGCTAACCGTCGAAGGATTGACGCCAGCTTTAGCCGCTACATCTTTAATTGTAACCATCTAAGTCTCCTTTGCATCTTACATTTTATAATAGATTTACTGTACTGACAAGGTTTTAGAGGTAAAAACTCTTATTTTTATCCCCTATTATACATAAATAAGATTTTTCTACAATTGTTTGCTTTATTTTGTGATATTTTTTAGAATGTTATTGTTTTTTCAGGCTATTTTATAGTAAAAACTGAATAGTATATATCAGATTGATGCTCTTTTTATCAGTTTTTTTATTTGACCTTTAAAATTTTTTAAACTTTTTTTACAAAAAATACTTGACATTAACTGCAAACGGTTGCATAATGAATAGGTGTAAATAATATTACTAATCTTTCTCTAGGAGGGGAAACTTATGAAGAACAACACATGGAAAAAAATGGTCCTTGCTGGTGCAGGTTTAACACTTGCCGGAAGCGCTTTAGTTGCTTGCTCAAATAACTCATCAACTAAATCGTCTTCTGCATCTGACAGCAAGACAATCAAACTTTGGGTACCAACTGGTGCTAAAAAATCTTACACTGCTATTGTTAAAGATTTCGAAAAAGAATCTGGCTACACCGTTAAGATGGTTGAATCAAACGATTCAAAAGCACAAGAAAACGTTAAAAAAGACCCGCAAAAAGCTGCTGATGTCTTCTCACTTCCACACGATCAACTTGGTCAACTAGTTGAATCTGGTGTTATCCAAGAAGTTCCTGAAGATTATGCCAAAGAAATTGCTACTAACGATACTGATCAAGCAGTAGCTGGTGCAAAATACAATGGTAAAACTTACGCTTTCCCATTTGGTATCGAATCACAAGTTCTCTTCTATAACAAATCAAAACTTTCTGCTGACGATGTTGCTAACTATGAAACAATCACAAGCAAAGCAACTTTTGGTGCAACATTCAAAGCTATGAACGCTTACGCAACTGCTCCACTCTTCATGTCAGTCGGTGATACACTATTTGGTGAAAATGGTGAAACCGTTGACGGTACTAACTGGGGTAACGATGCTGGTGTATCAGTTCTTCAATGGATTGCTGATCAAAAATCAAACAAAGGTTTCGTTAACTTGACTGCTGAAAATGCAATGTCTAAATTCGGTGACGGAAGTGTTGCTTCACTTGAATCAGGTCCTTGGGATCTTAAAGCTGCACAAGATGCTGTTGGTAAAGATAACCTTGGTATCGCTGTTTATCCAAAAATCTCAATCGGCGGTAACGAAGTACAACAAAAAGCTTTCCTTGGTGTAAAACTCTTCGCTGTTAACCAAGCTCCTGCAGGTTCAGATACAAAACGTATCGCTGCTTCTTACAAACTTGCTTCTATGCTTACTAGTGCAGAAAGCCAAGAAAACCAATTCACTTATGAAGGTCGTAACATTATTCCTGCTAACAAAGAAGTTCAATCATCAGATAAAGTTCAATCAGATGAATTGGCTCAAGCAGTTATCAAGATGGCTTCATCATCAGGCTACACTGTCGTAACACCTAAACTTAGTCAAATGACTACATTCTGGACTGAAAGCGCTGCACTTCTCAGCGATGTCTACAATGGTAAAATTCAAAGTGGTGACTACCTCGCTAAATTGCAACAATTTGACAAAGATTTAGCTAACGCTAAGTAAGATGTTCTAAAGTGGGGAGTTACATCCCCACTTTATTTTTAGGGAAACTCTTGTCGGAGTTATTGCTAAGAACTTTAAGATTAAATTTTTAGCAGTGACTTCCAACAAGATTAATAAAAGGAGTTTTGTATGACTAATTCACACTATTTTGACAGTGTATCAGTTACTGAGGCTTTTAAAAAGGGAAAATTTGATACCAAACTGTCATTTCTGATTATGGGATTCTCAAATCTTTACCATAAACAGATTATTAAAGGTTGTTTGTTTTTACTATCAGAGATTCTTTTCTTAATCACTTTCTTCTCTCAGATTATTCCAAACTTGCAAGGATTAATCACTCTGGGAACTCACCAACAAGGTCTTGTTGAACAAACCGTCAATGAGATTAAGATGAAGGTTGCTGTTGATGGCGATAACTCAATGTTAATGCTTATTTTCGGTCTTGCTTCTCTTATCTTCTGCCTTGTCTTTGCTTACATTTATTGGTGTAACCTTAAGAGCGCTAGAAATATTTATGTCATCGATAAAGAAGGTTTGAAAGTTCCTACCTTTAAAGAAGACTTTGAAACATTGGCAAACGGTCGTTTCCACATGACTTTGATGGCAGTCCCAATGATTGGGGTTCTTCTCTTCACTATCTTGCCATTAATTTATATGATTTGTTTGGCCTTCACAAGTTATGACCACAATCACCTACCACCGAAAAGTTTATTTGACTGGGTTGGTCTTGCTAACTTCGGTAATATCTTTAACGGTCGTATGGCAGGAACATTCTTCCCAGTTCTTTCTTGGACTTTGATTTGGGCAGTATTTGCTACAGTAACAAACTTCTTCTTTGGTATTGTCTTAGCACTTATTATCAATACTAAAGGTTTGAAATTGAAAAAAATGTGGCGTACAATCTTCGTTATCACAATTGCCGTACCACAATTCATTTCTCTTCTTATCATGAGAAACTTGCTCAGTGATGCTGGTCCAGTCAATGCATTCCTTGAAAAAGTCGGACTTATCTCTGCTGCAAACCCATTGCCTTTCTTGTCAGATCCACTTTGGGCTAAATTCTCAATCATCATCGTTAACATGTGGGTAGGTATTCCTGTCACAATGCTTGTCGCTTCAGGTATTATCATGAACCTTCCACAAGAACAAATTGAAGCCGCTGAAATCGATGGTGCCAATAAATTCCAAATCTTTAAATCAATCACATTCCCTCAAATCTTACTTGTGATGATGCCAAACTTGATTCAACAATTTATCGGTAACATCAACAACTTCAACGTTATCTACCTTCTTACTGGTGGTGGTCCTACCAACTCTAACTTCTACCAAGCTGGTAGCACAGACTTGCTTGTTACTTGGCTCTACAACTTAACAGTTACTGCAGCTGACTACAACCTTGCTTCTGTTATCGGTATTCTCATCTTTGTTCTTTCTGCTGTATTTAGTCTCTTAGCTTACACAAGAACAAATTCTTACAAGGAAGGGGTTGCTAAATAATGAAAAACAAAAAATGATTAACACTGACTTTTGTCTATATTTTATTGATTGTTTTATCAATCATCTGGCTCTTTCCAATCGTTTGGGTTGTTCTTACTAGCTTCCGTGGCGAAGGAACAGCATACGTTAACTACTTCATTCCAAAAACTTGGACGCTAGATAATTATATTAAACTATTTACTTCAGATGCCTTTCCATTCGGGCAATGGTTCTTGAATACATTATTCGTCGCTTCTGCTACTTGTGTAATTTCAACATTCATCACCGTTGCTATGGCATACTCACTTAGTCGTATCAAATTCAAACACCGCAATGGTTTTTTGAAATTAGCACTTGTGCTTAATATGTTCCCTGGTTTCATGAGTATGATTGCTGTTTACTACATCTTAAAAGCATTCAACCTTGACCAAACATTGCTTGCGCTTATCCTAGTTTACTCTGCTGGTGCAGCACTTGGATTCTACATTGCTAAAGGATTCTTTGATACAATTCCTTACTCACTCGATGAATCTGCCATGATCGATGGAGCTACTCGCGCTGATATTTTCTTTAAAATCACTCTCCCACTTTCAAAACCAATTATTGTCTACACAGCGCTTATGGCTTTCATCGGTCCTTGGATTGATTTCATCTTTGCTAAGGTTATCCTAGGTGATGCGACAAGTAAATACACTGTTGCCATTGGCCTATTCTCAATGTTGCAACAAGATACCATCAATGACTGGTTCATGTCATTCACTGCTGGTTCAGTTCTTATCGCTGTTCCAATCACATTGCTCTTCATGTTTATGCAAAAATACTACGTTGAAGGCATTACTGGTGGTTCAGTTAAATAAGAAGAAGTTCAATCTCTTCTCCCTTTCTATTATTAATTATCAAAAAAAGCTTGGAACAATTGTCCCAGGCTTTTTGATTGTTTAAAATCTGGTTATTTAATAGGAAGAAAACTTATTATTCTTACCAAAATTCGCGTAAGAAATTGTCTTTTAAGCGTTCACGATAAAAGAGTTCATTGAGGTTATCTTCTTCAAAAACACGTAGCAAATTTAACATGTCATAAGCTAAGTCAAGATTAGGTAAGTCTTTTCTGGCTACCCATTTAATTTCTCCCTCATCGGTCGAATGCATCTCACCTTCGAAATCTGATGTATGGTATAGAAAGACTAAGTAACGTTCATCTTCTTTGGTATACCAATGTTTCATCCCAACTAACTGAGGATTTTTAATGGTTAAACCTGTTTCTTCTTTAACCTCACGGATAACTGATTCTACCAATCCTTCATGAGCTTCAATATGTCCTCCAGGAAGAGCATAGCCTGACCAAGGATAACGTTTTGGGTCACGAACCTGCATGACGACATTGCCTTTGCCATCTTCAATTAAGCACATATTAGTTAAAATCACACGTTGTGCACGAGACATTTTCTTACATTTTCCCTTCTAATCCATTGCTTTCAATTCCAACACCATATCACGCAATTGAGCAGCGAGCTCGAAATCAAGCATTTCAGCAGCTTCATGCATTTGTTTTTGAAGTTTCTTGATAGCTTCTTTACGTTCAGTTTTATTCATGCTGCTGTAGTCAGGTGTGTCTTCAGCAACGTCTGTTTCGTTTGCTTTAGAAATTGAAATCAAATCACGAATATCTTTCTTGATTGTTTGCGGGATAATACCATGTTCTTCATTGTAACGCATTTGAATTTCACGACGACGTGCCGTCTCATCCATAGCTTTTTGCATAGATTCTGTAATCTTATCAGCATACATAATAACATGTCCTTCGCTATTACGAGCTGCACGACCAATCGTTTGAATCAGACCTCGTTCATTTCGAAGGAAACCTTCTTTATCCGCATCAAGGATAGCGACCAAGCTAACTTCTGGCACGTCAATCCCTTCACGCAGCAAATTAATCCCAATCAAAACATCAAAAACACCTAAACGCAAATCACGAATAATCTCGGTACGTTCCAAAGTCTTGATATCTGAGTGCATGTATTTGACTTTAACACTCATTTCTTTGAGGTAATCTGTCAAATCTTCTGCCATTTTCTTAGTTAATGTCGTGATAAAGGTACGTTCACCTTTTTCAACACGAGCGTTGATTTCACCAAGAAGGTCATCCATTTGCCCCATCGTCGGACGTACTTCCACTTCAGGATCAAGTAGACCTGTCGGACGGATTATTTGTTCAACGACAGTATCGGTTTGTTCTAGTTCATAATCACCAGGTGTCGCTGAGACGTAAACAATTTGGTGAACATGACTTTCAAACTCTTCACGACGAAGCGGACGGTTATCAAGTGCACTTGGCAAGCGGAAGCCATAGTTAACCAACATTTCCTTACGTGAACGGTCACCATTATACATTCCCTTAATCTGTCCCATAGTCATGTGACTTTCATCAACCATAATCAAAAAGTCTTCTGGGAAGAAATCAAGTAGAGTAAATGGTGGCTCACCTTCTGAACGTCCATCCATATAACGAGAATAGTTTTCGACACCATTTGTATAGCCCATCTCACGAAGCATTTCGACATCATATTCTGTCCTTTGGCGAATACGCTGTGCTTCAATGAGTTTGCCTTCAGCTTCGAATTGCTTAACTTGCTCTTCCATTTCTGCTAGAATTTTTTGAATGGCTTCTTCCATGTGTTCTTCATTGGTCATGAAGTGGGTTGCTGGGAAAATCGCCAAATGATCAACATCACCTAAAACTTTACCTGTCAAGCTTTCGATTTCTCGGATACGGTCAATTTCATCACCGAAGAATTCGACACGAAAGGCATGTTCATCTCGGCTGGCTGGAAAAATTTCAACCACATCACCGCGCACACGAAAGCGACCACGTTGAAAATCAATGTCATTTCGTTCAAATTGAATATCAACCAAGTCATTTAATAATTGGTCACGTGAGATTTCCTGACCTGGACGAAGACTGACGACACTGTCCGCATATTCTTTCGGTGACCCCAAACCATAAATGCATGATACGGACGCAACGACAATAACATCATTTCGTTCTAGAAGCGATGACGTTGCTGAGTGGCGTAGCTTATCAATTTCATCATTGACTGAGCTATCTTTTTCAATATAGGTGTCACTTGATGGCACATAAGCTTCGGGTTGGTAATAGTCATAGTAAGACACAAAGTACTCAACCGCATTTTCTGGGAAGAATTCCTTGAATTCCCCGTAGAGCTGACCTGCCAAGGTCTTGTTATGAGCAATAACTAGGGTTGGTTTATTAACTTTAGCAATGACTTGACTCATCGTATAGGTCTTACCAGTACCTGTTGCTCCGAGAAGAATCTGAGCTTTTTCTCCCCCTTCAATATTATCAACTAAAGTCTCAATTGCCTGTGGCTGATCACCAGAAGGCTCATATTTTGAGACTAATTTAAAATGATTATCTTCTATTCTATCTATCATAGTATTCCTCAAACTGTCTTTATTACCTTCATTTTATCATAAATAAAGGTAAAATACTCCCATTTGATATGGCTTCTTCTTCACTCTTATTTATCATGTTAGGTTTTCTAACATGATATAAAAACTTAAGTTGCTTAAGTGTCTGAATTTTGATATAATTAATGTAATCTATTCTAAAGGAGACTAACATGAAGCACAAATTGAAAGCTATTATGCTAGCAATGGTTTCTGCAATCTTTGTATTTGGTGCAAATGCTAACGCTGATACAATTAGTATCGTGTCAGACACAGCTTACGCCCCATTCGAATTCAAAGATTCAGATCAAGTTTATAAAGGTATTGACGTTGACATTATTAATGAAGTCGCAAACCGAGAAGGTTGGAATATCGATATGACATTCCCTGGTTTCGACGCAGCAGTTAATGCGGTTCAAGCTGGTCAAGCCGATGCCCTTATGGCTGGTACAACAGTCACAGAAGCTCGTAAAAAAGTCTTCACGTTCTCAGATACTTATTACGATACAGCTGTTGTTGTCTACACTCGTAGTGATGCTAAAGTGTCTAACTATAAACAACTGTCAGGTAAAACTGTTGGTGTTAAAAACGGAACTGCTGCACAAGCATTCCTTAAAGAAAATCAAAAGAAATATGGCTATAAAATCAAAACTTTTGATACAAGCGACTTGATGAACAACAGCCTAGATGCTGGTTCTATCTACGCTGCTATGGATGACCAACCTGTTGTCCAATATGCTATTAGCCAAGGTAAAAACTACGCTATCAACATCGACGGTGAAAAAGTCGGGAGCTTCGCTTTTGCTGTTAAAAAAGGAAGCAAATACGAATACCTCATCGACGAATTTAACCAAGCTTTTGCTGAAATGAAAAAAGATGGTACTTACGACGCTATCATGGCAAAATGGCTCGGTGATTCTGATAAAGCTGCTGATCAATCAAGTGTTGTTGCCTCAAGCAGCCTAAAATTATCTGGTGACGCTTCTGCAAAAGCAACTCCAGTCAAATCAAGTTATAAAATCGTTATGGATTCTTCATTTGCCCCATTTGAATACCAAAATGACTCAGGTAAATATGAAGGAATCGACGTTGACTTAATCAAAGCTATCGCAAAACAACAAGGTTTTAACATTGAAATCTCAAATCCAGGTTTTGATGCAGCACTTAACGCTGTCCAAACTGGTCAAGCTGATGGTGTTATGGCTGGTATGTCAATCACTGATGCGCGTAAAGAAATCTTTGATTTCTCAGATGCTTACTACACTTCAAACATCTTGCTTGCTGTTAAAAAGGAAAGCTCAGTAAAATCATACGATGACTTAAGCGGTAAAACTGTTGGTGCCAAAAATGGTACATCATCTTACACATGGTTGTCAGAACACGCTGCTCAATACGGCTACACACTTCGTGCCTTTGATGAAGCATCTACAATGTATGATAGTTTGAACTCTGGTTCAATCGAAGCCCTTATGGATGATGAAGCTGTCCTTCGTTATGCTATCAAACAAGGTCGTAACTTTGATACACCAATCGATGGTGAAAAATCTGGTGAATACGGATTTGCCGTAAACAAAGGCGCTAACCCAGAATTGCTTGAAATGTTCAACAACGGTCTTGCTGCACTTGTCAAATCAGGTGAATACGATAAAATCGTAAGCAAATACCTTGGTTCAACTGATTCTAAAAAATCAACATCATCAAGCGTTGATGAAACAACAATTTGGGGACTTATCAAAAACAACTACTCACAATTACTTACAGGTCTTGGAACAACTCTTAGTCTAACACTAATTTCATTTGCAATCGCTATGGTTATCGGTATCATCTTTGGTATGATGGCAGTTGCTCCAAACAAAGTCCTTCGTACAATTTCAGCAATCTTTGTTGACGTCGTACGTGGTATTCCATTGATGATTGTTGCTGCATTCATCTTCTGGGGAATTCCGAACCTCATTGAATCAATGACAGGACACCAAAGCCCAATCAATGATTTCCTTGCTGCTACTATCGCTCTTTCATTGAATGCTGGTGCTTATATCGCTGAAATCGTTCGTGGTGGTATTGAAGCTGTTCCAAAAGGACAAATGGAAGCAAGTCGAAGCCTTGGTATTTCATACGGTAAGACAATGAAAAAAGTTATCTTGCCACAAGCAGTTCGTTTAATGTTACCAAACTTCATCAACCAATTTGTTATCTCACTTAAAGATACAACAATCGTTTCTGCAATTGGTCTTGTTGAACTCTTCCAAACTGGTAAAATCATTATTGCACGTAACTACCAATCATTCCGAATGTACGCTATCTTAGCAATCATCTACCTTGTAATGATCACCCTTTTGACTCGTTTAGCAAAACGTCTAGAAAAGAGGCTTAAATAATGGCAGAATTAAAAATTGATGTACAAGATTTGCATAAATCTTATGGAGATAATGAAGTCTTAAAAGGAATTACAACACAATTCCACGAAGGTGATGTTGTCTGCATCATTGGACCTTCTGGTTCTGGTAAATCAACTTTCCTTCGTACGCTTAACCTTCTTGAAACAATCACAAGTGGTAAAGTCATTGTCGACGGTTATGAACTATCTGATCCAAATACTGACGTCGATAAAGTTCGTGAAAACATCGGTATGGTATTCCAACACTTCAACCTTTTCCCACACATGACTGTTCTTGAAAACATCACTTTCGCTCCTATCGAATTAGGAAAAGAAAGCAAAGAAAATGCTGAAAAACACGCTATGGAACTTCTTGCAAAAGTTGGTCTTGCTGATAAACGCGATGCCAAACCAGATAGCCTATCTGGTGGTCAAAAACAACGTGTCGCTATCGCACGTAGCTTGGCAATGAATCCTGATATCATGCTCTTTGACGAACCAACTTCTGCACTTGACCCAGAAATGGTTGGTGACGTTCTTGGTGTTATGAAAGACTTGGCAGAGCAGGGCATGACCATGTTAATCGTTACTCACGAAATGGGATTTGCTCGTAAAGTTGCCAACCGTGTTATCTTTACAGACGGTGGACAATTTATTGAAGATGGAACACCAGAACAAATCTTTGATAACCCACAACACCCACGTCTAAAAGACTTCTTGAACAAAGTATTGAACGTCTAATAAATCAAAAAAACTAGGTTTTAAAACCTAGTTTTTTGATGCCTTCATATTGACCAAATGACAATATTTTCTTTTAACAATCTTTATTAAAACTTTGACTTCCATTTTTGCTTTTGGTAGACTGAAGGTAAGTTATCAAGACAATCTACAAACTAAACCTCACCCTAATAGCTTAGGGATTACCTCACTTATATTGACAGAAAACTCTTTTTTAAGCGAGATAAGAGCGTCAAGGTAGCAAATCCATAACTTTTTTCTGTGTAAAATCAGTAGGCAACTACTGTTTAATATAAGGAGGACTTTTATATGTCTAAGTATACTTGTACTCAAAGCGAAAAAAATTTATAAGCTGCATTTGCTGGTGAATCTCAAGCACGCAACAAATACACTTTCTTTGCTTCAAGAGCAAAAAAAGATGGCTTTGAACAAATCGCAGAACTTTTCTTGAAGACTGCTGACAACGAAAAAGAACACGCCAAAATGTGGTATAAAGAACTCTTTGGCATCGGTGATACTGCCGAAAACTTGGAAACTGCTGCAGATGGTGAAAACTACGAATGGACAGATATGTACGTTGAATTCGCCAAAACAGCCGAAGAAGAAGGTTTCCCTCAACTTGCTAAAAAATTCCTCATGGTTGCTGAAATTGAAAAGCACCACGAAGAACGCTACCGTGCTCTTCTCAAAAATATCGAAACTGCTGCGGTCTTTAAAAGGGGCGAAGTTAAGTTTTCGGAATGCCGCAACTGTGGTCACATTATTGTTGGTACAAAAGCACCAAAAGTTTGCCCAGTCTGCACTCACGCTCAATCCTACTTCGAAGTTCGAGCTGAGAATTATTAATTTCAAAAATCCTCAGCTTTTTGACTGGGGATTTTCGTATATTCTTTGACAAAAAGAACATCCTTTTCCTAAAATGAAAGCAAATCAAGTAGGAGGATATTTAACGATGAACAACTAAGAGCAAAACGTTTTGGTATACCATATCAGGTTTTGTTTTTAGTGCACTTCTCTATTCTCTTGCTTATCCATCAAGCGTGTTGCGTATTTTTAATGTTGACCATAATGAGATTCACACTCTACCTGCTATGGTAGAGTGTGTTTTTTTGAAAGAGAGGCTCTTATGCTAGAAATTAATCAGTTAAAATATTTCACTGCTTACCTCAGTTAACAACAACTATAACAACAACTAAAAAAGCCCAGCCAAGAAGCTGAGCTTAAGTAGGGGTACAGATTAAGACTCTTGGTCTTCTGCTTCGCCTGCTTTTTCTTTAGCTAATTTTTCGCGCTCCAAACGCAAACGTCGATTTGGATTAAGAGTATTGAAAAGTTCTTCTAGCTTTTCAGCATTCCAAACATCGGCTGCTGATACAAAATTACCATCTTTATCTCGAAAAGATATCGGTTTATCACCCATAAGAACCTCCCATTTAAATATATCTATAAAACTTATTATCGTTGATAAACACCCGCTATACGTAAAATACTAATCCACTTTCGAACTAGTAAGATGCCTAGGTAACGCTCCATAGAGCTTGCCACAACTGTTAATTAGTATACCAATTAGTAACAGCTAACATATCAATCAAACACGTCCTACGAGCCTAGCAAAAAAGGGAATTTTATCTAGAGCTCATTGTTCTTCGTTAAAATTCCTATTTTTGCTTTGCTCGCTTAACGGACTTTGTATCTTATATTAATCCACGAATTCGAATTCGAAATTACCAATACGAACGATATCTCCGTCTTTAGCACCGCGTTCACGAAGGGCTTCATCGACACCCATACCGCGCAATTGACGGGCAAATTTCATAACTGATTCATCACGTTCCATATTTGTCATGACAAAGAGTTTTTCGAGTTTTTCACCTGACAATACCCAAGCAGCATCGTTATCACGTGAAATTTCAAACGGACGTTCGTCTGGATCAAATCCGTAGTAAACTTCTTCACCAATCATGTCATCTTCAGTGTAAAGCAAGAATTCATCAGTCTGATCAAGCAATTCTGCTGTTGCTTCCATCAGATTTTCCAAACCTTGGTGAGCTAAGCTTGAAATTGGAAAAATCATTGGCATTTCATCGAAATCATCGTAATTTGCTGCCAATTTTTCTTTGAAGACTTTCAAGTTTTCTTCTGCTTCTGGCATGTCCATTTTGTTAGCAACGATGATTTGTGGACGTTCCATCAAACGAAGGTTGTAAGTTTCAAGTTCATTATTGATTGAAACATAATCTTCGTAAGGGTCACGACCTTCACTTGCTGACATGTCGATAACGTGCAAGATAACACGTGTACGCTCGATGTGACGAAGGAATTGTGTTCCAAGACCTACACCTTGTGAAGCTCCTTCAATTAATCCTGGAAGGTCAGCCATAGCAAAGCTGTCACCTGATTTTGTACGAACCATACCAAGGTTAGGCACAATTGTTGTAAAGTGATAAGCACCGATTTTGGGTTTAGCAGCTGTAACAACACTTAGTAATGTAGATTTACCAACTGATGGGAACCCAACCAAACCAACATCAGCCAAGATTTTCAATTCAAGTTGAAGTTCACGTTCTTCACCTGGTTCACCATTTTCGGCAATTTCTGGTGCAGGGTTACGTGGTGTCGCAAAGCGGATGTTACCACGTCCACCGCGTCCACCATGAGCCACAACAAATTCTTGACCATTTTCAACAAGGTCAGTGATAACTTTATTTGTCTCAGCATCACGAACAGTTGTTCCTTGTGGGACACGAACAATAAGGTCTTCTGCACCACGTCCGTGCATTCCTTTTGTCATCCCTTTTTCACCAGATTTAGCTTTAAAAATACGGTTGTAACGGAAGTCCATCAATGTACGAAGTCCTTCGTCAACTTTAAAGATGACTGAACCACCTTTACCACCGTCACCTCCCCAAGGACCGCCATTAGGGACATATTTTTCACGACGGAAGGCAACCATGCCATCACCACCACGACCAGCTTTAACGCTGATTTTGGCAGTATCTAAAAACATACTCATTATTAATTCCTATTCTTTCATTGTAATAACAATTGCATTAAAATTGGATGTGCAAAAGCATAAAAAAACGCCTCTTCAGCGTTCTTTAAATAATTGAACCAATAGCAGTCGCAATAAGACCACCTACAGTTACTAGAACCATTAAGATAACAACTACTAAAGTCAGTTTTTCAAACGCTGTTTTTTTACGTGGTCCGTTTTCACCAAATGCCACCTTAATACACCTCGCTCAATTGATTTTATTACTATTATCTTAACATGATTAGGCTAAATAATCAAATAAGTACTGCAAGAAATTTACAATTCAATGTCAAATACTTCTAGTTTCGCTAGCTCTTCTGCTGTCAATCGACGCCACTCACCGAGTGATAAATTTTCATCCAACTGTAATGGTCCCATACTCAAACGTTCTAAATCTGTGACTTCCTTGCCACAAGCTAAAACCATGCGTTTGACTTGGTGGAATTTTCCTTCTTTGATTGTGATAGCAACTAAGCTTGTCTTTGTAACTTCATCAATTTCTAAAATCTCTAGTTGCGCTGGTTGACACGTGAAATCTTTCAACTCGATGCCTTTAGCAAAACGTTCGACATCTTCTGCTGTCATAATCCCAGCTACTTTAGCACGATACAACTTATCAACATGCTTTTTAGGCGAAAGCATAACATGAGCAAGTTTACCATTATTTGTTAAAAGCAAAAGCCCATGAGTATCAATATCTAATCGCCCAACGGGAAAGGCTTCTTTATCCCAAGCGGTCTTATCCAGCAAATCTAGGACCGTTTTATGATGATTGTCCTCGGTTGCAGAAATGACCCCTTTTGGTTTATTAAGCATGTAATAAACGTATTTTTCATAAGACAGATTTTGTCCCCGACAAATGACTTGATCTACTTTTTCATCGATTTGTGTCTTAGGAGAGGTTTCGATTTTTCCATTGACAGAGACTTGCTTTTTCTTAAGAAGCTGTTTGACTTCTGTGCGTGAGCCCTGACCTACTTCAACTAAAAATTTATCTAAACGCATATATTTCCTTTTACTAATATGATACTTTCATTGTACCATTTTTTAAGTCATAAAAAAACAAGGCTCGATAGGCTCGAACCTTGTCTTATTATTACTAGAATGATTTATTTTTTGTATGCGTAAGTGAAGTCAACTTGCAATCCTGTTGAGTTACGAACAAGACCTTTAAGGTCAGGATTTTGAAGTGACTTAGTGCTACGGAAGTAGATTGGGTTGTAAAGTGCGTTATCGTAAAGTGCTTTTTCAGCAGCTTTATAATCATCAGCAGCAGCTTGTGCATCTAATGCATCAGTAGTGATTGCTTTTTTGTATGCAGCATCGTAATCAGCATTTGAGAATTTACCGTAGTTGTATGATGAATCAGTTGTGAAGAGTCCATAAAATGTTGAGCCTTCTGGATAGTCACCACCCCAAAGAACAAGAGCAACATCAAAGTTTTGGTTCTTAGTATCTTCTAGACGTTGTTTGAAAGTAACAAATTTTTCTTCAACTTTCAATCCTGGAAGAGCTTCTTCCCAAGTTTGTTTGATGTAGTCAACTGAAGCTTTTGCAACCGGTGCATCTGAGTCAGCTGTGATAGTCAATTTAACTGAGTCTGTACCAAGTTCTGAAAGACCTTCTTTGAAGAGTTTTGCAGCTTCTTTCTTATCATAGCTGTAACCAGGTGATACGTATTTAGCCAAGTCTGTTCCATCAGGAAGTTTTTCAAGACCTGTTGGAACAAGCGCTGTTGCAGCTTTTGAACCAGTATCGATAGCAGCTTTAACGATACCTTCACGGTCAGTTGCTAAGTTAAGGGCTTGACGGATTTTAGTATTGTTCAAAGCAGTAACTGTACCAGTTTGGTTGTAAACCATGTAAGCTGTTGTTGCTTCTGGAACTGTAACTACATCGTCACGGTTTTTATTTGCTTTGAATGTAGCTTCTGTATTTGAAATGTTTGCTGTATCAACGTCACCATCTTTGTACATTTGAACAGCTGTATCAGGTTTCTTGATTGTTTGGACGTTTACTTTCTTAGTTTTAACGTCTTTTGCATCCCAGTAATATTTGTTTTTCACAAGTGTGAAGTTACCGCTTGTACCGTTCCATTTTGTAACAGTGTATGGACCTGAGTACAAAGCTTTTTCTGATGTTGTACCATAGTCATCACCTGCTTTTTCAACAAATGCTTTACTTTGTGGCATGAAGTTTGCAAATGATAGAAGGCTCATAAATTGTGGAGATGGGTTAGACAAAGTAAAGATAACTTTGTTTCCGTCGGCTTTAACTCCAAGTTCATCAAGACCTTTTGTACCAGAAATAACTTCATCAGCGTTCAATACATGAGCATCTGATACTAGGTAAGAATATTCTGAAGCAGTTTTTGGATCTACAATACGTTGCCATGTGTAAACAAAATCTTCTGCAGTCAAATCACTACCGTCTGACCATTTAAGACCATCACGCAATGTCGCAGTGTATGTCAAACCATCTTCTGAAACATCAACACTTTTAGCCAAATCTGGTTGCAATTTTCCATCTTTATCAACACGGAGAAGGTTACTTCCTGAGTTACCAATAGCAATTGATGAGTAAGTATCAGTTACTTTAGAAATATCAAGAGTACTGATTTCAGTTGGCACGAACCAATTGATATCTTTGCTAGCAGATTTTGATGATGAGTTATTTCCACCACATGCTGCTAGTGTAGCAACAGACAACAATGTGACAGCCCCAAGACCGACACGTTTTAAAGATTTAATATCCATAATGGATCCTCCTACCATATAACTTTCTTTCGGTATACAAGGTATTATAACACAATATTTTCTAAAAATACAGAAAATTTGTAAATTAATTAAAATTTCAAAAAGATTGCTTACACTTATTTTTCATTCATTTTGCAGACATTTAGACTGATAGTGCTGAAAATTGTTCATTATTTTATAAAAATTCACTTTTTTGGTGATTTACAATCAGTTTTCTTTTATCATTTTTAGCGATTATTAGAGTTTTAATCACTCAAATAATCATACTTCTCAAAGTATTTTTCACTGTATAAAAGCTAACATCATTTTACATGTTTTTACATAAAAAGTATAAATATCACGTACAAAAAATAAGCCAAAATATCTGTTGGGCTTATTTGGTTAAACTAAATTCTAATGCTTATTTTTTATAAGCATGGCTAAAGTCCACTGTTAGACCTGTTGAGTTACGAACAAGTCCTTTAAGAGATGGATTTTGAAGCCATTTTGTACTACGGAAGAAGATTGGGTTGTAGTGTGCACCTTCGTAAAGAACTTTTTCTGCAGTCTTATAATCTTCTGCAGCAGCATCTGTATTCAAAGCATCTTCTGTGAGTGCTTTATTATAAGCAGCATCAAATTCATCACTAGATACTTTACCATAGTTGTATGCCGAAGTTGATGAGAACAAGCCATAGAATGTTGACCCTTCTGGATAATCTCCGCCCCAAGAAACTAGTGCAGCTTCAAAGTTTTGGTTTTTAGTATCTTCAAGACGTTGTTTGAAAGTTACAAATTTTTCTTCAATCTTCAATCCTGGAAGAGCTTCTTCCCAGCTTTGTTTGATGTAGTCAACAGCTGCTTTTGTCACAGCATCATCTGAATCAGCAGTCACTGTCAATTTAACTGAGTCTGTTCCAAGTTCTGCTAAACCTTCTTTAAATAATTTAGCGGCAGCTTTTTCATCATATTTATAACCTGGTTCAACATATTTAGAAAGGTCAGTACCATCAGTTAATTTAGCAAGACCTGGTGTTGCAAGAGCTGTGGCAGGTTTTGAACCTGTATCAATAGCTGCTTCGACAACTCCTTTACGGTCAGTCGCTAGGTTAAGCGCTTGACGGATTTTTTCATTAGTGAGAGGAACTACTGAACCAGTTTCGTTATAAACGATGTAAGTCATACGAGCTTCTGGAACTGGAACGGCATCTTTGTTACCTTTATTAGCTTTGTAGATAGATGATGTTGCTGAGATATTTGCTGTGTCTAGCTCACCATTTTTATACATTTGGACAGCGGTATCTGCTTTTTTGATTGCTTGAAGGTTAACTTTAGCAGTCTTGACATTTTTAGCATCCCAGTAGTATTTATTTTTAACGAGTTTGAAAGTACCATCACTACCATTCCAACCTTTTACAGTGTATGGACCTGAGTAGATTTGGTCTTTAGAAGTTGTAGCGTATTTGTCATCTTCTTTTTCAACAAATGCTTTTTTCTGTGGCATGAAGTTAGAAAAGGCAAGGTAATACTTGAACTGTGGACATGGACTTGTAAGGGTAAAGATAACTTTGTTGCCATCAGCTTTAACACCAAGCTGGTTAAGGTCAGAAAGTTCACCTGAGTTAATCTTGTCAGCATTCTCCAGATGAGATTCAACAGCTAGATAAGAATATTCAGAAGCTGTTTTCGGATCAACCATGCGTTGCCATGTGTAAACAAAGTCTTCTGCTGTCAAAGCACTGCCATCTGACCATTTAAGATCATCACGCAGTGTTGCTGTGTATGTCAAACCATCTTCTGACACTTCAACACTTTTTGCCAAATCTGGTTTTGGTTCACCTTTTTTGTCAACACGAAGAAGGTTACTTGATGAATTCCCGATTGCCAAAGCTGAATATTGGTCAGTGTGTTTTGAAATATCAAGTGACAAGATTTCAGTTGGTGTGTACCAATTGATTTCGTCTTTGTTAGCAGCTGATTTATTATCGCCACCACATGCAGCCAATAGAGCGACAGAAGCCAAACTTACCGCTCCCAAACCAACACGTTTCCAAGTTGATTTACTTTCCATAAACTTTTTCCTCCTACCATAAACTTTCTTTCGGTATGTCTGGTATTATAACACACTATTTTCTAAAAATACAGAAAATTTTAAAATTAATAAAAATTTCAAAAACTTACTTTATGATAGTAAGAAGTCATTTATGGCTGAAAAATGGTGAAATTGCTTGAAAATACAAGCTTTTTGGCAAAAATCACTACTTCTGGTATTCTTGTTTTTTCACTTTTAGCAAAAATTAAAAAACAAAAGCATGAAATTTTACGTTTCTTTCCTGCAAAATAGGTGAGAAAAACTAACACTATAATAAAAAAGAATGCCCCAAGGACATCCTTTCATCTATATTATTTTTCTAAAGTTGCTGCGCGTTTTAGTGAAGCATCGATATTTTCACAAAGGTTTTCTTGACCAACTTTTTCAACAAAACCAGCTTTTTCCATTACGTGATAAGGTTGTTTATTCACGTGAGAAAGAATCAATGTCATGCCACGTTTTTGACAGATTTCAAGTGTTTCTTCAAGAGCTTCAAGTCCTGAAATATCCATAGCAGGGACGTTACGCATACGAAGAATCAAAATATTTTTATTTTTCCCTTCTTCATGAGTGAAGTTAAGGAAGTCATTGGCTGCACCGAAGAACAATGAACCGAAGATTTCATAAACAACTGTATTACTTGGAACATATTTCAAATCAGTGTTTTCTGAAAGTTCAGCATCATCAAGGCTATCTTTATCAACCCATTGACGAACTGCGGCAACGTCTGACATACGTTTAAGGAATAAGAAGGCAGCCAAAACCATACCAAATTCGATGGCTACAACAAGGTCAAAGAAGACTGTCAACACAAGTGTAATCACCAAGACAGCAATATCACTTTTAGGTGCTTTTTTGAGCATGTGAGCAAATGTACGCCAACCACTCATGTTATAAGCAACCATAATCAAGATTGAAGCAAGACAGCTCATTGGGATAAGTGATGCATAAGGCATCAAGAACAAGAGGATCAAGAGCAATGTCACAGCGTGAGCCATACCAGCGATTGGTGTACGACCACCATTTTTAACGTTGGCTGCTGTACGAGCGATAGCCCCTGTAGCAGGGATACCACCAAAGAGAGCAGACATCATGTTACCAACACCTTGTCCGACCAATTCAGCATTTGAACGGTGGTGACTACCAATCATACCATCTGAAACCACACATGAAAGAAGTGATTCGATAGAAGCTAAGATTGCAATAGTGAAGGCTGGTGAAATCATTTGACGGATAAGGCCAAATGACAATTCAGGCATTGTAAATGACGGTAAACCAGCTTTGATAGTGTACAAGTCCCCGATTGTCTTAACTGACATGTGACCAAATCCAACAAGAGCTGTTGTTACGATAATAGCAACAAGAGAACCTGGGATTTTTTGAGAAACTCGTGGCCAAAAGATTTGGATAAGCAAAGCAATCATACCAATCAAAAGCGTAGGCCAGTTAATGGTATTGATATGTTGAGCGTAAGCTACCATTTTCTCAACGAATTCAGCTGGAACAGCACCCATACTTAGTCCGAAGAAATCTTTTAATTGACCAACAAAAATTCCGATAGCGATACCTAATGTGAACCCTACTGTGATTGTTTTAGGGATGAATTTAATCAAATCTCCAAAACGAAGAAGCCCCATGATAATCATCATGATACCAGCTAAGAATGTTGCAATAGTAAGACCTGCCATACCATATTGAGCAATAATACCGTAGATGATAACAACAAATGCTGCAGTTGGTCCACCGATTTGGACACGACTGCCACCTAAAAATGAAATAAAAAAACCTGCGACAACGGCAGTATAAAGACCTTGTTCTGGATTAACACCTGATGCAATCGCTAAGGCAATTGACAATGGTAAGGCAATGATTGCCACAATAATCCCCGCAACAAGGTCTTTTGCAAACTGCGCACCCGAATAATTTTTAAGAGTACTAAACAGTTTTGGCTTAATATAGTTAAAAGCGTCCATCTTTTCCTCCTACTTTTATTTGTTCTCATACCCTTACAAGAACTGACATTACCATTTTATCACACCGAAAATTAGAATTCTAGGTCTCATCGGATAAAATAACTTAGTATTTGCGCATTTTTTGCCCATTATTCCATCAAAAACATTCTTAAGAATGAAAAAACATTTCAAACTCAAAAAAAGCGCTGCACGACGTTTTAGACCCTATTTTTGAAAATCGTCAAAAATACCATCTCAAGTTTTCAGAATATTTTCCGAAATAAAAAATCTGAGATTTCCTCAGACTTCTTCTTTGTGGTTTTAGACAAATTTGCTTGATGCATTGGCACCATTTTTCAGGATAAGATACCAAGAGTTCCTCGTAGCGATACTCTTGAGGGTGAATAATGGCATTTTTAAAATATTTATTATAGCGTTTCAAATATTTCTTTCCCATCTTCTGCGCGTAAAAAATATGCACCTGACAGTCGCTGCTTTCTACATGACAAGGTAATGTGTAATTAAGTCAAAAAAATATTGATTAAAGAGCGATGTCTTGCTGACAAACTCCGTCCCTTTTACAAAGTAAAAAATTTCTTTTACATAAGAAACTGTAGCAGATGCTTTTTCAAAATAGCTATGCAGACATTTTGGCTTAAAGCACCCTTTTGTCACATATGGCCACATCAACTTAACCAAGAGTTTACTCTTCAAATAAGCAGGCAGGCGACCTGACTGGTCAAAATCAGAGGTGCAAATCACCGCATAAGATAACTGGATTTTTCTTCTTGCGACTAAATGTGCTACAAAAGTCCCACCAAGTGAGGAACCATAGATAGCTAACACTTTTCCCTAATAAGAATGCTTGATATGTACTTCAATCTTTTCAACTTCTGCTAAAACCGACGTGTAATCACTTCTGCCTTTCATATCAAATCCCGTGTAAGAAACAACAACGACAAAAAAATCTTCTATCAAACTAGGAATAACTTTTGCAAAGTTAGTATACCAGTGACACATGGTTCCTGATAAGAAGATGATAATCGGTTTTGAAGAATCACCAAATTCATGACATAACATGACTAAACTTACACTCACCTTCTAAATTGACATTGACTCCCTAGCATTATATCACTTTATCAAGAAAAAAAGCTGTAACAACTTGTGCTACAGTCGATTTAACTTATCTATAATTTCTTAGTAGAGATTATGTTGCATGTTTTGATAATCTTTAAAGAGTTTCAAACAATCATCATGACCAAGCTGAACAAGGTAGTCTTCAGGGAGATTTTTTCGTCCTCCCACGAGCTCATCAAAGCGTTGGTCACGAAAACCAATCATGGCGTTATCAGCAATTGTACAACCATAATAAACTTTATCAATATTTGCCCAAAGACAAGCTGCTAGACACATTGGACACGGCTCTCCAGTTGTAAACAAACTTGTTCCTGACAAATCATGCGTGCTAAGCATTTGACATGCTGCTCTGATTGCCGTCACTTCTCCATGTGCCGTTGGATCGTGGTGAGCTAGGACCATGTTGTGTCCACTAGCAATGATCTTGCCATCTTTTACGACAACCGCACCAAAGGGGCCACCATCTCCTTTTTTAATCCCTTCGTAAGCCTCTTCAATAGCTTTTTGCATGTATTCATTATCCATATGGGGCGCCCCTTTCATATCTGTTAACTTAAGTATATCACACTTTTTAAGAAAGCGTTATCATAAAAAATGATTTACATTATGTAATAGTAAGTCTTAAGTCCACAAAGAGGTGATAAACAAAGGTGAGCAATTTTCGCTTTTAACAAAACCACAATTTTCATAGAAATCAATCTCCTTATTGTAGCCAATCACAGTAATTCTCATAAAGGATTTGTATTTTTCTTTGACCAGTTGAATCAACTTACTTCCAATCGTGTGACCTTGATAGACAGGATCAACAAGCAAATAATGAATATAAACATTCATCACCCCATCATCCATGGCACAAATCATGCCAACTAATTGGTCGCCGTCCCATGCTGAATAAACAGTACTAAAATTCTGCATAGCAAGAACTAACTTTTCAGGGTAATGCCCCGAAGACCACTCCACCGAAAGGAACAGATGTTCCAAATCACTGCACTTGAAACTCTGGATAGATTTGTATTCAATATCAGCTGCCATACTATAACCTCTTTCTTTGGTCAGATAATTCTTCTCGGTTAGTTATCACGCGCTTTAGTTTATGTCTTCAGTTAATTTGTCTGGTAAATGATGTAAATACATGTCAATGGCATCAGTATTTTTTTCAAGAACTGCCATTAAACCTCGATCTGGTTGTGAATGATTATCATGATAGTCAATCTCTCCAATATCATTAGGATAAAAAGCAAGTTTATCACCATCTAACGAAAACTCTGCTTGAACATTTTTCTTATTTCCTCTAGCATCTAGGCGAAGCCATTTTCCTATAGAATCAAGATAGACAGTATTAAGAGCATGGATGCAATAGCCCATATCTGGAGTAGTTCCAAGTATCAAGCGCTGATAAGAAAAAACTGATGGAGTACCATTAGCACGAAGTAGTGCTGCTAAAAGATTAGCTTTTGTCCAACAAATGCCAACCCCTTCACGAAGACAATCACTCGCTGAAACTGTCACGCGCTTATCTTTAACATCCCATGAATGGTGGATATCATCTCTCACAAAATGAAAAGCATTTTTTACCAAGTCAATTTGGTCACTACTTTTTTCCTTTAACTCAAGAGCATACTTTTAAATCTCAGGATGGTAATAGTCAACATACTTACTATCTTCTAAATAAGTTTGCTTCATAATCTCTCCTTTATCCCTTCAAATATTTTTCAATATAATCAAAAAATGGTCTCTTTTTGACATCGAAGACGTGGTTTTCATGCCATGTGTAGGATTCTTTTAAACCGATTGCTACTGGTGTCAAATCAGGCAAGAGCTTTTTTTGCCTTTCAACATCTAAAAAGAACTCATAATCGTAAAAACTAAAGTAATTGCGCTGATTAACCTCACCAAAAACTTCGATGAATTCTGGAATTTTATTTCTGCAGGCATAGCAGAGCTTCACCCACTGGCGAGTACTTATAACTTCAGTATTTCCAACATTATAGAAGTGTTCTTTTGGCCGCTTTTCAATAATAGCTTCCATCATACGGCACAAATCCTTAATATAACGGTCACGCCTTCAACTTGTGTCTTGGTATTTCGGTTGAGCACATAGACGTCATAGCCTTTTTTAACAAAGTAAGCCGCTGTATACTTGCTAACAAAAACTGTGCCCCCCGTTACAAGTACTGTTTTCATCCAGAAACCTCCTTTTTAATTATCAGAATATTATGATACTTTTGTTGTAACAAAAAAAGACAGCACTAACAAAGAACAACTGTTTTTTAGTTTTTATCTTGTATCATCCTTTAAAATATTCAAAAAACTGCAGCCAGAAAAGCTACAGTTTAACATCTTATTCTTTATAGATTCAATCGTCTGATAAACTACTCACCTTCATCATCGTCATCTTTGTCAATAAATAGTCCAACCATAACCCCAAAGGCAATACCAAGCGACATCCAAAGCCCAATATTATGTGTTAGAAAACCTATTCCTGCACCAATGGCTACTCCAAATCCCATACCAATTAAGATACCATTTCCTTTAATCATAATATTGCCCTCCTAAAATCTAAAACTATAAGTGTTTTTCAAATCGAAACATTTCTGAACCTTCATCATCAGGATCTTTGTGATGGTTATTAAAAAATTCAACAATCTTAAACCCACAGCGATTCACATAAAAATGTGAGAGTGTTTGACACAAGCTTTAAAACTAGGTACTTTAGCCTCATTAGAAAACGGCAAATACCAAAGTTGAATATCATTATCAGCTTCATCTGCCACCTTAAAACCTTTGTAGGCTAAATACTTTGGATCAGCAAGAAAAGGTTTCTTCTTAGCAGCCGAAAGAATGCACAAGCCTTTCTTCCCTTTAGCTTTGCTATCAGCGATACAAGCCTCCAGCAGATCAGTCGAGTAACCATGCCCTTTTAAAGAACCCGAAACCCAGAGACAATCAATATATATGTAATCCTCTGTCTCAATAGGATTCCAAGCCTTTTCTGCAGGGATATACTCAATAAAACACTTGCCACGTTCAACACTTTTTAGAAAAACAAGTCCTTCATCAAAACGTTCAGATAGCCAAGCTTTTTTGGAGGGTACCTGAGCATCTTTGGTGTTAGAAATAGCACAACAAATATGCTCTTTTTCCAAATTTTCCTTTGTCACCTGGATGTATTTCATAACCAATACCTCCTTTCCACTTAAGAAAACGTTATCACCCTTTGTTTTCATTGTAGCAAAATCAGATGATTATGACAAAAGAAAAACTAACCCTTGATAGGCTAGTTTCTTTTTTGCTTAGGTTCTGGTAGTTCTTCGTACACGGCTTGCAGCAAGCGGCTGAGTAAAGCTTTGTCATCAAGATGATCAACTAAAAGCATCTTTTTAGCACCATCATAGGGAAGTTCAAGCCTTGCTTCTGGTAATAAAGCAGTAGCAGACTTTAGTGGGTTTAATCAAAAAATGATTGTCATAAATCCCACCAATGAGCTTACCACGATAATAAAGGATATATTCTCCCATGATTGCACGGTAGGAAATCTCTGGAATTTCTGAAAGCTTGTCTAATATAAAAACTAAGTATTCTTTACTCGATGCTATATCATTCACTCCTTAATCATAAGTTCTCCAAGAGCTCTTTCACATACAAATCTAGCTGGTTAATCGCATATTGACCGTGAGCCAGACCCGCTTTGATTTCCAAGCGACTGTCTGGTAAAAAATCATGTAAATACCTTGCTGAAGCAAGCATTCTCTTAGCTTCTTTTTCTCCAACAATGATACGAACACGCGCTGATGATTCTTTCAAACTTGGTTTTGCTTGATACAAGCTACTAGCCTTTGTAAATGCCATCAAGTTTTGTTTTGAAAGTTTCCTTGTGTCCTCGTAATAGTGCGCAAATAAATTAGCTCGCATACCAAGATAGCGAAACTGCCATTTGGCAAACCACTTCTTTCGTATCAAGTGTTATACATACTGAAATACTAACCTCTCATAGATTTCGGTCTCAGTGAAAAAACATTGCTTTAGTTGTTTTTCAAAATACAGAGTATCCAGAAATTTTCCTCTTTCAACACATGTGATATATCTATTTAATAACATCAATGAAATTATTCGCCTATTCTTTGGTATTTCTTTATAAAAATCTGAACACCTATACATTTCTCTAACCAAAACCATAAAAGCATCATGATTTAAGACATCTAGTGTATTTGCAAATATCAATAATTCGTAATATCCCCAGTATTCAACACTAAATAAATAATTTGTTAAATAAGATAAATTATCACTAGAATAATAAGTCTCTACCGATAAATCTTGTAATCTAATTTTTAACAAAATAGTATTTATTTGATGAAATTTGCTCCGCTTAGAATTTGACTCCATTTGTCTATAAAGTAATTTTTTCATACCTTCAACATCATGATTAGATACAAAACAATTAACCTTTAACAAAAGCTCACTTAATTCATCACGATGAAAGTCATAAACAGCATACATAAATTCCTCAATCGGTACATTAACCTCATCTAAAACAGCTATAAACTTTGAAATTGTTAGATCAGTCTCACCATTTTCAAAACGTGATAACTGAGATGTTGATATACCTGCTTTTACAACATCTTTTAGTCGTAATCCTCTAGATTCACGAAACTTTTTAAAAATTTTTCCAACTTTTTTCATATTGCACCTCTGATATGCATATACGGGAGATTTCTTAATTTTCAGTATTTTATCATAAAATATAAAATGAAAGTGAGGAAATTTACATGAAAAACAATAGGTTATTAACTATATTACTTCTAGCCTTTGAAGGAATCATTATTATTGTTATGGGTTAATTGCTATTTGAAAAATAAAAAAGCGAAGGCATAACTACAATGTCTTCACTAAAATATTTTATACATAAAAGTATTTATTCAATACAATCCTACTTAATAATAGCTAAAAATAACCCTACTTCGCTGTTTCAGAAACTCGTACAAGCAGTGATACTGCCTCAACATGGTGCGTATTTGGGAGTGAAACTATCCAGTGGATAGTTTCAGCAGCTTACCTTAAAATTCAAAAGCAAGCTAAATTCTTATTCTGCGTTTTTAATTAATAAACTTACACATTCAGCATGTTTTGAGATGAATTCATAGCTGTCAAGAAATATTGGCTCAAATGCTTTTATCGAAAATTCTCTCTGTGGAAACATATCCACAGAGGGCTTTCGTATGTGAGAACATATCAGTCAAAGTATGGATTTATTACATAGCTCCTCTAATACAGTTCTTAGGAAAAAATGCTTCCAAAACACTATCTTCCATACAAACTTAATTGGTTCGCTACTTAAATATTTTTGACCTGGGATTTTAATACTTCATAACCTAATTTGTCGATAACATGTTCAATGTCTTTTATAGATACTTTTTCATCGTCAAATTCCACCCTCACCTTGCTTGAATTAAATAGTACTTTTAAACTCTCTTTACTTACCCCGTCCAAAGATTTTACACCATTCTCTATTTTTTGCATACAAGACGGACATGTTAATGTTTCTAATTGAATCGTTGCTTTTTGCATTTTCTTCTCTCCTTTAGTTTATACCGATTTTATTATACTCGATTATTATCATCATTAAATTGATTTGCATCAACAACTTAATTTGTTGTTTATTTTCATAGTTTGTAGCGTAGCAACCTCATGCCATTTAAAATGACCACTAATATGCTTGCCTCGTGTACTAACATTCCGATTGACATATTCATCCAATCACTAAAAAATACGCTGGCAAGAAGGACTAATACAACCCCTACTGCAATAATAATATTTTGAAGCATGTTATTAGCGGTTGCTTTTGTTAAACCTAATGCATGTGGCAAGCGGCTGAAATCTGAATTCATTAAAACAACATCTGAAGTTTCGATTGCTACATCTGTTCCATTTCCCATAGCAATTCCAATTTGTGCTAGAGCTAGTGAAGGACTATCATTTACTCCGTCCCCAACAAATGCAACAATTTGACCTCTTTCTTGCAGTACTTTAATATATGCTGATTTATCTTCCGGCAACATATGCCCGTGGGCCTCTGTAAGACCTAGTTCACGTGCTACTAAATCAACTGTTCCTTGGTTATCACCAGAAAGAACTACTAGATTTTTAACACCAAGTTTTTTCAACTTTTTAAGATCATCTTTTACACCCGGGCGAATTTGATCACGAATACCCATCAATGCTTTTAATTCACCATCAACTGATGTTAAAACAAGTGAATTTCCATCTTTCTCAAATCTGGCAATATCTGTACGAGCTTTTTCACTTAAAAGAATATTTTCTTGCTCCATTAGTGCCACATTACCGACTGCAACTTTATGACCTTCTACATGAGCTACAATTCCTCCACCTTTTACAACATCTGTTTTTTCAATTGTATATAATTTTATATCTCCAATATATTCTACAACTGCTTTTGCTAATGGATGATCTGATTCCTTTTCAACACTTGCTAGATACCCTAATACTTCATATACATTATCTGCATAAATTTCTTTATCAGCTACTTTGGGATTTCCTATTGTTAATGTACCTGTTTTGTCAAATACCATGGTATCTAGTCTGCTAAAGTCACTAATAACCTCGCTACCTTTTAGAAGGACTCCATGACGTGCTCCATTGCCAATCCCCGCGACGTTTGAAACCGGTACACCGATTACCAATGCTCCTGGACATCCTAAAACTAATATTGTAATTGCAAGTTCAATATCCCTTGAAAACATCCATACAATAAAAGAGAGAACTAAAACAGCTGGTGTGTAGTATTTAGAAAATCTATCAATGAAACGTTCTGCTTCTGATTTTGAATCCTGTGCTTCTTCAACCAACTCAATGATTTTACCAAAAGTAGTATCCTCACCTACACGATCAGCAGTGATTTGAATAGTTCCATTTTCTAAAATTGTTCCGGCATATACCCCCGAATCTTTCTTTTTACTTACAGGAACCGCTTCTCCTGTAATACTTGCTTCATTAATATGCCCTTCTCCTGTTAACACTGTACCGTCAACTGGGATTTTTGCACCCGTTTTAACAAGCAAAATATCTCCTACATCAACTTCATCTATTTCTGCTTCTTCAAACTCACCATTTTTCAGTTGCTTTAGAGCAACTTCAGGCGCCATTTCAGTTAATTCTTTTATTGCAGAACGTGTTTTATTCAATGTTCTTTGTTCTAGATAAGCTCCAAATAGAAATAAAAAGGTAACAATTGCTGACTCCTTATAATTTCTAATTAGAAACGCGCCAATGACTGCAATGGTCACTAACACATCAATACTGACTACTTTAACTCTGAGTGCTTGATACGCTTGGATGGCAATCGGTATAACTCCTAAAACAGAGGCAATTATTAGTGACCATATGGCTATAGGTTCGTTTTGAAATCCTAATTTACTAACATATGCAATTATTATTAAAATTGCACTTACTATTGTAATATGATTCTTTCTTCCTAAAATTAATTTTTGCATATTCATACTCCTTCCTATTATGATTTTTATTAATTGTATCACTTGTTTCTTTTATGATTCATATGCTTTATCTAATTCTGCCAACAGGTTATATACTGCTTCATAGCTTTCACAAACATCCTCTGGAACTGTATAATTGTCTGTAATTTTACGTAACTTTACAAATTCATCTACTAAGTCAGGTTTTCCCCTTCCTGTATCTTTTAATTTTTTTGCAAGCTTATCATATACTTCACGAACTTGGTGAAATTCTGGATGATTGCCGCCATGAACTCGTGCTACAACTGGTACATACTGTGCTAATGTTTTTAAATGTATTTCCTTAACTTGATTAAAATCTAATTTTTTTGACATGTTTTTTCCTTCTTTCTTTTTTTGGGGGGTGATTACATTATATAAGGGATTAAAAGATATTAACTTGATCTACATCAAGTTTGTTCTTTTTACGCAGAAAAATAGAACAGTTGGTATTTTTAAATTAATACCAACTGTTCTATTTTTTATTTTAAGATTATCTGCTATATCAGCAACAAACCATCTAAATCTAAAATCTCAATCTTTCTGTTTCTTTTTTGCTTTATATAACCTGCCTCTTCAAAATCAGCCAACGTTCTACTTATCGTTTCTGGTGTCGTTCCTAAATAAGAGGCTAAATCCTTTTTACTCATTGGTAATTCAATTTCTGTTGGACTATCTCCGCCATCTGTACACTCTGCAAGAAACAACGCTAATCTAGCCTCCACTTTCTCGGTGACAAATCTAGTTATTTGTTTTTCTGATATTTCCAGTCGGTTAGAAAACTCAGCTAAAATCTTCAAAGATATCGTAGGGTACTTTAATAAAAATTCTTGTAAGTCATTTTTACTAATCATACATACATCGGTATCAATCATCGCTTCTGCATACGCTTCATGGATTGATTCGCGAAACAGAGCTAATTCTCCTGTAAAATCTCCTGGATTTAAAATTCTCAATAATTGCTCTTTTCCAGACTCAGATAAACGGTAGATTCTAATTTTACCATTACTTACAACATATAAGACATTAGATGTATCTCCTTCTCGATAAAGCACTTCACCCTTTTTATATGAAATTGACTTCATGACTTTCATAATTTCTTCCATCTGTTCTTCTTCTAGATGATTAAAGATTGGAACAACACTGATACATGAAACCTGTGAACCTGCTTCATGTTTGTGATGATGAATGTGTGAGGAAGGATTATAGAGTTTTTTTCTTATATCTTGCTTGGAATCCTTTTTCGACATTCAGATACTCCTTTCATAACTTATTTTGGGACTTGTTTATTTATTTCCAAGTATTCATGAGTCTAGTAAATGCAAGTGAATTCATGTGGAATTCTTATTAGATTATCGCCTTAGCCTAGACTTTCCATTGTTTTTTTAGATGGCCTATTTCTTACTTAAGTCCTCTGATAAGGGAATACAATTCTGATTTTTTCACAGCCATTCATTTAACCTCTCTCATCTATTATGTGTTTTATATTTAGTATTCAGTAATATCTATACCTGCTTTTAATAATCTTTCATATCTCTCGTGGGAGATATGAACTGCTATAGGCTTCCCATTTTTCAAAACAAAAGCTGTTTTATCTTCATCTGATAAACCAGTAATTAATTTTGATGGTTGTCCTCTAAGAAAATCAGACATGCTATAGAATTCCATCGGTTCTTTTTGGACTTTATCTTCCTTATCGATACCTAAATCCACATTTTTGCCAGCAATCTTTTCAACTCACCAAACCTATATTCAAATTCGTAAATCCGGTGAGTAATCCACCGCTCTTGGATAACTTCCCTCAAAGCAAAAATCCGTGATTATCCTTCCGGCTTAGAACCAGACCTCAAACCACGGAAAGCCTTTATTTGCTTATCTTATACACCCTTAATTATTCACCCTTGACATCAATACTACCGTCTCAACATGTGTAGTCTGTTCCTTGAGAATACAATTTTTTATCCTCGTCACTGTTTTGAGGACACAATTTATCTGTTTCTAGTTTAGCATTTTTACGTTTACTTTTAAATTGTTTACCATCCTTGTTTTGAGTTTCACCTGTTTTGAATATTATGGTTAACATTGCAGGATCAATTTCTCCGTCGCTATTAACTCCACCTACAATAATTTTCTCAACAATACTTTCAAAAACTGCACGATCAAACTCCGTAAGCATTTTCTGTGAAGATAGTAAGTGCTTAAACTCAGTTAGTCTTTTCTTTACATCGATTTCTGATTTTAAGGTTGTTTCAATATTTACCTTCTCTTCTGCTAGAAACTCTTTTTCTGAGGAAATTTCATTGTACTTTTCATTGTATATGGTATCGCTAATTTTCCCTTCGAGCCTTAGATTTACAAGATTTTCCTCTTTCTTTAGTAATGTTCGAAGTTTGTTTGTAATCCTTTTTAATTCCTTGTTAAGGCTATTGTCATTCAATTCAGATTCAATCGTTTCAAGTAAGTCTGTCATTAAGTTTTCATTTGAATGATAAAGTTGTCTGTAAGCTTCCATGAAAGCCCCCTCAATAGCGAGCTCTTCTAATCCTTTACTATGCTTACAAAATTTCTTTCCTTTCTTTATCGATGTAACACAGTGCCACACAACCTTGCGATAATCTGAACGGCAGTGCCAACTTCTTCTAGATAATATTGAACCGCAAAAACCACATTCTAACATGCTACTAAAAGCATACATTTTTGAATAGCGTTCACGTTTTCCATTTACATTCGCAACTGTCTTTTTATTTCCTGCCCTACGCAACCTAATCTCCTGAGCTTTCTCAAAGTCTTCTTTAGATATTATAGGTTCATGATTATCTTTGATGTAGTACTTATCTTCTTCACCAAAATTACTTAAACGTCTCTTGCTTATTGGATCCACTGTAAAAGTTTTGCCCATTAAAATATCGCCTTTATATTTTTCATTCTTTATGATTCCTAAGACTGTTGTATCATTCCAATGATCTAATCCTCTCGGCGATTTGTAACCTAGTTCATCAAGTTCCCTTGCAATTACTTTTCCTCCAATACCTTCTAAGTACCTTTCAAAGATATAGCGAACTATTTTGGCTTCTTTTTTATTGATTGAAAGTTGCTTGGTTTCTACATCATAGTCATACCCCAAGCATCCTTGAAACCCTATCAATTCACCACGTTGCATCTTCATTTTTAATCCCTTTTTCACATGTGCAGATGTATTTTCTACTTCTTGCTGTGCAACGGAGCTTAGAATAGTCAAAAGCAATTCTCCATCCATTGTTAGGGTATCTATGTTTTCTTCCTCAAAATATACTCCAATTTGCATATCTTTTAACATTCTGACATATTTCAAAGTATCTAGGGTATTCCTGGCAAATCTAGCAATTGCCTTTGTGACAATGTAATCTATTTCTCCATTTACACAATCATTTATTAATCGTTGAAAATCTTGTCGCTTTCCTACTTGTGTTCCTGAAATCCCCTCATCTGCATAGATACCTGCCAGTTCCCAATCCGACCGCTGAGAGATATAATCTTTATAATGTCTCACCTGAGATTCATAGCTGTTCTTCTGATCTTCGCTATCAGAACTAACTCGGCAATAAGCAGCAACCCTTTTTGAGTCTCTTTCGAAATTGTCGCCTCTTCGACGAACTAACGAATCAGCTTTTATTATTTCAACATTATTGTTTTTCATACTGAAATTCCTCCTTTTGATTCTATATTACCGCGTTCAAATCAAAAGGTCAGCTATTTTGTGTACTTAATGCGCAGTCTATTTTTAATTTTTTCATATTCCTTTTTAGTCAACATATTTCTGGAATATAAAAAATTAAGCATTGAAAGTTGCATACTATATTTTACTACTGATTGTTCCAAAACTTACCCTCCTGATAACATGTTACTCTTAGTTATTCTCTGTGGGTATGACTGGTTATATCAATCATGGGAATTTCACCCGCTGTCCTTTTACGTTGGCAGCCTGAACGGTCAGAAGTATCATTATCATTATTTGTGTCATGGCAGATAGGTCACCATCCTATTTTTGAATAAATGATTTCCGCTCATTTCCTGGCGCATTACATTCTATTGCTCAACAAATAAATAAAGTCCCACCTAGAATTATTCAATTGTCAAAGGGCAAAAAGAGACTAAAAATTCCTCTCACTATAAAGAGTGAATTTTTTAGTCTCCTGTTTCCTTATTTTTCAAAAAATTTTCGTAGGTTGTCCAAAATTGTATTTCTCATCCGAAATAGACTAGTCGCAGACATCTCATGCTCTATTGCTACTTCTCTGATGGTATGCTCTCTAAAATACAGAGCATCAATGATTTTAAACTCTTTATCAGATAAGGTTAATAAAGCCTCATTTAGTTGCTCAATAAGGAGCTTGTTTTCTATAAAACGTTCAACATCAACAGTTGTATCAGGCAGTACATTTGCTAGCAGTAACCCATCTACTTCAAATGATGAAAAAGGTAATACTCCAAATTTCCTATCTTTTCTATTCAGATACTTCTCGTGATTGACCAATTGCCAGTAGCTTTTATAAACCGTTTCTGTTACGGGGATTTTACTACCTCTAACGTGAATATAATATTTCATTTCAGCCTCCGTTTATGATTTTTTCTTAGTCATAAAAGGAGGGCTCCTTATCTCAACCATAGCTATTTCTCACTTTTATCAAATCAAGGAGTTCTCCTCACTATAAGAGTGAAAATATGGTGCTCTTGTTCCAAAAAAAATTATATGTACCAAAAAACAGCAAGCTCTTCTGAACTTGCTGATCTATATTTTAATAAGTTTCTGTTTAGTAGGTAACAATAAGATATTTTGCTATATAAGCAATGTAATACCTAGATAATCTATAATTTATTCTATGCGCGCTATTCTAAATTCATTATTAATCTCAACAGCTATGGTTCCTTCTTCTGCTAACAAATAAACTTCTCCGTAATCCCAAACTTCTCTTTTTTCATTAGAATTAGAACCAGAATAATCTATTTTATTTAGTTCCGATTTAGAAATTTCTTGTCCCGTATTCAAAATAAATGTTTTTGAATCTGCTATTACTCCTAGAAATTCTTTTAGTTTATCATCAGATACAATATCAGATGAAATACGAAATTTTTTATTATTAAATTTAACTATCCTACAATCAGATGGATCAATTGCAAGTTCCCCACCTGCTGAATTATTATTGAACTCTTCCAAGCTCAGCATTTCATTATTGGATTGCACATCCGAACTCAAAGAAACCTTATAATAAGAATCATTTATAGAAATAGCTAAACCATCACTAAAATTATAGAGCCCACTATATGCTAATGATACTGTATCACTATTACTTTTAGTAACAACTTTCTGGCTATTTCTATCAATTACTAATGTTTTAAAAAAAGATTCCTTCACAGTACCTAGATCATTTTCATCAACAATTTGATTCATGATTGTATAATCATTTCCTTTATATGTAAATTGATTAAATGATTGATCATGAAACTCTATTGTTTTATTGTCTACCAATCTACATGCAACTAAAGTACAAATTCCAATAAGAACAACTAAGCTAAATAAAATTTTCCTCATGCTACTTCACCTCCTTTATAACATCATCAAATAATAAGAGTGCCCTTTGCCAATTTGTTGTAACCTTTAAGTTATTTAGTTCGATCATTGTTAACAGAATTCCAATTATTCCATCTAAATAACCAAGATTATCTTTTGTTTTTATATTTTCAAATTCCGCGGTAGTATTAAAACCATATGTCATGTCTTCTCTAAAATCACTAATTAACTTTTCCTTAAGAGATTTTATACAGTCATCAAAATCAGTTGTTTTATAAATTTTTTTAAAAAATAGGCAAATCTCAATTGCTCCAGAAAATCCGTGACATAAAATAGATTGTTCCAAACCATTACTTCTCCTGATGGATGCTTTCAAGATGTTACAAGCTTTAGATTTTAGTTTCTTATCTTCTAGAGCCAAACTTGAATACAGATATAGTAAACTAATTCCTGGGCTACCGTAGCACCACGCATCTCGAATAAATTCATACTGTAAATTGCTTTTTTCTGTTTTCTTTAGTTCAATATCGCTTAATCCCTCTTTCCACATATAATTTTTTAACTCGTGTTTTTCGTATAACATTATAATTTTTTTGATTGCTGCAATAGATTTTTCATTAGAATAGCCTTTTAATTTTGAATAAGACAACATTGCGCCAACACCCGCAAGGCCGTGTGCTAAACCAAAATTTAGACATCCTAACGGATAAAGCTTAGACTCTGTCTTGGACATTTGATTCTTTGATTCCACATAGAAGCCTGTTAAAGTAGAATTTTTTAGTGAAAACTCAGATAAGAAATTGATAATTCTGTTTATTATATAATCATTTTCATCTTGCTCCTGAGATAAAAGATAAACTAATACTCCAGATACTCCTTCTATGATGTCATAATCTGTAGGAGAGATTTTCTTAATATCTATATTTTCAATCTTACTTAACGTATAGTACTTAATGTACTCATTAAAACTAATCAATAAGTTATGATATTCTGGGTGTTCTTCAACTAAATGAAGTATACTTATTCCAATTCCAGAAACTCCTGAAAATAAAGAATCCGATAAAACACCATAATTTCTCATTTGTTTAACCATAAAGTTAACATATTTACCCGTTCTAGCGGAGTATTTTCTTTCACTAGTTAAACTTGTCAATTCTGAAGATAATAATATCAATCCAGGTAAACCAGAAGACAAGGTCAATAAATCATAATTCGGTTGTTCAGCATATCTTTTTAACTGCTCATCAAATTTAGCAAATACTTTCTCAGATAAATCAATAATAACTTTATTTTCATCCATCAGACTCCTCCTCGTACTTTTCTGAATAGTAAAGTTCCCTATAATATTTAGATTTACTTATAAGGTCGTCATGTTTTCCTTCATCAATAATTCGTCCATCTTGCATAACTATAATTCGATCTGCTCTACTCGCAGCCATTAGATTATGTGACACAAACAAAGCAATCTTATCTTTAGAACGAGTTACAAATTCATCAAATATTTCTTTCTCTGAAACAGGATCAAGCGCTGAACTTGGTTCATCCAAAATGTATATGCTTGCATTCTTGAAGAAAGTCCTAGCCAATGCTACTTTTTGCCATTGTCCTCCTGAAATTTGTCTACTATCGTTAAACCAGGTCCCTAAACGTTGATTAAGGTTGAAATTGTTTTCTGCGGTTAAGAAATTTAATTTTAAGTTATCAATATGTTTCTTTATTTTGGAGTCAGATATACTGTTTACATCACTTAGGCCAATATTTTCTCTCACAGATAATTCAAACTTCACAAAGTCCTGAAAAAGAACAGAAACATTATTTTGATAATAACTCAAGTCTAGGACATCACTAGATTCGTTATTATAATATATTTGACCCTCTGAAGGTTGGTATAATCCCGATAGTAATTTTACTAAGGTACTCTTACCAGAACCATTCTTCCCCACAATTGCTACAAGTTCACCCTTATTAAACTCAACATTAATATCCTCTAAAGTTTTTTTGACACTTCCTGGATAGATAAAAGAGAGATTATTGACTTTTATTTTGTCAATGCGCTTTTCAATTCTTGAGATTCTACTATTCTGAATTGAAATATTACTTACTTCCATATCAAAAAATTTAAATAATTGTTCCATGAATAAACTTGTGTTATAGATGATATAAGTATTTTGGATCATAGATTGTGAGTAGGTATTTACACGAGTTATTGCTTGAATAAGGCTTACAAAATTACCTACTAAAAGTTTACCGCTTCGAATTGACTGTATCATCATAAAAATAGCTATACCATTAATAAAATTCAATAAAATATCCAAACTTCCTCTGAAAAGAACTTTCTTTTTCGAAATATTCAAATCCTGATTCATAAAATTTCTTTTCAATGTTCCATATTTATCAATGAAATATTGACTAATACCATTTAGTTTAATCTCTTTAAATGAAAAATCATGAGTAAGAAGATAATTGATGTACCAAACTTCCCTCTCCGAATTTGCTCGCTCCCATTGAATCAAAAATTCTAGCTGGCCAACACGCATAAAAATTACTAAGGAAATAACAGGAATTATCAGTAAAAAAGTCGATACTGCCACATTCCAAGTGGACACATAAATAATACTTGTTAATAAAGATAGAAACCCTGTAATCACACCAATGATAGCATTGAAAAGTTGGAACGGCTTATATGTACTATCTTGTACAATATTTTCAATGAGATTGTATGTATCTGCTTGTTCAAAATCTATTAAATTTAGAGATGATGTTTTTTTCAATAACTTCAAATTGAGATTATAGGACAAGTTCATATTAAATTTCTCACTTATATATGAGTTTAACTGACTTAGTATTGATAGCATCATTTGCATTAATATATAGACAATTAATACTGAAAAAATGTTACTTCCTTTTTTTAAAACAGCATTGATTAATTCTTGATAGATAAATAAGCTTGCTAAAGGAATTATTGATTGTAATATGTTTAAAATTATTAGATAGCTAGCATATTTTCTTTCTATTCGAAAAATTAATCTTATTGTTTTAGGAATTGTCAAAATTGTTTGAAAAAAATTTTTTAGTGTAAATTTATCCATGATTGTGCCCATTTCTAAATTCTTCACTGATTATCAATCCGCGAATTATAGCATAAATCTTAGTCTCATTTTCTCTCTTTATACCAAATAAGCGATTATTGTGTACATGAATGATACTATCATAAATGATATATGTATAATCATCTGATAATTGAATACAACTGTCTGATAATTTCTTAAGTCTTTGACATAGTTTAGATAGTTCTGGAAGAAGATTTATTAAATATCCCTTTATTAAGTACAAATCAATTAATGCAGTATTCCTATTTTTATCTCTATTTTGGCTGTCTAAATGCTCTGGACAAGCAAATTCTAAAAATTGTATTATTTCTTTATTGTTATCTTTAAAAAATGATTTGAGATAAAAGTAGTTAAATATTATTGCTAAATCATCTAGGGTTAAATCTAATCTTTTCTGCCGAATTAAACTTAATGAATTGATGACTATTTCAGTATCTAGACAAAAAATTTCTTCTACCAAAGGAATTCTTTCTAGTCCCCCATACCTTTCGATTTCTCTGTCATACGTTGAAATATCTATATTTGATATTAACTTGTTTTGTATGCAGAGTTGAAAAATTTCTTGAATTTTTTCAAAACTTTTATATAAATTCTGCGTTCTTATCCTTAGTCGGATATGAAATTTTGGATCAGTATATCTGATATAGAAGCTCATCCCATCATCTAAATTTACTAACTTCAAAATTTGAGGCATTATATCCGAAAGAAATTCCTCTTGCCTATCTGCCGACATATACAATTTAAAGTAGAGCCATTCATCAAATGGTATTTTCTGTCTAACATTTGTCGGAATAACCTCTGGTAATATTTCTTTTATGTACCTAGGTTCCTTAATTTCATCCTTAGCAAATACTGGAACAACTATATCAGAAATATGAGTTGTAGATTCCTTCTCTACAAGGTGTGAATCAAAAATACACTCTGATAGACATAATTCTTCATTTTTATTACTACTTTTTCTTACAATATCTTCAAAAAGTTGATTATCTAGTGGATTATTACGGTTAATTAATATTCGATTATCACTGTTATCAACATACAATTTTGTCGGAAGATTGTTTTCAAGAATAATCTGATGAATATCCTTCGACAACATCCTTCCACTAAGCCTCCAACGTTCAGGAGCAACAATAATGTCCTTAAATACTATTCTAGGAATATGAGAAAATTTTTGATAAACCATCTCCCAAGGGAATATTCCGAAATGATCTTCTTGAGCTATCTCACATAAAAACCGTAATTCATTGCTAAACATCATTTGGTTATACATATTTGTACTATAAAATTTTAAGAGTTCCTTAGTTTTGAAATTTCTAGCATAAAAACTATTCTTAGAATCAATACCAATATATATATCAGATAAAATTTGACTTCTCTTATCCATATTCGTAAAAAGTGATAATACTTTTTCTCTGACATTTGTTGTGCGCATAACATTAGCATGACGAAGATTCTCTGGTAAAAATGTTATTTCACAAGAGTTATACCCTGATACGTGATTATTGTTTTCAACAATTTGAGTGATAGTTTGATGATAATGTTCCAATTTATCTGATAGAATAGAAAACCTGCCTGAGCTAGCTCCTAAATTCTTAGAACATCCTGTATTAGTTAAGCTTAGTACGCTTTTACCATCTACTTTATTAACATAAAAGAACAACTCAAATCCTAGATTGATTTTATCTTTGTCTTGATTAAAAAAATCTTCTTCATTATAAAGTTGAATATTTCCACCTGTTTCTAAGGCTTTTTCAAAATTATTGAGATATTCTAATTCTTCTTTTTCACTAAAATATACAGTAGAAGGCGAAGATTCCCAGAAATCATTTTTGGGGTGCTGATATCCATATGGAGAACCAATTCCTAAATTAGAATCAAACAACTCCATCAACTGAACTTCTCTATTTACTCCGTACTTATCTAAAAATTTTTCTTTATAATCATCTAAATAAGTACGCTTTACATGATCTGAATTACTTACTAGAAACTCAGCAAATTCTACTATCTGAGTTTTATTTTCATTACCTAATTGGATTTGACCATCATTATAAAGATCAATTTGAAGAAAATTAGGGGTTTCAACTAACGATGACATTAACTTGTAGATTTCTTGAAGCTTTTCAATCCCATCCCCAATTTCCAATTCAGAATATTCAACAATTAAGTTGCTAATTGCTATTAGTTTAAAATAATAAAGATTTTGCTTATCGATTTCTTTGACTTTAGAAATGAATTCTTCAAACTTAAAATTCATTATTAATTCTGAATTAATATTTGAAATTAGAAAATGACTATCAATCAAACTCATGATATATGATGTTGCAATATCTCGATACTCTTCACCATAGGATTCAACAAGTTTTTCTATAATACAGTTAAAATATACATATTTATCACAACAAAGCTCATCAATAAGTTGATAAACTTTAGTGAACTTTATGTTGACTTCTTCAATTTTAGTATCATTTATAGAAAACAATTGAACAACTCTATCTCCAAATTGATAGTTGGCTGGATTTATTTTATAGGCTAATTCTCGAGAATATTCCTTCTCAATCTTAAAAACTAGACGTATTAACCACTCTGAATCCAAGAGTACTTTTTTTAATGTTTTTCCATTCAAGTTTAATTTCTCTGTAGAAGAAAATGAACCTATTGAAGTTTCACTAAATAAACCAAATGGTGTTGAGCGCTCCTTGCTACGCTTATAATATTTATATACAGATTCTGATAATTGGTTGATTTTTTTCCTTTTCATTGAATCACCACTATAATATTTTTGAAGCGATTCATATAAACTCCTGCTGGCTACAAATAGTTGCTCCTGGAATATCTTATTCTCTCTTATAGTTTCTAAAAATGAATTATAATCACATTCCAACAATTCATGTATTCCAATGATTGCATTACGAACCAAAAAATTATTTGTAGTATATTTATGTTCCATTAGCAGCTCCAACTTCTAAATTATTTTTATAAATCTTCAAATATTATTTTGGAAATTTATAAAAATAAAGGTAGTAGACTACTATCCACTACCTTTATTTTAGCAATAGACATATTCGTCTAAAGAGTAATATCCTAAACAAATATTCTAATATTTAGAGGGACCTTACTCGAAAAGATATAGAGTCCCTTTCTTTCTTAGTCAAGATTTGCAAAAAGATAGTTACTAAACAAATAAATTTTATCCAAAATGGCAACCACAAGTTGCAGTTTTGATTGCACAGGTCATCAAAATACCCGTCTTACATCCAGGAGTACATAATGATTTACTAGTTACCCGAGGTGAAGCTCCTGAGTTGTTTTCCTTTGAGATTGTGACAAGATCCAAATTAAAATCTTCATTGTTCATAATAAAATTCCTCCAATTATTTTTTCTTTGTTCGAACAAATATATTGTAAGATACCTAGTTCAGAATTTGTTCATAATTATAGAGAATGAACAAATTTTTTTATTTAGAATGCATGAAATATTTATACTGATACTCTGGACAATTAAATAAAAAGATAGTTGACCAATGAAACTGCTGAAAAAGTCTGATATTTTTAAAATATCATGAACAATACTGTCTTGAAAAGATAATAAAATAGACATAAAAAGCGGATGACCTGCAATCTTTAGATTTCAAAATATGCTGTCATTCGCTTTTTATCTATTGAATTTTGTTGTATTCTACTCTTTTAGTGACCTCTAACCAATTTACCTCTTTTTACATATTTTTTGAATTTCAACATTATTCATAACAGCTAAATTACAAAAATACGATAATATGATAAAACCAATTAAGTATACTAGAATCATAAAAATTTCATTTTTCCCAATTTCTAGGATCATATTAACAGGTAAAACGATAGGCAACCAGAAGATATTTAAAAATACTTTATTGGTTGCAAATATAATAAACAGACATTCGATAAAAAGAAATTACTAGATTCCCTCCCTTTCCCATGATAAGACTAAGTAACATATGGAAATGGTTAAGTAAGACTAATAATAACCAAGTAATCACACCAACATACGCAAAGTAAGAGAGTCTATTAAATTCAACTCCTACCACTATCCAAACTGGAACTCCCAATAAAACCATAAGTAAGTCTGTCGAAATAAGCTTTATTCCCCAAATAATTCCACTATTTTTTTCGCTTTTTATATTTTGAAAGAAATTTGCTTTGTCCTCTTGTTCATGAAGAAAAATAGAGAAAATTGATGCTAATATACAATATCCTAACATAGGTAAAAAAATGATATTTTCAATTACAACTGAATTATTTGTAAACTGTAAATAAAGAGGAATTGTGAATAATTGAATAATTGATAAAATTAAAATAAGATTTAAAGTAAGAGAGCCTTTCAACTTTAGCAACTCACTTTTTAGAATTTTGTTCATTAGTTATCCTCCACTTCAACAAACTAAGGAAACTCACAAAAACTAAGATTGAAAGAGATACTGATATTAAAATTGTCGATATTTCAACTCCACTTAATGCTGCCTCTAAATCACCTGAGGGTTTTAAATGTAAAAGAGCATAAGCAATTTTATAGTGATAAGTATAAGGAAATATGAACCAAACCGATGTCTGAGCTATTAGAGGAGCAACTAATAAGCAAATAAGAGAATTTGTAGCCAACAACAAGTAGGGATTTATCCACTTTGCTAGAAAATATAATAGTGGTAATACCCAAGCAGAAGAAACACCAATAAGTAATAAACAAATCAAATCTTTACCAATGTCTACTGACATCACACCTGAAAAAAGAAATGAGATGCCATAAAATATTATCGTAAAAATAAATGTTGAAATCAAAACATCCTTGAACTTCAACAGTATCTTCGCTAAATAAATAGTAAACGTATATCTACCCAAGCTAATATTTTGAAACGCACCTGCATTCTCCTCCGCGCTATAATCAGCTAAAAACAATAACCCAAGGAGAGTGAAAAGGAATCCTCCCTCCCACCAATAAATTGAAAAACTTTCTAAATTGAGAGGTCCTGCTAGTATGAAAGCTATAAAAATTGCTAGCAAAGGAATAAGGATTAGTAATTTTTTATCAGAACTAGATTTTTGCTTCAGCCACTCAGATTTAAAAATATTAGTCATTTCCATCACCTCCATGGACAATTCTAAAGAATAGTTTTTCTAAATCATTTGAATTCTTATTAATATCATCGTAAAAAATCTTGCCCTGATTCAGTATAACGATTTGATCCGCAATTTTGCTGACTTCACTTAGTTGATGGCTGGACAAGAGGACTGTCATTCCAGATTTTTTTAGATCCCTAATTAAATTTAGCAATTCTTTTATCCCATCTGGATCTAGACCATTAGTTGGCTCATCTAAAATTAATAAATCAGGATTGGTAATAATTGCCATTCCTAAACCAAGTCGTTGCTTCATTCCTAATGAAAAGTGCCCTGCCTTCTTTTTTCCAGTATCAGATAAACCAACCAACTGAAGTACCTCACAAATTCTTTCATCTGGAATATCATGTAGCAATGCTCGTGTTTTTAAATTGTCAAATGCAGAAAGATTCAAATAGATAGCAGGAGATTCAATCAACGCTCCAATATCAAATCTATTTTCTTCTACAATGTCCTTATGCTTTCCATTGAAAATGACTTCTCCACTATCAGCTCTTTCTAACCCAAAAAGAATTTTCATAATGGTGGATTTCCCAGCCCCATTTACTCCCAGAAGACCACAAATAGTACCTTCTTCAATTTTAAATGAAACGTCTTTTAAAACCTCTTTGTCTTTATAGCTTTTTCTTAGATTTTGAATGATAACTTCCATTTTTTCTGCCTCCATTTCTTTTATTATAATACAAAAGAAATTTCAGTATTTGTTCAGAAAAAAAGATTGAGCAAAAAGTCGATATCTCATTGATTTTTTCAAATTTTCGAAACAAAAAACCGCATAAAATCAACGTTTGTAAATGAAAGATTTCATGCGTTTTTGTTTATATTAGGCTTTTTGACCAGCCCGTAAAATTTTTTTAATTAATAAAGTGACCTGTGCACCACCATTTTGTGGATTTGAGAGTATTAATTGACCTTGATGTCTCATAGCTATCTTTTGAGCAAATGAAAGTCCTATTCCGTAATGCTTATCATTTCTTCCTTTATTCTCTGTGTAAAAAAGTTTTCCTCCATCTTTAAGAGACTCTTCTGTAAATGGTAAACCATTATTCCAAATCTCAAAACTGATAAAGTTAGAACTTTCAGATATAGTCAGTACCACCTTGCCCTCTTCTGAACAAAATCTAGTCGCATTAGATAAGATATTTATCAAAGCTCGATCTAAGTTGAGACGATTTCCTTTAATCACTCTGGTATGGGATTCATTAACTATTTGAAAATTAATTTTTTTTGAAGACATAATATCTCGACATTCTAATGATAATTCATCAAGAAATTTTGCTAATTCAATATCTTCCTGATAATTCTTATCCTCAATTAGCAACCTTGAGTAATTAACCATTGAATTAAAATACTTTTCAAATATACCAACACTATGATTTATTGAGGACATAAAATCTAATTGTTTTTCATCTAGATTAGTCATCTCAAGCAACTCGATATTCCCCTTTAAAACAGTTAATGGTGTTTTAATATCATGTGCTAATGCAGCAACTTGAAATGACAAATCTTCTTTATCTTTTTTCTCCATTTCTAATAACTTTGTCAACTCTTCGTCTTTTTGATAAAGCGTCAATAAAATGTTATTACATTCTAAGATTTCAGTTTCTTTACGTCCAATATCCATTCCTGGTATTCCCATATTCAGAGATATTTTTTCAATTAAACGAAAATTTTTTGTAAATTCTCTTAAGAGCCTGATAACGGAGATAGAGATGAGTAGTAATTCTAGCACTATAAAAAACAAATAAGAGACTAAATTATAGGAAATATGTCGAAAGTTTTGATTTACAAATTCGGGCACTGTTGGTCTTCTAATAACCAAAATAAAATCTGAGTTTTCATATTCTGTAAACAATATAGAACCCTCGCTAACCGAACTTCCAGTATCAAAAACTTCTTTATAATGTTGTAAATCCTGTTTTTGATATTTTCCAGAGACCAATTCGCCATTATCGCTATCAAACAATACATAATCAAAGACAGAGTAATCCATTTGATTCTTAATACCGTTAGCAGATTTACTATCACTAATTGAAATATGATAGTCTGTTCCATATGTATTCAACTGACCTGTAAAAATAAGAACGTAGCTCAATACAAGCAACATAATAACATTTGCAACTGTACCAATTACTATTTCAAGAACTGTCCTTAAAATCCGCTTATTAATTGAATATCTTTTCATCATTCCACTTATATCCCATCCCCCTTATTGTTTTAATGGGATTAATTCCATAGGAACCAAACTTGACTCTAATTTGATAAATGTATTCCGAAATTGAACGAAATAATGCATCTGCTTCATCATCATAGACACATTCATAGATTTCTTCTCTTGTATAAACCTTATTTGTCTTACTAGATAATAGCTCTAAAATATCATATTCCCTTTTAGTAAGAGAAATAGCTTCACCATTAACACACACGAGTTTTTCTTGAAGGTAAAATGTTAGTGGAAGTAATTCTCGAATAACAGATTCATTAGATTCAGCATTTCTATAACGTTCTTCTCGTTTTAAATGCGCTGCAACCTTGGCAACTAGTTGATTAACACTAAATGGCTTTGTTATATAATCGTCACCACCGAGATTTAAGCCAGATACAATATCATCTTCAGAATCTTTTGCGCTGACAAAAATAATCGGAGAGGATACTGATTTACGAATCTGTTTACAGATTTGCAGACCATCAACATTTGGCATCATAACATCAAGCAATATTAAATCAAATCCATCAAAATCACTTATTTTTATAGGAAGCCTAACTTCTTGATAAGTCGTCACATTATAGTTTTTCATTTCTAAAATTGTTCGCATCAATTTTACAATTTCAAAATCATCATCAACTACCAAAATCTTATACATACTAGGTACCTCTTTTATCTCATACTACTATTTTACACTATTATTGCACAAAATTTGTAATATTTAGTAGCCTAATTTGTCCATTGTTTCCATTATTACTAAGAAAACAATTATCATATAAAATTCGAATAGCTTCATCTGGTTGGTCCTTCAAATTATACTTTTCTATAATCAATCCTAAAGCTGCAGAGACTTTAGGAGTCGAAATTGAAGTCCCATATGCATATGTATACTTTCCTTCAAGCGTTGGAACAAGAATCCATTCTTTTTCATATAATTTATCAGCTACCCATTTATCATATCCTACTTTAGAAAGCGCTTGACTTCCACCTCCTGTTGCATAGATATCAATGTCGCCATTCCCTTGATTTGAGAAACTAGATACAAGATCATTATCATCTACTGAACCAACTGTAACAACATTGTCTAATTCAGCCGGAATATCTTGTACAGTTCCATCAACTTGACTATAATCTTTTCCTCTTAAACTACCAAGATAGTTTTTTAATTCATCTTGATTCTGTAAATCCATCCCTTCATCACCTACTGAAGCAACGACAACGGAACCTTGATTATGAGCATAATTAATTGCCCGTTGATAGATATTGATCAAAGCTGTATCATCATCTTCATCAGTGGAATCTCTTAACAAATATTCTCCTAAACTAAGGTTAATAACATCAACATCATCTTTTGCTGCTTGAATGAGCGCTTTGAGAATCCATTGGTCTTGAGCATTCCCTTCATCAAAAACACGATACATTCGTATTTTCATGTCAGGTGCTATCCCTAAATATTCTCCACTTGATGAAATTTGTCCCACAACAGAGGTCCCATGGCCAATTTTATCTACAACATTTTGGTTATCAACTATTCCTGTTTCCAAATCTGATGTGAAATTTTGTACTGAAATAATGTGTGAATAAATATCTGGATTATCATATGTAATACCAGAATCTATTACACCAATTGTTGCTTTACCAGAAGACTTATGTTGAAATTTACTTCCAGTACTAATACTCTTTTGCATATCCCACTGATTTCCCCAAAAATCTAAATTAGTATTTGTATAAACCTTGTCCCCATACAAATAAGTAATATTAGGCTTTACAGTCATAGTATTATCTATAACTATGTCATCAATATAATTAGAGTTTTCTTTTTTTATTGTATCTTCACTTTTTTCGGTAGAAATAGTTAAAAAATTTATTTCAGGTATTTTATCAGTAACTTTAATTCCTTGACTTTGTAAAACATCTTCTACATCCTCAATAGATTTATTTTCACTAACTAAAACATTATAACTAATTTCCTTATTTTCATTAGCACTTACTCCTGATGACACAGAACCGCTAGCTAATATAACAATAAACAATGATATAAAAACATTCGACAATAAGCCTATCTTTTTCATAATATCATCTCCTTAGTTTTTTATTCCTTTTTATCAATTTTATTTCAGAATTTCTTCAGAGTACTCAATATTTGGTATCAATAAATCCGAAAAATGCTATTCTTTCACATTTTTTTCACTGTGTTCAAATTTTAGTTCATCCTTGCTTGAGTCTATTTCATTTAAAATTTTGACAAACTTTTCCAACCTCCTTATTAAATACTCATAATCATCTATTGACTTATCTAACTTAATTTGATAGATTTCGATTTCTTTCTCAACTTGTTCCAGTTTTATAGCCGCAGTTAGATTCATCTTGGCATAGTCATATTTGGCCAAGCGGCGGTTCTCTATATCGTTATTGTCCAGGTTAAGCAAGACTTCCGCAACCTTGTTGAGATGATCTATGTGTTCCTGAATCTCTGTAATGGTCAAATCTAATTGAGCAATATCCTTAATAATCTCGTCTTTAATATCTTGATAAGACTTATTCTCCGTACCCAACTCAATAAGAAGATTAATCTCTTCAATCTTTTTCTTAAGTGTGTCAATGGTCGGTCTTTTTCTTTTAGAGATAGTCTGGCTATCATTGGTTAACTGACGAATGAGTTCACGCCCTCGCATATAGCGATTGAGTTCGGACGCCTCCTTATTGTAAATGAAAAATTGTGCGGTCTCACGGATAAAGGCATGGTAGTGTTTACCACTCTCTGTCTCTTTAATATCTAAATGACGGTTTGGGATAAAGACCAAGCCATCTTTTTTAACGCCGTAGTTCATTCTGATAAAGAGACCATCTTTGACTAACTTATCAATCTGATGGTCAGCTAAGACGACCTCAAACTCTTGAACCTGGTCTCTTTTCTCCTTAAATGCCTGATAAGCCTCTTGCAAGTCTTCATAAGCTAGCTTTTCCTTATCTTGTTCCTCACAATATCCCTCAAAGTCGGAAATAAGTTGCGACTGGTCAATATCAGGAACTTCTCCACGTTTCTCAAAGTAAGTTTCGAAAAATTGAACATCGTAGAGATTTTTGGAACTGACTTTTTGATTATTGACTGTAATGCTCTGACTATTTTTTGTTAGAGTAAACGCCACATTCTTTTGTTTTAGAGACATAGCAAGGTTGAGTTCTCTTGCAAACTCCAAAAGTTGTGAAAGGTCACGAACTCTGGGTAAGAGAAAATCTAAACATTGCTCAATCGCTCGCTTGGCAAAGTGCTCTCGAAAGTATTCCTCGGTATAGGGTTGACGTTTATCTAGTTGCTTGCCTCGAATAACTCGCTTCATGGGCATATCCGTCATCAAAAAACGAGCGTATTTTCTTGAAAAATCAATCTGAACATTCAATGCTTCTGCCTTGGATAAAAAGTCGTCAAAATCCTTACTATTCTCCATCAGAAAATAAAGACGTTGCTTCAATTCAAATTTGTGATTACTTTTGCGATAGGTCACAAACTTCTCATGAGAATAACGGTTCGGTGTGATAATTTTGGCACCTGCTTCTTTGGAAAGACGGTCAGAAATCATCCGTAAATTTCTCTCCTGAGCATAATCCCATTTGAGTTTCTTATGAGAATTGAGGTCAACAGAATTGATGAGGATATGGTTATGAACATGCAACCTATCCGTATGGGTTGTCACAATAAAGCGAAAGTTTCCGCTAGTCAACTCCTTTATCGTCTCATAACCAATACGATTGATTTCTTCAGGTGTAAGATTATCCTCAGGTGAGAATGACTGGATAAGATGATGAGCATGAATTTTATTTTGCTTGATTTGTTGCCGGTCATTTCTCGAATCATAAAGCCTATCATTATTGACAAAGTTTGCCTGATACATCTCAACTATTTCTTCATAATTAGGGAAGTCGAGGTAATTGCTCATTCCAAAATCTGAAACCAATTTGAGTTGGTCAGTCTTAGCTGGATTTAGAATATACTTGATAAGACTTTTACGGTATTTGTTGCCATGAACCGCAAAATGCTTAGTGACTACCATAAAATTCCCTCAACTTTTGACACTTGACATAGAAGTCCTTATCAACTTCCGCAATCAGCTGACCTATGCCCGTTTTCAAATTATCTCGCTGCTCTACTGTCAGAAGTTTTGTCTGATTGACTGTTTTAGCTATCTGGTTAATGTTATTGCCAATTCGACGTAATTCAAAAACCAAGTCTTGGTAGTTACTGGTATCAATTGTTAAAAAGGTCATATTTGGATTAAGCAAAACCTTTCTGGCATAAGCAGAAAAATTTTGACAAGAACTTTGGCTAATATGATTGTTCAGGTTCGCAAGTTCCTGGTCTGTTAAAAAGACTTTTTTGAGATTGGTTCGATAACGATTTTCCATATCTAACCTCCCATATACTTATCTCGAAATTCTGAACTGAGTGGTACTGCCTTCTCTACTTCTGTCATCAGTTCTTGAACACAAGTCAATATAATTCTTAAGTGTTCTGACGTGACCTGATGGCCTCGTTCCGCTAGAGTTGCTACCTGTAAAATATCTCTACTGATTTGTTCTATTTTTTGAGATTGCCACAGAATAAACCAATCTCTGATGTCATCCTTGTTATTGACAATGTCCAATAGTTTTTGTCTAACAAAGGGAGAAAACTGCTCCGCATTCTCCTTTCTCATCAGTAGTTGAATCTGCTCAAATTCCTCAAGCGTCAAGTTGATTTCCTTACGAATTGTCCGATAACTTTCTGTCATGATGATACACTCCTTCTCACATTTCCCTCTAGCGGGTTAGCACCGATACCATATCTGATACGGGGGCTTCCTAAAAGCCTCAAATCTTCCCTTTTCGGCTTTTGCGAGCTCAGATATTGTGTCCACAATATCCCAAAAATCATATCGCCAGCTGACGAAAACTTTTCAGTTTTGACAGCCAACGATAAGATAACTTGGTGGCTTCGCCCCCAAACCCCCATTAGAAAATCGAGACTTGATTTTCTTAGGTATGATTTTAGGATAATAGAGATGATTTGGAAAAGATATCACATCATCAAAAAGAAGGTAAAAAAGAGAGCTAAAAGCTCTCGGTAAACTATCTTAAATATTTAGCAAAATATTCTTTAAAAATATATGGTTCTAAACTCTTTTGTGAAAAACCTTTAGAGAGTTTAATACATTCTTTTACAATACCTTTTCCTGGTCGGAGATAAAATGCTCTAATACCTTGAAGTAACTTACCAGCATGTGAATGATACTCTTGATTTGTCATCTCATCTAAACGAATATATCTACTGCTAGTGCGAATTTATTACCATAAAGAATATCATCCTCATATCTATGTCTAGTCATATAATCTTTAATATCATAGAGCATGGAATTCATATTTCTATAATTTGGTGCCCCTACTAATGCTCTACTCGCTCTATTTATACCATCAACATAGCTATATGTATCGTTTAGAGAATTAAAATCCCAAAATCTCTTCGAATCAAAATACTTATATTCCCTATCTAGTTGTGATTTTAGTACCCGTAAAATAGATAATGCAGTAATCTTATCATTATTTTTAATTGCAATATAGGCTTCATTAACCCCATCATTATAAAAATCAATATGTTGATTAATTTCAAAACCCAAAATACCAGTAATATCAAATTTCAGTACATCGTGATGCAAAGTAATCATAAATTCCTTCTTTCTATGAAATTATCAAATGAAAAATTACCATTATTGTTGCATAATAATCTATTTATTTCGCTAACATAGTTTGTCTTGTTATCAATAAGAATTATTTTTGATTTTGCTCTAGTGATTGCAACATAATGGTCCTCGAACTTTAATGTATTTTTATATCTGTCAATCAAATATTCAACAAAAATTATCACCGTATCTGCAGCTAGTCCCTTTGAATTATGTGTTGTCATTAATAAGTTATTTTTCAATGAACTAGTATCAAATAAGATTCTATTCTCTACATCAATTAAAACTTCAAGTAATATTTGACTTTCTAATTTATCACCAAATTGTGTAATGGGTACACCTAGATATGACGCTATATCTTCGATAAGTAATCGCTCAGGATTTTGACGCAAGATTTTCAATTTTTTTAATAATCCTTTCCTAAAATCGTCATTATAATCAGGAAAAAGATTGTTCAACACATCATACTCAGAAAAACTTTCAAGAAAATAATATTGAGCTAAAGATTGTAAAAAACGACCATTGGTACACTCTATAAAAGGATTTTTTCTGACATAATCAAATTCATTTGGGAATATTCCACCTAATTGTGTTACAGTTTCTTCAATATGTTGATTGTTTCCAATTAAAAAATAATTTTTTTCATCTAAATTTATATCACCATTATCTACCAGAGATCTGATAACATCTTCTTTTAAAGCAAATTGCTTAGTCTCTATATATAAAATAGAACCTGTTTCATTAATAGAATCAATTTTTACTTCTGGAGTTAGAGCTAATGAAAAATCTACAATTTTAGGTAAACTCCTAAAATTACCAATAAACCTCTCTTTTTTTAAATCATTTTCGTTTTCCCATAAATTTTTAATATATCTAGGCGAAGCCCCTCTCCATTGATAAATTGATTGTTTATCATCTCCTACAATAAATAATCGAATTCCCAGTTCATCTTTTAAATACATGAATAAATCATTCATAGATTGATCACAATCCTGAAACTCATCGATATAAAGTGAATTGAATTTATACTTTAGATACTCTGATGCAGACACAATATTTTTTAGTATATCTAAAGCAACTTCACATTTAAAATTCTTACCTTGCCGAGCGGTCGGATTATCATAAGTAGCAAAAATACCATTTTGCATTATTTGACTTAGTCCAATGTCGAAATTATTAAACTTGTATTCTTGCTGAAAACTAAACTGTAACGACGTTGCAACTTTATACCTTTGATCAAGGAAAGGGAGAATAATCTCATTATCTAAAAATGAATCAATAGTAGATACAACAACATTTTCTGGAATTTCAACTAATTTCTGTTTTATTTCTTCAGTTGCGTTCCGAGTGAAAGTTATCGCTGCTAGTTTTTGATAATTATCTAGTTTTTTAGAATCGCTTTTTAGCTTTTCAGCTAAAAAAGTTGTTTTTCCCGAACCTGCGTTAGCTAAAATTAGAATGTTTCCTTGATACTCTAATAACTCTTTTTTGATAGTTTCATCTCGTGTAGCAATATCACTCATAGTCTAAAAACTCCGCTAAAACTTTAAAATACTCTGATTTCACAATTTTGTGTGCAATTTCTGGAGTAAGGTCCCCCTCAATATATTCCAACATATTATACTGCTTACTACTTTGTAACCAATTCACAAAATCTGATACATTCATTTCATTTCTCTCACTTTCGGACAGTACCTTAGCTAAATCGTTTTCTAAATCAATCTCTGATATATATAGTCTCTTTGAATTCAATTGAGATACTAAAGAATATTCCATAGTATACAGTTCTTCCTTTTTAGCTTTTATATTCTGATTTCTTTCTTCCTTTGAAGAGAAATCTATACGATAATTATTTAATTTAGCAACGATATTGTCATCAAGAATCTCAATACATCGATTGAACCCTATCGGAGAAAATTCATGTTTATCACCTCTGCTAGCCTTTAAATCATTATCTGTCTTCACAAAAAATTCTATACCTAATTCTCTATACAGCTTTGCATAAGGTTTAAAATTTATACCATTAACTTGTAACAAGTATTTTCCTTCTGCTTCAAAATCAGGGCTAATATATTCAAAAATAGAAGAAAATAAGTAGTATTCTGACGGACCTTCAACCAAAAGAACTCTATCATAGAAGATAGACTGCGCTAATGAAATATTTAATTTTTTCTTTAAATTTGAAAACTCACTTGGGACCTTGTAGTATGAAGAATGTCCTGTTGCTTCCTGTTGATTAGTTATCTTTATGAGCTGAGTATTATTCATTTCATAAAGCACTTCTGCTGAATGAGTTGTTAAGAAGAAGTATTCGTATATATTCTGAATGAAAAGCTGTTTAGAAAGTGATACTTGTACTGATCTGTGCAGACTATTCTCTGGTTCCTCTATTAGATAAATTATCACTTTACTACTGTACTGTTTTTCTGAAATCAGATGATTAATAGCATATGATAAAAGTTTTTTTCGTCCATCCCCAGATGTTGGATAATTTTGAGTGTCTCCATTCCAATTTATATACGGAGTAAGATTATCCAAATAACCCGAAATTGAAATTTCTGATTGGATTTTTATCTCTAAATCTTCTTTACGATAGCTTTTATAGGCATCTGTCAGTTGTGACTGAACACTAGTAATTAAACTTAGATTAGAAATATTTGTATTTAAATCAATAATGCTACTCTCAATCTCTTTCTCAAGTGCTACATCTTCATCAGTTTTAGTATCATCTGAGAACAATAATTTTCTATTTCGCTTAAAAAATGCATCCAACTCTATCGCAGGATTTACATAGACTATTTGGAAAATCTTATCAATATCACTCCTTGTACCATATTGAGGTACTTCCACTAAATCATCTAAAGTAGAGCCCCAACTTAATACCGGATTTCCAAACAACTCTTTCTCATCATACATCGCCTCCAAGGAAATGAGGAATGTATCTAAACTTGCATTTTTTCTTGCTCCAGCAACTGTTGAAATTAATAAACGTGAATGTGAAGACTTTAGTGACTCTTCATCATCCTCTTCCCTATCAGACAAATCAATTTCAAGCTGTATTTTTATAGGTTTACTAATATCATGTTTATGATAATCTGATTTAATAAAACCTTTATTTCTGATACTTCTATCTAACAAATATCTTATTGCAAATAAAAGATTTGTTTTTCCCGAATCGTTCATCCCGAATATCACATTTTTATTTGATAAGTCAATTTCAATAGAACTAAAATTACGAAAGTTTTCAATTACTAACTTTTTAAATTCCATAGTTACTCTCCAGCAAATTCTTATTATTCAGTTTAACTAACCGTTCCCGACCTAACTTCATCATCTCTTCCTCAACCTTACTACATTTTCCAAATAGGCATTCTTGTAGCACTTCTGCTGCGGAACCTTCAGCAGTTTCAGAATCATAGATACAAGTTCTATCTCTTTGATAAATTTGAATCTGGTCAAAGAGATTTTCACTTTCTAACTCCCTCAAGTTATCAACCAAGTTCTCAACAATCCCATCGTGGTGTTCTTTTGGTGTTGCTCTAGCCTGAGTCGGATCGATGGCATAAAGCTCTTCGTAACGAATCAAGGTGCTGAGATAAGAAAGCTCTGGTTTGGTACCAATCACTGCTAAGGAAACTTGGTAACCTTTAGAAGATAATAATTGAGCAGTCTGACGAGGAACTTGAGTAGTTCGCAAGGTTCCCTCAATCAGCAAATGGTAGCCTTGCGTACTGAGTTCATCAACCAACTGTTCTACCATTTTTCCTGCAAATCCCTTGGTATAGTCCACGCTATCCTTGCCATACTTTTCTTGCAGGGCTAAGTAATTGGGATGCTGAGAACGGTAGCTGTCACCATCGATAATAATGATATTACCTTGAAATTCCTTTTGCTTGATACGATGAATAGTCGTCTTACCTGCTCCGCTTTGTCCACCAAGCAAAATAGCTTTCGGTTGATCTGGAATCGTCTTTCCTCGGGTTAAGGCCCGAATGGTTCGCTGTAAGGCCTTCTGAAACTCTACCTCACTAAATTCTTCCAATCTCATTAAGCCACCACCCGATGATGCACCATGTCTAACATCCGCTCGATACCGTCTAAATAGCCATTGTAACGCTCTATTTCATCGAAAGTATCGACAAGGTATATTTTCGTATTGATCAATTCAGCCAAATCATCACTCATCAAAATCCAAGGATTTGTTTCATCATCAAAAGCAATACCTTGACTATCCTGATATCGATAGAGTTGAGATAAAATGGCTGCTCCACGTTCTTTTATCACTTCTATTTTTAAAGTCAGTTGGTAATCTTCAACAGGTGTTAGCATCTTGTCCTCTCCTACAATATCGACATAAGAAACGTTAAATTTCTGACAAATGCGGTCAATGAGTTCTGTTGAAACGGTGCTGGTTCCATTTTCGTAGCGACTCAGGCTATTGCGTGAAATCCCGACCATTTTCGCAAATTCTGGTTGTGTTAAATCGTGTGTTCGGCGTAGTGATTTAATATTGTCTCCAATCATAGATAAAGACCTCCTCATATTTGCTTTCATTATACCATAAAAAACGGATAACGCACCAAATATGGTGCATTATCCGTTTTTAGGTTTCTTCGATTGCTTAAACTGCTCTATTCGCTTCTCTAACTGCTCAGTATTCAGTTTATTTTTCGCTTCTTGGATTGACTTATCAAGAATTTGTTCCTCATCGGTTATAATGTCCCTAGATATTTCCACTCTCTCACTAGACTTGAAACTTGAATCAAAGACCACATCTAGGAGTTGCTCTACTTTGGTTAGTTCACTATCTGACATCTCAGATAGTCGATGAATCAGTCGTTTAAATTGATCCTGGTTCTGTTTTTTCTTTTGAAAGAATTTCATTTTCTTCTCCTTAAATCGTAAAAAGGTAGCCCGCATAGGACTACCTGACTTATAAATCATCAATGGCTACTGAAATAGCCTGCAACTTTTTATTTTGGATTTTCTTTTCATCAATCAATTGATGAAGTTCTTCAATTTGCTTCTGACAGGCGGAAATATCCTTGTTGTTTTGTGCAATGGTATTAGCCAAGTGTTGTTTATAGTCACTTGTGATATTTACTTTCTTCGGCTGACTTTGTTTAACGGTTGATGCGAGCGTTTGTACATCTTTAGATTCTGACTCCTTTTGTTGCTGTTCAAAAGCAGCCACATAATCTACTTCTTCAATTGGTTCTTCATCCTGTTTATGGAAAAGTGCTGCGATTTTAGCTCGTTCTTCATGGGACGATGTTGATTTCACATCGTCTAGTGGCTGATCAAAATTCCATGTTTTACTCATTCTATATCCTCATTTCTGTAATTTGGTTGTAGTGTGGTTTCTTTACCAAAGGCTTGCTCTAGTGCTTCATGAAATGACAACTGACTTGATTGTTGCCGTTTGATAAAGGTACTGTACATAGCTGTTTGTAGTTGGTCACGATAGTGTTCCAATTTCTCCGTCTCACGTGAGACCTTTTCTTCTTGTCTAGCTACTTTTTCAGCCAGACGTTCAATCACACTCATAGGGTGTCCTCCTTGTCACATTCTAGATTATGATAGCGGACTTGATTTTGTTATCACAATTCAAAAGTGTGCTCTCGTTTAGGTGGAGGATGATCTCTAATGACTTTTGTTTGGGCTGACTGGATAAGATCTCTTAAAGATAATTCCTTTTGTCGTTTCACAATATCATTCCAATCTGACTTTGCTTCAAGTCCCTGTAATGGTGGTAAATCTTGAGCGATTAGAAGTCCTTTATCTATCAGTTTCTGACAAAATTCTCTTCCTGCCTCATCGTTATCAACAGCCAATGTTAATGCGTTTGAATGGGTTTGGAAAAAGTTTGTCGTATCTTGTATTGCCTGAAGATAATGGCTAAGTCTGCTTGGTTTTACTGTATCTAGAAATGCCAATTTCCCCTGTTCCTCTGCTGCTAGACGCAAAGTCTGATAAGCAATCACAGAAAGTTTTAGGCCTTCCATTGACACCAGGCGAACATCTGATAGCTGCTTTTGGTGAAGTTGATAATAACTCATCATATCGATAACTGATTCACAAAAAATGAGTCGCTTGGGATTCCCAATATCGAAACTAATACCAACATGGCCATGAGAGCCTTTCATGATTTTTTTGAGATAGCCTCGATTGTATTTTTCTTCATTTTTGACGAGACCTTGAAGGCTTGCGGCCTGTAAGACACCATTATGGTCATAGCTTTTAAACACTAAAACCGACTCCGAATGATAAATAGCTTGAGCAAGCAATCCTTGTCTGCCAAAGGTATTAATAGTCTGATCACTTAGACCCCGAATGTCTTTCAAGTAAGTACGTGCTTGCTGAAAGGGTTCTTCATTCAAATAATATTGAAATGGTTGATAAGTTTCTTCTATCAACTTAGCTTGTTCAAAATCCCCAGTTTCAAGATAGGATACAGCCTCTTTGAAAGTAACGCCTGCCACTAATTGAACAAAGTCTATCACATCCCCTTGTATATCTCTTGAAAACCATTTGAAAGTATTGGTATCGGCAAAAATCCGAAAGGAATCATGGTCTGGGTGTTCATAAATGTGTCCTGATAAACGTCTGAAGGAATAACCCAAACTTTCAGCCACATCTAAAATGGCCTTTTGTTTTACTATTTTAATTCGTGTCATCTTGTCTCCCTATCAAAAAAAGCAGAAGACTGTCTCCTGCTAGTTGTTCTCGCTTGTTGTAGTTCGTTGGTATGCTGGAATTGGCTCCATCTGTTGCTTCTTTCATGTCCTCCAGTTTCCCATTCCAAATAGTCAACTGATTAACCAGGAGCTTGTCGGAAACTTTGGAGTAGGATAACATAACCGTCTTGGTTTCTGTCTGAGTGGTTCGCTGTTGTTGCTCACTCAAATCAGAAACATAGGTCACTTGATAGGAAACTTCCGCAAGTGCAACATTGCTTTCTGTATTGACAAAGATACTGGCTGATTCAAATCGGTAGTCAAGCATATAATCTTTATAAACTTGATTGATCGCTTTATTCTGATTTGTTTCCTCTTCTGAAAATGCCGAGTCCGTCATGTAGGGCTTGATACGAGTGTTATTTTCTCCTAGTTGGACCTTGGTGAAATATTGTGTGAGAAATTCTTTGACAAGCTCATCTGATAGGACTGTCGCTCTTTCCTCCTGCTTTTCCTTTGTCACAAGTTTATTGGCTTCTGCTCGTATTTGGTGCTCAGTTTGTTTTGAAACGGATTGTGAGCCAATCGTATAGCCAATCATGACCATAAAACTGACTGCGATTAAACCTCCTACTCCAATCAGAAATCGAGCTTTCACTTTATTTAACATGGCTTACTCCTTTATTAGTGATAGCCTCATCATATCAAGATTAGCTTGGAGATTTTATCACAAGAAAAAGGACTACCCATTGGTAATCCTCCGTGTTAAACTGTTCTATTTCTCCACCACTTCATAATAATGCTAAAAACAAGAAATAGATTCAAAGCAATAAAAAATCCTGTAAAACTCCAAACTCCATTAGTTGCTAAATCTTCTGTATAAAGGTATCTCTCAGTAAAGAAGAGGTAAACTCCATAGATTTCGATAAAGACTAATCCACTGATGAGTCCGATAAGAAACAAAGCACCTGAAACTTTCACAATCCGATAAAGGACAAACAACATCAGTCCTATTGCTACGATAATCAAAAGGCTTTGTAGAATTTGCTCCAACATCTTGCACCTCTTTCTAGGTTAATTGCTTGCGATAATAGTCAGCCTGTTCCTGGTCAAGTTCATCAAGTTGGGCAACCAAATCAAGGTATTCTGCCTTCGTCACCTCATCTAAGTTTGGAAAATCATACTCACGAGTTGTGATGATAAGTTCCAGCTGTCCAGTGATTTCACGCTTTGAAAAGCTATAATCAAGAGTTTCGTCTTCATACTGTTCCTTTAAGGTTTGGTAGGTTGCTCTATCTTCTGGACTCGTAAAGCCTTGTGCCAACCAATCTTCAAGTTGATAACGCATTTCTTCTAGTGTTTGGGTCATGATCTATTCTCCTTTTGTGATTTCTTGACTTCATTTTACCGCGTTCAAAATTATTTGTCAGCCTTTTTTCTTATATCTCAAGTGCTATTTGTTGCTTCTTTTGGAGTGTTGTATCTTCACTAAACTTGGCCAAAGCTGCATCTATCACTTCAATCTCTGCTTCTTTTTCAACCAAGGGAGCCAAAACATCATACTTAGCCTTTACAAGCTGATAGTCCTCTTCCTTTGGAAAGACTTTTTCAACTTCTACTTTGGCTACTCGTAGCTTATCCTTTAAATCCTTTACCAGCTCTTGCGTCTTTTCTTGGTCATCCATGATATGGTCAATGGCATTGCTAATCCGTTGAATGGTTCCCACGTCTGATTTCAAATCAAGTGCGACAGTATACTGGTTATCACCTACAATCATTAAAGAAATGGTTTCTGGTAAGGGCTCACTAGCACCTCGTGTAGTCATTTTCAAATCAAATCCTCTAAAGTTGGCCAGAGTCCGAACTTCCTTAGTTTCTGAGCGGTTATAGGTAATGAGTTTTCGCAGATAGTCCCCAGCTTCAGCACGATTATCCATTGCTTGATTGTCAAATCGCATGACAAAATCTTGCGCCTTTGTTGCCAAAGATTGGGCAATATCTTTATCGTATTGACTCAACCGTTTTTCCATAGTAGGGATGTGCTTCTCGCAATAGGAAACTGTGTGGCGGTATTCATCTTTTGAGCGATTAAAAGCTCGTTTTTGATTTTCTAAAACTGTCAGTTCATTTTCCAATTCCATTTTGAGTTTGAGATAGGGGTTTCCAGTGGCTAAAGCCTTAAAGTCAGAAGCTGTCATGGTTTGTTCATCAATGTCTTCTGCCGACCGCACAGGGTCTTTTGAGGTCATAATCTGAGTGATATATTTGAGCTTATTCTCCTGTGTCTGCCAGAGGTAATTGTCAAAGCTCCCTTTAGTGATATAGTGATAAATATCCACCTCCTGGTGCATATTCCCTTGTCGAATCAGTCGTCCATTTCGCTGGACAATATCAGTCGGTCATTTTTTGCGGACAGTTCAATACATGCCCTTCGGTTCCTCTCCCTACTCCTGCGTTTGCTCTCGTTTGATTTCTCCCTCTGTATCCTCTTAGCACAAGCGGGACAATACTTTGATATTCCAGAGCTGGGGACGTATTCAACACCGCACACCGTACAATTTTTAGGCTTTAACGCCGTCCACCGCTTTGTGGGTGTGATATGTAATTCACCGACAAAGCCGATGAATTTATAGTAAATCTTGATTTCCTGCCTTACTGTCCCGTCCGCAAGTTTCTCACGTTCCGAAACAAGTATCTTGTCTATGAGTGCGTTTTTTTAATTGCTTTAATATTTCATTTACTGATTCTATATCCAAATCGTACCAATCACCAAAAGCGATAATATCACCTGATACTTTTTTTCTATAAAGTCAACTGTTAAAGTTATTTCTCTTGTTGACATTGGCGAACGTGCTTCTAGGGTGCTGTTGTTTGAACGTATCATTATCAATGATAACAACATTTCCTTGTGTCTCTTCGGAAATTGCCGATCGCAAACTAGTTTTACCTGATCCTGGTTGCCCACCAAGTAAAAAAGCGGTTGGCGATTCAACCGCTAGTCTATTTTTAGTTAGTCGTTCAACATTCTTTTCTAAACGATCTTCAAATTGCTTTTCGGTGAAGTCAGTAATATTCGCCATGTTAAGCCACTTTCTCTTTTGTCAAAATTTGTTTTGAATATTGATTCATTGACCGCCAATACTCATGAATAGCTTGTAATTCTTCAAATGGTTGTTGAAATAAATCAACTTCTTGTGCCACTTCTAATTGATTTAAAAGATTCACTTCTAGTAAACGAGTATTTTTAGTATCTAGTTCATGGTTCAAAACATAGTTTAATACTCGATTATAAACGCTTGCCGATAATTCGTTAATGATCTCTATTTCAAATGTTTTTTCATACGTAACTGCCATTTCATTTTCACTCCTTTTTAAAGTTTATCAGGTAAATATTTCCGTATATATTCTTCTAAGGCTTGATCCATAACTTCTTTTACGTTTCCGCCATTTTTTGCTGTTTCAATTTTTATAATATGGTGTAAGTCAGCACGAACACGAACCGTCTTATCTCCCATTATATCTTTTTTTGCACTGATTGGTGTATCATTTCGTTTTGCTTTTTGTGCGCCTAAATTTCCCACAATCACTCACTTCTTTCTATTTCTTCTTATTCTTATTTTATCATCAACAATCACAAATCACAAGTGATTTGTGATTAATCACTTGTGATTTGTGATTCTATTCTTTTTCGTTTTCTAATTGAATAATTCGCTCAAGCATTTCAAAAAATACGTTCTCATACATGGATAAAACTTTTTTGTCATAGCCTTTGTGTTCTGTAATTCCATTTTTAGACCAGGTACTTACTTTATTACTTCGCTTGATAATATTTTGGAAAACCAAGTTATCTTCTTTATGTTGCTTGTACAGTTCTTCCAGGTTTGATTTTATCGTTGCGCTGTCCGTATCAACTAAATAAGGAACAAAACCGATCATATCTAGTCCAGGGTTAAATTGTTCTTGTAAATCAATCAAATAGGAAATATAGTTTTGAATGTTGTTTGTACTTTCTTCTTCTGCTTGTAAAGGGATCATAACGTAATCACTCGCCACGATTGCATTATTTGTATAAACGCTTGGCGTTGGTACAGTATCAATAATAATGAGATCATAGTCACTTTTTAAAGGTGCTAAAAGAGTAGCAAGCAATCTACTTTCATTTTCAAAAGTCCATGAGCGAGTTAATTTTGGCAGTAACATCAAATCAAACGTGCCAGGGATCAAGTCTAAATTATCAGTCAAATGAACAATAGAAGAAGCCAAGTTTCCATTTTTCAAGCCTTCATAAAAATTGACACGTGGCAATTCTACCTCAAAAGTTTTTGCTAAGTCTTTTGTCAATGTTGCCTGTAAGTCCTTATCGATCATTAAAACTTTTAAATTCAATTTGTCTGTCAAGTAAGCAAACATAGTCGATAATTTGGACTTTCCAACACCACCTTTAAAGTAATTATTCAAGATAATAATTGCTTCATTTTTATTGTTTAAAATACGTCTTAATTCTTCAAGTATTTTTAGTTTTTCCTTCTCCATAACTACGCCCCATTCTTTTTTTGTATAGTAATATTGTATCATTAAGAATCACAAATCACAAGTGATTTGTGATTAATCACTTGTGATTTGTGATAAGTGATTTGTGATTAATATATAAAAGCCCTCTTTAAAGGGCTTTTATGTTTATTTTGAAAAAGAGATAAAATCAATATATCCCTTTTCCCCAATTTTTACAACGGCATTGTAGGGCTTTTTCTCTTTGTTTTTGATTCCTTTTACCAGGGTTTCTTTTCCCTCCAGTAATTCTTTTACATTCGTTTTGGTTAGTTTTTTCTTTCTAAAATGTTCAGCTAAAGTAAACTTACATTCAGGATAATTTGAACAACCATAAAACGATTTTTTTAATACAATATTGTTGCCACACTTAGGACATTTTCCTACAAGGGGTCCCGAGCGCTTAGTGGGAATTTGTACCCCTTATCGATACAAATTCCCCGTAGGCGCTAGGGACCTCTTTAGCTTCTTGGAAGCTGTCAGTAGTATATCTAATAATTTATCTCCATTCCCTTTAGTAACGTGTAACTTTCCAAATTTAAAAAAGCGACTCATAGAATTATTTCCTCCCGTTAAATAATAGATAACTATTAAAAATAGACAATACTTGCTCATAAGTAATGGTACTTAAATTGTTTACTTTGGCGTGTTTCATTGCTTGATGAAACTGATTTTTAGTAAACAGTTGACGATATTCTCGATTGACCCATTTTGAAACAAAGTACGTATATAGCTTCCAATATTTATCTGGAACATCTGTGGTATGGCGGGTAAGTTTTATTAAGACACTGTTTACTTTTGGTTTAGGATGAAAGCATTCCGCTGGCAGCTTAAGCAATTGCTGAATCGAGACTTGAGTGTGCAAGAGCAACCCTAGTGTTCGGTGAATATCCAAGGTACGCTTGTAGAATCCTTCTTCAACAATCAGATAGATGTCAGACGCACGGCTTTCAAAAACCACTTTTTTAATAATTTGTGTGCTTAAATGGTAAGGAATACTCCCAACAATTTTATACCTCTGTTTGTTAGGGAATTGAAACTGTAGAATATCTTGGTGAATTAAAGTGACACGAGTATTCAGTTTTAATTTTTCTGACGATAAGTTGAATAGATGACTGTCTAATTCAATAGACGTTACCTGTTTACTTATTTTAGCCAGTTTCGTCGTTAAATGCCCTTTACCTGTTCCAATTTCGTAAACGGTATCGGTTTCTTTTAAATTCAATTGTTTTATTATTTGGTTGAGTACTTTTTCACTCGTTAAAAAGTTTTGAGAATATTTTATATTAAAGTTTTGAGAATATTTTATATTTTTGTTCATGTAATCTCTCCTGAAGTGATTACATCTATAAACAAATACAGAAGTTAAACGATTTGTTTGTAATTTTAGTTATCTGTTTAAAAAGTCATAAGATTAGTCACTGGTAGGAATTAATCTAACGTATTTATTTATCTGCGTAATCACTGTTTTTAGTCTGTTTCAAAACAGTAGATGTTTTATCTACATTACGCATTTGGAATACCAACATGACGAATCCCTCCTTCTTAATTACAAATTTTTAGCATCTAATTTAACTTCAATTCCTATTATACAAAATTTTAAGATAATGCACTATCAACACACTCTTAAGTTTGCTTCTAAGTCTTATTTCCATAACTTAGGGTTAACCATACGCAAGACCAATCACTCTCGGACAATACTCATGATTTTAATGATAAAATCCATGTTAAACCCATAGATAAGAAATACACCTGCAATAACCGTTACCTGTTTGTGCCAATTTAAAAATGCACCACTTTTTTATGATTAAAACGGTTGAAAACTGTACCACTAATAACTCACAATAGAGAGATGTCACCGTCAAGTTAAATGTACAAAATAACAGCGAAATTTTTAAATCTATTTCTTATCGATACAAATTCCTCGTAGGCGCTCGGGACCCCTTAATTAGATTCTCTTTTTAAAAATGAATGCTGATCCTAATACCATTAATGAACCTAGGACAGACAATGCAATATTTTCTGTTTCTCCTGTTTTTGGTAAAACTTTCATTTTTCCGTCTGAACCTTTAACCGTTACTGTTCCGTCTTTTTGAACATCTGCGCCAATTTCTTTAGCTTCAACTTTTTTTGTTGTTCCGTCTGCTAATTGAATGATTGGTTTACTATCTTCAACTGCAACAATCACAACGCCTGTATCTGTATTAACTGGGTTTTCGATTGGGTTTGTGTCTACTGGTTTACTTGGTTCTGTTGGCTCTGTCGGCTTGCTTGGTTCCGTTGGCTCCGTTGGTTCCGTTGGCTCTGTTGGTTCCGTTGGCTCTGTTGGTTCCGTTGGTTCCGTTGGTTCCGTTGGCTCTGTTGGTTCCGTTGGCTCTGTTGGTTCCGTTGGCTCTGTTGGATCGACTGGATCAACTGGATCGACTGGATCAACTGGATCGACTGGATCAACTGGATCAACTGGATAAACTGGATCAACTGGATCAAATAGTTGTTTTTCTTTATTACCTACAAAACATGGTGATATCACAAGACTGATTTCATCAATAAGTCCGTTTTCTAATAATTTGTTGGTTAATCCACCGCCACTGTCTGTCCGCATGTATTTACACCCATATTGCTCATGCAGGATCTGAAAGGCTTTTTCATAGTCCACATGATCATTTCCTGACACAATATATGGGTAATGCCTTTCCTCCAAATAATTCAAATATTCCTTCGGAGTGGCAGTTGATACCAGAATGACAATTTCCTTCAGATATCCAAGATTTCTTAAGCAATGAAGACTTCTCAAGATACCTCTGCTGTCAGGTATGACTCCTATTGGTCTGGGGTCCTCCGGGCTTGTTATGATTTTCTCAAAAATCCTTTATTATTTTTCATTTTTTTAAACTATTTAATACTAATGTCTTTTATAATAGCTTTTCATATATTATATAATCAATCTTTATAAGTCCTTTTATAAATTTCTTTTCTACCATTTTCGATAAATTCCTGTTTAATATTTTTAATTCCATAAACAATAGTTTCAATAGGATAATATTCTTCAACTATATCTTGATATTCTTTTGCTTTCTCAATATCTATATTTCCATACATTCTTAATATATCTTCTCCAAAATTTGTTCCTATTTCTTCTTCACTATCTTCAAGTAAGTATATAAAATCACAATATTCATCTATAATTCCAGAATCTCCAAAATCAATTATTCCAGTTAATCTATTATTGCCATCTAACAATAGATGATTACAACTAAAATCATTATGGCATAAACACTTTTTACCCTCAAAAACTGTTGTTGCATTTAGTCTTTCCATAAAACTTTCTATATAATCTTTTTCTATATCAGTTAAATCATTATAAATAGTTTCACGCAACAATATATACTCTTCTAATACATTTTGTTTATTATCAATAGTACATTCACTAATATCTGTATAATCTAAACCGTGCATTTGTCTTAAAAAACTGGCAATATCTCGTTTTAACAAATTTTGTTCTTCTTCTGACATAGTAGAATAAATTTCTGGTGTTAAAAAAGTTCCTTTAATTTCTTTATAACCTAGTATAGATAATTCATCACTAATATACGAATATTCAATATTAGGAATTTTTACATTAGTTTCTAAATTTGTATTTAAAAAATTATATATTGCTTTTTCTTTTGCATAACCTTTTTTCTTATTAGTACTAAATTTTGTTTTAAAAATGTATTCATTATTAACTAAATATGCCACACTATCATAACCACTACCGATTATTTCAATACTATCTACTTTGAAATTATCAAAGTAATGCTCAATTAAATATTTCATTGCCTTAACATTTGTGGCATTATCATCATATCTATATTCCATTAAATAACAATCTTCTTTTTTGCCCTCGTGTAATTCATGTTCTGGCAAATCTTCAATAATTCTAAAACCAGATTTTTGGTATGCCCTTATTGCTCTTGGATTATTTTTATGAGGGTCTAAAATAACTGCATTAGCATTTCTTTCTTTTTTCAAAAATTCAAAAATCAATTTAATATATCTTGTACCAATTCCTTTACTCCAATAATTTGGCTCTCCTATAAATTGATCCATACCATAGACTATCTCATCAGTTTTTGGATAATGATAATCAGTATATAACTCATCATACATTTTATATATTTGTCCATATCCAATAGGAACATTGTTATATTCAATAATTACTCTAAAAACTTCATCTTCCCAAGGCTCTGTATAATGTTTTTTTAATGATTCTAATGTATATTTTTTATCTCTACCACCATAAAATTCTAATACTCTTTCATCAGTTAACCATTTTAACATCAAAGGAAAATCATCATCTATTAAAGTTCTTATACATATTTCATTTTCAACTATATTCATTTATTTATCACCTTTTTCATAATCATATACATATACTATTTCATCTTTATAATCATTTTTACCACCTAATTTTTCATATACATGGCAAGCTCTAGGATTACCTTTATCAGTTATTAAAAACATTTCAGAACAACCAATCTCTTTAGAATATTCCTTAATAAAAGATAATAATTTTGAACCATAACCTTTGTCTTGATAGTTAGGTAACATTCCTATTGAGTGTAAATAAAACATTGTTTTTCCATCAGGTCTTAAAAGTGTATAGCAATATGCAAATCCTATAATTTTATTATTTTCTTTAGCTATAAACCCAAATGAACTGGTATCATTAAGAAATCCTTTTAAATTATCAATATCAAAAACCATATTATCATCAATTAAAACTTCTTCCATAAACTCAGCCTCTGTTTCAGCAGGATATTTTTCAAATGCAGTAAAAACAGTATTGGACCCAAACAGCACCGCATCCGAATGAATTCCCCCGGCAACCTGGTAGTAAACTTCCGGATTATCAAAGCCTTTAATGCGGCCATCAAGGCTAATTTGTGTGTGCATAATTATCTTTGGTTTCATATTTTTCAATCCTCCTTTTTGATAGTAGAATATCATAATACACTGACAGCTGTATGTCAGCAGGGGATATGAAACCTTACAAAAAATACATAACAGACCAATCGCTTTCTCTAAATCAAGTTTAGGCAGTGATTCGTAATTTGTGCCAGGTGTTTACGGGTTATGCATTTTAATTCATCAGGTTGGACTATTTCAATGCCTGATCCATATTCAATCAGCTGCTTGCTCAATATCTCAAAGGAATCTGTCTGGAATTCGATTTCCATTTTACTTCCCAAATCGGTTTCTTCAAGGAAGCCGAGAGAATACCTGTTCTTGATAGAATTGTATGTCTCCCCTTTTTCAGCTCTAAGAATTACATTATATAGTTTTTTATATGAAAGCATTTGTTTTAATATTTGTTCCAAAGAGCCATCATGGCTTTGACAGAGCTCTTCTTCTATGCAAATGCTTTTAATCCGATCCACACGAAAATTCCTATATTCATTTCTTAGCCTGCAAAACCGATTAAGTACCAGTTCTGTTCATAAAACCCCAGTGATATAGGCTCTATCATTCTGCTTTCCGGTTCTTGCCCTCCTGATGCAGGATATTGAATTGATATTACCCTTTTATTGCAGATTGCAGTCTGAATTGCTGCAATAACGTTATCCGCCAATGTATTTTTCTGTCCAGATGTGCTGTACACGTTAATACTGTTCTCCAACTCCTGTGCATAGTTTTTTTCACCATGCTTCAAAATAGATTTGATTTTATACATAGCTGAATCAAAATCCTTTATAAATGATTCATCTCCATGGCAATTTAAAAATTTCCCTGCTGTAATCAATGCACCCACTTCCGCCGCTGTAAACATTACCGGCGGAAGTAGGAAGCCCTCTACAAGAAAATATCCTTTTCCGGCCTCAGATCCAATTGGTATTCCGGCTTCTTCAAGTGTCCGGATATCTCTGTAAACTGTCCTTAAGCTTATATTAAATCGCTGTGCAATTTCTTTGGCAGGAATTATTTTTTTTGATTGCAGCTGAATAAGAATAGAGGTTACTCTGTTAATCCTGTTCAAATTTTATTCCTCCTCTGTGACTTCCATAAAAAGTATATCCTATGCGTTCTTAAGCTAGCTGCTGTTAGTGCTTCTCATTGCACCCTGGTTATAAAAGCCATACTCACAAACCTCTTCACCAAAACTCTTTACATCTCTAATATAGAACTCTATCTAGCGAACTTTTAGAAAAGATATAAAACATCAGAGTATGGACAGTTGCGGATGTACTTCAGAAAAGATTAGATGTCTAAAAAGCTTGTAGTTAAAGCTTTTTAGACATCTAAATCTAGGTACTAAAACAATTCATCCAGTAAAATATAATATTTTATTTTCTCCCAATCAGGCTTGATCCCCAGTAAGTCAAAAAATAGCTCGACATACTGTTCTTCCCCGATATCCTCCCTGATCGACCGGACGCAGAAGGCAATGTCATACCACTTGTCCGCCCTGCCGCTTCTCCCAAGATCAATAAAGCCACTTACTTTGCCATCTTTCACAAAGATGTTGCTGTCTCCCAGGTCGCCGTGGGAAAAGACAAGTTCCTCTTCGGGCTTTTCCGTCTTTAAAAAATCATACAGCTCGCGCGGATCTTTAAATGGAGTGTCTTCTTCCCAGTTTTCGCAATCCACATCGGCCAGATCGTTATTCAGTAAGTAATCCAATTCGGCTAAGCGGCTGTCTAAGCTATTCGTATAGGGACAATCCGATATGTCGATGGAGTGAAAGAGCCTGATGCACTCCGCATACAGCTCGATAATCTTTTCAGGGCTTTGTTCATCTTCATACTCTTCCGAGCAAAGGACGCCATCGGCCTCACTCATGAGCAGATTGCTCCAGCCATCATGCCGTTCAAAGTGCAGGACCTTTGGAACAGGCAGCTTTCCTTCCAGCCATAGCATCATGTCCTTTTCCCGTTCCACATCATAGGTGGTCCCTTTATACCGGCTGTCCGTCATTTTTAAATATAGGTTTTCATTTTCTCCCACCAGCTTATATACCTTAGCAGGAGACATTCCTTCCGTATCTTTTACGCAGCGGTATTTTTCGATCAGTTTTTTCAATTCCGGTGATATTCTCATTTTAGCCATTTATTATTTCCTTCCTCTTTTCTACAGTATTTAAAGATACCCCAAGAAGCTAATTATAACAAGACGAACTCCAATTCACTGTTCCTTGCATTCTAAAACCTTAAATACCAGAAAACAGCTTTTTCAAAGTTGTTTTCAAAGTTGGCGTATAACATAGTATCGACGGAGCCGATTTTGAAACCACAATTATGATAGAATTTACAAGCTATAAGGTTATTGTCCTGGGTTTCAAGCATTAGTCCATGCAAGTTTTTATGCTTTGCCCATTCTATAGATATATTGATAAGCGCGCTGCCTATGCCTTGCCCCCTGAAATCCTTACATACGGCGATATCTTCTATATAAGCGTACCGGTTCCAATTTTTTCGCAGTTTAACTTTTCCGACGCATTTATCGTCTTGGTAGTAAAGATATATTATCTTATCAGTATTGTCAATATATTCAAGGCAATCTGCCTCCTCATCCTCTTCATCCTCTTCGTCTTGGTAGCTTTTTAAATATGGCGCTTCATAGAGTAATTCTGTAAAGGTCCAATTCTCGTTTTCATACCTCGGTATAATCTTACCTATCACCTCAAATGGTTCGCTGGGTTTATCGATATCTTTCAGGTGCCCTGCTTTCATTTCTGTAATCACTGTTCCCGCCTCTCTTCTATATCAGCGGCATATGTGCTATCCAGGCAGCCGGTTTTACCAGTGTATTTTTTATACATGTCCCTGGTATATTTTGTTATATTCCTATCATACTCCGGATAGGCATAATGAAGCCTTTCCGCCACCTCACCGGATACCGCCCTGAACAATTGATGGCATAGAAATAATGCTTCCCATATGTTTTCATAGGAATCCATCCGGTAGGTGGACAAAAGTTTCTCCCACAAATCCTCGGATATATACCTTTCAATAAACTTATAGTTCTTGCCTACACTTAATTTAAAGCCTGTTTCGATGCCGACCTTCCATGATATCATTCTCAGCAGCTCATGGCGAACAATCTGATTAAAATGATCAATAGCAAATAAAATTTCCTTACGGCACAATCCTTTAATAACATAAGGTGTTACATTCCAAAATTCATTGCAGCAATCATCATACTCCCTTGCGCTTGGCTTTCTTACATGATAATCTATATCAGTCGGAACTATGTCCCTTTTAATTCTACAATCTTTATCAATTAGAACCTTTATTAATTTATCGCCCTTTAGGTAATTATCTAACTCTTCCAAGGGCAATAAGGTAAGATCAATTTTATTGTAATCATCAAATAGCATAAGATAGGAAAATCCCTTTTCTTCAGGTGGGAATAATTCCATATCCTCCGGCTTTTGCATCATTATTATATTCCCAAATTGATTAAGCCAGTCATCATTAGATATAAACGGTTCTATATCACTTACAAAATATGTAATATCATAATCCTGAAATTCATCTTTAGGTATATTAATATTTGCGCGTGACCCCTCAAGGGTCACAATTCGAATACGTTCATCCTGTTCTGCTAAAGAAAGTACTAAATCCATCATTTCTTTTTCTGATCTCATTTACATACTCCTCGTTTATTTTTTCTATATTATTACATCTTCTTTTTTGCCGATACAATCAGCATCATTGGGCGTCGCATTTCATCCGCCATCCCCGGAATATCCATCATGTTCTCTGGCGGCTGTGGCTCCACAATCTGATTTATTATAAAACTATTTGAAAGCAGTGTATTTAGATATGTGGTCAGTGTTCTATGATATTTTGTAACCTTTTCTTCCAAAAACATAGCTGTCCGTTTGCCCTCATAATAATAATTGTCCACCGGGAAATGCAGTATTTCTCCTTTTTCGTTATAATACCAGTCTTGTGTTCCATGAGCAGTAAAAACAGGATGTTCAACTGTAAAAACTAAATTGCCACCAGCCTTCAGCATCCTATATATCTTTTTTATTAAATTCTCATAGTCTGCTACATAATGAAACGCAAGCGAACTTAGTATTACATCAAAGCTCTCCTCTGGGAAATCCACATCTTCTATGGCACAGCATTCATATTCAATCTGTGGAAAATGGGTTTTTCCTTTTGCTACTTCGAGCATTTTATGAGAAATATCAACACCTACTACAGAGGAAGCACCGTTTTCCATCGCATATATACAGTGCCATCCATAGCCGCATCCTAAATCAAGCACACGCTTACCTGTTTACTTATTTTAGCCAGTTTCGTCGTTAAATGCCCTTTACCTGTTCCAATTTCGTAAACGGTATCGGTTTCTTTTAAATTCAATTGTTTTATTATTTGGTTGAGTACTTTTTCACTCGTTAAAAAGTTTTGAGAATATTTTATATTTTTGTTCATGTAATCACTCCTGAAGTGATTACATCTGTAAATAAATACAGAAGTTAAACGATTTGTTTGTAATTTTAGTTATCTGTTTAAAAAGTCATAAGATTAGTCACTGGTAGGAATTAATCTAACGTATTTATTTATCTGCGTAATCACTGTTTTTAGTCTGTTTCAAAACAGTAGATGTTTTATCTACATTACGCATTTGGAATACCAACATGACGAATCCCTCCTTCTTAATTACAAATTTTTAGCATCTAATTTAACTTCAATTCCTATTATACAAAATTTTAAGATAATGCACTATCAACACACTCTTAAGTTTGCTTCTAAGTCTTATTTCCATAACTTCTTTTACGTTTCCGCCATTCTTTGCTGTTTCGATTTTTATGATATGGTGCAAGTCAGCACGAACACGAACCGTCTTATCTCCCATTATATCTTTTTTTGCACTGATTGGTGTATCATTTCGTTTTGCTTTTTGTGCGCCTAAATTTCCCACAATCACTCACTTCTTTCTATTTCTTCTTATTCTTATTTTATCATCAACAATCACAAATCACAAGTGATTTGTGATAAGTGATTTGTGATAAGTGATTGCCATATCTGCCATAATTATTGCAGGTGTATTGTACGCAGTCGATGATGTCGGGGCGTTTCCTCCTGTTGGCACTCGCCGCCCGCATCGCATAGCCGCAGTCCGCACACTTGATAACGCCCGAAAAGATATTCTCAAATCCCCCTGCGTTCTGCTCCCGCCTGCGGCTCGTCATAAGCTGCTGTACGGTGTCAAATTCCTCCTGCGTGACTATCCCCTCATGGGTGTCTGGTATCACTTCCCATTCTTCGGGCAGCTTAGAGGGGCGTTTCTTGCTTTTCATGTTGGCTGCAATCCGCTTGTAGCCTGCAAGGTTGCCCGCATATATCGGGCTTCTTAAAATGCCCCTCACGCTGTTCTCGCTCCAAATATAACGGTTTTCCTCGTTATCCTCAAAGTACCGCTCATAGCCTGTTGCCCCTTGCTCCACCGCATAAGCGGCAGGGCGTAGGATATGCTGTTTGTTGATGTGCTTGCGGATTTTGGCGATGCCGTTGCCCGCTAACGCAAGGTCGAATATCTCCCTTACCACATGGGCAACTTTGTCATCTATCAGCAGATGGTTGTGGTCGGCAGGGTCTTTGACATAGCCATAAGGGGCTGTTGTTCCCATGAATTTCCCCTGCTGAAACCTCGCACGGTACGCCGATTTTATCTTGACTGACACATCGGCAGAATACATTTCGTTTAGGATGTTGCGGAAAGGCGTGATGTCCATAGCGGATTTGTTTAAGGTGTCCACGCCGTCATTGACCGCTATATACCTCACGTTATGCTCTGGGAAAAAGACTTCCAGATATAACCCACAATCAAGATAGTTCCTCCCCAGACGGGATAAATCTTTTGTAATCACGCAGTTTATCAGCCCGTTTTCAATGTCCTTAATCATATTCTGGAAACTTGGTCTTTGGAAATTTGTTCCAGAGTAGCCATCGTCAACATACGTTTTTGCTAAATGCCATCCCTGCCTTTTCACATAATCCGTGAGGATGGATTTTTGTGTCGCAATGCTCGCACTCTCGTTATCCGTGCCATCGTCCTTTGATAAGCGGCAGTAAATGCCGACTTCATAAATCTTGTTCTCCGTTCTTATTCCTGCCATACTGTAAAACCTCCATATCTGTCCTAACGTTTTCATGTTCCATTGCGTACATTCTAAGCGGACAACCCCTCATTGTCGAAGGTGTCGCCCTCGGCAATCTTCTTCCGAATATCCTCGGAGATAATCGGGACAAACGCTTCTGCAACGGTCTGTGTGCCGATATATTCTCGACTGATAATCATTTGTACTTGCCCTTTTGGCACAATACGCTTTCTTCTTCCAGTTGTTTTCCTATCCTCGCCCATACTTAAATCTTCCTTTCCAGACAGGGCAGGAGAACGTCTGGAAACGCCCCGCCCTGTCAATCAGATACCATCAATCCCCGCTGTTTACTTCTTTCTGTAATGCTTCAAGGAGTGCCGCTGCTTCATCAGCGTTCAACGTGATACCCTTTCCGCACTTCTCACGGTTCGGGGAAAAGCTGCGGATGTCATATTTCGGCTCTCTCCCGTTCCATGAAATAAGATTGATTTCCTTTGTGTAGCCGCTGTCACTCGCAGACAATACGGCGATTTCCTTTACAATCTCATACTGGATTTCTTTCATTCCTTACCTCATTCTCCTTAAAATTCTGTCTTTCTTCTGTTCCAAATTCCTGCATTTACTTCCCGAAAAAAGAAGGTTAGCGGCTGTCCCTGCTCCGTTTTCTCTGCAACTCACGTTCCAGAAGTCGGATGATGGTTTCCCCCATCTGCTTCGGCGTTGTGTCCTTCGGAAAGTATTTTTTCAGTTTGCTTGTGTTGATTTTCAAGGTTTCTTTCTGGTTTCCCTTTTCCTCCGTCATAATGGAAAATATCATATCCATGTCAAGCTGCCCGCTCTGGCTCATGCTTTTCATCCGCTGTGCCTGTGAGAGTGAGGGCGTTGCTTCTTCGCTCTCCATCGTGGCAAAGAGATTTTCCTGCTCGTCTTTCTTCAAAAAGGACAGTTCCACCGCAGGTGTGAGGGCGATTTTCCCCTCGTCCACCATCTGCAAAATCGGCGGTATCAGTTCCGTCAGGCGGATAAAACGCTGGACGGTCATCCTGCCCACGCCGAAGCCCTGTGCCACTTTGTCGTCCGTCCGCAACTTCGTCACAACTTGTGACGAGGTTAAGTCTGTGCGGAAACCCTGCCGCTTCATGGCTTCGGATTTCATCCTGTAGGCAAACGCCCGCTCCGATGGCAGGATATTCTCACGCTGCAAATTACTGTCTACAAGGGTGATGATGGCTCGGTCACGGTCTAAGGGCAGGACAAATGCAGGCACGGTATTTATACCTGCAAGTTCGGACGCACGGACACGCCGCTGCCCCGCAATCACTTCATAACCGTTCCCGTCCTCTTTCGGGCGTGTGATTATCGGCGTGACAATGCCAAATTCCTTGATGCTTTCCGCTAACTCTGACAGCGTTTCATCCTCCACAACATGAAACGGATTGTCGGGAAACGGGTATAAATCTTTGGTCTTTAACACCTTAAAATCCTGTTTCTTCATTCACTTTTTACCTTTCTCTTGATTTGTTTCTGCCTGTTCTCTGTAATTCTTCCAACACTTCTGGCGGTATCTTTGAGAGCAGCCGCCCCATCTGCTCGTTGGTTCTCTGCAATTCAAATATCCTCTGGTTGGCTTTCTGCACCTTTAATTCCTGCTCGTACTTTTCATCACGCATACGCCCTGCATAGTCGGCTTCCTGCCCGATTTGCTCCTTTAAGCTGTCGATATACGCCTGCTGTCTGCCGATTTCCTTAGAGAATTTCTCCACTTCGGGCAGCCATGCGGCAACCAGTTCCAGAGCCTTGTCACGCTTTTTCCCTGCGTTAAAGGCGTTGATGTCGGACAGGGCAGACACGATTTCCCCATACTGCTTATCAAGCCTGCCGCCCAACTTATAGAGCCATGTGGGGACGTGTTTCCGCTTGGTTTCCATCGAAGATTGACCTCTCTCAAGCTGATTCCAACGTGAGGACATCCGCTCATGGTAGGCGGTCTGCCACTCCGACAGGCTCTTTTGATTGCCTAAAATTGTTTTGGCGGACAGCTTATTGTCTGGTGTAATCGGCACAAAGCAGAGGTGCATATGGGGCGTTCTCTCGTCCATGTGGACGACTGCGGAGAGGATATTCTGCTCCCCGACACGCTCCGAAATGAAATCCAGAGCCATCGTAAAATACGCTTTCTGTTCTTCGGGCGGTAACTGGTTCATAAATTCTGGTGAAGCCGTGATGAGCGTTTCCACCATCATCACGCTGTCTTTCCTTGTCCTGCACCCTGCTTCGGCTACCTTTCGGTTAATCTCTTTCTTATAGGTGTACTTTGGCGGTGCGACAAGATGATAGTTATTTTTAGAGCGTTCCATGTCGATATCTGGGTTGCTTTTGTAGGCTTCTTTCTTCCGCTCGTTGTGGCGTTCGCAAGCCGCAACGCCGCCCGCTTTGCGTTTCTGGAAACGCAGGATTGCATAGGGCATAATCCATCATCTTCCTTTCTTCGGCGGGTAACTGCCCTTTGGGTGACAGCGGTGACGGTGGTGACGGCAGTTTTGGGATGCCCCCTGCCGATTGCCGTAACTGTCACCCTTATCCCCTGCATGACGGTCATGACGATGGTGACGGTGTTTTTGGGATACTCCCTCGCAAGAGCTGTAACCGTCATGCCGCCGTTCTTTTATCCGAAGCCGCAAGGCGTAGGATAGCAGGGCGTAAGACCTGCCATAAGGGAGTCCAGAGGGAACGTCTGGCACACGGCTCTTTGCAGGGCAAAGTGTAGTGTGTTACACCCTGTAAACGCAGTCGGAAAAATCGGAGAGATTTTTCTGACCGCAGGGGTGATTTTACACGCCCGAAAAGGGCGGGTGAATCCCACGCCTGCATTTTGCGTTTGCGGGGTGTTCTCCCGTAGGGATGACAGCGGCAGGGTATCCTAAAATCACTGTCACTGCCGTCACCGCTGTCACCCGCAGGGCAGAGCCGCCAACTTTACATGGCTTTAAGCGTCAATGACAGTAACAGGGGGTATCCCAATATCGCTGTCACCGCCGTCACCGCTGTCACCCGCCCTCCTTGCAAGGGCAATCTGCCTGCCGTCTTTCCTGCGGCTGTACTGGTAGCAGATACGGTTCTCGCTTAAAAATGTGGTGTGATATTCATTCAGCCATTTCGTAATCACCGTGGGTATGGTTTCCGTTTCCCCCATAGCGGCTAACAGCTCCGTTGCCGTGCCTGCCCATTCTTCCTTATCCCTCATAAAATCCACCAACCGAAAAAGGACATCTGGTATCGTTTCTTTCGCAAGCTGCTCCTGCGTTTTCCTCTCCACAAGTTCCCAACTGCAATCACGGAAACGGAGCGTGTATTCCTGATAGGGCGTGTCCCTGCCCGTTACATACAGCTTGGCGGTGTCAGATGCCCGTTTCTCCTTTTCCAGAACAAAGGTAGCGTCCGCACTCCCCGTTAAGCCTGTCGTCCCAGACACCTTGTTGAACACATCGCTGTCATTCTGCTTTCGGATGTGGTGTACGACAATGACCGCCAGAGAGTGCCTGTCGGCAAAATCTTTGATTAGGGAGATGTCCCCATAGTCGCTTGCATAGGCGTTGTCTTTTGAAGCTGTACGGACTTTCTGCAAGGTATCAATGACAATGAGCCTGCTGTCTGGATAGTCTTTCAGATAATCCTCAAGCTGCACGATAAGACCGTCTGACAGCTTGCAGCTTGCCACGGCAAAATGAAGCCGCCCGCTCGCTTCGTCCGTCAAACGGAACAGCCTGTCCTGTATGCGGCAGAACGTGTCCTCAAGGCAGAGGTAAAGCACATCGCCCTCCATTGTCGTCATGTCCCATAAGGGGATTCCCTGCGACACGCATAAGCACAGCTTCAGCATGAGCCAGCTCTTGCCTATCTTCTGTGAGCCGCAGAACAGCGACAAGCCTGTGGGGATAAGGCTGTCCACCACAAAGGACGGCTTCTCAAGCGGCTCATAAAGGAGCGTTTCGGCGTTGACTGTCTGTAACTTCTGCATGGGTTTCCTCCTTTCGGGCAGTTATCTTGTTTTTGTTGCACATAGGCGTTGACCTCCTTAAAAATAGATTTACTCCCACGAAAAAAGTGAGAGTATGTAATACCGCCAATCCCACACAAATAAAAAACAGATTTCTTTTTCGGGCGGTGTCGGTCATGGTTGGAGATATTTCCTCATTTCCGCTTTTACTTTCTTCTTTGCAACAGCAACGGATTTCTGTATTGCAGAAGCGGTGCAATGCTCCATAGCGGCGATTTGGTAAAAATTGAACTCATACTCGTAGTAGAGCAGGAAACGTCGCCTTTGTATCTCTGGCAGTCTGTCAACCGCCTTACAGAGCAGTTCCGCCCGTTCTGCTTCAATCATTTGTTCCTCAATGCTCTTAGGCAGCTTTAACGCCCGCCTGTTCAGCGTTTCGTCCCATACTTCCGAAAACTCCCTGTGCCGCTCGTCCCATTGGAGAAGATTCCTGTTCCTGCGTTCCATCTGCCGAAATTCAAAGAATAACTGCTCGGATACTTCCAGTTCGTGGTGTTCCCCCTGCCCGTCCTTAAAACTGATAAAATACCTTATACCGCTTTCCGTGGATTCCTCCCGAAGCGTGTACGCCTTAGCTTTATATGCCATCCCGTTTTCCTCCTGCCAAAAATAAGCGGGGAGATTCCACTCCCCACCCAGTAGCCCGCAGAATAATGGGATGTATTAGACGCTTACAAAATTTTCCGAAGCTTCTTCCGCAGATGGTCTAACCTCGCATAGATGGCACCAGTCGTCAAATGCACAAGTGGGGCAATCTCCTTTGTGGAATACCCCTGCATTTTCAGCAGGACGATTTTCAAGGTACGCCCGTCCACCGTGACTAATACTTGATAGAGATTTTCGCTCTCAATCTCGTCCAGTAACTCCGCAACTGTATTCACCTCCGCTTGCCGCTCCCTGTCTGCCATGTCCTCAAGGTATTCCGCAACGTCATTCGTCCATCGGTAAAACCGCCTGTTGGAATTGAAGTCTGCCCTGTCCGCTATGCGTATCTGCTCAATGGTCACTTCATCAACGCCGCACTCACGCAGCAGCTTTTCCTCCGCTTCTTTCCAGATACGCCATTTCCTGTCCTCCCGTCCGTGGTTGTATGCCATTCTTTCTTCCTCCAATCAGAATTGATTGAGAGGGCAGAGAAAAGCCCCCTCATTTTCCCAAAGGAAAAAACAAGGGGGCTGAACGCCTTAAATTTTAATTTTCTATTATCTTTCTTAGTTTTCTTAGGATTCTGGCTTTGCGTTTGTTCACAACGCTCTGGGTTATGCCTAACCTCGCCCCGACTTCACGCTCGGAAAGTCCGTCAAAAAAGATTGCCTGTATCAACTCCTGCTCACTATCCGACAACAAAGGCAGGGCGGCTTTCAGCCTGTCCACCATAACAGCATTGACAACGGTTTCCGCAATGTCCGCCGCTTCATCAGCGATAAAGTCCAGAGGATTCCCCTCGCTGTCCGTAAATCCGTCCAGAGATAGCAGGCTGTTCCTCGCATCTAATTTTTGCAGGTAACGCCACCGCTCCCTGTCACGGTAGAAGTCCGCATATTGCTCCCTTACGACTTCAAGCAGACAACCTTGGACGGGGATAAACAGCTTGTCCATATATCCCTTGTCGGCTTGCCTGCGGCGGCAGAAATCCGTATAGGACAGTTCCACATAGCCGCCGCTTTCTTTGATATATACTTTTCTTGGTGCGTATTTCACCGCTAATACCTCCAATCTGAATTTTTGAAATGTAAAAATCCAGATGGAGAGGCGGGGAGCGGCAACGCACACCAGAAACAGCCCTGCGGCACTTTCCAACAAAAAACGACAAAAGAAAAACCGCAAAGGCTCTGTGACCTTCACGGTTATGGGAAATACAAATTCTGTTGTATGGAGATTGTACTTCCACTTTCAAGGTGAGAAGTACCGCTGCACTGGCAGAAATTTTTTTAACTGGTTTCCTGCCATTCTCTGATATGCTATGTATTGATAAATTTTACTTCGTATGAGCAGATGAATAACCGCCCGAAAAAAGAACATAAAAAAATCCCTCCAAATTTAAAAACAAATTCAGAGGGTAATTTAGGGTATAACAAAATAACCCACCCGAATATCGTTTTTTTTATTTGGTGAGTTTGTTCTTTCAAATACGAAACAAAAAGAGCCGATGATTCGTGAATTGTTCCACAATTTCATCGGCTCTGCGTCTTAAGCGTCTGGCTCTTTGATGACAGTTATCTTCAAGTTGTCAACTTTAATCAAGCTTTCTTGTCTGCATTTTGGACAATAAAGGGGATAATTCTCCAAAACAGTGTCCTTCCTAATTTTATTACGGGTTTTGCTCCCACAAACAGGACACAATATCCATTCGCATTTCATCATAATTAGTCTCTAATCCTTTCAAATCTCATTTTATATGACTTTTGCAAGCTGTTAAGCTAACTTGTGGAACATATGCCGAACCTTATCTATACGGCTATTCGGGCGGCGGGGTTGGCAAATAAATTTACCAATAGCTGGCTGGTATCCTTTTAACTCTGTCAAGCAGACTCCCTGCCCATTTGTGAAATAAGTTAAATCGTTCCTGTATTCTTGAATACATCT
>SKEW01000017.1_pt1 | contig 219268 bp, 158 predicted proteins | sample 4841441 | NCBI WGS metagenome assembly SKEW01 (sample SAMN11008799, study PRJNA524170) | human gut metagenome | isolation source: fecal sample from pouch patient p41 | place: Israel: Tel-Aviv | reverse complement strand
TGCAAGGACAAATATACGGAATAATACAAATTAATAAGTACCTTTGCGAAAATTTGATTCGTAATTATGTGGATACTTATAGTTGGTCTGGTGTTGCTCGCCATCGTGGCAATGATTGCCGGGTATATCCGCAACAAAAGGCTGCAAAAGAAAATAGATAACGGGGAACTGGACAGCTTCCCGGAAGTAAAGGAAGTCGACGTAGAGTGTTGCGGACAGCATGAAGTTTGTGAACGGGACAGTTTGCTGGCTGCCGTCAGTAAGCAAATAGAGTATTACGACGACGAAGAACTGGATACATTTATCGGCAGGGCCCCCGAAGAATATACACCGGAAGAAGCTGATAAATTCCGTGATGTCTTTTATACCATGCAAGACACCGATGTAGCCGGATGGGTACGCAGCCTGCAACTGAGAGGAATCAGCCTTCCCGATGAAATAAAAGATGAAGTCTTTCTGGTAGTAGGCGAACGGAGGATACATCCTTAACCCGCCCGTCTGCCTCACGTTCCTAACAGCTGAACCGTATGGATTTACTACAATATACCTTTTTTCAACACGCTCTCCTGGGAAGTCTTCTGGCAAGCATTGCCTGTGGCATTATCGGTACGTATATCGTCACTCGCCGCCTGGTATTTATCAGCGGAGGTATCACCCATGCCTCATTCGGCGGCATTGGACTGGGACTGTATACCGGCCTCTCTCCCATTCTTTCGGCAGCCGTCTTTTCCGTCTTATCGGCTTTCGGAGTAGAGTGGCTCAGCAAACGAAAAGACATGCGTGAAGATTCGGCCATTGCCATGTTCTGGACACTGGGTATGGCATTGGGAATCATGTTTAGTTTTCTGTCCCCGGGTTTCGCTCCCGATCTTTCGGCCTACCTGTTTGGCAATATCCTCACCATTACACAGACCGACTTGCTGATGCTGGGTATTCTTGCCATCCTGCTAATCCTGTTCTTCACCTTGTTCATCCACCCGATTATATACATCGCTTTCGACCGTGAGTTTGCCCGTTCACAAGGAATCCCGGTAGTAGTATTGGAATATATCCTGATGATGTTCATCGCCCTTACCATCGTTTCCTGTCTGCGCATGGTGGGGATTGTACTGGCTATTTCGTTGCTGACCATCCCACAGATGACGGCCAATCTGTTTACCAACAAGTTTAAACGCATCATCTGGCTGTCGATTGCCATCGGTTACCTGAGTTGCCTGGGAGGTCTGCTGATCTCTTACCGCCTGAATGTGCCTTCGGGAGCATCCATCATTTTCTTCTCTATTCTTATATACATTGCATGTAAAATAGGAAAGAGCCTTTTCAGAAAGAAACAATAAAAACAACATATAAGTATGGAAATCAAGATTCAATCACTGGAACAGATTCACGAAGCTGCCCGCGAGTTCATCTCTGCCATGGGCGATAACACAGTCTTTGCACTCTATGGAAAGATGGGGGCAGGTAAAACGACTTTCGTCAAGGCACTTTGCGAAGAGCTTGGAGTGTCGGATGTTATCACTTCCCCAACTTTTGCCATTGTTAACGAATACCGTTCGGACGAAGGCGGAGAACTGATTTATCACTTCGACTTCTATCGGATCAAAAAGTTGAGCGAAGTATATGACATGGGGTATGAAGATTACTTCTACAGTGGTGCACTTTGTTTCATCGAATGGCCGGAACTGGTAGAAGAACTGTTGCCGGGAGACGCCGTAAAGGTTACCATCGAGGAACTTGAGGATGGAACAAGAAAAATAGTGATTAACGACTAATCATCCGAGCAATGGCCCCTCAATATTTTGTTCAGGGAATATTTGCCATCGCAGGGCTTACCGCCCTGCTGGCATCTATACTCAACTGGAACTGGTTTTTCACTGCCCAAAATGCACAACTGATTGTACGGAATGTAGGCAGAAAACGCGCCCGGCTGTTTTACGGACTGCTGGGAATCATCATGATAGGTATGGCTGTCTTCTTCTTCCTCAATACGCAACCTGTATCAGAGTAACTGACGGGATTTCATTTCCAGATATTTGTTGATCACATCAATTGACAGTTTATCAGGAGTTGTAAGCAGCGAATAAATGCCATGCTGCTTCAAAGTAGACACAATCAGTCGCTTCTCAAACGCAAACTTCTCTGCGATAACATGTTGGTAATACCCTTCGGTTGTCTCCGGTTTCCCGGCAATATATTCTTTCAGGTCGGCATCCTCAAAGAATACAACCAACACCCTGTGCTGTCTGGCCAGTTGTTGCAGGTAAACCAGTTGCCGGTTCAGGCTGGTCATGTTACTGAAATTGGTATAGAGCATCAGAAAGCTACGTTTATTCACATGCTTCCCTAAATGCACACAAAGGGCGGAAAAGTCCGTTTCACCAAACGTTGTTTCCTGTTTATAGAGATTCTCAAGAAGAGCCTGCATTTGTCCGACTTGCTTGGAAGCAGGGACGAACGTATCAAAATGCTCGTTGAACGTCACCAACCCGGCTTTATCGTCTTTTCGCATGGCTACATACGAAAGCACCAAAGAGGCGTTGATGGCATAGTCCAGCAACGTCATACCACGAAAAGCCTGCTGCATCACACGCCCTTTATCAATCACGCTGTATATCTGCTGACTGCGCTCGTCCTGATAAACATTGACCATCAACTGATGGCGGCGTGCACTGGCCTTCCAGTTTATAGTACGGTAATCATCTCCTTTTACGTATTCTTTGATCTGTTCGAATTCCGTCTGATGTCCTGCCCGACGAATACGCTTGATGCCTAATTCGGTCAGATTATCACTTATCGCCAGCAATTCATATTGATGAAGCATCAGGTAAGAAGGGTATACTTTGACGGTTTCGGACTTACCACACGTAAACCTTCGGGATATTAATCCGATCCGGGTGGTTGAGAAGACACGAATAGATCCGAAACCGTATTCTCCCCTATGGGTCGGACGTAGTTGATATGTCACTGTCTTCCCTTCGTTAGGCTGAAGAGACAGTTCAAAATGAACGTCTCTCTGTTGAAATATGACGGGAACTTCATCGATCACTACCAGATTCACGGGATAGGGATAACGGCTTTCGATACGTAAACTGACATCATTATCATCTCCGTTAGAGAAACGCCCGGCGCATTGACGGAAGGCCCGGATACCGTTGGTACGATACAACAGATACCCGTCGAAGGCCAGGGCGAGCAATAGCGCAACCAACCCTAACTGCCCGATGATGAACATAGAGCCGAACAGATATCCGCCACCTGACAACAGGATGACGACAAGGACGAATATGTAAAAACGTTTGGTCAGGAACATAATTATTTAGGTACTTCCACTTTATCAATCAAGCGCTGGGTTACCTTGACTGGCGAATATCCTTCCATTTCGGCTTCTGCCGTCAGAATCAGGCGATGCTGCAAAACGTAGGGAGCCACAAACTTAATGTCTTCCGGAGTCACAAAATCACGCCCCTGCAAAAGTGCATAAGCTTTGGCAGACTGCAACATAGCTACTGAAGCACGGGGAGAGGCTCCCAAATAAACAGCTTTACTGGTACGGGTCTGTTGGGCAATCAAAGCAATGTACTGAAGCAGAGTCTGATCCACGAATACCTTTCCCATCAGCCGGCGAAGAGAAAGCAGCTCCTCACTGGTAATCACCGGCTTTATCTCCTCTAATTTCACCAATGCAGCATTGGTATGGTGGCGTTCCAGAATGCTGACTTCTTCTTCAAGCGACGGATAATCCATGGTAATCTTCATCAGGAAACGGTCAAGCTGGGCCTCGGGTAACTTATAGGTTCCTTCCTGCTCCACAGGATTCTGTGTAGCCAGAATGGTATAAAGTTCTCCCATCCGGTAAGTCGTTCCGTCAATGCTGGCTTGACGTTCTTCCATTACTTCAAAAAGGGCAGACTGGGTTTTGGCAGGAGCACGATTGATTTCATCTACTAATATAACATTAGCAAAGACAGGTCCCCGATGAAAATCAAATTCATTGGTTTTCATATTGAAGACGGTCGTACCCAGAACATCACTCGGCATCAGGTCGGGAGTAAACTGTACACGGCTGAAATCAGCATCTATCAGGCGCGCAGTAAGACGGGCAAGTAAGGTCTTGGCTACTCCCGGCACTCCTTCTATCAAAACGTGACCGTTAGCAAGAATAGCCGTCAACACCAGGTCGACAGTACGTTCCTGCCCCACAATAACGGAAGCAATCTGACTTTTCAGTTCCTGTATCTTCTCTGAAAAAAGAGTCAAATCGGTACGCGGAGCTTCTTCTCCATGCATATCATTCATATTTTCTTCCATATTCTTTTTATTTATCAAATTCATATTTCTTTTCTTTCCAATTATTCTTCCTCCGCCAAAGGATCAAGATCGAGGCTTTTCTATCTCATTCATTCCATCAATCAGGTCTTTCATCAATGTCTCTCCGGCCTCCTGTTCCCCACGTACCACAGAACGAAGTTTACGGAAAAGATTTCGGACTTTCACCTCTTCATTTCCCGTCTTCCGCGCAATCCGGCTGCACAAGACATCATCATTACTGTCATCTTCTACATCCACCTGTATGTTCCGCCGCAAGCTCTCAGCAAAATAAGTGAACTTTTTACGTACAAGATCTGCATGATTCTTTTTTTGATAATAAAGTATGCCTATCAACTCCGTAAACTCAAGGTTACGGTTGGCCGGCTCACGAATCACCGGAATGGCCCTTTGCCTCCTACGGGCAGTAAACACCATGAACAGCACCAATACTGACATTGTCAGATAGAGTGCCCACTTCAGAGGACGTTGGGAAAGAAAGTAGCGGAAAGGAGATTCTTCAATCTGCGCACCGGCACCATAAGCCTCGGTACGAATTACGGGCAACCCTTTCAGATGTGAAAGCAAACGGAAAAGATAGGCTGCATTATCGCCATCGAGCATCCCATAGTTAGTGAACAGCAAAGGCGTAGTGACCAAGACAATCTCTCCCCTCCCGAACGGACGGCTGATAGCCACAGGCGGAAAGCAATCCGGTAAACTGTCATTGAACATCTGCATGGAATCGATCCGGCTCGTAGCCAACGGCAGAGACAACGAATCATACTTCGTGAAATAAATACCGCATAAATGCGGATAAAAACGGAAAGTACGCTTATCATATACCGCCGAATCACCGATCCAGAACACACTGTCACGTTCCAACAGATCGGCTGCATATTCTTTTAACCGCCTCGGATTGAAATAAGCATACGAATTATTGAATCCCAATGTATCAGCCAGTAACGGACTAAAAGAGGAACTGGCTATCAATATCTTGTTTCCCCTACGGACCAGATCGAGTAAAGCACTGACATCCGCCTTCACCAAATCCAGATGCTGGGTAACGACAAGAATACTTTTCCGGGGGCTGCTGTCAGCAGCAAACTGATAGAATGTCTTGCGCGAAAGTGAATATCCATCCGGAAGCGAAGACTTTAAAACATCATCAAATACAGCCCCTCCCAATGGCTGGTGATCATGTTGCCCGAAAGTCGGGTTCCAGACAAATTTCTTCGGCAGGTGATACTCAACCACAAACATGATCAGCAAAAAGAGAACTATCCCAATGATAAACCAGCGGCTACCTCTCATTCGATACCTCCTTTCCGTATCTCGGTTTGCAAGGACAACAATTCCTCAAACAGTGGCTCGGATGCAGCAAAATTGCCATAACGCACCCTCAGGAAACCATTTGTCAAACGCCTGAAAGAGCTGCGAAGTGCTTCCTGTTTTACCTCATAAATATATTCTGTAGGAGTTTTATAGGGCTGCCAGTCTATCCGCCCCTCATCACTCAATAGTTTCAAGGTTTGCAAATAAAGCAAACGAATGGATTCCCGGTAATCTTTACGTTCCATGGCACGCTTTATCTCAGAGTCAAAATCAACCCCGTAAATAGTATCTTCATGGACACTGTAGTTCACAGGCCCCCTGCGTGAACGCATAAAAAGCTCGGGACGTTTTTTATAAACAAACCAAAGAATCAACAACAAGATCAGAATGGCAATGACAACCAGAATAATACCGGAATATTCCTCCGCAAAACGACTTCCGAAAATGGCGCGCAGTAACTTAGAAAGCTGCATACTGAGCCAGCCGAAGACATCGATCTCAGGTGTTATCAGTTCCCGGTTGTAGTCATAAGCCGGATTGGACTGCCAAAAGGCAACTCTTGCGGTATCACAGACCAGAGTATCAGCTTGCAAAGTCATCCAAAAAGTTTAATCAAAGTTGCTCAAATTTATCTATCTCGCTTTCTACTGAAATACTGTCTACCACTTCACTGGCATGCCCATATTGATATACTATACCAATTAAAGAAAATATCATAGAAAGATAGGCTCCAAAAGTTTGGATAATGGCCAGCAGATAGACCATAAAACTATATCCGGCGGAAATAGTTAACTCATTCTGTGTATCGCTCAACATAAAGAAGTATTTCACAATAGTAGCAATGTACCACGGAGTCGTAGTAACGCCCTGCAATACACTGGATATCAATCCCATGACTAAGGAAACGCCAAAAACACCTCCCCATGTGGCAAACCCCAGACGGAAAGTTTTCTGGAAAGCAGCAAAGATGCCGATCTCCTCAAATAAGTAAATTGGAGTAAACAAGGCCAAAGGCACTGCACAGGCAATCAGCAGCGGAATAGTAAGCAAAAGTGTAAATGGAGAAGCTGCAACCAGAATCCCTATAACAATACTCACTGCTATAATCAGAACTATATAAAACAGTACCATAACCAGCAGACGTTTTATATTCTTGAACAGAAAAGGCTTCAGATCGGCAAAAGTCACACCCGCCAAACGTCCTTCACGCTGATTATAAATCTGCATCAATCCGTAAACAATGGAAGTCAGTAAAATAGATCCTACCAAATAACAAAGAAACATCAATCCGTAATTGACCCAAAATTGTGCACCTATCGCTTCCAGAGGATTGGCTCCGGTCTCTTTGGCAGCTGCAAAGCCCATTGTCCCCCCCATGATTCCATTCATGCTGATAGCCTGAATCAGACATAATGGCAGAATCAAATAGGTACTGAACTTCAACATCGGCTTCCAGTTCTCTTTTATAAAGTCCATAGTGGCATTGAGTTTGTCACCAAAAGGACGCTTCACATATAAAGCAATTTTAGGTTTTTGTGATTCCATGATTTTTTCTATTTGGTAAATAAATATAGTAATAGATGATAAATGCCAGTGATAAAAGAATAATGCTCAACCGTAGAAAGTCAGGCAATTCAGTATGGCGTGTGATAAAACCCTCAATGAATCCGGCCATAACAAAGACAGGAACCGTACCCACTATAATCTTTAGTCCTTTCTTGGCTCCACGCATAAAAGACTCTTTGCGGGAGTAAGTCCCGGGAAACAGCCATCCGTTTCCCAATGCCAATCCCGCGGCACCGGCTACGATAATAGCCCAGATTTCCAAAGTTCCATGCAGCCAGACAGCAAGCATCGATTCTCCCAACAGGCCATGCTTAAAAAAGAAGGTCTGAAAGGCCCCGAGCATTACTCCGTTATTAAAAAGTAACCATCCTGTCCCAAAGCTGGTGAGCAACCCCATTGCAAAGACATTGAAAGAAACCATGATATTATTCAAAGTAATGCCCAAAAACATAGGAACTTCATCCGAACCGTTGTATACAGCCATCGGTTCACCACGCGCTATGTTATCGAGCGTCATATCCACATAACCATTCCCCAGAATCAGACGGACGAAGTTATCATCATTCGCTGCTGAAACAATACCCACCAATACACTGGCCAAAAAGATCAGAGCCGAAATCAACAGCTCTTTACGAGCATGGTACATCGTTTGTGGAACCTCTTGTGTCCAGAAAGTAAAAATGCGGGTCCATTTCTCCTTCTTATTGCGATAAAGCACATTATGGAGGGCCGAAGCCAGGTTATTCAGATAAATAGTAATGCGGGAAGACGGATAATGAGTTTGCGCAAATGCCAGATCGGCAGTAAGTTCCGTATAAGCATCGGCAAGACGGTCGGGAGTCAGTTTATCTGCCTGCTCCACCACCTTCTCTGTCTCTTTCCATTTTTCAATGTTCCGACGTATAAACGTTACCTCTTTCATTTAACTCGTTGAATTCCGGATAAGTTTTGTCCGAAACCGGAAGCAAAAGTAAGAGAATTATGATATATTTGCAACCGAAACTAAAAAATGTTTAACCAGAAATGGCAGAATCGACTATCATCACAGGACAATTCGTACGCATCAGTCAGGTACCCGCCAGCCTTGGCGAACGGATATTGGCTCGTATCATCGATTATTTTCTGCTGTTTATCTACATTCTTGCCACTTCTTATGTATTGGGGAAACTCAATATACACGCTTTTTCCGGAAGTACTTTTTTCTTGTTGTTCCTGTTTATCTATCTGCCCGTACTATGTTACTCGTTACTTTGCGAAGTTTTTAACCAAGGACAAAGTATCGGAAAAAAGGTCATGAATATCCGTGTGGTAAAAGCAGACGGTACGACACCCAGCCTGAGTGCATATCTGCTAAGGTGGTTGCTCTATGGGATAGACGTAACTATTACCGGAGGATTGGGGGTACTGGTCATACTATTAACCAAAAACAGCCAACGTTTGGGTGATCTTGCGGCAGGAACAATGGTAATTAAAGAGAAAAATTACCGCAAAATACAAGTAAGCCTTGATGAGTTCGATTATCTGACCAAAGGATATCACCCCAGTTTTCCATTAGCCGCCGATCTGTCCTTGGAGCAAATAAATGTGATCAGTAAGGCGTTAGAACTGCATCATAAGGACCGGGCAAGGCATATCTCACAATTGGCACCCAAAGTTCGTGCACTGCTTTCTGTAGACCAAACAGACGTAAATGATGAAAAGTTTCTTCAAACCGTTGTAAGAGATTACCAATACTATGCGTTAGAAGAAATTTAGTAGATCTTATTTCGTAAAAACAGAGTAAGCCGGACTTTTATTCATCCTATTTTCAGGCAGATATCCGGACTCCTATACACATCCGATACTTCCGAGGGCCGAAAAACAAAATGTATTTTTAGCAGGAGGAGAAGAATCAAGACAAAGTAAACTATCACACATACATGCAACAAAAAAGCGTGCAGAAGTGTTTCTGCACGCTCTTTATCTTTTGGTTTACGAAGACTGGCTTATTCCACCTGTCCCAGAGAATTTCCGTATTCCATTTCTCCCTGCACCACAAACAAGATTTCTTCCGGGTCGTATTCACCCACTTCATCTTTCTTGGCTTCTTGCACGATATATTCCACTACCTGCTCCAGATCGATGTCTACATAACCGTCAGCATCGGGCTGAGCATCAAGGATTCCGCTTTCAGAGTAATACTCATCGATCAGATCGAGGAAATAATATAACTCGTCTTCTGAGAATTTATCCTTCAACTCCTGAGGCAAATAGTTCCGGATGAACTCGATGGTCTTTTCATCATCGGCATCACTTAACAAAAAATCGTCTTCCAGTCCCATAAACAAATATTTTTAATGAAAGTATATTATAATAATTTCTCAACTTTCTCTACGAATGCAGGTTTAGCTACGGCACCGACTTGTTTATCCACTAATGCTCCGTCTTTGAAGAAAAGAACCGTAGGAATGTTACGAATACCGAATTCTGCAGGAAGATCAGAGTTTTCATCTACATCACACTTACCCATAATCACTCTTCCTTCATATTCTTTAGCTAACTCGTCGATGATAGGACCTACCATCTTACAAGGCCCGCACCAGGGAGCCCAAAAGTCAATAACAACCGGTGTTCCTTTTGCAAGGATTTCCTTAAAGTTGTTGTCAGTAATCTCTAAAGCCATTTCTTTAATTATTAATTGTTAGTTATTAAGTATCCATCACTGTTATGGGGCAAAGATAATCAATTTATATGAAACGCAAGTTCGGGACGTTCCTTTAAATAGGAAATTAATTCTCTACCTACCGAAAGTTTAACGGGACGAGAAATCAAGTCTACATACATCTTTCCATCCGTATCTGTTACCTTAAAATAAAGTTCTGTATTTCCCGGAGACTCTTTCGTCAAAGTGGCAAGTTCCGTAACCAAGTTCGAATTAAGTTCGGCAAGCGGAATCAGAATTGTGATCTTCTCTACCAGTTGTTCCTTGACGTCGGGCAGCAATTCCATCGAAGTAATCTTAATATCAAGTTCATCGGGACGCCATTGTTTAGGCTGGCAACGAGCTTTGATAAACAGAAAAGTCCCTTCACCTAAATAGCCTTGAAAAGTAACCCAATCGTTTCCGAAGAAAGGTATCTCGGCAGAACCGGAGTAATCTTCTATTTTGGCTATGCCATAAGGATTACCATTCTTACTTATACCTCGACGCACGCTGGTAACAATACCTCCCATCGTTATTTCTCTTCCTGCCAAAGCAGCTTTATCATCAAGTTCGATCATACGGGTATTGCATACATGTTCCAACACAATGGCATATTCATCAAGCGGATGAGCCGACAAGTAGATACCGACCAATTCTCTTTCTTTATTTAACCTCTCCAAATCATTCCAACGTTCTGCCGGAAGAATTTCGGGAGTCGCTATGTCAATCACATTGTCTCCTCCGAATAATGAATTAACGGCAGCAGCTTTATCCGCCTGATAACGGTTACCATAACGCATCAATGTTTCAAGAAAAGTTTCGCCTTTGGCATTCACCGCAAAATACTGTTCACGTTTCAGCTCAGGAAAACTATCGAATCCGCCCGCAAGAGCCAGACACTCCATGTTCTTCTTATTACAAGCATTCAAATTGACACGCTGAACGAAGTCGAAAATACCTTTAAAAGGACCATTTTCCCTTCGTTCCTCCATGATGCTTTGCACAGCAGCTTCACCTACTCCCTTTACAGCCCCCAGCCCGAAGCGGATATTTCCATTCCGGTTTGCCGTAAACTTCAGGTTACTTTCGTTCACATCCGGACCAAGCGTCTGCACTCCCATTGCTTTGCACTCGTCCATCAGTTTGGTGATATCAGTAATATTCGACAAACTTCGGCTCATGACAGCTGCCATATATTCAGCCGGATAGTTAGCCTTCAGGTATGCTGTCTGGTATGCAACCCAGGAATAACAGGTAGCATGTGATTTATTGAACGCATACGAAGCAAACTTCTCCCAGTCCGCCCAGATTTTCTCAAGTACCTTCGGATCATGGCCGTTTTTCCTTCCACCTTCAACAAACTTAGGTTTCATGTGATCCAGCTTATCACGCAGTTTCTTACCCATCGCTTTACGGAGGGCATCCGACTCACCACGGGTAAAATCGGCTAAAAGGCGTGACAGAAGCATGACCTGTTCCTGATAAACCGTAATTCCATACGTATCCTTCAGGTATTTCTCCATGACAGGAATGTCATATTCAATAGGCTTACGTCCATGTTTACGGTCGATAAAGTCAGGAATATAGTCCATTGGACCCGGACGATAAAGGGCATTCATCGCGATCAGATCCTCAAAAGTAGACGGCTGCAACTCACGTAAGTATTTCTGCATACCGGCAGATTCAAACTGGAATGTACCGATAGTCCGTCCATCACTATAAAGTTTATAAGTTGCAGGATCCTCAATTGAAATAGAATCAATATCCAGTTCCATGCCTTTACTCAGACGGATGTTTTCGACGGCTTCTTTGATAATAGACAAAGTCTTCAGCCCCAGAAAGTCCATCTTAATCAGTCCGGTATCTTCAATCACCGAACCTTCATATTGGGTAACCAGCATCTTCTCGCCGGTCTCCTTATCATCTGCCGTACTGACCGGCACCCAGTCCGTAATATCATCACGGCAAATAATGGTACCACAGGCATGTACACCGGTTCCCCGCACGTTTCCCTCAAGCATTTTGGCATATTTCATCGTATCCCTTACCAATGGATCAGGTGACGCTTCGGCAGCCTGCAATTCGGGCACATATTCTATAGCATTCTTTAAGTTCAGTTTTTTATCAGGAATTTTATCAGGAACCAGTTTGGCCAAACGATCCGATTCGGCAAGCGGAAGCTTTTGTACACGTGCAACATCTTTGATAGCCAGCTTTGTTGCCATAGTACCATATGTAATGATATGTGCTACCTTCTCCTGCCCATACTTCTCCGTCACCCAACGAAGCACTTCGCCACGACCATCGTCATCGAAGTCAATATCAATATCCGGCAATGAAATACGGTCGGGATTCAGAAAACGCTCAAACAGCAAATCGTATTTAATAGGGTCTATTTTGGTGATCTGCAAACAATAGGCCACGGCTGACCCAGCAGCCGAACCACGTCCCGGTCCAATGGATACCCCCATATTACGTCCGGCAGCAATGAAGTCCTGCACAATGAGGAAGTAGCCCGGAAAACCCATCGTCTTCATAATATGTAACTCAAAGACCAAGCGTTCCTTTACTTCCGGTGACAACGGATCGCCATAAAACTTCTTGGCTCCGTCGAAAGTCAACTTCTTCAGGTAATCGGCCTCCAGCTTGATACGATACAGTTTATCATATCCCCCCAAACGTTTTATTTTATCTTTAGCTGCTTCTTCACTCAACACCACATTGCCATTTTCGTCTTGGGTGAATTCATCAAAAAGATCCTTTTCCGTATATTTTTGCCGATACCCTTCTTCTGTTCCGAAATCCTCCGGAATAGCGAAAGTAGGCATAATCGGTGCATGATCGATCGAATAATATTCTACCTTATCCAGAATTTCTAAAGTATTACTTAATGCTTCAGGCACGTCGGCAAAGAGCTCGTTCATCTCTGCTTTCGTTTTCATCCATTCCTGCTTAGTGTAATACATCCGGTTGGGATCATCAAGGTCTTTTCCCGTACTCAGACAGATTAGCCGGTCATGGGCTTCAGCATGCTCTTCGTTGACAAAATGAACGTCATTTGTACAAATCAACTTGACATTATACTTTTTGGCGTATTCTATCAAATGCTTATTCACATTCACCTGCAATGGATATGCTTCATGATTAGCTTTCGGCACCGTTGCTTTATGACGCTGCATTTCCAGATAATAATCGTCCCCAAACAGATTCTTATACCATTGAATAGCTTCCTCTGCTTCCGCCAACAATCCCTGAGTTATCTTTTTGGGAACTTCACCCCCCAAACATGCCGAACAGATAATCAAGCCCTCATGATATTTCTCCAATTCATTCCTGTCTGTACGGGGGCGCATATAATAGCCTTTGGTCCACGCACGTGAAACCAATTTGATCAGGTTATGATACCCCTTCTCGTTTTTGGCGAGCACAATCAGGTGGTACCCGCTTTGATCGGGTTTTCCTTCCTTTTTATCCATAGTCCGGCGGGCCACGTACATTTCGCAACCGATAATGGGCTTGAACAACCGCCCCTCCGCCTCCACTATTTTAGCTTTACAATCAGCAATCTCAGCCTCTTTATCCGCACAGTCCACTTCACCGGCCTCAATGGCTGCAATCCGTTTCTTCAGGTCCTTGATTTCTCCTTTCGGACCCCCGTTTTTCTTATTCACATAGTTCGTAAACTCTTTGATGGCGAACATGTTTCCATGGTCCGTAACGGCAATACCTTTCATTCCATCCTTTATGGCCTTATCGACAAGCGCACTGACACTGGCTTGGCCATCCAGAAGAGAATATTGCGTATGGACGTGTAAATGAACGAAATCCTGCATAGTTATAGGTTGATAATTTGAAGCCATAAAATTACAATGTCTGTAGCTACTAACAAAGATAAACTCCAAAAAGTTATCAACATAAGTCATTTCTATCTGCAAATGCTTGCTGGATTTTTAAAATAAGTATACTTTTGCGGATAATTATCATTAAATAGCGCAAATGGGTCGACTTAAAAAATTAAAAAAGATAAGAATTCACCGTGAAGGAACACATATTTTATGGGGTAGCTTTTTTCTGCTACTAATTATAAATGCAGCCCTTTACTGGGGAATTGATTGTAAAATACCATTCTACCTGATGGCTCTGGTCAGTGTTATAGTCTATCTGTTGATGGTTAACTTTTTCCGTTGCCCGATCCGCCTGTTCGGACAAGATACTGAAAGGATCGTAGTTGCACCGGCCGATGGGAAAATCGTAGTTATTGAAGAGGTAGACGAACATGAATACTTTCATGACCGCCGGATCATGGTATCCATTTTCATGAGCATTCTAAACGTACATGCCAATTGGTACCCGGTGGATGGAGTCGTCAAAAAAGTCTCTCACGAAAACGGCAAGTTCATGAAAGCATGGCTTCCGAAAGCCAGCACAGAGAACGAGCGTTCAATGGTTGTTATTGAAACTCCCGAGGGTGTAGAGGTCATGGCACGGCAAATAGCCGGTGCAATGGCACGCCGCATCGTAACATATGCCGAACCGGGTGAGGAATGTTATATTGACGAACATCTGGGCTTTATTAAATTTGGTTCCCGTGTAGATGTATATCTGCCATTGGGCACTGAGATTTGTGTTAGTATGGGACAATTGACAACCGGTAACCAAACCGTTATCGCCAAATTAAAATAAAAAACGAACAATGGCAAATGCTATTATCCGCCATATACCCAACACAGTGACCTGCCTGAATCTCTTTTCAGGATGCATTGCTTGTGTTATGGCCTTTGAAGCCAAATACGAATTGGCTGTCACTTTTATCATCTTGAGTGCTGTCTTCGATTTTTTCGATGGTATGTTGGCACGTTTGCTTCATGCCTACTCTCCTATTGGTAAAGAATTGGACTCTTTGGCCGATGATGTCAGCTTCGGCGTAGCTCCGGCTATACTTGTTTTTTCATTCATGAAAGAACCCGGACTTGTGTATCCCGACTTTCCGGCAGGCGTAAAAGAGTATATTCCTTATCTGGCTTTTCTTATTTCGATATTCTCAGCTCTCCGTTTGGCCAACTTTAATGTAGACGAACGCCAAACGAGTTCCTTTATCGGTCTTCCTGTCCCTGCCAACGCTTTATATTGGGGTGCACTTATTGTAGGAGGCAAAGAATTCTTACTTGCTCACTGCAATGTTATATACCTTATTATAATGGTAATGCTTTTTTCATGGTTGCTGGTAGCTGAGATCCCCATGTTCTCCCTGAAATTTAAAAATCTTTCTTGGAAAGACAATAAGATTAGTTTCATATTCCTGATAGTCTGCATTCCACTGTTGCTGTTCTTGGGTATCAGCGGATTCTCAGCGGTTATTGTATGGTATATCATTCTTTCACTTTTAACAAGAAAAAATAAATAAACAATCCTTCTGGCACGTTTGTTGTACTACAAATTTTAAACAATGCATAAAACAAATAGCCTATGTTTCACATTTTAGGATTTTTATTCATTATCGTTATCGCCGTTATCATTATCGGACTGGCCCTTGTAGGAAGTGTGTTAAGAGCCATCTTCGGACTGGGGAAACGCTCATCCGCCTCCGGTTCCGGAAGCCAGAATTCGACACACAGTAATTCGGGGCAAAGATACTATCGTCCGACACAAGCTAACGATAAAGAGGAAATCATTACTGAAACCGGAGCTAACAAGCACAAAAAACTTTTTGATGACAATGAAGGAGAATATGTGGATTATGAAGAGATAAAAGATTGATAATATAAAAATTCACCTTCTTTTAGACGCAAAAAAATCTTTCATCAGATTGGCACATTCATCGGCGAGTATCCCTTTGACAACTACAGTTTTGGGATGAAGGGACTTTGGAGCATATCTCTGGTACCCCCTTTTTTCGTCTTCAGCACCAAAAACCAATTTACCAGTTTGTGCCCAGGCAATAGCACCGGCACACATCACACAAGGTTCTACAGTAACATACAACGTACATTCATTCAGATATTTTCCTCCAAGGACATTGGCTGCCGCAGTAATAGCCTGCATTTCGGCATGGGCTGTCACGTCATTCAATGTTTCAGTCAGATTGTGTGCACGGGCAATGATCCGTTCTTTGCAAACGACAACTGCTCCCACTGGGACTTCTCCACGTTCGCCTGCCTTAGCAGCCTCAACCAGAGCTTGTTTCATAAAATAAGAATCGTCCAACATAATCTTAACGCCGCATATCGTGTTCACCAAAAAGAGTCGGATAATCCTCCTCCATATTTTTATGTATAAACATGAGAATCGTTTCACGAAGCCAACGCGATTTATTCGTTATCTTATACTTATCCAGATAACGATCTACAATCTGCTGCTCATCTTCGCTTAGCAATATACTCATCCTGCGTTCCCGTTTAGGTTCGTCAAGAGTTGCCTTATTACACTTTTTATCTCTCTTTCTCATATTCTTTGCAAATTTACTTTTACTTCTGTAATTTCAAAGAAGAAAAAGAGTAAATTTGCAGAAAATAGTATGCTAAAATTATATGGCAGAACATAATCTGTTAGGAAAGGCCGGAGAAGATGCTGCTGTTCAATATCTGGAGCAGCACGAATATACCATTCGTCATCGGAATTGGCGTAAGGGACATCTGGAACTGGACATTGTGGCAGCCCAAAACGGTGAACTGATAATTGTGGAAGTAAAGACACGTACCGACACGGACTTTGCATTACCTCAGGATGCTGTTACTCCACAGAAAATCAGGCGAACCGTAATCGCAGCCGATACATATATTAAGCTTTTCCAAATAGACGCATCTGTAAGATTTGATATTATTACTGTCGTAGGTAAAGTAGGAAATTTCAGAATTGAACATATAAAAGAGGCGTTTTACCCGCCATTATTTTAAATAGTATGAATATAGAATCAGCCAGAGAATACTGTCTTCAGAAAAAAGCAGTCACCGAATGCCTCCCATTCGATGAATACTCACTTGTACTGAAAGTGATGGATAAAATGTTCGCACTAATCGATTTGGAAGGAGCCAATATGATTGCTTTGAAATGTAATCCTGATTATGCCATCGAACTACGTGAACATTATTCAGCCATCGAAGGTGCTTATCATTTCAACAAAAAATATTGGAATCAGATTTTCTTTGACCGGGATGCCGACGATAAATTGATAAAACAGCTGATTGACCATTCTTACGAAGAAGTATTGAAGAAATTCACTAAAAAACTACGTGCCGAATATGATGCCCTTCCCTGAGTCTTTTCCTGTACCTTTGATTTATATCGAAGAGACAGACTCCACCAATCATTATTTAAACGATCTGTGCAATAAGCAAGATGTCAGTGAACTAACCACGGTAGTAGCTAACTACCAAACCTTGGGCAGAGGACAGCGAGGAAACAGTTGGGAATCGGAGAAAGGTAAGAATCTGATATTCAGCTTCGTACTTTATCCCACTTCTTTAGAAATCCGCAGACAATTTCTTCTATCTCAAATCATCTCTTTATCCATTAAGGAAGAACTCGACACATACGTTAAAGATATCTCTATTAAATGGCCGAACGATATTTACTGGAAAGAAAGAAAAATCTGCGGAATATTGATTGAAAATGATTTGATGGGAGTACATATCAGCCAAAGCATTGCAGGGATTGGTATCAATATTAACCAGGAAGAGTTTTTTAGCCCCGCCCCCAATCCTGTATCACTTAAACAAATCACCGGTCAAACTTACGAACTCTCCGGAATATTGGCAGGAGTTATGCAACGAATTATAGAATATTACAGCCTGCTTCAAAAAGGGGAGCACACTTATATAACCCACCGGTATCAGAAGGCGCTTTTCCGAAAAAAGGGTATGCATAAGTATTCCGATGCGAACGGAGAGTTTATAGCCAGAACCATAGAAGTTGAAGCCGACGGTCATCTTGTTTTGCAAGACGATACAGGCAAAATACGCCGATACGTATTTAAAGAGGTACAGCACATTTTATAATACTTCTTCTTTTTTTAGTTTAAAACATTACCTTTGCAATATTGTTTTAAATATAAAAACGTTTAATTTATGAAAATCAGATGCCTACTGTTAATATCCATATTAACACTACTGTTTGTCAGTTGTGAAGACTCCAATACCGAAAATAATTCAAAACTTGAGTTGTCGGAGTCATCTTTTCAAGATATTGACAGCGATGGAGTTACTCTAACCGTAAATATCACCAGCAGCGATTCGTGGGTAGCAGCAAGTTCTTCAACCTGGTGCAAGCTCGTACCCAATAAGGGAGCAAGTAATCAGCCACTCGGCATTGTTGTAGAGACTAACCTTGAAACGACTGAAAGAAGTGCAACGATTGCGGTAACTTCCAGTGGAATAAAAAAGGTCATAACCGTCACACAATTGGCAGCTGGACATTCAACCGATCCCGAAGCGTACCACTATGAACTTCCCATAATCTTCCACGTGCTATATAAGAATAGTTCCGACCCCAAACAGTACATTAGTCCAGACCGTTTAACTGACATATTAAAAACGGTCAACAAACTATATAAAGATAAGACCCAAAGTGTAGATATGAACCTAACCTTTACACTGGCATCTACAGATCCCAATGGGAAAACATTAACTTCTCCGGGAATAGAATATATACAATGGAAAGACGACTACCCCATTGACTGCGATAAATTCATGGAAGATGACACAACAAAAGGTGGAGTGGGATATGTAAATTATCTATGGGACCCCAACCGATACATTAACGTGATGATTTATAACTTTACAAATGACCCGCAGTCAAATACTACCACCTTAGGAATCTCTCATTTGGCATTCACAACTACAGGCAGCAACTCTCTGGAGGGGCTTAATGAAACAAAATATTCTTACTTGGAATTAAAGAATCTGAGTTTTCCGTATTGTGTCTCCATTAATAGTCTCTTCATTGACCAGCAATCTACTTCCACAGCCTACAACACTACTGACATTACAGTGACACTGGCGCATGAGTTGGGTCATTATTTAGGACTACACCACGTTTTTTCAGAAGATCCGGAAAGTAGTTGTAAAGATACAGACTATTGCAAGGATACACCCAGTTATGATAAGGATGCTTATGATATGACATATCAGTGGGCAATGGCAGGTAACATACCTGAGAAAGAGCTTTTTGCTTATCTTGTCAAACGCGAAAGTTGTGACGGTGCCCAGTTCATCTCCCATAACATTATGGATTACTCCGTCAGTTACTCCGACCAATTCACACAAGACCAATGCAACCGCATTCGTCATGTATTGACATATAGTCCGCTGATACCCGGACCTAAAAAAGAGCAAGCAAATACCCGAGCAGCTATCGAAGAAGTTCTTAAACTACCTATACGCACAATCAAATAATAGAAAAAGAGGTGAACAGATAGTTATCTGTTCACCTCTTTTTCTATCAACTGTATCTTATCAAGCGTCTTCCTTGCTTCTGTCGAAGGAAACCGGCTCACAACTTTCAGCAGATACTCTCTTGCTTTTCCGTATCCGTTACTCATCACCCGGCTTAAACCATCACGATAACGGGCATACTGCATACGTGTCGGAGCAGCTATCTTCTTATATTCATTCTCTATCCGTTGCTTCTCACGTTCCGCTTTCAAATATAAGTAGTTACCTATAAAAATATTGGCAGCAAGGTTATCAGCATCCAGCATCAACACTTTCTGATAAGTCTTCAAAGCCTCTGCTTCCTTACCCCGGCAAACTTCCATTTCGGCACAAGAGACAAGACAGTTTACATCGTTCGGTGATTTTTGCAGCAATTCTTTATAAAACAGATACGCCTTATCATAGCTGCGTGACTTCTTATAGAATGAAGCCAGCTCATTAGCAAACTTCGAGGCTACATCTGTATTCTTATCCACCCCGGTCCAGTAAAACATCTCGGCCTTTTCCACATTCGTATTCACGGCCTGACGGAACAGACTAATAGCTTGTTCCCACTGTTTATTATCAATGGCGGCTGATACTCTCTGCAGCATTTCTCCTGCCGATTGTGCTGAAAGCGCAAACGGAAGCGAAAACAACATGGAAAGAAATAAAGTCAGAGCTTTCATCTTATTCATACTTATTTAGTTAGGTTCCTACAAAGATAGAAATTATTCCGACTCACCGGTCACTAAAAACCAATTAAATAACGTTATTGTTCTCTTCATTTTCAGATTCACCTTTTTTCGTGTAACTTTGCCCGTCCATGGATAAAATCTTTCATCTCAGCAGTGGTAACAGACGGATTCTGCAAATAGCCGTCCCTTCCATCATCTCCAATATAACCGTTCCGTTATTGGGGCTGATCGATGTTACTATTGTAGGCCATCTGGGGTCAGCAGCCTACATTGGTGCCATTGCCGTGGGAGGTATGCTGTTTAATATCATTTATTGGATATTCGGTTTTCTGCGGATGGGTACCAGTGGAATGACTTCTCAGGCATACGGCAAGCGCGATCTTGACGAAGTGACCCGACTCCTATTACGGTCGGTCGGTGTAGGACTGTTCATTGCTCTCTGCCTGATGCTTCTGCAATATCCCATACTAAAAGCGGCATTTACTTTTATCCAAACCTCCGATGAAGTGAAACGTCTTGCTACACTTTATTTCTATATCTGCATTTGGGGTGCTCCCGCCATGTTAGGGCTTTATGGCTTTGCCGGATGGTTTATCGGTATGCAAAACTCCCGTTTCCCGATGTACATCGCCATCACTCAAAATATAGTCAACATCGCAGCCAGCCTATGCTTTGTCTATCTGTTGGGTATGAAAGTAGAAGGCGTTGCGCTGGGTACTCTGATTGCCCAATATGCAGGCTTTTTCATGGCATTCCTGTTATGGCACCGATATTATGGGCAACTGCGAAAACGCATCCAGTGGAAAGGCCTGCTGCAAAGACAGGCCATGTATCGTTTCTTCCAGGTAAATCGTGATATCTTTCTACGTACTTTATGCCTGGTGGCGGTAACGATGTATTTTACCTCTGCCGGAGCAGCACAGGGAGAAGTTGTCCTGGCCGTAAACACACTACTTATGCAACTTTTTACTCTGTTCTCATATATCATGGATGGTTTTGCTTACGCAGGCGAAGCATTGGCAGGACGCTATATAGGCGCCGATAACCGAACGGAACTTCACCGCACTGTCCGCAGATTATTTGCCTGGGGTACCGGTCTTTCAATCGCTTTCACCCTACTTTATGGCATAGGAGGACAATCATTTCTCGGCTTACTCACCAACGAAGCGTCTGTTATCAATGAAGCAGAAACCTATTTCTATTGGGTATTGGCTATTCCTCTTGCCGGATTCTCGGCATTCCTTTGGGACGGCATCTTCATTGGTGCGACTGCAACACGCCAAATGCTCTATTCCATGTTTATAGCTTCGGCCAGTTTCTTCATTATCTATTACACATTTCATAACTCAATGGGTAACCACGCTTTATGGATGGCATTTATCGTCTATCTCTCTTCACGGGGATTCATACAAGCACTGCTCGCCAGAAAGATAATGCAACAAAAATAACTCTCAAAAGAATCTCGCTTTAAAACTATTCGTTTATCTTTGCAAAAAAAGAAATCATTAACAACCAACTCGTATGGCAAAATACAAAAGAATCCTGTTGAAGCTCAGCGGTGAGAGCCTGATGGGAGAAAAGCAATATGGCATCGATGAAAAACGATTGGCCGAATATGCCGCACAAATCAAAGAGATTCACGAACAAGGCGTACAAATAGGTATCGTCATCGGTGGTGGCAACATCTTCCGCGGACTGAGCGGAGCCAATAAAGGTTTCGATCGGGTGAAAGGCGACCAAATGGGAATGCTGGCCACTGTTATCAACAGCCTTGCACTCAGCTCGGCATTGGTTGCTGCCGGGGTGAAAGCACGCGTACTGACCGCAGTACGTATGGAACCCATCGGTGAGTTTTACAGCAAATGGAAAGCCATCGAATGTATGGAAAACGGCGAAATCGTGATCATGTCGGCAGGAACAGGAAATCCATTCTTCACTACCGATACCGGCTCTTCCCTCCGCGGCATCGAGATAGAAGCAGACGTAATGCTGAAAGGCACCCGTGTAGACGGTATCTACACTGCTGACCCGGAAAAAGACCCGACTGCTACAAAATTCGACACCATCACTTACGACGAAGTGTTGAAACGCGGATTGAAAGTGATGGATCTCACAGCTACATGTATGTGCAAGGAAAACAATCTGCCCATCGTGGTATTCGATATGGATACGGTAGGTAACCTGAAAAAAGTAATCACAGGAGAAGAGATTGGCACATTGGTACACAATTAGTCAATTCTCTAATCTGAAGAAATACGAATGGGTTAATAAGTGGACAGGATACGTTCAGTTATTAACCCATTCTTCACTTATTCTTATAGGGATAGTTGCAGATAACCAAAAAATAATCTACTTTTGTTTTCAAAATTAATCAAAGTGCCAATTTTATAAAGACTTAATAAGATGGTAGACGTAAAAACGATTATCGAAGAATCACAAGAGAAGATGGATATGGCAGTGATGTATCTGGAAGAAGCACTGGCACACATCCGCGCCGGAAAAGCAAGCACACGCTTGCTGGATGGTATCCGTGTAGACTCTTACGGAAGCATGGTGCCCATCAGCAACGTAGCTGCCGTAACCACTCCCGATGCACGCAGCATCACGATTAAACCTTGGGATAAAAGCATGTTCCGGGTTATTGAAAAAGCCATTATCGACTCCGATCTCGGTATCATGCCGGAGAATAACGGTGAAATTATCCGCATCGGCATCCCCCCTCTTACCGAGGAACGCCGTAAACAACTTGCCAAACAGTGTAAAGCTGAAGGCGAGACAGCTAAAGTAAGTATCCGCAACGCGCGCCGCGACGGTATAGATGCACTGAAAAAAGCTGTAAAAGACGGTTTGGCTGAAGATGAACAAAAGAATGCAGAAGCTAAACTGCAGAAGGTTCATGATAAGTACATCGCCAAGATTGAAGAAATGCTGGCTGAAAAGGACAAAGAAATTATGACCGTATAATTCTAAATTACAAGTTACGAGCTACGAGTGCAGTGCACAAGCACAGCCTCTCCAATCATTTCTTATAGCTCGTAACTTGTAATTTGCAGTTTATAAAACATGAAGGGATTAGTAATAAAGAATACAGGTAGCTGGTATCAGGTGAAAACCGATGACGGGCAGTTGGTTGAATGCAAGATCAAAGGTAATTTTCGGCTGAAAGGCATACGGAGTACAAATCCCGTTGCCGTAGGTGACCGTGTACAAATCATACTCAACCAGGAAGGAACGGCCTTTATCAATGAGATAGAAGACCGGAAAAATTACATCATCCGCCGTTCATCGAACCTCTCCAAACAATCGCATATTCTTGCAGCCAACCTCGACCAATGTATGCTGGTGGTGACTATTAACTATCCCGAAACTTCAACCACCTTCATCGACCGTTTTTTGGCGTCGGCAGAAGCCTACCGTGTACCGATGAAGATTCTTTTCAACAAAGTGGATGCTTATGATGAAGACGAACTGCATTATCTGGACAGCCTCATCACCCTCTATACCCAAATAGGTTACCCTTGTTTTAAAATATCCGCACTGACCGGTGAAGGAGTCGATGCCATACGCGAGGAACTGAAAGGCCGGGTAACCCTCTTCTCCGGACATTCGGGAGTGGGCAAATCAACCCTCATCAATGCCCTTGTCCCAGGGCTGGAAGTCAAGACCGCAGAGATATCAGCTTATCACAACAAAGGAATGCACACCACCACTTTCTCCGAAATGTTCCCCGTCCCCGGCAACGGATATATCATCGACACACCCGGTATCAAAGGTTTCGGCACTTTTGATATGGAAGAGGAAGAGATAGGGCATTACTTCCCCGAAATATTCAAGACTTCGGCAGACTGCAAATATGGAAACTGCACACACCGTCAAGAACCCGGTTGTGCTGTTCGGAAAGCGGTAGAAGAGCACTACATCAGCGAATCACGCTATACTTCCTATCTGAGTATGCTTGAGGATAAGGAGGAAGGAAAATACCGTGCGGCATACTGAATCTCTGCTATTTTTCAGAGAATATTCTTTATTCTATTTTAATGCTTCACTTGGCAAAGCAACTGCTTCTCCTACAAAAAATACGTTTCGATCTTCCATCTTCCACCTTTTTCCACTTACTCCATTAATAATCAATGCAATGACATGGTGGAAGATCGCATTTTCAGCCGGTTTATCTTCCACCCGCATCTTCCATCTTCCACCCGTTAACTTGAGCGCCATCCAATCGTTAAGACACTGATAGGCAACACTAAGGAACGTATTTATTAACTGAATACATTGTTTAGAGCATTGTGCTTTCCTTTACTGTTTAGTCGAAAATGATCCGCTCTTCATCCCATCCCCGCTACCCGGGCCCATGAGCCCGTATACTCGGGCTTATAAGCCCGCATACCAAGGCCCATGAGCCCGCATACCAGGGCCGGAATAAACAAACAGAGATTCATTATAATAATTTTGGATACAAGCCTTTAAGACCAAAAACAAATACCGTTGGTTAGTTCGTAATCCGCGAAGAAGAAAAGAACCGTCGCACTTTATCAGGAGGATGATTCGATGACTGTTACAATAAGTCCTCACCCTTTTACTGAAAGGATATTGGGGCTTTCATATACTGAAAACATAATCAATAAGACACCTTAACACAAAAAATAAATCTATATTTTAATTTCCCGATTAAACCTTTTCCCACCCTCTTAGTCTAACCTTAGAACGGACATATACTAATACTAAGACATGGATAAAAAGGTTAAATGGGGCATCATCACATTGATTGGTGCCGGACTGATAGGCTGGGGTATCTACTCTCAGCTTCCTAAAGCAAATGAAGAGTTGGCAGCAGCCGACAAAGTGATGGCTGGCAAGCAGATCAACAAAAGAGTTCTGAATGTAAATGCCAAGATCATAAAGCCACAATTGCTGACAGATCAGATTCAAATTAGCGGCAGCTTGATGCCTGATGAAGAAGTGGATCTTTCTTTCGAGACTTCAGGAAAGATCGTTGAAATCAACTTTGACGAAGGCAGTGCCGTAAAAAAAGGACAGCTATTGGCGAAAGTAAACGACCGTCAGTTGCAGGCTCAGTTGCAACGCCTCGTAGCTCAGTTAAAGCTTGCCGAAGATCGTGTATTCCGTCAGAACGCTCTGCTTGAACGGGACGCTGTCAGTAAAGAAGCCTACGAACAAGTAAAAACGGAACTGGCTACCCTCAATGCGGACATCGACCTGGTGAAAGCTAACATTGCCATGACCGAACTTCGCGCTCCTTTTGACGGAGTAATCGGGCTCCGGCAAGTCAGTGTCGGTTCATATGCCTCACCAACCACTATCGTAGCCAAACTGACGAAAATTATTCCTTTGAAAATAGAATTTTCCGTACCAGAACGTTATGCAAGCCAGGTAAAGAAAGGCACCAACCTCAACTTCGAACTGGAAGGTAAATTAAGTTCTTTCCCGGCAAAAGTGTACGCAACCGAGTCAAGAATCGACCAGTCTACCCGTACGCTGACCGTTCGTGCCCTATATGCCAACAGTAACGGCGCACTGCTCCCGGGACGCTACGCCAGCATTCAGCTGAAAAAAGAAGAAATCCCGAATGCCATTGCCATCCCATCCGAAGCGATTGTACCGGAAATGGGTAAGGATAAAGTATTCCTCTATAAATCGGGCAAGGCTGAACCGGTAGAAATAACCGCAGGCATTCGTACCGAAGCTGAAGTGCAGGTGATAAAAGGTCTGCAGATGGGTGATACCATCATCACTTCGGGAACCCTTCAACTCCGTACAGGATTACCTGTCACACTGGATAATATCAATTAACTCCCGACCGCCTTATGAATATATCCGAATTAAGTATACGACGGCCGGTACTCTCAACGGTATTGACCATCATCATTTTACTCTTTGGACTGATCGGGTACAACTACCTGGGTGTCCGGGAGTATCCGTCTGTAGATAATCCTATAATCTCAGTATCCTGCTCCTATCCGGGTGCTAATGCCGATGTAATTGAGAATCAGATTACCGAACCCCTGGAACAGAACATCAATGGTATTCCGGGTATCCGTTCGCTGTCCAGCGTCAGCCAGCAGGGACAAAGCCGTATCACGGTAGAGTTCGAGCTGTCCGTCGATCTGGAAACAGCAGCCAATGACGTACGCGACAAAGTATCCCGTGCCCAGCGCTACCTGCCGCGCGACTGTGACCCTCCTACTGTTTCGAAAGCGGATGCCGATGCTACTCCTATCCTGATGGTAGCTCTGCAAAGTGACAAACGCTCCTTGCTGGAACTCAGTGAAATTGCCGACCTGACCGTAAAAGAGCAATTACAAACCATCTCCGATGTAAGTAGCGTTTCCATTTGGGGAGAAAAGCGCTACTCCATGCGCTTATGGCTCGATCCTATCAAGATGTCGGGTTATGGGATCACCCCTATCGACGTAAAGAATGCAGTAGACAAAGAAAATGTCGAACTTCCTTCGGGCAGTATCGAAGGAAATACGACAGAGCTCACCATCCGTACCTTGGGGTTGATGCACACCGCAGAAGAATTCAATAACCTGATCATCAAAGAAGAGAACGACCGTATTATCCGTTTCAGTGACATAGGCCGCGCCGAACTGGGGCCGGCCGATATCAAAAGCTATATGAAGATGAACGGAGTACCGATGGTAGGTATCGTCGTAATCCCACAACCCGGTGCCAATCATATCAAGATAGCCGACGCAGTGTACGAACGCATGGAGAAGATGCAGAAAGACCTTCCCGAAGACGTGAAGTATTCTTACGGATTCGATAACACCAAGTTTATCCGTGCATCCATCTATGAGGTAAAAGAGACGGTTTATGTAGCCTTCATCCTGGTTATCATCATTATTTTCCTTTTCCTGCGCGACTGGCGGGTGACGCTGGTTCCCTGTATCGTAATCCCGGTATCACTGATCGGTGCCTTCTTCGTCATGTATCTGGCGGACTTCTCCATCAATGTACTCTCCATGCTGGCGGTCGTGTTGGCGGTAGGTCTGGTGGTAGACGACGCTATTGTGATGACCGAAAACATCTATGTACGCATAGAGAAAGGTATGCCTCCGAAAGAAGCCGGCATCGAAGGAGCAAAAGAGATTTTCTTTGCCGTCATCTCCACCACCATTACGCTGGTGGCCGTGTTCTTCCCCATCGTCTTTATGGAGGGTATGACAGGACGCCTGTTCCGTGAATTCAGTATTGTAGTTTCCGGATCGGTGATTATCTCTTCATTCGCAGCCCTGACCTTTACTCCGATGCTTGCCACCAAACTGTTGGTAAAACGGGAAAAACAAAACTGGTTCTATATGAAAACAGAACCCTTCTTCGAAGGAATGAACCGTCTGTACAGTCGTTCACTGGCTGCTTTCCTCAACAAGCGCTGGATTTCCTTACCTTTTGTAGCCATCACAATCGGTATCATCGCTTTCTTATGGAACCACATTCCTGCAGAAATGGCTCCGCTGGAAGACCGCTCACAAATAAGTATCAACACCCGTGGTGCTGAAGGTGTGACATACGAGTACATTCGTGACTATACGGAAGACATAAACGATCTGGTAGACTCGATCGTACCGGATGCAGAGTCGGTAACAGCCCGTGTATCGAGTGGTAGCGGTAATGTACGCATCACGCTGAAAGATATGAAGGATCGTGACTATACACAGATGGACATTGCCGAAAAGCTATCGGCGGCAGTACAGAAAAAGACGATGGCGCGCTCGTTCGTCCAGCAATCGTCTTCTTTTGGCGGACGGCGTGGCGGCATGCCCGTACAATATGTGTTGCAGGCTACCAATATCGAGAAACTACAGGAAGTACTGCCTAAGTTCATGGCCAAGGTATACGAAAATCCGGTATTCCAGATGGCGGACGTAGACCTGAAATTCAGCAAACCGGAGGCACGTATCAATATCAACCGCGATAAAGCCAGTATAATGGGGGTAAGTACCCGCAACATTGCCCAAACCCTGCAATACGGATTGAGCGGACAGCGTATGGGATACTTCTATATGAACGGTAAGCAATATGAAATCTTAGGAGAAATCAACCGTCAACAACGCAATACGCCTGCCAACCTGAAAGCAATCTACATCCGCAGTGACAAAGGAGACATGGTACAGCTTGACAATCTGATCGAGTTGACTGACGGCATCGCACCTCCCAAGCTGTATCGTTACAACCGTTTCGTGTCGGCTACTGTTTCCGCCGGACTGGCGGAAGGTAAGACCATCGGACAGGGACTGGACGAGATGGACAAGATAGCCAAAGAGACTTTGGACGACACGTTCCGTACGGCACTGACCGGTGATTCGAAGGAGTACCGTGAAAGTTCTTCAAGCCTGATGTTTGCCTTTATCCTGGCCATTGTGCTGATTTACCTGATCCTGGCGGCACAGTTCGAAAGTTTCAAGGATCCGCTGATCATCATGTTGACTGTACCTCTGGCCATCGCCGGTGCACTGGTATTCATGTACTTCGGCGGTATCACGATGAACATCTTCAGTCAGATCGGTATTATTATGCTGATCGGCCTGGTAGCCAAGAACGGTATCCTGATCGTGGAGTTTGCCAATCAGAAACAGGAAACAGGTGAAGACAAACTGACAGCTATCAAGGATGCGGCATTGCAGCGTCTGCGTCCCATCCTGATGACAAGTGCTTCTACCATCTTAGGATTGATCCCGCTGGCGTTCGCCTCAGGTGAAGGTTGTAACCAGCGCATTGCAATGGGTACGGCTGTTGTGGGAGGTATGTTGGTATCTACCTTGCTGACTATGTACATCGTACCCGCTATTTACAGTTATATTTCGACGAACCGAAGTAATAAATTAAAGAGAGAATGAAACAGATTGCCCTATTTATCATAGCATTGTGCTGCACCCCTTTGGGTCTGCAAGCACAACAGCCACAAATTTATACTCTAAAATCCTGTCTGGAGTACGGTCTCCAGAATAATTATTCCCTGCAAATAGTCCGTAACGAAGAGCAAGTAAGCAAAAATAACGCTACGCCGGGTAATGCCGGCTACCTGCCTACCCTCGACCTAACGGCCGGTTATACAGGAACTGTGGACAATACCAACACCAAGGTCCGGGCTACCGGGGAGTCGGTAAAAGAAAACGGTGTCTTCGACCAGACCGTTAACGTGGGGCTGAACCTGAACTGGACTATCTTCGACGGCTTCAACATCACTGCCAATTATCAAAAGCTGAAAGAGTTGGAACGACAGGGAGAAACCAATACCCGTATTGCCATCGAAGACCTGATAGCTAACCTTGCAGCCGAATACTACAATTACGTTCAACAGAAAATCCGCCTTCAGAACTTCCGCTACGCCGTATCCTTGTCAAAAGAACGCCTGCGAATCGTGGAAGAACGTTATCACATCGGTAACTTCTCCCGCCTGGACTATCAACAGGCCAAAGTAGACTTCAATGCTGACAGTGCCAAGTATATGAAGCAACAGGAATTGCTGCATACGTCGCGCATCCAGCTGAACGAACTGATGGCCAATGAAGATGTGGACCAGCCGATTGTGATAGAAGACAGTATCATTAAAGTTAACGCAGGACTCCGGTTCGAAGAATTATGGAACGCCACTCTACTGACCAACGCTTCATTGCTGAAAGCCGAACAGAACAATACACTCGCCATGCTGGACTATAAAAAGGTAAACTCGCGTAACTACCCATACCTCAAAATGAATACCGGATATGGCTATACCTTTAATAAATACGACATTGCCTCCAATAGCCAAAGAGGCAATCTGGGTGCCAACTTCGGGGTAACAATCGGATTCAATATCTTCGACGGAAACCGCCGTCGCGAAAAGAACAACGCACGTATCGCCATCAAAAACGCCCGTCTGCAACGGGAGCAGCTGGAACAAGGACTGAAAGCAGACCTTAGCAATCTGTGGCAAGCCTACCAGAATAATCTGCAAATGCTGAAACTGGAACGGCAAAACCTGGTGGCTGCCAAAGAGAATCACGAGATAGCCATGGAACGATATATGTTAGGAAACCTTTCGGGTATCGAAATGCGTGAAGCACAGAAGAGTCTGCTGGATGCGGAAGAGCGAATTCTGTCTGCCGAATATGACACTAAGTTATGCGAAATCTCCCTGCTACAGATCAGTGGGAAAATAACAAAATATCTGGACTAAACGTACACTTAGCCCTTCTCCTTATAACATTCGGGGGTGTGTCAAAACTTACCACAGAGGGAAAGACTTTTGACACGCCCCCACCTTTTAAACCGACGGAACTGTTTGTTTTAATACAAAAGAAGCCTTGTATCGCCCGTTCAGATTGCTTATCTTTGCAGCCAATCCAATCACAAGAGTACGGCGGGCAAACCAAGCGATATTCCCCACGACTCTTTGTGTACCACGTACAACTAAGTAAAAAAAGAAACAGAAAGATGGGATTATTCATAAAGAAACCCTTTGAAGCCCTGTTGGCAGAGGCCAATGCGTCAGGAAGTAAATCATTGAAACGAGTATTAGGTCCCTGGAGTCTGGTAGCACTGGGTGTCGGTGTCATTATCGGAGCAGGACTCTTCTCAATCACCGGAACCGTAGCAGCAGGCTATACAGGACCGGCCATTACACTTTCATTTGCCATTGCCGCACTGGGATGCTGTTTTGCAGGACTCTGCTATGCGGAATTTGCTTCCATGATTCCGGTTGCCGGAAGTGCCTATACCTACTCATATGCCACCATGGGCGAACTGATTGCCTGGATCATCGGTTGGGACCTTGTCCTTGAATATACAGTAGCGGCTACCACTGTCAGTATCAGTTGGAGCAGATACCTCGTGGTCTTCCTTGAAGGGCTCAACATACATCTTCCGCAAGCACTAACCGCCTGCCCATGGGATGGAGGAATCGTCAATATCCCTGCATTCCTGATCGTGGTACTGATGAGTATCTTCCTGATTCGCGGTACGGAAGGCAGTTCCATCTTTAACGGTATCGTAGTATTCCTCAAAGTATCGGTGATCGCTATTTTTGTCGTATTGGGCTGGAAATATATCAATGCGGATAACTATACTCCATACATTCCCGCCAATACAGGCACACTTGGAGAGTATGGGATTTCGGGTGTCTTACGCGGGGCAGCTATTGTCTTTTTTGCTTTTTTAGGATTCGATGCCGTCAGTACGGCCGCCCAGGAAACAAAGAACCCGAAACGAAATATGCCGATCGGTATCCTGGTATCACTCCTTGTTTGTACTGTGCTCTATATGTTGTTTGCCCACGTAATGACGGGAGTTGCCCACTACACTGAGTTTAGCGGACAGCAGGGCATTGCACCGGTAGCTATTGCCATCGAACATATGGGGCATACCGATGCGGCAGGCATCATCCATCCGGACTATCCCTGGTTGAACCGTGCTATCGTTCTTGCCATCCTGTTCGGTTACTGTTCTGTAATTATGGTCACTTTATTGGGACAAAGCCGCGTTTTCCTGAGTATGAGCCATGACGGACTGCTCCCTCCATTCTTCTCGCACATCAATGAAAAGTTTCGCACACCGGCACGCAGCAATCTCCTGTTTATGCTGATAGTAGGTTTATTGGCTGCATTCGTCCCGGCACGCCTTGCAGGAGAGATGACCAGCATCGGCACACTGATGGCTTTCACACTGGTATGTGCCGCCGTATTGGTAGTACGAAAGACCATGCCGGATATCCCTCGTTCTTTTAAAACTCCGTTTGTGCCACTCGTCCCGATTTTAGGAATACTCACCTGCCTGTGCATGATGCTTTTCCTTCCCGCCGATACTTGGATACGTCTGGTATTGTGGATGCTCATCGGGTTGGATATTTACGTTGGCTATGGTATGAAGCACAGCAAACTGGAACAAGGCGTGAAAAACCGCCGGGGCCAATCGGCACTGAACATGATCGGTATCGCACTGTCTGTGCTTTGTGTCATCACCGGGCTATGGCACCAGCAGACGGTGGGTTGGGACGAAAGTAAAGTATTGCTGATAATCTCGTTTGTTTTCGCATTTACGCATTGCGCATATTATATGATGCGTATCTGGAAAGGGACAGCGAAGCAAAAATAGTCTAAAAACGAGTTCACCACAGATTACACAGATTATTTATTACGTAGATAATCTGTGTAATCTGTGGTGAACTTTGCGATATACTATTCCACCGCTTGCATCACCCGCTTCGCTGTTTCAATGCAATCTCCTTCAGCCTCCGCCGAATAGGGATTAGTGGCTTTGGCCCAAGGTTCTTCCACTGCATAGAAATCAATTTTCTCCGGGGTTTTACCTTCCAGTTTCTGAGAGAGAGAATCGAAATAAAGCTTCCAACGCATATAATAGAAATCCTTCAGTAATCCGTTCCACTCTTTGTGAGCATAATCACGAAGTCCGCCATAATCGGCTGCATTCCGGTTGCCCCAAGTCGTAATCTGAACACGGGCATTCCACTCATACAAAGCCTTTTCTTCGGATGTACCACCCAACGCCCGCGCCTCTTCAATCCACTTTCCTACGCGAAACTCCGGGCGGGTACCCAACAACTGATCCTGCAACAGAATCAGGTTCAGGAACTTCTGAGAAGCCATTCCGAAGAGTTCTTTATCACCACTCCGGTAAGCAGCGGTAACCGCCTTCTGCATCAGCCTGCCCTTCTCTGCGAGTGCCTGCCGAACGATATCCACCAGATCGTACTCAAAATTATTGTTTCCTTTATAACGATCGGCCACAGATACCATCAGGCGTGCAGCCTCAATCACATCTTGCGGACGGTAGTAATCTTTCATTTCCGACCAGCTGGACACCTGGTACACATCTTCCGCCGGACGTGCACAGAATACGGATTCGTGTGTACCTTGCTGCGTCAGGTTCTTCGGTGAGTTATAAATGGAGTTCGCCAGTTTGGTCCAGGCAGCCTGTACCACCGGATCATCTGCACCGTAACGTGCTTTCACATACTCCTTCAACCATTCCTCTTTCGTAAACCGCTCTGCACGCCAAGGCAGTTCCATCACCAGTTCGTACATCACAGGATTATTCTCTATTCCCTCAGGGGTCATCCCCACACCTTTAAGTGTAGAACCTGCGTGCGGATCGGCTTTAGCGAGATAAAAATTATCGATCACATTATCCATCTTTCCGTGCAGTCCGACATTACCACCGTAGTTCAGCAACATACAGTATACCCAGTCGTGCTGTCCATATCCGTTTTTGCGATACCATTCGGAAGTGGAATCTCCCCACTGCGGACGGCATTCACTGGTCAGGTCGAGTATAAGCAAGTCACCGGCCCCCAGATTCTCAATCATCTTCGGACGTGGATTTGCCTGCCATGCCTGCGCCACCCAAACCGCTTTCGGATTGGCCTTCTTCATGGCTTTCATCACAGCCTTACCTGCCGCATCGAGATCCACGCCTGCCGTATTGCCTCCTTCATGGAAGGGGTCCATGGAGTAAAAGTCAGCTTTCCCGTATAGTTTCTCAAGCTCTTTATAGTAGAGAGAAGAGATTTCCTCAAAACGCGGGTCGCTTGGTTGCAGGAATGCCGGACGGCGATAGCCACACCATGTTCCCGGATCGGATACGTTCAATCCGAGTTTCTCTTTCGCATTATGGGGCACCATACCGCAATAACCCGGAAGGACCGGTTCGATGCCGTATTCACGCATACGCTTCAGGATTTTCTTCTGCAAAGCAATCTGCTGTGTATACCAGCTATCCGGATTAGGTCCGCCCCAGCCTTCAAGGTTATTCATCAGCCACCAGGCAAAAAAGCCCGGACCGGATATGAACTCATTTATTTCGGTTTTGGTATATCCCAACTTATCAAGCACGTTATACCACACAGCCTCTGCCCCGGTCACAGCCAAAGGGATATTGATGCCGTGCAAAGCCATCCAGTCTATTTCTTTCTCCCATCGGTCCCAATCCCAGAAAGCCATGGAATAAGAAAAAGTACAATAGTTCAAATCATAACGGTAAGGCAGGGTCGTTTCTCTCCGTTCTTTTTTTGTCACCGGAGGAAGCACAGCCGGCAGTTTTGCCTGCATTCCGTTCCAGGAAAGGTGGATACCGGCATAATACTTCAGATACCAATTCAACCCGGTAGCGATGCTCACGTAATTGTTTCCACGGATAACGACTTTATCACCCTTCTGATCGAGTTCAAAAAAGTCGGTACCGGACTTCACTTGCTCGATAATAAACTTCTTCGAAGCTCCTTTGTCTATGCGCTCCAACAAGCCGGTCACCGGAGAAGCCATTGTCAAAGAAGTAACACAAAGTAAGATTGTTAATAGTATTGATTTACGATTCATAAATAATATGCTTTAATTACTGTTTTATCCCATAATCCATTTCGCCTTCTTGCCCAGCACACGATAGACAGCCCATACGATCAGCCACGAAACACCAAATGCCATGACAGACGCCACCGGTATCTGAATGCCCAGAGGCACACCCAACGTACGTACCAACAGTACGGAAGGACCGGTAAAGAAATAGTGTATCATATAGATACCGAAACCACACAAAGTGAGATTGGCAAGCGCTTTCTTGATTCCCTCCGAACGGAAGCTAACCTTTTTGCAAAGCATAAACACCGGGATGGTCATCATCACAACATTCAGCGAACAGTAAGTGAAGAAGAGCTCAAGCATCTCGTCACTGTATTCCGGCAAAGCCGTGATGTAACGGAAGCCAAAGAAGGTAACGGCATATCCTATCACAAACATTGGCAGACCGATTGCCAGAATCTTACCCAACGTCCAGTCAAGGTTACGCAGATAGTGTCCTAATAACAGATAGCCATTGAAACCGGCAAAGTAATAAAACATGCCGAACGCATTCCATGAACAGGTTCCCCAAAGATATTGCGCTACAAACTGATTGTAGTACGGCAATAACAGAGTGACAGCCCATGCACCGAGAAACCACAGCTTCGCCTTATCCGATGCTTTCTCCACCCAGGCAGAGAAGACGGGAAGATAAAGATATAAACCGATCAACAGGTAAATATACCACATGTGTACATCTACAATGGAGAAATTAAAAGGAATCTGAGCAATGTAATCCAAAGAGATGGACAGCGACTGGCGCATCACTTCCTCCCCCGAGTAAGGGAAAAAGTCGAGAATAATTTCGGGCTTGATGCCCAACAGACCGGTAATCCAGGGGAAAAGGTTGTAGATGACCGACCAGATGAGGAATGGCCATAAAACACGGGGGATACGTTTCTTATAAAAGACAGAGACTTCGCCGCGCACCGGCAGAAGCAAGGCTCCGGTAATCATCACGAACAGCGGTACGCAAGGACGAAGCAATGCTCCGTAGATGGCACCCCAAAGTTTGATTTCGTCAATATTAGGGGCAGTGCCCGGATAAAAGTTGAAAGGGTCTGTGCAGTGGCAACAGACAACGGTAAACATGGCAACGAAACGGACAACGTCCAGCCAGACAATGTGTTGAGGATTTTTCTGTAGTTCCATCGGGGAATTGTTTTACTGATAATGATTAAGGTGTTTATAATAAGAAAGGCATCTGTATAACACAGCATACAGACGCCTCTCACTCGAGTTAACATGATAAATAACCAATATTAATGACCACTCACCATATTCTTATTTGTTGCTGCAAGAGCCGCAACGGGGTTTAATTTGCTTGAAGAAGTCGTTGCCCTTGTCATCTACAAGAATGAATGCGGGGAAGTCTTCTACTTCGATCTTCCAGATAGCCTCCATACCCAATTCCGGATATTCCACACATTCGATGCTCTTGATATTGTTCTGGGCGAGGATAGCAGCCGGGCCACCGATTGAACCGAGGTAGAAGCCGCCATGTTTCTGGCAAGCATCAGTCACCTGCTGGCTACGGTTACCTTTTGCCAACATCACCATACTGCCTCCATGTTCCTGGAACAGGTTCACATAAGAGTCCATACGTCCGGCAGTAGTCGGTCCCATAGAACCGCAAGCCATACCGGCAGGAGTTTTGGCCGGACCGGCGTAGTAAATCGGATGATCTTTGATGTACTGAGGCAGATCTTCACCACGATCCAGACGTTCTTTCAGTTTGGCATGAGCGATGTCGCGACCTACGATAATCGTACCGTTCAGTGACAGGCGTGTAGCCACCGGATATTTAGTCAGCTCCTTCAGGATATCTGCCATCGGCTGGTTCAGGTTGATCTTTACAACATCACCTTCGCCTGCGTTACGCAATTCTGCCGGAATCAGGCTACCCGGATTAGAATCGAGTTTCTCGATCCAGATACCGTCTTTATTGATCTTACATTTGATGTTACGGTCGGCAGAACAAGACACTCCCAAGCCCACCGGACAAGACGCACCGTGACGGGGCAGACGGATGATGCGTACATCGTGTGCCAGATACTTACCGCCGAACTGCGCACCCAAACCTATCTTTTGAGCTTCTGCAAGTACTTCTTTTTCCAGTTCTACATCGCGGAATGCACGACCATATTCGTTACCGGTAGTAGGCAACTCGTCATAATAGTGAGTAGAAGCCAGCTTCACGGTCAACAGGTTCTTCTCTGCCGAAGTACCTCCGATTACGAATGCAATATGATAAGGAGGACAAGCCGCCGTACCCAGTGTCTTCATCTTTTCAACCAGGAACGGAACCAGAGTACCCGGATTCAAGATCGCTTTTGTCTCCTGATACAGATATGTTTTGTTGGCAGAACCACCACCTTTGGTCACACACAGGAATTTGTACTCCATGCCTTCCGTAGCCTCGATATCGATCTGGGCAGGCAAGTTACACTTCGTGTTCACTTCGTCATACATATTGAGCGGAGCGTTCTGTGAGTAACGCAGGTTTTCTTCCGTATAGGTTTTATAAACACCCAGTGAAAGAGCTTCTTCATCGCAATAGCCGGTCCAGACCTGCTGTCCTTTTTCACCATGAATGATGGCCGTACCGGTATCCTGACAGAAAGGAAGCACGCCTTTGGCAGCCACTTCAGCGTTGCGCAGGAAAGTCAATGCCACGTACTTGTCGTTATCACTTGCTTCCGGATCGCTCAGAATCTTTGCCACCTGCTCGTTGTGTGAGCGGCGAAGCATGAAAGATACGTCACGGAAAGCGGTATTGGCCATAGCTGTCAGACCTTCTTTCTGTACCTTCAGCACAGGTGTTCCTTCGAACTCGCTTACTGACACATAGTCTTTGGTAAGCAGATAATACTCGGTTTTATCTTCCCCATGTTCGAACATAGGTTGATACTTAAACGGAGGTGTTGCCATATCTCTTTATTTTATTACGTAATGTTAGTTAGTGAGGCAAAGGTAAGAATAGTTTTCCAAAGTATGAATAAAGTGGTGAATTTTGTCAAGAGCGGATTTACTTATTATTAACGTTCGGAGAGCGTTTCTACGAAGAAGAAGAGACCGCTCCGGAAGAAAGGCTCATTTCTGTGGAATGCAACCGTCTGTCCGGGCAAATGCAACCGTCTGTTTGGGCCGAAGCAAGGCTCTTCACATCACGGAGCAACGGTCTCGAGGGCATGGAGAGCCGGGGAAAGAGCAGAAAAGCCCCCGGCTCCGGGACACCGGGAGATAAGGGTACAAAAAAAGAGGAAGCTTTGCGGGCTTCCTCTTCTACTGCATTCTAATTTGAATATAAGTAATGAATCTGTTGACAAAGATACAACATCGGACAGGCAAAGTCAAGCATTCCGGGAATTATTTTAATCGTTTTCACGATACAGGGAATAGGCAGCCTGCAATATCTTGTTCTTCAAAAGCGGTGAATAATCCGGATGGCCGTCCAGGAAACGCACCACTTCTTCATAAGCCGGGCGGCTGAGATGATTGCCCAACAAGGCCGAGGCCCAGTTTTTCGGAAAGAAAATATCTCCGGTGCGTTGTACTTCCTCCAGCACCTCGAGTCCCGGACGGATGTATTTCACCGATTGCTCCTCGCGCAACGGATGGTTCAGATAACGTATCACGGCAGCCGTCCAAGGCTCTATCCGCCGGTTTTCCGCTACAAGCAGGCTGTTGAACAAAGTATCGAGCCGTGCGGTATCGGATACGACCGCCCGTGAAATAAAATCGAACTGGCGCAGACGGTCCGGATCATCAATCCGTGCCCGTTGTGTACGTAATATCTGTTCACTTTCGGCAGGCAGGCGGATGGCAAGTTCGTAAGCCAAAGTCGTGTAATCCTGTTGGTTCAACCGTTTGTCCGATTGCTCCTGCCACAAGGCATACAGTTCCTTCACCATAGGTTGGGAAGTCGCATTCTGCATAAAATAACGCAGCAACTGCACCCGGCACGAAGGCAACGGATGATTCCGGCTGATGGCGTAGACCCGCGCCTCAACCTCTGCTATCTGTGCCGGAGCTACCCGCCGCATGGCACCCGCCAAATAACCACTCACTGTAGACGCCACCAGAGCGTTCTTTTCTGCAGGAAGCCCTGCCAACAGGCTGTTTGTCCAGTCGTCCGCCGAAATATGTTTAGCCAGGTAATTCTCATAAAGTGTCATCAAGAGTGATTGGCGTGCCGTATCGTCTTTTACCTCCCACCAATGTGCCAACAGCCACTTCAAAGCAGATTCGTCGGGAACGAACAAGCCATAACCTCTGCCATCGGTATTGGGCAACACCAACGAAGGTACAGAAGGAAGCTGTATCCGAACCAAAGTATCCGTCATATTCACCCGCAACACCGAATCGCGCTCTCCGCAAAGAGTGACGGCAAAACGCTGCGGCCAAAGCAAACCACGGTTATAAGGATCACTCTGACGGACCTCCAATTCTTGTCCATCGATCCGGAAGTTCAGCGTAGGCATTCCTTTCCGGTTCACCCACACATCACTGAAAGTTGCCAAATCTTCGGACGCCTTGCCGTCTAAAATGCGAATCAGATCGTCCCAAGTGGCATTAGCGTACGAATAGGTTTTCAGATACTCCTGTATACCACTCCGGAAGTTGGCTTCACCCATCCTGTCAACCAGTTTCTCCATCATCACGGGAGCCTTGTTATAGATGATCTGCCCATAGATCAGCCCGGCATTACGCAGATTATCAAGTGGCTGCCGGATGGCATTTGTCCCCAAAGTACGGTCCTCGGTAAGAGAAGCGGCATTAAAAGTCTTGAGCTTATTCAGGGTATGATTGATCTCCGGAAACAAGGGTTCGACAATCCGGGCAGCAAAATAATTGGCAAAAACTTCCTTGGTCCATACATCGTCAAACCAATCCATCGTTACAAGATCGCCAAACCACATGTGAGAGGTCTCGTGCGCAATCAATTCCGCCCGGTTCAACTCCTCGTCCGGAGTGGGATGTTCGCTCAGGAAAATCCCGTTATCATTATATAAGGTAGCTCCTGTATGTTCCATTCCGCCAAACTGAAAACCGGGAAGAACGATGAAATCATATTTGGCAAACGGATATGCGATCCCTGTATACTCTTCAAGCCAGTGAAGTGATGCCATGACTTGTCTGAAAACAATATCCAACTGTGCTATTTTCTTAGGGTCGGTCTCACGATAATAGGCGGCGATGGTACGCCCGTCCTGAGTATACTCCTGTCGCTCCAATTTTCCGGCCACAAACGAAAAGAGATAAGTACTGAGTGGTTCGGTCGGTGCAAAACAAACGGTTTTACGGTCACCGGCTACTGTTTCACTCCGGACGTATGTGTTGGAAACAGCTTTCCAGTCGGCCGGAACCTCAAGCTTTAAAGTAAACTCGGCTTTTAGGTTGGGCTGCTCAAAGCAAGGGAAGACGGTACGGGCACGGTCGGGAACGAGCAACGTATAGAGGTATTCATCGTTCCTGTTCAGCGACTGATTGCCGGCAATGAAACGAATCTGTATGTCATTCGCCCCTTTCGCTGTCAGCGAAGCAGGCAGAATAATGTGTTCGTTCTCAAAGCGCACATCACTTACCGGTTTTCCATTGGCAATGACTTCTTTAATTTTTCCACGCTCCTCACGAAAATCAATCAGGACTTCCTGAGCGGCAGCAAGGTCGAAGCGCAAGGTGATATCACCGTCAATAGGTGTCTCCTTCTGCCGTGGAATGCTGAAACTGAGTTCATACTTCAAATTCTTAATCTCGGCTTTACGATGATCGGCAAGCTCTTTAGAAACGCCGGCATCATAAAAACGAGGGTTCTTCTCTGCTGTCCGGCAACATCCGGTCAGCAGGAAGAACCCGATCATTCCAAATAAAATGTGTATTTTCATAGCAAATATATTGTAGCTCGTAATTCCGTCACGCCAGTTGCCCGATACGGTTAATCAGCTCCTCACCCAGAGCAGTCTTATCATCAATGTGTTGCAGCACGGCAGTGACAAACGGATTACTCTCAAAATCGCCACGTACCTGACCGAAATCCAGCTTCATTTCATCGCGTGAGCCGTCGGCACCAAAGCCCGTCATAGACGAAAGTGAGAATTCCTTGCGTGCGTCATCATACACCATGCGGTCCAGTCCGACCACTGCTTCACGCCAGGCACGGACGATAGCGATAACATCTTTTGCTGTAATGGTTTCGGGGTTCAGACCATAAAATTCCTGTATCTTATGGTAAGCCCACGTCCATTCGTAAGTATAATAGTTATCGTGCATCTCGGCAAAACGGGCATTCATACTCTTCAAACGATCGATCTCACCACTTTCGATACCGGTAATCAGTTTTTCCACTTCACTTTTCGGAGCAATCAAACCGGCAATATCCACCCACTCGCCTACTCCGATTTCGGTATCCGGTTTCAGACGCCGGCGTATCTCTTCATTATCTTTGAAGTTAATCCCCTCAAGACGCTTAATGATGGAATTACCAAGAAACTTATGGATAGCTATTTCGTAATAGCGTATGCCGCTATTCAGCGAAGAGTTCTTGATTTTTGCACTTTGGTAAGAATAGATCTCCGATGTCTCGCCGGACACCCGCTTCAGCTCTTTCAGTATAGAGCGCCCCTTGAACATCTTCTGGATAGTATATGGACTCAGAAGGTTGTAGTTTATATAGTCCAGGCGGTTCGGGTCCGTACGTTTGTCACGCTTCGGCCACTTCTGGGCATCGCGGATAGTCCCGACACTGCGCAGATTGACTCCCGGCACCAGATAAGTCGTATTCTGCTGCTCGATCAGGTAAGAGAAAGGCAGGTTCGAGGTATCGGCATGATTCACATGACGCCCCATCACCAATGAAAAAGCCCCTACACGCGCCGGCCATAAAATGTATGAATCGGAAGTAGTCTTAGCTCCTCTTTCCAACGTCCCCTGATGAATCGGTCCCAGTTTATACATATGATTACTCTGGTTCGACCCCGAGCCGGCATTCATAAACGAAAACATACCGGCTATCAGCAAGGTAGACTTATGATGGGTTACGGTATACGGACCGGCAAAGATAGCACATGCTTCACCGTTCTCTCCCTGGCAGTTACTGAAAAACAGGGAATCGGAAGCAGAGTAGTTGTGTCCCAACTGACAGGCTTGCCCAACGAAGCAACGGGTCAGCATAGCTCCATCGTCCACATGAGAACCGGAGGAAATAATAAAGTCATCGCAAATGACACCATGCCCGATATGTACCGGAGCGGCTTCATTGCTGTTGATACTTCCGTTGTACAGACGGCAGGTTCCGCAAATCCGGCAATAATCGCCAATACGCACATTCTTGATAGAACCGGTATTGAGAATCATCACATGGCTGCCGATGATCCCCATCGCAGAAGCATGCTTGTTGGAGTAATAGTCAGTGATCGCCTTCATCCGGCTGATCAGTTCCGGACGGTGCCGGTAAAGAGCCAGAATATAAGCTTGATGAGCAGATAGTTTATCATTGATCAACACTTCGCGACCTCCCGTTTCGTTCAGCACAGCGGCCTCTACTCCATTACCGAACTGAGTCAGACCATCCACCAGAATAATATCTACATTCTCAATGAAAGTGTCGTTTCCTATCTCGTAGTTGGCAATGTAATTCTGGATATTCTCAATGCAACAGTTGTCGCCCACAATTACATTGTGCAAGGTGACATGCCTCAGCCCGGAATGTTTCCTGATTCCTCCCGGCAAGATAAAGTCCGAGTGGAAAACGCCCAGTTTCACCTCTCCCGAGAAACGGGTGTGATGCACAAATTCGGTTGTGAACTCTTCAGCGACCGCAACATGGTTCCAGTCATCAGCCAGACACGACTGGCTCTTCAACTGAAGAATTTCATCTTCAGTCAGTCTACGGTAAGTCTTTCCCATAATCCTCTTATTACAAACTACAAGTTACTCTTCGTCGTCGTAGGTCTGATAGAGAAAGTCGTTATAGGGATACTTCTGCACGTGCAATTCTTTCACTCGCTGATAAACCGCACTCTTCAGTTCGTCTATATTGATTTTCTCACGGGCGGAGATGAACAGACAGTTATCTTCCATCTTAGCCATCCATGTTTTCATCAGTTCTTCGAGTGTCAAGTTCTCCTTTGTTTTGGGGGTAAGGTCGTCCGGCGCCTTTTCTACATAGGTATAGGCGTCTATCTTATTAAATATTAAAATCATTGGTTTTCCACCTCCACCGATGTCGGCCAGTGTTTTATTCACCACCTCTATCTGCTCTTCAAATCCGGGATGCGAAATGTCCACAACATGAACCAGCAGATCGGCCTCACGTACTTCGTCGAGGGTAGACTTAAAGGAATCCACCAGGTCAGTAGGTAACTTACGGATGAAACCAACCGTATCGGAAAGCAAGAAAGGCAAATTATCGATAATCACCTTGCGTACCGTCGTATCGAGTGTGGCAAACAGCTTGTTTTCAGCAAAGACTTCACTCTTCGCCAACAGATTCATCATGGTCGATTTGCCCACATTGGTGTAACCTACCAAAGCTACACGGATCATGCGTCCGCGGTTCTTACGTTGGGTAGACTTCTGCTTATCTATTTCGGCGAGACGCTCCTTAAGCAGTGACATACGGTTAAGGATGATACGGCGGTCCATCTCCAACTGAGTTTCACCCGGACCACGAAGACCTACCGAACCTCCTTTACCACTTCCGGAACCACCACCCTGACGTTCAAGGTGAGTCCAGAGACGTTGCAGACGGGGCAACATGTATTTATATTGCGCCAATTCTACCTGAGTCTTGGCATTAGCCGTCTGGGCACGCATGGCAAATATATCAAGAATCAGTGAAGTACGGTCCAGTATCTTCACTTGCAGTTCAGCTTCGATGTTACGTATCTGCTTGGCCGAGAGTTCGTCATCAAAGATGACCATTCCCACTTCCCGGTCCTCTTCAGCCTCTGTTCTTATATATTCTTTAATTTCTTCCAGTTTTCCTTTTCCCACATAAGTCACCGAGTTAGCCGTCGGCAACTTCTGCGTAAACCTTTTCACCACTTCCGCCCCGGCTGTCTCAGCCAGGAATGCCAGCTCGTCCAGATATTCATTGGTCTTGCGTTCATCCTGTGTCTGAGTGATGAGACCTACCAGAACAGCAGTTTCGACTTTGGCTTCGGATATTACAAATTCTTTCATTCTACTTTATACCTTATTATAATATGGCGGCAAATATAGCTATTTTCGTAACATACTAAAAGAAAAAATCGCCCAAGTGTTTCTACCTGAGCGATTCTTTATTATTTATTGACTATTTATTTATTAATATCTTTATTCAGCAGCAACTCAACCTGAGGTATCGGCCAAGTATATTTTTCATCGGACGGACCCACATTAATTGTTTCATTCGCACCCACCTTAATGAAACGTTCCCCACGTCTCATAATATCAATACCACGGATACCCTCGCCTATAAACTCAAGGCGTTTCTCGTTGTAAATCGCTTCTTTCAGTGCATCACCCGTCAAATTATCGATCTTCAACGGATCCGTAGCTGCATCTACCGAACGTCCTCTGACTTGTTTCAACAGGCTTTTGGCAGTAGCTTCACCTCCGGCCTTGTTGGCATAACATTCGGCAAGGTCGAGCAAAGTTTCGGCATAGCGGAAAATGGGCACCCACTGCAATTTAGTTTTTGCATCCGTAAACTTCAACAACAAGTCTTTCTCCCCTTTAAAGGCGATAATACGCTTGTCGGTAGCCAACGAATAATCAGGCTTTGACATAATTCCGCTTTTCGTATCAATCAACATGATCTTACCATCATAATAATATTCTGCCAACGACTGCTGTGTATTCGGGATGTTGGTATCAGCCATCGGCAAAGAGAAGATGCTCTCCTGACTGAAATACGGGGCCTTATAAATCAATGTTACGTCTTCCGGCAAACTATATCCGGTCACTAACTCTCCGGCTGCAATGGCTTTGTCCCATTCGTTCATTGCCATATAAACTCTCATCTTAAGCATGTTGGCAGCGGCCTGAGTAGCATGTGTAACTCCTGCATAGGTATTCACTTCGGTATCCAATGCCGAAATGTTTTCCAGGTCAGACAGAATGTGGTCATAAATCTGCTTTACTGTAGAGCGAGGCATATTGTTATTTTCGGTTCCGGCCTCGGCAGTAAGACGCAACGGAACAGATTTTGCATCGGGATTTACAGAATATGGAGTCGGATACAAATTATTCAGATAATAGTATGCCAAAGCTCTGACAAACTTAGCTTCCTGCACATAGCGGTCATAATTCTCACCGGCAACTTCTTTGGCACCTTCAAGAGACTGAAGGAAAGTATTTACTTTATTGATGGCCAGATAAGCGTATGTCCAGGTGTCAGCATTCTCGGCATCCGTAATGCCCACATTCATATTATAGGTATTGAACAAAGTCACCAAGTTGTTGGAGATATTGATAACATCATCTCCCCTGTTGTCAAACACCATATAGGACTTACCTCCCATCAAAGACTTAGTCCCTGTGTTCTTGATTGCAGCATACAAGCCGTTCAGAGTAGCCTCTATTCGGGTAGGGCTTGTGAAAATATCGTTCTCGTTTACATATAATGGAGGCTCCTGATCGAGGAAGCTGCTGCTGCAACTACCTAAAAAGAGAGAAGCGCATAATGTCGAAAATATAATTATCTTTTTCATTGTAGTTTCTTTTATCTGTTAATATAAAACCATATTAGAATGTCAGGTTCACACCGATTGTATACGTGCGTGCCTGAGGCAAAGTATTCTTATCCGTACCACCGGCTAAAGTAGCACTTTCTACATTGGTAAGTGTTTCGGGATCCATGCCGCTGTATCCTGTAATCACAAACAGATTCTGAGCCTGAACATAGAGACGGAGCGCAGAGATTCCTACCGCTTTCGACCAGTTCTTTGTATTGAACGTATAACCCAGTGACACATTCTTCAGACGCAAATAATCTCCTCTTTCCACTAAGTCGCTGATAGGCAATGCCGAACCATTAGAATAATTATCACCGTATATCGGCATAGGATACTCTGCATGGGTACGTTCCGGAGTCCAATACTTATTATAAACGTCTTTAGAGTTATTCCAGTAACGCATATCACTCACACTGGCTTTGGTTCCGTTATAAATCTTATTACCTCCCGAGAATTGGAAGAACAAAGAAAGATCGAAACCTTTATATTTAAAGTTATTGGTCCACCCACCGTACCAGGTAGGAAGTGTATTTCCACAATCAACAGGTTCAAATTCACCGGCATATTCTGTTCCGTCTTCATAGAACCACCCCCCTTTTTCAAACATCAGTAAGGTTCTGTCACCTTCCGGAGTGATAAACACTCTACGACCCGATTTGGGATCTACTCCGGCAGTCGGGTACAGATACAGACGTCCGATAGACTTTCCGGGTACTGTGATATTCGTAATTTCTAAACCGCCATTATCTCCTTTAAGAATATTCTCCACGCCATCAGCCAGTGAAATAACCTTATTCTTGTTAGTAGTGATGTTAAAGCTCGTTTCCCAAGTAAAATCACTGTTCTTTATCACATCGGCAGAAACGGTCAATTCAATACCGCTGTTCCTCATCTTTCCGGCATTAGTGGTAATTATATTGCCCGGGATACCTTTAGAAGGTGATTGGGGCACATCCAGAATCAAGTCGGAAGACTTCGTATAATAGTAGTCAAAGTCTACATTGATCCTATTCAGCAATCGGGCATTGAAGCCAATGCTATATTTCTCCGAAGACTCCCATTTCAAGTTCGGATCAGCGATCTGAGCCAAACCATATGTACCATTTATACCATAATTATAACTTGAATAAAATGACTTTGAAGCATAATCGTAAATATCGGTGTTACCAACCACACCATAGCTTCCCTTTATTTTCAAGTCATCAACCACGTTGCGTAAAGGCTGGAAGAAAGCTTCTTCAGAGACACGCCATGCAGCAGAAACTCCTCCGAAGTTACCCCAACGATTCTTCTCACTCAAAGCAGAATAACCATCGCGACGGTAGTTAAGAGACACGATGTATTTAGAAGCGTAATCATAGTTGATACGTCCGAAATAAGAGACCATGGTATTGTTGGACAAGCTACCACCGGCAGTTGCCGAACCAAAAGGTCCCTGAAATACAATGAATTTATCATCCTGTAAATCTTTACGCTGTGCAGTCCAACGAGAGTTATTTCTCTCGGATGCCTCCGTACCGGCTAACAAATTAAAATTATTCTGTCCCAAAGAAAAGCTATAAGTTGCCGTATTTGTCCAGGTCCATCTGTTATTTTTGGTGTTATAAGCATTTGCCAGACCTTTACTGTTCACACCATCTCCATGCAATGGAGACCAGAAACGCTGTTCCTCGATACGGGCATAATCCACACCATATTGGGTTTTCAATGACAATCCCTTAACCGGAGTTGCCTCTGCATAAAATACACCAATGAAACGGGTTACATCAGAACTCAAACCATTGCCTAAAGATAAAATAGCCGCCGGATTAGAAAAAGTACTAAACACAGTATTTCCTCCATAACCCAGACCTTGAGCTAAATAATAAGGAGTACCATCTTCATTGTACATCGGTAAATTAGGGGCATTGATCAATGCCAGACGCGGGAACCCTCCAACGGCAAAGTTAGAGCCTCTACGGGCAGCATCTACATAAGAAGTTGTCCCGGTTGTTACGTTGGTGTTCATTCCTACTTTTAACCAGTCAGTAGCCTGTACGTTAATGTTAGCCTTCACCCCTAAACGGTCATACTTGTCGCCTTTTACAATCCCCTCCTGAGTTGTATAGTTACCAGACAAATAATACCGCACTTTATCCGATCCGCCACTTACGGCAACAGAATGACTTTGTGACAATCCGTTCTGGAATGCAGCATCTTTCCAATCTGTATCTACATAGTTGCCATTGGCATCTTTCATCATATTGAATGCTTTGTTACCATAAGGAGAAACATAACCGGCAGTCAGTGACAATTCATCCGTCCCATAACGGTTCTTTACAGCCAAATTCTTAAAGTCCACGTATTCCTGGGCATTCATCATTTCATAAAAATCTGTCGCATTTGAGAAACCCACAAAACCATCATAGCTCACTTTGACTTTACCACTTTGACCTTGTTTAGTAGTAATCAAAATAACCCCATTCGCAGCACGCGAACCATACAATGCAGCCGCAGCCGCATCTTTCAAAACATCCATAGACACAATATCAGCAGGATTAATATCGGCCAATGCATTGGCATTAGCCAAATAAGAAAGGTTACCCGATTCAATGGGCACACCATCGACTACATATAAAGGAGAAGTTCCGGAAGTGATTGAGTTCACACCACGCACTCTCACAATCGGAGCCTGTCCTACACCGGCCGACGGAGTAGTGATACTGACACCCGATGCACGCCCTTGAAGCATCTGATCAAAACTTACACTCGGTACATCTTTCAAAGCATCTGCCTTTACAGAAGACACAGATGCAGTCACAGTACGTGCACTTTGTGTTCCATAAGCTACTACTACCACTTCATCAAGTGCCTTAGAGTCAGTCTTTAATATCACTTTAATATTAGGTGCAATTGCTACCTCAGCAGTCTGCATACCGATATACGAAATCTGCAAAGTCTTTGCAGAACTGTAGTATTTACTAAAACGCTTATAATGTGCATGTTACAAACAGTGTATGAACTTGGTATACATGTCTGTTCTCTATATCAATAATTTAATAATCAGTCAAATATAAAAATACTAAGAAGCCAAAGTTATTATATGTTTTATTATATCTCCCTCATAATAAGCATATAAGATAATGTCAATCAGTGTTATATAAGCAATAAGCTTTGGTCGTTATTCTACCATTTCGCTTCTCCAAGTAAATTCCGTTTTTTATATGTACATATTTTTGATCCAAATCCTCAAAATATCATTTTTTGTTTTTTAATCACTTTCCAGATAAAAAATAAGTTTAATTTTTTCCTGTATTATCCTTTTAGATTCTTGAACGACAGATACAAATAACAAACCCACTACAAGTAGTTTCACTCGTAGTGGGTTCATTGTATAAATTTTACTACTTTAGATTAATATCCGATATTTTGTTGATCTTTCATTGCTGGATTGGCATCTATTTCATTTTGTGGGATTGGTAATAAAGTCTTGTAGAAATCACGGTTAAAACTGCGTACTTCCTCTTTTAATGCTTGTTGCCATCCCTGATCTTCTTTAGATGTATAACGAACTATAGTTTCATTATTACGCATCGCATCAAAAAAACGGTGTCCTTCGCCTATCAATTCTTTTCTTCTTTCCAATAAAACCCTATCAACCGTAACAATTGTACCCTGCACTGTGTTAGCCGGATTAGCACGTTTTACAATAGCATCTAAATACTTTACAGCTTTATCATTCTGATTGCCTAATTTGGCAGCAGCCTCAGCTGCATTTAAGTATACTTCTGACAAACGAAGCAACGGAACATTGTTATAACGTAAATCACTTAACCCATCTGCAGGATATTTATTTAAAAAGACTGTATTTGGCCCATACAACTTCTGGAAATCCTTAGTTGTTGGAGCTAAAAATACACCTAAGCGTACATCCTTCGGATCTTCATTTAACAAATCGAGAAACTTTTTAGTTGCAATTACGTCTGCATATCCATCCTCATTATATAGGTAGGCGATACCCTCACGATCTGTCCAGTCTGTAGAACCAGTAATGGCTATTTCAAAAAGCATTTCGTTAGAATGAACTCCACTGATTTTGCTCCATGCGGCAACATATTCTTCATTAGTCCAAAGTTTATATGGAGAATTGGTTATAATATCTTCAGCAACTTTGAGTGCATTCTCGTTATCACCTTTAGTCAGATAGATTCTGGTAAGCAAGGCTTTTGCTGCCCATTCATTGATATACCCCTGAGTCTTATCTTTAGCAAGATATCCTGAGTTAATAGCATCAACCAAGTCTTTGATAGCTTGCGTATAAACCTCTTCTACTGTATTTCGGGGCAATTTGCTATCTGAATCCAATACCATAGTAACTACAGGAACACCCAATGAAGCAGGTGCTCCAGGAGCAGTATAGGTTTTACCATACACACGTACCAAATCAAAATGTGCCATAGCCCGGGCTACTTTTGCTTCTGCTGCATACTGAGCAATGATATCCGCTGCTTCTTCCTTATCAGTCAGTTTTCCACTTTCTGCTGCTTCAATAATTCGGTTGGCACGTCCAATAATAACATAAGGCGTTTGCCAGATATCAGGTGCATTGTCCGCAGTTGAATAAGTCATGTCATAACTCAGTTGAGAACGGCTGCCGGATTTTTCTGTCTGCATATCTTCGCCTCTTACCTCTCCATAATATAACATACGAGCAGCATAATAATCGTTGAAATCGCTAGTTCCCTTAATCATTTGATACATTCCAGCACGTACAGAAGAGAGGTCAGCACTCGTAGTAACAGCTTCATCTGCTTCCACCTGGTTGCCTGGTTCTACGTCCAGCCAATTATTGACACACGAAGACATGCCAACCGTTAAAGTAATAGCTATTAATGCTTTATATATTGTATTCTTCATACTTATTTTCTTTTTTAATTATTAAAAACCAATTTCTATACCGAATGTATACGTTCTTAATGCAGGCATTTCGAACGTACACAAGCCATCTACAGGCATTTCCGGATCAACTAACAAGTCCTTTGATTTCCAAGTTAGCAAGTTGTTAGCAGAGAAATAAACTCTCGCCTTGGAAATTCCCATTTTAGATAAAAGATTCTTGGGTGCAGAAAATCCTAATGACAGATTTTTCAAACGAAGATAGTCAGTAGGCATTAACCAACGCGATGAAAGTACGCGTGAGTTCCCATATTTGAATTTAGGCAATTTAGCATTATCTCCCTCTTTTTTCCACATATCTTCCAATTTATAGTATGAAGGAATAGCCCCATAAGATGTATAAGTGCCACCGTTGTCATGTAACCAGGTTGCATAATCTACGGCTTTACCCCCTAAAGAATAAGTTAGTGTCAGATTAAGATCAATAAATTTCCATTTTAAGAAATTTGTTAATCCGCCTTCTACTTTCGGATCATGATGTCCAACAATGACTTTCTGAGCTTCAGAAGTCAGGGTTGTGGTTTCATTAGTGCCGTTGTTTTTATAATACATTTCATTACCTGTTTTGGGATCGACACCTGCATATTCGAACATATAATAGGAATAGTATGGTTCACCTACACGATGTATCAACGCACCGTCTATTTCATCCGTTTGGATACCATCCAGTTTAACCAATTTATTCTTATTATGCCCAATGTTAAAGGTCGTTGTCCAGATCAGATCCTGAGTCTGCAGATTAGTTGAGGATAAACTAAACTCGATACCCTCATTTTCCAGAGAACCTACATTCTGCAAAGCTGTCGGAGCAAAACTGATTGGATCATAATAACCTGGAACATAAGAGATCCGTTTATTCATTAACAAATCACTTGTTTTACGTGTATAATAATCCACAGTTAGACTCAGACGTTCCCATAAAGTCACGTCTAATCCAAGGTTAAAAGCTTTATTCTTTTCCCATTTCAAATTAGGACTCCCGATACCAATAATTCCCATACCCGATTGTCCATTATAAATTTGCCCAGCCCTATACATATTAGTCATATAACTATAATAAGTACTGGGTTGTGTCCCATTTACCCCATACGACAAACGAAGTTTACCATCAGTTATTACATTTCTGATAGATTCCATAAATGACTCTTGCATAAATCTCCAAGATCCGGATACAGACCAAAAGTCTCCCCAACGATTATTTCTTGCTAAACGGGAACTTCCATCACGGCGGTAACTGACCCCTGCATAATACTTATTATCAAAATTATAATTCACACGCCCCAAAAAAGAAGTTAAACGCGATTTATCACGGTTACTATTAGAAGAGGTTTCTCCTGCATTTGCAATTTCATTCTTGTAACCAGGATATTGAGAACCATGAGTATACACCCAAATATCCGTGAAGTCTTCTGTTTCAAACCCCAATAAAGCATCCAAGTTATGTTTTTGGCCAAATGTCTTGATGTAAGTTAGCTGGGTCTGGGTTGTCAATGTTTCCAGTGTACGATTATAACGCTGAAATACTCCATTGGAAGAACGTCCGTCCATACTACGGGGATCCCACCATACAGATTCAATTGAAGAAGTATAATCAAAGGCTATTTTTTCACGTAACTTTAACTCATCCCAAAGAGTAACAGTAGCTGTCAATGTATTAAATGAACGTGTAATATCATTACGATCATAATTATAAGTACGTGTTTGGACCGGGTTTGCGCCATTCGTCAAAGGAAAATTAGAACTGAAGGTTCCATCTTCATTATAGGGAACGACAGAAGGTGACGCTGTCCAAAAAGCATTCATAATAGGACTGGCAAAAGAAGTTCCTTCGTTAGTCATATTCTGATGAATACGTGAAAATAAAGTAGAAGCTTCTAATCTTACACGTCCTGTTTCATGAGATAGATTTGCATTACCTGTCATGCGTTCTAAACCCGAACGTTCAGTAATTCCTTCTTGTTTAGTGTAAGCCAAAGATGTATAAAATTTCGTCTTCTCTGTTCCACCTTGAGCACTGATTTCATAATTCTGGTGACTACCATTCTTGAACAAGATATCTTTCCAATTTGTCCAACCGCCAACTGGTTTTGCAGCAAAAGTATCAATATCATCTTCTAAAGCAACTTCAGCCTGGGCTGCAGTCATACCCTCTTCATCCATATAATAATTCTTTAGACCAAACTTAATCAATTCACGACGATCATCTCCACTAAGAGTCGGACGGTAATTGACTGCTATATTGGAGAATCCCCAGTCACTACGAAAATTAAATTGAGTTTTTCCTGTGGATCCCCTCTTAGTTGTGATCACAATAACACCATTAGCAGCACGTGAACCGTAAAGTGAGGCAGCCGCTGCATCTTTGATGACCGTAATTGACTCTATATCATTACTATTTAAGGTAGCCAATACGTTGGTACCGGTACTATTATATCCTTCACCTGTATTGGGAGTATTAAAAGCGCTAATATTTCCTGATTGTACTGGGGTGCCATCAATTACATATAAAGGATCATTCCCTGCATTCATAGAACCCATTCCACGAATACGCACGGATGTTGTAGCTCCCGGTGCACCTGAATAGGAACTGATTTGTACTCCCGGGATAGAACCTGCAAGTTTATCTTCTACAGCCATAGTGGGGATATCTTGCAATTTTTCAGTGGCCATTGTGGATGCTGCACCTGTGAAAGTCGATTTTTTAAATGTACCATATCCTGTCACCACTACCTCATCGAGAATTTCGGTATCTGATTTTAATATAATTTTCACAACTGGTTTAATTGCTACCTCAACAGTTTGCATACCAATATACGAAATTTGCAAAGTCTTTGCAGAACTATAATTGTATTATAAACTGTTTATTATCAGTATTTTATAAAATACACAGAGAACTTGTGCTTATACGACAACATCAATGGATATATGTTTGAATATCAAATACATATGATAACAATACTAACAATAAAAGTTGAATGATTCCTATATCGATCTCCCACTATTGTACACGTAATCCGCTTATTGTAAGTGAAATATAGATTAAAAAGTATACGATTGAAAAAAGAATGTTATACTCAATAGTTCCAAACGAAAAAAAAGTCATAAAGCAGTCTATTATTATTTTACATAAACGGCTTAGAAATGAAAAAGGATAATTACTAATTTGATATTTATATAAAAACAGAGAATGCCAACCTAAATTTCCTTATAATAGGATTAATAAGCTTATATATTTAATAAACAGCCAATTAAACCGTTCACTTTTTGCATGTAGGAAGTTAGTTTTAACATAATGTTAAAACTAACTTCCTACATGCAAAGAGTTAGTGATTTTCAATCAGAAAACAAGTTCTTTATAGAAACGGTACTTGAGAACTGTGATTCGTGTTAACAATGTTAATAGTCAATACATCTACGTAAGGCACAAATCTCTGTTACATATAAGATACTTTGCGATTATTTTTAGACTTTTCTAAGTCTCGTACAATAGTTATGTCCATTATATTAGTATAAACTTGAGTTGTCTTCACGCTTTTATGTCCCAATAGCTTTTGTACAGTAGTAATATTGACTCCACTGTATATTAATAATGTAGCATTGGTATGGCGAGCGGTATGGAACGAAATACGTTTATTCAACCCTGATAATTTTGCTATGATCAATAATTCCTTATTCACATTTGAATTATCTCTAAGCTTAAAAAAATCAGCAAGATTATCCTGATATTTATTCAAGACTTCTATTCCTTTTCCCTCAAATAAAAGATAAAGCGGAAGGCGTACTTCCGTATTCGTTTTCACAGATTTATAAATAAGCCAGGTTTCCTGATGCATTTTCACTATGTTTTCAGGGGATAAGTTGGTGAAGTCAGAATATCGTAATCCTGCATAACAACAAAAGAGGAAAGCATCTTTTGTCTTTTCCAGTTTCATAAACCGACCATCCAATTCCAAACTTTCAATCTTTCCTAATTCTTCTGGAGAAAGGTGAGTATGGCTGTTTTCGATACTTTTAATTTTATATTTTCTAAAGGCATATTTCTGTATTTCCATATATTCTTTATTTATGGCTACATTGATATGTCTTTTCAAATGTTTCATGTGCTTCGCAATGGTATTGGTGTGATACCCTTTTTGCTGGAGGTAATGATCAAATGAGGATATAAATTCAAATGTCAGATCTGAGAATGACACATCTTTCTTATAGCCTCTCAATAACTCCAAAGTTGATAAATGGTTACGTTTGGTACTCTCCTTCAATGAAGATTTGGCTATTTCGTTGCGGAAGAACGCAATAAACGAAGTTCCATCATCCTGACTTTCCATTGAATTTTTTAGTGAATCCAATGAAATTTGTTTTCCCTGTTGCCACAATCCCAGTTCTTTCTTCTCTATTTCTGCCATGAACTCATAGAGCATGTGATTGATAGCATCCGCATTAGGGTGGTTTTTAACCATCCTTTTCTTGAAATCCCATTGGTCAGGACTCAAGTAAACCTTGGTAGAAAAATATTTCTTCTTCCTGTTTAAGTAAGCCTCAACCTGTACCAACGCCATCCCTTTTTTGTTCAGGCTCTTTTTTCTATTATACACTAAACTGTAAATAATTTTATCCATTTCCTTTATTTTTAATTAATACTATGGACAAATAAGACGTGCATAGACTCAATATTAGAATTGAATAAGGTTTAATATCTGCTAAAACCTGCTATTTTTATATAGAAATAACTAATTTGTATTTTTTAAAAGTGACTAATTTGTATTTATAAAAACTTCCTTGACAGAAAAACGAGCACTATTTTTGCTCATATTAAGCCTTGAATATACAAAAATAGACAAAAATGCATATTATTAGTACCTGCAACATGTTAGCAATACAAACCCCGTTTACGTTTTTTAAGGCGTATTTCTATGTTATTAGACATAAAATCGCGTATTTAGATAACGATTTGTTATATTTGCAAGGTTTTTTTATAGAAATAATTGTTCGTTTCATATTTCTTAATATATTTGCATTTTGTTAGAGTAAAGAAACAATTAATGTAAAGTTAAACTTTAAGAGAGAATTTATGAAAAGAAAATTAATGCTGTTATTGACTTGCCTTTTTATAGGTATAGGTCTAGTAACCGCCCAAACTCAGAAGGTAACAGGTGTTGTTATTTCTGAAGAAGATGGGCAACCAGTTGTTGGAGCCTCTGTATTAGCTAAGGGCACCACTGTAGGTGTTATTACTGATCTAAATGGTAAATTTACGTTATCTGGTATACCAAGTTCTGCAAAGACTTTGCAGATTTCGTATATCGGTATGCAAACTGTTGAAGTAGCAATTAAGCCTGTTATGAAGATTACGCTAAAACCTGATACGGAAGTGTTGGACGAAGTCGTTGTAACAGGATATGGTACATTTAAAAAATCATCTTTTACGGGAGCGGCATCAAGTATTACGACGGAGAAACTTCAGGATGTTCCTTCTTTAAGTGTACAAGATAAATTAGCCGGTTCTGTTGCCGGTGTACAGATTACGTCTACTTCCGGACAACCGGGTGCTGTTGAATCTGTACGTATTCGTGGAATGGGGTCAATTAATGCCGGTAATGATCCGTTATACGTCATTGATGGAGTACCTGTAATGACTGGTGACGCAAGTGAATTCACTTATTCTCAGTCAGGTAATAGCTTGTTGTCCACCATCAACAGCAATGATATCGAATCAATGACGGTAATTAAAGATGCAGCGGCTGCTTCACTTTACGGTTCACGCGCAGCAAACGGTGTTATTGTAATTACTACTAAAAAGGGAGCTTCAGGAAAATTGAAACTCAATGTGAGGGCAGACTGGGGATTCTCCAACAAAGCTATTGATTATCGTCCCATTCTGAATGGTGAAGATAGACGCGATATCCTATATATGGGTCTTAAAAACTATGCTTTAAATTCTGGAAAGGATGAAGCTTATGCCACGAACTATGCAGATAATAATATTGATAAATATGCTGCAAAACCTTGGAGCGGATATACTGATTGGGAAGATATTCTTTTCAGAAACGGTTCTCACCAAAATTATGAAGTAAATGCTCAAGGAGGAAATGAGCGGACTAAATTCTATACCTCTTTTGGATACACCAAACAGGAAGGTATTACACTACAGTCTGGATACGAGCGTATCACCGGACGTGCAAATATGAGTCATACGGCAGACCGCGTTACAATTGAGGCAAGTACGATGTTTACAAATTCAAATCAAAAAGTAAACTCGGAAGGGACTAGTTTCTCAAGCCCCATCATGTGTCTGGCTATGACAGCTTCTCCCTCTACATTCCCATATAATGAAGATGGTACATTTAGTACGAGTTTCCCTGCTTTGAATGGTGCCAATCCTCTTCAGACTGCAACGTATAATTATGATCGTAGTACAATTGTGCGTACTTTGAATACATTGGCCGCAACATGGAATATCTGGGATAATTTGAATATAAAAGAAACTTTGGGTTATGATTTTAACCAGACAAACAATCGTGTATGGTGGGATCCTCGTTCCAATGATGGTCGTTCTTCAAAAGGGGTATTTCAACGCTATATGATGAACAGAAGCAAGTTGAATACTCAAACTCAGTTAACTTACAACAAGACATTTGCAGAACACCATAATATCGATGTACTGTTGGGATTTGAAACGGAGGATTACAAATACGATTATACCTATACTAATGGTAATACTTATCCATCCTACTTACCGGAGATTACAAATGCAGGTGTTTCAAGAGGTGCCAGTAACATTAATAGTTATCGAATGACTTCCTATTTAGGACGTTTGAATTATGATTATGCCGGAAGATATTATGTAAGTGGCAGTTTCCGTCGTGATGGAAGTTCGCGTTTATCAAGAGATAGTCGTTGGGGCAATTTCTGGTCTGTATCAGGTTCATGGAGACTTTCACAGGAAGCATTTATGGAATCATTATCCAATGTTATTACTGATGCTAAGATTCGTGCTTCTTACGGTGTAAATGGTACACAGCCCAAAGACTATTACGGATATATGGGGGTATATGAATTTGGATATAATTATAATGGAAATGGTGGTTCGTCAGAAGCTCGTTTCTATAATCCGAATCTGAAATGGGAAAAGAATTATGCCACAAATATCGGTATTGACCTTACACTACTCAATAGGTTGACTATTTCTGCTGAGTGGTATAACCGTGAGACAAAAGATCTCTTAATGGATAAACCGATTTCTGCTGCAGTCGGTGTAATCAATAGTGCGGGTACTGCTAATATGCTTGTGAATGTTGGCTCAATGAGAAATCGTGGTTTTGAATTGGAATTGAAGTCTACCAACATCCAGAACAAGGACCTTTTCTGGACTACTTCCTTGAACTTAGGACATAATAAGAATAAGCTGACCAAGTTGGATGGCGAACAACAGGAAATCATTGATGGGGTTTCTATCCACCGTGTGGGTGAACCATATTATTCTATCTATGCCTATGAATATGCAGGTGTTGATCCTCAAACAGGTAAAGAACTGTATTATATAAACGGTGAAGATGGTAGCCGTGAAACAACAACAAATTCTGCTGCTGCTAATAAAACGATTATCGGTTCTATCGAACCTAAAGTACAAGGTGGTTTGACCAATTATATCAGTTGGAAGTTTATTGATTTCAATTTAACCCTGACTTACTCTTTGGGCGGACATGCTTATGATTATGCTACCTGGCTACAATCTAATGGAGGTACTTATAATTATGTGGGTAATGTTCCTGCTTATTACAAGATGGAAGATACCTGGCAGAAAACAGGTGATAATGCCAAATTGCCACAATTTGCATACGGTAACACTAATAAAGCCTCTTCGCGTTGGCTGATGTCTACAGATCATTTACGTGTGAAGAATATGACTTTGGGATTCACTTTACCGCAAAACTGGTCGTCTAAAGCAGGTATCAGTAAATTAAGAGCTTATGTTTCAGGAAACAACCTGCTAACTTGGAAGAAAAAGAGTTTGTATGTTGACCCGGAAGTTCCGGTTGACGGATTGTGTACATTCGAGACTCCGGCTCTTCGAACTGTTACATTTGGTATTGAAATCGGTTTTTAATCAAGTAGAAACAATTTATGAAAAAAGAATTTATGAAAAAGATATATAAATCAATAACACTGGTTGCTACTATCCTAAGTTTGTCTTCCTGCGGGAATGATTGGCTGGATAGAAAACCTGCTGACGGAATTCCATCAGAAGATGCAATTACAAACTATAATGATGCTCTGACTGCACGTACAGGTATGTATGATGGTATTCAGGGAAACTCTAATAGCACCAGCTATTACGGTGCCCGTATGTTTTATTATGGAGATGTCCGTGCTGAGGATATGCAAGCCAGAACTCAGGGTATGCGTTCGTCATCATGCTATGAGATGCGCTATACTGTGGATGATGCTCCTAATATGTGGAATATACCTTATAATGTAGTTCGCCGTGCCAATCGTCTGATTCAAGCAATTAACGAAAAAAAGGTGACTGACGCAACAGAAGCACAAATAGGTAAAATATATTCAGAAGCATTGGTTGTCAGGGCATTGGTTCATTTTGACTTAGTGAGAATCTATGGTATGCCTTATACAGCCGATAACGGAGCTTCTTTGGGTGTCCCGGTTATCTTGAAACCTTTGGAACGAAATGATTTGCCTTCCAGAAATACAGTAGCAGAAGTTTATACACAAGTCATCAGAGACTTGACTGACGCTATTAATTCTGGATATCTTGCTAAAGATAAGACTCAGGGATATATCAATGAATGGGCAGCAAAAGCCTTGCTTACCAGAGTCTATCTGACTAAAGGTGATAACGAGAATGCACTCAAAGTTGCTGAAGATATTATAACCAACTCTCCATATAAACTTTGGACTAATGAAGAATATGTAAATGCATGGTATAAAAGCAATGGAGCACATACGAACGAAATGATTTTCGAAGTTATAAATGCAAGTAATGATGACTGGACTGACCGTAATGGTATTGCTTATTTGCTGAACGAGAACGGATATGCGGATGCAATAGTTACAAAAAACTTTATGGCTATGCTGAGTCAGGATCCTAAAGATGTTCGTATAGGTATGGTATTGCCGGCTCAGTATGATAAGGATCTTAAAGAAGAATATGGCGATGCAAAAATCTTCATTAATAAATTCCCGGCTGATAAGGACGACGTAGGTGAAATGCGTTTAAATAATCTGCCTTTACTTCGTCTTTCGGAAGTATATTTGAGCGCTGCAGAAGCGGCGGCTAAGCTTGGGGGACACCAGGATAAAGCTGCTAAATACCTGAATGAAATTGTTCTGAGAGCGAATCCGAAAGCTAAGGCTGTTTCGGAAGCAGATGCTACAGTAGAAAGAATCATTCTTGAAAGAAGAAAAGAAATGATTGGTGAAGGACAACGTTACTTCGATGCATTACGCAATAATGAAACAATCGTTCGCTATAAAGATGAAGCAGATAAGGGGTATCATTATTCACTAATTAAAGAATCGCAAAGCTTTGACCGAACTTACTTTAGAGCTATACTTCCGATTCCTGTTGATGAAACAAATGTAAATCCAAACTTGAGAGCTCAACAAAATCCCGGATATTAATAGTGGATTAATCATGTAATTAAAAGGCTGCTTTCTTTAAAGAGAGTGGCCTTTTTTATTTCACAATAATGGAACTTCCTATTGAGTTTCATTATGACATTTGTTGTATATTAGCCAAAAGTAACTCAAACTGTTTTTCAATAGAAAAATGTCGTTTATTTCAAGATACAAATGAAAGACACATTAAAAAATATTTATCTTATATGCAATCTGTGAATGTGACACTACTCTAAATTTCGACTATTGATAGGTGAATAAAATATCTATATAAAGCAAATAGTCAATTAGTACAAAGGAAAAATGTAGTAGAATAGGAAATGGAATGCAGAATCTTATTCATGCTGATAATCAATGTATTATCTGATTATTGTAAGATATATGAAGTGTTTCATTTTGAGCTTCTCAATAAAATAGAAGATTTGTAGTATTTTGATAATAAGCGTTTTAATAAATCTTTTTTTCTTTTTACTAAGTTCAATATCATTGTGTAATACGCACATTATAAGCATTTTAGTATATACTACAGTTCTGCAAAGACTTTGCAGATTTCGTATATCGGTATGCAGACTGCTGAGGTAGCAATTGCACCGATAATCAAAGTGATATTAAAGACTGATGCTAAGGCACTTGACGAAGTCGTAGTAACAGCAATGGGTATCTCAAAAGAGAAAAAAGCGTTAGGGTATGCCGTACAGGATGTGAAAGGAGATAAGCTGACTCAAGCATCAAGTAGTAACCTTTCCAGCGCTTTACAAGGTAAAGTTTCAGGAGTAGAGATCTCACCGTCATCAGGTATGCCGGGTGCCTCTTCCAAAATGACTATTCGCGGATCACGCTCGTTTACAGGAGATAACACTCCCCTGTATGTTGTGGATGGTATGCCTATCTCATCATCTACAGACTTGGATACTTTCAACTCTGTTACAGGCTCTGACTATGCAAACCGTGCGGTAGATATCGACCCGAATGACATTGAAAGCATCAACATCCTGAAAGGTCAAGCTGCTTCTGCTCTATATGGTATGCGCGCATCAAATGGTGTGGTAGTAATCACTACCAAGAGCGGTAAAGGTGCACGTAAAGGTAAACCGGAAGTTACCATCAACACTGGTTTATCATTCGATAAGGTTTCTACTATGCCGGATTTCCAAAAAGAATTCGCACAAGGATTTAATGGTGCTTTTAGCCCATCAGATTCTCGTTCTTGGGGCCCTTTGATCTCAGAACTGGCTAACGATCCCAAATATGGTGGCAATACGGATAATACCTATACCCAGAAATACGGTAAACATCAGGGGCAATACTATGTAGACCAGCGTGCCAAAGCAGGACTGGACCCATGGGCTACTCCTCGTGCATATGACAATGCTAAAGATTTCTTTAATACAGGTGTAACGTGGAACAGCAGTGCAAACGTGGCACAAAGCCTCGATAAAGGAAGTTACTCTTTGTCTTTAGGAAGTACTACTGCAAACGGTATTGTACCTTCTACAGGTATGGATCGTTATAATGCAAAACTAACTGCACAAGCTCAATTGAACAAGAATTGGTCTACCGGTTTCAATGGAAACTTCGTTTATTCTAAAATCAAAAAGCAAACCGGTGCCAACAATGGTATCCTGGCAACTGTATATGGTGCACCGTCCAGCTACGATTTAGCCGGTATCCCATCACACATTGATGGAGATCCTTATACACAAAACACGTATCGTTCGACAGGCGGTTTCGATGGTGCTTATTGGGCCGTTGAAAATAACTCTTTTAAAGAACGTACTCAACGTTTTTTTGGAAATGCATTTGCTAAATATTCTACTGATTTCGGTACAGAAAATCATAAACTGGATGTAAAATACCAGTTAGGTACCGATGCTTATACCACTAACTATACCGATACATGGGGATATGGACACTCCAACGGAACAGGTAGCATTGAAGAGCAGAGCGTTACAAACAATGAAATAAATTCATTGTTAACTGTTACTTATGACTGGAAAATCACTCCGGAACTTGACTTAAATGTATTATATGGTAATGAATTAGTCGATAATTCTTCAAAATACAAATACAACCTCGGAAATAACTTCAATTTCCCAGGATGGAACCATATAGCTAACGCATCAATCTATTCGTCTACAGGAACCTACCATCGCGAGCGTACCGTTGGTAACTTCGGTAACATTTCATTAGCATATCGTAGCATGCTGTATTTGAATGCTACTGTTCGTAATGATATTGTTTCATCCATGCCACGCAACAACCGTTCATTCACTTACCCTTCCGTTTCTCTTGGTTTCATCTTTACCGAATTGGAAGCACTGAAGAATGATGTTCTGACTTATGGTAAAATTCGCGCTTCTTATGCAGAAGTAGGGCAGGCAGGTACTTACTATCCTTCTTACTATAAAACTCCGGTCTATGGTGGCGGATTCTCGTCAGGAACTCCTATCCAGTATCCTATTGGATCAATCAGCTCATATATTCCATATTACAAAATTTATGATCCTAACCTGAAACCTCAGAACACCAAATCATACGAAATCGGTGCAGACTTCAGTTTTTGGAACGGTTTAGTTTCATTGAACTATACATATTCACGCCAGAATGTAAAGGATCAGATATTCGAGGTGCCTTTGGCTACTTCTACCGGATATAGCGAATTGATCACAAATGGTGGATCGGTACATACAAACTCACACGAAATCACTTTGAGTGTAAATCCGATCCAAACTAAGAACTTCAACTGGGATTTTGCATTCAATTTCTCTAAAATCGACAACTATGTCGATAAATTAGCTCCGGGTGTATCAAGCATCATGTTAGGAGGTTTTGTTGATCCGCAAGTACGTCTGAGTGCCGGTGATAAATTCCCGGTTATCTATGGTACAAGCTATCAAAGAAACGAAGATGGTCAGATTGTCGTAGATGAAAACGGTATGCCGACATTAGGTGAAAACAGAGTGTTGGGAAGTGTATCTCCTGACTTCAGACTGGGCTTCAATACTACTTTTGAATTTTATAAGTTCCGCCTCTCTGCAGTACTTGACTGGAAGCAAGGTGGATGTATGTATGCCGGTACTGTGTCAACACTCGACTATTATGGTGTAACCCAGAAATCAGCAGACTATCGTAAAGCTGATTACTTCTACTTCAATAAACCGGCTGTAAAACAGTTGGCAGATGGTTCTTACGCACCTAATGACATCAAAATCAGCGGTGAGAACGCTTATAATTACTTCGACAGATTGAGTACGATCTCTGAAGCCGGAGTATACGGTTCTTCATTCCTGAAATTACGCGAAATCGCTTTAAGTTATCCGGTACTGGATAAGTCATACTTAGGCGTAACAGTAAACGTCTTTGCACGTAACTTATTGCTTTGGTCAGAAATGGATAATGGTATTGACCCTGAATCATCACAGGGAAATAACAACATGGCTGGTGCTTTCGAACGCTTCTCGCTCCCGGGAACATCAAGCTATGGTTTTGGTATTACAGTTAAATTCTAAAAAGGACAAAAATGAAATCAATATTTAATTTATCAAAAGGCATATTGTCTGTGGCATTGATTTCCGTTGCATTTGCTTCCTGTTCGGAAGATACAATGGATCGTATTAATGAAGACAAAGACCACACAACCAGTGTACCTGCCAAATTCATCTTGGCTGACGTAATCACTGCAACTGCATTTAGCAATATCGGAGGCGACTTTAATACATATTATTCTACCTACGTAGAGCATATGGTTGGAGTAGACAATCAATTGGCAAATGCGGAAAAGCGTAACGGAGAGCCTTCGGCATCTTCTACTTTTAACAATGTATGGGGTAATTTATACTCTACACTGAAGAATGCACGTATCGCAATTAACATAAGCTCAAATGAGGTTTCAGCCAATTATACAACCAAAGGTATTGCCGAAGTATTGGCCGCAATCAATGCAGGACTGATCGCAGACTCATTCGGTGACACTCCTTTCAGCCAGGCTGCCCTTCCGGAATTAGTCAATGGACAACCCCAGTTTATGACTCCGGAATTAGATAAGCAAGAAGCTATTTATACTACCATTATGGAATATTTGGATGCAGCAATCACTGATCTTCCCAAAGGTGACAAAAGCGATGAAATTGGTGAGTATGACTTCATATATAAAGGTGACGGAGAAGCATGGTTAAAACTAGCATACGGCTTGAAAGCTCGTTATACAATGCGTCTGTTAGCTCGTTCTTCTTCAAAAGAAGCTGATTTACAAAAAATTTTAGAGTACATAGAGAAATCATATACATCTATTCAGGATCAAGCTGCTTTCTCTATTTATAGTGCAACAAACTTAAACCCGTTATTTGACTTCCAGTGGAGCCGTGACGGATTGGCTGCAAGTAAAAGCTACGCTGATAAACTAATAGAACGTAAGGATCCGAGATTACGCCGTATCTTTTGCATTGGACAAGGTAAGGTAACTGGAGAAGAAAAAGCTGTGTCCATCCAAGTAACCGGTGCAGATGACCCAAGATTCCTTATGGCCGATAACGGTACGGCAGAGTCTGTTAAATATGAATATAATACTCCTATATTCGTATATTCGCAAACATGTCCAACCTTATTAATGAGCTATCATGAATTACTTTTCCTGAAAGCTGAAGCATTGGCTCGCTTGAATAAGACCAATGATGCGGCAGATGCTCTGAAAGATGCTATTGTTGCAGCCATTGCAAATGCAGAAACAGGTGTAACAGCTGCACTTAACGCTCCTACAGTAAAAAGTTACGGAGGCGTTAAAGAGACTACCAAAGCTATCACAACTGCTGAAGCAGAAGAGTATTTCACCAACAACGTAAAACCATTATTCGATGCCAATCCTGTAAAAGAGGTAATGGTACAGAAATATATTGCATTCCTTGGAGCCTTCGGTGAGACAACAGAATGCTATAATGATGTACGCCGCCTCAAAGCAATGGGTGAGGAATATATCAAACTGGACAACCCTTACAAGTTCCCACTTCGCGCACCTTACGGAGCAGATGATGTAAGTGCAAACCCGAACGTAGAATCTGCATTCGGAAACGGCCAGTATGTATATACCGATCCGGTTTGGTGGGCCGGCGGTAGCCGCTAATCAGCATAATGCTTTCTAAAGTATTTATCAAACAATAAAGAGAATGCCCGGATTTACATATAAAACGTATCCGGGCATTCTTCTTTTTCTGAACGAATCAGTATCTGATTTATAGCAACCCTTCTTTCAAGATACCTACCAATATCGGATGCAATCCACTAACAAAACATTCAACAGCAATCACCATCAAAATAAGTCCCATCAAACGCATCATCACGTTATTTCCGGTCTCCCCCAACACTTTAACTAATCGGGTAGACGCACGCAGAATCAAGAAGGTAATAAAATAGATCAAAGCAATAATGCCAATTAACGTTCCTTTCATTTCAATGGTATGGGCATCCTCCATCAAAACAATGGCATTAGCTATCGCCCCCGGACCACAAAGCATAGGTATGGCAAGTGGAGTGATCGAAATATCGTCAGCATAGGTTTTAATCTCTTCATCTTTCAATTTCATCGGAGTGTACCGTGCCTGCAACATATCAAAGCCTATCTTGAAAATAATCACTCCACCTGCAATACGAAATCCGTTGGTCGAAATACCGAAGAATTTAAAAAGGAATTGCCCTGCAAAAACAAATACCATTAAAGTGATAAACGAGACGAAAGTGGCACGGCGAACAACCGCTTGCCGCTCTTTATCAGTCATACCATGAGTCATGGTCAGAAAAACGGGCATTGTACCCAACGGATTAGTCAACGTAAAGAAAGAAGTGAAACAGAGTAAAGCAAAAGGCAAGAGAGTGTCCATAGTTGTATTTTTATGCGTTCTATATTGAACGCAAAAATACAATATATCTATAAATGTTACAACAGTTCCACCAACTCTTTCAAATCAGTCATTGAATAAGTAGGACGGAAAGGAAAATCAGTGCGTCCGGACACATTATAATAAGCCTGATGCATTCCCACTCCATGGGCACCAACAATATCAGCTTCCCAACTATCTCCAATCATTAATGATTCACGTAGTTCGGATTGTGTAGCCGACAAAGCAAAATGAAAAATTTCCGGCCAAGGCTTCATCACTCCCAGATCTTCCGAAAGAATTATTTTATCAAAATATGTATCAATGCCTGCCGAACGCATTTTACAGGATTGCAATTCCCTGAAACCATTTGAAAGAATATACAAATTATATTTAGGTGCCAAATACGAAAGTACCTCTTCCGCATACGGCATTAGCCGCCTTTTAGTAGGAACTATCAAAAAGAAATCGTCAGAATAACGTTTTGCAAGCATTTCATCGTCAACGCCAACAGCTTTCAAAGGATATAAAAAACGCTGTCGATTCAACTCTTCTTTAGTCACCTCCCCGTTTCCATATTCTACCCACAACTCCGCATTCCTCTTTTGGTAAAGAGAATAAAAATGGGAAAACGAATCGAAATACCTTCCCAATCCATATTTATCGTAAACTTCTTCAAACGTATCATACGCATTTTGGGAAAAGGCCCAGAGAGTATCATCTAAATCAAAAAACAGGTTTCTATATTTCATATTAATATATCAGGTACATTTCAAAAAAGAGAGCACGGATTACATACTGTGTAGTCCGTGCCCTTATCAGTTACGTTTGTTTTATACTACTTATTTGACCTGGATTACCAGATATTTAGATACACTCCAGAATTCTTTCGGATTCGTGATCTTCAAAGTCAGCTGACCTTTATCATCTTTAACCAGCTCGTAAGATTTAGCCGGATGAGTAGTGAGCAAATCAGCACGTTTAGAATATAATTTAATCTCTTTAGTAGTACGGATATCGATCTGAGTAAAATAATCCTTGTTGAAATCCGCACTCTTCAGCACATCCCCTTTTTCAAGAATCTTCTGAGATTTAAGCTCCGATTTAGTACCAAACACAAACCATGCACTATTGATGGCCTTATCCTGTTCTGCTACGGTCTTTGCCTTGGCTTCATTTTCAGCAGCCAATGACTCTTTATCGGCAGTCAGTCCGGTTACTGCAGCATCCAACTCCTGAATACGGATATTCTTAGAAGCTAATTCAGCCTGAAGCTCTTCGATACGCTGAGTTTTAGCAACCAACTCCTGAGTCAAAGATTCAACGGCTTTTTTCAATTGTGCCGAATTATTCTTACTATTCTTCAGCATAGCCTGCAACTTAGCGATCTGTGCCTTGTTTTCTTCCATCTGTTTCGTGATGAATTCAATATCAGATGCTATTTGTTGTTTTGCGGTTGCAGAATTCTCAGAGATAGTGCCACGGGTCAAGTCAACACGGCTTTCAGCTGCGTTTATTCTACGAAATCCTTCCTGAACTTCGTTGAAAGTACCCATCATTTCGTCCAATTCGGCATTGCGCTGGGTCAACTCCATCAAAAGAGAATCATTTTCTGCCTTCAGGTCCTTACTTCCACCACCCAGGCCGTTACACGAAGCCAACATAGCTGCGCATACTAATAAAACTACTAACTTTTTCATACGATTACGTTTTACGTTTTTAAATGAAGTTATTATTAATCGTCTATTCCTGCAAGTACAATCACAATCTCTCCCCGGGGTTCGGTAACGGTAAAGTGTTCTATCAATTCACTCAAAGTCCCGCGAACCGTTTCCTCATGAATCTTTGAAATTTCACGGGACACAGATACCTGACGTCCGGAACCGAAATATTCGGCAAACTGTGTCAATGTTTTCAGCAAACGATGTGGGGATTCATAAAACACCATTGTTCTGTGTTCATCCACCAACGATTTCAATTTTGTCATACGCCCCTTTTTCTGAGGGAGAAAACCTTCGAAACAAAACTTTTCGTTAGGCAATCCCGATGCTACCAACGCCGGAACAAAAGCTGTCGCTCCGGGCAGGCATTGTACTTCGATACCATTGCGCACACATTCACGAACTACCAGAAAACCCGGATCAGAAATTCCCGGTGTTCCGGCATCCGAAATCAAAGCAATGGTTTCTCCTGCCTTTATTCTATTAACAACACTCTCCACCGTTTTATGTTCATTAAACTTATGGTGGGATTGCATCACGTTTTTAATCTCAAAATGTTTCAGCAAGATTCCGGAAGTACGGGTATCCTCCGCCAGAATCAAGTCGACCTCCTTCAGGACTTTAATAGCCCTAAATGTCATGTCCTCCAAATTCCCGACCGGCGTCGGTACCACATATAGTTTTCCCATATCCTAATAATCGCGTTTTATATAAAGTACTTTTTGAGAAGTTCCACTAAATCAGCTTTAGCTTCATTTTCCTCTTCCACCTTTATTTTAGAAGATAAGAAAACAAGAGCCGCATCCAGTGAATGCATCTCCCCAATCTGTTGCAACACATGATTCATTTGCTCCATGCTTCCCCCAAACAGTTCACGGGAAAAGCGAAACGAATCATTCAGACTGATTGAACGGCGTAAATCTCCAGCTGTTTTAATCCGCTCGGCCAAAATAGGTGTAGAAGCCGTATTGGTTTCAATCTTCATAGATACTTCAGCCGATTGTGCCGGTTCTACGGTCACTTCAGGCAATTCCAATTGTTCAGATTCCGGCATCTCCGGAGCCTCCGGAACTATTACAGGCTCTTCATCTTTCTCCGGGTTACCCACAACTATTTCTTCTTCTTCTTCTTCTTCTTCTGCTGCTGCTGCTGCTGCAGACACAGGTTCCGGCATTGGATTTATAATCCGGTCAGGAAGTTCGTTTTCCGGTAGTGCTCCCCGATCCAACTGTTCCAGTAAGATGTCCAACCGGCCACGCATTTGCACAATATTTCTCTTTGCCACTTCACGCAAAGCAGAATCCGGTTTACGCGAAACGGCCTCCATCAGGCATTTAAGTTCCTGAATATCCAATTCTATATCGTTCAACAATGCTTGCATATCTACATCTGAATTTCTTCTTGAATGACTTCGCAAATGTAGAAATAAATAATGAAAAAACACCGAGAAGCCAATAAAACTATTACTTTTGCAACCAATTATAACATACATCAGCATGGTATTATTTTCAGAAGATCATATACAAGAGACGAGAAGAAGAGGAAGAATTGAAGTAATTTGCGGTTCCATGTTTTCAGGAAAAACCGAAGAACTGATCCGTCGCATGAAGCGGGCCAAATTTGCCCGCCAACGCGTAGAGATATTCAAACCTGCCATTGACACACGCTATTCTGAGGGGGACGTTGTTTCACATGACAGTAATACCATTTCCTCCACCCCCATCGACTCTTCAGCCAGCATACTGCTTTTCACATCCGAAATTGATGTGGTAGGCATTGACGAGGCACAGTTCTTCGACAGTGGTTTAATAGATGTATGCAATCAATTGGCAAACAACGGAGTACGTGTCATCATAGCCGGATTGGACATGGACTTCAAAGGCATACCGTTTGGTCCGATGCCAGCTTTGTGTGCCATTGCCGACGAAGTATCCAAGGTACATGCCATTTGTGTAAAATGTGGACAATTAGCCTCTTTTTCACACCGTACGGTGAAAAACGACAAACAGGTGCTATTGGGTGAAACAGCCGAATACGAACCTTTATGTCGGGAGTGTTACCAGAAAGCCCTGCAAGAGGACAAAGAAAAATCATAATGACCTCACGGTAGCAAAGCCCGGACATTTCCGGTGAGGTCGCACATCAAACGTCAGATTATTATGGAAAGGAAAAAGATTACATTTGATAGTTTCATACGTGGTTCCATCTGCTGTGCGCTCATTGTGGGATTACTGATACTTTTTAAAAGGCTCAGCGGCGTACTGCTACCTTTTTTTGTGGCATGGCTTATCGCTTATATGATTTATCCGCTCGTCAAATTTTTCCAGTATAAATTACGCTTTAAAAGCAGGATCATTTCTATTTTCTGCGCATTGTTCAGCATTACCATAGTAGGAATTGCCATTTTTTACCTTTTAGTGCCCCCAATGCTTGCCGAAATAGGACGAATGAACGATCTGTTGGTTACTTATCTGACTAATGGTGCTTATCGTTCCGGAACAGTGCCTCCTACTCTTTCGGAATTTATCCACAGACATATCGACCTTCAAGCACTGAACCGAATCCTAAGTGAAGAAAATATAATGAATACCATTAAAGAGACTGTTCCTAAACTTTGGGCACTCGTTGCGGAATCTATTAATATTCTGTTTAGCGTATTCGCTTCATTCATCATTTTATTATATGTGGTATTCATCTTGCTCGACTATGAATCCATCGCAGAAGGATGGCTTCACCTGCTACCAGGCAAATACCGTACCTTTGCATCCAATCTGGTCAATGACATACAGGATGGAATGAATCGCTATTTCCGCGGCCAGGCACTTGTTGCCTTCTGTGTCGGCATCTTGTTCAGCATTGGGTTCCTGATCATCGACTTTCCGATGGCTATTGCCTTGGGACTTTTCATTGGTGCCCTCAATATGGTTCCATATCTGCAGATTATCGGTTTCTTGCCTACCGTCATATTAGCAATCCTAAAAGCTGCTGATACCGGTGAGAATTTCTGGGTAATCCTGGCAGGTGCCCTCGTTGTTTTTATTGTTGTTCAAGCCATCCAAGATGGTTTCCTTGTCCCAAGAATCATGGGAAAGATCACAGGGCTCAACCCTGCCATCATTCTTTTATCTCTTTCCATCTGGGGATCCTTGCTCGGAATGTTAGGTATGATCATAGCACTCCCGCTCACCACCCTAATGCTCTCCTATTATCAACGTTTCATCATCAACAAAGAGAGAATAAAATACGACACACATGAAACATCTGATAATCAGAAGATAGAGGGAGATGACGAAAAATAAATAAAACTTTTTTCACCCAAAAGCTTGCAGATATAAAAAAAGTCACTACCTTTGCACCCGCAATCAGGAAATAACTGATACGCAAATAAGGATTGATTCGCTAGCTCAGCAGGTAGAGCACAACACTTTTAATGTTGGGGTCCTGGGTTCGAGCCCCAGGCGGATCACTGAAACAGCCTCAGAATCAATTCTGAGGCTGTTTGATTAATACCCCTCTCCCAGTTATCAACAAGTTCCTTATTCACGGATCATACCGAAAATCTGAGGGTTTAAAATAATAAATCGTATCTTAGCCTGAGTAAAAAAGAAAAGCAATGAGTTACGATGAATTTCTTCGTTTTATCTTTCCAGATGGAATGTTCGATTATTTTAAGTTGTCAGATTTCCAAGAAAAGCCAGATCGGGTAGAAATATACTTTGAAGAGAAGAACATACATCCCACGGAATATACAACAGATAAATTAGAGAGCAAGGGGTTTTATGAACAAGTCAGGATGCATGATTATCCGATGCGTGGTCGTACTTGTTTATTGTTTATCAAGAAACGTCGCTGGTTCAATCACCGTACAGGTAAATATGTAAGCCGCAATTGGAAATTAGTGGCAGAAGGAACGCAAATAACGACAGAGTTTGCGTCTTTTTTAAAAGCATTGGATCGACTCTCGAGCTCTAAGCATTAGTCTTTTGGCGGATCATTACGGGATGGATGCTAAACAGTTGGAGTCGCAATACAAAAATCATCTGAGTCATTTTAAGAATTGGGAACAGCGTTCCCATGCCCAAGAGTGGATTCTCTTCGAGAAAAACATAGGGCCCTATGTCGGGCTGGACGAAACGGCCCTTTCTTCCGGAGAGTTGTATACAATCCTGATAAACAAAGATGCGAAAGGTAAAAAAGGTACCATCATCGCCATGGTTAAAGGTACATCCGCAGAAAAGGTTTCTCAAGTATTGCTCAAACTTTCCCGTCGCAGGCGTTTTCAGGTTCGTGAAATCACCTTGGACATGGTTCCCAATATGGCTCAGATAGCCCGTGTTTGTTTTCCTGCCGCCAAACAGGTTATCGACCGTTTTCATGTTCAGAAGCTCGCTTTTGAAGCTGTACAGGAAATGCGTATAAAGGCACGGTGGGAGGCATTGGATAAAGAAATGGTTGAGCTCACCTATGCAAAAACATCCGGTCAGCCCTTTGTCCCTGAAACATTTGAGAATGGGGACAGCCGCAAACAACTGTTGGCAAGAAGCCGGTACCTTTTATTCAAGAAAGATGAACTTTGGTCTGAGAGCCAAAGAAAAAGGGCCAGGATTCTTTTCCGGGAATATCCCGATATTAAGAAGGCCTATTACTTAAGCATGAGGCTGGGCTTGATATATCATCAGGTAAAATCGGCAGATATTGCCCTGACACGCCTGGCACATTGGTATGACGAGGTAGACAGATCCGGTTTTCTTTCTTTTGGAACTGTAGCCAGAACTATACAAGCACATTACTTAAATATTGTTGCCTTTTTTAGAAGACGATCAACCAATGCTGCAAGTGAATCCTTCAATGCTAAAATTAAAGCTTTCAGGGCACAACTCAGAGGGGTGAGGGATGTCACTTTTTTCTTATTCAGGCTTGCTAATATTTATGCTTAAAATTTAATCCCCTCAGGATTTCCGTATGAGCCTTATTCACACCTGTTCATAAAACCTGCTTACTACAAAACAAACCACAGATAGCCAGATAATTATCCTGTTAATAACTTCGTTCAAAAGCTGTTCAATAAGAAAAATAAAAGGGATTCTCTCTGTATACTCTGTAGTGAAAAGGAAGCTAAGAAGCAAGTTCTTAAATAAGATACTACCCGTTCCAAAGTGCTAAAGCATTAAATGAGAAACAGAGAAAGAAAGTAATTTAAGTTCATCTTAGCAGCCGAGATGTGCATCTTGACAGCCAAGATCTATATCTTAGCGGCTAAGATGTAAATCTCAGCCGCTAAGATGAAGAAAGTCAGGTGAAGAAAGCTACTTTCCAAAGGGATGAAAAGAACTTTAGTCGAAGTGCTTCTGGATTTAGTATCTAACTTCGCTATGAGTGTATTTAAAGCCATTGACAAGTTTCCACCAACAACGAATCCAAAAAGATGTCTCAAAGCAGGCAACGACTCTCTATGAAGTTGTTCACAAAGCCTATTTAAAAAGAGATACCACCTATATATCAACAATTTATCCTGTTAATAACTTTATAGAAAATTCTCAGGATCAAAGAAAAGCAAAGTGGATATCGGCACAAAAATACGATCTATTCCGATAATCAGCAGATTATCTTTCGTACTTTTGCCCCTTCAGCGGTTAATGCATAGGTGAAATGCAGGGCAAGATGTATAAACAGAAACGATTAATAATTTATGAAGGAGAATGTTTACGATAAAGAATCCTTCTTTGAGAAATATGGCGAGATGCTACGCTCAAAAGAAGGGTTGAAAGGTGCGGGAGAATGGCCGACACTGGAAAAGATATTACCTGATTTTGAAGGGAAACGGACACTTGATTTGGGATGTGGCTATGGATGGCACTGCATGTATGCAGCTTCTAAAGGAGCAAGCCATGTGGTTGGTATTGATTTGTCTGAGAAAATGCTACAAGAGGCTGAAAAAAAGAAGGAGTCCGACAAAATAGAATATCACCGGATAGGGATAGAAGACTATGATTATCCGTCGAATCGCTTTGATGTAGTTGTCAGTTCACTGGCTTTACACTACATTGAAAATTTAGAAGAGATATTCCGAAAGGTGTACCGTACATTAGCCCAAGGAGGAACATTCGTGTTTACAATGGAACATCCGATATTTACGGCACATGGAACCGAAGATTGGTTTTACAACACAGCAGGAACCGCACAGCACTGGCCGGTAGATCATTATTTCACTGAAGGATACCGGGAAACCTCTTTCTTGGGAGAAACGGTAGTGAAATTCCATCATACTTTAACTTCCATATTGCAGGGACTATTGCAGGCCGGATTTACCATAACCAATGTGATAGAGCCTCAACCGACTAAAGAGATGCTGCAAAAGATCAAGGATATGGAAGAAGAATTGAGACGGCCTATGATGCTGGCTGTTTCTGCCGTCAAAGTCTGAACAAGCAAAGGGAGCAAAACCCGCGCAAACTTTCACAGACCAGACTTCATATACGGATTTATCCCAATGATATTATCGTGTAAATCTGCTGATAAAGGAAGTTTTTCTCAAACGCTTTTGCCATTTATTCCGTCGGACGGCAATCCCGTCGTCACCTCAGGAGGCGCCCAAACGGCTGCACCTGTATTCCAGAGGGGTCAGTCCGAACTTCCGTTTGAAGGCCGTAGAGAAATGGGCATGATATTCATAACCGACACATGCCCCGATCTCTTGTATCGTCTTACTGCTATCCAGCAGATAACGACAGGCCATCTCCATACGATAATCAAATATATGGCCGAACACGGTGGTACCAAATACCGTTTTGAAACCTCGTTTTAAAGTACATTCGTTGGTACCTACCCGCAATGCCAACTGATGAAGCGAAGGGGGATTGAGATACTCCTGCTCAATAATGGCCTTGGCATGATGGATCTTATCACACTCTATCCCGACAGAACACGAACAATGAAGACACTCTTCTCCTCCCCGCCGTGCGAGAAAAAGCGAAAGAATTTCCCTAATCTTGGCATCCACATACATAAGTGCCATATTCCCATTCAGCTGTGAAAGCTTAATATCGCTCAACGCTTTATAAATACCGGTACAAAAAGGGCGATTTGTCCGATATGCCCTGTAGAGTCTATCACAAAAAATGGTTTCGATATCTTCATTACCAAACAGGTCGGGATATTGTCCGGCAAGTTCACGGATATAATCGTTGGAAAGCATAATCTCCATCATGTGAAACGGCGTATGCTTAGGGAAACAGGCGCATGAGTCTATCCCGTCACATTGCAGGAGATTGGCATCTCCTTTGTTCCACTCCTCACCCCGGGTAATAGGGTCGTAAAAGCAAGTGACGTGCCCGGCTAAAGCGGCACAAAACCAAACAGCATGGTATTCATCGGCCTGTGCATACATCTCAATGGACTCCTCACATGATATATGATGTTCCATAATCGAAAAAAACGGAGTACATATTTCTTCGAATGTCGCCTTCAGATACCCATTGTCAATCCGATAACTATTTCTTTCTGTCCGGCTCTCTCCCGCCAGATTCTGTACGGGCCATTCCAGCATCATTTCATGCAAATCATGTTTCATTAACCGAGTTGCCATCATTATTCCTTTAAGTTAAAGTCAAGTTCCTTTTCGCGTAAGCAGTAAAAGCCGGTAAGGCTCTACTTTTGTCTCCAATTGGAGAGTAGATACAAAATTACAATAAGCCACCTATCGGCACAATCCCCATTAATAGGTAATTCTCCACGAATAATAAACAACAACCGGAAATATAAAAGCAGAAACTAAACATGAAAGTAAATTTATCAGGAGTTCCCGAAACTCTGTTTATAACCTTGCGAATAAGGGCTATAGAAACAGTAAAACCCAACGGCGCTATCAAAGACCCTTATGCCATAGATATACTCCACCGAATCGAACTGGCAAGTTCTTCGAAAGACAAAGTTTCGGAAGGTTCGCAGGTGGGCACAATTGCCCGTACCCTCGTATTGGACGAAATCATCCTCGACTTCCTGTCGAAACACTCTAAGGGAGCTACCGTCGTAAATCTGGGATGCGGACTGGATGCACGCTGCAAAAGACTTCCATTGCACAATTGCCTTTGGTTAGACATCGACGTAGAAGAATCCATCGGGTTACGAAAACTTTTCTTCAAGGAAACGGATAATTATAAAATGATCGCCCGGTCGATGTTCGATGATTCATGGATGAACTCTGTTCCCAGAGGTCTTCCTCTGCTGATCATATCGGAAGGAGTGATGATGTACTTCAAAGAAGAAGATATCAGAGAGTTAATTTACCGGATCGGGCAACGCTTCCACCATGCGGAAATGGCATTCGACGTAATTAATACATGGACAGCCCGTAACTACAAATGGCATCCGGACGTAAAGAAGTATAACGCACCATTCCGATGGGGAACAGACAACGTATATGAGATGGAAGACTGGTATCCGGGACTACACGTGATTAAGGAATACCTGTATATGGACCGCTTAAAAAAACGATGGCCTCTGTTCTTCAAAGTGATGCTCCCACTATTCCCATCTTTACGGAAATCGTCCCGGATAGTACACATGAAGTTCCAACAACAATCATCTAAATAAGGAGAACAGGATATGAGAAATAAAATCTGTGTTTTCATCATCACTCTGCTCTCACTGTGCAGCGGCCTCCCGGCCCAAACACAACCGGGCAAACTGAGCGGAGTCATCATCGACACCAATGACGAGGAAATACTCCCGGGTGCCAACATATATATAGAAGCACTGAAGAAAGGCGTCTCGGCGGATAAAAACGGGGAGTTCCTCATCGAAGCTCCTGCGGGACGTTATTCGGTCACTTTTTCATTTATGGGATATCACACCCGGAAAGAGGAAATAACGATTCCGAATACCAAAGGTAAAAAGCTGGTTATCCGCCTGGAACCGGAAGCTCAGTCACTGGGTGAAGTTGTCATCACAGCCAAAAGTGAAGCCCGCCAACTGCGCGAGCAGGCCATGCCTATGTCGGTAATCAGCATGCAACAACTACAGGGGACGGTCAGTAATGTGCAAGATGTCCTGTCGAAAACCGTAGGTGTAACCATCCGTAACACAGGAGGTGTAGGCAGTGCGTCCCGGGTATCGGTACGCGGTCTGGAGGGGAAACGAATCGGTTTCTTCATTGACGGAAGCCCGATGAATGATAATTCGGACTTCATCGACATTAATGACATACCCGTGGAGATGATCGACCGAATTGAAATCTACAAAGGAGTGGTACCCGCAAGGTTTGGCGGATCGTCCGTAGGCGGAGCTGTAAACATTGTCATCAGGGAGTATCCACCCAAGTACCTCGATGCCAGCTACAGCATCGAAAGTTTCAATACCCACAAGCTTTCACTGGTAACCAAACGGAATATTGCTTCTAAAGGACTGGAATTCGGAGGCGGGGGATTCTATACCTATTCTGACAACAACTATAAGATGGAATCTCCCTTCGAAGAGGGGCTTGTCATTAAACGCAACCACGATAAATTTAAAAAGTTAGCTGTTGCAGGTAGTCTGAAAGCACGTAAATGGTGGTTCGACCTGATTGAGTTTGAACCTGTCTTTATGCACACTTTCAAAGAAATCCAAGGAATCGAATATAATATTGAAAAAGCCCACACTTACTCTGACGCTTTCCTCTTTGCCAACAAGTTGGAGAAAGAAAACTTTCTTGTCGAGGGGCTCGATATGGAATCGAATCTGGCCTATGCTTATACGGTATTTCATATGGTGGATACCGCCGCATATCGGTACAATTGGGACGGTACCACTTACCCCGCCGTATCCGAATATGGAGGGGAAATAGGCAAATGGGCTTCAAACGCCAGAAACGAGAAACATACAATCACCCACAAGTTACACCTGAACTACGTTATCAACAACAACCATTCTGTTAACTTCAACTCGCTGTTCAGTTATGCATCCGGACATCCTAAGGATGACCTGAAGGACAAAGTTGTCGGTTATAAAACCAACTTCAAAAGTACGATGATGAGTTGGATTGCCGGAATAGGATACGATTTCCGCACGAACAATGATATTTTCCTGAATTCACTTAACGTGAAGTATTATACATACGGCATGAATACTCACATGAGCAGCATTATGTCATCGGAAGCAGAAAAAGTAGACATGCTGAAACGGGATTTCGGTATCAGCAATGCCCTCCGTTACAGATTCACTCCGGACTTCATGGGTAAGTTTTCGGTTGGATATGACGTACGCCTGCCTGCCGAAAGTGAACTTTTGGGCGATGGATATGCAGTCGCTCCTTCCGGAAATCTGCTCCCGGAACGGAACACAAGCATCAATCTGGGGTTCCTGTTCGACCGTACCGGAAAGTCTGCCAGTAATCTTCAACTGGAATTGAACACTTTTTATGGGTATCTCGAGAATATGATACGGTTTACCGGAGGTTATCTGCAATCGCAATACCAGAATTTCGGGAAAATGCGCACTTTGGGAGCAGAAGTAGAGGTGAAAGCGGACCTTACCCACTGGCTTTACGGCTACTGCAACATGACCTACCAGGATTTGCGGGATGTACGAAAGTTCGAACCGAACACTCATGTCCCCAACCCGACCAAAGGTAGCCGGATGCCTAACATCCCCTATCTTCTGGCAAACGCCGGACTGGAATTTCATAAAGAAAATCTATTCGGAGGCAAAATGCAGAATACCCGCATCTTTACGGACGGTTCTTTCGTTGAAGAGTATTTCTACGACTTTGAACAAAGCCGGTTCCAAGAGCGAAGAATACCACGCACCTTCTCTGCCAACGTCGGAATAGAGCATAGCTTCATGAACGGACGGTTCATCATCACAGCACGGATAAACAATCTGACTAATGCCCGGATGATGTCCGAATTCAACCGTCCTCTACCCGGACGCAATTGGGGAGTAAGGCTGAGATATGTATTGAAATGAAACAAGATTATTTATTTAAAAACCAAGAGAACTATGAAGATTAGAAATCTGACACTGGCACTTGCCAGTACTGCACTTGTATTTTCGGCATGCGAAAAGGATCCTGACCCTAAAGTCCCGGCCGACAATGCTAACATCGCCCTGGCAACTATTCTGCCCAACCCCGATGGTATGACGGGAGCCGCTTACCTGCAGCTGATTCGTGATGAATTTCCGCAGAACACCAACAATAACAACGGAATTCCCATTCCCTACGGAGGAGCATATCCGGTTATTGAAGGAAACGACATCTTTGTATTCCCGGGATACATGGGTGACAGTAAAAACGAACTGGTGAAATACACAAGAGTCAACGGCCGGTTATCAAAGACAGGAACAATGAAATTGCCTCCCAACTCTTCGGCCACCAATATTGTTTTCGCTTCTGCTGAAAAAGCCTACCTATCTATGGCGGGACTGGGCAGGATCGCTATTTTCAACCCTATCACCATGGTCCAGAAGGGAGAGATCGATCTGTCTTCTCTCGGAGTGTCCGACAATAATCCGGACCCCTCTGCCATGTTGTTGCGCGACGGACTTTTATACGTAGGCCTCAGCCAGATGGTGGGCGGATGGGTTCCTCCACAGGACCGTCCATACAGCGACATTGCCATTATAGACACTCAAACGGATAAACTACTGAAAATGATTACAGACAAAACCAGTGGTATCTCCATGCCTACCCGTCCGATTGACCGCTATTCAATCTTCATGGATGAAAAAAAGGATATCTATATTTCGTGTGTCGGTGCCTTTGGCATGGTCAAAGGTCATAATGCCGGAATATTACGTATCAAGGCAGGAGAGACTGAGTTCGACCCAACGTATCGCTGGACCATTACGGGAGCTGACATCAGCGGAGAAGAAAAAACTGCGGGATTTATCTCTGCCATCCGGTATGTAAACAATGGAAAAGCATATGCTTATATCAATATGCCCGGTTACTACAAGCCTGGAGAACAAGGACATACCGCCATCGCCGATCTCGCTGTAGAAATAAACCTATACGACCGGTCCATGAAAAAGATCAAGGGACTCGACCTTTCCAATGGTTTCGGAGTCATGCTTGCCCTCTACAAAGGAACTGTGCTGATAGGTAACTCTTCGACTAAAGCGAAAGGTATCTACTCTCTGGACATACAGACAGGTGAGGTGTCTAAAGAACCGATATTGACCACAGTAGGTAATCCGATATTATGCCACTATTTTGATAAATAAAGACCGATGCCTTTCATGGTTCTAATAAACAAGGGCTCTTCTTGCAGAATAAACAGAGTTACCGTATCTTTGCAGCCATTTAAAAAAGAATGATTATGGAACTTCCAGAAGACCCGATGATGTTGTTCAGCGTCATCAACATGAAACTCCGCGATTGTTACAAATCGCTCGATGAACTATGTGACGATATGAATGTCAATAAAGAAACACTGATTGGCAAACTGGGATCGGCCGGATTTGAATACAATGCCGAACAGAATAAATTTTGGTAAAACAGGCATTCCCCTGCTTTAATTCCCGTAATCTTGTAATTCTTATATCCGGTGGATAATAAATGCTTCGGATAGTAAATCGGAATACAAGGCGGGGAAAGCATAATTCACCACAGAGTTCCACAGAACGAGCTTAATCTATCGATAGCTAATGATATTTATTTGTGTAAATCCTGTGTAACCTGTGGTGAATACGAGTTTCGATACACCTCTTTTTATATCTCTATTCTCAACCCAATAATTGATTCTTATTTATTGGTAAAACGGAACCAGTTAAAGTCGGCATATCCGTCTTCACCGGCTTTATTTCTGGTAAAATTAAATAAAGCAAAGCGATTGGCTGTCCAGACCAGCCCAAGCCCCATATTAAGATCATTACCTATCGGAATGAATGTTTTCCCATCAAGGCTATAATAGAAAGTAGCACGGAAGTTCACATCCATCACACGGGCACGTACCCACAATTTATTTCCCGTAAAGTTGTCGATGACCTCAATATTCTTACCGTCATTACACATCACGATTCTTTTTATACCCTCCGACTGTTCCACACCGACATAGGCATAAGGAAACTCGAAAATTCCAAATCCTGCCACATTTCCATCCTTTAGTCCGGACACGTCGATTTCGACCGTTGCCTCGGACGAAGGGCCCTGCACACGCTGTGTCAATGTATTACGAGCTGTTTTCAATGAGTCGGCATATGAAGCTTTCAGCCTCATGTAGCCTTTCCGTTCCTTCAAGGACCATCGGGTATTGTCCGGATTATGATTCCACTGCCATTGCAGCCCGAGTACGGGAGTATTAAATTCGTCCGTTGTAGCAGGAGAAGCAAACGGATATGCTTTACCTACTTCCGGTTTCGGATACGTAATGGCATCTTTACCATTTCGCCCCAACATGGGCCATCCGTCTACCCACTCTACAGGAACCAGATGGGGAACACGTCCGATGGGCCCTCTGTCCTGCATAATGATAAACCACCAATCACCATTCTTAAGCTGTACCATCCCTCCCTGATGCAAACCGTTGGGAGGATAAGAGCTACAATCATTCATAATTAATTTATGTTCGTAAGGACCATAGATATTGTCGGAACGCAAACAAATCTGCCAGCCTTCGGTTCCGCCTGCCGGGCAAGTGATATAATACTTCCCGTTTATCTTATAGACGTGTGCACCTTCCATACCATATCCTCCTCCAAACTCGTGAGCGTTCTTGAACCTCTTTTCCCAGATTTTCACTTTTTCTCCTTTCACAGATTTGGCATCCGCATTCAGCTCCGTGACATAAAGCGTACCTTGTCCGTGGACGACATAAACTTTTCCGTCATCATCAAACAGTAATCCGGGATCGTACAGATATTCAGGAAAGATTGTACGCTCCCAAGGACCTTTCACATCATCGGCAATACAGATTGAGAAGTGTCCGGGACCTTCCCCCTCCCATGAAGGAGTGCAGAAGCCCACATAAAACTTACCATTGTGATGACGAATGGTAGCCGCCCACGATCCCCGAAGATAACGGTCACCCCCTTTTAAATCATAGCAGGGATGCTCATCATAACGCTCTACCGCATATCCGGCCATCTCCCAGTTTACAAGATCCTTTGAGGTAGCAATAGGGCAACCGGGAACATAGTGCATACTGGTAGAAACAAAATAAAAATCATCCCCTACTCGAATGACATCGGGGTCAGGCCAGTCTCCCCACATTATAGGATTTGTAAATGTCCCGTTTCCATTATCCGGGTTCCACACCGAAGTTTGTGCACCGACACTGCAAAAAGGCAGCACCAATGCGATCATAATATAAAAAACTCTTTTCATCTTTGTACTTTTTTATTGGATACATTCAGCATCTTCAACATAAGGAGCCACTTCTGCCCCAAACAAACGGGCACCTTTATTTTCAGATTGGCGCAATCCCAACACTATCACATTCTTTTCACCGGGACGTAGCCAGCATTCCGGAAGATAGAACTCCCGTTGCGGACCCTCCTCCCAATAGCGTCCGATGTTATGTCCGTTCAGCCACATATAACCGGTACCCATAGCATTTACTATCAACTTCCAAGGTATCCGGACAGAAGGATCATTCCGGGGCATATCAAACTCAAGACGATACCAGGTAAGCAATGCATTCCGTCCGACACCGGCTTCAAGAGTTTCTGTAATCCTTCCTTTACGGACTAAAGGATAATCTGCAGGAAGCTCTGCTACCGACCAGCCCTCCGTACTATCCGGTTCTCTGTTCCAGCCCTGACAGATTCCTCCCAGATCGGCAGAGACCTCCCAGTTTATTTTTTTAATCACTTCGAATTCCTGTTTCAGGCGGACAGCCTTAAGGAGGCCTCCTGCCCCACTCTGGTTACTCACCACAATAGCTATCTCATTGTCTCCAGGTTTGACGAATGGAGCAACATTCACTACATAAGGCTTATCCCATTCTTCGTGCGTACCCACTTCCTTACCATTCACCCACAAAGTTCCGGCATCATCGATACAGCCAAATTCCAGAACAGTCATTCCTTCCCGAATCATCTCCGGTGTCCACCTAAGGTGTGTACGATAAACTGCACTTCCGGCCTTCTCCTGCAAAATCCAGGCAGCAGGCCATTCCGGCTTTTCAAGTCCGGCTATCTGCAAAGTGGCCAGATTGTCAATGGTCCGTTGATCGAGCCGTATTCTTTCCCAGCCCGTTTCTTCGGCAAGCAAGGCAGACAGCGGTTCCTCTTTATCAATGGTTCTTACTTCCCATTCCTCTACCGGCAAAATTCCCGTCTGTTTACGACCGAAACCGGCTTGCCGGAGTCCGCTCAACTCTTCCATCGGACGGTAACCATGAGCATGTCCCCGGTTTTCGTAGATAGCAACCACTTCGTTCATTCCTTTATGCAACAATCCTGAAACGATAAAGGTGTTATCCAATTCGTCTCTCGACACCCGCCCGGCAAACTTTCCGTTCACTTGTACGTAAACCGGGTCACCAGTGAAAAGCTCGAACACCAACGAACCGTAAAGATCTACTTCCTTTTGAGTGAGGTTCACCCGGCTGCGATACATAGAATAACGGCAATCGTTCACACCCAATTCGGGAAGCGATACACCTTTGCGCAAAGGCTTCCAGTCACCACGAAAATCTTCGTCTTTTCGCCATACTTTCGTTACTGATATGGCGGCAGGAAGTGCAACCGGACGTGCCGGCAATACTTGTTCACGGGGATACCATTCGGTCGAAGTGCCTCCGGGAGAAAGTACCAGTAACTTACTGTCAAGCGCCCCCAACCGACAATCTATCCGCATCGGCTTTCCTTCTATAGTCAAGCTGACTATCTGACGGAATTCTTGCTTTTTATCACGGTTCAGTAAGAAAATAAATAAAGTTCCGTCCGTAGCCCGGCGTACCCCCATCGTCAGATTATCATTTCCTTTCATCTCAAACGGTACAGACTTGCTTCTGACAAGCCGGCTTCCAAATTTACCGACCACCTCACCGATTCCTTTCACAGCAGCATATTTCTCTCCAACGCCTCCGGTTTCTTTCAAAGGAGCTCCATAATCGTAAGTGGTAGTCATACGTCGTGCTCCCCAGCCGTCAAAATGTGTCCCACCGAAAAACATATAGTAATTCAACCCGGTAGAACCTCCTGCCATTGCCATCAATGCCATTCCCCGGGCATGCCGTCCGTCCAGATAGCTATCTTCGCTCAAGCGTCCGCCAACCGTAGAGAACCACCCTCCCTGCAACTCACACACAAAGGCAGGAGCATTGGGCTGTTCTGCTTTCAGATTTTCAATACGTGACTTGGCTTCATGCATATTCCACCATACATATTGATTATCCATATCGAATAACTGACTGATCACCGGATCGTGCGAGCCGCGAACTTCGGGAGTTACGCAAGTGAAAAGGGGAACATCGATACCATTCCGGATACAAGCATCTGACAGTACACGCAGAAATTCTTCTTTCTTCTCAGATTCCATATCAAAATAGATATATTCATTTTCAAGCTGCACCATAATGATTCCTTTCTCTCCGGGTTTCTTATGTGTAAGCTGTTCATCACAAAATACCCGGCAAACAGCATTGTACCAGTGTTCAGACCATTTCATATGTTCGGGATGGTTGCTCCGGAGCCAGAAACTGGTGTCATAACTGTCCGGGCAATATTTAGCCAACCAACGGGGATATGCCCCTCCCGCCCATTCGGCACAGATAAAAGGGCCAGGACGGACAATGGTATAAAATCCGAACTCCTCGTGTGCCATACGCAGCCATGCTTTCAGATCATCAAAGTCGAATTGTGAATAATCATCTACATTCTTAGGCATATTCCGTTCGTGCCAATTCCAGGGCACATAAGTTTCCACTGTATTAAACCCTGCTTCTTTGATCTTCCTGAAACGGTCACGCCACAACTCTTGCGGACAACGAAAATAGTGGAATGCAGCACTGAGTATAAAAATATCTTTCCCTTCGATTGTAAAGCAATCTTTGTCGTATCTCACCCGGTCGGGATGGAAAAACTGTTTCTCGGGCAACTTCTGAGCCGTTGCTGAGGAACACACTATCATCCCCAATAGGACACATAATAACCAATTCTTAGACGGTTGTTTCATCTGATTTTCAATAAAATTTAAGTTTAAAACGATATTTCATATTATCTCCAAACCATTGCGGATAATTCGTCCCCCATAGAGTATTCAATAAACAGAAATGGATACCGGCATCGGGGTCTGCAACCTTATTGTCGAATGACAATAAATCACGATTATTAAACGCCACCAAAGGAGCATCCAAAGACTCAAGACTCAATTTTCCCTTTCCACTGGAAAAGAGAACGTCTCCCGTCACTCCGTGTATCTGCCTCGCTCCGTTATAAACAACATCTTCCACATCGACACGCTCTCCCATCTTATCAACATAAACTTTCGAATCACAGGCTTTTGGAAAGAACGAAAACCAAACAGCTTCCGGAACACGATTCTTCGGTTTATCAAACCAATTGATCTCCACCTTGATATCAGGTGAGTCATACGGGAATACATATATTATTTCAACATACTCCGGTGCACCATAAACAGGTTCATTCAATTGCTGGCGAATCCGGACAGTGGTCTGTCCGACCTCCTTTTTTATCCGGATATCCGATGCCTTATAACTCCATATCCCATGGGTAACAGACAGTTTATCGAGCCCGGGCTTTCCATAATCCGCCAACATCCATCCTTCCGGATTCTTTGGACAATACCTATCAATAAAATGTGCAAAATCGGCTCCGGAATAACGTTGATAGGCAAAGTCCCCCCAACCCTGCGTATCATCTACCCAAACAATGCCCTTTTGTTTATCTTCCAGATAGCATAGTGTACCATTCTCCTGATTGAAAGCAAACCGAAAAAATGGGGTATTTATCTTTGCTTTTGAACGGTAGGAACGGAAATCAGTATCTTGATTTTTCACCGGAACCAGTTTCATGAGAGCTTGCATCGCTTCGTATTGCAAGGCCGGAGTGAGTTTGGATATAGCCTGATAAATATATTCTCTCTTTTCACTCCAGGAGCGTTCGGAATACCGGGCTTCTTCACTGTCCAAAAAGGAAGGGTAAAGATCGAACTGATATTTATCAAAATTCCTCAAATACCACTTTACATCCACTCCCCATGTATGCTCAGCCATTAACAGCAAAGGAATACAAAACTGTGTATCCATTTCACTATTAACCTTTAGCTTACCATCCTGTATCCATTGATTACGTAAACGCATTAACTGACGGAACTGAGCCACTTTCATAGGATCACTGCCAATACCATATATCCACGTATCTCCCCACTCTTGAGTAACGACCGGCAGACTGTTCTCAACTTTACTCAATTCAAGAGCTACTTCATTCAACGAAGACGGTATGATCCGGGCTGACGGATATTTTTGCTTTAAGCCGGCATAGATTCGCTTAATCTCTTTCAAGGAATGTGGTCCATGATTGTCATGAGTGAAACAAAAAACCGCAGCAGTTTTTGTTCCGGGCAGATGCACCGGTTTGCCATAGTCTGATTGATAGATTACATTAATGGCATCGCCTTTAGCATTCTTCCAGCGAAATATCTCCGGAAATCGTGCCACAGCTGCACCCGGATTTGTCCCTACATGCAACAACTGAATCCCATTCCGCTTTAAGACAGAAATAGCCCCCCTCGTGACACCGGGTACATCCGTTATTTTTGCAGCAATCGTTTTCCGACCAAAAAGCAGATCCAGTTTTTTCGAAATATTCAATGCTGCGGACAGCATGGCACTATCACACAATTCAACCTGCATTGTGAAAGGCATTGCGTGCCAGGTAAAGTCTCCCCGGCCAATAGCTTCCTTCATTCGTTGTCCATTTTCATTTGAAGCCCTTTCCAAATAATTCCAGATAAGCCACGACCCACAAGTCCAGGGATAATCAATCTGTGACAACGAATCTTTCATAATTTCTTCTGACAGATTTAAAACTGCCGGAATGAAATTATAGGTATAGGTGTCAATCACTTTAGAGCCCCAATCAGTAAATCCTACATCTAAATGGGTCTTGAATATTACGTACACCTTTTGTATATCCGCATCCTTTACCGGTTCTTTCTCAGCACACAAACATTGTAGCGAAGCAAACCATCCTAAAAGAATATATAAACAAAAATTTTTCATGGTAGTAGTCTCTTTTTATATTCCAATTATCAATTTACTTATAGATTGTGACTTCAGCCAGTCCGGCTGCTCCTTCCGAACTTTTCTCAATGGTGATACGCATATATTTTAGTTCCTTACCGATCTGCACCGGCTTAAAATCCCACCCCGTACACTCACGTTCATACAGAAGTTCCCAACTTTTTCCGTCGATAGAGGTTTCCACTTTATGTGTATAAGTGGAACTATCCTTCTGAAACCGGATACGGCTTGCAAACACTTTCTCGGATTTATCCAGTTCAAGCGTTACTACTTGAGGCTGAGTTTCATTGTCAGCAATCCACCACGAAAAATCGTCTCCATCTGTAATGCATGCGGCTGTATAACGTTTCTGTTCCGAAGTGGCTTCAACCCGCACTATTTTCAACGGAGTTTTTGTACGAATTATATTTTCCCAAGCAGTTGCCTTCACAACTGCTCCTTCCTCTTCATTTCCGATATAGGAAGCATGTTGTCCCTCAGGCACATACGCTCCGTTATATCTTCGGGTCGTAATCTCCCGGCTATCTCCCTTAAGCCCATCAGCCGAAACCGAAACATGAATTTTACCCGGACGACAAGTAGTCCGTATCAGTGCGTATCCGATTCCACCCTCTACTTGCTGAGGATTAACCCCGATACGCTCTATACCATCCCCTATCAGACTCCCTTCGCCGGATACGGATATATATATCCTGACATCTGAAGTATTAACGGGAGTTCCATACGAATCACAGATCTTAAAATAGACAGGAATCATATCCGAACCATCCGCTATGGGTTGTATTCCATCTTCTTTCAACCAGATTTCAATCTGCCGGGGTTGTCCGGGAGTACGCACACTGTGAGTTGCAACCACCTTTCCGTCTACCAGTCCTTCAGCAACTAATTCACCGGCTTCATAGGTTCCGGCATCGAAGACATAACAGGGACTTCCCCCTTTCTCCACAATAGGATGATAAAACGAAGTACGCTCTATGCGCGTCTGTTTACCTATCAGTTGATGATTACGAAACAACCGGACTTCATCACAATTGGAAAATACGGTAATCTCTTTCACGGATGAGACATAACGCGGAGCTGTATTCTGTGACGCGATAAATACCATCGGTCCGTCATATAATCCGGGTTGGGATATATCCTTATCACGCATACTCTGCATCATATAATAACTGAATTTGGGATATCTATTCATATCGACCATTCCACAAAACATAGTTTCCTGCTCTGCTCCACGTGCATAATCATTATAACTCCACAAAAAATGTCCCCCCATCCGTGGATTTGCGTCAAGCATGCACCAGTCAAAGTATCCATGTCCGTTAAGCTGCTGAAAACGTCCCCGGCACTGCTTCAATTGTTCCTCTTCATTCTCCATTAGGCTCACACGAGGTTTTTCTCCTACGCCGTCACCCCACTCACGACAGAACAGTGGTTTCACCGCAATCTGGTCTTCCGGATAATTACTCATCACATCCCCATCTTTCGGGAAACGGGATACCTGTTTATAAAATACATCAAAATAATCAACCCGGTCCGTATGTCCGAAGTAGTCACCGGCAGTATACATTTGGTCGCCGGGATATTCGGTATGTGCAATGGCATGTAATTCCCGGGCCACTTCCGCCGGATAACGGCTCTCATTCAAAGCTGTTTCCCAAAGAATTACCGAAGGATGATTGCGATCCCGACGAATCATCTTTTTCCCGACTTCATAGAGACGGGAAATAAATACAGAATCTTTATTAAAATACTGCCAACCGGGAATACATTCCACAACCAATAACCCATATTTATCACAAGCAGCCAAGAAAGCAGGATCTTGTGGATAGTGAGCTGCCCTGACGGCATTACAGCCCCCGCGTTTCAAATCGATCACATCTCTTTCTTGCATGGAGTTGGAAGCGGCATCTCCAATATAGGCAAATGCCTGATGACGATTTGCTCCACGCAAATAAAGCGGTTCACCGTTTATGAAAAATCCCCCGTCACGGGTGTAAGCAATCGTACGTATACCAACTGCCTCAGCGCAATGATCTATCACTTTATCATTTTCAATAACCGCACTTTCTAATTGATACAGATCGGGAGTATATGGATGCCACAGAAAAGGATTGTCTATCTTTAAATCTTGCTCGATATAAAGAGCCTCACCGGCCAACAAACGAAAAGAGTCTTGTTGGCAAGCTACCACTTTACCGTTTTTATCAATCATCCGGGTACGAAGCTGCGCCTTCCGGAGATATTGACCTTCATTTCTGATATGTGTTTTTACATGAGCAACAGCTCTCTCTTTTTCAACTATCGGATATGTGACGAAAACTCCGCCACCGGCAACTTCATCCTCTTCTAATGCATGAGTGATGTGAAGCGGATCGGCAATAATCATTTCCACATCCCGATAAATACCACTGTAATAATAAAAATCCATTCCTCCCTGTGGCTTACCGGGAGGTGTAAGCGGATCATACTCTGCTGAAACTCTGACAGCCAACAAATTATCTTGATTCCAATTAAGATAGGAAGTGAGATCTGCCACAAAACCAATATATCCGCCTCGGTGAGTATATACTTTTTGCCCGTTCAGAAATACCTCACAGGCGTTCATCACTCCTTCGAACGAGATACTGATCCTTTTATCTTTGTATTGTGACGATACCTTAAAAGTGCGTCTGTACCAACCTATTCCATCATAGATAATATCCCCTCCACAATGCTTCTTCTCTAATTGCATAATGTGAGGAAGGGTAGCGGCTATCCAGCCGGAATCATCCAAATCAGGATATTCACCATTTACAATATCCCCGCGGTGAAAGGCCCAACCAAGATTCATGTTCAGCGAAATTCTTGTCTCCACTTCCCCCGCATAAAGCAGAGAAAGTGGAAACAGAACCACTAAACAAGAAAAAATAATCCTATAAAACAACCTTTTCATCTTCACAAAAAACTTTAATCATTTGTAATCCTTTCGCTTCAAACTCAATAGGGGCCGGACAAGAAGTTATCGTGCCCTTACGTCTTTTACCCCGGCAATCCTCCTTTAACGACACAGGTAGTCCTCCCATTTTGTCAAAAGATTGATTGCCACGCGAAGAAGACACATGAATTTCCCTACCCGACGGACATGATTCAACACAATTCGAGTAAACACCTGTAGTAACAAAGAGTGCAAACAATAATATTGCACTCTTTGTATATAAGTATTCATAGTTCCCCATCCAAATCAATAATTGGAATTCTGTACAATCGCAGGCGTAGCGTCAATCACACTCTGTGGAATAGGCCACAGATAATTCTTAGCCGGATCGAACTTCCGTTTCTCCACAAAAATACGTTCATTGGTCAGTGAGAGAGCACCGGTCTCAGGATCAACTGTCCCCAACAGGCAACCATACACATTGCCATTCAATACTTCCTCACCAATCTTCCAACGGCAAATATCGAACCACCGCAGTCCTTCCATAGCAAGCTCTACGCGTCTTTCTCTCCTGACCAATTCACGCAGTTTCTCCTGACCGGTATAACGGGTTCTGTCTACAACCGGCATTTGAGCACGGGTACGTATCTCATCCAACAGATCATATACAGAATCATCAATTTGATTCAATTCAACTTTACATTCGGCATACATTAACAAAACTTCAGCATATCGCATCACAATAGCATTCATACCGCAATCCCACATATCGGCATAATCAGATAAATCGTCCACATATTTACGAAGCAGATATCCTGTTTTTGAACGTCCGTAAGGAGCATAATAATCCCCATTCGGGTCCTTCACATCGATAGGGTCATAACGCTTTCCACCGTAAAGATTTCCCGGAGCCAATATGGTAGCAGCCAGACGGGGGTCTCTATGCAGATAAGGCTCTTTCGGATCATATACTTCTGATTCGTCGATCGTCTTTCCATCTTCACACTCAAAGGCATCTACCAACGACTGGGTAGGATTGATGGAACACCAACCACCGACACTGGCAGGAGGCAATACTCCCAGCACCCCAGTCCCGTAAAGGCTTTCTACATACTGAACATCCAAAATGACTTCTGAATTATTTTCATTGGCTATTTTAAACAATCCTTTGTAATCAGGAAATAGCTGATACCCCAATCCCATCACTTCTTGACAAGTAGCCAGACAGTCTGCATATTGATGTTCGAACAACTCCATACGGGCTTTTAGCGTTAAAGCAGCCCCACGGGTGATACGTCCTACATCACTGCCGGAATAAGACTCAGGTAGTTCCGAAGCAATGTCCTTCAGTTCATCCAAAATAAACTGAACCACCTTTGCTTTCTCCGTACGTGGTAAATTGGCTTCTTTAATATCAAGAACAGTGGTCACCAAAGGTACATCACCATAGTGAGTTACTTTCTGGAAGTAGTCCCACGCACGTAAAAAGCGTACCTCGGCAGTCAGACGTTTACGCAGGTCTTCGTTCATTTCGGGACGGTGAATATTTTCCAGAAAATTATTATAACGTACCATATTGCCATATCCCATATAACTATAACCCGGATCAATCGGAGTCGCAGTTCCGGCGGCCTGCACTGCCCATCCTTCCCAAGTGAAAGGATTGTAAGAATTGTCCGACGCACAATCGGCATAAATTACTTCATCCATTGAGAACCACCCGTTGTAGCAACCCGTAGCCGCTGCCATCGCATCTTTCTCAGTTCTCCAGAAAGCTTCATTCGAAGGTTTGTCCAGTGGGTTTCGATCCAGAAAATCGGTGCTGCATGCCGAAAACAGAGCAGCAAACAAAAAGCTGTATATTATCTTTTTCATATCTATCATCTATCAAAAAGTTATGTTTAAACCAAAAGTATTTGTCTTGACCTGTGGATAGGAACTTCCTCCTTCGGGTGATTCCGGATCGAAGCCTTTATCAAACTTGGTAAAAGTCAGCAGATTCTGCCCACTATAATAGACCCTGATTCTCGAAATCCCCATCACATTACACCATTCTTTGGGCAGTGTATATCCCAATTGGAAGTTCTTCAGGCGCAAATAAGAAGAATTGACAATCCAGAAGGAGGAAGGATTATAGATACTATTGTTCTGCCGATAAGATGAGAATGCTCTCGGGAATTTTCCATTCGGATTGGTTTCGGCATCCCAACAGTCACGGTACATATAAGACGGCTTACCTTTTGCTCCGATCATTTCGCCCACTACACCGGGGCCTGCAAGATACCCTTGTACATCAGCAGCTCCCTGGAACAGGAAAGTAGCATCAAACCCTTTCCATTCGGCAAACAGATTCAGCCCGAAAGTCCACTTAGGCATTGTATTACCGATATAAACACGATCCTCTCCGTCAATTTTTCCATCATTATTGATATCACGGTATTTGATGTCACCGGGTGCAGTTTCGGTACCGGGTATCGTAGCGCTATTGGCAACCTCTTCTTCAGTTTTGAAAAGTCCTTCCGCAATATATCCTCCGATAGAATTGATGGCATAACCTTCCTGATTAAAATACTTACCGCTCCAGATGCGTGCTCCGCCATTCTTCAGGTCAAGTACTTCATTCTTGTTATATGCAGCATTAGCCGACACCTGGAAGTTCCAGCCATGAGTATTCAGTTTATAGCCTGCAGTCATTTCAAAACCGGTATTTTTTACTTTACCTGCATTCTGGTAAGGAGCATTCAGACCGTACAAGGTGCTCACCGGCAATTTCATCAGAATGTCATAAGTCAGTTTACGGTATCCTTCAATAGACAAAGTGTACTGATTGCCCAAGAATCCCATATCGAGTCCGAAGTTCAATGTTTCTGTGGTCTCCCAAACAAGGTTACGGTTAGCACCATCTACCGGAGCCACTCCCTGTACAACTGTTCCACCGAAGGAATAATTGGCTTGATCAAGTACAGATTGATAAGAATAGTAAGAAATAGCCTGATTGCCCAGAACACCCCAACCTCCACGCAGCTTCAGATCGGACAGTACATTGCGGGTTCCTTCCATAAACGGTTCATTGATGATTCGCCATGCCCCCGAGAAAGAGGGGAACACACCCCAACGGGAGTCTTTAAAGATGCGTGAAGTTCCGTCACGACGGATATTTGCCTCTACCAAATAGCGATTGTCATAGTCGTAAGTCAGACGCCCGAAGAATGAACGCAATGCGTATTCATTGGCTGAGCCATTGGCTGTCTGTCCATCAGGTGAACCGGCATTCAATTCCCAAAGATCATTGTTCAAGAAATTTTTCCGGTATCCCTTAGTCCAGTCCTCACGGTAATATTCCTGTTCGTATCCCGCCAGTGCACCTACAGTATGTTTTCCAAACGTATTGTTATAACTGACCAGTGTCTGTAAATTCAGTTTCAGCCCATTCTTACGTTCATCAGTCTGACTGTTAGGTCCCTGATATTTTGTAGGCTCTCCTGTTTTCCAGTTATAATACTGGATATCCTTAATAAACTTCTCGTCGGAGATCGATTTATATTCATAACCCACGATTTCCTGAATCTTCAATCCCTTGACCGGTTCATAGCTCACATTTCCGATGGCTCTGGTGATGTGTTGCTTGGTAGTACGCAAGTTGCCTTCCTCGATAAAAGCCAACGGGTTACCGTCATTGGCATATCCATAATATCCGTTTGAATATTTATAAGGAATAAAAGGGGCGATCTGGTTGATTTGTGAAAAGATATTAGACATCTCACCGGTAAAACCACTCACAGGTTCCTGTGCCTCACCATACGTGAAGGAAAGGTTCATCCCTGCTGTAAACTTTCCCATCTTGGCATTCATATTACCCCGTACCGAATAGCGATCGTATTTAGCAATATCGATAATACCGTCCTGTCCCAGATAACCGGCAGAGAACATATAAGTCATCTTATCCGTACCTCCCGAAATCTCGGCACGGTGGCTGTGTTGCAAACCGGTTTTGTAGAATAGTCCTTGCCAATCCGTATCGGGATAGTTGTCAGGATCTGAACCGTTTCTGAACTTTTCAATCTCTTCGTCCGTATAAATAGGTTTCTTACCTTCATTAACCATGGCTTTATTGTACAGCTTTGCGTATTCCCATGAATGAAGATATTCGGGAAGAGCTGTAGGTTTCTGCCAGCCCACATAGCCGTCATAACGTAGAGTAGGTGCTTTATCACCTCCCTTTTTAGTAGTAATCAGGATAACTCCATTTGCCGCACGTGAACCGTAAATAGCTGCTGAAGAAGCATCTTTCAGTACTGAGATATTCTCGATATCGCTGGGATCTACCTCATTGATACTGGATACGGGTAAACCATCCACAACATACATCGGATTAGAGTTATTTAAAGTCCCGACACCACGCACACGAATGGTTGTATTGTCACTTCCCGGCTGTCCGGTTCCGGAAATGACAGTCACACCGGGCAATAACCCTTGGATGGCATTCGATACGTTAGTCACCGGACGGTTTTGCAATGATTTGGAATCGACTGCAGCAACTGCTCCCGTCAGATTCACTTTCTTCTGAACACCGTATCCCACAACTACCACCTCTTCCAGGGTTTTGGTATCCTCCTTCAGAATGATGTTAAACGCATCCTTCCCCTTTGTTGAAACATCTTGTTGCAGATAGCCGATGTAACTGACAGTCAAAGAAGCATTCTCCGGAACCTCCAGCGTAAACTCCCCATCCAGATTTGTTATCACCCCATTGGTACCTGCTCCTTTTTCAACAACATTGGCTCCGATGACAGGTTCCCCCATAGCGTCCTTCACCACTCCGGATACCTTCTTCTTCCGGGAACCGGGTTGTTGGTCCGTTTTCTTTTCAATAAAATAAATCTTATTATTTCTGACCTCAAAAGTAACTTTCGTTCCTGCCAATAGTTTTGTCAACGCATCCTCCAGAGTGGCATCTTTCAACTGAATGGATACTTTACGGTTTACGTTGATCAATTGATCGCTGAACACCAGCCCTAACCCTGTCTGGCTTTTTATAGAAGACAGTACCTTCTCTACCCTCTCATTATTAAAATTTAAAGAAACTTTTTGTGACCATGCCGAAACAGTGAAGCCAAATAAAAGAACTCCTAAGAGCAACAGCATTTTCGTTCTGGTTCTGGTTCTTGTTTTCATTTCATACAGTATTAAATTAATTATTTTTATGATTTATAAAAAGGCCTTTCTATATAGGCTAACACACCATCCCAAAGAAGGTATGAGTGTCATTTTCATTTTTCTGCAAAAAATTGTGCAGAGAAATGATAAGTCTTGCCTTCACGTAGTTGTAATCGTGTTCTCCGATCCCCATAAACTACTTCATAGGACTCGTTTTGCCGTGCATGCAGGACGGCTTCCACCAGCTGTCCGGATTTCCACGTAATATCCAATGTGTGTCCGCCGTACACCTGTATCCCTTTTATGCAGCCATCGGCATATTCATGGGGCCAAGCCGGCAGTAGTTCTATTTTCCCCTCTTCCGTATAAACCAGCATTTCCATTAAAAGACGCGGAAAACTCAGAACCGCATCCAGATTGTAAACCTGATGTTCGGGATCATGCGAGGTAACCAGTCCGTCATATAAATAATGGCGGCGGCAAAAGCGGTCCAGATTGGTCTTCACTTTCTCTATATCGCCCAACCGTACAGCCTGTAGTGCCACATGGATTAGTCCATGAGCCGAACCGGTATCGAAGGCAAAACGTTTGTCCAAAGCTATACCTGCTGCTTTAATAAGACGGGAATCTCCTTTTGACTTACCCAACCGGGAACCGGGAAACACCGGATATAAGTGTGAAAGATGTCTGTGGTTATACACATCCGGATAACGGGGATCAATCCATTCGGCCAATGCTCCATCGTTATTTATCCGATAAGCCGGCAAGTGTTGCAGGTAATGACTCCACCGTTCCAGTTCTTTCTTATCCACATGGAACTTATGCCCCATCTCCAGAAGCAGATCAAACACTTCTCCGGCAATGGCAACATCCATCGTAGCATCTTTGCTCAGCCAGGTATCAGTTCCGGGAGGTGCGTTTTCCGGTGAAACACTCGGACAGATATGATAAAGGCTGTCACAGCCCATAATAAGATAATCTTCATAAAAACCGGCCATCTCCCGATAGAGGGGGAATACGTGTTCTTTTAGGAAGGTCTCGTTACCGGTCAGCATAGCATACTCGTAGAATGGCCGTATATTCCAACCGGCCCCACCTGCCCAGAACATCCAGGGGAAAGATCTTCCGAAATGGGTCAGATATCCGTTTTCCGGATCATTGTAATGGGCTACAAGAAAGCCCCGGCATCCCAAGTAGTTTTTCGCATTCAGTCTCCAACCCGGCAATAGATTTTCGACATATCCAATATAAGACTCCGCACATTCATGCAAGTTGCCCATAGATGCTGCCGAAATAGCTAAATTAATATTTGAATCCCAAACAAATCCGCCAATCCATCCGGGTTTCCAGCCTCCTCCCCAAATTCCTTGTAAGGGAGGCGGATATTTGCCGGACGAAGAAATCAATAGATAACGGCCCATTGCGTGGATCTGCTCTAAAAACAAAGGAGTAACCCCACATTCGTGAATCGTCGAAAGCATTTTCTCAGTCGGAACGGTCTTCCAGTCGGACGAACATCCCAGATCTAACTGCATGCGGCGGAACATTTCCCCATGTATCCGGCTATGAGGTTTCAGCAACTTACCATAATCAAGCGGCAAACCCGACAGTTCTTTTTGTACGGACGAACGCACGGATAAACGGGCCTCCTTCAGAGGAGTGATCCTAATGAGCACCAACACCTCTTCAGCGTCCGTTATCCGTAAAGAATCTCCTTCAGCCGTCATACTTCCTCCCTTAACCGTCACACGGGCTAACCCTTCATAGCCACCGACATCATATTTATAGCCGGCACGATAGGATAACCAACCCGACACGGCTTCTGCTTTCACCGATGAGAAAGCACTGTCCAAGTTATGATCAAAGTGCATACCTTCACGCCCAGGAGTCTCTTTCAGACTCAGCACCAGATTCATCTTATTACCCTCATCGGCTTTCAAGCGGACCACATTCACATTATGCTCCCTGGACGAGAACACAGATTCCGTTACCTTCCCGTTTTCGTACCAGGAAGTGAGCACTTCTCCAGTCTCCAGGTCGAGCTGCCTTCTATACTGCTTTTCGGTTTGTAAAGGTATACCCGTATGCCGGATACACAGGTCGAAAGCTGGATGAGGAATCAAAGGCCAACGTTGGCGGGCTCCCATGGCAACCAACTGGCAATCAGCTTCGCTCGTCATCAACGCATCCGCGGCATCACTTTTTCCTGATTCCATCAGACTTCGTACTTGCGGGAGCAAAGAAGCGGTGCAAGGAACCGCCACTTTATTGCGGTCCCATCCCCTTATAAATAATTCTTCGTGGACACAGATAATCCTTTCTTCTCCCGGCTGTCCCATCACCATTGTTCCATGACTTCCATTACCGGTAACGAATGCATCCTGCCAGGATGCAGCAGGTTTTTCGGACCAAACTACCCATCGTCCGGACAAATTTAGAAAAGATGGATGGCTCTTAATCCCATGAGTAAAGGAAAACGGGAGACAGGCCATCAACAAAGTAAACAAATACTTCATATAAACACATAATCATTGTGATATCTTTATGTACAGACATCTGGTTCATATTCAAAATAAATATTCCGAAAGGCCTTTTTAGTACACATAAGCTAACACCTCACCCGAAAGAAAGTATGAGTCTTCTGTTTCAGAGTACATCTAAAAAAATAGATGCAGTCCCTTTTGTCTGGTCTGCATCTATCTATATGGGAATGATGAAATCCATCTATTCTTTCTTCAAGACTTCGAACACCCCGTCTTCTGTTTGTGAGAAACGTATCCATGAAACCGCCTCCAAATCACGCAATACATCATCAACGTTCACTTTGCTGGTAGACAGAGTAAACCTGTTATTCAATAAAGTAGAATCACGCACAATGAAATGAACATCATACTGCCGTTCCATCACTTTTATGATCTCTTTCAGCGGAGTGAGATAAAAGTTCAGGCTATTGGAACGCCAGGAAGAGATCTGGTTCATATCTTCCGGTTCGGATATCTGGCAACGTCCGGACTTTCTGTTATATTCCGCACTTTGACCGGGTACAAGAGGATACTCCTTATGCTTCGAATCCTTTAGCAGAACTCCGCCCTCTTCCAGTGTCACCCATACATTCTGCTCTGCAGGATATGCCTTCACATTAAATTTGGTTCCGGTCACCTTCACCTCGATTCCCTTCAAATCGACAATAAACGGACGGTTCTTTTCTTTGGCTACCACAAAATAGCCTTCTCCCCACAGCTCAACACTACGATTGAACAGCCCAAATTGTTTGGGATATCGCAAACGAGTATCCGAGTTCAACTGTACGACCGTACCATCCTGCAAAACGACCTGCATCTGTTCACCGCAAGGAACCTTCAGTTCAGCATACTCCGTAGCAGAGAATACACCGGTTCTGTCGGCCAGAAACCAAAGCGACAAACTGAGAAAAAGGAAAGGGATCAACACGGCCGCCGCTATCAGTCCGCGACGATAAGATATTGTTTTTTTCTGTGGTTTGATCTCTCCCATAAAGCGTTGCCGCATCCGTTCTTCCGGCACCGGATGGTCCAGCCAATCCAAGGCCTGCTCTTCCGTCAACCGCAAAGATTCATTTTCCAGCCGTTCCGACAGATAGCGGCTACCTTCCTCTGTAGCAAACCATTCCGCCACCTTTCCGGCCTCCTCTGCAGAAGCTTCATTATTGAGCACCTTATCTATAATCGCATCATCTATTTTCATTTCTACTTTTCTTTATCTACTAATAAAAACACTTCACCAACTTAAAAGTATGAGTTGACACTCACCCTAAAAAATGAATCCACAATACATGAAGTAATACAATCAACGATTCTATTTCTGCACGAAGTATCTTAATGGCCTGGGTATAATGTGATTTTACGGTAGGAACCGTAATGTGCATCTCGTCCGCTATTTCCTGATTGGAAAGCCCTTTCTCTATTTTCAAACGGCATATTCTTTGCTTTTGAGGGGGGAGTTTGCCGATAGCGGCCCGGAGATGCTCCCTGAAGTCTTTATCCTCAAAATCTTTCAGGAAACCATCATCGGCTTCTTCGTCTTTCTGGGCCATTTCATAGTGTTTCTCGAAAACAAGATTACGATGTCGTAATTCATTCAGTATGTAGTTCTTTAAAATAGTAAATAATAAACTCCGGATTCCGGACTGAAAGTCAAACCTTTCCCGCTGTTCCCACAGTTTCATAAAGGTATATTGTACGGCATCTTCGGCTTCTTCACCGGATTTGAAATACCGATAGGCCAATGCATACAACAAGCGATTGTACTGCCGGAAAACAGTAACGAAAGCATGCTCGCTACCTTTACGGAGTTCTGCATACAGTTTCTGGTCAAAGTCTAAGAACTGATTCATTATCGAATATTCCCCACTTAAAGATTTAAGGCAAAATACAGAGACCGCAAAGATAAGAAAAAACAGATTGAACCTTATCCTCTTTCAGAATGTTTTATCTGTAGAAATTTAAAACAACAACGGTTATGGAAAAATATCTTATTCACAGTAATGAGCTTCACCTGATCGATCAAGAAAGAATCCACCAGGCAGTAGAACAGATGGTAGAGTCATTGGATATGGCAGCCGGATCTACATTCAGTTTCGATCTTTACAAAGTGGTGGAAACCTATTTCAAGGATTTGGATAAGCGGAGAGAGATAAACCATCTGTTAGGCATCACAGACAACACGTATGATCCGACAGAAGATTTTGGAGTGTGTTAATCGGTTAAATATAAATCTTGAAAAAGGGTGGTTACCTCCGACGAAGTAGCCACCCTTTTTGTATGAGTTATCAGTTGGGTGCCTGATGAACTGTGAGTTGAGGGAAGGGGAAGTTAATGCCTTGTTCGTTGAATGTAGCATAAATCGCCTTGTTAATATCGAAATATACTCCCCAATAATCGGCACTGTTCACCCAGACACGGGCCACCACGTTCACACTGCTCGCATCCAGGGCATGAAGAGCTATAAAGGGAGCAGGATCATCCAGGATACGCTTATCGGCAGCCAGCACCTCACGTACCACCTTCTCAACCTTATTATAATCTTCACCATAATCCACACCAACAATCCACTCTACCCGCCGGGTTGTCTGATTGCTGTAATTAGTCACGACCCCACTGCTCAGTGCACCGTTCGGAACATAAATCAATTTATTGTCGGCAGTGGTCAGGATGGTGTGGAAGATCTGGATTTCCTTGACAGTACCGGAAACGTTCTGTGCATCTATCCAGTCGCCCACCTTATAAGGCTTGAACAGCAGGATGACCAGTCCGCCGGCAAAGTTCTGCAGATTACCCGAAAGAGCCATACCGACAGCCACACCGGCAGAAGCCAGCAGAGCGGCGAACGAAGTGGTTTCCACTCCTAATGCACCTACCACGGAAACAATCAGCAATACGGTGAGAAGGATATTAACGAGGCTCCTTACAAAAGTTTTGATACTGATATCGACATTTCTCTTATCCATAAGACGCCTTACAAGTCTGTTCAGCATCCGGATCAGAAAACGTCCGACCAGAAAGACAATCACAGCCTTCAGAATGTGACCTCCGGCCTGTATACCCGAATCGATCAACTGCTGGGTAACCAGAGCCAGTTTATCCAGCCCATCGGCCTGTGCAATGGCCTGATCGAGCTTATCGGCCGCTACCTGCAGAGAGTCTGCCACTTGTTGCGTGGCTTGAAAGAATAGTAGCATAATAGTACAATTTTAAAAGTTTTTCATTTAATAACAGCAGACAAAGCTACAATGTTTTTATCAAATAGCGAAGTGTTTCTTGCTTAACACGCCCAAAAAGCGTAAATTTGCCACCGATTCACTGAGTAGGGGTGCCTTAACATGACGGGCTGAGAACATACCCTTTGACCTGATCCGGGTAATGCCGGCGTAGAGAAAAATAAATTAGCAACATGAAAAAGATGATTTTTGCCGGCTGCCTGATAGCCGGAGCAAGCGTCTTCGCGCAAGCGGGCGAGACAGACAGCTTGAAAGTAGTAAACCTGCAAGAGGTGCAGGTAGTATCCACACGTGCCACTTCGAAGACTCCCGTAGCATTTACCAACGTGTCGAAAGAGGAACTCAAAAAGCAGAACTTCGGGCAAGATATCCCGTATCTGCTCAGTATGACACCTTCGGCACTGACCACCAGTGATGCCGGAGCAGGCATCGGCTATACCACCCTGCGTGTGCGCGGAACGGACGGGACACGTATCAACATCACCGCCAACGGCATTCCGATGAACGATGCCGAAAGCCATACACTTTTCTGGGTGAACATGCCCGACTTTGCCTCATCGGTGAAGGATATACAGGTGCAACGCGGTGCGGGAACTTCGACCAACGGTGCCGGTGCTTTCGGTGCCAGCGTGAATATGCAGACGGAGGGGATTTCGATGAAGCCGTATGCCGAACTGAATGCTTCGTACGGAACCTTCAATGCGCACAAAGAAACGGTAAAATTCGGTACCGGACTGTTGAACGACCATTGGGCCTTCGATGCCCGCCTGTCCAACATCAGTACGGACGGATACATCGACCGGGCTTCGGTAGACCTTTATTCTTTTTATGCACAGGGGGGATATTTCGCCGACAACACTTCGGTGAAGTTCATCACTTTCGGCGGAAAAGAGAAAACGTATCATGCCTGGAATTATGCCAGCAAGGAAGAAATGGAGAAGTACGGACGACGTTTCAACTCGTGCGGCATGTACACGGATGATGACGGCAACATCCGTTTCTACAAAGACCAGACAGACAACTATCTGCAAATGAACTACCAGCTCTTACTGAACCACACTTTCTCGCCGGAATGGAACCTGAACGCAGCACTCCATTATACGAAAGGAGACGGATATTATCAGGAGTATAAGGAGGACCGGACACTGAAGGAGTATCGCCTGCCACCTTTCATGCACGATGGCAAAGAGGTGGACAAGAGCGACCTGATCCGTCAGAAGAAGATGGACAACCACTTCGGTGGCGGCGTGTTCTCGGTAAATTACCAGAACGGAAAGCTGAACGCTTCACTGGGAGGTGCGCTGAACCATTATGACGGATGGCACTTCGGACGGGTGATCTGGGTGAAAAACTACATCGGCGAACTGCTCCCCGACCACGAATACTACCGGAATAAAGCGAAGAAGACGGACGGCAACCTCTATCTGAAAGCCAACTATAACCTGGTGGCGGGGCTCAATGCGTACGCCGACCTGCAATACCGCTACATCAACTATAAGATAAACGGCGACAACGATAAGTTTGACTACAACGCGGATGCCCTGCAAAAACTGGCGGTAAACGATCACTTCAACTTTTTCAACCCGAAAGCCGGGCTGAACTGGGACATAGACGCCAACAACCGGGTTTACGCATCGTTCTCCATCGCCCAGAAGGAACCGACACGGAACAACTATACCGACGGCAACGCGGACGAGTATCCAAAGGCGGAAAAACTGCTCGACTATGAGTTGGGATATACCTACCGGAACACTTGGCTGAGCGCCGGGGCCAACTTCTACTATATGGACTACAAAGACCAGTTGGTACTGACCGGAGAGCTGAACGAGATAGGCGAGGCTATGGCGCGCAACGTGCCCGACAGTTACCGGATGGGAGTGGAACTGATGCTGGGTGTGAAGCCCTGCCAATGGTTCCAGTGGGACATCAATGGTACACTGAGCAAAAACCGGGTGAAGAACTTCACCGAAAAGCTGTATGAAGACGAATGGAAAAATCCGATCGAGGTCAGCCACGGAAATACACCGATTGCCTTCTCGCCGGACCTGATCCTGAACAACCGCTTCTCGTTCAGCTATCGGGGATTCGAGGCCGCCTTGCAATCACAATACGTCAGCAAGCAGTACATGAGCAATGCCAGACAGGCTGACCAGACGCTGGACGCCTATTTCGTGAGCAACCTCAACCTGGCTTATACCTTCAAGCTCCCTCACGTAAAGTCGGTTACGGCAGGATTCACCATCTACAACCTCTTCAATGCCGAGTACGAAAACAACGGATATGCAGGCAGCGGTTATAAGATAGTAAAAGGAGAGGTAGAGCGCTACAACTATGCCGGCTACGCCGCACAGGCCGGAACGAATGTAATGGGTAACATTTCCATCCGCTTTTAAGCCATGAACTACCTCGAAATCACAGGTACCCTGATCGGGCTGATTTATCTTTGGCTGGAATACCGTGCCAGCATTTACCTCTGGATTGCGGGCATCATCATGCCTGCCATCTACATCTTCGTCTACTACCGGGCGGGACTGTATGCCGACTTCGGAATCAACATCTACTATCTGCTGGCGGCCGTTTACGGATGGATTGTCTGGATGCGGGGTGCCGGCCGGGAGTCGAAAGCCGAACTCCCCATCACACATACTCCGCCGGAAAGGTATCTTCCGCTGACCGCGGTATTCTTAGCAGCCTTCCTCGGCATAGCCTGGATACTGATTCGGTTCACGGACAGCAACGTACCCTGGCTCGATTCGTTTACCACGGCACTGAGCATCATCGGCATGTGGATGCTGGCGCGCAAATACGTAGAACAATGGTGGGCATGGATACTGGTCGACGTGGTATGCTGCGGACTCTACATCTACAAAGAGCTTTATTTCACATCCGCCCTTTACGGACTTTACTCAATAATTGCTATCTTTGGCTACTTTAAATGGAAACAAATGATGCACTATGAAAGTAAATGATATCGATATGGATGCCGTGATACTGGGCAACGGCGAATATCCAACCCACTCCATGCCCGAAACCATGCTGATCATGGCTCCCTATGTGGTATGCTGTGACGGATCGGCTGATGAACACATCCGCCGGGGATTCATCCCGAATGCCATCATCGGTGACGGGGACTCCCTCTCGGCGGAGAATAAAGACCGTTTCAGGGAAATATTCCATCAGATAGACGACCAGGAGACGAACGATCAGACCAAAGCGGTCCATTTCCTGCTGGACCAAGGCAAGAAGGTGATCATCCTTGTAGGCGCAACCGGCAAACGGGAAGACCATACATTGGGAAACATCAGCCTGCTGGTGGATTATATGAAGGTGGGAGCACAGGTGACGATGCTGACCGATCATGGCATGTTCGTTCCCGCATCGGGACGGAACACTTTCAAATCACGCCCCGGACAACAGGTCTCTGTCTTTAACTTCGGTGCCACCGGACTCAGAGGAGAGGGATTGGTATACCCGCTCAGCGACTTCGACAACTGGTGGCAAGGGACACTGAACGAGGCGACAGGTGACGAATTCACGATCCATGCGGAGGGAGACTACCTGGTTTATCTGAATTACTGAGAGGTTTCTCCTTCGTTTCCGCCACCTCGACCAGATAGACACTGATGCATATCATGCCGATGGCAATGGTCTGCGCCCAGCTGAAGCGGTCCTGCCCGACCAACAGGGAAACGATGGTGGCCACCATCAGAATCAGATAACCATAAATAGCGACTACGGTAGTCTTCAGATATTTCAGTCCTATGGGCACCAGCAGATAACTGACGACCGTAGGGAAAATCAGGACGAACAGGAGGACAAACAACGGAAACCAATGTACCGGTCCGGAAAATACCGGTGCGTGAAAACCGGTGATGGCAGAGACCAGAATGCTCGAAAAGGCTGCTCCGGCAAAGGTATACTTCAGCACCGTAAACATTCCGACCGATTTCAGGATACGGTTGCTCGCCACCAGATAGATGGCATAGGCAATCGAACTCAACAGGCACAGCACGTTCCCCGTCAGGGCGTCCGAAGCCAAGTCGTCACTCTTTTGTGCCAGGATACAGAGGATGGCCCCGCCGAGTCCGAGGGAGATGCCGGCAACCTTCAGGACGCTGATTTTCTCTTTGAAGAAGACAACGGCGATGACAAACACCCAAATGGGCTGGAGACTGGTGAAAATGGAACTGGAGACGGGGGTCGTCTTACTCAGCCCCACCAGATAGAGAAACATAAAACCGTAAATGCCCAACGCACCAAGGAGGAAAAGGTAGATCTTTTCTTTGCGGGTAGAAGTCTCGGGCTTGACAAACATTCCGATGATCCAGAAAGCAACGGCGGCAAACACGCACCGGAGGGCCACTCCCGAAAGAGGGCTGACCCACACGGGAAGCAGGTATTTCAACGCATTCATATTCAATCCGCTAAAGGTTTTGGACACCACCATGCTCAGATTGGCCTCCACTTTTTTATTCTTCATCATACACAAGGGGTTAGGTTTTATTGGGGTACAACAAAAGAGGCGGCGGAAAGTTCGGGAAAAGGAGGGCGATAAAGCCCGGAGCGGGAAGCGGATTCCAGTTATTTAGTTTTACACAAAAAAACGGCTTTCACCCGCATGTGAAACGAAAAAAACCCGCATGCGCGCGGAAGCGAATCCGGGGGAAAAGCCGGCGGCGGGGGAAAAAGCATATTTCACCACCGAGGGCACAGAGCGGCACAGAGTATTCACGTCAATAATCCATGACCTAAATCGTCTGCGTCACCCTGTGCCCTCATGTGTCCCCCTGTACCCTCAGGGGTGAGTTTCTACCTACCCAGCAGGTAGCTCTTGAAATCGGCAAACTCCTTCGTCATCGACAAGCTTTGCTTCTCACCTTTCATAAATGCCCGGAGCTTGGCAGGTATCTCGACCTCAGTACCGATGATGGCCTCAACCGTCTGCAAGAATTTTGCCGGATGGGCCGTCTCCAGAAAGACACCTGTCTCACCCGGCTGCAAGCCCTCTTCCAAGGCACGGAAGCCGCATGCACCGTGGGGATCGAGCAGATAGCCGGTCTCCTGCCATACGGTTTTCACAGTCTCACGGATCTGCCCGTCGGTATACGTCGCACCGGAAATCTCGGCTGCGACAGCCGCATGCGAGTCACCATACAGATCGAGTACACGGGCAAAGTTACTCGGATCGCCCACATCCATCGCATTGGCAATGGTAGCAACCGACGGACGAGGATTGTACTGCCCCGTCTGCAAGTATTGATAGAAAATGTCATTCCTGTTATTGGCAGCGATAAAACGCCGGATGGGCAACCCCATCTTCTTACCGAACAAACCTGCCGTAATGTTTCCGAAGTTTCCGCTCGGCACGCAGATGACGGCATTCGCTGCCCGCCCCGTCCGTTTCAACTGTGCGTAAGCGTAGAAGTAATAGAAAGCCTGCGGCAGGAAACGGGCCACATTGATGGAGTTGGCCGAAGTCAGCAACAACCGCTCGTTCAGTTCACTATCCATAAAGGCCGCTTTCACCAGCGCCTGACAGTCGTCGAAAGTGCCGTCCACTTCGAGTGCCGTGATGTTCTGCCCCAGCGTAGTGAACTGTTTTTCTTGTATCTCACTCACCTTTCCCTTCGGATAGAGCACATACACATGGATGCCTTCCACTCCCAGAAAGCCATTGGCCACGGCACTGCCCGTATCTCCGGAGGTAGCCACCAGCACATTCACCTGCTTCCTGCCTTCCTTGCGGATAAAGTAGCTCAGCAAACGGGCCATAAACCGTCCGCCCACATCCTTAAAGGCAAGCGTGGGACCGTGGAAAAGCTCCAGTGAGTAGATGTTGTCCTTAACCTGTACCAGCGGAACATCAAAGTTCAATGTGTCATAAACGATCTCTTTCAATATTTCCCCCGGGACATCTTCGCCAAAAAAGGCATCCGCCACCCGATATGCGATCTCCTGAAAAGAAAGGCTGTCTATCTCGTCGTAAAACTCCTGCGGCAAACGCCGGATGGTCATGGGCATAAATAAGCCCTTATCGGAAGCAAGCCCTTTTACCACTGCTTCTTCAAGTGAAGCAAGCGGTGCCTGCTTGTTTGTGCTATAATATCTCATAGATACTTTTATAATGATTATGCGCTAAATGTTTCATTTCCGTTTCACCACAGATTACACAGATTTTCGCAGATTAATAATATAGATCGTTAATATTTAAGATTAAAAGTTCTGTGTTAATCCGTGTAATCTGTGGTGAACCGTATTCGCTAATGCTTCATAAACTCTTTGATAAATTCGTCTTCTTTCATCAGCCCGTAGCTCCCTTCCACTGCTGCCATTTCATCGAAAGTCTGCACACTGTCCGGTTCGATGCCCGGATACCAGATGAAAAACGGTACCGGTTCATTGGTATGCGTGCGCAGCTCGCAAGGAGTGGGATGGTCGGGCAATACGGCGATGGCCACCGGTTCGTCCCAATCCTTCACCGCCTCGTAGACAGGGCCTACGGCACGGCTGTCCAGGTTCTCGATGGTCCGCAACTTCAGTGCCACGTCACCTTCGTGCCCGGCTTCGTCACTGGCTTCGATGTGCAGATAGACAAAGTCATCCGTCCTCAAGGCTTCCAATGCGGCGGCCACCTTATTCTCATAGTTGGTGTCGTACAGTCCCGTCGCCCCTTCCACCGCGATGCGGCGCAGTCCGGCATAATATCCGATACCGTTGATCAGATCGACAGCCGAGATTACGGCTCCCCTCTTCACTTGCGGAAATGTATCGGACAGACGTTCCATCTGCGGACGATAACCCGGACTCCACGGCCAGATACTGTTGGCAGGGTCCTTGCCTTCGGCCATCCGCTTCAGGTTCAGCGGATGATCCTTCAGCAGTTCCTGCGACTTCAGGATCAGTTCGTTGAGCAAGCCGGCTGTCTCTTCGGCCTCTGGCACCAGCGGTTTCACCATCAGCGGACGGAAAGGCTTTAAAGGCACATCGTGCGGCGGAGTGCAGTCCAGCTGCTTGTTCCCCCCTTTCACCACCAGCAAATGGCGGTATTGCACACCGGTATGAAACCGCACCCGGTCGTCACCTAACTTCTCCTGAAGATACCCGATCAACACATCCGCCTCTTCCGTGGTGATATGCCCGGCCGAATGGTTCTTCAGGATATCCCCTTCCGTACAAATCAGGTTGCAACGCATCGCCATCTCGCCCGGCTGCAGATCTACACCGATACTGGCGGCCTCAAGCGGCCCGCGCCCCTCGTATACCTGCGGAAGATTGTATCCCAAAACCGACATGTTGGCTACTTCACTTCCCGGATGAAACCCGTCGGCTACGGTCACCAACCGTCCGACCCGTCCCATGCGGGCCAGTTTATCCATATAAGGCGTTTTTGCATATTGCAGGAGCGTCTTGCCTCCCAACGATTTCACAGGCCAGTCGGCCATTCCATCGCCTAACAGGATGATGTGTTTCATAAGCTTCTTTTTTATACGTTTGCAATACTCATGATGTCGGCAAACACACCGGCGGCTGTCACTCCGGCACCCGCACCGTATCCCTGAATCATCATCGGGTACTCCTTATAGCGCTCGGTAGTCAGCAGGATGATGTTGTTGCTACCCTCCAGTCCGTAGAAAGGATGGTTGCGGTCCACTTCCTGCAAGCCTACGGATGCCTTACCGTTTTCCAGCTTGGCAACGAAACGCCAATGTTTATTCTCGCTTTCGAGCACCTTGCGGCGGGCTTCGAAGTCAGCATCCAGACTGGGTACCTTCTTCCAGAAGTCTTCCAGCGAACCTTCGAAAAAGTCGTTCGGCACAAACAGGTTCTTTTCAACCTCTTCCTGCTCCAGCTTATATCCGGCTTCGCGGGCCAGGATCACCAGCTTACGGATCACATCCTTGCCACTAAGGTCGATACGCGGATCAGGTTCGGAGTAGCGTTCCTCCTGCGCCATCTTGATGGTACGGCTGAAAGGCACATCGGCACTGATCTTATTGAAGATATAGTTCAGTGTGCCCGAAAGGACGGCTTCGATTTTCAGGATCTTGTCACCGCTATGTATCAGGTCATTAATGGTATTAATAATCGGAAGTCCGGCACCCACGTTGGTTTCAAACAGATATTTCACACCACGCTGACGGGCTATCAGCTTCAGTTCGCGGTAGTTCTCGTAAGCCGACGAAGCAGCGATCTTATTGGCCGCCACCACAGAGATGTTGTGTTGCAAGAAGTCCTTATACAAAGATGCGATGTCCGGACTGGCCGTACAATCCACAAATACCGAGTTGAATATGTTCATGCCGATAATCTCTTCGCGGATAGTGTCCAGCGAACTGTCGGTTCCTTTCTCTTTCAACTCCTCACGATAGTTGCCCAAGTCGAATCCGGCACGGCTGAACATCGCTTTCGTCGCATCGATGATACCCACCACATGCAGTTTCAGCCCATTCTCCATCATCAGTTTCTTCTGTTGCTGGCGTATCTGTTCGACAAGGCTTCCACCCACCGTACCCACACCGCAGATAAAGAGGTTGAGCACCTGGTATTCCGAGAGGAAGAAAGAGTCGTGGATCACGTTCAGCGATTTACGCAGTGATTTTGAATCGACCACAAACGATATATTGGTTTCGGACGCTCCCTGCGCACAGGCAATCACGTTGATACCATTCCGTCCCAGCGTGCCGAACAGCTTTCCGGCAATACCCGGTGTATGTTTCATATTCTCACCTACGATAGCCACGGTAGCCAGGTTCTTTTCTGCCTGGATAGGCGAGATCTCACCCATCTCGATCTCTTTGGCAAACTCTTCGTTCAGCACCTCACAAGCCAGATCGGCATCGGCATTACGCACGCCGATAGAGGTACTGTTCTCTGAGGAAGCCTGCGAAACGAGGAACACACTGATGCCGTTCTTTGCCAACGCCTTAAAGATGCGGTAGTTTACACCGATCACCCCCACCATACCTAAACCTTGCACCGTAATCAGGCTCGTGTCGTTGATAGACGAAATACCTTTGATGGCCTTGCTCTTCGTATGGTCTACATTCTGCTTGATCACCGTTCCCTGCCCATCCGGATTGAATGTGTTTTTAATCAGAATCGGTATATTCTTGTGACACACCGGATAGATGGTAGGCGGATAAACCACTTTTGCACCGAAGTTACAGAGCTCCGTCGCTTCAACATAGGTCAGCTCACTGATGGTGTAGGCCGTACTGATCACCCGCGGATCGGCAGTCATAAAGCCATCCACATCTGTCCATATCTCCAGGCTATCGGCACCGAGGGCTGCGGCAATAACAGCGGCAGTATAGTCGGAGCCACCGCGTCCCAGATTGGTCACGTCTCCCGAAACCTTATCAGAAGAAATAAATCCCGGTACGAGTGATACCTGTGGAATCTCTTTGAAAGCCTCCCGCACCAACCGATTGGTCAGTTCCGTATCCAGTGTATGCTTATTGTGTTTCTTTTCTGTCTTGATAAAAGTGCGTGAATCGAACCACACAGCCCCCTGAATCAGCCGTGACGCAATCAGTGAAGACAGGCGTTCACCATAGCTGACAATGGTATCGGATGTTTTCGGGGAAAGGTCTTTAATCAGATAAATGCCCTGAAAAATATCTTTCAGTTCATCAAGCAATTCATTCACCTGATAGTGCAACAAAGTTTGAGTTTCTCCGGCAGGAATCACTCCCTTTACCATTTCTTCGTGACGGCGTACTATTTCCCGATATGCCCCTTCGTAAGCTGCATCGCCGGTGGCGGCCATTCGGGAAGTACTAATCAACTGGTCAGTGATCCCGCCCAATGCGGACACTACAACGATTACCGGCTCACCGGCAGACTCTACGATTTTCTTTACGCTTAAAATGCTGTTCACGGAACCTACGGACGTTCCGCCGAATTTCATTACTTTCATGCAGATACTTATTTAATGGAATGCTTTGTACGCTCCTTAAGGCATACAAAACCACTTTTGTTGATACAAATAATAAAATATAAAATTGAGTTTTGCTTACTTCCTGTAAGCGTGAATCACGTAGATACACATCATACTATATATTAACCCCTAAGGGTCATCCCCATTGTCCCCTGTGTCCCGATCATCAGGATACACATCGATGTGACTGTATGTGGATAGTAATGCATCATTGTCTCTGTTTCTACTTTTGATTTTGATAAGATGTTGCAAAAATAAGAATAATTTCATTCAATCTATCACTTTTTGCGATTATTTTGCGATAAAAATACAGATAAGCTCCGAAAGAGGATAAAAAATGTAGAATAGCAAGCTCCATGCCGTCCTCTTTCCATCCTACCGGGAACCGCTTCCTTCTTTCTATCGCCTCCTGTTTATGGCAAATTCCATAAAAGAAAAAAGTTAAACCGGACTTATGATGAAATAAAGAATCAATATTATTGCCTTTTATAAATTATTGATTATTTTTGCACTCAGTTTAAAGAGCGTTGATGTATCTTTTAAACTAAACATATTTAAGTAGTTAGAAGCGTTTACCATATTATTCTTGTCAAAGGAAATCGCCAATTTCAGAGGAGTATAAGAATAATAGGCAACAAAACGCTCATGCTCAATGTATATCCTTCAATAGTATATAATTGGGCGTGGGCTGTTGTCTTTATTATCTATACTCAGGCGTTTGGCGATGCCTCTTTGACAGATAACAGCAACAGTTCCCACGCTTTTTTTATTTACTCAAACGCCGGTTCGGGGAATGACGGGCAGCGATATACAATGATGAAAGAAACCGTATGGACAGCGTTATTTTGGTGCATTCTCTGCACATCATGTTCCTCAAGCAAACGAGTAGCTTATTTACAGCAGTTAGGTACGGAGCAGAACAATGTTCCTGTAGAGTTCAATGCCCGTATCATGCCGAAAGATTTGCTTACGATTTCCATTAGCTGCTCCGAACCGGAAGCGGCCCTCCCTTTCAATTTAATAGTACCCACATCACAAAACGAGCTTAATACCACCAACTCGACGAGCCAACCGATCCTGCAAAACTATCTGGTGAACAGTGAGGGAAGGATTACCTTACCCGTACTTGGAGAGTTAAAGGTAGAGAGAATGACAACCCAGGAGATTTCGGATATGATCGCCGAGAAGCTGAAACGCTATCTGAAAGAACAGCCCATTGTTACGGTGCGCCTGGTGAATTATAAAATCTCCGTAATCGGAGAAGTAAACCATCCCGGCATATATACGGTAAACAATGAACAGGTGAATCTTCTTGAAGCAATAGCAATGGCAGGTGACCTTACCATCTATGGCAAACGGAACAACGTACGCATCATCCGCAAAGAAAACAACCGGCAACGATTAATCACCGTCAACCTCAATGATGTAAACGTCATCCACTCTTCCGATTTTTATCTGCACCAGAACGACATTGTGTATGTGGAACCCAATAAAGCCAAAACACAGGGAGCCAATATCGGTTCTTCCACCAATCTGCTGATTTCTATTACATCTATATTAATATCAATGGCCGGACTGATTGTGACCATATTAAGATAACAAAACAAATTACGCCCCATGGAAAACGAACAGAAACAACAAGAACAGGAAATAGACTTAATCGAACTATTCTATAAAATCATAGTACACTGGAGGTGGTTCCTGATAGCAATCGCTGTCGCACTGACAGGCGCATATATCTATGTACACATCACCACACCGGTATACCAGGCTTCAGCCTCGGTAGTGATCAAAGATTCTGAAGGAAGCGACAAAGCAATCAACGATCTGTTTAATCAAGTATCTCCGTCCAATATGGCGGCAACAAATACTCAGATAGAAGACGAACTGGAAATATTGCGTTCAAGATCCATATTATTGCAAGTCATCAACGAACTGAATATGCACACGAGCTATAGAATAAAGGAAGGACTCGGATATACGGAGACCACCACCCCTCCCATCAGCGTGACGTTGGAGAAAGCCGCAATGGATACTTTACAGGAGGCACTGCTGATACAAATAGAGAAAATGGGCGATCATTATGAAGCGCGGAGTGCCCTGCATGACATTTGCCTGACAGAATCTTTCACCACCTTTCCCGCAACCATAAAGACTCTGGCAGGATTATGTACCTTGGAGTTACTTCCCAATAGAACTTTCGACCGGACCGTCAAGGTAAATATCTGCCGGCCGACAGACGCAGTAAACCATTACTTGCAAAAGCTGACCGTTGCCACAACTTCGAAAAAGACATCCATCATCAGCCTCACTTTCAAAGATACAGATAAGAAGCGGGCAGAAGCATTTCTTATCAAACTAATAGAAGTCTACAACCGCGATGCCATGAACGACAAGAATAAGGTAACAGGAAATACATTGATCTTTCTGGAGGAAAGGCTGGACAGCATCAGCCGTGAATTGGGATTTGTAGAAAAACATCTGGAACAGTATAAAGAAAAGGAAAGACTGATCGATCTTAAAACGAACATGGATCTCGACTTGAACACCAACAACGAATACGAAAAGAAACTGCTGGAAGTGGAAACCCAATTGAACATGACCACCTACATCTACGATTATCTGAAAGATGAACAGTATCACTTCTCCCTATTGCCGGTAAATACCGGGATTTCGGACATGGAATTGATGCGTCTGATTAACGAATACAATAAGGAACTACTGGAACGTGAACGCCTGTTGAATACCATGAAGCCGGACAATCCTACCATTGTAAACCAAAATATAAACATCACGGCTTTGCGAAAAAACATCTTGTCATCTGTCACGGGAGTCAAAGAGGGACTCGAGATTGCCCGCAAGGATATCATACGCAAGACGAACTATTTCAATTCACGTATTGGCAACATGCCCAAACAGGAGAGAGAGTTCAATAACATAGACCGCCAACAGCAGATCAAGGCTAACCTGTATCTGATGCTATTGGAACGGCGCGAACAGGCCACCATCTCTTTGGCGGCAACCATAAATAAAGCAAGGGTGATCGACGCACCGTTAACCGCCGATGCTCCCATTGCGCCCAAGAGTCCGATGATTTATGCAGGAAGTTTGTTTATGGCTTGCATCATGACCATAGCACTGATTCTGTTCAAAGACATGTTCCGTACCAAGATTTCATCAATATCCGAGGTAGAAGCCATACAACTTCCCATAGTAGGGACGATTCCCCTCGATAAAGAACAAATCGGTGTGACCGAAGGCAAGAACGGGCTTATGGAAGAGTCTTTCCGCCGACTGCGAAGCAACCTGCGTTTCTTGACGGAAAAAGGAGACGAGAAGTGCATACTCATTACCTCGTCCACCAGCGGAGAGGGCAAGAGCTTCATCAGTATCAACTTAGCCCTTTCCTTTGCTTTTCTCGGATGCCGGGTACTCATTGTCGGTTTAGACATCAGACGCCCCCGGTTAGCAGAGCATTTTCATATTCAGAACCGGCAAGGAATAACGAATTTCCTTGCCGGAAACGAGGTAAAACCGGAAAGTATCATTTATCCATCGGGGGTACACGAACTGTTATCCGTGGTTCCATCGGGTCCTGTCCCTCCCAATCCGGCAGAACTGTTGGAAAGGGAAAGACTGAAGGATGCCTTTACTTACTTCCGGAAGCACTTCGACTATATCATTGTAGACTCAGCACCTACCGGCTTAGCCAGTGATACGCTGAGCTTAAGCAAAGTGACGGATTTCACACTATACGTTTGTCGCATAAATTATACCTACAAGAATGTATTGCCTGAGATTGTGAATACGGAACGTACAGGACGGTTAAACCACATTTCACTGATTGTAAACGGTGGTAATCTGTCAGAGAAGAAATACGGATACGGTTACGGATATGGACATACCCATTAAACGTATCATCAATAATACCAACTTTTCATTTCATCTTTTCAAAAGAGAATGCTGTTATAACGGCAGACGTAAACTCTGCACAAACGGCATTCTCTTAAAACCACCCTCTCTTTTTCTTTTTCAGGACATCATCTCCTGAAGCATAAATGTCCCGGTACGTTTTGTGTTCTTTTATCATCCGGTATACAATACCCCAATCGAGCAGTCCTCCCACATTACGGTCGTCAATAAAGAGATCGGCTTTCAGTTTCCTGGAGAATCCGTCATCCTGAAGTTTTTGTTCGGGGTATTCCTTGTTAACGGCATAAAACTCCACCCCTCTTTCTTTGCACCATGCCACGGCCTCGTCCAGTAGTTTGCCTTCGCGCACACTCCATAAAATAAGTCTGTGGTGCTCTTGTTGCAACAGCTTCAAGGTTTCCACCGCAAAAGGAATTTCATTACCAATGCCGGGATAGCGGTCCGTCACTATCGTTCCGTCAAAATCAACTGCAATCGTCATAGTGTCATGCTTTTATAATTATCCAAACAAAGATAATATTTACCAATCGAATTTACTCAAAACCTACAGAATAAAATAACAGCACCCAGTATCCAAACAGATCCGCCGGCAATAAAAGAAGCAATTATCTTTTTGTCAAAACGATATTCCTAAGAGCTCAGAATCCATTATTCCGGGCACAGGATAAAGAATGGTTCAAAAAACGCCGTCATTTCGTTTAAGACACAATCAGATTGATAGTGAAACACGTTTTTCTCAAACAAGAAGAAAGTAAAGAAACCTTTTCTGCCCGATTCAGACGGATATAGTTACCAAATACCATCTTTTCAACAGCTTCAGCCCGATCAAGATCCATAACCAACCAGCGCTACAAGAAGTACAATCTCTCCCCGGCAGAGGCTCTCTTTTCAGGAAACGAAGCCTCTGCCGGCAGGAAGTTGACACTCTACTTGCACGAAGTTAACATTGTGCCGTCACGAAGTTAACATCCTGCCGCTATGAAATTAGCATCTTACCGCAACGAAGTTAATAACCTGAAGCCCTAAAACCGAATAAACTAACGACGGAAATGCGGAATATGCAGTTATTTGGGAATATTTATTCAAGTTCCATTTCCGGAATGCAATCTTATCGCACAAAGCTTGTCAGCGAAGCCGGCCAATAGGCGACATTGAGTCAGCAATCCGTTCATTTCGCTGACAATCGGCCAGATGCTGTATCCAAAAGAATAACGGCTTCCCGGCATTCAAAAGTCAAAAGCTATATTCTGTTTGGCAGAAAAAGACGAAATGCGTAACTTTGAGACCTATTTATCAAGAGATCAATGGCAAAAGAGAAAACCGTTTATGTATGCAGTAACTGCGGACAGGAATCACCCAAATGGGTGGGCAAGTGTCCTTCGTGTGGCGAGTGGAATACTTATGTAGAAGAAATCGTACGCAAGGAGGTTCCGAATAAACGTCCGGTATCGGGCATCGAATCGCCTAAAGCCAAACCTGTCACCCTGAACGAGATCGAAGCGGACGAGGAACCCCGCATCGACATGCACGACGAGGAGTTGAACCGGGTACTGGGCGGCGGACTGGTGCCGGGATCACTGGTGCTGATCGGTGGCGAACCGGGTATCGGAAAATCGACTCTGGTACTTCAAACCGTGCTCCACATGCCCGAACGCAGGATACTCTACATCTCCGGAGAAGAGAGTGCAAGGCAACTGAAGCTCCGCGCAGACCGACTGACACAAACGTCGAGCGACTGCCTGATTGTGTGCGAAACGTCGTTGGAGCAGATCTATGTGCACATTAAGAATACACGTCCGGACCTGGTAATCATCGACTCCATACAGACCATATCCACCGAAAGCATCGAGTCTTCGCCGGGAAGTATCGCGCAAGTGCGGGAGTGCTCGGCCTCCATTCTCCGTTTTGCCAAAGAGACGCATACTCCGGTATTACTGATCGGGCATATCAACAAAGAAGGCAGCATTGCCGGTCCGAAGGTACTGGAACACATCGTAGACACCGTGCTCCAGTTTGAGGGGGACCAGCATTATATGTACCGTATCCTGCGCAGCATCAAGAACCGCTTTGGCAGTACGGCCGAACTGGGTATTTACGAGATGCGGCAAGACGGGCTTCGCCAGGTCAGCAACCCATCGGAGCTGTTGCTGTCGCAAGATCACGAAGGCATGAGCGGGGTAGCCATCGCATCTGCCATCGAAGGAGTCAGGCCGTTCCTGATAGAAACACAGGCACTTGTCAGTTCCGCCGTTTACGGCAATCCGCAACGTTCGGCAACCGGATTCGATATCCGCCGCATGAACATGCTGCTGGCTGTGCTTGAGAAACGTGTCGGCTTCAAGTTAGCACAGAAAGATGTCTTTCTAAATATTGCCGGGGGGCTGAAGGTGAACGACCCTGCCATCGACCTGGCTGTTATCAGTGCCATCCTTTCATCCAATATGGATGCCGCCATCGAACCGGAAGTATGTATGGCAGGTGAAATCGGGTTGTCCGGTGAAATCCGTCCGGTGAACCGGATCGAACAACGTATCGGTGAAGCCGAGAAGCTTGGATTCAAACGGTTTATCCTGCCTAAGTATAATATGCAGGGAATCGACATGAAGAAGCTGAAGATAGAACTGGTGCCGGTGAGAAAGGTGGAAGAGGCGTTCCGGGGACTCTTCGGATGAGTTCACCACAGAGGACACAGAGGACACGGAGTTAAAAAATAGAAAGACATAGGAATGGAAGAGATTAATATACTTACCAGCAAGGTTCTGGGATTAGCTTTCGAAGTACATACGCAACTGGGAGCGGGATTATTAGAAAGTACTTATGAGACATGCTTATTCCACGAAATTATCGAAGCTGGCATAAAAGTGGAAAGACAAAAGAAATTGCCTATCATATATAAAGGTAGTAAACTGGATACCGACTATCGGTTGGACTTACTAATTGACGACCGGCTTATTATAGAGCTAAAAAGCGTGGAAGCGCTACTTCCGGTACATTCTGCCCAAATCCTGACTTATATGAAATTGAGTAATATTAAGTACGGACTATTATTAAACTTCAACGTTGCAAGCCTCAAATACGGCATCAAACGTTTCATATTATAAACTAATTAAACTCTGTGACCTCTGCGTCCTCTGTGGTGAACCTATGATACAAGAATACCAACTACGAATCCTCCCTGAAATTGCCGCCAACGAGCAGCAACTCAAGACATACCTTTCTCAGGAGAAAGGGCTGAACCTGCGTGATGTAACCTCTCTCCGCATACTGAAACGGAGCATAGACGCCCGGCAACGCACCATCTTCGTCAACCTGAAAGTGCGGGTATACCTCAATGAAATGCCGACGGATGATGAATACGAACGTACTATATATAATAAGGTGGAAGACAAGCCACAGGTAATTGTTGTGGGCGCCGGACCCGGCGGATTGTTTGCCGCACTGCGACTGATAGAACTGGGGCTGCGTCCCGTCGTCGTAGAGCGTGGCAAAGATGTACGCGAACGCAAGAAGGACCTGGCACAAATCAGCCGGGAGCACCGGGTAGACCCGGAGTCGAACTATAGTTTCGGTGAAGGGGGAGCAGGCGCTTACTCGGACGGAAAACTATATACCCGGAGCAAAAAGCGGGGAAACGTGGACAAGATACTGAACGTATTTTGCCAGCACGGGGCTTCCACCGCCATCCTGGTGGACGCCCATCCGCACATCGGTACGGATAAACTGCCACGGGTGATAGAGAACATGCGTCATACGATTATCGAATGTGGCGGTGAGGTGCACTTCGAAACCCGGATGGACGCACTGATCATCGAGAAGGGGGAGGTGAAAGGCATTGAAACCCAGACGGGCAAGACATTCCTCGGACCCGTCATTCTGGCGACAGGGCACTCGGCACGGGATGTATACCGATGGCTGGCGGCCAACAAGGTGCCCATCGAGGCGAAAGGCATTGCCGTCGGGGTACGCCTGGAACATCCGGCAGGACTGATAGACCAGATCCAATACCACAACCGGAACGGGAGAGGGAAATACCTGCCGGCAGCCGAATACAGTTTCGTCACACAGGTGGAAGGCCGGGGGGTATACAGCTTCTGCATGTGTCCGGGAGGATTTATCGTACCTGCCGCCAGCGGGCCGGAGCAGGTGGTGGTCAATGGAATGTCGCCCTCCAACCGTGGCTCCCGGTGGAGCAACTCGGGGATGGTGGTGGAGATACAGCCGGAAGACATCATGAACGACGAACGGTTAACGATGAACGATGAAGCAGAAGGGAGCCATCCCGAGCTGGCGGTGCTGCGCTTTCAGGAAGAGCTGGAGCGCCAGTGCTGGCTGCAAGGAGGCAGACGACAGACGGCTCCCGCCCAGCGCATGGCAGACTTCACACGCAGGAAGCTGAGTTACGACTTACCGGAATCGTCGTACAGCCCGGGGCTTATCTCTTCTCCGCTGCACTTCTGGATGCCGGAGTTCATCACCGGCCGGCTGTCACAGGGTTTCCAGCAGTTCGGACGCAGCAGCCACGGATTCCTCACCAACGAGGCGGTGATGATAGGCGTAGAGACACGGACTTCATCGCCGGTACGCATCGTGCGGGACAAGGATACATTGCAGCACATCACCCTGCGCGGACTCTTCCCGTGCGGTGAGGGGGCCGGTTATGCGGGGGGCATCGTCTCGGCAGGAATCGATGGAGAACGATGCGCAGAAGCAGTAGCACAATTTATGAATCAATAGGACTTATGATGAATCACCAACCCGAAATAGCCATCGTAGAGGCGAACACCCTCACCAGCCTGGGACTGAAAACAATCCTGGAGAGGATGATCCCCATGGCAGTCATCCGCACGTTTCCCGGTTTCGGCGAACTGATGGACGACACGCCGGACATGTACGCTCATTACTTTATCTCCGCACAGATATATGTGGAGCATAATGCTTTCTTCCTCCCCCGGAAACGGAAAACCATCGTACTGGCGGGAGACAGTCACCAATTCCAGCTTTCGGGCGTCCCGATACTCAACATCTACCAGACGGAAGAGGGGTTGGTGAAGGACATCCTGAAACTCCACCAGCACGCGCACCACGACGGTTATCCGGTGAAGGACATGCCTCCTGCCCCGCCTGCCGCCACCGGACACGAGCTTTCGGCACGCGAGATCGAGGTGCTGGTGCTGATCACCAAAGGGCTGATCAACAAAGAAATCGCCGACAAGCTGAATATCAGCCTCACTACGGTGATCACACACCGGAAGAACATCACCGAGAAGTTGGGCATCAAGTCGGTCTCCGGGCTGACCATCTACGCGGTGATGAACGGATACGTGGAGGCGGACAGGATATAAACCGGGAATTCACCACAGAGGACACAGAGGGCACAGAGGATATTTTGAGTTATCGATTGCGCTGTGGGCGCTGTCCGCCTTGTCCGCTCTGTGTATCCTATATGCACTACCCTATATTCACCATATACCTTACTCTGTGCCCTCTGTGTCCTCTGTGGTGAATCTCTGTGGTGAATCCGATATATCCTAATAAATGAGGATTGCCGTTTAACATTTTTTGCTGCATCTTTGCAAACGAATCAATGAAAAGATACAGTAAATGAAGAAAAACAGCATTCTTATTGCTCTTGCCCTCTTTTCGGCCAGCGGAACATGGGCCGGGGAGCTGCCGAAGGACACACTGAAGGTGATAGACGTAGAAGAAATCGTAGTCATCGCCGCTCCGAAAGAAAACCGCAAACTACGGGAGCTGCCGACCGCGGTCACCATGCTCTCGCAGCAGGATATGCAGGCCAACCAGGTAAATTCCATCAAAAGCCTGACTGCCCTTGTGCCGAATATCTTCATACCGGACTATGGTTCCAGGCTGACTTCCGCCATCTATATCCGCGGAATCGGCTCACGCATCAACACGCCTTCCGTGGGGTTGTATGTGGACAACGTACCTTATATCGACAAATCGGCGTTCGACTTCAACTACGCCGACATCGAACGCATCGACGTGCTGCGCGGCCCTCAGGGGACCCTCTACGGACGCAACACCATGGGCGGACTGATCAAGGTGCACACCAAATCGCCTTTCAGCTATCAGGGCACCGACCTCCGTCTGGGTGCCGGAAGTTACAACAATTACAACGCTTCGGTGACCCACTACCATCGTGTATCGGATCAATTCGCTTTTTCAACGGGCGGATTCTACGAATACGGCGGCGGATTTTTCAAGAATACCTACCTTAACAAAAGAATAGACAAGAGTCAGGCAGCAGGCGGACGGTTCCGCGGCATTTACCTGCCCGGCGAGAACCTGAAGCTGGACCTGAACATCAGCTACGAGTACAGCCACGAAGGGGGATATCCGTACTTCTACACAGGAAGAGTGGACCCGGCGGAAAGAGAGGACGATCCGCGAAAAGAACGAATCGGCAAGATCTCGTACAACGACGAGAGCACCTACCGCCGCGGGCTGCTGAATGCGGGAGTCAACATAGAGTACCAGGCGCAGAAGTTCATCCTGAGCGCCGTAACCGGATTCCAGAACCTGAACGACCGCATGTTTCTCGACCAGGACTTCACGGAGAAGAACCTGTTCAACCTGATTCAGAAACAGAAGTTGAACACCCTCTCGGAGGAAGTGATGCTGAAATCGAAACCGGGAAGCAACTGGCAATGGACTACGGGCGCCTTCGGTTTCTATCAGTGGCTGAACACGGACGGACCGGTGATATTTAAAGAAGACGGGGTAAAAGAAGTGATAGAGGGCAACGCCAACAAGGCCTTCGCCAACTTAGGCCCCAAAGCCCCCCGGATGGCGCTGACGGTGAACAACCCGACACTCCGCGTCAGCGGCAACTTTGACACTCCGATACTGAGCGGAGCGATCTACCACCAGTCTACATTCAACAACCTCTTCACCGAAGGGCTCTCCTTTACCGCCGGCCTGCGCCTGGACTATGAAAAGATATCGATGACGTACAACTCCGTCAGCGACCCGATGGACTTTGATTTCAGCATCAGCATGCCGCCCATGCTGAACCTGAAGGACCAGCACATGAAGGCTCCGGCATCCTTCAAAGGCAAGCTGAAGAACGATTACCTGCAATTGCTCCCCAAATTCGCCCTGCAATATGAATGGCAGAAAGGGAACAGCGTCTATGCCACGGTTTCACGCGGCTATCGTTCGGGAGGATACAACGTGCAGATGTTCTCCGACCTGGTGCAGAGCGAACTGAAGAACTCGATGAAAACCGCCATGATGGAAAGCGACGTGTTCAAGAAATACGCCGGGATGATCGGCCAGATGATGCCCGAAGAGAAGATCGACGTGAAGGCATCGACCACGTATAAGCCCGAATACTCGTGGAACTACGAAGCGGGCGCGCACCTCACCCTGTGGGAAGGCCGTCTCTGGGCCGACCTCGCCGCCTATTATATGGATACGCGCGACCAGCAGATAGCGCAGTTTGCCGAAAGCGGACTGGGACGCATCACCATCAATGCCGGCAAGAGCCGAAGTTATGGCGCCGAAGTCGCCCTGCGCAGCAGCCTGACAGACGCGCTCAGCCTGAACGCTAACTACGGATATACGTATGCCACGTTCACCGATTACGTCGTCCGCCAGAAAACGGAGGACGGCAGCCTGCAAGAAAAAGAGAACTATAACGGTAACTACGTGCCTTTCGTCCCCAAACACACGCTCAACGTGGGCGCGCAATACATCTTCCGCATCGCTCCCCGCCACTGGCTGGACCGGGTACAGGTGAACTTGAACTACAACGGTGTCGGACGGATCTACTGGACGGAGCAGAACAACGTCAGCCAGTCGTTCTACGGAACCCTGAACGGACGTGTCAGCCTGGAGAAGGGAAACGGACAGATAGGATTCTGGGTACGCAACATACTGGATAAGGAATATGCCGCGTTCTATTTCGAATCAATGGGCAACGGATTCATGCAAAAAGGCCGTCCGGTGCACTTCGGGGTAGACGTGCGCTGCCGGTTCTGACGCCGAAGCCTGCGCCTCCGGAAGGACGCCCGAAGGGGGCGGAAACAACGGTGCACCGTTCTTGAGGAAACGGTGCACCGTTTGTTTAAGAGCGGTGCACCGTTTTTCCGACGACGGTGCACCGTAGTTTTCACTGTTCTCACCACAGAGGACACAGAGGACACAGAGTTTTAATTCCGCTCGCCCTTGGAGGGTGGAGGACAGAGAAAAGAGAGAGAAAAAAACTCCTCTGTGTCCTCTGTGTCCTCTGTGGTGAGAAGATCTTATTCGTTGATCGCCCCGCAATGCGGGCATACCCCCTTCTCCCGGAGTTTCTGCCCACAGTTTCCGCAGCGGTATTTATAGCCGGAATTCCTACGCACCTTCTTCACAAAAAGCCAGATGAAGCAAGCTAAAAACAGGTAACCGATATAAATGTGCGTGGTCAGGATGAAGAAGAAGTAGCAGAAGATGCAGCAAGACATCAGCCCCAGCAAATAGAAAACGGCGGCGGCAGGAGTGAGCTGGCGGAACAAATCGTCGAGCACGGCCAGCGTGACGACAATAAACAACCAGATGCTCAGCAGAAAAACCGAAAGGATGAAAGGCACCTTGAACGGCGAAAGGGTGGGATTAAAGTAGAAATGCTCCCAGGTATCGGGGACAAACACCTGCATCGTCTCGTAAACCGTAGCACTGAACGCCATCAGCAGACAGAGGAAAAGGGGATAGACGCTGTCGATATCATTGAAGTAAACCATCTGCAACTGCTTCTTCATGAAAGCACGGAGCAGGTAGACCCCGACAAAGAGGGCGAAAATGATGACGAAATACGAAGCGTGAGTATTGCTGAAAAGGTGGATAAACTGCGAAATACTATCGGTGGGCACGAAGGAGCGCACCAGATCACGGTTGCGCACCCACCCCTGGACGTCCTGCGAATGGGCCAGCTTCACCCATACGCTGTCCACGCTGTCCTGCGGATGAATGGAAAACTCTGCCACGACCACCCGGTCACCTTTGTTCAGACTGACATAGGCATCCTTCACCGGAAGATATTCCAACCGGACGGAGTCGTCCAGCACCTCCAGATTCGTGTTCCAGGTATAATGGTACCGGAAAAGATAAGCTAAAGAGTCCTTTGTTTTCTCCCCCAGCCCCTCGGCAGTGAGATCGGGCGGTGAATAATGGCAGGCCGCCAGCAGGAAAAAGCCTATCACAGCATAACACAGACGCGCGCAGAGCCCCTTCATTTTCATAAGGCACTCACTTTCATCTGGCAGTTCCGGCAGTCAAATTCCAGGCGGAAGCGTTTGCCGTCCGTCGATACCAGATAATAAGGTTCACGATACGGAGAGCGTTCCCGTTGATGAACCGGACACCAGCCCATGCTGTAGCGCAGGCAATGTTTGCAGAACATCAGCACCGCCTTCTCCACAGGCGTCTGTTCAAAAGCAGGAGCAATGCTTGCCACGCCATGCCCGGCATAAAAAGAGGCAGCCCGCGCATTCATCACATTTCCCAGATAGGTCAACGTCGTCTGCGGAAAAGCATGAGTCGTAGGCCTAAGCACCGCCAGCTCTCTCCGGTAGTTGATACGGCGGGCGGCAATCAGTTTCTCAATCGCCTGCCGGCGGAAATCGGCCAATACCGAAGCAGGCAGAAACCAGTTCTCCGTGAAGTCGATGTCGACGCGTTCCGCTTCGAAAGGAGTATTCCCCAACTTAGCCAGCTGCGTCTTCAGGTTCTCTTCCTGTGGCGTACGCGCCGGCTCTTTCGCACGCGGCAGCGACAGGGTCACACGGTTATCATCCTCATCCGTCAGCGTCAGGGCGAATCCGAAGGCAGTGTCCGCCAGCCGGATGGCCACGGCCATCTTGCGTTCGGACGACCGGCGGGCGAGTATCTTCTCAAACTCCTGGTCGAAGTTACGGTACAACACCGTTCGGGGCTTGATGCGGGGCATCTCCTGCGGATAGAGCTTATTGCCCTCCACACGGTTGATGCGGAAACCTTGCAGTTTGCCTTGCTCGTCAATGTAGCAAACACCGTCACCGTTATTGAACGACTTCAATCCTGCCACGGTCAGATAATTCCCCCTGGCCTCTTTCATCGTTCCCATCTCCTCTCCTAACGACTTGGGGGTGTCGAACGAAAAAACATCCCTGGTGCGCCCGTGCAGGAAATAATGCGTAAAACCACGGCTGAAACTCTTGTCCAGCTGAGGCTTGAAAGCATAACGGCAGCTGCCGGAAGAAGCACGCACATACTCCTTGCGGCGGGCAAGGATGGCATCCAGCTTCTGGCGGTAGGCGGCCGTCACGTTCTTTACATACGAAACGTCCTTCAACCGGCCTTCTATCTTGAAAGAAGAGGCACCGGCATCGAGCAGAGCCTCCAGCTCCTCACTTTGGTTGAGATCCTTGAGTGAAAGAAGATGTTTGTCCTTCGCAATCACCCGGTCATTCGAATCGACCAGGCTGAACGGCAAACGACAGAACTGGGCACACTCACCCCGGTTGGCACTACGCCCGAAACAAGCCTGGCTGACGTAGCACTGCCCGCTATAACTTACACAGAGCGCTCCGTGCACAAAGATTTCCAGAGGCACGTCGGGACAAGCCTCGTGTATCTTGCCGATCTCCCGTAACGAAAGTTCACGCGCCAACACCACTTGGCGGAAGCCCGCATCGGCCAGAAATCTCACTTTCTCTGCCGTACGGTTATCCATCTGCGTGCTCGCATGCAACGGAATAGGCGGCAGCTCCAGACCGGTGATTCCCATATCCTGCACAATAAGCGCATCCACTCCGACACGGTACAGGGCCCGGATCATCTCCTCCGTCTCCTTCAGTTCTTCATCTTTCAGGATCGTATTGACCGTAACATAAATCCGCACATTATACAAATGGGCATACTCCACCAAAGCGGCTATATCTTCCAATGAATTGACCGCTGCCGCACGGGCACCGAACTTCGGCGCACCGATATATACGGCATCCGCCCCATGATCAATGGCAGCCATGCCGCATTCCAGGTTTTTGGCCGGAGCCAGCAATTCTATCTTACGTTGTTTTATCATCTGATATCTTCAATATTATAAGGAGTCTCCTGATAGACGAAATAGTTCAGCCAGTTGGAGAACAACAAGTTGGCATGTCCGCGCCAACGTACCAGCGGCCCCTTGTCCGGATCATCATCTACATAATAATTGCGAGGAACCTCGATAGGCAGACCTTTCGACACATCCCGGCGGTATTCCGTATCCAGTGTCAACGGCGAATATTCCGAGTGCCCTGTCACAAAGAACTCACGCCCACCGCGAGCCACCACCATATACACTCCCGAATCGTCCGACTCCGAAAGCAATGTCAGTTCAGGCACCTTTAGTATATCTTCTTTCCGCACTTCCGTATGCCGGCTATGGGGAACATAAAATTCATCATCGAACCCGCGGAAGATGGGATGCAACGGAAGCAACGTGCGATGTTTGAAAATGCCGAACATCTTCTTGTCCAGTGCATACTTGGGCACACCGTAATGATGGTACAGACCGGCCTGCGCGGCCCAGCATATATAGAGCGTAGAGGTGACATGGGTACGTGCCCAGTCAAATATCTCCGTTATTTCGTTCCAATAATTCACCTCCTCGAAATCCATCTGCTCTACCGGCGCACCGGTAATGATCATACCGTCGTACTTATCGTCCCTCATCTTGTCGAAGTCGGTATAAAATGTCTTCATGTGTTCTATCGGCGTGTTCTTCGAAGTGTGGCTCTTTATCTTCATAAAAGATATCTCCACCTGAAGCGGAGTGTTCGAGAGCAGACGCACCAAGTCTGTTTCTGTCGTAATCTTCAACGGCATCAGGTTGAGGATGACAATGCGTAGCGGGCGGATGTCCTGTTGTGTTGCGCGGGAGTTATCTATCACAAAGATATTCTCCTCTTTCAATAGTTCTATCGCAGGAAGCTTATCGGGTAAATTTAAAGGCATAATTGCATACGTATTTAATAATCAATGCAAAAATAGTGTTTTCCTTATTTAGAAGATATACAAATTAAAACATTTTAATCAAAATCGATACCAACTAATGATTAAAAACTCTATTTTTGTACCTACAAATTAGTACTAATAATTAAAATATCAAACAAAATGGCTTACGTAATTAGTGATGATTGTATTGCTTGCGGAACTTGTATTGACGAGTGTCCGGTTGGCGCTATCTCTGAAGGTGATATTTATTCAATTGATCCTGAACAGTGTACAGACTGTGGTACTTGCGCAGATGTATGTCCTTCTGAAGCAATTCACCCAGCTGAATAATACAATCCCCCAAAACAAGATAAAGGCTGCTTTCCTGATGGAAAGCGGCCTTTATTGATTTTTACCCCTACCCGGCTATTGAAACCGGATACTCTTAAAAATAAAGAAGGATGCATCTTTTCACCGATACATCCTTCTCCTTTATCTGATTGGCAGAGTCTTATTTCAGCTTAGCCAATGCTTCTTTGATGCGACGGATCGCTTCAACTATATTTTCATCGCTGGTGGCATAGCTCATACGGATGCATTCCGGAGCACCGAACGAAGTACCGCCTACGCAAGCTACATGAGCATCCTCAAGCAGATACATCGCCAGATCATCCGAATTCTCAATCTTACGATCCCCAACAGATTTGCCAAAGAAAGAACTGCATTTAGGGAACAGGTAGAAAGCGCCTTCCGGCACATTCACCTCAAATCCCGGAACTTCTTTCGCCAACTTCACAATCAGGTTACGACGACGTTCGAAAGCCTTACGCATCTCTTCCACCGGAGCCTGAGAACCTGTATAAGCAGCTTCAGCAGCCTTCTGAGAAACTGAGCAAGGACCCGAAGTATACTGTCCCTGAAGTTTATTGCAGGCTTTCACGATCCATTCCGGACCGGCAATGAAACCAATTCTCCATCCGGTCATCGCATATGCTTTTGACACACCGTTTACAATCACCGTACGTTCTTTCATCTCGGGGAACTGAGCGATACTCTGGTGTTTTCCGATATAATTGATGTGCTCATAAATCTCGTCGGCAATGACGATAACCTGCGGATACTTAGCCAATACGGCAGCCAGACCGGCCAACTCTTCTTTGCTGTAGACAGAACCGGTCGGATTAGACGGTGAGCAAAGAATCAAAGCTTTGGTCTTCGGAGTGATGGCAGCTTCCAGTTGGGCAGGAGTGATTTTGAAATCCTGTTCGATACCGGCAGTTACAATCACCGGAGTACCTTCGGCCAGTTTCACCATTTCCGGATAGCTTACCCAGTAAGGAGCAGGCACAATCACCTCATCACCCGGATTTACCAGCACCATGATGGTGTTACATACAGATTGTTTTGCACCATTTGCACAAGAAATCTGAGCGGCTGTATATTCCAGACCGTTTTCTTTCTTCAGTTTCTCTACGATTGCATTGCGCAAAGCCGGGTAGCCCGGAACCGGAGAGTAGCGAGAGAAGTTGTCATCTACCGCTTTCTTGGCAGCTTCTTTGATGTGATCGGGAGTATTGAAATCGGGTTCTCCCACACTGAGGTTAATTACATCAACACCCTGAGCTTTCAGCTCAGCGCTTTTTTGCGACATAGCAAGAGTCGCCGAAGGCGACAAGCTGTTCAAACGGTCTGATAGTTGGTTCATTTCGTATCTATTTTATTGTTGTTGAGTGAATTTGATTGCAAAATAAACTATAATATTTGATATATGAAAGCAAATAGACAGTTTACTTATTAAAATGAAGCGTATGCCCCATCCGCTCTTTCTTTGTCTTCAGATAACGTACATTATAAGGATTCGGCTTAACCTCTATTCCCACGTTCTCGGTAATCTCTAACCCATAGGCTTCCAGACCGATACGTTTCACCGGATTATTCGTCATCAACTTCATCTTTTTCACTCCGATCTCACGCAAAATCTGCGCACCGACCCCATAATCACGTTCGTCGGCATCAAAACCCAAATGGAGATTGGCATCTACCGTATCATATCCTTCTTCCTGGAGTTTATAAGCGGCAATCTTGTTCATCAAACCAATACCACGACCTTCCTGATTCATATAGACAATTACCCCTTTTCCGGCAGCTTCGATCATCTGCATAGCTTTATGAAGCTGCTCACCACATTCACAACGGCATGAACCGAAAATATCACCAGTCATACACGAAGAGTGCACACGTACCAGAATCGGTTCGTCTTTGTCCCACGTTCCTTTTATTAATGCAATGTGCTCCATCCCGTTCGATTTCTGACGGAAAGGTATCAGACGGAAATGTCCAAACTGCGTAGGCATATCCACTTCCACTCCTCTATCAACAATCGACTCCATCTGAAGACGGTATGCGATCAGGTCTTTGATGGAGATTATTTTCAATCCGAAACGACGGGCCACTTCCACCAATTGGGGCAGACGAGCCATAGTTCCGTCTTCATTGATGATTTCAATCAACGCGGCAGCAGGATACAAACCGGCAAGTTTAGCCAAATCGACACTCGCCTCGGTATGTCCAGCGCGACGAAGGACTCCACGCGAACGGGCACGCAGAGGATTGACATGCCCCGGACGTCCCAAATCGGAAGGTTTTGTCTTCGGATCGGCCAAAGCACGGATAGTCATAGCACGGTCGTGCATGGAAACTCCCGTCGTGCATCCCTCAAGTAAATCGACAGTAACCGTAAAGGGAGTCTCGTAAATTGAAGTATTGGATGACACCTGCATATCCAGTTCCAACTCGGCACAGCGTTCTTCCGTTATAGGAGCACAAAGTACGCCACGGCCATGAGTCAGCATGAAATTCACTTTTTCCGGAGTAATCTTTTCGGCAGCAATAATGAAATCACCTTCGTTTTCACGATCTTCATCATCTACCACAATTACGAAATTACCCTCTTTGAAGTCGGCTATCGCCTCTTCGATGGTATTCAGTCTTATTGGTTCCATACTCTTATATCTTAATTTTTGTTATTAATATCCTTTATTGTAAGTTCTACATCCCGGTTCAATGCAATTATCCGTTCCATATCCTTATTCAGGCGTATACGGAAAGCCCAGATACGGAAATAGAAAAATAAACCGATAGGCATCAAAATTCCAATTGCCATATTAAGCCAATAATTATGGAACGGACGCACATGTGCGTTTACAGGGATAATCGGATATTTCTCCAGCTTCTGAAGCAATATCAACGAACGGGTATTGGACATCTCATCTACCAATGACTCCATGCGGTTGTTAATCGCAATGATCTCCTGATCCTGACCGGCAGTCATCCACAAACTAAAATAATTAGGAGCTTTAGACAACCGGTTCTTTTCCATATAGTTTTTACACTCCTCCGAAAGTGCATCCAGATCAGAGGGAAGGCGCCGATAATCCGGATCATGAATAATCACCTCCTTCTTTGACAGATGGCGGACACTGCGCACACCGAATACTCGCTTAAACCAAGCAATATAAACATCAGTATTCAATACCACAGAATCTTTATTCGATTTATAAGTCAGGAAATATCCCAGCGGAGCCAGAATGGCGGAACTCATCCACATCCCCATCCATACAATCCACTTCCCGTCTCGAGCCATTTTATAGCCTGTATTATCAATAATATAATAAATGATAAAGGTAAACACGGAAACAATAACCGGCATACCCAATCCACCTTTGCGGATAATACCTCCCAAAGGTGCGCCAATAAAGAAAAATAAGAGACAGGAAAGAGAAATTGTGATTTTCCGATGCCATTCTATTTTATGTCTTCGTATGCTAAGATCATTCTGAGCCATTGTAAAGCTCTTAAACCCCCAGTCACTCGACAGATTCTCCGTACGGCCAACGGCTGAAGCTATGATCTTCTGCTTATTCATCAAGGTAGCAACTTTAAACAGACTATCCACATTGTAATCGCCAATGCGCGCTTCCTCCATCTTCAGGGTATCTTCCTTGGTCAGTCCGGCCGCAGTGCGATACGGCCCCTTACTTGCTTCAATGTAATACTGCCTGCCGATACTATCGGCCAATACAGTCATCGAGTCGATGGAAGCCTGTATTTTTATCATATCTTTGGTGGTAGACTGATTGCTCATAATACTGGCATCAGCCATATTAAAGTCCGAATCGAACTGAATGATCGTATGTTTCTCCCGGAAAGATTCCCGGCGATAAGGAACATTCTTCGAACTCATGCTCTGTGCCTTCAGATTCTCAAACATCTCACCGCTGTACAGATGTAGATAAAGATGCTGCTTATCGGCTGTCATCTCCAGACGTCCCGAATCGGCTACAATAATACGTGCATTATCAAAGTTATTGGAGAAATCATAAATAATTACATCGTAGAGCATGCCCGTCTTACGGTCTTTTCTTTGCACTTTCAAATTATACCCATCAATTTCATCATAAAAAACTCCTTCGGGAATATCTACCTCAGGAGATTTCTGCTTCATCGAAATGAGCAAAGTGCCCAACTTGGCTTGTGCCCGCGGCCCTATGACATTTTGGAAATAGAAGGATACACAACAAATGGCGAAGACAAGGACAATGAGCGGACGCATAATTTTAAGCAGCGAAATGCCTGCTGCCTTCATGGCGAGCAACTCAAAACGCTCGCCAAAATTACCAAACGTAATTAAAGAAGCCAACAACACTGCCAAAGGCAGAGACATCGGTACCAGACTCAACGCAGAATAAAAGAAGAATTGAGCCAGTACACTCATTTCTAACCCTTTTCCCACCAATTCGTCTACATACTTCCACAAAAACTGCATCATGAAGATGAAGAGGCAGATGAAAAATGTACCGACAAAGAGTAATAAGAAACTCTTTATTATAAAAATATCTAATCTTTTTATGCGTAGCATCTTAATAGTTTCATGCAATTAAGATACAAAATTAGCACAAAAAAAGGAGTGCAAAAAATTTTTGGTTGAAAGTTAACTAAAAACCACATGTTCTCCGTAACTTACTCACCTGAGAATCCCACAATTCCTTCAAATCATCAACCTCATCCGGATCAGAAAAGTCACTAATTTCAAGCACATAATCGCCCGTCAATTCATTATTACTCATCTTAATTTCAAAATAGTCCCTTTCATTTTCGTCATCAAGCCAGTGGAAACGAATAAACGAATAGGCCCGAATGGCAACAATAGTTGCCTGACGCTGTTCGGTTTTACCCCAACAAAAAGTCACTGTTTTATCATCTGATACTACTTTGTCTGCAAACCAGTCCTCCAAACCGGTAGGTGTGCTTATTGCTGACCAAAGAATATTTTTAGAAGTCGCATTCAGAAGATATTCCAAATGTATTTTCTCCTTTTTCATAGCTTTATTATTGATTGTGTGTGCCAAGATAAATACTTTTTTCTAAATACAAGGCATAATTAATTCACTTTCTTCATTACATCTCTTCTTTCAGAGTCAGAAATAGCCTGTTCATCATACTTTCAGAGATGTTTTTTTTAAGTTAAACACAAAAAAGATAGAAAATGTTTTGGAGATTAAAAAAAAGGCTCTATCTTTGCACCCGCAATCGAGAAACAATGGCGGGATAGCTCAGCTGGTTAGAGCGCATGATTCATAATCATGAGGTCCCCGGTTCAATCCCGGGTCCCGCTACCAAAAGAAAATTAGCGTTTAGGAGGCTTCCACTCTTGGGCGCTTTTTTATTGCACGACACGCTGCTTCCCTCATACATTCCACTCAGTTATCAACAAGGTTATTAACAGGTATCCACCAAAGTTATCAACAGGATAACAAAATAAGTTTCAATTGATTACAAGTTTACATTCATTCTATTAACCATTACTTCAAACAGGCTATCAACAAGGGAAAATGATAATGTTTCAACTATGTAAGTCTATTTACTGAAACGAGGTAAATACAGGAAGTCTGAACAAACAATCTTATCGAAAGGTTTAACCACCTACTTTTTTTTATCAAAGCACATATACTTATTAAAATAACAAATATCCCCGCTAAACCTTATAGGAGAAGATTGGGGAGTAAAAGTTCTAACATCACTCCATAAGATTAAAAATCAAGTAATTATAAGCATTAGTTACATTCCTGCAAAAGGCTTGTTTTAACAGTACGTTAAAACAAGCCTTTTGATAATAAAGAAGAAGTCTTTTGTGCACAAAAGACTTCTTCTCTGCAAATAGAAAAAAAACGTTCTGAAAAAGGCATTAACAATGTTAATAGAAAAGGGCTACGCTCCTATCTATTTTCAGATCCCGGCAAGCCGTATGCTCCAATCGAGATTCACAGAAACGTAACCTTTTGGAGCTTGAGAAGTTATTTTAAGTTCAAATTACTCCTTACCGATGTGATTGCTGCATTAACTGGTGTAACGGACTTTTGAGTGCAATAATCAAACTCTGCAGATTTGTCGCCGGTAAATGATTTCCATTTTAGTTTTAATTTGACTGTTTTACCATTTGTATCCGGCAGACCATCCAGTTTAAAAGCGACCAGACCATCTCCCATCGTACCATATGTGTCTCCGTACGCATGATGACGGAATTCTACCTCATAAGGATTCTCCGGATTCTGGCTTAACAATAAATTTACGAAATGGGCTTTATGATAGTCTCCCCACGTTGTTCTGAAACGTAGAGTCAAATAACCATCTTCTGCAATAGTCACCCAATCATTCACAATTTCGACTGGATCCGTGCCATATACAACATCATTTTCCGTCCCCAGATCAGGTGCAATCGATTTGGTCAGAATACTATCTATCCAGTTCACCTGTATGGCCTTATCATATTTTCCACCTGATTCATCCAATTCATCATAATTCACCAATGCCCTTACTTCTTTCTCGCCAAAAGGAGAAGAGGTCATATTAGTAGGCAACAATGTCGTGCTATCATTCAACTGTAAAAAGCATGAACCATCAGTCGCGTTTTTCACTGTTACAAGAGCATTAGGAAATCCTCCTACATAATAGTACTTATCATTGTCATCCAGACAAGACTGTAAACCGGCAGAACAAACAACCGCCATCGCAATTATAACTCCTTTATTCAAGAATGAACAGACTTTCATAATAGATTTCATTTTCATTAGACATTCAAAATAGGTTCTCTATTTATAGAAATAAAACAATTCCGAAAAGCCTGCATCCAAGAATGTTAATTAAAAATAATATCAATGGCAAAGAGTACTTTCAGGTCCCAAATATGATCTTTTGAGACCGCCCATATCAATTACTATTTTCTGAATCACTGTTCCGGGATCTCCACAACGAATCTGCAAGGTATGCTTGCCGGGAGCTTTTACATAAAGGGTTGATTTGTTCACCCTGCAATTCTTCAATACACTATCATACCAGATCTGCGAGTACTCTATGGCCGAAGTAGATGGGGTGGAAATAGAGCCATCGTCAATACGGACACTGTATTTTGTATCCGAATTGGTATGCTCCGGTAGTTTGTAATCCCGCTCAGCATGTAAAGGAAAAGTTGGTAGTACATAGGTATACACATCAACTATCCCTGCATTGAAAGTATAGAAATCATATTCTACCCTGGGGACCTCACCCGATCGGTACATCTGTAACGGAGCTGTCGGACTGCCTATTTGCAAGGCAGAGCCTTCGAAACCCAATCCTGGCAGTATGTGCATCTTAATGTCATTACTCTCAAATTTACGGTGAAAGTCAGTAGCAGGCAGAGATACATAACCATTTTCTTCCACAAAAAGTCCCTGTAACTCATCCCGTGCCGGAACCATCGGATTGAATACAGATACAAACACACGCTCTTTCTGCATCCCGGAAGAGAACTCTATCCCTCCTGTGACCTTCTCCCCTACGGGGACTTTATCCCAGTCGATAGATACCCGGATCCGATCCTCTGTAAAAGTAATGCCCGATTGACAGGACAAAACAATCCATTCGTCAGAGGCTACCGATTTCCAAGCCAATTTTCCACCTCCTTGATTATAAATATCGATCCAGTGACTTTTACGGGAATACGTGTTGAACGTAGGTAAAACATGACAACTGAAACCTCCCCGGTCCAGTTGTTCGCTTTCGGCCTGAACAGCTAATTTCGGATCACCTGCCGGCATATAGCATTCCTCCATCAAGGGAAGCATAAAATAAGAACTACTTCCATCATAATTTTGTCTTAGAGACATCATGTATTTCCACTTACCATTCAAGAGAGAATTATACCTATCGGTAATAACCTCTAAACTATCGTGACAACATTCTACTTCTCTTTTCAGATTATTGGCAGCGGCACGTTTCTGACGCACATACTGTCGGTACAGTTGCCCTGTCATATTCATTCGATTCATCAATTCAGCGCCTTTTACCGGATAATACAGCAGTTGGTACAGTGCGGGTCTGGCCGCCTCTTCTAATGTAACCAGCATATCTTCTGCCTTTTTACCGATACGCCGGTACTCTGCCAGACGTTTCCCAGCCTCTTCATAATTCGTAAAAGAAAATTCTGTATCAGTACGTTTTTCTCCTCCACCCCAATAATTATTCCAATATCCCCAACCCATATATTCAGGTTTTCTGGAAAAAGCCAGGTTTATATGCGAACAGGTAATATCCTCCAACGTATTGTAATATTGTTCTCCAAACATCTTTGCCAACCAACGGGCAGGATAGGTATGCACATTTTTTTCGTTAAACTGCTCAATATCATAAGCCATATCGAGAAAAAACGAAACTTGTACCTCGGAACCTTTCAGGTCTCCGCAATTCGCCAACCAAATACAATCAGCTGTAGTATCATACGCTTTGCGAAGTTCTTCATACATCAATGCCGGAGGAGTGGTGCTAAACCATAAATAGCTATGGGGTACTCCAAGGTAGGAAAGGTGATAATATACCCCCGCACGTCCCGCACGCTTTTGTTCCTGCGGGCCACTCAGCCGTTTCATGTAACCAAAGTTATCATCTGCCCAAATAATAGTGACATCTTCCGGCAGCTCCAGACCATTCGAATAAATATCCAATACCTCTTTATAGGGAGTAAATGCCTGGGGAATGGTTTCGACAGGCTTATTAATATGTTGGGCTATCAGATTCCGCTGATCCTTCAATGCACTCTCCAGCATCTTTACCTTCTCTTTCATCGGCACATTGCCACCTCCCATGGCGGCGTCATGTAATCCCCTTAAAGCTAATGTATATACATTCTCGTAAGTGCAAATTTCCTTCACACGATTGCTTAATATTTCGTTAATCTTATTCTTGTTAGCGTTATAATCCCACGGCCCCATCGTCTCACTATGCCACTCACTGGCTGTATTTAACAATAGAGGTTCACAATGACTGGACCCCATGACAATGGCGAATGTATCGGCTACCAGTTTATTCTCAGGAATCCGGTAAAATGCCGTGGATACAGGATGCATGGCTGGAGCCAGGTGGTTAGCTTTCAAACGCAGCAACAACTCGCAAATCTTCGCGTAGGTACGGGGACCTATATTACCACGTTCTTTCTCAAAGGTTTTAGCTGCCCAGAGCTTCAACCCCCAGTCTTCATCATTCAAGAAAATACCTCTATATTTCACCGAAGGAGTTTTAGAGTAAGTGGCCGGAGCATCAATATACAGTGCTTCATGCTTTTTTATTGGAACATCGGCCCACCAATACCAAGGAGACACCCCTATCATCTCGGAGATGGAAAACAAACCATAAGCAGCTCCCCTCCGATCACTCCCGGCTATGACCAGGGCTTTATCCACCCCCGGATAAGGTTTGTCGATCGTTTGAATCAGATATCGTTCCCAAGCCCCTTGCAACGGGCGTATATCGATTTTCCCCTTTTGCGCCAACTCCTGAATCCATTTATTCTTTTCAATAGTTCCGACAATAACCAGGAAGTTCGCTCTTTCACGCTTTTGGATTAACTCAGGCTTTCGGCCGGTCACTCTTTCAACGTCAAAAGCAAATAACTCTGCCGATTTTTTGATGACAAGTTCATCATTTACATCATAATAAATTTTGGCTTGTAACTCAGGAGTAGTCAAAACAAAGCTGGTCTCCCCCTCCGAAAGTCGCTCTTGCACACGAATCTGTGCGTAAGAAGTGCAGGCATACAAAAGCACTGCCAATAAAAATAAATGTCTCATTTTGTGTTTCTGTTAGTGTTATTTCATTCTATGCAAAGATAAGTATTCCTATGAGTAAGCCAAAGTTTCTCATAAAAACAGTTTCTTCAAAAAACATCCCCTATATTCATAAAACGAAACATATCACACATCTCGTTTTATGAATACAGGGGATCAATGAAAGTTATCGAATAATTAATAACCGGATTGCCCAAAGGCCCAATCACAGTATCCTTTGGGTAAAGAGCGGGATTTGCCACCAAAAGTCACAGAGAACGGTTGTTTTAAGTTACAATGCAGATTCACGATTTGTTTTTCGTCTGCCTTTACTGTCAGTGTATTACCTTTTCCGGATACACGACAATTATATCCAACCACCTCACCATTTGGACGTTCTATCACAAAAGCATTAGTCAGTACCGTCTCACCAATACACTTAAACAGTTCGTGCACATCATTATCCTGAGTATTGACTGTCTGCCAATCGCTGATCATGTTTACATATTGTTCGCCAATAACAAACTTACGGGTATCATATAATTTGGGATGCGGATTGCCAAAACTAAGATCTGAAAAGTTCAATTTTGTATCAGCACTGCATGCCTGCTCTACTTCAAGGTGTGGATCAACAACAAAAGCCCAACGCAGCTGTCCAGTCTTATAATCAATCAAATTAGCAAAAGCCCCCATTGCATTAAATGTCTGTTCCAACCATTTTTCGTCACCTGTCAACAAATAGGCATAATAGGTAGCATATGCACGCCATCCGCTCCAACCATGTGGCGAATTAAACATATTCGGTAACATTTGCACATCGTATTGCGCTTCCCAATAACGCATAGTACCTTGCCGGCGACGTCCATCAGGAACACGAAGCTGAGTCAGACAATCGTGACTATTAAGAATCTTCAGCATTGCATCAGTATAATATTTACGTGTTTCAGCATCTTTTTCAAGAACCCCCATCATACCGATCTGTAAAGCCGAACAAGAAATCATTCCATCCTCAAATGTCAGCTCTCCCTCTGTCTGGAAATCACCTTGTGATGCAACCAATTGGTCGATTGCCTTTTTGGCAGATAAAAAATGACGTTCGGCACAATCTTTCCAAAACGGATCTTGCTCACCCAGTTTACGTTCAAGAACGGCAAGTTCTAAAACGCTTTTAGCAATATAAATAACACTGGTATAGACTGTTCCGTGATTATAATAGGCTCCGTCATCACGCTGAGAAGTCCGAATCATCCAGTCAGCCAATTTCGATGCTTTCTTCAGATCCTCCAAATTTCCCTGTGCCTCATACTTATCTGCCAACATCCCAATTGTAGTAGAAGTATTTTGAATACGAGTTTTAAAATACAATGGCTCCACTTTTTCCGGATCATGCAATTTATTGTAGAGCTGATCAAAATAATCACTCAATTGTTTATCCAATGTTTTATCCGGAAAATAACGGGCGGCCAGAAAGGCCGAATAGAACCCATACCAACTTTCGGCATGTGATGTGGGTTTCTGATGATAACGGGCTACATTCTCACGTGCCTTTTTCATCACCCACTGCCAAGGATGATGCACCGTCCATACCGCTTCGGCAACCTTATTGCCCGAACGGACGGAAAGAGTATAAAGTCCTGCATCTTCCAGTTTAACCTTTCCTATCCAACGTTTACCCTCCGCTTTAGTCAGCACAACAGGTAACTCTGCCCCCGCATCATTAGTTACTTTTACCTCTGGAGTATCCGCTGTAAGCATGAATGACGCTTCCTCATGCGCAGCATAAGAGGTCTGACGAATATCAATCAAAGGAATATCTGCAGCTTGTGTTATAGCATATTCCAAATTATCCAGCTTCCCCACATTGATGAACAGGAAGGTCCACTCTTTACTTTCGCCTTGTTTCAACTCATACAAATCTTGCGGATGACGAGACGGTAAAGGTAAAGCATTCAACAAGTCAAGATTTAGCGATTCAATGCGATGCCCCATGAACCAAAACGGTGCCGGATCCTGATATCCCAAATTATAGTCCACACTCCAAGATGCTACAGGCTGTTGTGACACAAGTCCCAATGTATGTCCGGAAGGAGTCTGCAGATACCCGTAAAAATGAGTCTTTTCATTTCTCATCAAAGTTGGAAAATATTTACCGAACCAATCCGGATATTTATCCATATATGTATCGATACCTAACTTAAGCCCTGCCTTCTGAGGTTGAAAAGGAACTGATGACTCGTTAGTCAACTTTACCCTCAATGCAGGTTGCCCATGAACTTTTGTATAGGAAATGCAGCAAAGCACCCCGTCTATTTCGCTGCGATAGGAAGCATATCCATCCGGAATCCAAAGCGCACGTATCTCTTTTCCCTCGCGTTTAGCATAGAAAGAGGGGCCGGCATGATCGCCCTTACGGAAAAAAGGTACTGTATCATTTCGTTGTTTATTTTTAAATATTAGTTGTTCCGCACATCCGGTTTCAGAAATTCTCCATTCCCAACCAGGGTGTTTCAAAACAATTTGTGCCGGAGTCATTGGACTGAAAATCAACATTCCGGATAATAAAACGGCTAAACGTATTCCTTTAAAAAGCATAATCTGTTTTTTCTATTCTAATTGTGAAAAAACGGATCCCGGCAATTTAAAGAATCATAAGATGCCCCATGACAAATTGCGGAATCCGTTTTGAATAAATTTATAATAATCTCTTAATAAGCATTAGTACCCCTCATTCTGAATAACCTGTCCACTACTTTCGGTAATGACACTCTGCGGCAACGGCATCAGGTTCATATACTCTTTTGCAGTAGTAGATCCCTTATACTTGATAGCATAATCAATATACAATCCATAACGAATCAAATCACTACGACGGCAGCCCTCACCCCATAATTCATGCCCACGTTCTTTAAGAACAGCTCCAAGAAAATCGTCCAGTGAGGTAAAATCACTCAACTGATAAACAGTCAATCCTGCACGTGTATGTACATCATTCAGACGGTCCACAGCTTCCTGAGTAACCGCATTATTACTACGTGCCAATGCCTCAGCCATCAGAGTCAATACATCGGCATAACGGTAAACAACAACATCTACTTCACTGCTTTCACTGGTTTGTGTCGGATCTTCTCCATACTTGATGGGCAATGCACCTTTATCCAGATACTCGCCCGGATTAGTTTCATTGTATGTCACCCCATCTGTTCCTACATATTCACTACAAATAACTTCCAGACGCTTGTCCTTAGGATCGAAACTGTGGTAAAACTGCCATGGCATACGATAGCCATTCCATTTTTGGATATTGGGATTAGTTGTAGGATAATTACTTGGCAACACATGTGCATGCCACATTTGCTCATTTACCCCTCTGGTTTCAATACATGAAAAGATCATTTCATCATTGCCTTCATTCTCTAAAGTAAAGATGTCCTTATAATTAGCAACCAACGAATACCCACATTTCATAACTTCTCTTCCACATTCCACAGCTTTGCCCCATTCTTTTTCATGCATATAAAGTTTCATCAACACTGTATATGCCAGTCCTTTGGTAAATCGTCCGAAGTTCTCATCAGACTTGCTATATTTAGCAGGAAGTACTTCAGCTGCCGCTTTCAAATCATCTTCAATCAACTTCACTGTTTCCTCTTTTGAAGAACGAGGTACAATGACCTTCTGGGTAGGATTCTGTAAAACTTCTAATGAAGGAATCTGAATAGGGCCATACAAGTCGTAAAGAATATATGCTAACCAGCCACGTCCACAACGTGTTTCGGCAACTAAACGTGTTTTTTCCTCTTCTTTCATATCAATACCAGAAATACGGTCTAATGTCAATGTCATCTTTCCGATATGATTCGCCCACGTACCATAAAAAGAAGTAGGGATATCAGAGGTAGCAGTGAAATTCAACTGTAATACAGCCGGCCACCATGAATCTCCCCATTTACAATCCAATAGGTCGGTAGACATATCTGTATTGGAGGCCAGACCACCTTTAGCGCATTGAAATAATCCGCCATATCCATCTGCACGGAACGGACCGTAAGCTGCTGCAATAACCAGTGCATCTGCATCATCTGCATTAGTTGGAAATATAGTTGTATTAATAGAGTCGTATGATTCGGATTCCAGGTTAATGCAAGAATCCAATAAACCAATCACTGCGATAAACAGGGAAAATATATAAATTATCTTTTTCATATCATTCTTTATTTTTTATTGCTTAGAAAGTAATATCCAGACCAATACTAAAACTGCGCACATTAGGATATGCCCAATAAGAATCATCCGTTTCCACATCCAAACCATCATACGGAGTAATAGTAAACAAGTTGTTTACATCAGCGTAGATACGTACATTGGAAATCAGCTTCTTTGCCGATTTAACAGGCAATGTATATCCCAATGTAATATTACGGCAGCGAATAAACCAGCTCTTTTCCAGAAAATAGTCTCCATATCCATAATTACTCATATATTGAAAATAACTCGGCATCTTACCCGATGTATTATCATGTGACCACACATCTTTAGCCGAAGTCGGCATGTTATAGCCACGATATAAGTTATTCACTCCAGTCATTGTCCCTGAACCAACAATCCAATAATCTTTATAAGAACCACTCTTTAATAAATCCAGCTGCCCATAGAAGTAAACATTCAGATCGAAATTCTTATAACGGAAAGTATTATTCAATCCCAACAAATACCCCGGATCACTGCAACCTTTAAATACAGCATCCGCATAATCAATCTTTCCATCCGGCTTTCCAGTCCTCAATGGAATGCCATGTTTATCGGTTTTATAAGTTCCGTCTGCATTGTATGCATATCCATCAATATCTTTTAATTTCACCTGTCCCGGTAGGGCTCCCGGCATCCAGGATACTTCCTCTCCCGGCTGAATCAACCCGTCAGACAGATACATATAGTATCCCCTCAACGGAGCATTATACATATCGTATGGGTTCGGGCTCCAGCTCTCGTCACGTTCTTTCCATTTATCACGATAGAATGAGAAGGTGAAATCGGTATTCCAGCTAAAATCTTTTGTATCAAAGTTCTTTGTATTGACTGTCAGTTCAAATCCTTGGCTTTGTGTTTTACCAATATTGGCCGCAATTGAACCTACTTCATTATATGAAAGCACACTGCGGGAACTAAGCAAATCAGAAACTACCTTATGAAAGTATTCTGCCGTTACATTAAAACGGTTGTTTAAGAAGCCCAGATCCAATCCTACATTCCACTCGGTCGTCGTCTCCCATTTTAAATCCGGATTACCGATCTGACTGACATAAACTCCTGTATATTCTTTATTACCGAAAACTTTATTATATCCAGTACCATAATAAGTGACTGATTTATCTCCAATATTCGAGTTACCTGTTTGTCCGTAACTTAACCTTAACTTACCGTTAGATAGCACTTTATCCAAATTCAAAGACCGGGCAAAATTTTCCTCCGTAAATCTCCAACCCAAAGCGACAGAAGGGAAATATCCCCAGCGGTTATTTTTTGCAAAGTTAGAGGCACCATCAGCACGAAGAGTGGCAGTCAGCAAATAACGATCTTTATAGGTATAATTTACACGACCGAAGAAAGAAGCCATTTCGCTTTTAGAAGCGGAAGAACCAACCCATGGTTTCTCATAAGTACCTGCACCCAGATTATTAAACAGAAAAGCATCCGTCAAAAACCCCTGGTTACCGGCATTCAGATATTTGCTGGTGAAACGCTGGAAAGAATATCCAACCAAAGCATTCAAATTATGGTTACCAAAACGCTTTGCATAATTGGCTGTCAGTTCCAGCAAATAATCAGATCTGTCATATTGCCCGATATCTGCACGTCCATCTGCCTTTTCTCCATAAAGAGTTGTTTTGGGCATATAGACTTCACGACGCTGGTAGTTGCGGTCAATGCCGAAGCTCGCTTTTAATGTGAGTTCATTAATAGGTTTAATTTCAACAAACGGAGTAGCCAACAAACGTTCTTTAGTCGTTTGGTCACTAATCTCAAGTAATGAAACAGGGTTTGGAATATAAGCAGCTTGTTGATTCAAACTGTAATCACCATTTTCATCTTTGACCGAAAGTAGAGGACTAAACTGAGCTGCCGACACTAAAATACTGGCATATTCATTTTGCCCCGCTCCCAACGGAACATTGTCCAAGGTATTACGGCTCACAGTCAGGTTGATACCGACTTTTGCATATTTACTAAGTTTCTGATCCAAATTAACACGCCCGGTATAACGCGACATACCATTATTCTTCACAATACCCTTCTGATTAAAAAAGTTACCCGAAATCAGATATTTGGTATATTCTGTACCTCCATTGATAGAAATATTATGCTGTGTCTGAAAACCAGTACGCGTAATGTGATCATACCAATCCGTATCGTTCACCGGATTCGCAATCTCCGCATCCGAATATTTTGGACTATATGTACTGGTGACATCCGATTCACTCTCACCGCCATAAATACCAACTTTATTGTCATACATCCATTTTTCCTTGAACCAGCGGTTAGACTGAATCATAAAATCCTGTGCATCCAACATTTCATATTGGGTAGCCATGGTCTGTACAGTAGCCGATCCTGAATAGGTAACTTTGGGTTTCCCCTCTTTTCCCCGTTTAGTCGTAATAATGATAACACCACTGCCTGCGCGCGCACCATAGATGGCAGTAGAACTGGCATCTTTCAATACTTCAATTGATTCTATATCATTGGGATTAATAGAGGCCAAGATATTATCAGTTGTACCATTATCGCTGTTATAACCGACACTGACATTTCCCGCATTACTTACAGGAAATCCATCCACAATAATTAACGGATCATTACCTGCACCGGTCGAAGCAGCTCCACGAATACGAAATGTTGTACCCCCACCCGGCTGGGCACTAACTGTGTTTACTTGCAATCCAGCAGCCTTACCTGCCAATGCATGACTTACCGTAGAGATTGTACTTAAGGGAGTATCATCCATCTTCACTGATGCTACAGCTCCGGTCAGGTCCTTTTTCTTCATAGTACCATAACCTACGACAACAACTTCATCTAAAGTTTTAGTATCTTCCTTCAGCGAGATAGTTAATTGATTCCGGTTTTTTACAGCTATATCCTGCTGTACATATCCAATATATGTAACCTGTAATACTGCGTTATCCGGCACTTCTAACTCAAAATCTCCATTGAGATTGGTAATTACTCCTGTTGTCGTACCTTTTACTAATACATTTGCTCCGATAATCGCCTCGCCACTGGCATCTTTTACAACTCCTTTCACTTTCTTTACCTTTGAAGCAGGCTTTTGCTCCACCGGCACAATAACGATGTAGTTGCCGTTCTTTTTGTATGTATAACCCGTATCTTTCAGGATGGTTGCCAATATCTCCAAGACTTCAGTTTCTTTCTGGTTTAACGAAACCTTACGGGAGACGTTCAGGTGTGAATCATTATAAGCGATTTTATACTTCGAAGATGCTTCGATCTTCTCAAACGCTTGTTTCAATGATACTGTTCCATCCCGAAACGTAACTTTCTGGGCATGTACTTGCAGAGAACCCGCCAACATCAAACCAAGGCAAAAGGTTGCCACTCGGATTGACCGATTTTTGTTCATAATATTATTTTTTTTAGTTAAACAATAGCCGTCCTTTGGCGACTTTTACAATAGGACAGTCTGTTATTTAACTACACCCAACGACAAAAGGTTAACAAAAGCTAATATTTAAAATCTTATTCGATATAAATATCTTTCCCCTCTATCTGATATTCAAGTCCCGGAATCATTTCTTTGATCAGCATCATTACATTTTCTATCGACTCATTAGGATAAAAATGAATAGTCAGATTATTGGATTGATAAATAGAAGTCTGTAAATGTACCTGAACCGAATAGGCGCGTTCTAAGGTCTGCATCACTTCTTTAAACGGACTACTACTAAAATACAAACCTCCATCTCTCCAGTCAGAATAATCAGAAGCTTTTACCCGTTTTCGCTCTATATGTCCGGTAGATGGGATATAAACGATTTGATCATCAGGCTCCAGTAAATAGGATGAATTGGAACGATTCAGCAACATACGAATGGATCCTTCTTCCAAAGTTGTCACGACCTTATCGATATTAGGATAAGCATTTATATTGAACTCCGTACCGAGTACACTGATTGAAATAGAGTTCGTTTTCACAATGAAAGGACATTCTTTATTTTTCGTTACTGAGAAATAACCTTCACCGGCCAGATAAACTTCACGTTCATCTCCAATGAACGAAGATGGATAAACCAACAGAGAACCGGAATTGAGCCAAACTTTCGATTGATCGGGTAAGATAATTTGTTCCCTCTTCCCATTATTAACATAGTATTGGATGAAGGTCACATTACTGAGTTCATTCTTGATAGTAAGAGTTTCTGTATATAAATAAGCAGAACCGAATAAAAGCAATAGAGGGATGATGATAGATGCAGCAACCCAAGTCCACCGGGGAATACGGAAACGCGGAGAGTCCGCTTCCAACTTCACAGAGCTTCCTCCAATCTGTTGTTCCAGCTTCTCAAACGCTCTTAATGTTTCGTGTTCATCCCCTTCCGGGAAACCGATCTGTTCCCAAATACCAGACAAAGCCTCCTCTTTCTCTTGCTTGCTGTTTGTGTCGGTTAATCGTTTATACACTCTCCCCGCCACCTCTTCCGATGCCGGATGATGGAAAAAGTAAGTGATTATATTTTTTAAATAACTCATTCTATTAGTAATTTATAATAGGACGTATAAATCCGAGTTTATCCCTAACCGTATTAACATAAATAGAGAAAAATAAAGAGTAACAAAGCATTTTTCAGTTCTTTCAATGCCAGGTTAAGATGGTTCTCAACTGTTTTTTTACTTATCTGCAACTTTTCCGCTATTTCTGCATTGGTAAGCCCAGCCTCCCGGTTTAACCGGAAAATCGTTTGCCGTTGAGGAGGCATGTTCTCTACCACCATATCAATCAATAATTGCAAATCTTTGGCAACTAACTCTTCGTAAGGTGTAGTATCCGTAGACTCTTCCACTGAATCAGCCCTTTGATCATCCTGACGATTCTGCCTGGAACGCAAATAATTGAAAGTTGTATTTTTAGTCAAAACATACAGATAAGTACCAAAGACTTCCACTTCACGAAATCGTTCCCGATGGGTCCACAGCTTAAGAAAAACCTCTTGTGCCAAATCTTCCGTTTCACTCTCTGATTTAACCAATCCCATAATAAAAGAGCGCACCTTTGGATAATAACGCACAAACAATGTCTTAAACGCTATATGGTTTCCTTGTGAGAATTGGACGACCAGCAATTTTTCATCTGCGATTTCAGAATGCATTATTATACCTCGCTTAAAAGATTAACTTAGACAAGTATCAGATTATATATCAATACGCCGACAAAAATAACAAAAAAAGCTTAATATAAAGATGTTATAAGTTGTTTTTTCCGGAAAACACCCTACAGAGCCACAAGTTCACCTCTGTCATTTACAATCATCATCAAGCCTTCAGTCTCATCACGAAGCAGCTCCCCTTACCCAATTCGCTCTGTACGGTCAACGTACCTCCATGTGCTTCTACAAAGTCTTTTGAGATAGACAATCCTAAACCACTCCCCTGCACCTTGGTGCCCGGCACACGGAAATAACGATCAAAAATACTTTGGTGATATCGCGGATCAATACCCTTCCCAAAGTCCTGGACATAGAGTTCGATATACTCCTCTTCACGCCGTGCACCAATCACCACCCGTCCATTCTCTTTAGAATAGCGGATTGCATTGCTCAAAAGATTAGTAAGCACCCAAGCTATCTTTTCACTATCCACAAATAACTTAGGTATCTTCTCTTCAGGGTACTCCACTTCTATCTGTATATTGAATTTATCGGCCTGTACCTGATTGGCCTTAATGGCATATTCAATCAGTTCGATAGGTTTTGTAATTTTCGGCATCATCTGAAGTTTACCGGCTTCCACCTGAGTCATATTCAGTAATTCTCCGGTAATATCAAGCAAACGTTGGCTGTTATCCTTTATATTCTTTGACAGCTGTTCTTGTTCTCCATTCAGAACTCCTACCCTCTTGTCTTCCAATAGCTGAAGGCTCATCATAATGGCAGAAATGGGGGTCTTCAGTTCGTGAGAAATAGTGGAAATGAAGGTTGTTTTTGCCGAATCGAGTTCCTTAAATTCTGTGATATTTTTCAGCAAAATGACGTCTCCCAAATTACGGGCTTCTCCTTTTTCTGCCTCTGCATTCTCAATCGGGATATAAGAAGCCTGGAAATAACTTTCTTTATTATCCGCATAGATTTTCAAGGGTTCATTCTTTTCGCCGGGAGTCACCAGTTCACGTATCAGTCTGCGCAGCAGATCATTCTTCAAAGAAAGTTCCTCAGCCGAGTGTCTAATCACATTCTCACGCTTCATATTGAGCACATTCAGTGCTTCATTATTAATAAAAAGAATTTCCCGTTCGGTATTCAGCCCGATAATCGGTTCATGGATACTATTGACTACAGCCTCAAGAAATTTTTTTGCAGAAAGAATATCAGCTAACGTACTGTCACGATATTCTGTCAGTTTCTCTGCCATACGATTAAAACTATCGGAAACCTCCCTGAATTCTTCATACCCCTTCATATCCAATCTCTTTTCATAATTATGATTGGCTATTTCCAGAATTCCACGAGTCAGTTCCTTTACCGGTCTATTAATGGAGCGGGGTAGCCAAATAAGCAGAACCAACCCCGTCAAGATACAAATACCACCCGTTATGGAAATCCATAAAAGAGCACGTTCCAGAGCAGGCATAGCAACCGGACTGTCGGGTTCCGTAGCCGTCAAAATCTGAAGATTAACCACTGAAAGTGTTACCAGTAAAATGATCATTCCGGCCAATATTCCAATGCCGAAAAGTAATTTGGTTTTTATATTCATAATCGATAATGAGACTAAATCATTTTTTATGCAAGTATAATCAAATCTACGTTCGCTTGTGCCAGATTATTTAAAAATCTGCGATATTTCAATATTCCGCACACAGCGCCGGGCAATCGGAGGAAAGGGGATCCCATACAAACAGTGGATATTTGTTTTTCTTTGCAAACCTGTACAATACTCCGCAACACATCTTTCGACTGCACCTGAACCACTTCTCCCCCCAACTCAGTCACCAGTTTAAAATGATTCAGCAAATGACGTTGGCTGGCCAGATCGATACGCTCCATACTCTCTCTGGGAGTCTGTACATAGAGTGCTACAAACGAGGTGTTGTACCGGGTAGCCAAACGGGCTGCTTTCCGTATAATACGCCGGGGAGCCTTTTCCTGACTACTGATGCAAGCCATAAATTTTTCATGACGAACCCCAAGGCCAATGCTCATCACAACTTCATTTTCCACTTTCTTCTCTACTCGCAATGCGACCTCTTTCAAGGCCAATTCACGGAGTTGCAAAATGTTTTCAGTCTTGAAAAAGTTATTGAGTGCGGTCTGAATCTTCTCCGCTTTATATATCTTCCCCGCTTTAAGCCTGGTAATCAGTTCTTCGGCTGTGAGGTCAATATTCACGACCTCGTCAGCCTCTTGAAGTACGCTATCGGGGATACGTTCCCGAACTTCAATGCCTGCTATATCCTGCACTTCTTCGTTTACACTCTCAATGTGCTGGATATTGACTGCCGAAATCACATTAATGCCTTCATCGAGCAATGTCATCACATCCTGCCAACGTTTCTCATTTAGACTTCCTTCCACATTAGTATGTGCCAGCTCGTCCACTATCACAATTTCGGGATGAATACGGATAATCGCCTCCAAGTCCATCTCCTCAAGTTCTTTCCCTTTATAAAACAGTTTCCTACGCGGAATAACCGGCAAGCCTTCCAATACGGCCTCCGTTCCGGCACGCCCGTGTGTCTCAATATATCCTATCCGGACATCTACTCCACTATCAATCAAATCGTGTGCTTCCTGAAGCATCCGGTAAGACTTGCCTACACCGGCAATCATACCGATGTAAACCTTGAACTTACCACGACGTGATCTCTTTATCAAATCGAGGAAATGCTGTACACTCTCTTCTCTATCCATATTTATTCATTTTTTATACTGCATAACCCGTAACAGTATCACTACTGCTACGGGCCGGCTAACAACTTCATGAGTTTTTAAGTTATATCTGATTTCACGGTTTTAAAGTGATACCAAACACCAAATGTGCATCTTCCATACGAGGATTCCAAACAACCTGTGCAAATATAGGCAAAGCAAACGTATCATTGAATCTGATCCGGGTAGTTCCTTTCAAAGCAACATTGGTCACAGCAAATCCATCACAATTGTACTGAGGAGCCGCATAAGGGACAATACCGCAAGTTGCGTTCAGATCTACCATCTTTACACAGAAAGGATAATTAAACTCGACATAAGACGAGTAATTCTGTTTGCCTTCCGCATTCTTATCTTGTCCGGCAAACATGGTATACCATGCTATAGATAAAGGAAACTTTTCAGACTGGACGGCATAAGTAAGTCCTGCTTCAAAATGGTGAGCGGTTTCATGACTTTTAAAATTAAAGTATTTACGCGCTCCCTGTCCTGCCCACCATAAATCTGCAACTGAAAAAGTCAATCCGGAATTACCTAAAGTATAGGCAGCAGTCAAATCTATCTCTTTGGCAGCAGCTCCGGCCGAAGCGGAAGTCCCGTCAAAATCTGTAGATCCCCATGCCGTCAGCGAAAAGCCTCCGGCACTGAAACCCAGAGTCGGCTGAATACTGACCCCTGTCTGATACATTCCACGCCAAATGTAAGAGCTTACCAGATCGCCCTGAACATTGAACTGTTGAGCATTTGCATTTATGCCTCCCCAAAAACACATAGCCACAAGTGCCAGTGATGTTAAAATCGTGTTTTTATTTATAATATTTCTCATATTCATTTCCTGTTTACTTTTGTCTCTTCAAGAGCTATATTCAATTTTAATACATTTACTTTCTCGGTTCCGAATACCCCTAACAATGGTTTTTCCACTGCCTTATCTACAATCCTTCTGACTTCCTCTACATCCATTCCTCGTGCTTGAGCGACCCTTTTTACCTGCACATAAGCACTCTGAGGAGTGATATCGGGGTCCAGTCCCGAACCACTGGCCGTCACCATTTCGGCAGGCACATCTTTACGGGACAAGTATGGATGGTGAACCAGGAAAGTGTCGATACGGGATTTCACTTCTGCCAGATATTCCGGATTGGTAGGCCCTTTATTACTACCAGATGAACTGGTTGCATCATAACCGTCACCTGCACATGAAGGGCGTCCCCAAAAGTAAATATCCTCCGTAAATTTTTGTCCGACATTGGCGGCACCGACCACTTTACCGTTCAATGTCACCACCTCCGCATTACCCTGATTGGGACCGGCTACCCGAGCAAACAACCATAACACGAGAATATAGAACACTGAGAAGAATACACAAAACACAAGCGTTATCTTGATAGATTTTAATAATGTTTTCATTGTTTGAATATTTAGAAGAATAAACTGACTACCAAATCGATTAACTTGATTCCGACAAAAGGAACTATCACCCCTCCTAACCCATAAATCAGCAGGTTACGACGAAGTAGTGCCGATGCTCCGATCGGTTTATACTGTACTCCTTTCAAAGCCAATGGAATTAAGATCGGAATAATAATAGCATTGAAGATAACAGCCGAAAGGATCGCACTTTCCGGACTGTGCAGATTCATGACATTAAGTGCACCGAGTTCTGGAATAGCCACCATAAACAGGGCAGGCACAATAGCAAAGTATTTGGCCACATCGTTTGCAATAGAGAAAGTTGTTAACGTACCGCGAGTCATCAGCAGTTGCTTTCCGATTTCCACAATCTCTATCAACTTCGTCGGATCGTTATCAAGGTCGACCATATTACCGGCTTCCTTGGCCGCCTGAGTACCACTGTTCATTGCCACACCGACATTAGCCTGTGCCAGCGCAGGAGCATCATTCGTTCCGTCGCCCATCATAGCCACCAACTTACCTGACTGTTGTTCCTTACGGATATATTCCATCTTATCTTCGGGTTTCGCCTCGGCGATGAAATCATCTACTCCTGCCTTCTCTGCAATATATTTAGCGGTCAGGGGATTGTCACCGGTCACCATCACCGTTTTCACTCCCATCTTTCTCAAGCGCTCAAAACGCTCTTGAATTCCCGGTTTGATGATATCCTGCAACTCAATAACCCCTGTTACCTTCTGGTCGACACACACTACCAGCGGTGTACCGCCATTACCCGAAATTTCAGCTATCACTTCTTCTATTTCTTTCGGAAATTTATTTCCTGCAGCCTCCGTTATTTTACGGATTGCATCGAAAGCCCCTTTACGGATTTGTGTACCATCGGACAAATCAACCCCCGAACATTTGGTTTCGGCAGTGAACTGAATCATGCGTGCACCGGTCGTATTAAGACTCCGCATGCGTACCCCCGATTCACGTCCTAACTCTACGATGGACTTACCTTCAGGCGTTTCATCCGAGAGGGAAGCCAGCAGACAGGTCGTAATAAACTCACGCGGACCGACTCCCGGTGCCGAATGGAATTTTGTCGCTCTACGATTACCAATCGTAATGGTACCCGTTTTATCTAACAGCAGAGTATCAATGTCACCTGCCGTCTCAACAGCCTTGCCCGATTTCGTAATCACATTGGCACGCAGTGCACGATCCATACCGGCAATACCGATTGCAGAAAGCAGTCCCCCGATAGTAGTCGGAATCAAACAGACAAACAGAGAAAGAATAGCTGCGATCGAGATGGCCGTTCCAGGATGCTCAAGACTGGTATAATCAGCAAACGGAATCAGAGTGACGCAAACGATGACAAACACAAGTGTAAAACCGGCCAACAGAATGGTCAAAGCTATCTCGTTCGGTGTCTTTTGTCGGCTGGCACCTTCTACCAAAGCAATCATTTTGTCGAGAAAACTTTCACCGGGCTGTTGTGTCACCAATACCTTGATGTGATCCGAAAGCACTTTAGTTCCACCGGTCACCGAACTCTTATCTCCACCTGCTTCACGAATCACAGGAGCAGATTCACCGGTAATGGCACTTTCATCAATCGAAGCCAATCCTTCGATAATCTCTCCATCGGCAGGAATCGTATCGCCTGCCTCACACACAAAAATATCTCCCTTTTTCAGCATTGAACTGCTCACCGTCTGAATCTTGTCACCCATCACCAGTCTGGCAGGAGTTTCCTCACGTGTCTTACGCAGGCTATCCGCTTGTGCTTTGCCACGGGCTTCGGCTATCGCTTCGGCAAAATTGGCAAACAACAAAGTGATAAACAAAATCAGGAATACACACAAATTATATCCGAAAGCACCATACTCCGGAGTGAACAGAGAGAACACCGTCACCACCAACATAATAAAGGTAACTATCTCTACTGTAAACATGATCGGATTCTTTACCATCATTCGCGGATTTAACTTCACAAACGATTGCTTGATACTTTCCATTACTTGCTCCTTTTGAAACATAGAAGCTGACATTTTATTTTTCATAACTATATTATCCTGCTATTCTTATAAACTTAAATGTTCGGCAATCGTACTTAATGCATGCACAGGGAAGAAAGACAAGGCTGCAACGATAAAGATAACAGCAAAAGTCATCATGGCAAAAGTCGCAGTATCCGTTTTCAATGTACCGGCACTTTCGGGAATAAACTTTTTCTGTGCCAAAAGTCCCGCAATGGCTACCTGACCGATAATTGGAATAAAACGGCTCAGGATAAGCACAATCCCACATGTCCAGTTCCAAAAATAAGTATTATCACCCAAGCCCTCAAAACCGGAACCATTGTTGGCTGCCGAAGAGGTATATTCATAGAGTTGTTCGCTGAGCCCGTGGAAACCGAGGTTATTCAACCAGCCTCCTTCACTCTCTACAAAATCGGGATGATGTGTATAAACGTAACTTGAAATGGCAGTAAACACAAGGATAACAAACGGATGGAGCAAAGCAACGAGAGTTGCAATCTTCATCTCCCGGGCTTCTACCTTCTTTCCCAGAAACTCAGGTGTACGTCCCACCATCAAGCCACTGATAAACACGGCCATAATAATGAAAGTATAATAATTCATCCATCCGACACCGACACCACCAAACCAAGTGTTAATCTGCATATTCAGCATTTCGACCATTCCACTGAGCGGCATAGTCGAATCGTGCATGCCATTGACTGATCCGTTAGAGGTAACCGTTGTAGTAACACTCCACAATGCTGTGGCTCCGGCCCCAAGCCTTACCTCCTTGCCTTCCATCGCACCATAATCCTGAGCAACTCCCATCTCATCGATACGTGGATTACCTCCCATTTCCTGCTGAACATTAATGAAAACTCCGGCCAGATAAGCAAACAGCATCACTCCAAAGATGCTATATCCTAACTTTCTGCGATTGGTATAGAAGCCCAAAGCCAACGCCATTGCCATCGGAATGATCAAGATTGACCAGCATTCAACCATATTAGTCAGATAAGTAGGGTTCTCCAGCGGATGTGAAGAATTAACCCCGAAGTAACCGCCACCATTGGTTCCCAGTTGTTTAATAGGGATAATTGCAGCCGCAGGTCCTTGCGATACCATCTGCTCCTGTCCCTCCAGGGTAGTCACCTTCATCTTACCATCAAATCCCATCGGTGTTCCCTGCAAAATCAGGACGAAACCGACAATCAACGAAAGAGGTAATAAAATACGTGTACAGCTTATTACCAGGAAATGCCAGAAGTTACCTATTGTTCTGGTGGATTTGGCAGCCATACTTTTCATGATACCGGCCATAGCGGCCATCCCTGTAGCAGCAGTGATAAATTGGAACAGCATAATAACGAACAGCTGGGTAAAATAAGTCAATCCGCTCTCACCACTATAATGTTGCAAATTGCAGTTTACCATGAAACTGATGCAGGTATTGAATGCTTGATCGGGTGTCTGAGGTCCGTTACCATCGGGATTGAGTGGCAGCCAACCTTGTGATACCAGCAGTACCATTCCCCATACAAACCAGAAGGCATTCAAAATCAACAAGGCTTTGAGAAACTGTTTCCAATTCATCTCCTCTTGCGGATTTATACCGCATATCTTATAAATCACTCGCTCTACAGGAGCCATAAAGTCCGACCAAGTCTTCTCTCCCTTATAAACCCGGGCTATGTAACGTCCCAACGGATAAGCTAAGACCACCATTAGGACGATTTGCACCGCCACTCCTAAAATTTCTGTATTCATTGCTTTACTTCCAATTAAAACTTCTCAGGCCGAATGAGCACATACGCCAAATAGCCGAAAAGTGTAATACTTATTACAAATAGTGTTGTGTACATAAACTTAATTCTCCTCTCTCTTTAAATTGTTTCAAACCAATCGACACATTTCCAAAACAGCCAGAAGCAGACGATGCCGCTCAACAGGCAGAAAATAAATGAAACTGTTATTCCCATGTTCTTTACCTTTTAATTAGAATGTTTATATTTCTGTTTTACCTGAAACAATTAATGCCAAATGTGTGCCAAAAATGAAGAGAGTTAGCATAATCAACTAACATACAGACAGATAAAACAAATAGGGTATCCTCGTCAGTGCAAGGATACCCTATCATTTTGAAAAGGTATGTTTTATTTTGAAAGGGAGAAAAGCATAAACCCGGGCAAGCAAGTATATTCCTGTCCGCTCAACTGCCAAGTTTATATTCTTCTATTTTCCGATATAAGGTAGTTAATCCGATTTTCAGCAAACGTGCCGCTTCAGTCTTATTCCCTTTGGTATGCTCCAATACCCTGGCAATATGCCTGCGTTCCATGGCTGAAAGTTCAAAGCTGCCCGGCATTCCTTCATCAGACTTTTCATAATGGCTGTTCTGTATTTCAAGCGGAAGGTCGTCTACATCCAGACAATCACCCTCACAGACAATCAGACTTCGTTCGATGGCATTACGCAATTCGCGGATATTGCCTTTCCACGGTTGTTGACATAAAGCCTCAAGATAAGCAGGCGTAATAGTACCCACCGGATGTGAAAGCTTCTCCGAGAAAGAACGGACAAACGATTCAGCCAGAATCTTAATATCCCCCGTACGTTCACGCAGAGGCGGAAGATGTACCTGAAATACAGAAAGGCGATAGAACAAGTCCTCACGGAAGCGTCCGGCTGCTATCTCAGCAGGTAAATCCCGATTCGTAGCAGCAATGATGCGTACATTGATGCGGGTAGGCTTCGTATCTCCTATCTTGATATATTCACCGGTTTCGAGGATGCGCAATAGTTTGGCCTGCAATTCAAAAGCCATCTCACCAATCTCATCCAAAAAGATTGTTCCATTGTTGGCTTCCTCAAAAAGCCCCTTCTTATCTTTCAACGCACCGGTAAACGAACCCGCCTTATGCCCAAACATTTCACTCTCCAGCAACTCTTTACTGAATGAAGAGCAATTGACCGCTACAAAATTCTGCTGTGACCGCTTGCTGTTATAATGTATCGACTGGGCAAAGACCTCCTTTCCGGTCCCTGTTTCACCTGTCAGCAACACAGGGACATCAGTCACTGATACTTTACGTGCCAGTGACACCGCTTCTTTCAGTGCCTTCGATTCGCCAAGTATAGTGTCAAACGAATACATCAGTCCGACTTTTTTCTCAAGCTTATCCAAACGGATATTCATTCGCGCTTTCTCTACAGCACGACTAATGAGAGGAATGATCTTATTATTATCATCTCCTTTTGTAATGTAATCGAAAGCTCCGTTCTTAATGGCCTGCACACCGTCGGGTATGTTACCATGAGCCGTCAGCAGGATGATTTCTACTCCGGGTGCTTTTTTCTTTATTTCCGTCACCAAGTCTACCCCGTTTCCATCCGGAAGAAATACGTCACACAAAGCCACGTCGGGCATTTGAAGTTCCAATTGTCTGAGCGCTGCCTTGCAATCGCCGGCCTGGCACACTTCATAACCTTCAAGTTCCATCATACGGGCCAGCAGACCACGAATCTGAACTTCGTCATCTATAATCAGAATTTTACTCATGTCTGATAAGTTAAAATGTGAACGGTAAAAAACAGGGTGTGCAAATATAATGGTTTTCTACTACAATGCAAATGATCGGACTGTGGAAAAAAACAACCTTCAATGCACGGCTCTTTCATTTAACAACCGTCTTCCTCTCATACAAAAAACGCGTTTCGATCTTCCATCTTCCACCTTTTAGAGTGCATATAGTTGATTGTGAGATGTATAGATTGGTGGAAGATGCGGTTTTTATGCCATTTATCTTCCACCCCTATCTTCCATCTTCCACCCGCTGTTTTAGGGGATATTTCAGCAGTAAAGGTTTGGAAAACAAATGGATATATCCAATTTCTTATCCGTTAATCTCTCTAAAAGCATTTCATTTCACTTACTCTCTTTAGTGCAAATGGTCGGATCTTTATCTCAGCCCGGGCATGCGGGCTCATCGGCCCGGGCATGCGGGCTCACCGGCCCAGGTATGCGGGCTCATCAGCCCGGGTATGCGGGCCGGGATAAAGAGTTGTATGACAATGGTTAATCTACTACACTTCTCCGGTAATAGCCGGCCGGATTCTTTCTTAAAAAAGAAACAACGAAGCGCTGCTTCCGCATCGCTGTGTGCGAATGGAAGGTTTTGTGGGGGGGGGACAAGGGAGGAAGGCGGTTATTAAATGAAAGAGCCGTGCCTTCAATGGCATATACTTTGATCTTTCATTCATGACATAGTCCCTGAAAATTCGTCTAATCTGCCTTACAAATAGTACAGCAGCGCTTTCAATGGGCAAGATACAGCCGGAACAGGTACTTATATTCCCTCCCATTTTGATAAAAACAACCTAAAATGGAAAGGGGTAACGAACAAAGAAAATATATCGTATAACTCAAAAACAAAAAAATGAAGATCTACAAATTCGGTAATATTCCCACTGGTTCAATCCGGGGAATGCAGGAAATGCTCCAACTGGTCAACGACAGTACACCCAAAATAATCGTTCTATCTGCCCCTACAGAAACTACGGAGCATCTAACGAAAATAGCAGCACATCTTTTCAGCAGAGATACAGAACGGGCGCATGACGAAATAAGCAAACTGGAATTCAGATTCATTGATTTCGCTAACGAACTATTCAACGACGAGTCGATCAAACAACAAGCTGTTGACTCCATCATCGACCGCTTCCGTACCCTATGGAACTTTACCCGGCAACGTTTTACATCGGTCGATGAAAAAGACATATTGTCGCAAGGAGAATTCATAAGCAGCATGCTGTCCGGCCTTTATCTGAAAGAACGGGGAATCAATAATCTATTGCTTAACAGTCTTGACTTTATGCGACTGACTCCGGAAAGAGAACCTGACTTGGAATACATCAGTAAAAAACTGCACACATCCATGGAAGCCAACAAACACATCAACGTGTTTCTTACCCAAGGACACCTCTGCCGGAATGCTTATGGCGAAACCTGTTTTCTCAAGCCGGGTGGAGACGATGCTTCTGCCACATTAATCGGAGCTGCCCTACGGGCCGAAGAAATACGGCTATGGATAGGTGGTAATGGCATACACAGTTGTGATCCGCATTTCGTGAAACATCCGGCTATGGTTACACAACTCAGTTTCGACGAAGCCGAACGATTCGCCCATTGCGGAGGAACGGGATTCGATCCCTGCTGCATTTTCCCGGCAAGAGAAAACAATATACCGATACGCCTGTTCTGTTCAATGGATCCCACGGAAAAGGGTACTCTGATTTCACACATACAGAGCGGAGAAAGTATAAAAACCATTACTGCCAGAGACGGTATTTGTTACATCAGATTCCAGTCGAACCGGACATTGCGTCCCTACTTGTTCATCAGCAAGATATTCGATGTTTTTGCAAAATACCACACTCCCCTGTGCCTTTTTACTTCGTCCGGCTCGGATGTATCCGTCGCCATCAACGATAAAGAACATCTACCAAATATCCTGCATGAGCTTTCGCGATACGCAACTACGGTAGTAAAGGACCGTATGTGCATCCTGTCGGTCATTGGAAACATACAATGGCAATATACCGGATTGGAGACCCGAATCCTAAACGCTCTGACAGCCATCCCGATTCGGATGATTTCTTATGGTAGTAATAATAACGACGTTTCTCTTGTTATCAAAGCAGAAAATAAGAAAGAAGCATTGCAACTACTGAACGATACCCTGTTTAAGCCTTCAGCTACAATGGTCTCTCATACATGTGCCCCGACATTAAACCGCAGTAAGTGGAACAACACGGACAAACCATCTTTTCTTCTAAAGAAAAGTTGACTAATATAGGGATATTGAGAATACGAATATCCTCATGTCTGTCCACAGATAATAACGGGATAAAAGAGCCGTCTTTCAAATCAACCATATCTCAGTAAGATAAGAGAGCGGATGCCGGATAATTTCCTGTACATCCCATGAACCTTTTGAAGCCTATAAACGTTTATTTCCAAAGGAAACTATTTTAAAACGAAAACATATTCAAATGAAGATCATTATTATTGGAGGCGTAGCGGGAGGAGCTACTACTGCGGCTCGCATCAGACGTTCGGATGAAACAGCAGAAATCATCTTACTGGAAAAAGGAAAATATATATCTTATGCCAACTGCGGACTACCCTATTATATAGGTGACGTTATTGAAGACCGCGAGAAGTTATTCGTGCAGACTCCTGAGGCTTTCGGAGTACGTTTCAGAGTGGATGTACGTACCGAAAATGAAGTTATTTTTATAGATCGGAAAAAAAAGACAGTGACCGTCCGCCTTAAGAGTGAAGACACTTACGAGGAGAGTTATGACAAACTGTTAATATCCACCGGTGCATCTCCTGTACGCCCACCATTACCGGGCATTGACTCAAGCGGTATCTTTACTTTGCGGAATGTAGCAGACACCGACCGCATTAAAGCATACGTCAACAGTCGGCCTCCCCGCCGAGCTGTCGTGATCGGAGCCGGATTCATCGGACTGGAAATGGCAGAAAACCTGCATGCATTAGGAGCACAAGTATCTATTGTCGAGATGGGCAACCAGGTGATGGCACCCATCGACTTCTCAATGGCAGCACTGGTTCATCAACATTTGATGGAGAAAGGTGTAAACTTATATCTGGAACAGGCTGTGGCTTCGTTCGAACAAGCAGGCAAAGAGGTGAAAGTGATCTTCAAAAACGGACAGTCTATTCCGGCGGATATTGTGATCCTCTCCATCGGTGTACGTCCGGAAACTACACTGGCACGGGCTGCCGGGCTTACAATCGGCGAAGCGGGTGGCATCGCAGTGAACGACAATTTGCAGACTTCCGATGAATCAATTTATGCCATCGGTGATGCCATTGAATTCCGCCATCCCATTACGGGCAAACCCTGGCTGAACTATCTTGCCGGACCGGCTAATCGCCAGGGACGTATCGTTGCCGACAATCTGCTGGGAGCGAAAATCTCTTATGAAGGAGCCATCGGTACATCCATCGCAAAAGTATTTGACATGACGGTAGCCTCTACCGGCCTTCCCGGCAAGCGGCTGAGACAAGCGGGCATCTCATACGCTTCTTCAACAACACATCCGGCTTCACATGCAGGATACTATCCGAACGCTATGCCGATGAGTATCAAGATAACTTTCGATCCTCAAACAGGCAAGTTGTATGGCGGGCAAATTGTGGGATACGATGGTGTGGACAAGCGAATCGACGAACTCTCACTCGTCATCAAGCACGGGGGAACGATCTATGACCTGATGAAAGTGGAACAGGCATATGCCCCTCCTTTCTCTTCGGCAAAAGATCCCGTGGCTATTGCCGGTTATGTAGCCGAAAACATCATCCTTGGCAAAGTGAAACCCATATACTGGCGTGACCTGAGAGACATCGAACTGAAAAACGTATTCTTGCTGGACGTGCGTACACCGGATGAATTCGCACTGGGTTCGCTGCCGGGAGCGGTCAATATCCCGTTGGATGAAATACGCGACCGTATGGACGAAATACCTTCTGAGAAACCCATTTATACTTTCTGTGCCGTAGGGTTGAGAGGGTATCTCGCTTACCGTATCCTGATTCAGCATGGTTTCAAAGATGTATATAATCTTTCCGGCGGACTGAAAACATACCGTGCAGCTACTGCTCCTATCATCCTGCACGAAGATGAAGCAACGGAAAACATGTCTATTACTCAAGAAAGTCAGGTAAAGCAGCCTGCCTCTGCTGAAAAGATGCAGGCTGCACCCGTTGCAATGTCTAAAATCATCCGAGTGGATGCCTGCGGATTACAATGTCCGGGCCCAATCTTGAAAATGAAGAAAACAATGGATACACTCGCCCCGGGAGAACGAGTGGAAATTGTAGCTACAGACCCGGGATTCTCACGAGATGCCGCAGCATGGTGCAACTCGACCGGAAATAATTTCATCTCAAAAGAGAGTGCAGACGGAAAGTCGGTAGTAATTATTGAAAAAGGAGAGCCCAAAGCCTGTAGTCTCACTACAACGTGTGACAGCAAAGGAAAAACATTGATTATGTTCAGCGACGATCTGGATAAGGCGCTTGCTACTTTCATCCTGGCCAACGGTGCGGCTGCGACCGGACAGAAAGTGACTATCTTCTTTACCTTCTGGGGACTGAATGTGATTAAGAAACTTCATAAACACAAGGTAGAGAAAGACGCTTTCGGCAAGATGTTCGGAATGATGTTACCATCGAGTTCACTGAAACTGAAGCTGTCGAAAATGAATATGGGAGGCATGGGCGGAAAGATGATGCGATACATCATGCACCGCAAGGGCATCGACTCACTGGAATCCCTGCGGCAACAGGCATTAGAAAACGGTGTGGAATTCATAGCCTGCCAGATGTCGATGGATGTCATGGGAGTGAAACGTGAAGAACTGCTCAACGAAGTTACGGTAGGTGGAGTGGCCACTTACATGGAGCGTGCCGATAATGCTAACATCAATTTGTTTATTTAATAAAGAAGTATGAATACAATATGTAAAATGCGCGATATCTACAAAGCTCTCTCCGTATTCGAAACAGCATTTGAGGAGATGTATGCGATATCGCTTAACGAAGCAATGGTGCTATGTGCGTTGCGCGAAGCCGGAAAAGAGATTACATCGACCGCCATATCCGAACGAACGGAAATGGCTCCGTCGCATACCTCGAAAGTCATCCGTGCGGTAGAAGATAAAGGACTCATCCGACGTGCATTGGGTGAGGTAGACAAACGTCAAATGTATTTCAGCCTGACAGAAGCGGGAAAGAAGCGTTTAGACGAACTGGACCTGGACAAAGTAGAGGTGCCGGAGATATTGAAACCGCTGATGTAAGTTTGTAACATCAGAGATCACCACAGGTTACACTGATTATCTGTATGGGCAATAATCCAGTTGCTTTTCATCTGTATAAACTTGTGTAATCTGTGGTGAAAACACCCCTGTAACTTTTCTATTCATTTACAGAAGGGTAAGAATGGAATCACTCTTCCAACCATTCTTTTATCAACTCGATAGCCTCCTCTTTCTCTTTTTGAGGTAAAGTGCCGATACGGGCCAAATGGCTTCCGTTTGGTTGCACAAAGACATGAATATTCTTTTTTCCTTTCAGCCAAGTGACACCTGCTGCCGTCCATGGATCATTCTGCCCATAGATAAAGATCATCCTCGGATCATTTTTCTTTAGGAAATGAATTATTTTCCGGCTCAGAGTCTTATCAAACTTCATATTGCCGAGTTCTTCAGGAAGCATCAAACGCTTCAAGTAATCTTTACTGGTTTTAATGGTAAGATATTTTTTGAATGGACGGATATCATACCCATAATACCCCAACTCGCGGGCAGCTTGGACAAAGAAGGAAGTATTGGCACCCTCTTCCTCAAAATAAGACGGTTCGCTAATTGCAAGCAAATGTTTAAAGAGTTCGTCATCCGAGGCCGTAATTGCAGGAATCTGATCGACCGGGGTCCCCCATTGCCAGATAGAAAACGAATATTCGAGTACTGAATAATCATAAATCTCTTCTACAGGAACGCGGAATTTATATTTCTTTCCGGCACAATACTTCTCAAAACGAGGTAGCAAAGTAGGTTTACGCTTCAACACTTCCAACTGAAAATTTTCAATTTTCTCACGAGCCTCAGGAGTAGATACCATCTTTAAAAATGGTTCGTGACGCCCGTCTTCGACTCCATAGCAGAGTGGAGCCACATACGGAACAGAGATATCCACATCTTCGGGAAAGAAAGTCCGATAAAGCATCGCTGTCTGTCCTCCCTTACTGATGCCGGTAGCAATCCACTTACCGGGATAGATGGAGCGGAAAGCCTCGCGCACGGCATGTAAATCTTCAGCAGAGTTCTCGGCTGTCAGATATTGCCAATCTTTAGGAGTAGGAGTCGATTCGAGGAAATAGCGATACTCCACAAATATCATATTGGTATTAAATAGTTTTGATAGCTCTTCCCGGTAATTGATTCCCAAAGCATAAGAAGCGCCATAACCTTCGGTAACCATCACAGTAGGACGATCGAATCCGACATGGGAAACAATAACACGCTGACTGAAAGAGCCCTTCTCTGGATGATGATGATCTAACGGCTGGGTGAAATAAGCCACATATTTCTCAACAAACTCTGTAGATTCCAAGGGTTGGGTCTTGGTGATTTCGGTAATCTTACCCAACTTATCCAATAAAGTTGTTTGGGCGGATAGAGACAAAGATGTAGCAAGCAAAACGAGCCAAAGAGAAAATGTCTGGCAGATGCGTAGGTTCTTCATATTTATTTCGGTTTTAATTTTGTACAAAGATAGATCTTTCACCAAAGGCTCCAAGTAATCATACTGCATTTTAACATTATTCTTTGCGAACCTTTTAACAAGAGTCTTGTTATTTTCTGCAAACGCCTTAAGGTACCAGGGCAAGATTTTTTTTAATAACCTAAACATTATAAAGATATGAAGAGATTAATTCCCATCTTATTGGCGGTCTTTGCATTCGCAGCTTGCGAAAAAGACCCTGACATGGACAAATTGGACAATGACTATTTGGTTTATACCAACTACGACAAGAAAGCTGACTTTAAACAGTTCAGCACGTACTACATCCCTGACAGCGTTCTCGTAATAGGAGATAAAAAAGATCCGGAATACTGGAAAGGTGAAGCAGCAGCAGCCATTATCAATGCATACAAAGATAACCTGAACAGCAAAGGTTTTGCTTATACTGACAATAAAGATGCTGCCGATCTGGGCGTGCAGATTAGTTACGTTCAGAGTACTTATTACTTTACCGACTACGGACAACCTGAATGGTGGTGGAACTATCCCGGCTATTGGGATGCACCTTACTGGGGTAACTGGGGCGGTTGGTACTATCCGTATGTTGTGAACTATAGCATTACAACCAACTCATTCCTGACTGAAATCATGAACCTGAAGGCTCCCGAAGGTGATAATCAGAAACTTCCGGTTCTGTGGAGCAGCTTCCTGAGCGGTCCTGCAAGCTATTCCGGCAAAGTGAACCAGACTCTGGTTGTTCGCGCAATCAATCAGTCGTTTGCACAGTCACCTTATCTCACTAACAAATAATTTAATTAAGAACCGTTATGAAAACAATGAAATATATTTCTCTTAGAGTACTGGCCATAGCGGCCCTTGCTCTGGCCTTTGCCATGCCGGCCAAGGCACAGTTATCAGATAATGGATACGCTAACGTGGACTGGCAGTTCAACGTGCCATTGAAAAATCACTTTGCCGATAAAGCCAGTGGATGGGGTATGAACTTCGAAGGCGGTTATTTTGTAACCCCTAACCTCGGACTGGGTCTCTTTATGAACTATAGCAGCAATCACGAATACTTCCCACGCGCAACTTTCCCTGTGGGCGAAGGAACCGTGAATACTGACCAGCAGCATACCATCTTCCAGTTACCTTTTGGTGCCGCCGCACGCTATCAGTTGAATCGTGGGGGAGCATGGCAGCCTTACTTTGGTGTCAAACTGGGTGCCAACTATGCGAAAGTACGTTCTAACTACAATATGTTCGAAACCCGCGACAATACTTGGGGATTTTACGTATCACCGGAACTCGGTCTGAACGTTTACCCTTGGGCATATGGCCCGGGCCTGCACATCGCTGTTTATTACAGCTATGCTACCAACAAAGCCAATGTGTTGACTTACAATGTAGACAAACTGAACAACTTCGGCTTCAGGGTAGGTCTTGCTTTCTAAAAAGAGCAGAGGTACCTGACTATATATATATAAAGGGGCTGTTATATCACATAACAGCCCCTTCCTTTTAAAGCAATACATGCTTGCCTTTCATTTTGACAACTTTATCAATCACTATTTATCGAAATAAAGGCCAATTAGGATCTTCTGTATGAGCTTCTTTCATAATTGTCTTCAGCTCATCCGCTTTCTTGGGGAACAGGTTCAGCACGTTGTGTTTCTCTGACGGATCCGAAGCTAAATTATACAATTCGTAGTAGGGTTTGTTTCCACGTATATTCATATGAACGAGTTTCCAATCGCCTTTGCGGACAGCCTGGCGTCCGTTCATCTCAAGAAATTCAAAATAAAGATATTCGTGCTCTTTCTGTCCTTTGCGGTTTTGCAACAAAGGAAGTATGCTGACACCATCCATATTCCGAGTATCCACTTTCGGATCCAATACTTCCCTGAAAGTAGGCATCAAATCCCAGAATGAACACATGAAATCGGTTTCCGTATTTGGCTGTACACGTCCAGGCCACGATATAATCATAGGTACACGAATACCACCTTCATATACATCACGCTTGTATCCGCGCCAGATACCATTACTGTTAAAGAAATCCGGATCGGCACCGCCCTCCATGTGAGGACCATTATCACTTGAGAAAATAATAATGGTATTATCGTATACTCCCATATCTTTGAGTTTCTGTACAATCTGCCCTACGTACACATCCAACCGGTAAACCATTGCAGCAAAAGTAGCATGCGGATAGAACTGGGTACAATATCCCCCTTTACGAAAACCGGGACTGCCGGGCTCTGCTCCACGATAGGGTTTCTCCGGGTATTTCCCCCTGAACTTCTTGATAATACTATCTTCCGGTACTATCAGTTCGGCATGCGGGATAATAGTAGGATACCACATAAAGAACGGTTTATCTTTATCCTTAGCAGCTTCATCCAGGAAAGCTAATGCTTTAGAATGAATCAGATCCTGCGAATAAGTTCCCTTTCCGTATTGCACGTTTAAATTATTATCCGGCAAATCGACACGTTTATCATTATCCCACAAATGGTCGGGATAATAACTATGGGCGAGCAACTGGCAGTTATATCCGTAAAATTGATCGATTCCCTGTTTGTTAGGATCACCCGCCGAACCGATGTAGCCAAGCCCCCATTTGCCAAAGGCACCTGTACGATAACCTGCATTACGAAAATCATTAAAGATGGTCTGTGAGTTTTCCGGTAATGGGAATTGTCCTTCCGGAGCAAGCTCTTTGTTCCCGCGAATAGCTGTGTGCCCGCTATGGGTTCCGGTTATCAGGCACGAACGCGAGGGAGCACTAACCGTTGTTCCCGAGTAACATTGGGTGAAACGCATGCCATTCTGTGCCAATCGGTCGATATTAGGGGTTTCGAACTTCTCTTGCCCATAGCAACTCAAATCTCCGTACCCCAGGTCATCAGCCAGTATAAAAACAACGTTAGGGCGGGTTTGCCCCTGTGCTTTCTTTTTCTGTGCCAACGTTTGTTGTGTAGAAACCATCCCTACGAGCAATGCACTTCCGAGTAATAATTTCTGATTCATGATATGTATTTAAAGTTTTCAAAACAGAAGGAAGAGGGCGCTACTAAAGCCAGTTTCGCCACTCTTCTTCTCTCATTGTTTAATTTAAAAGAACGGATAAAGATCTTTCTATTCCCAGCCCGGGTTTTGAGTCAGATTAGGATTAAGCGCTATTTCTTCCAACGGGACTTGATAGAGATAATATTTTTCAAGCCAGCCTTTTCCTTCTTTCAACGGATCGTTGAACAAATAGATATAACCTTCGGTCATAGATCCATTTGCCCCATCCGATGTTCCGGTCATTTCGTTAAGCAGTGTCAGTGAGCTGAGTTCGCTCTTCGAAATCCACATACCTTTCTGCTGCATATTCACAAACCAAGGAGCCATTCTCCAACGACGTACATCGTAGAAACCGAATCCTTCTCCCATCAGTTCAATAATACGTTCACGACGGATCTCCCACAATACCGGATCAACGAGAATTCCATTATCATTTCCCTTCGGATAATATTTTCCACGATTCGGATCAAAATTAGCATCAATCTGCGCCACTACCATATCGGCCACACCGGCACGTTTACGCAATTTATTGATTGTCTCGTCAGCAATTGTCTGTGTGAACTGGTTGGTCTCAAACATAGCCTCGGCATAGTTCAGCAAAACCTCTTCAATTTTAAAGACAGGTTTATCGGCAGTGTTCACTTGGGCATTGTTATAATTTTCTTCCCAGTTATCCCAGTTTTTCCATACATAATATCCCGAACGGCAAGCAACATAAGCATGTGGTCCATATTTCTTTCCTTCAATCGTATATTGTGCGCCTCCCTGCAAATTCGGAACGCGGCGTACCAATGAAGCACTCCAGTTCTGTCCCGGTAAACGTTTCATACCGATACCCGGATTGCTACACGACTCATTCGCTCCCATGATGTCGATATATTCACGGTCGGCGGGATCACTGGTATAAGACCATGTAGCATAATCTCCCTTACCGTCTTTCACTTTATAAGGCGGCATGATGGTATGATACATACGCGGGTCACGGTTGCGGAAAGTAGAATAAATATCTTTGTCTCCCTTATACAAATCTGAGTGAGAAATAGTTTTTCCATCTTTACACAAATACAGGTCCACTGTTCCCTGATGCATTTCTATGTCGTGCGAAGAAGTATGTTCATAATAGCACGAGTGTCCCGGTTTTATTGTTTCCAGCCACTGCTGATACAGAATAACGCCTTGTACCTTACTCAGGTCCTCTGTGGTCCACATCTCACCATATCCGGCTGCCGGTTGTCCGTCAGTTCCATAATATAATGTCGGATAGTCTGCCATCAACAGTTTGGATACACGGATACACTCAGTGAAATACTTATCATAACTTCCCAGTTCATGATATTTACGCCAGGTAGCTTCACGCAGCGTGAAACGTGAAAGAGCTGCACGCACACAGTCGCGATTGATGGTATTCGAACCGTCTTTTTTCTCGTAAACCGATGCATCACCGATATTCTCTTCAGCCCATTGTAAACGCTCCAGCACTTTATCGGCTACTTCAAAGCGTGGCATGCGGGTACCATAAGCCTCTTCTGAGGTTTCATCCAGTGGTTTATCAATCCAAGGCACATCACCGAAACGATCGATAAGCTCCATATACCAGAATGAATGAAAGAAATATCCGACGGCTTTCCAGTGATTCTTTTCAGCTTCCGTCATATCAGAAGCATCCACATGTGAAAGCATCAGGTTAATACGGCGGATAAAGGTGGAAAAATTCCATCCATTACCTGATGTAGCATTAGTCACCGTTTGGAACGCATATTTATTCTGGCTGCTGGCTCCGCGCTGATTCAGATATCCGGCATACACATCACCCAAGTAATGAGAATTACGCCCGATTGCAGTGGTAGAAGTAGCAATGTTCGTATTAGAAAACATTTCATAACATGGCCACATAAAGGCCTTAAAATTGTCATAAGATTTGAAGGCATTTTCTTCCGTCAGGCTGGTTACAGGATATTTCTCCAGGAAACTATCGTTGCATCCCGACAGCATCATCCCCGCGAAAAGGGTTAAAAACAATAATATCTTTTTCATATTCGTGTATCAGATTAGAGTTTATAATGTGACATTTATACCGAATGAAACCGTGCGGAATGCCGGATAGTTCCATTCTATTCTTTCCGGGTCGATACCCGAAGGCAGAGAGGTGAAAGTAGCTACGTTTTCAACACTGACAAACGCTTTCATTTGTGACAGGAAGATCTGAGACAGCCACTTTTTGGGCAGGTTATAGGACAGAGTAATGTTCTTGATACGGAGGTAAGAAGCATCGGACAAATATTTGTCGCTTTGACGAAGATTTGATCCTGAATTACCACGGTTACCATACAGACGGGGATACTTAGCATTCGGATTAACTGCTGTCCAGTCACCGTTATCCGGGTCTTTCGGCTTCCAATAGTCACCCAGCCCATCGAATAGAGGAATAAAGTTATCACCGTTCATCGGGAAAGTCAGAACATTCGAGATCCAGTAATCACGTTTTCCGGTTCCCTGCAAGATAACATTCAGGTCGAAACCGGCATAGTTGGCTCCCAGATTAATACCATACTGATAACGCGGAGTCGTATTACCAATCACTTTGCGGTCACCCGGATTATCGAATGTGTTGTCACCGCTTGTAATAACATTAGTAGAACTTTCATCATCACGAAGATTTTTGAATTTCACATCACCCGGGCGGACGTTATAACCATTAATCGAAGTTATGCCTTCCTTCAGTTTCCAGGACGAAGTATCTTCAAAATCATCTACTGTATAATAGCCGTCTGCTACATAACCCCATATTTCACCCATCACCTGTCCGGGATAGAAACTGCTTAACAGTTTAGTGGCCGCATTGTCATCGTATTTGGTAATTTTCGACTTATAATCAGAGAGGTTAAAACCAAGACGATATCCTACTTTACCGATCTGGTCGCGCCAGTTCAGGCTCAGTTCCCAACCTCGGGTACGCATATCGGCCGTATTTTGGTAAGGAGCACTGGCACCTACAACAGCAGGCAACTGTACGCCCGGAGCAAGCATACCGTTAGTATTACGCTGATACCATTCAAATACACCATTCAGGCGATTATTGAATAGATTCACGTCCAGTCCGACATTGACCGTACCTACTTTTTCCCAAGTAAAATTCTGGCTTACCAATGCAGGCAACGAGCTGATAGAGGTAACATACGTATTATCGATAATCCAGGAGGTAGACTTATTGCTGACACTCATGGTCGGAGTGAATGTATATGGATTCACATTCTGGTTACCAATAACACCATATGATGCACGGACTTTCAACCCATCCAACCAGTTACGTGTAGACTCCATAAACTTCTCCTGTGCTATCTGCCAGCCGGCTGACACTGAAGGGAAGAAGCCAAAACGGGAACTCTTCGGGAATTTGGAAGAACCGTCATAGCGCCCGTTTACTTCCAGCAAATATTTGTCCTGATAGTTATAGTTAACCCTGAAAAAGCCACCACGTACAGCATACTCACTATATGAGTCAGTAGTCTTGATGGTTCCGGTTCCGGAGCCCATTGCCGGCACATCAATCACAGCTTGATTGTATGAGTAGGCATCCAAAGTCTCTTGATAGCTCGATTCCTGATTGAATCCGGCCATTACTTTAAAATTATGACTGCCAAAGTTCTTACTATACGTAGCATACACGTTGATAGCATTATAATTCGTATGCTGTTTGTATTTTCTCAGATAATCGTCTACAAAAGATTTAGAGCTTCCTCCCTGGATAGTGGTATAATCATACTGCCCTGTATACCAATGATAATCATAAATGTTTTTATCGAACGTATACTCAAATACTGCTTCCAGCCCTTTAAGCGGTTTCAGAATGGATTTCAAGAAGATACGTGGATTATCATTATTGTTGTTTACCGGGTTCGACAGTAAAATCTGATTCCGCGGGGTAAACAAAGGAAGGTCTTCGTTTGCCAAAGTATTAACCGATGCCGGCAAATCTCCTTCGGGATAGTATGAAATCAAACGGGTGTTATACACACCACCCATTCCACCAGGTGAAGTTTGCAAACTGTGAGCATAGCTCATTGTCACTTCCTGAGTAAACCAATTAGTCACATCGGCCGAAATAAAGGTGTTGATGTTCATACGCTCAAACTTATCACGATCGGATATCAACACACCATCGTTTGAAGTATATCCTCCCGAAATACGATAACGGAGCTTGTCCGTACCTCCGGAGGCCGAAATATTATGGGTCATCTGGAAGCTGGTCTCCATAAAGTTTTTATAGAGGTCTTTCTCATTCAGATAATAAGGTACACCGGATTCATCCATATAGATACCATCACCTACCGTATTGAAAGCAGACGGATTTTTCTGGTATTCAGTGAGATACTCCATCCATTTACTGACACTTGGCGAACCGAGCGACCAATAAGCATCCGAATATCCGCAATCCAGATAAGCTTGCAGATAATCCATCAACGGAGCTTGCTTAGGCAGGTTGACAGCTGTTCCGAAAGCAAAGTTATTATTGTAATTCAATGAGAATTTAGCGGCACCTTTGGGACGTTTGGTTGTGACAACAATTACACCACCGGCAGCACGTGCACCATAGATTGCCGCAGAAGCAGCATCTTTCAATACACTGATTGACTCGATATCTTCCGGATTGACCATGTCAAGATCACCTTCCACATTATCGATCAGTACCAGTGGCTTAATGGTATTACCATATGAACCGTCCGAGTTCTTGACGCCGACAGAATAGGCACCACGAATCTGGAAAGATTTACTTGTTCCGGGAGCATTACCTCCGTTAGAAACAAACAATCCCGGGACAGCTCCCTGAAGAGCATCGGATGCATTCAAGATAGGACGGTCACCTAATACCTCATCCATTTTGACTGAAGATACGGCACCGGTCAGATTCGCTTTCTTCTGAGAGCCATAGCCTACCACTACCACTTCTTCCAGTGCTTGGGTATCATCCATCAATATTACTTTGAGTGAGCTCTGATTGGTTATCTTAATATTTTGCGTTATGTATCCTATATACGAAATACTGATTACGGCATTGCCCGAAACAGAAAGAGAGAATTTACCATTAATATCGGTAATTGTACCATTGGAAGCATTACCCTTTTCCAGGACAGTAGCACCAATGACCGGTTCACCGGCAGCATCGGTTACAGTACCGGTAATCTTCCTTGCTTGCTGAACGGCAGCAACAGACTGGTTCTCATAAGTCTCTAAAGACGTAGCGAACACATGGTTCGGAGAGAGTAGGCCGGCAGAAATGCCAAGTCCTATCAGAACTTAAAACAATATGTAATCATCCATTTTCATTTTATATTACTTTTTGATTCATATTGGGGAAACATTCACTCCAACAGGGGACTTCTTTTATATTATTTTTTAGTATTGTTTATTGTATTTATAAAAAATAGAGTTAACTTTGTCTGCGAAAGTTAAATCTAATACAGGTAGAAAAATAGGATTAGGATAGTAAACAAACATATATTTAACCGATTCCAAACAGATCCTATATTGCTATCTCAAAACCAATTAAATATTAATACTTATGAGAAAATGTTCCCCAATTTCCCCTAACTCCTTTCGGAAAGTTCTGATAGAACTTAGAAGAGAATGCTCTTTTTACTATTGATTTTAATACTTTTCTCTATCCCACACCCATCTCAGGCTAAATTATTTACATTAAAAGAATGCCATTCACATTTGTCAGAAGCTATCACGGTGGAGTTATAGTACTAAATAAAAATATCAAAGCACAAAACATCATGAATCATAAAGCATTATAAATCAAATCTCAGCGAGGTACATCCTCACCAAGAGTTGACTTATAACACGCTGGCATATGTAATGATTAATTCTACTTCATCGCCTCATAAATGGTTTCCTGAATTTTTTCCCGTATTGCCATTTTAGATAATTTGTTAACCCAAGCATCGGGATAGGTACGATTGCTCAGAAACACATAAACCAAACCATTATCCGGATCTACCCAAGCACAGGTTCCTGTAAATCCGGTATGCCCATATACAGAAGCAGGAGCAGAAACAGCACACGGACTTTTACTTTCATTCACCACATCCGGCTTATCAAAGCCCAGACCACGGCGGCTGATTTTTGATTTATCGGTAGTGAACAAAGCACAAGTCTCTTTACTTAAATAACGTCGTCCATCCAGCTCACCACCATTAAGTAACATCTGATAGACCTTGCCAACCTCACGAGCTGTAGAAAAAAGTCCGGCGTTTCCTGAAACACCTCCCTGAAATGCGGCCGACTCATCGTGTACAAAACCTTGCAAAGTGGTCTTACGGAGGAAACGGTCTACAGCAGAAGGTACAATCTCTTTCTTTTCGAAGTAGCGCAATGGCAAATATGCAGTACGCTCCAGCCCCATCGGTTTGTAGAATTCCTGCCACAGATATTCATCCAATGGTTTACCACTTAACTCTTCTGCAAGCATCTGCAACAAGATAAATCCGATATCACTGTAACGGTAGTTCTTATCCTTTAACGGTACTTCTGCAATTTTTCTCTGCATCTCTTCCCTGAACGACTGATTCAACCATAGACTATCGCAAACCTGAAGGATACAGTCTCCGCTTTTCGTCTCGGCTGCCATCCCTTTATTGAACCGGAACCTCGGATTTCCCCAAGTACGAGCACCTAACCGTACCGTATGCAACGCATCCTTTGACTGCTTGAACAACGAACCTTTATAACTTTTCTTATCAATAGCTTCCTGATAGAAGACTAATCCGGAAGGTAACCCCGATTGGTGCAAGAGTAGTTCACGAATGGTCAGATTCTCCTTATTCGTCTTACGCAAGAAAGGCAGATAATCAGACACTTTATCAGTCAGATTAAAGCACCCTTTATCATAGAGCTTCATTACAGCCAACAATGTACCTGTTGTTTTTGACAGTGAAGCCAGATCATAAAGATCGGTCGGTTTCACTTTTTCACTATGCTTATCTGTATGGTGCCCGAAACATCGGTCATATAAAGCCTTACCATCCTTCATTACCAGTATCTGGCAACCGGGATAAGCTCCTTCTTTAATACCTTCCAAAGCAATTGAATCGATGCGACTTAGCACTTCCGATTTCAGACCATATTCTTCGGGCACAAAATGGAAAGGCGTATGCGGCGTGATCGTCACTCCCGAACCGGCAGAAAACAATCCACCCACACTGGCAGACAGCCTTCCGTCTGCTGTCGCTTTGCCCAAAAGTATATCAGCCACACGTTCCTGAACATCATCATGAGGAGCATGAGCCAGTACCACAGCCTCAGCCGCCGATACAGCCCGCTGGATCTGCAACATGGATTTAGCCGGAGTATAGAATACATAAATTGCAGGAGCTTCCGGAGCAAACCGGGCAAAAAATGATTGGTAAGGAGCAAGGCGTTGCTCGGTAACAGTAACAATAACGCGGCGATAAGCAGCAAGAGAATCACGCAGTTTCTGCTGTTCGACCTCCGGCAAATCTTTACGCAATTGAAAACGCGCAAATGGAATATACTTCTTTATTTCGCGGTCAAAAGGTTCTGTTTTCCCGCCATCACCGACATTCAATATAGCTACCTCTTTCAGGTCGGGATGCAGAGGCAATACACCTCCTTTATTATTCAACACTGTAATTGCAGCCAGATTTAACCTGCGAATCAAATCACGTGTTTGAGGCGTATTAATACGAGACCCCAACCCCGATAGTCTCACAAAAGGTTTATCCTTTAGACCTAAAATGTATTTATAAGTGAGTATTTTCCGACATTTTGCATCAATTTCCTCTTCCGGAAGTTCTCCTTTTTCCACCGCTGCCAATACAGCATCTATCTCTTCCTTTAGCCTGCGGGGAGCCAATACCATATCATTTCCGGCTTTCAAGGCTTGCAGACAGACACTCTGATTACCGGAAACCCCTTTCATAGCAAGCGCATCCGTAAAAATAAGTCCCTTAAAAGCCAATTCTTCGGTCAGCAAACCATAAACCACATTGCGCGATAAAGATGAGGGCAATCCACCGATTGGTTCGATTACAGGAACCTGTAAGTGCCCCACCATCATACCACTGACTCCGGCACGGATAGCCTCTTTAAACGGATATAGTTCTACACTGTCCAGACGTTCACGTGTAAAAGGCAATACGGGCAATGCTTTGTGTGAGTCCACGTCCGTATCACCATGCCCCGGGAAATGCTTGCAAACCGAAAGGACTTTTCCACTCTCCAGCCCCGAAGCATAAGCAATCACTTTGTCGGCTACCTGCATCGGATCTTCACCGAACGAACGGGTGTTGATAACCGGATTATCCGGATTGATATTTACGTCAGCCACCGGAGCAAAATTCACCTGTACTCCCAGTTCACGACACTGGCGAGCCATTTCCCGTCCATACTCATAGATCAGCCGATTATCCTGAATACATCCTAATACCATATTTCTTGGGAAAACAGGAGTACCGCGTAAACGCATGGAAAGTCCCCACTCACCATCGAAGGTTATCAGCAACGGACAGCGTGCCATCCGTTGCGCTTCGTTGGTCAGTGTAGCTTGATTCTGTATCTTTCCACCGGAAAAGAGTAATCCACCGACTTTATAGGTATGAACGGCATCGCGCAACAACTGCATATTCCGTTTGGTCTGTACAGGTGCAATGGTATAAATGAACAATTGACCAACCTTTTCTTTCAAACTCATCCGCTTGTAAACAGAATCGACCCAGTGACGGCATTTTTCGTCCTGAGAGGCCTGATAAAGCAATAAAGGTTCTATAGGAGCAGATACACCGGGAGGAGCATGAAAGTTCTCACCAATAGGAGTATCTTTTAAAGTAGGAGTTTTCGCCCCTACCACAAAAAACGCTGATACGACTAAACCAGCAAATAAATATCTTCTTTTCATTCTATATTGTAAAAAGCCATTAGCTATTCTGTTGTATATAATGACTGATAAATCACTTCCTGTATCCCTTGCCTAATCTTCATGCTATTCAACTTTCCATTCCAGGAATCGGGACAGAGACGGTTACTCAGAAAGATATAAACCAAGTCATTTTCCGGATCCACCCAAGCACAAGTACCGGTAAATCCAGTATGTCCGTAAACAGAGGCCGGTGCCGAAGGTGCACAGGCATTTGCTTTCGGATCATTCAAGTTAGGCTTGTCATATCCTAATCCACGATGGCTGACAGCAGATTTTCCCATAGTAAATGCACGGCAGGTTTCCGATCTGAGATAACGCTTCCCGTCCAGTTCGCCTTCATTGAGAATCATCTGATAGATCTTTCCAAGTTCGCAGGCTGTCGAAAATAATCCGGCATTGCCACTCACGCCTCCCATAAAGGCAGCCGCTTCATCATGCACATATCCGCAAAGGTTCTGCCGACGCAAATAATCATTGGTAGCAGTCGGCATTACTTCTGTTTTCTTATAACAGTTTAACGGTTGGAACAACGTACGTTCTAACCCCATAGGTCGATAAAACTCAGCAGCCAAATAAGCATCGAGCGTTTGACCGGTTATGGATTCTACCACCTGCTGTAACAGAATAAAGCCGATATCACTATACACAAAACGTTTACGATCCAGTTCCGACTGAACAATACTCTTCATCATTGCGGCTTTAAACTTTCTGTGCAGCCACATTCCATCGGCTATTTTCAACGTATGTTCCGGCGTTTTTGTTGCAGAGACGAGCCCTCTCCTGAACTTGAAATCCGAACAGGCATAAGTATATTCCCCCATACGGGTATGATGCCATTCATCCACAAACCCTTGTGTAAAAGGACCGGTTACTGAATATTCATCGATTGCGTTGCGATAAAAACGGATATAGGGAACCAAGCCGGATTCATGCAACAATAACTCCCGAATGGTAATATTCTTTTTGTTCGTATTCCGTAAAGCAGGCAAATATTTAGAAGCAGGATCAGTCAATTTCAACTGTCCCTGATCATAAAGTTTCATCACAGCCAATAGTGTAGCGCTTGTCTTGGTCAAAGAGGCAAGGTCAAAAAGATCGGTCGGACGTACCGGGGTACTATCCGTATCGGAATGAATGCCGAAGCATTTATCATAAACAGGCTGTCCATGTCGCAATACCAGTACCTGACACCCGGGAAATGCTTTGGCAGCCAATCCGGCAGATACTACAGAGTCTATACGATGAAGTCGGTACGATTTCAATCCATAATCTTCAGGAGCCGTACCGGCAGTCATGCCGGGCACTATATCTACACCTGAACCGGCAGCAAACGTCTCTCCGATACGCATAGACAAACGCCCTGTCGCCGAAGCTTTACCCAATACCACATCCGCTACATAACGTTGCAAATCCGCTTCATCGGAATGTGCCAGTACAACAGCAGCCGAACGGGCAACAGCCTCTTCAAGTGTCACCAGGGTCCGGTACGAAGTAAAGAAAGCATAAACCACAGGAGCCTGGAGATTGAGGTCTGTAAAGAACGGGCGATATTCTTCCGCTTCTTTATCTTTTATCGTCATACTCACAATGACCCTCCGATGTTTTCCAAGTTCTTTTGCTATCCGTTTGCGTTCTTCCTCTCCCGTATCTTTATCCATTCGGAATGTTTTCAATGACAGTCTGGTGCGTAACTCTTCAATGAACAAAGCATCACTACCTTCACCACCTACCGTCAATACAGCTATTTCATCTTTAGTAACAAGAGGTAGAATCCGGAAATAGTTCCCCAGTACGGTCACTGCTGACGTGCGGAGTTTTGTCAGTAAAGCCCGTGCCTCAGGAGTGTTGATACGATCACTCAACCCATCTACTGAAATCACAGGACGCTTATTTAATCCCAAACGGTACTTATAAGTTAAGATCCTGCGGCATTTTGCATTTACTTCTTCCATACTGAGCCGTCCTTCCTTAATGGCTTGCAGAACATCCTGCTGTGCTTTCTCTATATTTTGTTGCACCAATACCATATCATTGCCCGCCTTCAGAGCCTTCACCGTCACATCCGGTTCGCTTGCTACTCCTTTCATGGCAAGCGCATCAGTAAAGACCAAGCCATTGAATCCCAGCTCTCCTCGCAGCACATCTGTCACAATGCTACGCGACAATGAAGAAGGAGTTATACGATCAGGTTCCAGAGCCGGAACCTGCAAATGCCCTACCATAATACCACCTAAACCAGCCCGAATGGCCTCTTTAAAAGGATATAGTTCCACACTGTCCAGACGTGCCCGATTGTAATAAACCGCAGGCAGCGCCTTGTGAGAGTCTACGTCCGTATCACCATGTCCGGGAAAATGTTTGGAAACAGACAAGATACCACCACTCTCCAATCCACGCCCATAAGCTATCACTTTCTCAGCCACCGCTTCCGGGTTTTCACCAAACGAACGCACATGGATCACCGGATTATCAGGATTGGTATTGACATCCGCATCCGGAGCAAAATTAACATGTACACCCATCTCCCGGAATTCACGTGCCACTTCCTGCCCGTAGGCTTCAATCAGTGCATTATCACTGATGCAACCCAATGCCGCATTACGCGGAAACACAGGCGTATTCTCCAATCGCATAGATAGTCCCCACTCACCATCAAAAGTGATCATCAACGGAATTTTCGACCGGCTTTGTGCCCGGTTGGTCAATTTCGCCTGACCTTCTACCGTTCCTTCGGAATACAGGAAAGCACCCACTTTCAACTTACGGGTCAGTTTATCCACTAATTTTTCAGTATCTTTATCTGTCCGTGGAGCCAGGGTATAAACAAATAATTGCCCGACCTTATCCTTCAGTTTCATGCGGGAGAGCGTTTGCTCTACCCATTCATTGCAATGTACATCTTCCTGTACAGGTAAGAGTCCTGCTGTTTGCTGAGCCCAAAGAGCACCCGCACCCAGCAGCAACGCAGCGGTTAGCAGTTGTTTTAGCATAGTTTGTTTGGGGGTATTTCAAAAGGGAAAATCCCTCTTATTTCTTATTTTCAAGTGTCAAGTCCATCTGTCCTACATAGATCCCGCTCTTACCGGTATGCATCAATGATACATTTTTGCCATCCATATTAAGAAGAGTCTTCGGTCCTTTCATAAAGGTATGCGAGTGCCCTCCGAGAACAACATCTATATTACGGGTTTTAGGAATCAACCGGTTTTCATCATATTGCACACCCAAGTGAGAAAGACAAACAACCACATCACAACCCTCTTTTTCTTTCAGGACAGCAGCCACTTCATTTGCCGTAGCTACAGGATCATTATAAACGACTCCCACGCATTTATTGGCCTGAACCATGCCTTCAAGTTGGCAGCCCAATCCCAAAACACCAATCTTAACTCCGTCTCTCTCGATGATTACATATGGTTTCACCAAGTCTTTAAGCACTGTGGCACTCACATCGTAGTTGGCACATACCACCGGAAAGTCGGCCATCCGGAACAAACGTGCCATATTATCCAGATCGAAATCAAATTCATGGTTGCCAATAGTCATGGCATCATATTTCATTTCGTTCATCATCTTCACTTCTACCTCACCCTGAAACATATTATAATAAGGGGTCCCCTGTGATATGTCTCCGCAGTCGAACAATAACATATCAGGATGTTCCTTACGGAACTCTTTCACAAATGTAGCGCGACGTACAAATCCTCCCTTATCATAATTCCGGTCACCTTCCTGATTGATAGGTTCCAAACGGCTATGCACATCACTGGTCTGCAACAGGATCAGTTTTTTATCCTGTTGGGCAAATGCTGAAAAAGAAAAAAAGAAAATGAAAAAGAAAGCCAGAAAATTCTTTTCCATAAAACTAAGAATATATTTATTATTGGTTGGGGATATCATAATTCACTGAATTTTATCATTTTACATTCTATTATACCTTTACTTCACGGTGATTCTACCATCCAGTGCCGAAGTTATCTTCTTTCCGGCAGCTGTTTGTTGTCTCACATAGTCAAGAAAGAGTCCGCGTAATGTTGCTCCTTCCGGACATACACGTTTCTCCGCTTGCAAGAAAGCTTCCATGCTTCCGTTACCGTCAGCCAGATAATCAATGGTCGCCACCGTATAAAGTTTGTTGTCATCAATCGGCTGGCCGCCCACTGTAGCGTTCAGTAATTTTCCATCCTTAGTGATTTCCATCCGGATACCACTCACTCCTTCTCCCTTCAGCGAAGCAATACTTGTGAGCAATGCTTTCAGGTGTGTTCCCTTCATCGTCATTACGCAAAGTGAATTTTCGAATGGCAATATCTCATATACCGTTCCCACCGTAATATCCCCGGCAGGCAAAATATTACGCAATCCGCCCATATTCACCAATCCCATGTCAGCCGGCTTATCCTGTACTTTCACCGCAGCCTGGCGCAATACTTCCGCAACAAGATTGGAAAGCAGACTTTCGGGATGACCTTTGTCCATCTTCTGCTCGCTGGTGCCGATTACCTCATACATCATGTTGTCTATCTTCTCTTTGTAAGGCTTTAATATTGCCACGGCATCTGCATCGGGATGAGCATCCCATTTAGCGTCAATGTCAATCATCCTTCCTTCTACCTTGGCAACCCGATAATCGGCTTTTGCCATTTCGTGCGTCGACTGGCAAGAAGTAAATGTCAGCAACCCCGCCAGAATTACTCCTGAAATAATCTTTGCGTAATTTTGTTTCATATCCTTAAGTACTTAATAATGCTACAAATATACAAAAACATTTGGCTATCCGGCAAATAATTCGTTACTTTGCACCGCTTTCGCGCAATCGCTGTCAGGAGAGAGTTGCCTGGTATGTTGCGTTGTAACGATAAAACAATTTAATAATAAACAACAATGGATTTAATTAAAATTGCAGAAGAAGCATTCGCTACCGGAAAACAGCACCCGAGCTTCAAAGCAGGCGACACTGTAACAGTAGCATATCGTATTATCGAAGGTAACAAAGAACGTGTACAGTTGTACCGTGGTGTTGTTATCAAAATTGCAGGTCACGGAGAAAAGAAACGTTTTACTGTACGTAAAATGTCAGGAACTGTAGGCGTAGAAAGAATTTTCCCAATCGAATCACCGGCTATCGACAGCATCGAAGTGAACAAGGTTGGTAAAGTACGTCGCGCTAAACTGTACTACCTGCGTGCTCTTACTGGTAAGAAAGCAAGAATCAAAGAAAAAAGAGTTAACGGCTAATCAGCCTTACTTTTCGATTCGAAATAAAAAAGAGGGAATCTTCTGGCAAGATTTCCTCTTTTTTATTTCGTAACACAATTATCATTCCTACCTTTCGCGGCACAAGCACTTATACAGTATAATCACCGAAAAGCTTCCGATAGTCTTCATGTGTGGAAATCCAAAAGAAACAAATAGCCCCCCCTTACAGCATTGGAAGATGATAAAAAAGGAATCCGGCAAAAAGATGCTAAATCTTATAAAATGGAATCATTATACTCTCTTTTCAATCGATTTGCTAACCACCCCTTTCTTAAACAAAGAGCTTCTGTAGATCTTTCTTGCATAAAAAAAGAATAAAAAAAAAGTATTCATGCAGAACTTGATCACTTTGAGAGTATATATACGGAAAAAGACGAAAGAGATTATTAATTTCTTCCAAGTCTTTTGTTAATAACGTCCGAGTCTTTTATTAATAAAGTCGAAACAAATCATTAACTTCTTCCAAAGAGGTTATTAATAGTCTAAAATCAAAGTCATTTTTCACTTATTAGCTCCGGTTGGAGTGAGGTATCCCAAGTACCATTTCGAAGTTAGACTACAAGATTCGCTATCATACAAAACAGAATAAAAGAACTTTTCTTTCTTCCGGCGAGGGTTAAGCTCAATAAGACATCTTTTTGACCTTCCGGGAGTCTGCTAAAATTCATTTTTCCCACCGGTTCCCAACAAAGATCGGAATATGCCCGCCCTGAACCGATAGAAAATACAAAATGACATTTTTGACAAAACGATATTGGAGTACATCCCGAAGTTCCTGCCCACACAGACAAAAAAAGCTCCGGAATTGCTTCCGGAGCTTTCAGCTAAATAATCGCTTTCATTCGCTCTTAGTCTCTCAGGTCTTTCAATTCCCAAGCCAATGCACTGGCACCCAGTACGGCAGCATCGGAGTCTTTCAACTCAGAAACGAGCAATTTTGTTTTACCTTTGTAAATGTTCAGAAGATTATTTTCCATGGCTTTTGTTATCGGCTTCATGATATAATCGCCCGATTTTGCCAAACCACCGAACAAGATAATAGCTTCGGGACTTGAGAAAGCAATAGCGTCAGCCAATGCCTCACCCAGAATATTACCTGTAAATTCGAAAATCTCCTGAGCCAGCTTATCTCCCTGTACGGCAGCATCGTATACATCTTTCGATACAATGCTCTCTGCCGGGATATTGCGCAACAAGCTGGCATCGGTACGTGCAGCGAGGAATTCGCGTGCAGTGCGTGCCACACCTGTAGCCGAACAGTATGTTTCCAGACATCCTTTACGTCCGCAACCACAGATACGTCCGTCACGACGAACGATCACGTGACCGAGTTCTCCGGCAAAGCCGTCATGTCCGTAAACCACTTGTCCGTTGATAACAATACCACTACCGACACCTGTTCCCAGAGTAATCATGATAAAATCTTTCATACCGCGAGCAGCCCCGTAAGTCATTTCACCCACAGCGGCAGCATTAGCATCGTTTGTCAAGGCTGTCGGAATGCCCAGACGTTCCTCGAACATAGAAGCCAACGGCAATACACCTTTCCAAGGCAGGTTAGGAGCAAACTCAATGGTTCCGGTATAATAGTTTCCATTAGGAGCGCCAATGCCGATACCCTTTATTTTATCCACCCCGCCATTTGCAATGATCAACGGCAGAAGATTTTTGCATACTTCATCTGCATATTCTTCTACTGTAGGATATACCTGAGTTTTCACTGCACCGCTTGCTATAATAGTTCCGCGCGCGTCAACAATTCCAAAGACAGTGTTTGTTCCGCCAATGTCAATACCCACTACGTAGGGTTTCTCCATGCTTGAATTCATGATACTCTTATTTAAAGGGTTAGTTAATATTAAATGTTTATTGCACACAAATTACGTAAAGAAGATTGAGTCTACAAAATCTTTTTTTAAAAAAGTTCACTTCGTTTGCAACTTTTCGTATCAACCGTGCGTCTAATAGAACAAATCATAAGAAAATTGAAACTAAATAGATGAAACTGTGATACACTTAAAAGACATTAACAAAACCTACAACAACGGAGCCCCCCTCCACGTACTCAAAGGCATCAATCTCGATATCGAGCGGGGTGAATTCGTTTCCATTATGGGAGCATCAGGTTCCGGCAAATCTACTTTACTTAATATATTAGGTATACTGGATAATTACGATGACGGAGAGTATTACCTCAACAATGTGTTGATTAAAAACCTGAGCGAAACTAAATCCGCGGAGTACCGCAACCGGATGATCGGTTTCATCTTCCAGTCGTTTAACCTGATTTCATTCAAAAACGCAGTAGAAAACGTTGCACTACCTCTATTTTACCAAGGAGTAAGCCGGAAAAAGCGGAACGCAATGGCTATGGAATACCTCGACAAACTGGGGCTCAAAGACTGGGCACACCACATGCCCAACGAAATGAGCGGCGGTCAGAAACAGCGTGTAGCCATCGCCCGTGCCCTGATTACACAGCCTCAGATTATTCTGGCCGACGAACCTACCGGTGCACTGGACAGCAAAACTTCAGTAGAAGTCATGCAAATCCTGAAAGACCTGCACAAGACCGGAATGACCATTGTCGTAGTAACCCACGAAAGCGGAGTTGCCAACCAGACGGACAAGATTATTCACATCAAAGACGGTATTATCGAACGGATTGAAGAGAACCAGAATCATGATGCCTCACCATTCGGCAAGGATGGATATATGAAATAAAAACAAATACAAATATGATTGACATTTGGCAAGAAATATATGGCACCATTAAACGGAACAAACTTCGTACGTTCCTGACCGGATTTGCCGTAGCATGGGGAATTTTCATGCTGATAGTGCTATTGGGAGCCGGTAACGGGCTGATCCATGCTTTTGAAAAGTCATCCTCCGCACGAGCACTGAACTCCATCAAAATCTATCCGGGATGGACCGGAAAACCCTACGACGGACTGAAAGAGGGACGCCGCATTCAACTGGATAACAAAGACTTGAATGCTACCATGGAACATTTCAGTGACAACATCATCAGCGTAGGTGCCAGTCAATGGCAGAGCAATGTGAATCTGAGTTACGGACAGGAGTACGTTAACCTTTCATTGGAAGGGGTATATCCGAACTTTACAGAAGTGGAATCCGTAAAATCGACAGAGGGACGGTTCATTAATGATATCGACCTCAAAGAACGGCGAAAAGTAATTGTACTACATACCAAGACGGCTGAGATCCTTTTCGGAAAAAGCCGAACAGAGCCTATCGGAAAATTCGTAAATGCCGGTGGAGTTTCTTATCAGGTAGTAGGACTTTACACCGATCCGGGTGACCAGGGAAGCAGTGAAGCATATATTCCCTTCTCAACCCTACAGGTGATTTACAATAAAGGCGATAAACTAAACAACCTGACTTTCACGACCAAAGGGCTCACCACGATGGAATCGAATGAGGCATTTGAAGCAGCCTATCGTAAAGTGATGGGTGCCAAACATCGTTTCGATCCTTCGGACAACAGTGCACTATGGATATGGAACCGCTTTACCAACTATCTGCAATCTCAGAATGCCATGGGTATCCTGCGCACGGCCATCTGGGTGATCGGTGTCTTTACACTTCTGAGTGGCATTGTGGGTGTATCAAATATCATGCTGATCACAGTGAAAGAGAGAACACGCGAATTTGGGATCCGCAAGGCATTGGGTGCCAAGCCATTCTCCATCCTGTGGCTGATTATCGTAGAGAGTGTAACCATTACGACCCTCTTTGGATATATCGGCATGGTAGCGGGAATCGCAGCTACCGAATGGATGAATAAGGTGGCCGGAGAACAAACCGTAGATGTGGGAATGTTCTCGGAAACGGTATTCCTGAATCCGACGGTAGATATCAGTATTGCCATACAGGCCACATTAACCCTGGTAATCGCAGGCACATTGGCAGGATTCTTCCCGGCCAAAAAAGCAGTAAGTATCAGACCTATTGAAGCACTTAGAGCAGATTGATTATGAGAGTAGATATAGACACGTGTGAGGAAATCCTCGTCACGATAACAAGAAACAAAACACGAAGCCTGCTGACGGCTTTCGGAGTATTCTGGGGTATCTTCATGTTGATAGCCCTGATGGGGGGCGGACAAGGGATGCAGGACATGATGCAAGCCGAATTCGAAGGATTTGCCACCAACTCGGGATTCATGGGCTCCCAGAAAACAGGGGAAGCTTACAAAGGATTCCGTAAAGGACGTTACTGGGATATCGAGAACTCGGATGTAGAACAAATCCGTGAGAAAGTAAAAGATATCGATGTTATTACCCCATCGATAGCCCGCTGGGGCTCGACAGCCATTTTCGGAGAAAAAAAGTATGATTGCAGCGTAAAGGGGCTCTATCCGGACTACGCCAAGATTGAAAATCAGGATATGGCTTACGGAAGATTCATCAATGATGTGGACGTACGCGAAGGACGCAAAGTCTGCGTGATCGGCAAACGCGTTTACGAAAGCCTTTTCAATCCGGGCGAAGATCCTTGTGGAAAGTATGTACGGGTAGACGGAATCTATTACCAGGTGATCGGTATGTGCGTATCCGAAGGAAACATAAATATTCAGGGACGAGCTTCGGAAGCTGTTGTATTACCTTTTAGTACCATGCAACAAGCCTACAATATGGGAAAACGTATCGATGTGATATGCTATACCGTGAAACCAGGGAAAAAAGTAAGCGATCTGGAACCGGAAATAGAAAGCATCCTGAAAGAAGCACACTATATAGCACCGGACGATAAGCAGGCAGTCATGAAACTGAATGCGGAAGCCATGTTCTCGATGATGGATAATTTGTTTACCGGTATCCATGTACTGATCTGGATGGTGGGCTTAGGTACTTTGCTGGCCGGCGCCATCGGTGTATCGAACATCATGATGGTAACGGTAAAGGAACGAACCACGGAAATAGGTATACGACGTGCCATCGGTGCCCGTCCGAAAGATATCTTGCAACAGATCTTATCGGAAAGTATGGTACTGACTACCATAGCAGGCATGGCCGGCATCTCTTTTGGAGTATTGATCCTGCAATTGATGGAAATAGGCGTTAACTCCGGTAAAGACCATTATTCTCACTTCCAGGTCTCCTTTGGCATGGCTATCGGAACCTGCCTGTTACTCGTGACACTGGGATTACTGGCCGGGCTGGCACCGGCTTACAGGGCAATGGCCATCCGTCCGATAGAGGCTATCAGAGATGAATAAAGTACAGCCTCTCCCCCACAAAAAGCAGAAAAGAGACACAGTCAAGTATAGAAAATAACAATTCAAAATATAAAACAAGATGAAAAAGTATCTGAAAATCACATTACTGGTAGTGGTAGCCGCCATCTTCATTGGGACATTCATATTCCTGTACCAGAAGTCGAAACCCCAAACAACTGTATATGAAACTGTCACCCCGGAAGTTGCCGACCTGGAAAAGACTACAGTGGCCACCGGTAAAGTAGAACCACGAGATGAAGTACTTATTAAACCACAAATATCCGGTATCATATCCGAGGTATATAAGGAGGCCGGACAAACCATCAGACAAGGTGAAGTGATCGCAAAAGTGAAAGTTATTCCGGAACTGGGCCAGTTAAACTCAGCCGAAAGCCGTGTGCGTGTAGCAGAAATCAGTGCAGCTCAGGCAGAAACCGACTTCGGACGTATCAAGAAGCTTTATAATGACAAGCTAATCAGCAAAGAGGAGTTCGAGAAGAGTGAAGTGGATATAAAGAAGGCACGCGAAGAATTGCAGACTGCAAAAGATGCATTGGAAATCATCAAAGAGGGTATCACCAAAAACAGTGCATCGTTCAGTAGCACACTGATCCGTTCGACCATCGACGGACTGATTCTGGATGTACCTATCAAAGTAGGTAACTCCGTTATTATGAGTAATACGTTCAATGACGGTACGACTATCGCCACGGTAGCTAACATGAATGACCTGATTTTCAAAGGCAAAATCGACGAAACAGAGGTTGGACGTATCCATGAAGGTATGCCGGTGAAACTGACGATCGGTGCTTTGCAGAATCTTACATTTGATGCCGAACTGGAATACATTTCTCCGAAAGGTGTGGAAGAAAACGGAGCCAATCAGTTTGAGATTAAAGCGGCCGTTCACGCACCGGATTCAGTACAGATCCGTTCCGGATATTCTGCCAACGCAGAAATCGTGCTGCAACGTGCACAGAAAGTTTTGGCAGTTCCCGAGGGCGTAATCGAATTCAGCGGTGACAGCACGTTCGTATGGGTAATGACCGATAGCATTCCCGAACAGAAGTTCGAACGTCGCCAAATCAAAACCGGTATGAGCGATGGTATCAAACTGGAAATCAAAGAGGGTCTGACCGGAAAAGAAAAAGTGAGAGCTTCGGAAAAGAAAAGTAAATAAGCCTTTATATATAAAAGAGGTATAAAGAAAATACGAATCACCAACAACGCATAATATGGGAAACAAAATATTAATTAATTTACTGATACTGACCGGACTGTCCACTTACGCTGCACAGGCACAGGAAGGATGGACCCTACGTCAGTGTATCGATTATGCCATTGAGCATAACATCAGTGTGCAGCAAACAGCAAATTCAGCCGAACAAAGCAAGGTGGATGTAAACACAGCCAAATGGGCACGCCTGCCCAACCTCAGCGGTAGCGCTTCGCAAAACTGGAGCTGGGGGCGCACGGCATCACCCGTAGACAATACCTACAACGACATTAACAGCGGTAGCAGCAGCTTTAGCCTGGGTACGAATATTCCCTTATTCACCGGTCTGGAACTACCCAATCAGTACGAGCTTACGAAGCTCAACCTGAAAGCTGCAATAGAAGACTTGAATAAAGCGAAAGAGGATCTGGCCATCAATGTCACTTCTGCTTATCTGCAAGTACTCTTTAATCTGGAACTAAGTAAAGTGGCCCAGAGCCAGGTAGACCTCAGTAAAGAGCAACTGAACCGTATCACCCGCTTGCATGAAGTAGGAAAAGCCTCTCCTGCCGAGGTTGCTGAAGCCAAAGCACGTGTTGCACAAGACGAAATGAGCGCTGTGCAGGCAGATAACAATTACCGGTTGGCTTTGCTCGACCTAAGCCAATTGCTTGAACTGCCAACTCCGGAGAACTTCGCATTGGCTGCCCCGGATACTGAGTTGGAGTTTTCTCCACTTACTTCACCGGACGATATTTATAATCAGGCCATGTTATACAAACCCGGTATCAAAGCAGCCCAATACCGCCTTGAAGGTAGTGAGAAAAACATCCGTATAGCTAAAAGCAGCTACTATCCTCAGTTATCCTTCTCAGCCGGATTAGGTACGAATTTCTATACAGTAAACGGTAGTGCCGGTTCAAGTTTTGGTAATCAAATGAAGAACAACCTGAATAAATATGCCGGATTCAGTTTGAATATTCCTATATTCAATCGTCTGGCTACCCGTAACCGCGTACGTACGGCACGCCTGCAACAGACCAATCTGGCACTGCAATTGGACAACAGCAAGAAAGCACTGTACAAAGAAATCCAACAAGCATGGTACAATGCTGTAGCCGCCGAAAGCAAGTTTAAGTCAAGCGAATCAGCCGTAGAGGCCAACCGGGAATCTTTCCGTCTGATGAGTGAGAAATTCGATAATGGAAAAGCAACTTCGGTTGAATACAATGAATCTAAGCTGAATCTCACCAAAGCATTGTCCGACCGGATTCAAGCCAAATATGATTATCTGTTCCGTACAAAGATACTGGACTTCTATAAAGGACAGCCCATTGATTAAGAAAAGAGGTTATTATTATTGTAAGTGATAGGGGGATGTGTCATTATTCACCACAGAGTAACACAGAGTTCCATAGAGAGAGCTTAATCTATTGATAGCTAATGATATTTATCTGTGCAAACCTGTGTAGTCTTTGGTGAATACGGGTTTCGACACACCCCCTATCTTTTTTACCCTGTTGCCCGCACAAAATAAAGGGCGAAATTCACATTCCACCCTTTATCAATCAAAATTACAATCTAAGAGTAAGTTACGCCACGACCGGACAACTCACCCGTTTATCCCTGTACAAGTAATGTGCCAAGCATACAACTATCTAATTATCAACACATAAACAAAACGAAGAGATGTTCAGTAACGGACATATCACTTACATTAGCGGACATTTTATATCAGAAAAAAGGAAAACACACACCTTTTAATCCTCTTTTGCTTTTTTTTTCATACCTTGCAGCGCATTTAGATAATACAGAAAAATACCCAGGTACGGAATATTAGGATGGACGACTTAAATATCAACAGTTTTAATACTCTCTATACTCTCTACTACAGAAAGTCTTTCTTGTTTGCCAGATCGTATGTACACGACGAACAGGCAGCAGAAGACATCGCTGCCGAAGCCCTGATAAAGCTATGGGAGAAGCTGAAATCTGATATTATAAATTCTCCCCAGGCTATGTTACTCACTATCCTGAAGAACAAATCACTGGATTACCTGCGTCTGGAACAGAACAAACTGAACGCGATGTCCGAATTGAGCGAACTTTGTGTCCGTGAACTGGACATTCGTGTATCCAGTCTGGAAGCTTGCGACCCATCGGAGATTTTTTCTGCCGAAGTTAACAAAATTATTCAGGCTACTTTACGCTCACTTCCGGAACAGACCCGCCTGGTATTTGAGAAAAGCCGTTTCGAAAACAAGATGAATAAGGAAATAGCTGAAGAACTGCACATTACAGTTAAAGGAGTGGAATATCACATATCAAAAGCACTCAAAGAATTTCGCGTTTCACTCAAAGATTATCTACCTCTTTTTTACTTCTTTTTCTATTTTCACTAAAAAAAATGAAGAAACTGATTAGGGTTACATTCATTTCTATCGTCTTATATATGTAACGGATCGAAAAACGTTCATCAAGAACTCTTAATAAATTATGAATCAAGAGATACTCAACAGATATCTTGCAGGAGATGCCAGTACGGAAGAAAAACAGATGGTAGCGCAATGGTTGGATGCCGACCCACAACACATGCGCGAATATCTGGCCTTGAGAAAGTTGTACGACATCACTCTCTGGCAAGAAAAACCGGCAACAGTCATAGAGGGAAAGAAACGGTTTACACTCCCCTTCATCCGGGAGATCATTAAAATTGCCGCTATCTTCCTCATAGCAGTTACCTCTGTTTATTTCCTGGCGCCGGAAAGAGGGAAACAGACCCCGGATCTGAGAGCCATACATGTTCCTTCGGGACAACGGGCAGAACTGACACTGGGCGACGGAACACGAGTATGCCTGAATTCAAATTCGACACTCACATTCCCCGACCGGTTTGACCGGAAAGAGCGCAGGGTGACATTGGATGGTGAAGGGTACTTTCAGGTGGCAAGAAACGAAAAAAAGCCCTTTATCGTGCAAGCCAAAGAATATGAAGTAAGGGTACTGGGTACGGAATTTAATGTGATGATGTATAAAGACCAGGATTTCTTTGAAACGGTGCTCCTGAAAGGTTCGGTTGAGGTGAGCGAGACCACTACCGGTAAGAAAGTAAGACTGCAACCCAACGAACGTCTGTTCGGCAAAGCCGGTCAGCTCCGAAAAGAGAGTATCAGCGAATGGAACCGGGCATTGTGGATGCAAGGAATCCTCTATTTCGACAACACACGTATGGATGAAATCATCCGCCAGTTAGGTCTATATTACGATGTAAAATTCGTCTTGGAAAAAGAGTCACTGGCGAATGTACGGTTTACCGGAAAGTTCCGTATCAGAGATGGTGTGGAACATGTGCTGAAAGTACTTCAATTGAAATGTAAATTCACCTATAAACGCGACGAAGAACATAATACCATTATTATAAACTAAAAACCAAGTATTAACTTTAAATTAAAAACCGGAACAAATGAAAACATAAGAACAAAAAGAGCCGAAAGTGGTGGCACACTTCCGGCTCCGGGTTAACAATACCCCAGTCTGCGAAAACTTAGTGAGTATTAATTAACACAGTGTACAAATGTATGAAAAACACTCTGATAAAAACAAGTAAAATCGTAAATAAATCAATTTCACATACTATGAAAATGATAGTTTTATTCCTTTTCGTTTTCATTTCAGGAGTATTCGCCAACAATGCGAACTCTCAGGAAACAAAGGTATCTATCTCGAAAAACAACAAACCGATCCGGGAAGTCCTGAGCGAAATAGAACGCCAGACCGACTATCTGTTCGTATACTCCGAGAAAGAAGTCGATGTCAATCAGCACACAACCGTAAACGTAAAACAGCAACGGGTAGCCGAGGTGCTCTCTTCTCTATTCCGTAACACCAATGTAGGCTATGCCATGGAGGGCCATAACATCATGTTGATGGCAAAAACAAACCAGACAGACGCTTCCCTGCAAAAGCGTATCATCACAGGAGTGGTGAAAGACATCAAAGGAGAAACCATCATCGGTGCCAATATTATGATAAAAGGTACCGCTACAGGCGTGAGTACCAACATTGACGGTGAATTCTCCATCGAAGCGGCAGTTGGTGACGAACTGGTGGTTTCCTTCATCGGTTATCTGACTCAAACGGTTAAAGTAGGCTCTCAGAAGACATTGAACATCAAGTTACTGGAAGACAGTAAGACGCTGGAAGAGGTTGTCGTGGTGGGCTATACCGTGCAAACAAAATCGGCCGTAACCGGCTCAGTGGCTGTTGTGAAAGCCGATAAACTGAAGGACGTAAACACACTGGAAGTGGGAAACATGCTTCAAGGAAAGGTTTCGGGTGTATACGTCTCCGGTTCATCCGGCGAGCCGGGACAGGCCAGCAAAATCCGCATCCGCGGTAAAGGCACGCTGAACTCGTCAGTCTCCCCGCTTTGGGTAGTCGACGGTGTGATCGTAGGTGAAGATCCGGGACTGAACCCGAATGAAATAGACAACATCAGCGTATTGAAAGACGGCTCGGCTACGGCATTATACGGTTCGCGTGCCGCCAACGGGGTCATTGTAGTTACGACTAAAAGAGGTGAATACGATGCCAACAAATATAGCATTTCGGTGAATGCCGGTGTATCGCTGCTCTCGACCGGACGTCTTGAAATGATGAATTCACAGGAGCTTTACGACTACCAGAAGTCCTGGAACAATCAGTCATGGTTCACGGAAGAACTGCTGAAACACAACACGGACTGGTTTAAAGAAGCTTCCAAACCGGGATTATATACCAACGCAAACATTACCTATACCGGAAGCAGCGGCCGCATGCGTTCGTTCGTCATGGCAGACTATTATCGCGAAGAGGGTGCCATCAAGGACTTTACACTGGACCGCTTCACTTTCCGCTCCAACAACGATGTGAAGTTTACAGACCGCTTCACGATGTCAACCAAGATTTCGGGTTCGTTGTCACGCACAGACAGCCAACAGCGCAGTGTGTACAACACCTACCTCTATCTGCCCTGGGATTATCCGTACAATGAAGACGGCTCCATCCGCTCGGGACAAGAGCAGGACTGGAGAGGGCGTGACGGGATCAACGACATGTATGACCTGCAATGGAACTGGGGCCGTTCAAAGAAGCTGACGGTTGACGGGACCATCAATTTCAATTACCAGATTACGGATTGGCTACGCTTCGAATCGAACAACTACATCCGTTACATCAGTAACCGCTCCGAAAGCTATACGGACAAGCGTTCGCGTTCGGGACAATCTGACAAAGGCTCTCTGTCAAACTCCAATTCGTTACTGACCAAGCAGTTCACCAACCAGATGATACGTTTTGAAAAGTCATTCGGCAAACACAAGGTAAACGCATTAGGAGCTTACGAATACACCCGCCACTTTTATGAATCGACTTCTGCCGAAGGAAGAGGCATCCAGCCGGGCAGAGAGATTCTGGATGTAACGACCGGAATCAAATCCATCGGTGGATACAAAGATGCCATCGCCACTCAATCGGCCTTGTTCAACGCTAACTATGATTATGACAACCGCTACATGGGACAAGTGTCTTATCGTATGGACGAATCGTCTTGTTTCGGTAAAAACAACCGCATGGGGCACTTCTTCACAGTCAGTGGTGGCTGGAATATCCAGAACGAGGTTTTCTTCGAGTCTCTCCGTGAATCCATCGACCAACTGAAAGTGAGAGTGAGTTACGGTTCTTTGGGAAACACTCCCGGAGCATACTATGGTCATTATCCGCTCTATTCTTCAATGATGTACAATGATGAAGTTGCCTATTTCCCCTCACAAATGGGAAATGCCGACCTGTCATGGGAAAAGTGTTACACTACCAACATCGGTATTGACGCACGGTTCTTCGACCGTTTCGGGGTTACCATCGACCTGTACAACAAAAACACCTCGGACTTATTGTACTACGCCCCACTGCCCAATATATCGGGTTATACGGGACAATACAAAAATGTAGGTGCCATCAATAACAAGGGTATCGAGATCAGCCTCAACGCAGATGTCATCCGTACGTCCAAATTCCAATGGACCAGCGATTTCAACATCGGATTCAACCGGAACCGGGTAACCGAACTTTATGGAGGTAAACCGGAACTGAAGGGTCTGAAACGTCTGGAAGAGGGACGGGATATGGACGAATGGTACCTGAGAGAATGGGCCGGCGTAGATCCTGCCAACGGTTCTCCGCTGTGGTATACCACCGACGAAAACGGCAACCGTGTCACCACCGACTCTTATAATAAAGCCGACCGCGTATACTGTGGTTCTGCCGCACCGAAGTTCACCGGCGGATGGATGAACTCGTTCACTTACAAAGGCTTTACGCTGACTGCCAACTTCGACTTTGTATATGGCAACCTGCTCTACAACCAATCCCGTGAATTGCTTGACTCCGACGGTGCCTATGCCGACTACAACTCTATGAAGTTGAAAAGCGGATGGAAACGCTGGGAAAAGGAAGGAGACATCGCCACGCATCCGAAAGCCATCAACGGCGGTAACAAGAACTCCAACAAATCGTCTTCACGCTATCTGGAGAAAGGCAACTACTTCAGCCTGCGCAACCTGTCACTGGGATATTCCATACCGGAAAAGCTATGCGGAAAACTGGGATTGCAACGGGTCAACGTCTCTTGCAGTGCCGACAACCTGTTCACGTTTACTCCGTTCTCGGGTGTATCTCCGCAACTGTCGGACAGCAGCACGGACGGCTATGCAGGTACCATCTATCCGTTGAGCAGAAGAATCGTGTTCGGTCTTAATGTTTCATTCTAAAAAATCACGTCATATTATGAAAATCAAACATATCGTATCTTGCTTATTCGTTTCTCTGATCGGGTTCTCGGCCTGCTCCATAGAGGAACTCCCCTATAACCAGCTGACGGAAGACGAACTGGACGGCAGCTATGAATCGTTGTTGTCTGCCACCCGCGGCAACTATGCCGTATTCAAAAAAACCGCTTTCCACCAGGGATGGCACTATGCAGGCGAACTGGCCAGTGACAACGTGTCATTGAGCGGTGTATCGTCGGATGCCTTAATGTACATCTACAACTATCAGCGCATCACGGACAACTACCACATGTCCAACATGTGGGGATGGGCCTACCGCTCCATCATCAACTCGAACAAGATACTTGAGAAGGCACAAGAGGGGGAAAGCAAAGAGATGGATCAGCTGATCGGTGAAAACTACTTCCTCAGAGGATGGCTGCAATTTGTACTGGTCAACGTCTTCGGACGCCCTTACAACCAATCGCCGGAAACCAACCTGGGGATTCCCCTGAAACTGACGGCGGACGTAAACGACTATCCGATGCGCTCTACCGTGAAGGAATCTTACGAACAGATCCTGAAAGACCTGAAGAAAGCGGAAGCCCTGTTGAACTCGGAATCGAATATCTACGCCGGCCCCAGTGCCGCCAAAGCGCTACTGTCACGTGTCTACCTGTATATGGGTAACAATAAACTGGCTGCCGAATATGCAACGGAGGTGATAGAAAGCTCGGGACGCACACTATTGGAAGGAGAAACGTATGCCACAGCCAATGTACTGGTGCCCGAGGACAATCCGGAAATCATCTTCGCCATCCGTTGCACCAAAGATAAAGACGACTACGGCTGGAACTCCATCGGAGGCTTTTATGCCAACATCGACGGTGTGGGTTGGGGAGAGTTGTACGCTTCCGAACCACTCCGGGATGCGTATGCCGAATATCCGGAAGATCTGCGCTCACGCTACATCGTTCCACAATATCTGAAAGACGATGATACGGGCGAATATCGCAAAGAGTTTATCTACATCGAATCTTCCGAAGAAGACGGAGTGCCCAGAAAGTACTACCGCTGGAATGAAATCGTGGAAGAAAACGGAAACTATCGCATCAAGGACGCTTATCTGTCGAAGTACGAATACAAAGACACACTGGCCATGAAGCAGGATGCCGGAGGCTATTACGTGGAATCGAGACTGAAACAGGGTAAGGATAACCCCAATCCGGGCACGTACGAAAAGCATTACGTAACCATCCAGAACCTGATGGCAAAACGCAACGACTACCCGAAGTACTATGTATACAAATGCTCCAAGCAGGAGAACCAGCCTCAACTGTGGTCGCCAACCGTTCTCCGCCTGGGCGAGATGTACCTGAACCGTGCGGAAGCGTATGCAAAAGAACCGGCACTGGGCGATGCTTTGGCAGACCTGAACGTGATCCGTACCCGTGCACACATCCCGGCACTCACGGCAAAAGAGATGAAACCGGGCAAAACCCTGCTGGAATACGTGTTGGAAGAACGTCGCAAAGAGCTGGCCTTCGAAGGTCATCGCCGTTTCGACATCTTCCGCAACGGACTGACGATGAACCGCAGTTATCCGGGTACTCACGACCGTGGCGCCGCAACTTCGGTTCGCCTGACCATTTCTGCCGATGATCCGGCAGCAATCGAGTTCATCCCGCAACGTGAGATCGACTCGTATCCGGGAGTACTGGAACAGAATCCATAAAAGGAGAATCTTATGAAGGACCCTCGTCCGGGTATGCGAGGGTCCCTCGTATGAAATGAAAATACAGCCTGAACAGTTCAATTAACGAAAATAAAAACGACATGAGAAACATCCAACGAACCATTCTCCGGATAGCCGGGCTACTCTTCTGCCTGCCGTCCTTCTGTTCAAATCCGGTAGTTATAGGCAACAGCCGGTTCACGTTCATCACCGACCATCTGGTGCGTATGGAGTACGCACAGCAGGGACAGTTCCTGAATGACTCTACACTCTTCGCTGTCGACCGCACTCCCAGATGTACCGACGTAAAAGTGGAGAGAAAAGAGGGCAACCGCTACGTAATGACCACCCCCGTCCTGCGCATCGAGTACTACAACGACGGATTCCCCTTCGGGCAAACCAACCTGTTTGTCTACTTCAGAAACGGAGACGCACCCAAAGAGACGCGTTGGTACATAGCCAGCCGCCAAAGCCGGAACCTGCTGGGACCGGTGACCACACTCGACGATGTAGACGGCCCCATCGACCGACAGGAAGGATTATTGAGCCGCGATGGATGGTACCTGATTAACGACACCGGCAAAGAAATCCTGAAAAACGGATGGGTCACCGAACGCGACCGCAGCCATGTACAGGATTTGTATCTGTTTGTTTACGGCAATGACTACAAGGCAGCCCTGAAATCGCTTCAGGCAGTCAGCGGTCCGTCACCGATGACTCGCAAATATGTACACGGTTCCTGGTATTGCCGCTGGTGGAATTATACGGACGAAGACTACCGTCAACTGGTACGTGAATATCGCGAACACGACTTCCCACTCGACATCATGGTGTTCGACATGGGATGGCATACGCAAAACGCCAAAGTGGGAACCGGACATGCCGGCACACGCGGCTGGACGGGTTACAGCTGGAACCGGAAACTGATTCCGGAACCGGAGAAGCTGATAAGCGACTTCAAAGACGACCATATTTACGTGGTACTGAACGAACATCCGCACGACGGTATCCGCCCGCACGAGGACAGCTACAAAGCATTCATACGTGACCTGGGAGCAGATACGCTGAAAACCGGCGTACCCTTGTTTGACGCAGGCGACCGCAATTATATGAATGCCTTCATGAGACATGCCCATCAGGAAAGCGACTCCATGGGTGTAGCATTCTGGTGGCTCGACTGGCAACAAGATTATCTGTATCCGCTGGTACGGGGTACAAACATGAAACACCTTCCCTGGCTGAATCACATTTATTATAACTACTCGGCCGGTAACCGCCTCCGCGGCGCAGGATTCAGCCGTTGGGCAGGTTGGGGAGACCATCGCCATCCGATCCAGTTCTCCGGAGATGCCGTGGGCAACTGGGACTTGCTCCGCTTTGAGGTTGACCTGACGACTACCAGCGGCAATGCGGGCTGTTTCTTCTGGGCACACGATCTCGGTGGATTCTATGACGGAACCGATCCGGAACTCTATACCCGCTGGACACAATTCGGACTGCTGAACTCTTCACTCCGCATCCACTCGGTATATGACAAGAAACTCGACCGCCGCCCCTGGCTTTGGGGGACAGAGGCAGAAAAGGCCATGCACAGGATTTATCACCTGCGCTCGCAGCTGATGCCCTACATTTACTCCTCCGTCCGCCAGTGCCATACGGATATGTTGCCGCTCAACCGGGGCATGTACATCGAATATCCGGAAGAAGAAAAAGCCTATCAATATCCGGGGCAATTCCTGTTCGGAGATCTCTTACTGGGTGCCCCCATCACTACAAAAGGCAAAGGAGAGAAGAAAACAGCCACACAAGAGGTCTGGCTGCCTGGCGGAACAAGCTGGTATAACTTCTTCACCGGCGAGAAACAAGAGGGTGGACAAGTCATAAAGACAGAAAGCCCACTGGACGAATTCCCCTTGTTTATCAAAGGAGGCCATCCGCTGCCGATGCAGCCATATACGGAAAGAATGTGCTCCACCCCGCTCACCGAACTGACCGTGCGTTGCTATCCGGGAGAAGAGGGAGCGGACAACACTTACACCCTGTACGAGGATGACGGACTGACGCAGGATTATCTGGCCGGCAAGTATGCCACCACCCGCCTCAACTATCAGAAGACCGGAGAACAAACAATCATCACCGTGTCGCCGGCAGAAGGAACCTATGAAGGGCAGCCCCGGAAACGTGCTTACCGGATTGAACTGCCGGGAGTCACGACACAAGCCCGCATACAGGTGAACGGTAAAAAGGTAAGAGCCACTCCGGATAAGGAATTAAACGGAATTGTAGTGCAAGTCAAGGTTACGGACATCCGTAAACCGGTTGTAATCAAGATACAGTAATAACACGAGGATGTGCCGGGAACCCGTCAGGCTGTGGCAGGCTCCCGGCACACCCTCCATATCCGATTACTGCATTCCGGCAAGTTCTCTCTTCACAATCCAGTATCCGACCCTGGACTCCGAAATACCCGGCTTCACTTTATGGTTACATACCAGTTCGTCATCTGTTATGGCAGATTCCAGGTAATAAAAGCAACAAGAATCGTCTCCATCCAGCCTCCGGGCCAGTTCTATGATATGCGTGGATATCAGGAAACGGCTGTGAACCTTCCCCCTGAGCACTTCGGTCACGGCTACCGATGCTTCAAAAGCATCCCGTGCATTGGTCCCCCTGAACAATTCGTCGAACAGCACAAAACAATGGTTACCTTCATTAATCTGTTGCAACACCTCTTTCACCCGGAGTACTTCCGCATAAAAATGACTGCGCCCATCCCTTAACGAATCCGGAAGATTGATAGAAGTAAAGATACCATCAAACACCGGACAGACCATAGAAGAAGCAGGCACCGGAAATCCGGCATGAGCCAGCCATACGGCGGACGCTATCGCTTTCAAAGTCGTGGATTTACCGGCCATATTTGATCCTGTAAAGATACAGATATTCCCATTCTCCATATCCCAGTCGTTCTTCACCGCATCTTTCACCTGAGGATGGTAAAAGTCACGAAGCACAAATTTGCCATCGGTCGTAAACGTAGGAAAACACCATCCTTTCGTAACAGCCGTACGGTGCATGGTACGGATGGCATCCAATTGATATACAATCGAAAGAAGATCAGCAATGGTATGGTTGCGCCGATAGCGGAAAATATAATCCAGCCGGTCGGTCCGGTAAAAACCGTCCTCCTGTCCGCAGGATTCTACCATTTTGCCCAACTCCGTAGCCTGATAAGTCTCCAGGACAGTAGCTACCATGCTGCGGATTAACCGGGGAGAAAGTTCGGTCACATGATCCGCAAAAATCTTCAGTTCCAGCAAAACATTTTCAAGCAACTTTGTTCCTCTCTGAATGATATAGCGTTCGGGAGTGCTTCTGAACAACCTGAAAGCACGTGATAAAACAGATTCCAGATAAGTAACCCTTGTCGGACGGTCTCCCTGACTAAGATAAAACTCTATAAAATCCAGCTCTTCCCGACAAATACGTATTTCGGGGAAGTCCGGACACCGGATTGCCTCCTGCCTTTCATGCAGCATCTGCCAATCGGATATGGGATGGGTTGCCCAATCTTCCAGACATCTCTTTCCTCCGTCACTTTCCGTCATGTCAAAGAGAGAGAAAAGAGTTTTCTCCCCGTACGTACTCTCCATCACTCCTAAGTCATTGAGAGTCTGTCTATCTGTTCGTAGTTGTTTCACGGTATCTCATATGATCGATTTCTCAAAGATAGAATATTTTTCCGGAAAGAGCATCATCCATCCTCCCGGAATTGTATAACTTTGCAGCCGATAAATCCGTAGTTTACATATCATAATGGGAAAATATCGTACGAAAGGGAGCATCGCTCTCATCATTGCAGGAAGTGTCCTGATCCTTGTTCTGACAGGCTTATATTGGGGACGCAACGGAATTCTCTGCCGAATGGTTGGCAAGCGGATACTGCGCACCGAACAAAAATACGGATTATCCATCCGCTACGATGCCTTGCGAATGAAAGGGCTGAACGAAATCGAGCTGAGCAATCTTTCCGTAGTCCCTGACAAGCGGGACACCCTCCTCACCCTGCATGCCCTGAACATGCGCCTCAGCTTCTGGAAACTGCTACGCGGAAAGATCGAAGTACGCAACGTAACCGCCGACCGGCTGAAAGTTTCATTTATCAAAGCAGACAGCACAGCAAATTATGACTTCCTCTTCCTGAAAAAGGAACAGGAGGTACCGGCCGGTTCGGCACAAGCCGACTATGCCCACAGAGTGAACAGGATACTGAACCTGCTCTATGGTTTCTTACCCGAAAACGGAACACTGCGTCAAGTCGACGTCAGCGAACGGAAAGACCGTAATTTCGTAGCCATCCGCATCCCGCAATTAAGCATACGGCAAAACCATTTCAACTCCGATATCGAAGTACAGGAAGATTCGGTAAGCCAACACTGGACCACCTGTGGAGAGGTAAACCGAAGCCACCACACGCTAAAAGCCGAACTTTATGCACAGCATAAAGAGAAGATCGCCCTCCCCTATCTCAAACGCCGTTTCGGTGCGGACATTCGTTTGGATACCCTTACCTATAGCCTGACTGAATCGGAAGGAAACAGCGGTCAGATTATACTGACAGGACAAGCAGCAGTCAACGGACTTGAAGTGTATCACAAAGCTCTTTCCCCTCAAACAGTCAATCTGGACCGCGGACAAATATCCTACCGAGTTCTTGTGGGTAAAGAGTTCGCCGAACTGGACAGCACAACCTTGGTGCAATTCAACCAGATGCAGCTTCATCCTTATCTGAAAGCTGAGAAGAGAGAACACCAATGGCACTTCACAGCAGCTTTAAACAAGTCCTGGTTTCCGGCAAACGAACTCTTCGGCTCGCTCCCCAAAGGACTATTCAGCAATCTGGAAGGGATAAAGACGGAAGGCGAACTGTCCTATCATTTCTTGCTGGATGTGGACTTTGCCCTACCGGACAGCCTGAAGCTGGAATCGGAATTAAAGGAGAGAAACTTCCGCATCGTGAAATACGGAGCCACAGACCTTGGTAAAATGTCGGAAGAGTTTATCTATACGGCTTACGAAAACGGACAGCCGGTACGCACTTTCCCCATAGGCCCCTCATGGGAACATTTCACGCCACTGGACAGCATCTCTCCACTATTGCAAATGTCTGTGATGCAAAGTGAAGACGGAGCTTTCTACTATCACCGGGGCTTTCTTCCCGATGCCATGCGTGAAGCATTGATACAAGACCTGAAAGTGAAACGTTTTGCCCGTGGGGGAAGTACCATCACCATGCAGCTGGTAAAAAACGTATTCCTGAACCGGAACAAAAACATCGCCCGGAAACTGGAAGAAGCCCTGATTGTCTGGCTGATAGAAACGGAACGTCTCACTTCCAAAGACAGGATGTACGAAGTATATCTGAACATAGTGGAATGGGGGCCGCTTGTCTACGGAGCACAGGAGGCTGCTGCCTACTACTTTAAAAAACGCCCGTCTCAACTGACAGCCGAGGAGTCCATCTTCCTGGCATCCATCATTCCGAAGCCCAAGCATTTCCGAAATTCGTTCACCGGTGACATGAAACTGAAAGAAAACCTGGAAGGCTATTATCGATTGATAGCCGAACGACTGGCAAAAAAGGGAGTTATCAGCGAAGCAGCGGCGGACAGTATCCGCCCGGAGATAAATGTGACCGGCGAAGCAAGGAAAGACTTGGAGAGAGACAGCATACAGTAATTTATCAGATACCAAAAGCAGAATAGGAGGAAACTCACCACAGAGGACACAGAGGACACAGAGTGAATTTTAAGTCATTGATTAGTAAAGTTGTTAATCTGTGATAATCTATGTGGTGAAAAGGCTTTTGACACATCCCCATCCTAACTGGTTTATCTACTAAGAGAGCATTTACCGACACAGAACCGTTATTCCTTTGTTAAGTCCCCCTATACAAAGGGTATTCAGCAAACAATTCCACCGCAAAAAGTGTTTCATTGTACATTTTTTAGCCGTTTGCTATGGCAATTCAGAAATTATCACCATCTTTGTGGTGAACTACAACATTCTCTCGCTTGGAGAGCAAGACATAGAAAGCATTCTTTGTCTAACTTTAGCTACGGGCATAATTTATTTATGTCCGCAGCTTCTGGATAAAAGACGGCTCTGCCCCCGTGTCTGATACCGTAATGGGTCAGCATATATGCTTTTCTTGCTCTGCAATGGAATGATGTAGTTCAGCGGGTCAGCAGGGCCGTTCATTTTTCCCTGCCCGATATACGTTTGAGCTATGGGCAAACAATCTACTATCAAAATCTTGTCTTTCCACCGGCGCAGAACCAACGCAAACGGTTGGTATCGGTTAGATTTTATTTTTCAGCGAGGTAAAAAGATTCTGCATTATACACTCTCTACGCGGGATTATGAATATTCAGAGTGTTTCTGTTCACCTTCCCATATCGAACGTGCAGACATGATTGTCTTTGTAGCCGAACTTCTTTTAGAAATTCATAAAGTGAAATATTCGTGCCTGAAACGTACACCAAGCCAGGCGTATGCCACTTCCAAATATATATCCCGGATCAATCAAATATGCAAAAAGAACCATTATCACAAAACGCCTGTCATTATAGACGGGCTATAGTACTTTGATCTTTCATAATAAATTCTCTTTTATAATTGACTTTAAATCTAAATCCGACTCACCAAACCAGTTAACTCGTCGAACCGCTGCCACTCTACCCCCCGGAGGACAGCGGTTCTTTTTCTTTCATTTAACCAATTCACATGAATCGTTTCTCTATTCTATTTCATATTTAATCATCTAATTATCAATATTTAATCATTCATGTCGGTATCTTTATCTCGTCCCGTATACCTGGGCTTATAAGCCCGGGTATACGGACTCATGGGCACGTGTACCCGGGCTCATGGGCACGCCTGCCCGGAACCGGATGCAGATTGCACCATTTCCGGTTAAACAACAAGGGAAAACGAAATGCTTTAAGAGGTGTATTTGCTTAAGAAACGCGTATCTTTCGGCTGATGACCAGCATTTTACGCCTTATTTTCGCCTTAAAACAGTAGGTGGAAGATGGAAGATACGGGTGGAAGATAAAGGGCTGAAAAATGCGATCTTCCACCCGGATATTTCTTTGATTATTAGAGTGATAAACGCAAAAAGGTGGAAGATGGAAGATCGAAATGCAGACAAATAAAATTCGTCGAACTGACGTTATTTATCCCGGCTCCCTCTTTCCGACGAGCGGGAAGAAGAACTACGGCTACTGCCTGAAGCAGAATTTCCACTGCTGCGTCTGCTTGAAGAAGAACGCTCAGAGACTGAACTTCGGGTGCCATTATTACTCTTCACCCTCTCCTGGCTCCGGCTACTACTGCGTCTGCTATCCGTACGTTCAGGAGTCACCCTATTGGGAGTTGCCGAACTCCTCGGAGGCACCCTGTTTTTATCTCGTGAAGCAGAACTTTCTCTCCGCACATCATTCCTCCGCACATCATCTCTCCGTGCCGAATTAGGACGTATAGTTACCGTACCGAAATCGGAACGACGGTGCGTGTTATAATTCCGGTGATCTCTTATGCTGTGGGAACCGGAATAGAAGTCATGCCGGTAACGTCCACGATAATAGCTGTTATGATAGTGCGTACGATAGTGTCCGCCGCAATAACTGCTATAGTGGTAAGGCTTACCGAAATAGAAGTGGTTATGGTTTGTATACCGGATATAAACCCGGAAGCTCCAGCCTCCGCCATTGGCGTAAATCGGGCGATAGAAATAATCCACCCCTATAAAACGCCGATACTGTGAAGCAGTCAGCACCCATCGTAAGTCATCGTTACGAATATCCAACGTGCGATAGTATTTATCGAGCGCCCACTCTTCTCCCCGCATCACATCGTCCATCAGATAACGGATGGAGTAAACAAAATCATAATTGATTTCGTATACATCATTATATTGTCCCGTACTCAGGTTCAATTCATAGGCCATCTTGTCGGTAAGGAAACGAGTCTCCTTACGAATGCGGCTATTGCTCATGGCAGCCATGCTCACACTACTTACAGCAGTGATTCCGATGGCCAGAAAGAATATCAGTACTCGTTTCTTCATATCTCAAGTCTATTTAGTTCTATTATAATTCTTCACAAAATCCTTCACAGTACTCCGATTCGACAGGAAGTCCAGTTCATCTACTGCTATGGAGAAGTTATCTTTATCCACTACACTCGGGTAAAGTATCTTCAGCACCTTAGTGCGGTCATCATCAAAGCTATAAAGTTTTATCAGTCTACGGCATTGCTCTGAAGTAAACCCGGTAGAACTCGCTGCTTTTTCGATAAAGTCCGTCCTGTCCGAGTCGAATGTTTTACTCTTTGCATCATTCAGGAAGCGGGCAAATTCATCATTTCTCATTGCCCTGTAGCTATAGGAATGCCCCACTTCCGAAGCGGAAACTGTACCGCCAATACCTAAAGAGAAAGATGGAGCGGGAGGAACAGTGGGTGCACCGTCCTTGAACGAATCCAGCCCTATGACACGGTTGTCTATAAAGTTAACGCAAATCACCGAAGGCCCTGCTTTGGAAAGGTACCCGCGATATTCCCACTCTTCCATGCCACCATCAAAGCGTCTGTAGTTCGGTTCTCCAAGAATGGTTTTCACCTCTTGTTGCGTCATTCCTTTCTGAATACCCATCAGTTGGCTGTTCCTGAAATCTGCCAACAGGCTGGCACAACTACTCATGACAACGAGCAAAAGTAGTACTGCTGAAACATGTATCTTTTTCATAATTTATATAGGTTTTAGTTACGTTGACTATGGTATTTTCTCACAAATTCGTTCATCTTATTCTTATCGGACTGAAAGGTCAGACTCTCAATAACCAGATAAAAATTCGGTTTATCAACAATCCGCGGATACATGGCCTGCATCAGCTTTATTTTTTCACTGTCGAAACTGAACAACTTAACCAACTGGAGGCATTGATCGGAAGTAAAGCCGGTAGAGACAAGCGTAGTCTCGATCAGTTTATTGCGGTCAGAATCGAAAGGCTTATCTTTCACTGTTCTCAGAAAGCGGTCGAACTCTGCACGGTTCATCACCACATCATATCCGTATCCGGGACGCCCCTCTCTACCTACCCGGATATCCCGTATGTTCATACCGGGATTTGACACCCATTCCTGAAACAACAAATCTCCTTTTACACTCTGTCCGGTGCGCGGGATATAGCGCGCGGCATATACCTCTATGCGGTGTCTGCCCGAATAGTTGGCTATGAAGCAAGTCTCTGTCGGCGTGCATATCTGTTCGCCATCCATAAAGACAAGAATCGCCTCACCTGCACTCTGGATATTTATTCCGCTGATTCTTCCGGCTTGTGCCATAAATGCAGCGAACAAGAAACAAAGGGTTATGATTACTTTTCGCATATCGTTTAGTTTTTATTGTTTTTAATATCACAAAAATAGGGTGAGGAAACTCCCCACCCTAATGATTCTGTCTATTCATACGTAGGGTTTTCCCTATTCAGTTTAGGGACGAACCAACTCAATTCCGTCTTCGTGGAGCAGGATCAGACGTTTCTTATATAAGTCGCCAACGGCTTTCTTGAATGTCTTCTTACTGACACCGAAAACATCGTAAATCTCTTCGGCGGGGCTCTTGTCATTCAATCCGATCCGTCCGCCGTGGTCTGCAATATAGTGGTAAAGTGTTTTTGAGAAATCATCAACTTTCTCAAAACCCGGTTTCTGGAGAATCAGGTCTATCTTGCCGTCTTCGCGTACCTGCTTAATATATGCTTTCAGCGTATCGCCCGTATGTAAGGTCTGAAAGATCTCACTATCATACAGCAAACCACTGTACATATTCTCAATGATCGCCTTAAACCCAAGGTCCGTCTTCTGCCAGATAAGTATGTTCACCTCTTCGCCCGGCTGAAAGGAGCTTTCTCTTTGGATAAATAGCGGTCTACCTTGGCTGAAGCTACGATGCGGAAACTTTCATCGTCAATGTAGGCATGAATGACGTATTTATTCCCTACCTGCATCTTCATCTTCTGCTCACTGAAAGGGACAAACAGGTCCTTCATCAGTCCCCAATTGAGGAAAGCTCCGAACTGATTGACCCAGGATACCTCCAGACAAGCAAACTCGCCTACTTGTACCAAAGGTGTCAGCGTAGTGGCTATTAACCGTTCTTCATTATCCAGATAAAGGAAGACGTTCAACCAGTCTCCCACCTTACAATCTTCGGGCACATAACGGGTAGGCAGCAGAATTTCGCCTTCTTCTCCGCCATCCAGATACATACCGAAATCTACCTGCTTGACTACCTCAAGCTGGTTGAATTTTCCTAATTCAATACTCATAATCTTCATTCAGTTTGTGACAAAGATAAATAAAAAACAGACGTAAGAATAATAAGCCGTCGAAAAACATATCGCTGCATCTGTTTGTTATCATCCGCAGACGATAACTTTTCATTATAGCGCAAAACTTTTTTCGATAAACAACCTGCGTTTAAACGAGTTATCTTTGCACCGGAAACAAGAAACAAAGCAATTGTCGAATTAAAAAAAGATATAAATTATGGAATTCTTAACCAACGAAAAACTTACGATCGTAGGAGCTGCCGGAATGATTGGCTCTAACATGGCACAGACTGCCCTGATGATGAAACTGACTCCGAACATTTGTCTGTATGATCCTTATGCACCAGCTTTGGAAGGTGTAGCCGAGGAGCTGTACCACTGTGCGTTCGAAGGCGTAAACCTGACTTACACTTCAGATATCAAAGAAGCTTTATCAGGTGCGAAGTACATTGTGTCATCCGGTGGTGCTGCCCGTAAAGCAGGCATGACCCGTGAAGACTTGTTGAAAGGTAACGCAGAAATCGCAGCCCAGTTTGGTAAAGATATCCGCCAGTATTGCCCGGATGTGAAACATGTGGTCGTAGTGTTCAATCCTGCCGATATCACCGGACTGATTGTACTGCTCTATGCCGGCTTGAAACCGTCACAGGTATCCACACTGGCCGCTCTGGACAGCACCCGCCTGCAAAACGAACTGGTGAAGTACCTCCATATCCCCGCATCCGAAATTGTAAACTGCCGTACATATGGCGGCCACGGAGAACAGATGGCCGTATTTGCTTCTACCACTAAAGTACAAGGTGAAGCGCTGACCAAGATCATCGATACTCCACGCATGCCTATGCAGGATTGGGAAGATCTGAAAGTACGCGTTATTCAAGGTGGAAAACACATCATTGATCTGCGCGGACGCTCTTCATTCCAAAGCCCGGCTTATCTGTCTATCGAAATGATCGCGGCAGCCATGGGCGGACAACCTTTCCGCTGGCCGGCAGGCACTTATGTATCTGACAAGAAGTTCGACCACATCCTGATGGCAATGGAAACTTCCATCACCAAAGAAGGCGTTAGCTATAAAGAAGTACAAGGTACTCCTGAAGAGCAGAAAGAAATGGAAGAGAGCTACGCTCACTTATGCAAACTGCGTGATGAAGTGATAGCTATGGGTATCCTTCCGGAAATCAATAAATGGCACGAGCTGAACAAGCATATAAATTGATGACATCATACAAAGTTTAATTAGTTGGAATACTGCCTGTCTGCCATATGCGGATGGGCAGTATTTTTAGTTTTATCCGGAAAACATAGACTTGGGCGACCGCCTCAGTAACACTGATAACCAGCAGATTATATTTACCTGAATTTCCCCTTTCTATGTAAAACCATTTACCCCGGCATGTAAAAGCATTTACCTCGGTATGTAAAGCCATTTACCCCGGTACGTAAAAGCATTTACCCCGGTATGTAAACGGAACCGGCATTCGACGTGACAGATGCCCTCCCATAGGGTACGCACTCCAATGACGCATTCTTCGGATAGAGCTATTTCCCTCTCTCTATATCAACTCCCGTCCCTGCGGGACAGAGAGCTGAAAAGCCTTACTTTTGTTTACTGTCATCGGCCGCCTCCAACTGCTTGTAATATTCTTCTTTCTCTTTATTCTTCTTCTGAATCAGACTGGTGACATAAACAGTAAAGATCGGGAACATCATCATACCCAGTGCAGCCAGCAGCACCGAGAGTACACGTCCCGTCACGGTGACGGCAATGATGTTGGAACCAACCGTAGTCACATCCATAAATGCCCACCAGAGCGCATCTCCGTAACCGGTCACCAGCGGGTTGACTTTATGCTCAAGCACAAAGAAAGCCAGACTGGAAAAATAGACAGTGGCAAGCAGCATAGTCAAATAAGAGACAAACAGACCGGAAGCCTTATTATAAGTGAGCCAACCTACCACAATGGCCATCGCATACCCACCCCGTACTAAGGGAACGAAACGAATCATATAAGTCACTTCGGGAGAGAAAGTCCATCCCATATACGATATAATATTCTGGTAGGGTATCGCCACCAGCAGGAAAATGAAGTGTGTACTGAGATAGTGCCATTTGTTTTTCGAAAGAAACAATTCGAGAATAAAGTCGAACAGGAACAAGACACAAATCCACAACTGGACTTTCATATATACCGACTGAGTATAGAAAGGGATGCCCTTGAATGTATCAATCGAAATACTGATGACCAGAAAAAGAGAAAGCAACAGGATGATGACATGCAGAATGCCGTAGATCCCTTTCTTCCGTAAAGAAAAATCAGAAAGAGCCATTTTCATAAGCACTGATATTTTATGGGTTATTTTTAATTATGCAAAAGGAACAAGAGTCATACACGATTTGTTTGATATCGAATCAAGATCAGGAGGAAAACCGGTTTTCTCACTCTTGGCCGATGTTAATTAACCAAGTTTGACGTTAGTAAACTGAAACATCTTACGTTAAACGTTGTTATAGACACTGACTTAAAAATATTTTTCACTTAAAACCTTAACTTATGGCAAATATTAAACAAGCAGTGAAACTGGGGGTATTCACCCTGGCGATCATGAACGTAACGGCAGTAGTATCCCTACGTGGACTTCCTGCCGAGGCCGTATATGGAATGAGTTCGGCCTTCTATTATCTTTTCGCAGCTATCGTATTCCTTATTCCGACATCACTCGTTGCGGCGGAATTGGCTGCCATGTTCCAAGACAAACAAGGTGGTGTGTTCCGTTGGGTAGGCGAAGCATACGGAAAAAAATTAGGATTCCTTGCCATCTGGGTACAATGGATTGAAAGTACGATCTGGTATCCGACTGTATTGACATTCGGTGCCGTATCCATCGCTTTCATCGGAACAAATGACGCACATGACATGACACTGGCCAGCAATAAATACTACACACTGGCCGTTGTGCTTATCATCTACTGGCTGGCTACCTTCATCTCACTGAAAGGTATGGGATGGGTAGGTAAAGTAGCTAAAGTAGGTGGTATGGTCGGAACAATTATTCCGGCTGCCCTGCTGATTATTCTGGGTATTGCCTACCTGGCATCCGGAGGTCATTCCAACCTCGACTTCCACAGCAGTTTCTTCCCCGACCTGACCAACTTTGATAACGTGGTGTTAGCAGCCAGTATCTTCCTCTTTTATGCCGGTATGGAAATGGGCGGTATCCATGTAAAGGATATGGAAAACCCGTCAAAAAACTATCCGAAAGCTGTATTTATCGGTGCATTTATCACCGTAATCATTTTCGTATTGGGTACATTCTCACTGGGTATCATTATTCCGGCCAAGGACATCAGCTTGACACAGAGCTTACTTGTAGGTTTCGACAATTACTTCAGATATATCCATGCCTCCTGGTTATCACCAATCATCGCCATCGCCCTTGCATTCGGTGTGTTGGCAGGTGTATTGACATGGGTTGCCGGTCCGTCAAAAGGTATCTTTGCCGTAGGTAAGGCCGGTTATATGCCTCCGTTCTTCCAGAAGACCAACAAACTGGGTGTACAGAAAAACATTCTGTTCGTTCAGGGTGGTGCTGTTACCGTATTGAGCCTTTTGTTTGTGGTTATGCCTTCCGTACAGAGTTTCTATCAGATTTTGTCACAGTTGACAGTTATTCTTTATCTGGTGATGTACTTGCTTATGTTCTCCGGCGCCATCTATCTGCGCTATAACATGAAGAAGGCCAACCGCCCGTTCCGTATCGGTAAGAAGGGTAATGGTTTAATGTGGATTGTAGGCGGCCTGGGCTTCCTTGGCTCATTGCTGGCATTCATCCTCAGCTTCATTCCGCCCAGCCAGATCTCTACCGGCAGCAACACTGTATGGTTCTCTGTATTGATCATCGGCGCACTGGTTGTAGTCATTGCTCCGTTCATCATCTACGCAGCAAAGAAACCATCATGGGCCGACCCCAACAGTACTTTTGAACCCTTCCACTGGGAAGCACAAGCCAAACCGCAAGCAGCTCCCGTTACTGCAACAGTATCCGGCCCGGCTGTAAGCGGTGCTAACACTTCCACCAGCACTACTTCTGCACCGTCAGCAGGTTCTGCTCCTTCTGATAAGGACACTCCGCAAAAGTAAAGTTAAAAGGAAATATCTATCTACCTGAATGAAAGAGGTTGTATCCGGAGATTTAATCTAAATTCTACCGGATACAACCTCTTATTTCTTTGGAGAAACCATTCAGGATGTCAAAGGAAGAGTAAACCTTTATTTTACTGAAAATGACTACATTTAAAAAAACCTTTCCTCCTAATAATACAGATGGCAAGTTATGTCCCCAATTAACGCCCTGTCCTATGTATAGAAACGTATCAATTAATGTCATTTTCATCAGAAATGTATATTATATCCATCTTAAAATCCGGAAGAGAAAGATGCTCTTCACCTCGTTTGAGCAAATATTTTATATTTTCTTTGCCAAACTATTGCAGTATTAAAAATTATACCTATCTTTGCACCCGCAATCACAAAGGTGCCATAGCTCAGTTGGTAGAGCAAAGGACTGAAAATCCTTGTGTCCCCGGTTCGATTCCTGGTGGCACCACTTTGCAGATAGCGGAATGTAGCGCAGTTGGTAGCGCACTACGTTCGGGACGTAGGGGTCGGGCGTTCGAGTCGCCTCATTCCGACATTCGCATAGACAAGCCGTTCAAATTGAGCGGCTTGTCTGTTTTTTTTAGAGGAATAATTGAATTATATTAAAAACAACAGTTTTCCTAATCTTCCTTTCCATACAACTATCCACCTCCCAATCAGTTCTGATTCCATAGAAATATATCTTCACCTTATTTATATATCGCTTCTAATCAGAATTCAGCAATTCATAAAAACTACATAACCATTCAAGCATAGATATATTCATGCTACTATTTCTGCATATTTCCACAACATATGCTATGTTTATGTATAAAAAGAGTAAAAAAACAGCCTTTTATGCATACTATTTCCAAATTATTGCATACTTTTGCGCCATTCTTAGAATAATTATACAAGATGAAGAAGAAAGCAAACCGGTTAGATGCCATAAAAATGATTATCTCCAGTAAAGAAGTAGGTTCACAAGAAGAACTCTTGCAAGAATTAGGACAGGAAGGATTCGAACTGACACAAGCCACTCTTTCACGTGACCTGAAACAACTGAAAGTAGCCAAAGCTGCCAGCATGAATGGCAAATATGTATATGTATTGCCCAATGACATCATGTACAAACGGGTTGGCGACCAAAGTGCCAGTGAAATGTTAATGAATAACGGATTCATCTCCCTTCAGTTCTCCGGAAATATTGCAGTAATCAAAACCCGCCCCGGATACGCGAGCAGCATGGCTTACGACATTGATAACCGTGAGTCGGATACCATTCTGGGAACGATTGCCGGAGACGATACCATCATGCTGGTGCTGCGCGAAGGAGTGACTCCCACTGCCGTACGAAGTTTCTTGTCTCTCATTATTCCGAATATCAACTAACTAACAACAATTATACTCTACACTAAATCAAAAATGGACACTCAACAAATAGATGTTATGGTAGCCGACGCCTCGCATGAGGTTTACGTTGACACTATTTTGGAGACAATCAGAAACGCAGCAAAAGTACGCGGAACCGGAATAGCAGAACGTACACATGAGTACGTAGCCACCAAAATGAAAGAAGGAAAAGCAATCATAGCCCTCAGTGGAGATGTGTTTGCCGGATTTACTTATATTGAATCATGGGGAAACAAACAATACGTTGCTACATCGGGATTGATTGTACATCCCGACTTCCGGGGATTAGGATTGGCCAAACGTATCAAACAGGCCTCTTTTCAGTTGGCTCGTTTACGATGGCCGAGAGCTAAAATATTCAGTTTGACCAGTGGTGCGGCCGTGATGAAAATGAACACGGAACTGGGATATGTACCGGTCACATTTAATGAACTGACCGATGACGAAGCTTTCTGGAAAGGATGTGAAGGTTGCACTAACCATGAAATCCTGGTGGCAAAGAATCGTAAATTCTGTATTTGCACCGCCATGCTATATGATCCGGCAGATCCGCATAACATTAAAAAGGAACAAGAAAGAAATAACATTTAAAAAATACAGCACTATGGAACAGAAAAAGAAAGTAGTGGTTGCATTCAGCGGAGGTCTCGATACCTCGTTCACTGTAATGTACCTGGCTAAGGAAAAAGGATATGAAGTGTACGCTGCATGCGCCAATACAGGCGGTTTCAGCGAAGAACAACTGAAGCAAAACGAAGAGAATGCCTACAAACTGGGTGCTGTGAAATATGTCACCCTCGATGTCACTCAGGAATACTACGAAAAGAGTTTGAAATACATGATATTCGGCAACGTACTGCGTAATGGCACTTACCCGATTTCTGTTAGCTCCGAACGCATCTTCCAGGCACTGGCCATTGCACGTTATGCCAAGGAGATTGGCGCAGAAGCCATTGCACATGGTTCTACCGGAGCAGGAAACGACCAGATTCGCTTTGACATGACTTTCCTTGTCATGACTCCGGGGGTAGAAATCATTACGCTGACTCGTGATATGGCCCTAAGTCGTCAAGAAGAAATCGATTACCTGAACAAAAATGGTTTCGAAGCCGACTTTACGAAGCTGAAATACTCTTATAACGTCGGATTATGGGGTACTTCCATCTGTGGAGGAGAAATTCTGGACAGCGCACAGGGATTGCCCGAAACAGCTTATCTGAAACAAGTCACCAAAGAAGGTAGCGAACTACTGCGCCTTGAATTTAAAAACGGTGAGCTTCATGCTGTAAACGGTGAAGTCTTTGAAGACAAGATTGCAGCCATCCAGAAGGTGGAAGAAATAGGTGCAGCTTACGGTATTGGTCGTGATATGCACGTAGGAGATACCATCATCGGTATTAAGGGACGTGTTGGATTTGAAGCAGCTGCCCCGATGCTTATCATCGGCGCACACCGGTTCCTCGAAAAATATACGCTGAGCAAATGGCAACAATATTGGAAAGACCAAGTAGCCAACTGGTATGGCATGTTCCTTCACGAAAGCCAGTATCTGGAACCGGTAATGCGTGATATTGAAGCAATGCTACAGGAATCTCAGCGCAATGTAAACGGTACTGCAATCCTTGAACTCCGCCCCTTGTCATTCTCCACCGTTGGTGTAGAGTCACAAGACGATCTGGTAAAAACCAAATTTGGTGAATATGGAGAAATGCAAAAGGGTTGGACAGCCGAAGACGCTAAAGGCTTCATCAAAGTAACTTCTACCCCGCTACGTGTTTACTATGCTAACCATAAAGACGAAGAAGTATGATAAAAGCAGGAATAATTGGCGGAGCAGGATACACGGCAGGCGAACTTATCCGCCTGCTTATCAACCATCCCGAAACCGAAATCATATTCGTTAACAGTACCAGTAATGCCGGAAACAAAATTACCGATGTGCATGAAGGACTTTACGGAGAGTGCGATCTGGTCTTTACCGACGAACTCCCGTTAGAAGACATCGATGTGCTTTTCTTCTGTACCGCCCATGGAGATACAAAGAAATTTATAGAAAGTCACAACATTCCGGAAGATCTGAAAATCATTGATTTATCAATGGACTACCGCATTGCTTCACCGGATCATGACTTTATTTATGGCCTGCCGGAATTAAATCGCCGTGCAACCTGCACAGCAAAACATGTAGCCAATCCGGGATGCTTTGCTACTTGTATCCAATTAGGATTACTTCCATTGGCAAAACATCTGATGCTAAACGGAGATGTAATGGTAAACGCTATTACAGGAAGCACAGGAGCAGGAGTAAAACCTGGAGCCACCAGTCATTTCAGTTGGCGAAACAATAATATGAGCGTGTACAAAGCTTTTGAACACCAACACGTTCCCGAAATCAGGCAATCACTGAAACAATTACAGAATAGTTTTGATTCAGAAATTGACTTCATCCCTTACCGGGGTGATTTTCCCCGCGGTATTTTTGCTACTTTAGTCGTAAAAACAAAGGTAGCATTAGAGGAAATTGTACGCATGTATGAGGAATATTATTCCAAAGACTCGTTTGTACACATCGTAGACAAAAACATAGACCTGAAACAGGTAGTAAATACCAATAAATGTCTGATTCACCTGGAAAAACACGGTGATAAACTATTGATCATTTCTTGTATTGACAATCTGTTGAAAGGTGCATCCGGGCAGGCAGTCCATAACATGAACCTGATGTTTAATCTGGAGGAGACGGTAGGCCTGCGCCTTAAACCCTCTGCATTCTAAAAAGCAATGAACCTATTTGACGTATATCCCCTTTTTGATATAAACATAGTAAAAGGAAAAGGTTGTCACGTTTGGGATGAAAACGGCACGGAATATCTGGATCTCTACGGAGGACATGCTGTCATCTCGATCGGACATGCCCACCCGCATTATGTTGACATGATTAGCAAGCAAGTGGCAACACTGGGCTTCTATTCAAATTCTGTAATCAACAAGTTACAGCAACAGGTAGCCGAACGTCTTGGAAAACTATCCGGATATGAAGATTACTCCCTATTCCTGATCAACAGTGGTGCCGAAGCAAATGAAAATGCACTGAAATTGGCCTCGTTCCATAACGGACGGACCAAAGTAATATCTTTCGGCAAAGCTTTTCACGGGCGTACTTCGCTGGCGGTAGAAGCTACAGATAATCCTAAAATTATAGCTCCGATCAATGCCAACGGGCATATAACCTACCTTCCGCTAAACGATACGGAGGCGATGAAAGCCGAACTGGCAAAAGGAGATGTTTGTGCTGTCATTATTGAAGGCATACAAGGAGTAGGCGGTATCAAAATACCAACAACCGAATTCCTGCAGGAACTTCGTAAAGCCTGCACTGACAACGGCACAATCCTGATCTTAGACGAGATACAAAGCGGTTACGGACGTAGTGGCAAATTCTTTGCCCACCAGTATGCCGGAATCAAACCTGACATAATCACTGTTGCCAAAGGTATTGGAAACGGATTTCCCATGGCAGGAGTACTGATCAGCCCGATATTCACACCGGTATATGGCATGCTCGGGACTACTTTTGGTGGCAATCATCTGGCTTGCTCCGCTGCACTGGCGGTGATGGATGTCATTGAACAGGAAAAGTTGGTAGAAAATGCAGCCGACATCGGTACCTATCTGTTAGAAGAATTGAAAAAATTCAGAGAAATCAAAGAAGTTCGCGGATGCGGACTTATGATCGGAATGGAGTTCGACCAACCGGTAAAGGAAATCCGCAACCGCTTGATTCACGAACAAAAAGTATTTACCGGTGCCAGTGGTACGAATGTAATCCGTTTGCTACCTCCTCTCTGCCTCAGCAAGGCAGAAGCCGATGAATTCCTTGTCCGGCTAAAAAAAGTACTCGGTTAATAATCAGCATCCTTATAAGGAAAGTGAAAAAGTGAAAATACCTGCCACGTTTGCTCGTATTTTCACTTTTTACTTATACCTTTGTCAGAAACAGACTAAATAATTATAAAATATGAAAGTAGCTATCATTGGTGCAGGAAATATGGGAGGCTCCATTGCCTGCGGACTGGCAAAAGGCAAGCTGATCTCGGCTTCCGATATTATAGTGTCCAACCCCAGTGCCGGAAAACTGGAAGCGTTGAAAAAAGAATTCCCTTCTATCACTACCACTCGCAATAATGCAGAAGCTGCTATCGGTGCTGATATTGTGATTTTGACCGTGAAACCCTGGCTAATCAGAAGTGTGCTCCGCGAAATGAAACTAAAAAGCAAACAGATTCTCGTTTCCGTTGCAGCCGGAATCAGCTTCGAACAATTGGCGCATGATGTCGTTGAACCAGAGATGCCCATGTTCCGTATTGTCCCCAATACAGCTATCAGCGAACTACAAAGTATGACACTGATAGCTTCACGAAATGCCGGACACGATCTGGAAACACTGATGGTCAACCTCTTCAGTGAGATGGGGATGGCTATGATTTTGCCTGAGGACAAGCTGGAAGCAGCTACTGCTCTAACCTCTTGTGGCATTGCTTATGTACTGAAATATATTCAGGCTGCTATGCAAGCAGGTATTGAAATGGGAATCCGCCCGTCGGATGCCATGGATATGATTGCGCAATCTGTAAAAGGGGCTGCCGAACTGATACTGAACAACGATACCCATCCGAGTGTAGAGATTGACAAAGTGACTACTCCCGGCGGAATTACAATCAAAGGTATCAATGAGTTAGAGCATAATGGATTTACCTCTGCCATTATTAAAGCAATGAAAGCATCAAGATAGTGATTATCTAATTTTAATCACAAAAAACAAAAGCATTAATCACTAAACACTAAATTTATATGGACGACCAAATTAAACAAATAGCAGAACGTCTGCGTGGACTACGTGACGTACTTGAACTGACAGCTGAAGACATCGCCCGTGATTGTGAGATTTCAGCGGAAGAATATCGTCTTGCAGAAACCGGAGATTACGACATCTCAGTAAGTATGCTGCAAAAAATCGCACGTAAATACGGCATAGCTCTTGATGCTCTGATGTTCGGAGAAGAGCCTAAGATGAGCAGCTATTTCCTGACACGTGCAGGTAAAGGAACCAGTATAGAACGTACCAAGGCGTATAAATACCAATCATTAGCGGCGGGCTTTATGAACCGAAACGCCGACCCGTTTATCGTAACTGTCGAACCAAAACCGGACAACGAACCGATACACTATAATAGCCATGGCGGCCAGGAGTTCAACTTGGTACTTGAAGGTCGCATGATGATCAGCATAGATGGAAAAGACCTGATACTAAACGAAGGAGACAGCTTGTACTTCAACTCAAAACTGCCCCATGGAATGAAAGCACTGGATGGAAAAACAGTGCGCTTTCTGGCAGTAATCATGTAATTATTTAAATGAAGAAAATGATAGATAGATTTTTATCGCAAACTTCCTTCAGTTCACAGGAAGATTTTGTCAAGAACTTAAAGATAAATGTTCCGGAAAACTTCAACTTCGGATACGATATAGTAGATGCCTGGGCTGCTGAACAGCCAGACAAACCGGCTTTGTTATGGACCAATGATAAAGGTGAACAACGCCAGTTCTCTTTTGCGGATATAAAACAATATACAGATCAGACAGCATCCTACTTTCAAAGTCTGGGCATCGGACATGGTGATATGGTCATGCTGATATTGAAACGACGTTACGAATTTTGGTTCAGCATCATCGCTTTGCATAAGCTGGGAGCCGTTGTTATCCCTGCCACCCACCTGCTAACCAAGAAAGACATCGTATATCGCTGCAATGCAGCCGATATAAAGATGATCGTAGCAGCCGGAGAAGAGGTTATTACTAAACATATCATAGATGCCATGCCGGACTCTCCTACAGTGAAACATTTGGTAAGTGTTGGCCCTGAAATAGCAGAAGGATTCGAAGATTTTCATCAAGGCATTAAAGATGCAGCCCCTTTCGCTAAACCGGAACATCCCAACTCCAACGATGATATCTCTTTGATGTACTTCACCAGCGGAACGACCGGTGAGCCCAAAATGGTTGCACATGATTTCACCTATCCGTTGGGACATATTGTCACCGGTAGTTTCTGGCACAATCTGAAAGAGAACAGCCTTCATCTCACCATCGCTGATACAGGTTGGGGAAAAGCTGTATGGGGAAAGCTGTACGGACAATGGATAGCCGGAGCTAATGTTTTCGTCTACGACCACGAGAAGTTTACTCCAGCCGACATATTGGAGAAAATACAAAACTACCATGTTACTTCACTTTGTGCCCCTCCCACAATCTTCCGTTTTCTGATTCACGAAGATCTGACCAAATACGATCTTTCTTCCTTGGAATATTGCACGATTGCCGGTGAAGCATTAAATCCGGCAGTATTCGATACATTTAAGAAACTGACAGGCATCAAACTGATGGAAGGGTTCGGCCAAACGGAAACAACACTAACAGTTGCCACCTTCCCCTGGATGGAACCGAAACCGGGAAGCATGGGAGTCCCTAACCCCCAATATGATGTTGACCTGATAGACTATGAAGGCCGTTCGGTAGAGGCTGGCGAACAAGGACAGATTGTTATTCGGACTACTAACGGTAAACCGTTGGGACTGTTCAAAGAGTATTATCGCGACGCTGCGCGTACACACGAAGCATGGCATGACGGCATCTATTATACAGGCGATGTGGCCTGGAAAGATGAAGACGGCTATCTTTGGTTTGTAGGGCGTGCCGATGACGTAATAAAAAGCTCCGGTTACCGTATCGGACCGTTTGAAGTAGAAAGTGCGCTGATGACCCACCCTGCTGTAGTGGAGTGTGCCATCACTGGTGTACCCGATGAAATTCGAGGGCAAGTGGTAAAAGCAACTATTGTGCTGGCAAAAGATTATAAAGAACGTGCAGGTGAAGAATTGATAAAAGAACTCCAGAACCATGTGAAAAAAGTAACGGCTCCTTATAAGTATCCACGTGTCATTGAATTTGTAGATGAATTACCCAAAACTATCAGTGGCAAAATCCGGCGGGTGGAAATCCGTAAGAATGATGAGAAATAGCCCAATTATACAAAATTCGTACATAAAATATTGATCAAACCAACAAATCAGCAAACGTTTGCAACATAAGTGCTATAATATGAACTAAAATTGCTCTTCTGAAAGAAAACAACCTGCTATATTTGCAACATATTCATTTAATAACTAAAAAGCAAATGGTAGTAAGTAGAAAGATTTCTCAGGTTGAAGTATTCGCTGGTAGCCCATGGGAAGTGGCAAGTGTGAGAACCCTTCTAAAGGCTGCATCTATCGAAGTGGTGATGAAGGACAAAGGAATAGATTGCATACTGCTTTCTGTCCCCTGTGAATATTACACTGCAGCAATGCGGGTTATCAGCAACAGAATAGCTTCATAGGTTTGTTAGATTAGGTTTGATTAGGGACAAAAGCCGGAATGATTCGTGTTACATTCCGGCTTTTTATTTTCAACGCTTCTTATGATTATTATCACATCTTCTAAATAAAAACAATTTTCTCCAAGCATGAAAAAGATAATCATTGCATCCGACTCGTTTAAGGGTTCCCTGTCATCCGCAGAGGTAGCTGTATCATGTGAAAAAGGTATTCGAAAAGTATTTCCGAAATGCGAAATCATAAAACTCCCTATAGCGGACGGCGGAGAAGGAACAATTGAAGCACTGGTCAGTGCAACAAATGGACGGATACATTCGTGTCACGTGCACGATCCATTAATGCGGTTAATAGAAGCCCGGTATGGTGTTTTGGGAGATGGAGAAACTGCTGTCATCGAAATGGCAGCCGCGAGTGGACTGACATTGATTGAACCCCATCTGAGAAATCCGATGAAAACAACCACTTATGGTACAGGCGAATTAATACAGGATGCCTTGGAACACGGTTGCAGGAAATTTCTGATAGGAATCGGAGGTAGTGCCACCAATGATGCAGGCACGGGAATGTTGCAGGCATTAGGCATGAAGTTCCGGGATATAGCCGGGAATTTATTAGGGTATGGAGGAGAAATACTTCAAAAGATAGAGATGATTGATAGCAACGATTTCCCGGAAGATAAACTGGCAAAGTGTACATTCACCATCGCATGCGATGTAAACAACCCATTTTCCGGACCACAAGGGGCCGCATTTATTTTTGCTCCCCAAAAAGGAGCCGATGCAAAACAAATACGCATATTAGACACAGGACTGAAGCATTTCGCACAGTTGATTGCCCAAACCCTATATAAGGATATTGATGCTATCCCTGGAGCAGGAGCAGCCGGAGGCATGGGTGGCGGTTTTATGGCCTTCTTCAACGCTCGGTTATCCCGGGGAATTGACACTGTATTGGATGCTCTCCATTTTAATGAGAAACTACAAGGAGCCGATCTTGTGATTACAGGCGAAGGGAAAATGGATGCCCAAACTATAATGGGAAAAGCCCCTATGGGAGTTCTCAAAGCAGCCCAACGAAAAAATATTCCTGTAATTGGTATTGCCGGATGTGTAGATGAAACCGAATTGCTGAATAATGCAGGTTTTCTGGCTGTATATCCTATTGTAGAAGGTCCGGTCTCTCAAGAGCAAGCTATGGAAAAATCAAGGACCTGCAGCAACATAGAGAGAACTGTCCATCAATGCATGCGAATGTTATCCTTATTGCATAACTAACGGCATATAGATAACATCTCCATGAATAAAGTAAAAGCTCCATAAGTAATGAACTTATGGAGCTTTTTAGGATGCAACTATAGTACTCGAAGCGGGACTTGAACCCGCACAGCCGCAATGGCCAAAGGATTTTAAGTCCTTCGTGTCTACCATTCCACCATTCGAGCATCCTTTCAAAGAGAGCGGAAAACGAGACTCGAACTCGCGA